>MDTD01037997.1_pt1 | contig 218014 bp, 197 predicted proteins | sample 811221 | NCBI WGS metagenome assembly MDTD01 (sample SAMN05326646, study PRJNA326480) | marine metagenome | isolation source: seawater | place: Pacific Ocean: South West | collected 2011
AGGCTCCTAATTTTAAAAAGCCCCGCTCAAGTCTATTGTGCGGGGTTTTTTATTGGCTGGACGCTTACACCAATTGAAATCGGCTATGGCACATGGAATGTAACCGTCCGGCAAACCCATCTGGATAAGCCTGCTTAGCTGCTTGACCATAGTGTCCACTAAAAAATAAGTGGACACTACTATGGATAATATAAGAGAGAGCTCACTCCCCGCACCCGCTAAGGGAAGTCGTCGATACCACCCAGCAGAATTCAAGCAGAAGATAGTGGATCTTGCCTCACAACCTGGTGTATCGGTAGCGTCATTAGCTCAGGAATACCAACTCAATGCCAACCTGATTCATAAGTGGCGAAGAGATCTGCAAGGCAAAACGCCCTCCCGGGAATTCATCCCTCTCAGTTTACCGGAGCACGCCGCGTCAGGCGAGACCGTCCGGATTGAGGCAGGATCAGTCACCGTTCATTGGCCATTGTCGCAGATACATCAGGCCATCCCGTGGCTCAGGGCGCTCCAGTCATGATCCGGATTGATCGTATCTGGCTGGCCACAGAGCCCATGGATATGCGGGCAGGTCCGGACACTTGCCTGGCCCGGGTCGTTAAGGTGTTCGGGGCTGCCGAGCCCCATCAGGCCTACGTGTTTCTCAACAAACGCGCCAACCGGATAAAGGTATTGGTGCACGATGGCTTTGGGTTATGGTTAGCTGCCCGGCGTCTGCACCAGGGGCGCTTCGTTCCCGCCAAATGCTGGCAGCGCGATCCGCTGGAGCTGGACCAGGAGCAACTGCAGGCACTGGTCGTAGGACTACCCTGGTACCAGGCAGGCCGGCAAAATGCGATATCGATCCTGTAAATTAAGTCAGTTTGGTGGCATAGTTCGGTGCCATGAAAACGGCACCGAACCTCAACGAACTCTCATCAGACTAGCTCCGGGAATTGGCTTCTCAGTTGCTGCAAGAGGTTCAGGAAAAGGATCAGCTGATCACCCAGAAAACCCAGACCATCCAACATGTTGAGCTTGAAAACAGCAAGCTCAAGTACGAGATGGCGATTCTCAAGCGCCATAAATTTGCCCGCACCAGTGAAGCACTGAACCCTCACCAGCGCAGTCTGCTAGACGACTTAATCAATGAAGACATGGCTGGTATCGAAGAGCAACTGGCCCAGCATGATGTGGCACTTGGCAGCGACCCCAAACCCAAATCACAGCCTCGACGGGCACCGCTACCACCGGAACTGCCTCGCGCCATTATCCCGCATGATCCTGACAGCACACTCTGCGACTGCGGTTGCCAACTAAAGCGCATTGGTGAGGACGTCAGTGAAAAGCTGGATTACATTCCAGGCACCTTCATGGTAGAACGGCACGTGCGCAGCAAGTGGGCCTGCCCGGATTGTGAAGCGTTCGTTCAGGCCCCGGTACCACCGCAAGTCATTGATAAAGGAATTCCTGCCCCGGGCTTGCTGGCGCAGGTACTGGTGGCTAAATATGGCGATCACCTGCCGCTTTACCGACAGGAAAAGATCTTTGCTCGCGCCGGTGTTGAGATAGCGCGCTCCACGCTGGCAGATTGGGTTGGCCGCTGCGGCGTTGCCCTGCAACCGTTGGTGGATTCACTGCGGGCATTGCTGCACGAACAAGGCGTACTGCATGCGGATGAAACACCGGTGGCCATGCTCTCGCCCGGGAAAAAGAAAACTCATCGGGCCTATGTTTGGGCCTACACCAGTACGGAATTCTCCGGGCTGAACAGCGTGGTGTATGACTTCGCCCCCAGCCGCTCGGGCGAACATCTGCGACGCTTCCTGGAAGGTTGGCAGGGTCAGCTGGTGTGTGACGACTTCGCCGGCTACAAAGCCAGCTTCCAGAACGGCACCACGGAAATCGGGTGCATGGCCCATGCCCGGCGCAAGTTCTTTGACCTGCATGCGGCGAATCAGAGCACGCTGGCTCACGAAGCGCTCCAGCAGATTGGCCGACTATATGAGATAGAGCGTCAGGCAAAAGACCTGTCAGATGATGCCAGAACGGCTTATCGACAAGTTCATGCCAGACCCTTACTGGACACGTTCCACCAATGGCTGCTAACACAGCGCCAAAAAGTGCCGAATGGGTCGGCGACAGCCAAAGCCATTGATTACAGCTTGAAACGGTGGGCTGCGCTGATTCGCTACTGCGAAGAGGGGGCTGTACCCATCGATAATAATCGGGTGGAAAACCAGATCCGGCCCTGGGCATTGGGCCGTAACAACTGGTTGTTCGCTGGCAGCTTACGCAGTGGCCAGAGAGCGGCAAACGTCATGAGCCTGATTCAGTCGGCGAAGATGAACGGGCATGATCCTTATGCGTATCTGAAGGATGTATTGACCCGGCTGCCGACTCAGCCAGCTAGCCGTATCGGCGAGCTGTTACCTCATGGATGGGGTGCGCCTACAAAAGGGTAATCGCCGGACGCTTACCATGGAATTGAAAACGACCGTGCGAGTTTTGCTCTTTGTAAGACTAATTAGTCTAGAAGTGTCTGCTTTGTTCAAAAGCTGCACTAATTTGTTTCTTTTATTCGCTGGTGAAGGTTTAATCGTTCCAAACCCTGTAAGGTAGTGCTTCCTTGTCTAGTTAGACGTAGTAGGAAACCAAAATGAATGATTACGGCGATCTGATTCTCCGCTATTTGGAGAGATTAGGTGTCGAATACATTTTTGGTGTACCCGGCGGAGCAATAGAACCACTTTACAATGCTCTCGCTCGTAGCGAAAGAAATGGAGGTCCAAAAGCTGTCATAGCGCGCCATGAAACTGGTGCTGCGTTTATGGCGGAAGGTTATGCCAGGGAAACAGGTAAGCTAGGAGTGTGCTGTGCAACCTCAGGCCCAGGTGCAACCAATATGCTGACAGGTATTGCAAGTGCCTACGCAGATTCGACACCAGTACTGGCCATAACCGGTCAACCATCTTTGCATACATTTGGTATGGGAGCGCTCCAGGAAGGCTCATGTACCAGTATTAATACGGTCAAGATGTTTGAGGACTGTACCCGTTTTAATACGCTGATTTCTCATCCCGCACAGTTGGAACGAAAGCTTGTGATGGCTATAAGCCATGCAATGGGCAATATTCCTGGCCCGGTGCACCTGAGCGTGCCCGTGGATATTATGCGCACTGAGGTGCACTCGGAAGGGTGTAGTGGCAATCTATGGGCGTTTATCGATCATGAGGTTGTGCCCACTTACGATGCAGAAAGGTTGCTTTACGATGAGCTGTGCGACCAGAAGTTTGTCACGATTCTTGTCGGTGAGGGGTGCGCCAATTCGGTAGATGACATTCTTGCATTGGCTGAATCCCGGCAATGGAATCTTGTGACAACACCTAGGGCGAAAGGGTTAATTCCCGAGAACCATCGTTTATATCGGGGTGTATTCGGGTTTGCCGGGCATTATAGCGCCCGCAGTGCGATGCTGCAGGAAAATGCCCAACGTATCGTTGTGATTGGCACCGCGTTGGATGAAATTACCACTGGCGGCTGGGATCAATCCACGGGGCTTGATCGCAAGCGATTGATCCATATTTCAAACAACCCGGATCACTTAAGTCGTTCAACCAGTGCGTTACGCTGTATCCTGGGCTCCCCCAGATTACTGCTGAAACGTCTCAATCATAGATTGAATGTCCAAAAATCCTCTCGCTGGGATTTATGTGAGCTGTCTTCCAGTGGGTTACCGACCAATTACACACTTGATGGAGGGGTGAACTGTGTTGACAAGCGTAGCCCCATCAAACCTCAAGCGTTGTTCTGGTATTTGAGTCAGAGCATAACGCCGCAGGCCCGTGTTTACGCAGATAGTGGCAGCAGTTACTTATGGGCTATTCACTACTGGCGAATTCAGAAAACACTGGATAATGGTCGTAGCCCTTTTCATATCGGCATTGGCTTTTCTTCCATGGGGTGGGCCATTGGGGCTTCGGTTGGCGCGGCGGCAGGTTCAAAAGGCGAACCGGTTATTTGTATTACCGGGGATGGTAGTGCGCTGATGAGTGGTCAGGAGATCACTACGGCCCTGCAAGAAAATCTGAACGTACTTTTTATTATTCTGAATGATTCCAGTCTTGGTATGGTCCGGCACGGGCAAAATCTAGCCGGCGCTGAGAATATCGGCACTGAATTGCCTCGGGTGAATTTTGCGTTAATGGCAGAGGCCATGGGGGTTCAAGCCTATCCCGTTCATTCTTTCGAAGATTTACAGCAGATCGATTTAGACCATTTGCTTGCCCATGGCGGGCCTTGTCTGTTGGACGTGCGGATTGATGCTACGGAAGTGCCACCCATGGGTAATCGCATGCGCGTGTTGAGCGGTGCCGATAAGGGAGAGATTTATGTCTGAACCATTTAAATTCCATTCTGCTGTTTGGTATGAAGAGCCTGAAAGCGATAACCCATTTGTTGCCAGGCGTTGCCTGGCTCATGGTTATGATGTTTACGGGGAAGTGATCCGCAAGAGTTCTTGGTCTGAGTATATTCTGTTATTGTTTTCAGGCGATAAACCCTGTCGACAACAGATTGTGTTGTTTGAAAAGCTGGCCATTGCATTAGCTAATCCCGGCCCACGTGAACCCAGTGTCAGAGCGGCAATGAATGGGGGCGTTGGGGGCTCGGTTGATGCCGCTTCACTGATAGCGGCACTGGCTGTCGGTGCCGGACAGTATGGTGGATCTCACGAGGTGTTCCTGCTGGTAAAGGCGTGGCAGCGATTAGGACGTGATTTGTCAAAGTGGAAAGAGTATCTGAGTGACCCAAACCAAGGTTACCAGGAGGACGTATGGTCTCCAATAGAACATCCGCCGGGTTTCGATCCGCATGGTGTTTCATGCCCGACCCCTGTTCAGCAATCTTTGTCGTTGCTGGGTGACCTGATGCCTGAATCCAATCTTGGCTGGCTCCGTCAGAACCGAGAGAATTTGGAGCATATGACAGGGTTTCCGTTGGCGATGACAGCAGTCGCAGCTGCCGCTTTTTCAGATCTTGGCCTATCCGGCTCTCAATCCATCATGATGTATTTGATGCTGAGGCTGCCAGGAGCAGCAGTACACGCTTTGGAACAGGAAAACCTTGGCTGGAAGAAATTTCCGGCCTATGGCCCGGCGATACACTTAAGTGATGATCCTGGCGCGTTTCCCATGCCGGACATTAGCAGGTTTGAGCTATGAGTATTGAAGATTTGATGGGTGCGGTAAGCACATTGGAAGGGGCGCTCGGTAAGGCGTTTTTGGCCGAGAGAGTGGTGATGCGGGGGCAGGACCTGCATCATGAACTCGGTAAAAAAGACTGGTTAAGCGTGTTCATGTACGCCATTACCGGAAAAGAGTTCACTGAGAATCAGATTCGCTACCTGAATTTCATGTGGGTGGCTACCAGCTATCCGGATGCGGCTATCTGGCCCAATCAGGTGACAGCGTTGGCAGCAACTGCCCGTTCTACGCCATCGCTGTCCCTGGTAGCCGGCCTGGCTGTTTCCGAAGCCAGACTTTACGGTCGTAAGCCCGATCGCAGGGCAATGGATTTCTTCTATCGGGCGGCTAAGAAGATCGATGAAGGTGAGGCGCTCGAACAGGTGATTGAGGCGGAAGTGGCACAGAGAAAAGTAGTGTTTGGCTACGGCAGGCCATTGGTACGCTTGGATGAACGTGTCGCTCATACATTGAATGTGATTTCAGAACTTGGCCTGGATGAAGGGCGATACTTCAAGTTGGCCTTGGACGTGCATCGTTACTTGAAGAAAACGCGTGGTTTGTCTCTGAATATTGCAGCCATCAGTGCCAGTACCATGGCGGATATGGGCTTATCAACGGAAGAATATCAGTTATTCCTGACGTTGGTGTTTGTCGCAGGTATGGTGCCCTGCTATCTGGATGCGAAAAGGAGAAAAGAAGGGAGCTTTTTTCCGGTTACCTGTGATGGGATAGCCTATTGCGGCCCACCTGAACGGGTATGGTGACGTGTTTCGGTGTGCCTGAGAGCGATTCGAGTTCCGGGTTTCTATGAGAAACTTAGAATCTCATTTTAGTTTCGTTGCATTTCGGTGTAATGCTGCTAGATTATTAAAAAGGAATAAAAATGGCTTCCTGGATTATATGGGGTGCCTGAATAATGGATAAAGGTAAGCACGCACTGTACGTGTTTCCATAATGACAATTGGAAAACAGTTCGGTTTCAGGGATGAGTAGTAATTGAGCTTCCAGCCTTGTCAGATATGGCACCAGGGAGTTATCTATGAAACGTGTCTCCACGTTATTGCTCGCAATTACGATGTCCGATCAAGCACTGAGTCAGACTGAGTCCGAACTATGGGATTTGTCGCTCGCCGAACTGATGAACGTGCAGATTACCCGGGTGGCCACGGGCAGCCCGGCCCCGCTTAACCGTGCCGCGGCCATTGTCACGGTCATCACCGCCGATGACCTAAGAAATATGGGGGCCAGAGACATTGAAGATGCTTTGATGTCGGTGCCTGGCTTGTACGTCGGACGCTCAGAGCAAGGTTATGCTCCCACCTACATATTCCGCGGGATCTACGGCAGCTTGAATCCCCAGGCGTTGTTGATGATCAATGGTTTTCCTCAGAAATCACTGCCCACCGGTAACAAAGGCAACGTGTGGGGCGGTATGCCCGTTGAAGCGGTGAAGCGCATTGAAGTGATTCGGGGCCCGGGTTCTGCGCTCTATGGTGCTGATGCGTTTGCCGGTGTGATCAATGTGATTACCAAGACCAGCGAGGATATTGCCGGTACTCAAGTAGGGTTCCGGGGTGGTAGCTTCAATACCTATGATGCCTGGGTTCAGTATGGTGGCCAGGTGGGTAACTGGGATGTGATGTTCAGTCTGGAAGCCGGCACCACGGATGGCCATAAGGAAATCATTGAATCCGATGACCAGACCTCATGGGACGCTAGGCTTGGCACTGATATTTCAAATGCCCCGGGGCCAATAAACACCGGGTACGACAATGTGGACCTGAGGGTGGACGTTAGTAAAGACGAGTGGCGTGTACGGTTTGGGTATCAAAATCGCAATAACCTGGAGTCTGGTGATGGCGTTGCCGGCGCACTGGACCCCAATTCCAGTTATCGATCTGATATTGGGAACCTGGACCTGTCTTACACTACGACCTTGTTGGATGACGACTTAACTCTAGTCTCCCAAGTGAGTGGTTATTACGCGTCGCAGGAGCCCAAGGAAAATAATTTGCTATACCCGGAGGGTGCTTTTGGTGGGGCATTTCCCGATGGTTTTATTGGCAATCCAGGCAATAAGGAAACCCAGGTTACGTTACAGCAATACGGTATATACAGTGGTTGGGACGGTCATCGCTTGAGAGTGGCGGCGGGTATTACCTATGGTGACGTGTATGAAACAACCGAAGAAAAGAATTTTGAAACCGATTTCTCACCCAAGCCAGAAGGCCTAGTCGATGTCAGTGATACCGATGAAGTCTGGTTGCCAGAAGAGGACCGGACATTGTATTTCCTCTCGCTGCAGGATGAATGGCAAGTAAATAAAGATTGGCAGCTGGTGTCAGGGCTTCGTTACGATCATTATTCGGATTTTGGAGATACGATCAACCCGCGGGTGGCTTTAGTGTGGCAAACCACGAACTCCTGGACGACAAGACTCCTGTATGGGAGGGCGTTCAGAGCCCCCAGTTTGTCTGAACTGTATATTATTTCCAATCCAGTGGTATTGGGAAACCCGGATCTTGATCCAGAGATTATCGATACTTACGAGCTGGCGTTCCACCATCAACTGGAGGCTGGCAGTTATTACAGTTTCAATTTCTTTTACTACAAGATTAAAGACATGATTCTTTACGAGCCTACCGGAGTGGGAGATGATCTGGTGGCCGCCAATGTTGGTGAGCGTAATGGCAGGGGGGTTGAGCTGGAGCTTGGCCATGAATTAAGAGAAAATGTACAGCTCAGCGCAAATTATTCGTATCAGGAAGCTAATAATTTAGCAGTTGATGATGACGTGGGGTTTGCCCCCAATAATCAGGCTTACGCACGGGCAGATTGGGTGCTGTCATCGAACTGGCACGCCAATGTTGAGATGCATTGGTTCGGCCGGATACAGCGAGAGCCAGGTGATGATCGGCCTCCGGTGAAAAGTGACTCGGTCTGGAATTTGACAGTACGCCGCACCAATCTCTGGCAAGGGTGCGAACTGGCTTTCAGTTTACGCAATGTATTTGATTCTCAGTGGCGTTCTCCCAGCTGGACACGGATTGAATACGACTATCCTGCACCGGGCAGGAATGGCGACATCACCTTGCGATATGCTTTCTAACGTTGGAGCCCATCAGTTGATCTCGAACTTCTCATAGCGGTTCACTGCCGGGTTCCATTTCAGGAACTGATATTGATCGCTGGATACCGGGTTATCAAATAGCAGCGTTAATTCTGTTGGTCTGCCAGTTGAGCCGGTTTTTGAAACTTCAATGGTCAGGCCTGAAAGTTCCACACGGTCGCCGTTTTTAAACGGATACTTTTTCAGGTTGCGTACGGATTCTTCAGTGGGGTTTGCCATAAACCCACCTTCCCGGGTGATGACCATCTTATGCCCGTCAGCCCTGGTATTAAATTCGCCCTCCAGTGTGGTAATGGTCCAGATGCGTTCCGGCATGGGTTCGTTGCGATAAAAGCGCAGTCCGGCAATAGCCAGTGATGAGGCCAAGGGTGGTGAAAACAGAACCAGTCGCTTATTGGCGATGTCTTCGACTGCATCAAAGTAGGATGGCTTATCTGAGACCGCCTCAGCCATGATCTTGGTACTGTAAGTCATAACCGGTAGAAGTAGGGGGGCGAGTATCAGATGGAACAACGCCAGTATGCCGAAGACCGTAAGCGTATAGAACCTCATGGCGGTATTGCCGGGGCGCTCCTTTTTCACCCAGATCATATGCATAAAATGCCCCAGTAACCCGGCGGCCCCTATACCCGGGAACAGTAACAAACGATCATAGGGGGAGGCGGCCAGTGCAGGTAATATGGAGAACACCATACCGCAGAGCCAGAACAGCGTGGTTTTATTGCGGCGCAACAGTGCACAAACCGGAACCAGAACAAACAGCAGGAAAAGCCCACAAAGCACGGAATAGGCCTGCTTATGCCCAGGGGTAAGGGTGTAAAGATCCGCCGGTATCAATCCCCACTGACTGGCCAGCAAAACCGGTAGGCGTTCAATGGCGGCCACGACAAACGCGGTGGGCTGGGTGGCGGGGTCCACATAATAGGCATCCGCGTGTGCCGCACCAAAGCCAGCATCTTTATAGATTACCCACCAGATAACGATAACAACGAAGTAAGGAATGGCCGCTAGCACGCCTTTCACCGGGCCCTTTCGATCCATGAATAATGCATAAGCGCCAATATAGCCAAAGACAGAGATCCCCAACTCCGCAGAAAAGAGCGCCATAAGCTGGCTGCTCAGAGCGCATAGCAACAGGATGGATCTGTTCTCGTCCCGCCAGCGGCAATGAAAATAAAGTGTCAGCAGACCGAACAACAGTGCCAGCAGTGCATTGCGATTGGATATCCAACTGATGGTAAAGCCATGGGAGCTGTCCAAGGCATAGAGGAACAGCGCCAGTAACGCTGCCCCTTCGCCGGGCTGGAAGCGCTGGTACAGTTTGGCGATCAGTACCAATGCTCCCATGTACCAGACAATATTGTGGAGATGCATCAACCATGGTTGGTTTGGCCACAGTTGATAATCTAGCCAGTGCGAAAGCTCGGAAAGCGGGCGCCAGAAAGCGTATTTCAGCTCACTGTAGGTCCACCACGGAATCAGGCTATAGTCCATAAGCAAGCGGTTTCGCTCCGGGTCACCGTTAATGAACGAAAATAAACCAAAAAGTGACAGATCATCGGGCTTTGCGATGGGAAGATCGGCGTTCAGCAGGGCATAGTGCAGGTAGTCGTCACCCATGAATCCGGTGAACAGCGCCGGAATGCAGAGTAAAAACGTGGCAAGAAAGATGAGATTTCGGCGGCCGGTAAAGTGTTCAGGCATGGGATACTGCTCATTATTATTGTATTCGGATAGGCAGTTTATTGGCGATTCCCGCTGATCTCAACTGCATTGGCACCGTTTTCCTGTGGAACTTTTGAGGCATAGATCTACAATTGTCTCGGTATATACAAAGTGTATTTTTTGTATTTATAAGAGTATTATGATTGCTCTGTTAATGGCTCACTTTTAAGCCTAAAATAGTTAGCAAAACCCGTTTCGTTAAGTAGTAGTTGGGGGATTTTCAGCAATGGAACAACACGTACAGCAGCCAGACGATCTTTCGTTTGTGGATATTCTGCTGAAGGCCACGCAGAAAGAGCTCGGCCAAGCCAAAGAAAAGTTCAACTTCCCGGTTCCTGGGCAAGGGGCAAAAGCCGATGTGCTCTTCAATTCCATTGGCGTGTTCACCAGTAAGGGAATTGAAGAAACCACAGTACAGGATTTGCTGGATGCGGCGAATATCTCCCGCCGAACGTTCTATAAGTATTTTAAGAACAAAGTAGACGTGTTGGAGAGCATTTATCAGGTCGCGGCAGAATTACTGGTGGTTCGATTCAAGGCCGTGCGCAAGGAATCCGGCTCCATGAGCGAGTTCATTGTGCAATGTGTTGAAGTCTACTTTGATTACCACACCCACCTCGGCCCCCTGGTTCGAATGATGACTGAAGAGGCCCGCCGGGCAGGGTCACCCTTGGCCGCCCACCGTGAAACACTGTTGGCCCATATCGTTGAATTATTTGATGAAAAGTACTTCGAGATGGAGGCGGTGCACCTCGACCCAAAAGTATATTACTCCCTGATCTGGATGATGGAGAGTGCCTCAATGAACATTTTGGCGCACCTGCCTTGTGATCAAGCCATTGTCGAGGAATATAAAGCCGTCATGTGCGCAATCAGCGCCCGTGTGGCGATGACCAGCGCGGACCAATGGGCGTCATTGCCGGGGATGCCACTCAAGGCCTGATCCAAAAGCTGCGATTTCCACGTTTTATGTCTAAGCTTTCAACAGGTGCCTGATCCTTATGCTCAGGTACCTGTTTCCCTTTGAGGGGCTAATGGAATGTAGGATTGCAGGAGGCATTTGTGTCAAAGAATTCCACCCGGATGGCTGCCATATACAACCCAACAGGCAGCAGTCTGTTAGCGGAACTGCTGAGTGATGAATTTTCTGTCACCGTAAGTGATTCACCCCAGGCTCTTTGCCCCGAAGAGGGGGACCTGGTGATGATCATCATTGACATGACGGACAATACGGAGAGCAGCCTGGAGGTGTGTCAGCACCTGAAGCGTGACGATAGATTCGAAGATCTGCCGATTGTCATCTATTGCGCCGCAAACCGCCGCTTGGATGCAATGGACTACTTTGATGCCGGAGCGGATGACATCATTGAGGCCAGCATCAGCAAGCAGGATCTATTGGCCCGCCTGAATAAATCAGTGTTCCATACCATCGCCAACCGGCAACTGAAGAGTCGTCTGAAACAGGCCAACGAGATGGCGTTCAGCGCCATGTCCGATACCAGTGATTTGGGCGTCAATATTCAGTTTCTGGTGCATTGCCATGAGTGCAGCAATCTGGATGAGTTGGCCATGCTGTTGTTTCGTACCTTGTCGCACTATCAATTGAGCTGCAGCCTACAGCTGCGCAGTGCATTTGAAACTAAGAACAGCGAAGAAAACGGCTTACCCAAGGACCTTGAATCGAGATTGCTATGGGAACTGAAGGATGGGGGGCGCTATGTGGACTTTGGCCGTCGCTGTGTTATGAATTATGGTGAGGTCTCGTTGCTGGTGAAGAATATGCCGGAAGACGAGAAGCGTTTTGGTAGCATCAAGGATAACGTGTTTGCCTTGTTACAGGGAGCCGATGCCCGAGTCAAGTCCATCGACAGCAGCCGCATGCTGGAGGTGGAGCGCGATGTTATGAAGGGTATGTCCATTAAAATGCAGGATGTGATGGAACAGGTGGACAATCGTTATCAGGAAGTTATGCGGCGCTGTGCGGATTTGGTTGAAGACATGGCGGTGCGGGTGGATGAAGCCATCCTGTTTCTGGATCTGACCGAATCCCAGGAAGAAACCTTTTCCTCCATCATGCAAATGGGGGTTACCTCAATCAGTGAGCTGTTTAATGAGGGTATAAAGATCGACGAGAGCTTTCGTAAACTGATTGAATACCTGAACAACACTCTGAATTCCGATGGCCCGGCAAGCGTGGAAGAGATGCGTTCGGTTCTGAACAAACTGTAGATTTGAGGCAGCCTGTTGTTTCACAACGGGCCAATAAAGCGGAAACGGGGTATGGCCTCGCCCTTGACGGTGACTTCTTCGGTAAACATGCGATAGGGCCGGACCCAAAGATCGTATTCACCATATAGGGTTCGATACACCACCAGTGGCTCTTCGGTTTCACTGTGGCGGGCAACCCCGATGACCTCGTAGTCTTTGCCTTTGTAATGTCGGTAGCGTCCTGGTTGCAACATAGATGTGCCTTTCGCAAGAGTGTGTCACATGGAATCATGATTTTGCCGGGCAGGCAACCGATTAGTCCAGGTTGCTGACGTGGTACTGCTTTCAATTTGCATTTCCTGCTACTATGACGGTGCATAGCAAGACAGGGAGTCACTGTTTGGGTCGGACTATTTTTCTGGCGTTCAGTTATACCGCCATCATGGTTATCAGTGTCATCGGCAGTACTGCTTTTGCTGCCGATGGTCTGGTGCTGCGCAAGGGGCAATCCACTTATGGGGCCGGGCCCCACATGCAGTGGTTCTTTGACAAAAACGGCCGTCACACCGTTTATTCTGTACAGAAGACGCCGGTAGCCCAATGGTCAGAGAACACGGTGGACATTCCTAATTTGGGTTATCACCGCCACCCGGTATGGTTTCGCTTTGATATTCGTAATCAGGGTGTTAACACGGAGTGGAGCCTGGTACTCGACTATCCTCTGATACGTGATCTGGACATCTTTTTGCTATTGGGCGATCAGGTGGTGGATATTTTTCAGCTGGGTGAACGCTTTGAATTTTCCGCCCGTCCGGTTCAACATCGAAACTTTATTGTCCCGCTGACCGTCGGTGTTGGTGAGGTCGTGTCGGTTTACATCCGCGTTAACGGCCCTTATGCGGTACAGATGCCGGTAACGGTGATGGATGCAACGGCCTTGCTGGAGCATGAAGTGCATGGGGTATTGGCCCATGGGTTATTTTTCGGTTTCGTGCTGGTAATGGGGTTCTATAACCTTTTCCTGTTTCTATCCACCCGGGAAACCACCTACCTTTACTACGTGATGTTTACCTTTCTTATGGGGCTGTTTCAATTTGTCCAGCAGGGGTTTGCCTTTCAGCTGCTGTGGCCCAGAGAGGTATGGTGGCAGAACAAGGCCACCGGAGTATTGCTGCATGCCTGCCTGATTTCCAGCTTTCTGTTTGTGAACAGCTTCCTCGAAATGCGTGACAAACTGGCCTGGAACTTCAGGATCTACAGTTTTCTGGTGGTGCTCTCGGTACTGGCGTTGCTTGCGGTTCCCTTCATTGATGAATTCTGGACCATACGTTTTGGGGTGACCCTGGTGATACCGGCGACGTTCCTGGCGGTGGTGGGGGGCTGGATTACCTGGAGTAAGGGGCGGCAGGATGCCCGTTTTTTCTCCATTGCCTGGTTTGCCTTTCTGGTGGGAGCGCTACTGCTGGCGCTCAACAAACTGGGCTTGATCCCGCGCAACATCGTTACCGAGCACGGTGCCGAGGTGGGTACAGTCATTGAACTGGCATTACTGGCATTTGCGTTGGCCGGCAGGCTTAAACAGGAACGGATCAGACGTCAACAGGTGGAAGATCACGCCCGTGAGATGGAGCGTACCGCTTTAATGGCAAAAGAGCATGCCTTGGAGCTGGAGAAAATGAATTCTGAACAGTTGGAGAAGAATGTACGGGCACGAACGCGGGATCTGCACAACGCCCTGTCGGAATTGTCGCAGATGAACAAGCGGCTTGAACAGTTGAATCAGGTTGATTCCGTCACCGGTGTTGGCAACGAAAACAGCTTCATTACCACCTTGAACAAAGAGTGGGATCGTTCCTATCGTGAGCGTGAGGTGTTGTCGTTGATTGTGGTTGAGCTGGATAACTATCGGGATGTTCTCGCCGACTATGGTGTGGTGGCGTCGGACGAGTGCTTGAAAAACGTTGCGTCTATTCTTGAACGTCTCATATCCCGCCCGGCTGACTGTATTACCCGATATGGGGACAAAGTGTTTGGTATTATTCTGCCCGGCACGGATGAAAAGGGCGCAGATCACCTGGCCAGGAAAGTCGTGGAGATGGTGGCGGAGCAACCCTTTGATTTTGGTGTGGCGCAGGTTCAGGCGTCCGTCAGTGTGGGGGTTGCAGCGGTTTTACCGCAGAAGCCGGAGCAATATCGGGAATTGTTAATGTCCGCCGAAAGTGCGGTGTACATGGCTAAAAGCAGTGGTGGGAACCGGGCTGAATTCATTACACTGGAGAGTTGATGCGCGCAGCGGGGATTGTAAAAGGGCCGCGGTGACATCGGATGGTCATGCCTCCAGGGTGGCGAGTGCGTGCTGTAACCAATTTTCCGGTACCACAAACAGTCGCACCGGTTTCTCCTGCCACTGACTCACCAACAGTTGTACTGGATGCGGATAACGCTGCTGTGAGAAGCGTTCCTGAATATGTTCATAGCATTTTGCCTCTCGCTCTCGCAATACCATCCACTCATCTTTATTCAACCAATGGAAACGCACGTGTTCATGTTTGCCAAATTGCTGTGCAAACTCAGGCTGCGTCATCCAACGGCCGGTAAGATGGTGTTTCTCGATGTTGTTCGGGCGGCTGTACTCGGCGTTTACCGGGTAAAAAAGCCGACCTTTGCTTAATAGCCTGGTACGTGAAATATTCCAACTTTGTTTTTGGCAGTAGTCTTTTGCCAGCGCCTGTGTCGACAGTTTTAATTGTTTTTCAACCAGGTGGTGGTATTTCAGATCAAGGCGGTCTTTTTGATGGGGGCCGAACCAGTGGGTCTCATTGTTGAGCGGTGGAATACCCAGATAGAACTTGATAGCCAGCTCCCAATGCTCTATTGCACCGGAGTCCAGATCCTGCACGATCATATCGAACTCACCCAGGGTTTTTCCGTCCTCTTGAATTTGCACATTGTGGGCCAAACAGCGATAGCGGGGATTGTGCCGCAGCCAGTAGAGCCAGAGGCGTTCGAAATAGGGGCCCAGCCGGTGATTGGTGGTGTGTTCGAGATGGCTTATCAACGGGGCGGGGTGCTGGTCCAACTGCTGGAGGTGAGGCAGTATGTCGGAGAACGATTGTTGAAAAAACACATCGGAAAAATGCTGCGAGTGATCGGTGGTTTTCATCAGGCTGGGGCTGAGGATGGCCCACGCCAAATCCCGCACCTGAGGTGATTGAAACTGTTTAAGCCTGGCCTGCAGTTCCATTGCTTCCTGCGTTATTGATTTTGGAATGAAACCAGCGTAATGATACGCTGCCGGTCACCAGCCCGGTCAGGGCACCATACAGATGGCTGTCGATGGCAACGGCCCCACCAATGATGTCAGCGGTCACGGTGTCAGGCCCTGATATAAACTGTTCATAGGCGAATTTACCGATCAGGTATACGCCAAAAAAACCAGACAGCATGGGGCTGCGCCGCCAGCCTACGATCAAGTAGTGGGTGAGGATGCCATAGATGGCTCCGGATAAGCCCACGTACCAGGCGATGTCGGGGTTAAACCAATAAATGCCCAGGCCTACACCGATTACGCTGAAGCCTAATGCGATGGTTTCTTCCCGCGGTGTGATGTCTTCTCGAAAACTGGCAGCAACGATCAGATAGCCCACCAGGTTCAGCAAGGTGTGGTTGAACCCCAGATGCACAAACTGACTGGTAACCAGGCGCCAGATTTCGCCGTGGCTGATCGGTGCATGAATCAGGGCCAGTTGCTGAATGATGTGGTCAGGCAGCAACGTGGTCAGGCAGATCAGCAACATTACCGACACCGAAAACCACCATTGACGAAAAAACTCGTTAAAGTTTTTCGCCGCTGCGGCTTCCTGGCTAAGCACCTCTTTGTCAGTCATAGGCTGCGCAACCCGGCTCTACAGCGCTTTGATCTTGTTCATCTGGGTTTGCAGCTCCTTCAGCGCCGCCTGATGTTCACTGATCTTTTGCTTTTCTTTCTCCACCACATCGGCGGGTGCGCGATCGACAAATTTGGGGTTGTTCAGTTTGCTTTCCACCCGTTTGATTTCCTGCTCGCGCTTGTCGATCTCTTTCTGCAGTCGGGAGATTTCCGCGTCTTTGTCGATGAGGCCGGCCATAGGCACCAATACCTGCATATCGCCTACCAGTTGGATGGCTGACATGGGGGCGTCATCCTGCGGCTGCAACCAGGTAAGGCTTTCCAGTTTGGCCAGTGATTTGAGAAAACCGGAATAGGCATTGAAGCGTCTTTCATCTTCGCCGGTGCCTTTTTGCAACAACACCGGCAGTTGCCTGGCGGGGGAAATGTTCATTTCGCCGCGGATATTACGAATCCCGACGATGACACCTTTTATCCACTCGATATCGGCTTCCGCTGCGCTGTCTTCCTGTTCGGTGTTGGCCTGCGGGTACGGCTGTAACATGATGGTATCGCCTGCTTCTGCATCCGCCTTGCCCGCCATGGGGCCAATCTGCTGCCAGATCTCTTCGGTGATGAAAGGCATGAACGGATGCGCCAGACGCAGAATGGTTTCCAGAACGCGCACCAGTGTTCGCCTTGTGCCGCGCTTGGCAGCCTCAGTGCTGTCTGCATCGTTCAACACCGGCTTGGACAGCTCCAGATACCAGTCACAGTATTCGTTCCAGACAAATTCATACAGCGCCTGGGAGGCATGGTCAAAGCGAAACTCATCGATGGCTTTGCCCACCTGTTGCTCAGTGTGTTGCAGCCGCGAAATGATCCAGCGATCAGCAACACTCAGCTCGACTTCATGCTGGTTCAGGCCGCAATCCTGATCTTGCGTGTTCATCATTACATAGCGGCTGGCGTTCCACAGTTTGTTGCAGAAGTTGCGATAGCCTTCCAGGCGATGGGTGTCAAACTTGATGTCACGGCCAGTGGAGGCCAGTGACAGAAACGTGAAGCGCAGGGCATCGGTGCCGTAGGAGGCGATACCTTCGGGAAATTCCCGGCGTGTACGCTTACCGATTTTTTCCGCCATTTGGGGCTGCATCATACCGGTGGTCCGTTTCTGAACCAGGGTGTCCAGGTCGATGCCATCGATGATGTCCAGGGGGTCCAGCACGTTGCCTTTGGACTTGGACATCTTCTGCCCTTCTGAGTCACGCACCAGACCATGGACATACACTTTTTTGAACGGCACCTGGGCGGAGCCATCCTCGTTTTTCATAAAGTGCAGGGTCATCATAATCATTCGGGCAACCCAGAAGAAGATGATGTCAAAGCCGGTCACCAGAACACTGGATGGGTGGAAGGTTGCCAGCTCCGGCGTTTTTTCCGGCCATCCCAGCGTGGAGAAGGTCCACAGTGCCGAGCTGAACCAGGTATCCAGCACGTCTTCATCCTGGCTCAAGGGCAGATTGGCATCCAGTTGGTACTTTTCGCGCACTTCTGCTTCGTTGCGGCCCACGTACACATTGCCATCGGTATCATACCAGGCGGGAATGCGGTGCCCCCACCATAACTGCCGTGAAATACACCAGTCCTGAATATCCCGCATCCAGGCAAAGTACATGTTTTCATATTGCTTGGGTACAAACTGGATGTCGCCGTTTTCCACCGCTTTGATGGCGGGCTCTGCCAGCGGGGCAACTTTCACATACCATTGATCGGTAAGGAAGGGTTCAACCACCACACCGGATCGATCCCCTTTTGGTACCTTGAGGGCATGATCGTCGATTTTCTCCAGTAAGCCCTCTGCCTCGAAGTCTTCCACAATCTTCTTGCGTGCGGCGAAGCGATCCAGACCGGCGTAGTCTGCCGGTAGAGTGGTGTCGGTTACCTCGTCCACCTCGCCGTTTTGTTTGAAGGCTTCTGCCCGCTCGCGTATGGCGGCGTCAATGGTCAGCACGTTGATCAGGGGCAGGTTATGACGTTTACCCACTTCGTAGTCGTTGAAATCGTGGGCCGGCGTAATCTTGACACAGCCGGTACCGAATTCCCGCTCCACGTAATCATCTGCCACGATGGGAATCTCACGGTTCACCAGCGGCAGCAGTACGGTTTTGCCGATCAGGTTTTGGTAGCGTTCATCCAGAGGGTGCACGGCCACTGCACTGTCACCCAGCATGGTTTCCGGGCGGGTGGTGGCCACCACAATGTAATCCAGGCCTTCAGCGGTTAAGGCGCCATGGGCCAGCGGGTAACGGAAGTGCCACAACTTGCCTTTTTGATCGACGTTTTCCACTTCCAGGTCGGATATGGCAGTGTGCAGTTTTGGGTCCCAGTTCACCAGGCGTTTGCCGCGATAGATCAAGCCTTCCTCGTGCAGTCGAACAAACACCTCTTTCACCGCATTGGACAGCCCTTCATCCATGGTGAAACGTTCCCGGGACCAATCCAGGCTGGCCCCCATCCGCCGCAACTGACGGGTGATGGTGCCACCGGATTCGGCCTTCCATTGCCAGACTTTTTCCAGGAACTTCTCGCGCCCCAGGTCGTGGCGCGAAATATCCTGCGCCGCCAGTTGGCGTTCAACCACCATTTGGGTGGCAATGCCGGCGTGGTCGGTTCCTACCTGCCACAGGGTGTTGTTGCCGCGCATACGCTGACAACGGATCAAGGTGTCCATAATGGTGTCTTGAAACGCATGCCCCATGTGCAGGCTGCCGGTGACATTGGGGGGAGGGATCATGATGCTGTAGGCGTCGCCCTGGCCGGACGGTTTGAAGTAGCCTTTTTCTTCCCAGGTTTCATACCAGCGGGTTTCAATGTCGCTTGGGTTGAAGGTTTTTTCCATGGTCACCGGTGTCTCTTGTCTTTAACTGCGCAAAATTAAGAAGCCGGGTTTGGAACTGAACTAAGCGGGGCAGGCAGGATATTTGACTCAGGAACGTCAGCCGCATGGTGCGGCCATCGAGCTTCCAGGGGTGGGTTCACGGCGTTTCCTGAGTCAAATATCCTGCCTGCCGAGCGGCTACAGAGTGCCAAACCTGGTGGGCCGACAAGTATACCGATCTAGCGGGGATTTTTCTTGATCTCTTTGAACATTCTGTCCACCTCCTGCTCCAGTTTCATGCGTAATTCCGCCTCCAGGCGGGGCATGTTGGCGCGTATCACCTCATTCACCAGCTGGCTGGCCTTCTGTCTCAGTGCCTGGGCTTCTTTTGAGCCGGCATCGAAGGTGACTCTGTTCAGAGGGTTGTCCTGCAACAGCTTGCGTAATTGGGCGGAAGCATCATTATCCTGGCCACGGTTCTGCTCCCAGGCGTGATTTTCACGGATTTTGTCCAGGGTGGAGCGGGGCAGAAACGGATTTTCCGAGCCGGAAGACGTCTGGAAGCGATTGAGGGGGCGTGTTACTTCCTCTGCTTTGGCGGGCTGTGGCGGGTTTGGTGCAATGGGTTCGGCTTTCTCGGCGGCCGGCGCCACTGTGGGGTGCGATTCAGCCACTGACCCTTGGGTGTTGTTTTGACGGTAGCTGCGTACCCGCTCGCTGATGTCGAGGGGATCCTTATCCAGAAAGCTCATGTCCAGTGCCTGCTGACGGCTGCTGTTGTTGTGGCCAGCAGGGTGGGTGTTGAAGCTGGCGGCATTCAGGTCGATGGTGTCGGTGGCCTGCAGTGTGGGGGGCTCAGCATCGCCTGCGCCGGCCTCGGAGTCCGCGGCGGGCGGCTCTTCTTCGGCGTCATTGTCCATGGACTCGTTCAGTACGGGGACGTCATCGACGAAGCTTTTCAGCACCGGAATGTCCTCAGGAATGATCTGGCTATCCGCCTCTGCATCCGGATCGTCGTCCAGCATTTGGCTCAGGGATTCCAGGTCATCCAGCATTTTGTCTTTTTCTTCTTGATTTATAAGAGATTTTTGATCGCCCTGACTCATGTCTCATTACCACTAGCTAAATGTTGTGCGTCTTTAAAGCATAGCCTCTTTCCTTGTAAAACCGAAAATTGTCCCGGCTTTGTGACCTGGATTCCGGTTTCCCCGGTACAATTTCGGCAACCCGCTGAAAGCGGGAGAAAAAGGTGGGTATGGTGCCCGCCAGGTTCACCATGACGTCCCCATGCTCGCCAGGCTCCCCTTGGTGGGACACCTGGATCGGCTGATGCTCTGTGGTTTGGCCGCAGCTATGGCCCAGTATGGAATCCGGCCGTTGCCAGAGCGCATCGCTCAGCTGCCGGGTTTGGGCTTCATCCAGCGTGTGCACGTAGATCTGATGCCCTCGTCGGAAAGCCTTTTCCACCAGTCTCGCCGCGTACAACAGCGGCGAGATACGGTTGTCTTCCGGCAGAATATAGAAATCGACCCGCGTCATGCCTTGACCTGGCGCAGCAGATATTCAGTGAGCAGGGGCACCGGGCGCCCGGTGGCCCCTTTGTTGGCACCGCCATTGAAAGCGCTGCCGGCCACGTCCAGGTGCGCCCAGGGATAGGCTTTGGTGAAGCGTGACAGAAAGCAGGCTGCGGTGATGGAACCTGCCTTCGGGCCGGCATTGCCGATATTGCCGATATCCGCAAACGGGCTGTCCAGCAGGGCCTGATATTCATCCCACAGGGGCAGTCGCCAGACTTTGTCCTGAGTGTAATCAGCGGCGGCCTGCAGGTTTTCCACAACCTCTTCACTGTTGCTCATCAAGCCGCTGGCAAAGGGCCCCAGGGCAACGATGATGGCGCCGGTGAGGGTGGCAATGTCCACCACGGAAGCCGGTTTGAAACGCTCCACATAGGTCAGGGCATCGCACAGTACCAGGCGGCCTTCGGCATCCGTGTTGAGGATTTCCACGGTTTGGCCGGACATGGTGGTGACGATATCACCGGGCCGGCTTGCCTTGCCGCTGGGCATGTTTTCCGCGGCCGCCACCACACCCACCACATTCATGGGTAATGCCATGTCGATTACCGCCCGCATGGTGCCGAACACCGATGCGGCACCACACATATCCCATTTCATGGCATCCATATCCGGTGCCGGTTTCAGGGAGATACCCCCGGTATCGAAGGTGATACCCTTGCCAACCAGAACGTGGGGGCTTTGATTCTTGGGGCCGCCTTTGTATTCCATCACAATCAGGCGGGAAGGGGTGTCGCTGCCGTTGCCGACCGACAACAGAGCCCCCATGCCCAGTGCCTTCATGGCTTTTTCATCCAGCACGGTGGTGGTCAGTGCCTTGCACTCTCTGGCCAGTTTTTTGGCTTCCTGGGCCAGATAGGTGGGATTGCAGATGTTGGGTGGTGTATTGCCCAGATCGCGGGTGTAGCACATGCCATTGGCGATCGCTGCACCGCTCTTGATGCCGCTTTCCACGCCCTTACTGTCCACCGTAGTGAGGAAGGTCAGCTTCTTCAGGGCCAGCTGCTTGTGGTTGTCTTTGCTTTTGAAGGCGTTGAAGGTGTAGTTGGCGTAGGCGAACAGTTCCACCGCTTGACGGGTCAGCCACTGAGTGTCGCGGTTTTCGAGCTGAATATCGTCCAGGGCCAGCACCGCATCCTTGGCGGAGGTGCCATTGACCGCGTTGGCGGCGGCGCTGAAAGCCTTGCGCACGGCGCTTTCAGTCTGCTCACCGGCCTTGCCCAGGCCGATCAGTATGATGCGCTTGGCTACAGAGTCTGCTACGGCGGTCAACACCAGTGAGTCACCAGGCTTACCTTTGATGTCTCCGTTGGCCATGACCGCGTTGAGCGCTTTCTTGGTGGCATCGCTGAAGTGATCGCAGCAGCTGCCCAGAACATTGCCTTCAAATACTGGTAAAACCAGGGCGTCTGTTTTGGTTTTTTCCGGTGTGGCTTTTTTGATTTTGAAGTCCATGCAAACCCCGCAAGACAAAAGAATATGTTTATTGGATAATGGCCGTTAAACCACATTACTAACGAAAATTTTGCTGATTTTCCAGAGTAAGCATCGCCTTTTCCATGATTATTTATCGATATCTATCGCGACAACTTTTTTGGGCCACCCTGGCGGTGAGTTCAGTGCTGACCTTCATTCTGGTTTCCAGCCGGTTCCTGAAGTACCTGTCGCAGGCGGCTGTCGGTAAATTGGAAGGTTCCGCGGTGTTCATGATTATGGCTTATCGCCTGCCTGATTTTCTTGAGTTAATCCTGCCCCTGGGGCTGTTTCTTGGCATCTTGTTGTCCTATGGGCGAATGTATCTGGAAAACGAAATGGTGGTGTTACAGGCCTGCGGCGTCAGTCAGAAGCGTTTGGTGGCGTTGTCCATGATACCAGCATTGAGCATGTCACTGGTGATTGGATTTTTCAGTTTTTATCTGTCGCCCTGGGGTTCCCAGCAGGCTAATGCGTTGATTATGGAGCAGGAACGCCGTTCCGGCCTGGATGTGCTGAGCCCGCGGCGTTTCCATTCCACTTCCGATGGCCGCACGGTCACCTATGTGGAAGACATCGACTCCAGCGCCGGCGTCATGAAAAATCTGTTTATTGTTAACTATGATCGGGAGCGGCGCGATGAGGAGTACGACAAAGTGGTGCTGTTGCGGGCGGCGGAAGGGCGCTACCGAATCGATCGCAGCGGCAACCGCTATCTGGTGATGTCCGATGGTGAGCGTTTTGAGGTAGACCCGGGCAGCTCTCAGTTCGGGCGCTCCAGTTACGGGGAATACACCGTTAAACTGGAGAACAAGCTGGAAGCCATCGAACAAACCGAGATTGAAGATCAATCAACCCGGGCCCTGTTGGCGGATGCCAGTATCGAAGCACGGGTGGAGCTGCAATGGCGGCTGTCGCTGATGTTGATGGTGCCCATTGTGGTGTTCATGGCGGTGCCGTTGTCCAAGGTGAATCCCAGGCAGGGTCGCTATTTGAAAATGCTGCCTGCGATCATGCTGTATCTGGCATACCTGTCGTTGCTGATGGCGGTGAAAGGCGCCATTGAGAAAGGCCGTATTCCACCAGAATTGGGTATTTTCTGGGTGCATGGCTTGTTCGCATTGGTGGGGGTTGCCCTCAATTACTGGCCGGAATTTCTGCTTAAGCGTTCCAAGCGGCGGATGGATCGGGTGTCGGGGGCCGCAACATGAAGTTGCTTGATCGCTATGTGGGCCAAACCGTACTGATTTCGGTATCCATGGTGCTGTTTTTGTTGATCAGTCTGGATGCCTCGTTTGCCTTTCTGGCGGAGCTGGATGACCTCAAGGGCAGCTATCAGGCGCAGGAAGCGCTGATCTTTATTCTGCTGACGCTGCCGCGCCGAATCTACGATTTCATGCCGGTTGCCACGTTGATCGGGTGCCTGATCGGTTTGGGCTCGTTGGCAAACACCAGTGAATTAACGGTAATTCGGGCCGCCGGTGTGTCCATTGCCCGTATTGTGTTTGCCGCCTCCAAACCGGTGATCTGGATCGTGTTGCTTGGCCTGGCACTGGGGCAGTACATTGTTCCGCAGACCGAGCAGTTTGCCCAATCGGAGAAGGCACGGCATCTTTATCAGGGTGAAAGCATTGGTTCCCGCGACGGATACTGGTATCGCGAAGGCGGTCAATACACCCATATTCAGGTGGTGCAGCCCAATGGAGTGATGTTCGGTATTTCCCGCTTTGTGTTTGATGAAAACAACGTGCTGGTGCGGTCGGATTTTTCGGAGCGGGCAATTTATCAGGGGGACCACTGGGCGCTGGAAAAAGTGCGTCAGACCCGTATGAGTGAGCAAGGTACCGAGTCCGAACATTTTGACACATTGCGCTGGGACAACACCTCGATCACACCGCAGGTGATGTCGGTGGTGGTACTGAAGCCGGATTATCTTTCCATCACCGGTTTGTTTCAGTATGCGACTTACCTGGATTCCCAGGAACTGGAAAGCACATCCTATTTCTTTTCTTTCTGGAAGAAGGTGTTGCAGCCTTTCACCACGCTGGTGATGGTGTTTATTGCCATTTCCTTCGTCTTTGGTCCGCTGCGGTCTGTCACCATGGGGCAGCGTATCATGGCGGGTGTGATTGTGGGATTATTGTTCCATTACGCCCAGCAGTTCCTGGGGCACGTCACCATCATTTTCAGCCTGACGCCGTTTTTGGCTGCCCTGGTGCCTTTGGTGGTGAGTTTTGCCATCGGAGTGTATCTGCTGAAACGAGTGTGATCCGTCAGCGTTTGGCCGGTACGATCTTCTTGTTGATGTCTTTGGGCAATACCAGGGTTCGGGTGTTGGACAGGCTGTCGTGCCAGCTGTCACCACTGGCGCTGAACAGCACCCAGATATAACCCAGGCCAAAACAGCCCAAAGAAAGCGTTGCCATCAGAAAACGGCTCAGACACTGAAAAAAATTAACCGGCCGACCATCCAGGTTGGCGTCCACCACCTGCAGGCGCCAGGCACGCATGCCCAGGGTTTGCCCGCCATGGGACCAGAACCAGTAGTAGAACAGGAAGGTGGCGGCCATCAACAAGGGGAACAGAGTCAGTTGCAGATCGGTACTGCTGCGGGGGGTATCCACGCCGGTTGCCCCCAAATAGATCGCCGTGATGAAAAACCACAAGGCAATGACAATCAGGGCGTCGTAAACGATGGAGGCCAGTCGGCGCAACAGGCCGGCCGATGGGTATTCCACATAGGAGATGGCAGAGGATTGAGCGTTATTGTCGGAAGAATCTGTCATGAGAGTCTTAAGGAGTGGTGCCTAGGGAGAGAATCGAACTCTCACTCTGTTTCCAGAACCGGATTTTGAATCCAGTAAAAAGGCACTAAAATCAATAGGTTAAAGTTTGTGTGTAGTTTTAGTGTGCAGTCTACACAGTTCGCGTATACAAAAAAGCCGGTTACTATGAACCGGCTTTTGAAATAATGGTACCAGTGGGCGGACTCGAACCGCCACGCCCGTGAAGGCATCGGATTTTGACATCAAACCTATCCACTTTCATGGTAGCCAGACTATATCATCACCCCGGTGGGGTGTTGGGCGCTGTTTCACTCAGTTGTTACTTCTGAGCTACTTCCTGTTATTAAGCCATATCGCTATAGCTCAGGTAGTCGTTGAACCTTCCGCCTCTGGCGGCTTGGCTGCTGATTAGCATGGGTTTATATGAACCTTTAGCCTTCCAGCAATTCACCCAATTTCTTCACCTGTCATTGCTGACAGGGCGGACCCTTTATTTAAGACACGGTGTTGATCCGACGTGTCTACCAATTTCACCACACTGGCACTCAGGCGGCGCATATTACCGGCGGAATTCGATTTTGACAAGAACAAAGTGGTGTTTTCGTTCTCAAAACCACTCAATGGATATACAGTAGTCGGGTTGGTTGCATTTTGCTCAATCGCTTTATCTACCGGTTTTATAGGGCAATTTTGGCACCCATCAAATTGGCGCTATGCCCTGTGTGGGTGTATCATCCGGATACACAAACGTGTACACATTGGATGCACGAGATGCCCAAATCTTCAGCACTCAGAATCAGAATTGAGCCTGAGCTACACCGCGAATTCTTAGACACCTGCAAACGGCTTGACCTTCCAGCCGCTCAGGTGCTGCGCCAGTATATGCGCAAGTTCGTTGAAGAGCACCACACGGGTATTCAATCAGAACTTTTCGATTCAGGGGATAAAGACAACAACTATGAAGCGTAAAAAAGTATCCGCACCTGAGAAGTTTAAGCTTGATGATTCTTTGATCATGGAAGGTGATGCTGTACATGCATTACAGCGTATGCCTTCAAACTCTGTTCGCTGTGTGGTCACGTCCCCGCCATATTGGGGGCTACGTGACTATGGATATGATGGGCAGATAGGGCTTGAAGAAACTCTCCCCCAGTTCATTAACCACTTGGTGGCAGTATTTTCTGAGGTTAAACGGGTTCTAAAGCCTGATGGTACTTTGTGGCTGAATATCGGTGATGGTTTCACCAGTGGCAACCGTGGCTACCGTGCACCGGACAAAAAGAACCCGGCACGGGCTATGACGGTACGCCCTGACACCCCTGAAGGTTTAAAACCCAAAGACTTGATTGGCATACCTTGGCGATTGGCGTTTGCCTTGCAGGAAGATGGCTGGTATCTGCGTTCTGACATTGTATGGAACAAGCCTAACGCCATGCCTGAAAGTGTAAAGGATAGACCGACACGCTCCCATGAATACCTGTTCATGCTGACGCAATCAGAGCGTTATTACTATGACAGCGAGTCAGTTAAAGAGGTTGGTGTTAACGGTAAGTTGAGAAATCGCCGTAGCGTCTGGAATGTCAAAACTCAAGGGTTCCCCGGCGCTCACTTTGCAACTTTCCCCCAGTCATTGATTGAGCCTTGTATATTAGCGTCAACAAAGCCCGGTGATTATGTGCTTGACCCGTTCTTTGGTTCTGGCACCGTTGGGGTTTCCTGTTTAGACCTTGACCGGCGATATGTGGGAATTGAGTTAAACCCTGAATACGTGTCTCTTGCTGCCGAAAGACTGAGTATAAAAGAAAATAATATTATTAAGGTGGCTTGATGATTGACATACCAAAGCCGGAATTGCAGATTGATTTTTCATTTGCTCTTGGACAAATCCGTAGTTTGTATTTGCAAGATGCTTTAGCAAACACGATTGAAAAGATGGAAATTGCGGATATTGATTCGCAATTGGCTGAATATGTTTCTGGCGACTATTTAAAAGCACTGGCTAAGCATGGGTTGCGTGGTGAGCTGGTGTTCCCCGTTCCTTGTGTGTTGGAAGAAAACCCGCACATGCTTGGGTATTATCGGCTGTTATTGGGGTTTAGTCAGAAAGAGTTCTATACAAAAGAGTTCGGTGTTTCTGGCTTTAAGTCTATGGAAGTACGCGGGGTGTTAACGCCCAAAAACAAAGAATCACTTTCTGAACTTTGCGCGGCTCTTGTTGGTAGTGCTCAGGGTTTGATTGACGGTATTGGTAGCGACCGCGTGAGCAAACAGTTGCTTGATGACTTAACCATTCTTACGGTTGGTCCGCAGTTGCGTGGTGGGAACAATAACAAAAAAGGCAGTTTGGCAATTGTCACTGTATTTCAGAGTATTCATGACATTGTGGAACATGCGGCTGTTAATTCATCTACCAGCAAAATCGAAATCAAGAACGCGGCTGACCGGCGTGTGCTTATCGAGTTTGCCCCTGATCCAGATATTGTCATACGTGAGGAAATAAGCCCCGGCAAGTATAGGAATGTCATAGCAATTGAAGTTAAGGGCGGCACGGACTTTTCCAATATCCATAACCGAGTGGGTGAAGCCGAGAAAAGCCACCAAAAAGCGAAGGCTGAAGGTTATGTTGAATGCTGGACTGTGGTTAATGTTGATAAAATTGACATTGAAATGGCATTTCGAGAGTCACCCACGACTAACAAGTTCTTTAGAATTTCAGCGTTAGAGTCTGGCACCGGTGATGATTATGAAGAGTTCAAAAGCCTAATAATTTCACTTGCCGGTATTAAGTCCGCATAGGTCGTCCCATGAATACACCGCTATCTGGACCAGAACTTGTAAAGCTCAAACAGCGTGTTGTAGATAATTTCAGTTCATCAAACTGGCGTGAACTTGGGGCGCTGGTAGATATGATGGACGAAGTAGAACGACACCCGCGACTACTAAGAAGCTTGGGGTTTGGTGATGAAGATTATGAAGGCTTAGCCCTTACATTTCTGCGCCGTATGGTGGGTGATAACTATGAAAGATTGGCAATTGTTCAGCAATATGTTGATTCAATTTGCCCGGAAACCGGGGAGTATGTTTCCAGCCAAGAAACCCAAGGACGAAAAATAGTCTTTTCACCGAATATATTTCAAGTCCCAGAAGGCGAGATTGATAACAGCCTAATTTCGGTCATGATGCCTTTCGATATGGCGATGACTCCCGTGTATGATTCTATAAAAGCAGCCGCATCAAGCGCCGGTTTTAAATGTGTTCGCGCTGATGATATATGGGATCACTCAACAGTAATTCAGGATGTCTTTTCGCTTATATTCCGTTCACTCATTGTGGTATGTGATTTTACTGGAAAGAACCCTAATGTTTTTTATGAGGCTGGGATTGCTCACACATTAGGTAAGCATGTAGTGCCCATTACTCAATCAGAGTATGACATTCCTTTTGATTTGAAGCATCACCGTTACGCCAAGTACCTGAACAACGGCGAAGGTTTGGCGGCTTTAAGTCAGACCCTTACAGGTAGATTTAAAGGTTTGTCGGGTGGAGTGGTTTGGTGATGCTTGTCTCTATAAATTTTTTATTACTGATATTGCATGGAGGTGTATCTGTAATATCGGAGGAAGCAGGGGTTGACCTTCTATGGAAATATATCTGAATTTCTTACCATTGGTTAATCAGGATTTTCAAATTCCGATATTCACAAAGGAATGCAGTGATGGCAGTCTTGAAAATGCCGACGATGAATTCAGATATAAGCTCGGTGAAGGTGAACATAGAAAATTTTTTGATGTTAGCTTTTCTGAAAAAGAGGGATTCAATACCTCACACATTGGAGCATTCGAAAACCTTAACCTAACTAAACAGTTTATTCTAAATAAATTAATTGAACGTTTAGAACACGGTGAATTAAAAGATTGGAGAAAACCTAAAAAGACCTTCTCAAGAGAAGTCGATTTCATTGTCGATATGCACAAGGAAGGTGAAACATTAGTTTGTCTGTCCCCTTACTACTTGTCAGCAAAAAAACAATTTGGCTTCATAGTTCAGCATCGCTTCAAAGCCGCTCAGGGTCAGATTTTTAATCGAGAGGTTCAGCGCCTAAGTTTATCGCTTGATGCAAAGTATCGCCAAAATAGGTTTTTTTATGGCGACAAGTTCAGAATAACCAACAATTTCATATCTAAGTTTTTACCCAAATTTAAAAATCTCACCGAAGGTGTTGAGATTTCAAGTGAGCTGTCCAGCATTTCATCGACGACTTTAGATATTAAAAAATACATTGTTGGCAACGGGCGTGTAGCTAATTCTCAGTATATGGGAATAAAAAATAATGGACCCTTTGAGCGGGTTAATGGTGAAGTTAAGTTCTTATTTGCCTTTCCCGAAAACTTACGACATCTGGCAAGAGACGTGTATTTGGGGTTGTATGGAAAGCTGTTTCACGGAATGTTCCCCGGCTTAAATGACATGTTTGGAGTTCATATATCGAAACACAATGTGACTCATCATGTAATTCCTGATTTTGATACCAATGGTATAGACACAATAGATGCTGTTGCTAAACAACTTCAAGGAGCGGAAAACAATAATGTTATTGTTCTGGCGTTTCTGCCTTCAAGCTTATCTGAAGAAGAGAACAAGAAGGTATACTCACACATCAAATACAATGCAATTCAAAGCGGTTATTTGTCTCAGTCTATTAGACAAGAGACTATGGGAAATAAAGAACAATTAAAATGGTCAATTGCGAACATTGGTTTGCAGGTTTTTTGTAAGCTTGGCGGCACTCCATGGTTGTTGGAGCCGAAGAACAAGAACTGTTTGATTTTCGGAATCGGTAGTGCGCACGATAAGAACCCTGACGGGTCAATCAAAAAATACACGGCGTATTCTGTGTGTTTAGATACTCAGGGGAGATTTTACCGGGTTCAACCACTTTCAATGTCAGAAAATAAGGGCGATTACCTAACGTCTTTGAAATCTGAACTTGTTCAAACGATAGTGAATCAACAAAATGCGGGTATTAACGAGTGCGTTATTCATGTCCCGTATAAGATTAGCCGTGATGAGATAGAAGCTATTGAAGGTGCTGTTCGATCAGCCGAGGGAAATATTCAGTTTGCTGTTACTGTCTTAAAGGTCAATACAAAACACAAGTACTTTGGGTTTAGTGCACACAATACCAAAATCCCTTATGAGAGTACTTTGGTGAATTTAGGCGGTTCAGAATATTTACTTTGGACCGAAGGTCTACAGTTCGGAAAGGAGGCTGTAAATAGGCGTGTGTCGGAGCCATTGCATATTCAATTTTTATACCGTAGCGGTGATGACTGGCGCGATGACGGTCCATACCTGCAAGACATATTAAACCTGACTGGTGCGAACTGGCGAGGGTTTAATTCAAAAGCACAGCCTATATCTGTTTATTATTCTACCCTGATCGCTCGGTTTATGAAGCGATTTATTAAATACGATGGTCTTTCTGATCTGAGTTTAATTAATAACGAAGCTGTTAAACCTTGGTTCCTATAAGGGGAAATAATTTGTGAGCTTAGAACCAGAATCAGTTATTTTTCTTCTTGGCGCAGGTGCGAGTCGTGACGCTGACATCCCCACGGCTATGGAAATGGATAACAAAGTTGAAGAACACCTGAGTAATGATTGGGCTGATCTGAAAGACCTTTACTATCTGATTAAAAGTTCAATTGTATATCAGCGCGGCTTGAAGGGTGGCTTTGATGCTTCAGTTGGTATTGAAGAAATACTGGGTGTAATTGAGGAGCTGGGAAAAAAAGACCGCAATATTCTTTATCCCTTTATTGGTGCGTGGAATACGCACTTGATTCAAGTGGCGGGAGATAAGTTTCAACGAGTTGACGACCTGAATCAGAAAATCCGAGAAAAGCTAACTTCATGGGTCAAGCAAGACAACAGAAAAGGTTCATATTTGCAGGGATTAGGAAATTTTAAGCGTGAATATGGTCCGGCGCTTAGGGCTTTTACCCTTAATTATGATCTGTTGTTAGAATCAAATTTGAAAGATGCTGGTTTCAATGTCGAGCTGGGATTTGATCCAGATACAGCGATATGGGATGCGCTAAGGTTTGAACAGCATGAAAATACCGTTGCTGATTTTTATGTTTATAAACTCCATGGGTCAATCGACTGGGAGCGGGAAAGTGAAGCCGAAGAGTATTTAATTAAACGGGACTATGTTGTAGATGACCCTGATTTGATATTTGGCGTGAACTCCAAGCTAAACTCGAATGACCCGTATCTGTTTAATGTTCATGAATTAAGGAACTATACGTTATACCCTTCGCTAAAACTGATCTTTACTGTTGGCTATAGCTTCAGTGATGACTATATCAATAAGCTGTTAAGCCAAGCTTTGAGGCGGGATAAGAATAAAAGGATAGTCAATGTCTCGCCTGATTCTGAAAAAATGGTTGAAGAGGTTGCGCAAAAGTTAGCCGTGAACACAGACAGCGTTATTCCCATGAAAGCCACTGCAAAAGAGTTTTTTACAGAGAAGCTAACTGAAGAATACTGTGTTAGCTGTATTCCCTCTGATCCTGACATACCTTTTTGAATCTCTTTGCACCTGTATTAATTCATTAACACAAATATTAAGCCACATTTAGTTTTCTTTCTGTCGTCACTGTTATTTTTCCCTTACCATTTTTTTCAAAACCTGATCACGTTCATGCTCGGGTACGGCATTAATACTTTGATACCGCGCACGGTGCAAAACGGTAGACCTGAAGCACTGTTCGAATCCTGCCTCCAGTGCCTCGACCAGTTCGGGGTCTATATCGACCGCACGGGCGCGAGACTCCATAAATTTTTGACACCAGTCGTACAGCATACCCTCAAATAAAGTTTTGGGGTCTACCTGTTCCAGTTCGACGAAGGTGTCAAACAAGGCTTTGAGCTGAGGCGACAATTCGCGGATCATTAGATTTTTTGTTTTCGGTGGTTCCGGGTAAGCCATTATTGTACCCCGCGCTGTTCTTCAGCAAAATCAGAAAATGATTTGAACCCATGAGTTTTTCCACTGGCTTCATGTTCGTTCACCGCTTCGTCAACGTAGTATTGATTTAACTCTTGTTCGTCGGTGATTGTTCCGGGTGCTATAGCTTCTCGAATTTTGTATTCAATGACTGGACGCAATCGGGCAAGAATTGCTTGTTTGGCGGCGTCTACGAATTTTGATTTTTTAGCTTCGATTGCTTCTGCTGGAATTGATTCTGACATTTGCTTTTCTCCTCGACTTTTAGTTGTATCAATATTTAGTCGAGGTGAGAAAAGCCAGTTCTGATAATGATGCTAAATACTGACTGTAACCATGAGTGGCTTTGTCCCCCACTCATGGTTGCACAGTGAGTGTTTGGGTTCCTCGTCCCTCGGTGACACTCATTGGTTGAGACGCACTTTCCGCGAAGTTGTGTGAGTCTCTTTAAGCCCTCTCACGGTTCCGTGTCCTGTCCGTGAGAGGGTTTTTTTATGCGGGTGTTATCGTGACCGCCATTCTCTGAAAGATGGTCGCGAAGGTTCTGATTGTTGTGAACAGAACAAGTTTGTCTGTGCCAATATCCGATTCCTCACGATGCGCTTTAACGTGATTGATTTTGCGCCGATACTTTCCAAGTATTCGATCAGCTTTTCTTCATCATGGACAAAATATTGTCCACGTCTTTTGTTTCTGTGTTTATCGACGTATTCAACATCAAGCATTACACTAATTCCAATAAGATACTTGACTATTGACGCTCGGTCTTTGTTTATCGCGCTTTTAGTAAACCCAATTTTTTGTAGTTCAATCGGTGTATTCTTACAAAATCCCTTTTCCATAAGTGATGTTTTATGAACCCCATATTTGCTACCTTTCACCCACTTCCATTCCGGTGGTGTATATACAGGCTGGATACACTCAGTCTTGCCAACGATTTCAAATTCTGGCGAATGTTGGATTCTTGATTTAGCCTTCAATATTTTTGATTCGTATTCTACTGAGTTTTCATAGGTTCTAACGTTCTTCCACCATGCGCGAACCATGATGTAGGGTTTTGCATGAAATCTCAGTTGGTGTAATCGGTTTTGAAGGTCGCCACTTCTTCCAATCTTGTCGAAGCACTCGCCGGTTTCAGGATGTTGAAACCGGCATTGGTAGACATAGTGGTGCATAGCGTTACCTCACTCAATATCGAATGTCTTGGTAATGCCGTTTTTCTTGACCACGATTTTATCTCTGGGTTTTTCAAGGTATTCACCTATAGCCGCGTTCACCAGTTCAGAAACTTTAAACCCGGTCATTCTTGATAAAGCCGTAATCTGTTCAACCATGTCAGGTTCGAGACTGAAATTCTTTCTTACAAAAGCCATTGTGTTGTTCTCCAATTGTTCACTACTTGTATATATGGCTTTTGAAAAACAGTGGTTTTATAGTCCGTGCCGTAGAATGTCTCTATTTTTCCCACAATTGAATTCTTCATAACAGTCAAAGAACTCACACTTACTGACCGTAGCAACATCATTCCCTAAAATTTCGGCAATTGGTTTAGCTAAAGCCTGTAATTCAATCGATGAACTCACAGCGTCTTTAAGCAGGAACACCAATTGAAACCGGTCTGTATTCTCACCAAGTAAAAAAGCCTTTTTACCGCGTTTGGGGTTAAACAGTTTCTGTAGTTCATCTTTTTTGAAATCGGCTTTTGATACCTCAAACACTGCCATGTTGGATTGAACAAACTCAATGCGGTCACGCTTCCATCGTGACCGGTGGTGAACATATTGGAAATTGCAGGGGATAAAGTGAGTAGCAATTTTGTCCTTCGACTTCTGAATAAACGAATTTTTTAGTTCAAAGGTGTCATTGACTTTGCTTATCTCAAGTTTCCGGCTTAGTGGTTTGGTGGTGAGGAATGACGCACTGCAACCGGGGTCTAAATGAGAATAGTTCGCAATGCACCGAAATGGGGAAGCCTTAGAAATATTAAGACTCCTTGTTTTGGGTGCATTAGGAATGATTCTCATTTGGAAATCTTCATTCCCCACCAATGAAGACGTGTCACCAAGCGAAGCGCCGGTGGCACCTTCAACACCAGCCGCCAATGTTGTTACCTGTTCTTGGGGTCGCGCACCACCGGGCTGAAGCCCGTTGTCACGCGGTCTTGATGTCGATTGTTCCAACTGGTGTTGAAATCCTCCATGAGTTCCAATGAGGTCACTTATAGGTCGAACTTGACCACCACCAAGTTTTTCAGCTAATCCATAGGCGCTTGGTTTATCAACTACCAGAATATTCACGTCCTTGGTTGCCACTGGATTTCTTAGTGATGTTCTCATGGCGACTTGGTACAAGGTATTCACATTCATATCCTGAAAGGTATCAATGCCGAAGGAATGCAACATCTTGTTAACCACTGGTGACATATTGATTGCTATGTCATATACCAGTGCGTCAAGGTGGGAATAATTATTCATTCCGTGAGATTTAGAACTAATTACCTCATGACCACCAATCGCGAATATTGGTCTATTGGGCATTTCGTCAACCAACCTGAAATTGTTGGAACAAATGCCAAATTTATTAGAACCAATTGCTTTTAGTCCGGCAATAAATTGGCTATCAACAAAATCACCATTGTTTTTCAAAAACTCTTTTGAATTGAAACGTTCGTCATCATCCAGAACGTGGTATATCTTCACCCGCTGCAACATTTCTGGCGTATGGTTGCCATCATTCACCAGTTGCAGTGCGAGTTTGTTCCACCTGAAGCCGTGGTGATAATTTACAATATCGGTAAATAAAGAGGTTTCAACATCGGCACTAATGAAGTTCACCGAGTGATAACCGCGAAACTGTGCCGGGTTCTGGAATATTAAAAATTCAGTGGCTGCACCAGATTTGTCATCACGCTCAACAAACGAACCGATTTTTTCCCACTGTGATTCAAGAATCATTACTCGTTCTTTTCTATCTAACACTGAGTGCATTAATTTCGCGAATCGTGAAAGGTCTTTGTTATCCGAAGGGAATAGATGAGATTCGTTTTTTAGTTCCTCTTGCAATAATGTTGAGGAAACCGGTTCAACTAATGCAACATAATCGCCATCGGCACATTTTGAAACACGTTGACCAAGTTTCAACCGCGACTTTATTAAATCGGGTATTTTGTGAGCTTTCAGTTTTGAGATATGAAAGCCGCTGGGCATTTCGTCAATGTAGAGGTCTATTTCATCCTTGGAAATTAACGCAAAATCAAGGTGGTGGTCTTGTTCGGAAATCAGGTCAAACCCTTTGTGAGTGATAAGCAAAATTCCGGGGTAATCCTGATGATTATCAAGCCATTGGTTAATTCGTTTTGTTACCGGTTCACAGTTTTGTTGTTCAGTGTAAATAGTGGATATTCGAGATTCAGGGCAACCAGCGTTAACCAACATTTCACGCCACTGTTTTAATAGCTCAACGGTGAGACCAACACAAACCTGTACCCGAACTGATGAGCGTTTGGCTATCAACTCAGAGATAGAGTGACTTTTTCCGCTTCCGCAACACCCGTTGGTAAAATTTAAGCGGGTTTTTCTATGTGTATAAATAATCGTATCCATGCTGATATTCTTTTGTTGTTTTTCTTCAGTCGCATGATGTAAATCTCAAATGAAAATTAGTTTGGTTTGTTGTTTTTAGTGAAGCTCAAAAAGCCCGATTGAATTGGTCCCTCAATCGGGCTTTTTTATGTCCGCTCACCAATCACCGCCATGGCGTTGGTTCTGGTAGTTTCGCCGCATTTCTTCAGCCATGCTTCCAAAGCAGTGTTCACAATGCGACTGACCGGAATTCCAGTCTGTTCACTCATTTCACGAATCTGTTTATCCAGTGGTATGGACAGTGAAAATGTTGACCTCGTTTTTTTGATAGCCATTGCTATGCCTCCAATTTGTAATTCTTCATACTATTTATCACTGGGCGAGTTTATCCCCGGTCATTCAACCGTAAAAAATGTTTTTTCGAGTGATTTACCCGGTCAACACTTTGCAAACCGGGTTAGATGGTGGCTATATCGCGTTCAAGCTGCTTGTGGTTTGAGCCAGTCCATACCGTAGGGCTTCAGCTGCTCTCTGATGTACCGGTCAGTAGCCTCAACACATGTGCTATACAGTGCCACTACTGTGGGGTCGTCCTTCTCGAATCCCATGGCGAATAGGGCAACGATTCGGAATTCCGCTTGGGTGAGATCGCCTGAAAAGTTTAGGAATTGCTCTGCAATGTTCGAGCCTTGCAGAATTTCGGCACTGTGTTGCTGAGCGAATGCGTAGAGTTCTGATAGTTCAGTGCGTATAAACAGAGGTTCGCACAGGTCGTCATCTGTGAGCAGGTCTGTAAACCAGTCTTGTAGTTCGGTGGGGCTTAAAGGTCTTTCTGATAGCTGAGTATTCATCCTGTAAATCCTCGGATGTAGTGTGCTCATAGTGCTGCTGTGAGCTTGTTACAACGCCCCAACCATCACAACTATGATGCTGTCTAATTTACCACCAATCAGAATGCCGGTCAATAAAAAATACAATAAAATCAATAGGTTATAGTTGAATCAATTCAACATCGTGGAAAATCAATGACTTACGGTCAATTATTAGTAATAGCTATCAACGATTAATTATTGATAGCCATCATGGGTGAATAGGTGCCGATTTTGACCAAATCCTGTCAGGCTATATACCAATGAGTACTCACCGTGATGGTTCCTAAGCCTACAGTAGCGCGATTGGGTGCTCATTCAGATAGTTGACGCCACATGGATGTGGCACCTGATTACCATCCCCCCCCGTCTCAAATTGTGTACTTCTTGAAACATTGGCTTTTTATGTCTCAAATCATGTCTTATAATAAGGTTCTCACTACCCTTAAGAGAACTTGAGACAATGGCAACTATTGGTTACATCCGGGTGAGTAGCACCGGGCAAAAGCTACAAGTACAACAGGACAAGCTCAAGGCATACGGCTGTGAGCGTATCTTTCAAGAAAAGCTATCAGGAACCACCGCACAGCGCCCCCAGCTGCAAGAGTGCCTACGCTACCTAAGAGAGGGTGACACCCTTGTAATCACTAAGCTGGACCGTTTGGCGCGTTCAACGCTTCACCTTCACCAGATCGTTGATGACCTCCAATCACGGGGTGTTCAATTTGTAGTAACTGACCAACAGATTGATACCAGCACACCCACCGGGAAATTAATGTTCACCATGCTAAGCGCCATTGCCGAATTCGAGACAGCGTTACGGCACGAACGGCAAATGGAAGGAATCGAGAAAGCGAAGAGCAATGGTGTTCAATTCGGACCCAAGGCAAAGCTTGATGATTCCCAAATTGATGAACTTAAAACCAAGCGTGAAGCTGGGGTGTTGATCAAAGATTTAATGAAGGAATACGGATTGAGCAAGGCGAGTGTGTACCGGTATTTGAAAGAATGACGATTGCTTGACTGGTGACACGGTGCTGAATGGTCTGGCATTGTGGGAAACAGTGTTGAACCGGGTTGAATCGTCATTCCCTCTAATCAACGGGCTTACATGCCTTCAACACAACGGCAAAATCCGCTATTCAACCATCATGAACCCGTATGATTTCCAAAATCGAAAAATAGCCAGTTTCTCTTAAACTTTTTCGGTCATGTGAAAACACACTTCAGAATAACCAAATTCCTACACCACACCACAAAATCACCACGATTCAGCCCCTAAATTGCAAAAACCGTGTGAATTTTTTGCCAAATTGCTGCATTTATTGAAAAGACTCAATTCAACATGGGTTCAAATACTGCCAATTTGAAAACCCCGTGTGAATTCTGAGCCTGAAAATTGCCATTTCTGAGTTAATCAAAGATTCCCACCATCTCAGCCATTTTTAGGCTGTTCACTTTTCGGTTAAGACAAAATCGAAAAGGGCTAAATAAAGGTAATACACAAATAACTCAGGAGTATTACCCAATGCAACGCAACTTAAATTCTCGATTGGTAGACCGTTACTGCCAGAACATTCTCACGCAATTTAAAAACTCAGTGGTTGATTCAATCACTGTTACTGATGGTGGTTCCGCTTATTCGGTCGGTGATCCTGTGGTTATCAACGGTGACGGACAAGGCGCGACTGCTGAAGTCGCAACCGAAACGGGTGGTGTTATCGACACAATCACTATTACAAATGCGGGTAGCGGGTATTCGGTCGCGACCGTTGATTGTTCCGGTTCTGGCAATGGCGATGCAACTGCAACCGCTACGGTCAGTCTCGACCTGCTAACAGACCTCACGGCATTCGATGTACATGCAGACCAACAGAACGAACGCCTTAATCAAGTACTGGTGAATGCGCTTCTCAGTTTGGCATTGACGCCAGAACAAGCGGCTGCGGTTCAGACAGCAATTGATGGGCTGTGATTATGAAGTCTTATCTTGATATGCGAGAAGCGCAGCGTAAGCGGGTTGATAGTGCCGCCCGTTTATACCTCGAAGAATTGCTTTCTGACTATTCCCGCCAACGGGTCATGGAAAAGCTCAGGGTGCAAAGTTACGGCACTTTTAGAAGCAACTTTGACAAGGGTGTAAACCTTCGTTGCATTCAACTACTAAAGGACGGATTCAATGCTTGACGATAAATCAGAAGTTTTAGCGGCTGAGATTGTTGCTGAACATAAGCCGGATTCTCACGAAAAGTGGCAATCAGTGTTGCGGCTTGTAAGTCGAATGTCTACGAATCCAGACTACAAAGCCAGTGACCGAAATACCTTCAACCATTGTTACCAGTGCTTAAAAATGCGCTACAGACAATGGGAACGGCAAAAGTCGGTCTCTATGCCAAAGGGGGTTTTAAAATGATTCGTCATTTACAGGAGATTCGCGGTACTGAAACTGAAACGGCAGTAATTAAAGAACTCAACCGACTAACCGCAACCGGTGAGTTCATACCATGCCGTTATTCGTGGTCACAAATTAAAGCCTATTCAACATACCTCATTGACATGAGTTCAGACTTGTCACGTGAGAGTGGAACCTATGTTTCAATGTTCCTCGAAAGGTTTAACAAGGTGGAATTGGATTTTCTATTTCGCATTAAAAAGGCACTTTTGACCAGCGACCAGCACGAATTGGAGAAAATCGAAGCCGAGCACCATACAAATGTGAACCGCGTTAAACGAGTAGTAAACCGCCACACTACAGCCCTTGCACGAATAAAATCAAAACTTAAAGGTAATCACGATGATTAAAGAATTTGGTAAATTTAAAACCGAAGAGCCGAAAGAATTTCAGCTTATGATTGATTCTCTATCGAAGGAAAACGACTATAACCAGTATTTCACGCTAATCACATGGAGTGAAATCGAAGCCATATATGAATTGTTATCACAAGACCCGGTAAGCCCACGCTTGGACGTTCTTTGCCGTGAGCACATGATTACGCCCTTTGAACGTGAAATTCTCGAAGTACTGATTAAGACCACTCGTGCGGGTGTAGTAGAACGGCGAAAGGAAATACACCGGGCGGCAGTGGCTAAATCACTTCGCGCCATGAATCGGTGGAAGGAAAACCGGGCTATTGATTTGCAGATTGCCGAATTGAAGCGTCAGAAAAAGACCAAGGTAGAAACCGAAGCCCCAACTTCTGGACTGTACGACAAGGTTAAATCTATCTGGGGTTAATGGTGGGTATTGGGGCACACTTGGTGCCCCGCATTAAAACAGTCTATTAACCTTGCTTTCTTCGATTAACAGGCTGTTTTTAACATCTTTTATCAGCTCACCGGCGTTCAGTGAAACGTTCATAGGTTTGGCATAGTGCTTTTCAATAATATCTACACTGGTGCGACAATTGGTGGCAATCAGATAAACACTAACCTGATTTCTGATCATGTTGCAAATGTAGGTATGGCGAAGACTCACAAAGTCCCGCCTTCTGTTTCGGTCATCGTATTTCATGCCTAACCGAGTGAGTAGGGCATTGAATCCAGTGCGGTGGTGTTCCAGAAAAAGCAGCTCATCACAATTGCCATGGTTCTTAATGCCCCGGCGTTTTTTTATCCCCTCGAATGTGGCTACTGCTTCGGGGCGGCTAATGGATTCATAGGCAACCCCACGCTTACCCTTAATGTTCTTAATAATCAGTGTAGACTGCCGTTTTTCATCGTCGGTATAAGCTACTTGAATATCTTTGAATCTGACGTTCTTCGACTCGCTTACACGTAGCCCGGTATACATCAAGAACTCTACATAGTCGCGTAATTCTTTGGCGCTTTCATGGTGCCGGGTTTTCTCAAGGTCTTTAATATTTTCGTCAAGGGCTTTTAGTAGGGTGCGCTGTTCCTTCGGTTCAAACCATGCTCTACCGGCTGTTTCTTGATGACTTCCCCTGTCGGCGGTGAAGTCTGGAACCTTGGTTATCCACTCCATGGATTCAGCCACTTTAAGGCACATTCTCAAAGCGTTTCGGATTTGGTGGAAGGTTCTACGGGCTATGGGCTTTTCGTCGTTTTTGGCACGTTCAGCCTGTGCTTCCCGTAGGTAGCGTTTCCACATGGCATTGGTGACTTCTTCGCAAGGCACGTCTTGCCAGTGGTGAGTAAGGATGTGCTTGTTCATCACCATAATGACACCGCGCAAGTATTCGGCGCTGTGTTCTTCTCGTCTAACACTTAGGCGTAGGTCTTTAATAGCGATGATGGAAGCGTCTTTGATGGTGGGCTTCTTTTCGGCTTCTTTGGTTTCGCGGGTAGGCAGGGTGCCATTGATGATTCTGGCTTGTTGTTCGAGATACCAAGCTTCAGCAACCTTTTCGGCTTCTTTCTGGTTATCGCATTCGGTGCTGATTTGTTGGCGTTCGCCCTTATGGAAAAACCGAGCGTAAAAGAAGCGGCTCCTATCCCGTTTGATCAGGTGAAGCTTCTTGATATTGGGGTGTGGGATTTTCGTTTCAGCCATGGGTTCATCGTCTATGTTGCTGCCAATACGATGTGTAGTATAGCTGAAAAGTGTGTAGTGGTGTGCAGTTACTATAAATTAACTAAGTTACTGTATTTAAACATAATTTAGTGCGTTTTGAATCCGGCGCGTCTACCAGTTCCGCCACCCAGGCACGGTGTCTCGTACTAGAGAGGCGGGATTATATCAATGGATTCTGCCGCGTCAACAAGCCATTTAAGAGAATCCCGGAAACCGCTATAATCGCGGCCCCTTTGGCTGAGTCTGTAATCGGTATTAATGAAGCGCGCTGACTTTCACTATGAGCTCCCGGAGCGATTGATTGCCCGTTACCCCATGCCGGAACGCAGCGGGAGCCGTTTGCTGTGTTTGGACCGGCAATCAGGCGCCCTTCAGGATCAACGGTTTACGGATGTGTTGCGCTGGTTGCAAGGGGGGGATCTGTTGGTATTCAACAACACCCGGGTGATCCCGGCCCGCATTTTCGGGCGCAAGGAAACCGGCGGCAGGGTGGAAGTGTTGGTGGAGCGGATTACCAGCCCCGACAGCTGTCTGGCCCATGTGCGGGCCAGCAAAGCGCCGAAGCCGGGGAGCAGGATTCTGGTGGAGGGCGCCGACAGCCTGCTGATGGAAGGCCGTAGTGGTGATCTGTTTTGCCTGAGATCCCTGCAGGGAGATCTTCTGAACTGGTTGCAGCAGGTGGGACATATGCCATTACCCCCCTACATTGACCGGGAAGACGAACGCCTGGACCAGGAGCGCTATCAGACCGTGTATGCGTCCACGCCCGGTGCTGTCGCCGCCCCCACCGCTGGGTTGCACTTTGACGATGCCCTGTTGTCGGCGCTGGCAGAGGCTGGTGTGGACAGTGCCTATGTTACGTTGCACGTGGGTGCCGGCACCTTTCAACCGGTGCGGGCTGACGATATCCGCGATCATGTGATGCACTCAGAGTGGTTGCAGGTTGACCAGGCAACGGTGGACAAAATTCGCCGCACCAAGGCCCGTGGTGGGCGGGTGATCGCGGTGGGAACCACCTCGGTACGTTCACTGGAAACGGCGGCCAGCTGCAACCAGGGTCAGATTGCGCCGTTTGAAGGGGACACCGATATTTTTATTTATCCAGGCTATTCATTCAGCGTGGTGGATGGTCTGATCACCAATTTCCATCTGCCGGAATCCACCCTCATCATGCTGGTGAGCGCCTTTGCCGGGCAGCAGGCGGTGCTGAACGCGTACCACCATGCGGTGGCGCAGGAGTATCGATTCTTCAGTTATGGCGATGCCATGCTGATCCTGTAGACCTGAAACCCCATTTCTGGACATTAAGTGATAAAAAGTTGGATGTTATGAAATTCGAGCTTGCTGGTACTGACGCCGGCGCCCGTCGTGGCCGCCTGGTATTTGATCGTGGTGTGGTGGAGACGCCGGCCTTTATGCCCGTGGGCACCTACGGTTCCGTGAAGGCAATGCTGCCCAGGGATATCGGTGATATCGGTGCCCACATCATACTGGGGAACACTTTCCACCTGATGCTGCGACCCGGTACCGATATCATCCGCCTGCATGGGGATCTTCACGATTTTATGCATTGGCAGGGCCCTATCCTTACTGATTCAGGGGGCTTCCAGGTTTTTTCACTGGGTAAAATGCGCAAGATCTCCGAAGAAGGCGTGAAATTCCAGTCTCCAGTGGACGGCAGCCCGGTTTTCCTGACCCCGGAAATATCCATGCAGGTACAAAAAGACCTGGGGTCGGACATTGTCATGATCTTTGATGAGTGCACCCCTTATCCCGCCACCGAGCAGCAGGCGCGGGATTCCATGGCCCTCTCTCTGCGCTGGGCCAGGCGCAGCAAAGATGCCCACCAAGGGAACCCGTCTGCCCTGTTCGGTATTGTGCAGGGTGGCATGTACGAAAACCTGCGCCTGGAGTCGTTGGCGGGGCTCACGGACATCGGTTTTGACGGTTACGCCATCGGTGGCCTGTCGGTGGGTGAGCCCAAAGAGGAAATGCTCAACGTATTGAACTATTTGCAGCCCCATATGCCTAAAGATCGTCCGCGCTACCTGATGGGCGTGGGCAAGCCTGAGGATATCGTGGAGGCGGTGCGCCGGGGTGTGGATATGTTCGATTGTGTGATGCCCACCCGCAATGCCCGTAATGGCCATTTATTCACCGCAGACGGTGTGGTCAAAATCCGTAATGCGGCCCATAAAACGGATACCGGGCCCCTGGAGCCGGGCTGTGACTGTTACACCTGCCAGAACTTTTCCCGGGCCTATCTGCACCATCTGGACCGCTGCAAGGAAATCCTTGGCTGCCAGCTTAATACCATTCATAACCTGCGCTACTATCAGCGCCTGATGCATGGTTTGCGCACGGCCATTGAAACGGGTACATTTGAGCGCTTTGTTACGGAGTTCTACCAGCGGCGGGGCGAACCAGTGCCGCCACTGGCATCCAATTAATGTCATCAACTTGAGGTAAATATGAGTTTCTTTATCGCTGAAGCAATGGCCGAAAACGGTGGTGCCGCTGCACAACAGGGCAATCCCCTGACTTTCTGGGGCATGATGATCTTCATGGTGGCGATCTTCTATTTCATGATCATCCGCCCCCAGTCCAAGCGCAACAAAGAGCACAAGGCTCTGATGGAAGGTCTGTCCAAGGGGGATGAAGTGGTCATTTCCGGCGGCATGATGGGTAAAGTGACCAAGGTGGTGGAGGAGTACGTGGTGGTTGAGGTGGCGAACAACACTGAAATCACCTTCCAGAAAGCGGCCATCACCGCCACCTTGCCGAAAGGCACTCTGAAAAGCATTTAATCGTCATCTCGTGAGCTCTGCCAGGGACGGTGGCGCGTCAGGACCGACCAAGAAAAACAATAGGGTTTCCCCATGAATAAGTACCCGCTGTGGAAGTATCTGTTAGTGCTGGTTGTGGCACTGTTCGGAATCATTTACGCGTTACCAAACCTCTACCCTGATGACCCTGCATTGCAGATCACCGCCAAGAAAGCCGGTGGTGAAACCGAGCAGGATGTGCTGGATCGAGCAATTACATCCCTGAAGAAAGCCGGTGTTACCGTTAAACGGTCGGAATTGATGCAGGGCTCTGCCCTGATCCGGTTTGATAATGTGGATGATCAGATCAGCGCCAAGGAAGTTGTTCAGAAAGCCGTAAGTGAAGACTACGTGGTAGCCATGAATTTGGCGCCCAATACGCCCGCCTGGCTGTCGTCCATCGGTGCCGGTCCCATCAAGTTGGGCCTGGACCTGCGTGGTGGGGTCCACTTCCTGATGGAAGTGGATATGGCCAAAGCCACCGAGAACAAACTCAAAAACGACCTTAATAATATCCGCGATGGTCTGCGGGAAGCGAAAGTGCGTTATAAGCAGGCCACCCTGGAAGGCAGCCAGATTCGCCTTTCCTTCACCACCGAGGAGCGTGTATCGCAGGCTCGCAGTCTGCTGCAAAAAGAGTTTCGCGATTACCTGATCCAGGAGGAGCAGGCCGACAACCTCACTACCCTGTTGCTTGCTCTGTCGGAGCAGGCGACAAAAGAGATCAAGGATTACGCCATCAGCCAGAACCTCACCAGCCTGCGCAACCGGGTCAATGAGTTGGGTGTGGCGGAACCGGTGGTGCAACGTCAGGGTGCTGAGCGCATAGTGATACAGTTGCCCGGCATTCAGGATACCGCGGAGGCCAAGCGGATTATTGGTCGTGCAGCCAATCTTGAATTCCGCATGGTGGATTGGGAAAACGATCCCATGTCGGTGCGGCGCGCACCCATCGGGTCAGAGTTTCTTGCCATGCGCGGTACCGGGCAGCAGGTTTTATTGAAAAAAGACGTCATCGTTACCGGCGATCGTGTGGTGGGTGCCAGCACCGGTTATGACGAAAACGGTCGCGCCCAGGTCAACATCGAACTGGACAGTGTCGGTGGCCGGCGCATGTTTAAAACCACCAACCGGCACGTGAAAGATTCCATGGCGGTGGTGTTCATCGAGCTGGAACCGGAAAAACGCAAGGTCATGATCGACGGTGAAGAAGTTGAAAAAGTCTTCACCAAGGAAACCCGGGAAGTGATCAACGTCGCCACCATTCAGAGTGCCCTGGGCAACAGCTTCCGCATCACCGGCCTGGACAGTCCGGCGGAAGCAAAAGAGCTGGCACTGTTGCTGCGGGCCGGCGCTTTGGCTGCGCCCATGTATTTTGTGGAAGAAAGGACGGTGGGGCCGAGCCTGGGACAGCAGAACATCGAGGCGGGTTTGATGTCGCTGGTGGTGGGCTTTACCCTGGTGCTGTTGTTTATGATCGGTTACTACAAAGTGTTTGGCATGATTGCCAACGTGGCACTGGTGCTGAACCTGTTGCTGCTGGTGGCGTTCATGTCGGTTATCCCCGGGGCTACGCTGTCGCTGCCCGGTATGGCTGGTATCGTTTTGACGGTGGGTATGGCGGTGGATGCCAACGTGCTGATCTTTGCCCGTATTCGGGAGGAAATGGCCAATGGCGTCACGCCTCACGCCGCCATCAATGCCGGTTATGACCGTGCCTTTCTGACCATTCTTGATGCCAACATTACCACGCTGCTGGTGGGATTGGTGTTGTTCGCTTTCGGTTCCGGGCCGGTGAAAGGCTTTGCGGTGACCCTGTCCATCGGGATTCTCACCTCCATGTTCACCGCCATTGTCGGCACCCGGTCCATTGTTAATCTGATCTATGGCGGCCGCGCGCTGCAGAAACTGAGTATTTAGGAGGCTCCATGGCGACATCATCCCGTTTTAATTTTATGGGGCCCCGCAAGATACTGGGTGCCTTCTCCATCGTGCTGGTGATCGGCTCGCTGGTTTCCATTACCACCAATTTTCTGGAGTTAGGGCTGGACTTCACCGGCGGAACCCAGATTGAAGTGGAATACGATTCACCAACCCAGTTGGATCCCATTCGAGAGGTTCTGCAAAACAGCGCCTATTCAGATGCCAGTGTGCAGCATTTTGGTCGCCCGGAAGAGGTGTTGGTGCGGGTGCCGCCCATTGAAGGTGAAGACAAAGACAAAGTGGGAAGCCAGGTGTTGGCAATGTTGCAGGCCCATTCGCCGGATGTGAAGCTGATGCGGGTGGAGTTTGTGGGGCCGCAGGTGGGCGAAGAGCTGCGTGATAAAAGCGGCATCGCCATGATCATCGCCCTGGGCCTGATGTTGATTTACGTTACGTTGCGCTTTCGCTTCAAGTTTGCGGTGGGAGCGGTGATTGCCTTGTTTCATGATGTGATTATTACGCTGGGCTTTTTCTCCGTGTCCCGTTTGACCTTTGATCTGACGGCGCTGGCCGCCATTTTGGCGGTGATCGGTTATTCACTTAACGATACCATTGTTGTGTTTGACCGGGTGCGGGAAAATTTCCGCAAGGACCGGGAAGAAACACCGCAAGGCATCATCAATAATTCCCTCAATCAAACCCTGAGCCGAACCTTGATTACCTCCTTAACCACCTTGCTGGTACTGATTGCGTTGGCGTTGCTGGGTGGCGAGATGATTTATGCGTTCTCAGTGGCGTTGATCGTGGGCATCGTGATTGGTACTTACTCCTCAATTTATGTGGCCAGTAATTTGCTGTTGGTGCAGAACATCAGCCGTGAGGATTTTCTGGAGCAGGAAGTCATTGTGGATGATGTGCCCTGACCGGCCGGCAGAGCTCCAACAAAAAAGCCAGCTTACGCTGGCTTTTTTGTGCTGACTTTATATTTTGATGTTTGGCATTTAGCTGAAATTTAGCTGAAGAGACCGCTGCAGAGTCAGTAGCGGTGCTGCTGTAGTCTGCGGGTTTCTCGATTGGCCTCTACCGGTATGGGTATGGGCTTTAGCTCCACCTCATTCTGCTGCACGAAGGGAAGTGCAAAGCTCTGAAAGAAGGCCGCCAGCGACGTTTTGATTTCTTGCCAGTTCATACTGAAATCCCTCTTGTGGACGGCCATTTCCTGCCGCGTTACTTTCAGTATAGCGAATTTTTTCTACTTCGGCATATGCGGGTGAATGGTTTGCAGCATTGCCTTAAACAATTTAGGCGGTGCGCACACGATATCCCCGGTTTTGAGGTGATCCATGCCGCCCCTGGGGTCGCCGATCAGGCCACCGGCTTCGGTCACCATTAATGCCCCGGCGGCCATATCCCATTCCGACAGGCCGAACTCCCAAAAACCATCGTATCGGCCGGCAGCAACATAGGCCAGATCCAGGGCGGCAGCCCCGGCCCGCCGAATTCCGGCGGTGTTACGGGTGAAATCCCGGAACATGCCCATGTAGCCGTCGAGGATTTTGGCCTGGTCGGGGCGGAAAGGAAAACCGGTGGAGAGCAGGGCGCCTTCCAGCTTGGCCTGTTTGCTGACCCGCATGCGGCGGCCGTTCATCTGGGCACCACGGCCTTTGGCGGCGGTAAATTCCTCTTTGGAAACGGGATTAATGATGACACCCACCTCCAGTTGGCCCCGCACCTTGAGGGCAATGGATATGGCGAACTGGGGAATACCGTGAATAAAGTTGGTGGTGCCGTCCAGCGGATCGATGACCCACACGTAATCTTTATCCGTACCCTCGATCAGGCCATTCTCCTCCCCCAGATAGCAATGCTGCGGATAGCGTTTCTGCAGCCCGTCGATGATGCGTGCTTCGGAGGCCCGATCCACCTGGGTCACGTAGTCGTTGGTACCCTTAGCTTCCACATCGATCGTGTCGACCTTTTCATAGGCCTTATAGATCATTTCGGCAGTGGTGCGGGCTACGCCCAGGGCGGTGTTCAGCATGGGATGCATGGATCGGCTACCTTCATTGAGTTTAAAGAACGTACAGACAGGCTGTGGCGCCGAATGATAGCAGAAAGCGCCCGCCACCTTCAGTAAAATCTGGTACCATCGACGCCTTTTTCAAACATTACTTTGACGACAGATTAGCGAAGCCCTATGGAATTACTGAATCGAATCCGCATTGTTATGATCAATACCAGTGACTCCGGCAATATAGGTGCGGCGGCCCGGGCCATGAAAACCATGGGGGTGACGGATCTGGTGCTGGTTGCTCCCAGGGAGTTTCCTACTGCCAAGGCCACCGCCCGGGCCACGGGCGCCGCGGATCTTTTGTATAAGGCCAAAGTGGTGGATACTTTGGATGAGGCCATTGCAGATTGCCAGATGGTGTTTGGTACCAGCGCACGCATGCGCACCATTCCCTGGCCCCTAATGAGCCCCAGAGAAGCCTCTGAGCTTGTCTTGAATGAGCCCGAGGGTGCGAGTATTGCCATCGTCTTTGGCAGAGAAGACGCTGGCCTTAATAACGAAGAACTGCGACGCTGCCATTATCACATCTGTATTCCCGGTAACCAGGAGTACTCTGTGTTGAACGTGGCGGCCGCTGTGCAGGTGATCTGCTACGAAATGCGTATGGGGGTGTTGGCGCGCCACCAGGGGCAGCAGCAGGGAGACCCACCATCCAAGCCCTCCATGCCGCTACAGTTTGCGGACTGGGATGAGCCACTGGTGTCGGCGCAGGATATGGAGCGCTTTATGACGCATTTCGAAGAAACGCTGCTTGATATTGGCTTTTTTGACCCCAGTAATCCCAAACAGTTGATGACCCGGGCGCGGCGCCTGTTTATGCGCACCCGCATGGATCGATTGGAAATGAATCTGATGCGCGGTGTGCTGTCGACAGTACAGAAACGCATCAAGGGCAGTTAGCTACAGGGTAAACTCAAGGACCCCCCATGTTTGAAGGCATTCGCGAAGACATTCGTTCGGTGTTTCACCGAGACCCGGCAGCCCGCACCAGTGTGGAAGTGCTGCTGAATTACCCGGGCCTGCATGCGGTGTTGATGCACCGGCTGGCGCACAAGTTGTGGACAATGGATTTCAAACTAAGCGCCCGTTTTATATCCAGTTTCTCCCGCTGGCTAACCGGTATTGAAATACACCCCGGCGCCACCATCGGCCGTCGTTTTTTTATTGATCATGGCATGGGTGTGGTGATCGGCGAGACGGCGGAAGTGGGCGATGATGTTACGATCTATCACGGTGTTACCCTGGGGGGCACCACCTGGAACAAAGGCAAGCGTCACCCTACCCTTAAAAACGGCGTGGTGGTAGGCGCCGGGGCCAAGGTGTTGGGCCCGATCACGGTGGGTGAGAACGCCCGGGTGGGTTCCAACGCCGTAGTGACCAAGGATGTGCCCGGTGAGGCCACCGTGGTGGGCATTCCCGGTCGTATCATCTGCAAAGAAGGGGATGGTGACTGCGCAGAGGAGCGCAAGCGCCAGGCGATGGCCAGTAAAATAGGCTTTGATGCCTATGGGATGACGCCGGACATGCCCGACCCCATTGCCCACTCCATCAAGAATATGTTGGATCATATGCATGCCGTGGATCAGAAGGTCAATGCCATGGGCAAGGCCTTGGAGGCATTAGGGTCCGATTGCGGTAAATCCCTGCCGGAGATACGGGATCAGCTGTTTGAGGAAGAGCCGAAAGAGAGTCCGGCATCCACCTCATCAAAAGTTGACTGAAATAGTAGGAGATAGCAAAATGGGGGTCAGTCTCTGTTGCGGCAGAGTGGCAGTATTACTGGAGGCCCCCAATCTATGAAACTCACCACCAAAGGTCGGTACGCGGTGACTGCCATGCTGGATCTGGCGCTGCACGCGAAAACCGGGCCTGTCAGCCTGGCAGATATTTCCGAGCGCCAGGGTATTTCCATCTCCTATCTGGAGCAGCTGTTTGCCAAACTGCGGAAGAATGATCTGGTTTCCAGTGTTCGGGGGCCGGGTGGAGGCTATCGTTTGAGTCGTGACGGCGCCCAGGTTTACGTGGCGCAAATCATTGATGCCGTGGATGAAAAAGTGGATGTCACCCGATGCAGCGGGAACGGTGATTGCCAGGATGGGGAAACCTGCTTGACCCATGATTTGTGGCAGGATCTGAGCAAGCAATTGCATGATTTTCTGTCCGGTATCAGCCTGCAGAACCTGGTCGACCGTCAAGAAGTGCGGGCGGTTGCCGAACGGCAGGACAAATACCAGCAGGAACGCAACAGTAAGGGTTCCGATCGGGTACCCTTAAGCGAAATCAATTAGGGTGCATCCTGGTGCGAACCGGTCAATGATTTTTGCCCGGTCCGCCAGCCTGCTTTATAATCCCGCCCTCATTTCATTTTCTGATCTCTCTCATGCGACCGGTATACCTCGATTACGCTGCCACCACCCCAGTTGACCCTGTTGTTGCGGAAAAGATGGGGCATTGCCTTACTCTGGCTGGCATATTCGCCAATCCGGCTTCCCGTTCGCATTTGTATGGCTGGCAGGCAGAAGAGGCAGTGGAATCGGCGCGCCGCCAGGTGGCCGGCCTGATTGGCGCGGAACCACGGGAAATCGTCTGGACCTCCGGTGCGACCGAGTCGGATAACCTGGCCATCAAAGGGGTAATGGAGGCCTACGCTGAGCGGGGGAATCACATTGTCACTTCGGCCATTGAGCACAAGGCGGTACTGGACACCTGTCAATATCTGGAGAGTAGGGGCTGCCGGGTGACCTATCTGCAACCGGATGAGGATGGCATTATACAACCAGATGCCGTGGCCGCAGCGATCGGGGACGATACGGTGCTGGTATCCCTGATGCAGGTGAACAACGAGTTGGGCACCATCACGGACATGGATGCGATAGCCTCCATTACCCGGGAGCGTGGTGTGCTGTTGCATGTGGATGCGGCGCAGAGTGCCGGTAAAATGGCCATCGATCTGCAGCAAACTCCGGTGGATCTGATGTCCCTGTCTTCCCACAAAGTCTATGGGCCAAAGGGGATGGGGGCATTGTACGTACGGCGCAATCCCCAGGTGCGCGTGGCGGCGCAGATTCATGGTGGTGGCCACGAGCGAGGCATGCGCTCGGGCACCCTGGCAACCCATCAGATTGTGGGCATGGGGGAGGCGTTTCAGTTGGCCCAACAGCAGTGGCCGCAGGAATCCGCCCGCATCGAACAGCTGCGCCAGCGCCTGTGGCAAGGTATTGAACCGCTGGGAGGGGTGCGAATGAACGGGCACCCCCGGCAACGGGTATGTGGCATATTAAATGTGGCGTTTTCCGGGGTCGAAGGTGAAACCCTGATGATGGCGCTGGATGACCTGGCGGTGTCCTCCGGCAGCGCCTGTAATTCAGCCACGGTGGCGCCCTCCTATGTGGTAAAGAGTTTGGGGATAAGCGATGAGCTGGCCTTGTCCTCGGTGCGGTTCTCCCTTGGGCGCTTCACCACTGAAGAAGAAATCGATTTTGCTATCCAGCGTGTCACCGACACGGTGAGCCGCCTGCGGGGCTGATTGTATTCATTGCCACAAAACCTGAGTATAATCGCGGCGAAGCTGGGCTGTTGCCACGGAAACGTCCACGATCTTTTATTCTAACCATTTGAAATTTAATATAATTTGGAGAAACCCATGGCGGTACAACGCACCTTTTCCATCATCAAGCCTGACGCAGTTGCCAAGAATGTTATTGGTGAAATCCTGACCCGCTTCGAAAAAGCCGGTCTGAAAGTGGTTGCTTCCAAAATGGTTCATCTGTCAGAGCAGACTGCCGGTGGTTTTTACGCCGAACACAAAGAGCGCCCTTTCTTTGCTGATTTGGTGAAGTTCATGACCTCCGGGCCGGTGGTGGTGCAGGTACTGGAAGGTGAGAATGCGGTGGCACTGAACCGTGAACTGATGGGGGCCACCAACCCTAAAGAAGCCGAGGCGGGAACTATCCGCGCCGATTTCGCTCAAACCATTGATGAGAATGCCGTGCACGGTTCCGACTCAGAAACCTCTGCCGCCCGTGAAATTGCGTATTTCTTCGCCGAAAGCGAATTGTGTCCGCGCACCCGATAATTGCCTGAAAACAGCAATTTACGCTACGCTTAATGACAAATGGAGTCTTGATGACTCCATTTGTCATATCTAAACAGGGCTATTCAGGCCCAAGACAGGTGTCATCATGAGTTCCGAGTCTGTTCAAAATGACAGCACGAACAAGGTTAATTTGCTGGGGTTGACCCGTCAGCAAATGGAGGATTTCTTCGAGTCCATTGGAGAAAAACGGTTTCGTGCCCACCAGGTCATGAAGTGGATTCATTTCTTTGGGGCTGATGATTTTGAAGCGATGACAAACCTGGGCAAGGCGCTGCGCGGTAAGTTGGCTCAGCTGGCAGAGATTCGGGGCCCCAAGGTTGCCCTGGAGCATTTTTCCAATGATGGCACCCGCAAATGGGTGGTGGAGCTGGATCAGGGCAACAAAGTTGAAACGGTATTTATCCCGGATGGCAAGCGCGGTACCTTGTGCGTATCCTCGCAAGTGGGGTGCGCCCTGGACTGCAGCTTTTGCTCCACCGGCAAGCAGGGTTTTCATCGTGATCTCACCGTGGCTGAAATCGTCGGCCAGGTCTGGATCGCACAACGTTCCTTTGGTGCGCCGGAAAACCGGGGCGTGCGCAACATTACCAATGTGGTGATGATGGGCATGGGGGAGCCCCTGCTGAATTTTGAGAACGTCATCAGTGCAATGGAATTGATGAAGGATGATCTGGGTTATGGTGTGGCGAAGAAACGCCTCACCTTGAGCACGTCCGGAGTAGTGCCCAGGATGTACGAGCTGTATGACCGTATAGACGTAGCCCTGGCGGTTTCATTGCACGCGCCCACTGATGAGTTGCGTGATGTGCTTGTTCCTGTTAATAAAAAGTACCCTCTGTCGGAATTGATGGCGGCATGCCGTGAATATGTGGACAGGTTCCCGGACACGCGCAGGGTAACGATGGAATATGTGCTGATTGATGGGGTGAACGACAAATTCGAGCACGCGGAGCAGTTGATAGCGTTACTGCAAAATGTGCCTTCCAAAATCAATCTGATTCCGTTTAATCCCTTTCCCGATTCCGGATATAAGCGCCCAAATGGCTTGCGTATCAAGGCGTTTCAGGACAGGCTGATGAAAGCAGGATTCGTAACCACTATCCGTACCACCCGCGGTGATGATATCGATGCGGCCTGTGGTCAGCTGGTGGGCAAGGTTCAGGATCGAACCCGGCGTTCGGCCCAGTGGCGGGCCAAGGTCGCGGCACAAGGAAATAACAAGATACCGGTACACCAGGCAGGCTCCTGATACTGCAGCAGGCTGCTTGCGTGTTTGTTGATAGATCTACAAAAAAAGGATGGAGAAATTGAGGCAGCTGGATCCGTACAGAACGATATTCAAGGCAATGTTGCTGGGGTTGCTGCTGGGGCAGGGACTCGCTGGATGCGTTACTGAGACCAATGATCCACTTGCCCAGAACCGTGACCCGGCGAAGGCCGCTCGCAACTATGTGGAAGCCGGTACCCAGTATATGAAACTGCGGCAGATGGAGCACGCCAATCGCACCCTCACCCGCGCCTATGAAATTGCGCCGGATGATCCAGCGGTCAACAATGCGCTGGCTCTGTTTTACATCATGGAAGGCGAAGATGAGCAAGTGGTCCGCCACTTCGATAAAGCGTTATCGGTGGATCCGGAGTTTTCCCAGGCACGCAATAACTATGCGGCTTACCTGTTTGAGAAAAAGCGCTACGACGATGCCATCAAACAGCTGGAGCGGGTGACCAAGGATTATCGTTACCCCCGGCGTTACAAGGCGTTTGAGAATCTGGGTATCTGCTACCTGGAAAAAGACGACATTGAATCTGCCAAAGCGGCGTTCAACCGGGCGTTGCAGTTGAATCCAAACCTGCCGGTATCCTTGCTGGAGATGGCTGAATTGTCGATGGCGGAGGGCAACAATATGATGGCCGCCCGCTACCTGAAAAAGCATGAATCGGTTGCCAAACCCTCACCAAAACAGTTGTGGTTGGGAATACGCCTGCAACGGGTGCTGGGCGACCAGAACAAGCTGGCCAGTTATGAACTTGCGTTAAAAAACCTGTTCCCTGGCTCGGATGAATACAAAGCATATAAGGCATCATTGTAAGTTATGACTGCATTGCCCGGAAAACCAGCTGCAAACGCCTCGCCGGATAATGGAAGCGGGGTCGACAAGTTGCTGGCTTCCTCCCCGGGGGCGCGCTTGCAACGGGCCCGGGAAGCGGCAAACCTGACGGTCAATGAAGCTGCGGACGCCCTGCATCTGTCCCCGGGTGTGGTGAAGGCGCTGGAAGCCGATGACTATCGCGCCTTACCCAACGCCACCTTCGTGAAGGGCTATTTGCGCAGTTACTCCCGCTTGTTGGGGATCGGTGGCGAAGAGCTGGTCCGTTCCTATGAAGCCATCACCGGCAGTGGGAAGCCACAGCCGGTACAGCCCATTGAGACCCCCCGTACCGCCCCCCGTTTCGCCACGCCGTTGCGGTTTGGACTGCTGGGTTTGGTGGTGGTGATGGTGGCCTATCTGCTGTGGCCCGCAAGCGGTGAACCGGAGGCCGTTGCTCCGTTGGCAGAAGACGCGGCTGCGCCACAGGGTGAGGCTGTAATCGAGACCACACCGGCCGTTGATGCCGAACCGGTTACGCCGCCAGACCAGCCCGCTGCGGACAGCCTCGATACCGAGGTTTCCCTTGAGCTTGAGCGCGAAGCGCTGGTGTCATCCGAGCCCATGCCTGAAGAAGCCGAGGCCGCAGAAGCCGAGAATATTGAACCGGTCATTGACCCGGATACGCCGGCGCCCGAACCCGATGCCGCAGAGGTGATGCAACCGGCGCTGCAGGCCGCTGCAGATTTGGCGTCGGATGCCGCCCTGCCGGACTCCCAGGTCACCGCGCCTCAGGGCCAGATCAGTATGGCGTTCACCGGCGATTGCTGGGTTGAGATCCGGGATGCCAGCGGTGCGCTCATCTACTCCAATCTGCGGCGTAATGGCGAGTCACTGAGTATTACCGGCGAGCCTCCCCTGGAGGCCAAATTGGGTAACGGCAATGTGGTATCGGTCCGTTATAATGGTCAGCCGGTTTCGTTCCGCGTTCCTCCTCATAATGTTGTTCGGGTCCGATTGGGCGAATAGCACCGCCTGCATGGCAATACACCGCAATAAGCCTTAACATACCGCCCTGTCCAGCTAGGGTAGGAGTCCAACATGCACTTTGAATCACCAATAAAACGCCGTCAATCCCGTCAGATTATGGTTGGCAATGTACCCGTGGGTGGTGATGCGCCGATCAGCGTGCAGAGTATGACCAATACCGAAACCACCGATGTGGCCGCCACGGTAGGCCAAATCCAGCGCCTGGAGGAGGCCGGTGTGGATATCGTGCGGGTTTCCGTGCCCTCCATGGACGCAGCGGAAGCCTTTGGTGCGATAAAAAAGCAGGTTTCTGTACCCCTGGTGGCGGATATCCACTTTGACTACAAGATTGCCTTGGCGGTGGCGGAGCAGGGGGTCGATTGTTTGCGTATCAACCCAGGCAATATCGGCCGCGAGGACCGCATCCGGGCCGTCGTGGATTGTGCGCGGGACAAGAACATCCCCATTCGCATCGGGGTCAATGCCGGATCGCTGGAGAAAGACCTGCAGAAAAAGTATGGCGAACCCACGCCGGAGGCTTTGATGGAATCGGCCATGCGGCATGTGGACATCCTCGACAAGCTGGACTTTCAAAATTTCAAATTGAGCCTGAAAGCGTCCAACGTGTTTATGACCGTTGCGGCCTATCGCCTGATTGCAGCCCAGATCGATAATCCCCTGCACCTGGGGGTGACGGAAGCCGGGGGGCTGCGCTCCGGTACCGTGAAGTCCGCCATTGCCCTGGGCTCTCTGTTGATGGAAGGGATTGGCGATACCCTGCGCATCTCTCTGGCGGCCGATCCGGTCGAAGAAGTGAAGGTGGGATTTGATATTCTTAAGAGCCTGGGGTTGCGTACCAAAGGCATTAATTTTATTGCCTGCCCCAGTTGTTCCCGGCAGAACTTTGACGTCATCAGTACGGTTAACGCGCTGGAATCCCGTTTGGAAGACATTAAAACACCCCTGGATGTGGCCATTATCGGCTGTGTGGTGAATGGCCCCGGCGAGGCCAAGGAAGCCCATATCGGGCTCACTGGTGGCTCCCCCAATAACCTGATCTTCCGCGAAGGCAAGCCCAGTCACAAAGTGGATAACTCGGATCTGATTGCCGAGCTGGAAAAAGTGATCCGGGCCAAGGCGGAAGAGGTGGACGCTGAAGGTGGCGAAACACCGGTAAAAATAACACTCGGAGCCTGATCTGGCTTATAATCGGCCGCTTTTAATTGTCTCCGTCAGCGAATTGAGTTAGGAACATCAGAATTGAGCAAGCGAATCAAAGCCATCCGCGGCATGAACGATATCCTGCCGCAGGATTCCGCTGTTTGGCAGTACCTTGAGAGCACTGTACGTCAGCTGTTGAATCAATACAGCTATGGGGAAATCCGCCTGCCGATCGTGGAATACACCGATCTGTTCAAACGTTCCATTGGTGAAGTCACTGATATCGTCGAGAAAGAAATGTATACCTTTCTGGATCGCAATCAGGAGAGCCTGACCTTACGCCCTGAGGGGACAGCCGGTTGCGTGCGGGCCGGAGAAGAGCATGGGCTGCTTTACAACCAGGTTCAGCGCCTATGGTATATGGGCCCCATGTTTCGCTATGAAAAGCCGCAGAAAGGGCGTTATCGTCAATTTCACCAGATTGGTGTGGAAACCTTCGGCCTGGCGGGTCCGGATATCGATGCCGAGCTGATCATGCTGACCGCGGGTTTGTGGAAAGCGCTGGGCATTGCGGATCGGGTAACACTGCAGCTTAACAGCCTGGGCTCCAACGAGGCGCGGGCTGAATTCCGTGATGCCCTGGTCGCGTTTCTGCAGCAGCACGCCGAACAGTTGGATGCCGACAGTCAGCGCCGCCTGGAGAGCAACCCCTTGCGCGTGTTGGACAGTAAAGATGAAGCCACCCAGGCAATACTGAAGCATGCTCCCAGTTTGCACGATTACCTGGATGAAGAGTCCAGCCTCCATTTTGAGCAACTGAAGGCAACGCTGGATGCCGCCGGAGTGTCATACGAGATAAACCCGAACCTGGTGCGTGGCCTCGACTACTACTGTAAAACCGTTTTTGAATGGGTGACCGACGCCTTGGGTGCCCAGGGCACCGTGTGTGCCGGTGGCCGTTACGATGGGCTGGTACAGCAATTGGGTGGTAAAAGCACGCCGGCGGTGGGATTTGCCATGGGCATCGAGCGTTTGGTGCTGCTGCTGGAAGCCTGCGACGTGGTTGGCCATATCAATCCGGCACCGGATGTGTACATCATCTCTGAAGACAGTATTCAGGGCCTGTTGCTGGCAGAAAGAGTGCGAAACCAATTACCGGCATTGCGTGTCCAATGCCACTGCGGTGGCGGCAAGTTCAAAAAGCAGATCAAGAAAGCCGACGATTCCGGAGCCCGTGTGGCCCTGGTGTTGGGGGAACAGGAAATTCAGAATCAGCAGGTGGCCGTCAAATTTTTGCGTGAGCAGCGCGAGCAGGTGGTCATTATGCAGGATCAACTATCAAACTTTTTTGCAGAAAACCTGATTAGCCAGGAGTAATAACGTGGACGTGTACAGCACAGAAGAACAACAAATCGAAGCAATCAAGAAATGGTGGCAAACCAACGGTAACAGCGTGCTGATCGGTATTGTACTGGCCATTGCGGCCGTCTTCGGTTATCAGAGCTGGACTCAAAGCCAGCAGGAAAACAGCGAAGCCGCTGCCGTGCTCTACGGGCAGGTGATCGAAGCGGCAACGGCGGCGGATCAGAACCGGATGCAGGGCAATACCGAAGAGCTGGAAGGCCAGTTGGCAACCTTGAACCACCTGGGTGAACAGCTGAAGACCGACTTCAGCGACAGTGAATACGCTGTATTTGGTGCATTGATGCTGGCCAAGGAAGCCGTCATGGAAGGCGACCAGGAATCTGCCGCGCCGCAGCTGAAGTGGGCCATGGAGCATACCAGCAGTGCGGCTACCCGTTTGATTGCCAATTTGCGGCTGGCCCGGGTGCTGGCGGCGCAGGAACAGTATGATGCCGCCTTGACGGCGTTGGATTCAGTTCAGCCCGGCTCACAGGCGGATGCGTACGAGGAAGTGCGCGGTGACATCTATGTGGCCATGGGCGATCAGGACAAAGCACGGGAGGCCTACAAAAAAGCCATGGAGCTGAGTGCCGACCAGAATGAAGGCCAGAGTCGTCCCATTTTGAAATTCAAGTACGATAATTTGCTGGTGGCGGGGAACTGATGGGTTACCGAGTACTGGTTTTACTGCTGCCGTTGCTGCTGATGGCCTGCAGTAGTGATGAAAGCGTGGTGGCCCCTTCCCCCGTACCACAATTCAAAGCCCAGCTGGATATCGAAAAGCTGTGGACCGCGCGCATCAGTGATGGGGTGGGTGAGGCGTATCTGAGCCTGAAGCCTGCGCTGACGGAGCGTTGGGCCTTTGCTGCTGCAATCGATGGTGAAGTGTACAAGCTGGATCGCAAGACCGGTGCCCGTGAATGGCGTGTGGATTTGGATCGAAAAATCACCGGTGGCGTGAGTGCGGCCTATGGCATGGTGGCCCTGGGTTCCGCCAACGGTGAAATCATTGTTCTGAACGAAGAGGATGGCAGCATCCTGTGGGAAAAAGCGCTGGGCGGGCAAATCATGTCGACTCCAGCGTTCGGCAGTGAGCGGTTGGTGGTGCAAACCATTGACGGTCGCCTGCATGGCCTGGACCGCCAGGATGGCAAAACGGTTTGGCTGTTTGATACCAGCATTCCCATTCTTACCTTGCGGGGTGAGAGCAGCCCGGTGGTAATGGGTGGGGCTACGCTGGCGGGATTTGCCAATGGCAAGCTGGTGGCACTGGATACGGACAGTGGCTTCGTGGCCTGGGAACGCTTGATCGGTGAACCCAAAGGGCGCTCCGAGCTGGAGCGTTTGATTGATCTGGATGGCCGTTTCTGGGTGTCCGGTAAGATCGTCTATGCTGTCACGTATCAAGGTGGCCTGGCGGCCATTGATGTTCCCTCCGGCCGGGTGCTGTGGAGCAAGCCGTTGTCTTCCTACAGCGGCGTTTCTGAGTTTCTGTCCCAAGTGTATGTGGTGGATGAAGACAGTGTTTTGTACGCCAAGGATTCAGTCTCCGGTACCGATATCTGGCAGTTGGACGATTTGAAAGGGCGTGGCCTGGGTGCCCCCACGGCTTATGATCGTTACGTGCTGGTGGGGGATTTTGAAGGGTTTCTCTACTGGCTTTCCTATCGGGATGGCAGTTTTCTGGCACGCGCCAAGGTGGGGGTCAAGCGTTATCAGTTTGCCAACCAGAAGGCCCAGTCGTTACGTCGCGTCACCGACCCGGCCGATGGTTTGCGGGCGGAGCCGGTGGTCTATGATGATATCGTTTATGTGCAGGGCAACAGTGGTGAGCTGGCTGCCTATAAGGTAGTTGAGGAATAATGAAACCGGTAATCGCGCTGGTAGGCCGCCCCAATGTGGGTAAATCCACTCTGTTCAATCGTTTGACCCGGACCCGCGACGCCATCGTTGCCGATATGCCGGGGCTGACCCGTGACCGCCAGTATGGCGATGCCCGGCTGGGCGAGCGTGAGTTCATTGTGATTGATACCGGTGGTATCTCCGGTGACGAGGAAGGTATCGATTCCTATATGCGCGATCAATCCCTGCAGGCGGTTGAAGAAGCTCATATGGTGTTGTTTCTGGTGGATGCCCAGGCGGGGGTGACGGCGGCAGATGAGATGCTGGCGCAGGTGCTGCGGGCCCGTCAAAAACCGGTGTTCCTGGTGGTCAACAAAATCGATGGCCTCAATCAGGATGTGGTGGTGGCGGATTTTTACAGCCTGGGCTTGGGCGATCCGTTGGCCATTGCAGCGGCTCATGGTCGTGGCGTCAGCCAGTTGATCGATCACGTTTTTGAAGAGATGCCCGAACCGGTACAGGAATCAGCCGAAGCGCAGGAAGAGGCAGAGAAAGGCATCAAGATGGCAATTGTCGGCCGCCCCAATGTGGGCAAGTCGACCCTGGTTAACCGCATGTTGGGGGAAGACCGGGTGGTGGTGTTCGATATGCCGGGTACCACTCGCGACAGCGTCTATATACCTTACGAGCGTCATGGTCAGCGTTACACCATCATCGATACGGCGGGCGTTCGCAAACGGGGCCGTGTCAACGAGGCAGTGGAAAAGTTTTCGGTGATCAAAACCCTGCAGGCCATCGAAGACGCCAATGTGGTGGTGATGGTGCTGGATGCCCGTGAGAACATTGTGGAACAGGATCTGCACCTGTTGGGCTTTGTGCTGGAAAGCGGCCGCTCCCTGGTGATCGCCATCAACAAATGGGATGGCATGGAGGCGGAAGCGAAAGAGCGCATCAAGTCTGAGTTGGAGCGCCGCCTGGTCTTTGTGGATTTCGCAAAAATACATTTTATCTCCGCCAAACACGGTACCGGCGTGGGTGAGCTGTATCGATCCATCCAGAAAGCCTACCAGTGTGCGTTTAAAAAACTGTCAACGCCGTTTCTCACCAAAATTCTGGAAGATGCGTTGTCCGATCATCAACCCCCGATGGTAAACGGGCGCCGGATCAAATTGCGCTATGCCCACATGGGCGGTAGCAACCCGCCACTGGTGGTGATTCACGGTAATCAGACCGAAAGTGTGCCTAAATCATATCGGCGTTATCTGGAAAACACCTTCCGGCGCATTATGGATATCGAAGGCACCCCCATTCGTATCGAATTCAAAACCGGCGACAATCCCTATGCCGGGCGCCGTAATACGCTGACGCCAAGGCAGATTCACAAGAAAAAGCGCATGGTGACTCATCATAAAAAGCTGGAGAAGAAAAAGAAAAAACGCTAAGGTCTGAAGTCGACCAAGAAATTGGGCCCTCTCATCAGACCCCGGTGGCTGGCTTGAGCCGTCAGACGAGCATTACAAGCGGAGTGCTGGCATGGGACAACGACCTGACACCCCACCACAAGAAGGCGTAATCCAGTATCAGCTGGATTTTGTTACGGATCACCATATCGACTGCCCCCAGTTTGCCGAACTCAACGTGTGGCGAAGCTACCTGCATCGCCTGGGTTTTATCGGTCAGGATCCAGCCCGTTATGGCGGCTTGGGTTATGGCAACCTGAGCCATCGGGCAGAGCAGGACAGCTTTGTGATTTCCGGCACCCAGACCGGACACTTACCGTTGTTGTGCCGGGAACATTACGTGCTGGTGGAAGAAACCGATGTCCGGCGCAACCGTATCCGCGCCCGTGGCCCATTACCTCCCTCGTCAGAAGCCCTGACCCATGCTGCGCTCTATCAGGCTGCCACTGCCATTCAAACGGTTATCCATGTGCATTCCCCATTGCTATGGCAGCGGGCCGAAAAACTGAACATGAAGATGACACCGCGCAGTGTTGCCTATGGCACGCCAGCCATGGCCGATGCCGTACGCAGGCTGGTTGTGGAAGATGACACAGCAGAAGGGATCATCGCCATGCAGGGCCATGAGGATGGCATCATCGTCTATGGGGCGGATGTGGAAAACGCCGGCTCCCGATTATTGCAGGCAGTGCTGGATGCCCATCAACTGGATGAGCACTATTTTAGCCAGCATTGATTCAGGAAGCCGGCGTGGGCAAATAGAATTCTGATTCGGCCAACCTGTTACCCCGGTGATCCGTCACCACCACTTTCCAGTTGCCTCGCATCCTGGCACTGATGTTTTTGCTGGCATGGCTGCGCCAGCGGTCACTGCCCACCGGAATTCTGACTTCGGCCACCCGTTTGTCATTGCGGTACCAACTGTAGGTGAGGGTGTCCCCCGCGCGGCCCTGTAAATCGGTATAAAAGTACAGTTTGATAAAACCTTCGCCCAGCTCGTCGGTGTGACTCAGTTGCCTCTTTGGCGCCAGGCCATCCATGGCGTCGGTCAGAATTGCAGCGCTCAGGTCGTCGTTTAAGATGGTGATGTGCACTTCATGACTGGCAGGGGTGGCGGTACCATCATCCGCTTGTGTGGTTTGAGTTTGCGATTGAGTTTGAGCCGGTGCTGGCTCTGTCGCCAATATTGCCTGGGTCTGAGTCTGGGTCTCGTCAACCGGCTGATCCTCAACCTGCTGTGCATGCCCCCGTTCACTGCTCAGCAACGGCGCATTAGCCTGTGCCTCTTTCGTCACTGGCTTTGTCACAGGCGCGGCCTGGGGTGATGCAGCAGTGCTGCTGTCTTCGGCAGCCGGGATGGCGCCGCTCGCTGCCAGTGTCTCCACATTGAATGTGGGTTCCGGATTGCCGCTGCTGAATAAACTGTACGCCCCTAAGCCCAGCAGGGCGATGATCAATACAATCCCCCCGATCACACCATAGACACGATGCCAGAGAATGTCTTCTGTGTATTCCGGTGCGTTGTGTTGGTAATGATTGAACTCAGTGCGCTCAGTTTTACTCATGCCGGTGGCTGCCCGTGGCCTTGATTTAAAGGCCACGAGCATAGCCAGTTTGCAGCGGGATCACAATGATTCCAGTGGTGATTTCGGAGTGGAATGAGGCTGCTGGGGATTGTCGTCGGTGCCCGGTATCGATTGTGACGACGGTTTACGGGCAAGGAACATCAGCAGGGGTGGCAGAAAGAAAAAGTCCACCAGCAAAGCAACGATAATGGTGCCGGCGGTGAGTATCCCCATGTCCGAGCTGAGTCGAAAATCGGACAGCGCCAGTACACCAAAGTTGGCGGTCAGAATCAACGTGGTGACGAACAGGGCGGTGCCCACTGTGCGAAAGGCGTAACGGATGGCATCCGGTTCGTTCAGGTTCTGCTCCCGCTTGGCGCGCAGGTACTTGCTGAGGAAGTGCACCGTATAGTCCACCACAATGCCCAGTGTCATGCCGGCCACGGCAGACAGCCCCAGACCAATCTGTCCCACCAGCATACCCCAGGCACCAAAGCCAACCGCCGCTGGAATCAGATTGGGTATCAGGCTGATCAGACCGAATTTCACCGAGCGCAGGGCAAAGCCCAGAATAAGGGAAATGATCAGCAATGCCAGGGCAGAGCCTTCCAGCATGCTGCGAATGTTACTGTAGCCCATGTGCGCAAACATGATGTCGGAACTGGTGCCCGGGTGGTACATGGCGCTGGGTGCATTGTCCCGCAGCCATTGTTGCGAACGTTGCTGCAGGCCGAGAATGTTATCGGTGGAGGAGTCCGCCACCGTGGCGGTGATGCGGGTCGACGCTTTGCCGGCATCCAGCAGATTGTTGGTGTCGAGTCCGAACGGCAGGCTGAACTCGTACAGCAACAGGTATTGCGCAGCCAGTTCCCGCTCTTCGGGTAATCGGTACCAGGCGGGATCATCGCCATGCATGGTCTTGTTGAGGCGTTTCATTATGTCCGTATAGGTTGCCACATGAATCACCTCCGGCTGCGCCTGCAACCAGCGGGCAAATTGTTCACTGGTTTGCAGAAACGCCGGATCGCTGATGCCGCCTTCCTCGCCGGAATCCAGCGAAAAGGAGATGGTATTGTTGGTGGTCAGGTTGTTGCGGACAAAATCAGAATGCATGCGCACCTCTGTGCGCTCATCGAAGTACTCCGCCCAAACATCATTGAGGCGGTTGTCCAGCAGGAAGGAAGTGCTGATGACAATCAGGACACTGGCGGCAATGAAAATTGGTACGCGGCGCCGAATGACGAAATTGGCCAATGCATCGTTGCTTGCCCCTTGTTGCAATTTATGTTGCTTGATGTTGAACGGCAGCAACACCACCAGTGCGGGCAGCAGACCAATGGAAAAGATCCAGGCGGCAAACACACCAATGGACACCACGTTACCCAGATCACGGAACGGTGGTGAGGCGCTGAAATTCAATGATAGAAAACCGATCACCGTGGTGAGGCTGGTGAGCATCACCGGCTGATAGTTCAGGTTGAGGCTGCTTTCCATCGCTGCGCGTTTGTTCATGCCCTGCTGCATATTTTGAAAGTAGGTGGCCAGAATATGCATGCTGTCGGCAATGGCCAGGGTCAGAATCATGGTGGGAGCATTGGCCACCGGGGGGGAGATATGAATACCCAGCCATGACATGGCACCCATGGCCGCCACCACGGAGGTGACGATCACGGTCAAGGTGGCCAGGGTGCCCATGATGCTGGTCAGTACGCTGCCGCTGGCATAAAACATAAACGCGGCAACGCAGGCCAGGGCGAACAAAAAGGCGATGGGCACCAGGGTTTTCATGTCGTACAGGGTGGCTTCCTTGAACGCGTTGTTGTTCATCACTTTACCCACCAGATAAAAATCCGCCTGTGGGTATTTGGCCTCGAACTGTTGCCGAAAGGCGCGGGCGGCCTGCACCACTTCAGGTATGGCCGTGCTTTTGTCGGCGGCATTGTGAAAATTAACGATGACGTTGATCCCGGCCACCCGGGCAGCGGGGTCCACCAGGCGGTTGACCAGTTGTGGTTCCGCCAGGGCCACTGCTTTGGCTGTTGTCAGTTGTTCCCGGCTGGCCTGGCGGGGGTTCACAACCAGATCTTCCACCAGCAGGTCATCTTCTTCGGCAACGGTATGCTGGAAATTGGTGAGGGAATCCACCCGTTGGGAATAGGGCAGCTGCCAAGCCTGTTCGGTCATGTGGGCGATGATGCCCAGCGTATCCTGATCGAACACCACCCCGCTTTTGGGAGCGATGGCAAAGTAGACGTTGTCCACGTTGGTATAGGTGGTTTGCAGATGGTGGTAAGCCACCAGGTTTTCGTCTTCGTCGGGGAAGAATTCTTCAAAATCAGTGGTGATTTGTGGCGGCAGGCCGGCCCCAAGGGCAACGACCAGCACCAGGCTGAAGGCAATGATGAGCAGCGGATGGTTAACCAGATAGTGATTCAGGCGGTCCTGCAGCATAACGGATGAACGCTCTTGTCGGGTTAAGATTCAATGTAAGGTCACAAGTGGATATTTGAGGCTAGTGGGTATGTGGATTAGCGACAAACGAAACCTTTTGCGCCTCGAATGAATAAAATTCATCTGAACTGTTCTGCAGGGTGGCAAAGAGCCCAATCAGCCAGCGTTTGAATGTCTGCACTTCCGGCCGCTGCGCGTCCTGCGGTCGGTACACCACCCAGTATGACTCATCTATGCTGAAGTGCACGTCGAAGGGGGCGATCAAGCGGTTCTTTTGCAGCATGGGGAAGGCCATGGGCAGCAACCCCAGGGCAAGTCCCAGGTTCTGTTCCGCGGCGGTGAGATTGCTGAGGTAATTGTCCAGGGTGATTTCCTGGTGCGGGGGCAGGGGGGCAATGCCGGATTCCTCTGCCAGGCGTTGCCACGGATTGGGTTCCATGGGCAGATTGATCAGGGTCTTGCCGCGAATATCCGCCAGGGTTTTCATTTTGTGCTGGCGTTGGAATTCAGGCGAGCACACCGGTGTTACGCGCAGGCTCATGAGTTTTTCCGCCATCAGTCCGGGCCAGCTGCCGGTGCCGAAGCGCACGCCCAGATCGCAGTCGGATAGGGTGAACTGGTCACTGGAGGAGTAACTGGTTTCGATGCGCAGTTCCAGGCCGGGATTGTCCTGCTGGAACTCGTAGAGCCTGGGAATTACGATTTCGGTGGCCATGAACGGCAGAATATGGGCCCGGATGGCGGGGGCGCCGTGGCGGCGGCTGACCTGCCCCACCGCCCTCTGCAGCTGCGACAGATGCAGATCCACGGCCTGCAGCAACTCCTCCCCCGCCGGGGTCAGGCCCAGAGCCCGGTTCAGGCGTCGAAACAGGCTGAACTGCAGCTGTTGCTCCAACCCTTTGATCTGGTGGCTGACGGCGGATGGGGTCACATTGAGTTCAGCCGCCGCGCGCTTGAAACTGAGTTCTCTGGCGGCGACCTGAAAAACACGTAACGTCTGTAGGGAAGGGCCTTTATATGCCATTTCGCACTGGTTCTCGGATGAATTTGAATCATCTGATTATAGCAGGTGCCGGTACTATTGCGGCTTTTCGGTTTGCTCCACTGTGCAGATCAGAGCCCCCTGGTGTAACTGGGTCCGGATCGTGTCGCCGCGCTGGACCTGATCACTGCTGCGCAGAATGGTGTTTTCCCGGGTTTTGGTGATGGAATAGCCCCGCGACAGGGTTGCCAGCGGACTCACCGTGTTGAGCCGTTGCGCCAGGTGCTGGAGCTGCGTGGAACGATTTCCGGCGTGTTGGCTGAAGCCGCGTTTGAGCCGGGCCTCCAGTTGTGCAATGTCCTTGGCCAGTGTGTTGATCTGCATGCCGGGACTTTGGTTGTGCAGGCGAATCCGGGCACTGTGCAGTTGATTCTGCTGCAGTTGCAAAGTGCGTTGTATGGATTGCCGCAGACGCCATTCCAGCTCTTCCAGGCGCCGGCTGTGTTCCTGCAGGCGTTTGCCGGGATGCTTGAGCTGGCGGCTCAGCCAGTCCAGTGTTTGCTGCTGCTCCATCAAGCGCCGCCGCAGGTGTTCTGTAAGCCAGGTCTGAAAGCCCGACAGCTTGTCCAGCAGTTCCCGCCCATCGGCACTCAGCAATTCTGCTGCCGCCGATGGCGTCGGTGCCCGGACGTCGGCCACGAAATCCGCTATGGTGAAATCCGTTTCGTGCCCCACCGCGCTGACCACGGGCAACTTGCTGGCGGTAATGGCGCGGGCTACCTGCTCGTCGTTAAAACACCAGAGGTCTTCCAATGAGCCGCCACCGCGGCCCACAATCAATACATCACATTCGTTGCGGCGGTTGGCGGCAGCGATGGCCTGGCAAAGGGCATTTACGGCTTCCCTGCCCTGCACCAGGGAGGGGTACAGCACCACTTCAGTCAGCGGAAAGCGGCGTTTCAGTACTGACAGAATATCGTGTATGGCCGCACCGGTGGCAGAGGTTACCACGCCGATGCGCCGCGGACGGGTGGGAACCGGTTGCTTTCGATCTGCTTCAAACAGCCCTTCTGCCCCCAGTTTTGCCTTCAGCTGCTCGAAGGCCCGTTGCAGGGCCCCCAATCCGGCTTCTTCCATATGATCGATAATCAACTGATAGTCACCGCGGGGGGCAAACAGGCTCAAGCGCCCCCGTACCAGCACCTGCATGCCATCCTTGGGTTGAAATGGCAGGCGGATATTGTTGCCGCGAAACATGGCGGATCGCAGTTGGGACTGATCGTCTTTCAGCGTCAGATACAGGTGGCCGGAACGGGGCTGAACCAGATTCGATATTTCCGCTTCAAGCCAGATGGCCGGAAACTGGTGTTCCAGCAAACGTTTGACACTGTTATTGAGTTCTGACACCGAGAAAACGTGTCGTTGTGGTAGGGCGGGTATGTCTTCGTTCATGGCCGCATCATACTCAATTCCTGATAACGGCGCTACATCACTTGACTTAATAGGGCTTTCAAGAAAAACGTTACAGAACCGAAACTTAGGTATCCGCTACGATTACATAAAGTTACGCCTATTTGGGTAAATATCGGCTGGAAATGGTCACAGCCTGTAGTAACTGTCCCACTGATACAAATTTCCGGGACTGATCTTTGTTAGGATGATTTGGTGGTTTACACAATCCAGGAAAGCTCGTGAAGAGCTGGATAATAAAAACTGCACGATAAAAAAAATGAGACAACAGAGTTTAGGGTAGGGTAATTTATGAAATTGATAAAACCATTAGGCAGCGCGCTGTTGATGTGCGTTGCAATCGTATTGACCGGTTGCGGCGGCGGTGGCGTGGAAGGCCTCTACAATACCACCACCGCAGATGGCGTTAAAATTGGGATGAAACGCTATCGTCCATCACCCAGTCACAATTACAGTAACGGTACGCCCATTCTGCTGGCGAACGGGATCACTCTTAACAACCACCAGTGGGATACGTTTACACCACCATACTTGAACAGCTACAAATTTGAATTACCGGATGATGCACCCGCCTGGGCCAAGAACGACCCCATCATCCAGGAAGACAACATGAAATACTTCAGCACCGCGCATTATCTGTATCTGCGCGGTTACGACGTATGGATGATGAACTATCGCGGTGTGGGTCGTGATGACTATGCCAGTGAAGAGGGCAACGGCAACACGGATCTGGATGTCTGGTGTGCTCTGGATTTCCCGGCGGCAGTGGATAAGGTGCGTGCGGTAACCGGTAAGAAACCTGTTATTGGCGGGCATTCCACCGGTGGCCTGTGTGCTTATCTGTACCTGCAGGGCGTCACCATGGACGCGGCCACTGTGGCGGCCGGTGAGTACCTGCCCCATGTGACCTCCAGTGCAGCCCTGGCGGCTGAGCGCAACGCCAATACCCTGGCATTTGTTGGTATTGATCCTGCTGGCTCGCCCATTCTGGCCTATGAATGGCTGATCGACAACGCATTGATTTTCGACCTTCTGGCATTGGAAGTTCTGATTGACCTGGATGCGGTGATGCCATGGGTCATGTCCCTGTTTCCACCGGTGATCACCAGTGGCGCAATTGACCTGGTGTTTATTACCATTGGTAATCTGGCGGATGCGTTCCCCAACTATCTGCCTGCTTGGGCGGACCTGTTCGGCGCACTGGATTTCTGGAGTGTGGTGAACATGGATCCCTATGTAGAAGACTTCACTGGCCGTATCGCGTTCTCCTCTTTCTATCTGGGCGGCATCGCACAGTATGCGGATTGGGGTATCAACGGTGAGTTCCGCGAGCATTGGCAGAATGGTCAGGAGAACGCCAACCTGGTAGTGCCACCTAACCGTGCACCGGGCGATGGTTACTACTACTTCAATGACTATATGTCCCGTATGACTGTACCGGCGTTCTCTGTGTTCTCGGCCAGCTCGGGTCTGGTGGATACTGCCACTATGGTGGATACCATCTACAATGGTAAAACCTACAACAGCAAAGATGCCTGGATCGAAGTGCCCAACTCCGGCCACATCGATGTGGTAAACGGAAACCAGGCGCCGACGGTTTCATTCCCGGCCATCGCTGACTGGTTGGATAGCCTGTAAAAAGGCCAGGCCTGCACCAGCAGGCTTGTAGTAAAGCAATTTGAAATGGCCTCTCTGCGCTGTCAGAGAGGCCATTTTTTTGTGCTCGGCTTCCTGCTACCCATGACACCCAAATACAGTGGTCAACCGTAGATGACCTAACAAAAACAAGGCTGGAATCCGTCATGCTGGATTTAAGGATAGCGCCCCTCTCAATCCTGTTGCTGTTCACTCTGTTATTAACCGCATGTGGTGGTAGCGGCGTTGAAGGCTTATATGTGGCCAACACTGCAGACGGCATCAATATTAAAATGCGTCGTTACCGGCCCGACCCGGGTGCAGCCTATAGCAATGGCACTCCCGTGGTGTTGTTCCCTGGTATAACCCTGAATAATCATCAGTTCGATGTGCATTCGCCGGCGTGGCTCAACAGCTATAACTATCGCTTGCCCGATGACGCCCCGGAATGGGCATGGTCGGATGCTGCAATCGAGAAAGACAATCTCAAATATTTCAGCCTTGCCCATTACCTGTACCGCCAGGGTTACGATGTGTGGATGCCCAATTACCGGGGGGTGGGTCGCGGTGGCTATGACAGTGAGCACGGGCATCCCAACGCCAATCTGGATGTCTGGTGTGCGTTGGATGTGCCGGCGGCCATTGAAAAAGTGATCGCAGTCACCAACAAACGGCCGGTCATCGGCGGCCACTCCACCGGGGGGCTGTGCGCCTATCTTTACTTGCAGGGCATTACCATGGATGCGGCTGTGGTTGCCGCCGGGAATTATTTGCCACACGTAACGTCCAGTGCTGAGCTGGCGCAGATACGTAATCAACAAGTGCTGGGATTTCTCGGCTTGGACCCGGCCGGGATTCCCTTCTACCCCTATACCTGGCTGTTGGATAATCCTTCGATGTTCGCCGGCTTGGCGCAGGGCGGGCTAGTGGATCTGGATGCCGTGTTGCCCTGGGTTATGTCTTTGCTGCCACCGGTTATTGTTTCCGGCGCCCTGGATCTGACCTTTAAGACGATTACGGCTTTTGCCAACGCGTTTCCAAGCGGTTTGCCGCAGTGGGCTAATATTTTCGGTGCGTTGGATTTCTGGCGCACGGCAAATATGAACGGTTATGTAGAGGATTTTCACGCGCGGCTGGTGATTTCCAGTTTTTATATGGGGGTGACGGCCCAGTATTCCGATTGGGCGATCAATGGTGTGTTTCGGGAGCACTGGCAGAATGGATATGAAAACCGTGATGTGGTGATGCCGCCGGATCGTACTGTTGGTGATGGTTATTATTACTATGGGGATAACATGTCCAGAATGACGGTGCCGGCATTTGCGGTATTTTCTGAGTCGTCGGCGCTGGTGGATACGGAAACCATGGTGGGTATTCTGTTTGATGGTAAAACCAAAGATCCCCGTGACAGCTGGATCGAGGTGCCCGGTAGTGGCCACATTGATGTGGTTAATGGTAATCAGGCGCCGCTGGTGTCCTTTCCAGCAATGGCCGCCTGGTTGAACGCGTTGTAATTGATGCGCACAAAGTCGGTATCAAGAAAAAGGCTCCCATGCGGGAGCCCTTTTTAAATTCAGTCATCTTCAATTGGCAAAATACATATAATCCAAATATTCATGTAGCCTGTTCAACATCTGTTCTTCTTCTTTGCTGGTTAGGCTGAACAGCACGTCTTTATCAAACGCAATTTTCATGAGTCAGTCTCCTGTGTCTTGTCGTGATCAATATCAGTGTGATATCAATTTCGACACGCGCGACATTGCGCGTTGACGAACCCATGGTGCGCCCATGGCAGGCAATCGTCAACGTGGCGGTTTGTAACAGGATCTTACCTATAACCAGGGTGCATTAGCAGGGGTTGCATACAAGCAAAAGGAATAAAAACAGGATGAAAAGCATGCGTTAGAACATCCCGTTGTAAGGCGGGATGCTCTGATCATGAATCGATTTAGCCGATCAGGTAACCGCCGTCCACTGCCAGGCTGGTGCCGGTTGTGTAGCTGGAGGCATCGGATGCCAGATACAAAACGGCGCCGGCCATTTCGTCCGGCTGAGCAACCCGGTTGAGGGGAACATGGGGTAACAATTGATTCAAAATGGCGTCATTCTTCACCAGTGCCGAGGCAAATTTGGTATCGGTTGCACCGGGCAGTAATGCGTTAACGCGAATGCCGGCACCGGCACACTCCTTGGCAAAGGTCTTGGTCATGGAGATCACCGCCGCTTTGGTGATGGAGTAGATGCCCTGCATGGCCCCGGGGATGATGCCGTTGACCGAGGCAACGTTGATAATGGAGCCGCCGCCGCCCTCACGCATCAGTTTGCCGCCTTCCACCGACATAAAAAAATAGCCCCGAATATTCACATCGACAGTTTTCTGATAGGCACCCAGATCAGTATCCAGCACGTGGCCGAAATAGGGGTTGGCCGCAGCGTTGTTGACCAGTATGTTGAGTTTGCCGTGGGTATTTTTGATGTGGGCAAAGATACTGCTGATTTGCTCCATATCCCCGATGTGGCAGGCGCAGGCTTCGGCGCTGCCGCCATCGTTTTTAATGTCGTCCGCTACCCGTTGGCAGTCATCGATTTTGCGGCTGGATATGATTACGTGGGCACCCTGGCTTGCCAGCAATTTTGCGATGCTTTCGCCGATGCCGCGGGACGCGCCGGTCACCAGGGCAATGCGACCACTGAGGTCAAAAGGGTTTTTCATGTCCATGGGTTGGGCCTCTTCTCAATAGTGGGTGAGCTTGGTGCCATTATTATGATCTGCTGATAGTGAACCATTCGTCTCAGCGGATTTTCTCATGGCGTAATAATTTAGCGATGGGTGAGCAGTGATTTGTCCTCACCATAATCAAAATGGGAAAAGTCATTGAAGTAACGCAGCGTGATTTTATCCCGGTTGAACAGCAGGCAGGTCACCGATGCGTTCATGATTGACCAGCTCAGTTCGGCAACGTGCTCGTCGTTCAGATCCAGACAGTGTCCGGTGGCGATGGCGATGGGGCCGCCGGAGGAAAACACGGCAATGGATTTTGCATCGCCGCTGTGATCGCGTACGTGATTCAGGGCAGCGCTGCAACGCTGGTTGAAGTGCTCCCAGGTTTCATTGTATTCATGATCGTAATCCCCCGCCCGCCAGCGATGCAGCGCCAGTTCAAACTCGGTCTGAAAGGCTTTCCGCGGATTGGGGTGCTGCGACAGGTATTGCGCCAGTTGCAGTTTGTTGCCGAACTCGGGCCGGTGCCGCTGCAGAACCTCTTCGTGATCGTATTCGTTGAAGCCTGCAAGGACAGTGGGGGTGATAGTGCAGCCCATGGCCTTGAGACAGCCTGAGGCGGTCTGCGCATGGCGTTTCATGGAGCCGGCATAGACGGCATCAAAGCGGATGCCGCGTTGCTGTAACGCGGCACCCAAAGCTTCAGATTGCTGTTTGCCAACGGGGCTCAGTTGATCGTAGTCATCGCTGTTAAACGAAGCCTGCCCGTGGCGAATCAAATAGATGGCAGCCATCAATCATCACCCATCACAGTTGGCCGGCGTCCTGCAGCAGTTTGGCTGCCTGTCGTTCCAGCACAGCCACACCGGGGCCAAAGGCAGCGAAGCGCTTGTCTGTGGTTTGGCCATGATAATAGCGGTAGTAGATCTGCTGGAGAATGACCGCCAGACGAAACACCCCGTAGACTTTGTAGAACAGGAAATCGTCGCATTGCAGGCCGGTTTTATCCAGATAACGGGCCACCACTTCATCCCGCGTCAGCATGCCGGGCAGGTGGGTGGGTTGGCGGCGCATCATCAGTTGCTCGGCGGGATCATCCGCCTGGATCCAGTAGGCCAGTGAGTTACCCAGGTCCATCAGGGGATCACCCAGGGTGGCCATTTCCCAGTCCAGTACACCGATGACTTCCGTTGGGTCCTGCGGGCTCAGTACCACGTTATCCATGCGGTAATCGTTGTGTATGAGGGTGACTTTTGCCTGGGGCTTGATGTTGTCGTTCAGCCAGCCCATGATTTTTTCGAAATCAGGAACGTCGTCGGTCTTGGCTGCGGCAAAGCGTTTACACCAGCCACCGATCTGGCGCTCCACGTAACCCATGCCTTTGCCCAGATCCTGCAGGCCGGCGGCTTCATAATCCACGTTGTGCAACTCGGCGAAGCGATCCACCACGTTCTCACTGAGCCTGCGCACCTGGTCGGTGGTCAGGTTCAGGCCGGCGGGCAATTCGTTGCGGGGAATGATCCCCACCAGGCGTTCCATGATGTAGAACTCACAACCCAACGGACTGCCTTCTTCGGCGCAGAAAGAAATCATTTCCGGCACGTAGGGATAGACCGGCTTGAGCTTGCTCATGACCTTGTATTCGCGCCCCATATCATGGGCAGACTTGGCCTTGGTGCCAAAGGGCGGACGCCGCAGGATGTAATCCCGGTTGGCGAACTTCACGGAATAAGTAAGGTTGGAGGCGCCACCGGGGAACTGGGTAATCACCGCTTCCCCTTTAACATCCGGTACCACGGATTTGATGTAATCGGTGATGATTTTGGGATCCAGCTCTTCGCCTTCCCGAACCTGCCCAGCCTGGTCTAACACTTCACTCATGTAGTCACTCCATCAGAATCTTTAAGTTTGTCGGCGCATGGCTGCCAGCTTGGCGCCGTATTGTCCCATTTTGTTGTTATACAGTGACGGCATAAACCGTTTCCAATACCAGGTGTTGCGGTAGGTTTTGTGGGGCAGCAACATAAACTGATTGCCGGCCACCGCCGTGAACACTTGGTCTGCTATATCATCCGCTGTTATGTCGGATGTGGCCAACATTTTACTCACGTGTGCCTGGGCGTGGGAGTCCGGTGAGCGGGTGGATTCCGCCAGATTGGTCTGGAAGAAGCCGGGGCACACCACGGTGATGCCAATGCCAAACGGCGCCAGCTCAAACAGCATGGTTTCCGACAGGGCGACCACGGCGGCTTTGGTGGCGTTGTAACTGTTCATCTCCGGCGAATGAATCAAGCCGGCCATGGAGGCAATATTGACGATATGCCCGTGGCCCTGTTGTTTCATCACCTGGCTGAACAACTTGCAGCCGCGCACCACACCCATCAGATTGATGTCGATGGTGAACTCCCAGTCTTCCAGTGAGCTTTCCGCGATGCCGCCATGGGAGGCAATGCCCGCATTGTTGATCACCACATCGATGTGGCCCCAGCGTTCCAGAATGGTGTCGCGCCAGGCCTCAACCGCGCTGGCATCCCGCACATCCACCTGTTGGTAGCAGGCGTCGCCACACAGGTCTTTCAGTTCCTGCAGTGTGGCTGCGCCGCGTTCCTCATGAATGTCAGCAATGGCGACACCCCAACCGGCCCTGGCATAACGCAGCGCCATGGCTTTACCTAGTCCGCTGGCGCCACCGGTGATGGCGACTGTTTTTACCTGATTTGTCATATCGTGCCTACTGATACCTTGTGTATTACTTGTATTTATTTAACTCGATACGGGCAATCAGGCCGCGGTGCACCTCGTCCGGGCCATCGGCCAAACGCAGTACCCGGGCGTAGCCATAGAGCAGTGCCAATGGGAAGTCATTAGATACACCACCTCCCCCATGGATTTGAATGGCCGCATCGATCACTTTTGTTGCAACATTTGGTGCTACCACCTTGATGGCGGAGATTTCGGTCATGGCGCCGAACACGCCAACGGTGTCCATCAGGTAGGCGGCTTTGAGAGTTAACAGGCGCGCCATGTCAATTTCCACCCGGGAATTGGCAATGATGTCACCGTTCCCACCTAATTTGGCCAGAGGCTTGTGGAAGGCGGTGCGTTGCAGGGAGCGCTCGATCAAATGCTTGAGGCCCCGCTCCGCCGCCCCGATAAGGCGCATGCAGTGATGAATGCGGCCCGGGCCAAGCCGCCCCTGGGCGATTTCGAAGCCCCGGCCCGGGCCGGCAATGATGTTTTCCTTGGGCACCCGCACATTGGTGAAGGACACTTCCCCGTGACCCTCCGGTGCGTCAAAGCGGTTGAATACCGGCAACATGCGCTCGATCTTGACGCCGGGGGTGTCCAAGGGTACCAACACCATGGAATGCTGGCTGTGGCGGGGGGCCTGCGGATCCGTGACGCCCATAAAGATTCCGATTTTGCAGTGGGGGTGGCCCACACCGGAACTCCACCATTTACGGCCGTTGAGCACCACGTCATCACCGTCCACCACACAGGTGGCTTCCATATTGGTGGCATCGGAGGAGGCCACGCCAGGCTCGGTCATAAAGAAAACAGAGCGGATGTCGCCCGCCAGTAGCGGTTCAAGCCATTGTTTTTTCTGTTGTTCAGAGCCGTACTTCACCAGCACTTCCATATTGCCGGTGTCCGGCGCGCTGCAGTTGAAGGCTTCCGAGGCAAACGGGCAATAACCCATGATTTCCGCCAGGGGGGCGTATTCGCTGTTACTGAGGCCGGCGCCGTATTCCTCATCCGGCAGAAACAGGTTCCACAGGCCTTCCTCTTTGGCCCGTTCTTTCCATTCTTCCATCAGCGGTGGCACCTGCCATTGGGTCCAGTCACCGTTGTGTTCATCCACCTGCTCCATGTATTTCAGCTCGTTGGGGATGATGTGCTTATCCATAAAGCCTTGTACACGGGCAATCATTTCCTGTGCTTTGGGGGAGTGAGAGAAATCCATGGCGGGGCTCCTTTTTATGATTTGCGCCTAGATTAGAAGACTTGTCATAATTAAACCAATGAATAGTCCTTATCAAAGGTTATAAATTGTATGCATATTGGTCGAGTCGATCTGAACCTGTTTGTGGTACTGGATGCCATTTATCGTGAGGGCTCCATCACCCGGGCGGCGGCCCGCTTGAACCTGACCCAGCCTGCCGTCAGTCATGCGCTGGCCCGGTTGCGGGAGACCTACGGGGATCAGTTGTTTGTGCGCTCCGGCAATCGTATGGTGCCCACCACGGTGACCCGCTCCATCATTCAGCCGGTGCGTGAAGCCCTGCAGCAATTGCAGACCACCTTCGCCGCGCCCCAGGTGTTCGACCCCGCCACCAACAGCAAGCAGGTGGTGCTGGCCATGCGCGGGGTGGTGGAATCAGTGTTGCTGCCGGAGCTGGTGGCCGAGCTGGAAGATCAGGCTCCTCTGATGCAGTTTAGCAGTGTGCGCATTCCCCGCCGTGACATGGAAACGGAGCTGGCCGCCGGGCGCCTGGATCTGGCCTTTGATGTGCTGTTGCCCATCGGTGCCAATATTCGGCACAAGGTGTTGCTTGAAGATGAGTTTGTGGTGGTGTCCCGCAAGCGTCATTCGGCATTGAAAGGGGGCTTGGATCTGGAGCAGTACCTGCACTCCCGCCATGTGGTGGTGTCATCGCGACGCAGTGGCCCCGTGGTGGAGGACTTCGAGCTGGGGCGGATGGGTTATCATCGCAACATTGGCATGCGCTGTCAGAATTACTTTGTGGCCCTGAGTACCGTGGCCCACACCCAGATGTTACTGACTATCCCCAAAAATTATGCACTGCGTAATGAGCACTATCATGATTTGAAAATCTGGCCCATGCCGTTGGAGTTGAAACCGGTATCCAACTATCTGTACTGGCATGAGTCGGTTGATGATGACCCGGCCAATGTCTGGTTGCGGGAGCAGGTTATCCGGCTCCATGAGCGCCAGCTGCGTTAATAAATTTATTAACGTCTCCGTTGGTCTGTAGATACAAAATTACCCATGTAAGATGCCCTCAAGTGTGGCACGATGCGCAGAAAATTATAATCAGAACACGAACAAGGGATGGCTTATGAATTTTGTAAAGTCTTTGCTTTTGCTGGCGGTGATACTGGGGGTGTCAGCCTGCAGCGGTGGGGGTACCAATTCATCATCGGTAGAACGCAACACCAGCACTTCATCTGAAAATGATGACGGTAATACGGACAATGTACCGGAGCCTGAGCCCCCTTTTTCCGCTCTTCTGGATGGCAACATTTATTTTCCGGTGTCCGATCAGGTAACCTGGTATTACAGCGATGGTGACGAAGTGACGTTGCAGACAGAGGTGATGGTCCGCGACAATTCGATGGTGTCCATGCAGCACACATCCGCGGCCATGCCGCGCCAGGAATATTTTCTCTCCGATGGCAATGTGATCCAGTATGGTGGCCTGTTTGCATCGCTGTCGGGCCTGCCCGGTCTTGAAGGTGTGGCGCTGGAAGGCAGTGTCGAATTTCATAATCTGCGGCGTGTTTATGATCCACTGAACGACCGCGGTCAGGGCTTTACATTTTCAGCGTTGGATGCGGATCTGGTGGCGCCGGATGGGGAAGTGTTGCTGGTGGGTGATTATTACTGGAGATCGGTCGTGGGCGAGAAATCCCTGATCAGCACCGGTCAAATGGGCTCAGTGCCGGCGGTTGAACTGCAGATCAATATTGATGTGGCCATCACCTATATGGGCATCACGTTGCAGCGTTATCCCCTGGTGGTGACCTCCATGTGGTTGTCTCCGGGGCTGGGGATTGTTGCCCGCAGCATGGGTGAAACCATGGTGACCCTGGATCGGGCTGAAGGCATACAGGCCCCTGTAGTATTCGTCTTTGATCAAGGTGATGGCCTGGTGCAGTCGCCGCAGCAGCTGTTGATTGACGGCAACCCGGTGACGGACATGGAGCCACAAGTGGCAGTGGCCTATGGTACCCGCGAAACCGATTGGCTCAGTGTGGAGTTTGATGCTACCGGCAGTTGGCGTGCCAGTATCATTGGCGCCGAATTGCCCCGCGGCATTCACGGTGCGGTGGTGCAAGTTAGCAGAGGTGAATCGCGGGTGGATGTACCGGTTTCCGTTCTGGTTAACTAGCGCGGACGGGCTCTGGCCGCGGCTAACGTCAGTTCCAGTTCAATGGGGTAATGATCTGAATAGCGGCGCGTTTCGGGTGTTTTCACGACGCGCGCTGCCTGCACAATGTCCGCCGGGGAAGACCAGGCCCGATCCAGTCTGAATACGGGGCAGCGGGTCGGGAAGGTTTTACCGGTGGCATGGGGCGTCAGCAATTGATTCAGTGTGCTGAACGCCCGCGAGAACAACTGCCATTCGTTGAAATCACCGGCAACCACCAGGGGTAAACCCATGTGGATGTCCAACCCCGCGATATGATCGCTCAGTAAGCCGATCTGCACTTTACGCTCAATGCGCTGCAAACCATTGTGGGTGTTGATAACCTGCAATGTGCCGGACGGTGTTTGCAGTGTCGCCTGCTGAATGTTGCGCGGCTCCAGGCCGCGCTGGCTGGTGTCGATGGTATGCACCTCCTGCACCGGGTAACGGGTGAGGATGGCATTGCCGTACCAGCCATGGGCGGTTGTCACTGTAGGGGAGGGCAGCAACTGCTGGAAGTGATCCCTGCACAAGGCCTGGATGTCGGCAACCGTATCCCGCTGTTGGCTGCGGGTATCAAATTCCTGCAGCAGCGCGATGTCGGCCCCGCGCTCTGCCAACCAACGTCCGATTCGTTCGTAAGAGTGTATGCCGTCGGTACCAAGCCCTCCATGGATGTTGTAGCTGATGACCCGTAGCCGCGTGTCCGTTTGATTCATGCTTTTACATCGCGGGATTGCAGTTTGCGGGCGAAATGCCGCGACAGCACGATAACACCCACCCAGATCAGTATGCCGATGGCCAGGTAGGTGATGGACCGGGTGGAAGGGTTGGTGGCCAGGTCCGATAAAGAATCCCCCACCAGCCCTTTTGCAATCATCGGTGGTAACATCCCCAGGAAAGTACCCAGGAGAAACGGCAGTAATTTGATGGATGAGATGCCGGCCACCAAGTTCACCAGGCTATAGGGTGCAATGGGCAGCAGGCGAATGGTGGCGACACCGATCACACCACTTTTGCTGAAAGCCTCATCCACTTTCTGAACCTTATGGCCCCCCAGTTTGCGCAGGCCACGGTCTCCCAGTTTTTCGCCACCCCAAAACATTACCGCGGCACTGGTGAGGGCGCCGGACATCCCGTAGATCGGCCCCCAGATCGGCCCGAATACCGCTGCCACCGCCAGTGACATGACGGTGACCGGAAAGAAAAACAGACCCCCGACGACGTACAGGATCAGCACAGTGGGCAGCGCCATACTGGTGCCCCGGGCCTGCTCCAGAAAAGCGCTCAGATTTTCACTGTTGAACCAGCTGATGTAGTGGTTTGCGGCCAGTACCACACCCGCCAGTAATACGAACAGCATCAGTACGCTGCCGATCACCAAGGTTTTTTTACGCGGATTGGGCAGATTCAAGTGGCTGCCATCGGGCAGGGGCAGGGGTGGTACCAACGGCTCCTCCGGATCGGATATCGGCGCCAGTACATCCTGCCAGGTCTGATCGGTAAACTTGTGATCATTGACCTCGGATAAGTGGTATTGATTGTTTGATTTGGCCTGCAGCAAACCATCAATGCATTGAGCCTGTTGCAGGATACGCTCTACCTGCGCAATGGAAAGGCTGGTGTGTTCTGCCAGTAGATCATTGCGCAGGTGAGCAATGGCAGCCCGCTGTGGTTCGCTGTCGGCGGCAAATATCAAATCGCATTCGGTGTCCAGCGTCATGGATCGATTACTGAAGTTGGACGAGCCGATCACCAGATAGCGGTCGTCGATGGTCATCAACTTGGAATGAATGCGTTTCAGCGCGGCATCACCGGAGCCCGGCTGGGCGGAGGAGTGGGTAATCCGGATTCGATCCGGGCGCACACCGTTTTCCACAATGTTCTTAAAGTCAATGCGTCCGGCCCAGTAGGCTTCACATTCCATGGTGCCCTTGGGTTCGTAGGAGCTGACCACCAGCACTTTCAATTGTGGTTTTCGTTTTAATTGCTGGTTTAATGCCTCGGCAATTTCCTCGCGACTGGCAAACTGGTTTTCGATGTAAATAAACTCTTCTGCGGCATGAATCAGGTCCAGCAGCATGTGCCGTACTTCCTGGGCGGGTTCTACCGCATCCATAAAGGGAATGGTGCGTGCGATTGCGCAGGGAATGTTGTGGGCGAGTGGTTCACAGAAGTGGGGCCAGCTTGCGGGAAGCTCCTGGGACGTCTGCGGTGCCGAGATCGCCTTATCGCAGGCGTTGGCAGCCAGCTTCCAGCGCCAACGCAACAGCTTGGCGAACTCCAGCACCACCGGGCCCGCTACCATGACCTGCACATCATGAATGGGGCCGTAAGGCCCTTCTGTATCGTTGCGGCGGGGGTCGTTGAATTCGTGTTTGCGCGTATCCCAGCGGCACCAGGCGATATCCATGCCGCCGTTGAATGCCAGCTCGTCGTCAATTACGACGATTTTCTGATGCTGGCTGCCGCCCATGGGAATGGTATCGTCCAGGCAAACCTGAACGTTGTCGGGGCACTGTTCTTCCCACACTTCCTTGGCCCAGATTTCCCGATTGCTGAAGAACGCCAGGGACGAATCCCAGCGCAACAGATAAATCCGCAGGTCCGGATTCTGGCGGGCTTTCCAGGCCAGCAGTTCGCAGATATTAACTGGCGCTTCCACTGCATTGGCCTCGTCGCCCCGCAACAGATCAATGCGACTATCGATATCCCAACCGGCGATGAAAATACTCTTGCGGGCGGCAACAATGGCGTGATAGAGCGCCCGGTAGTAATTGGCGCAATCGATCAGGGGGCACATATAGGTGGCCAGACTATGGCGCCAGCAATTGGAATCTTCTGAAAACAGGTCGCTGGGTTTCATGCGGAACCTCGTATCGTCCTAATGTATCTCAGAAAGCTGCAGATAGTATGCCATGGCCGGGCCAGGCCTTGAAACCGCGCACTTCGAAGTGATTTAGGCAGCAGCGGGGGGCTGGGCGTGCCGTTTACAGCGGATTTTGTAAAAGTTACACATTGGCATTGCCAGAAAATAACAGAAGTTTGTCTGCGGGTTTACCCGGCGGTGAGGTGAGCGTTAAATGGGGTAGTAGTAGTAATGAATTGGTTTTCATAGGGGCAAAACCATGCTCAGAATTGCATTTAAAAAAGGTTATAAATATCAGCTGGAAGGGGAGTTTACCTTGCGCACACCCATTATACCTGCGCGGGGTATTGCTACAGACTACATTCAACTGGCACCGGACGGCACTCTGATGCTGGCCAGAAGCTATGCCTGGGATGGGCCATCCGGGGTCCCGGATGTGGCCAGCTTCATGCGGGCCTCGTTGGTACACGATGCGCTCTATCAGTTGATGCGGCATGACCTGCTGGATCCGGATAACTATCGTAAACCCGCCGATCAACTGATGCGGCAGCTTTGCGTTGAAGATGGTATGAACCCCATAGCGGCGGGCGCTGCCTATGCCTGTGTCAGATGGTTGGGGGATCATCATGCGCGCAGGGAAAGTCGCAAACCGTTGTTGTTTGCCCCCTGATTCACGATTGCATCGATTAGGTGTTGTGTTGTGGAGGCACCTTTGCATACTGTATCTCATGGCTGAACGTCAGTTGGTTTGAAAAAGATCACAGGTGCACAAGGAAACCTCATTCATGCGAATTCTGAAGTGGATTGGTTTGGGCCTGGCCGCAATACTGTTGGTGGTGGTGGCGGCCCTGGTTTTAATTCGGTTTATTATTGATCCCAATGATTTCAAAGATCAGATCAGCGTTTTGGTGAAAGACACCACGGGTTATCGGCTCAGTTTGCAGGGTGATCTGAGCTGGAGTTTCTACCCGATACTGGGCTTTGAGTCCAACCAGGCCGCACTGGCTGCCAGCGCTGATCTTGAGCCTTTTCTTACGGTTGCCAATATGGCTCTGGGTATCCGGGTGCTGCCGTTGTTTTCCGGGGAACTGCAGGTGGATCAACTGCAGATTGAGGGGGTGGATGCCCGGTTCAGTGTGGATCAAGCGGGGCAGAGTAACTGGCAGGTGATCGACGGGGATTCGGCTGCCGCTGCGGTCAACCCTCAAGCACCAGCACCCTCACCCTCACCCTCACAGGCCACTTCTGAAGAGGCCGCCGGCCCCTTGCCTCAGGTTTCCATTCCGCTGGTTCGGGTGCTGGACGCCCAGGTCCATTATCGTGATGCATCCGGTGATAACGCTACGGACATCAGCATCAATGTCAGCAAACTGGAGTTGACCAACGTGCAGGCACAGGAGCCGGTAACTGTGCTGCTGGAGGCCGGCCTGGCGCAGTCCGGCGGTGCCACTGTGTCGCTCAGCTTGCAAGGCGAACTGTTGCCGGATCTGGAAAAACAGCACTTTCTGCTTGCCCCCTTGCAGATAAATGCAACCCTGGATAATGTTCTGCCGGCCCCGATAAGCCTGGATATCGCCGCTGAGCTGGACATTGATCTGCCCCAGGATCAGGCCAGGTTTACCCTGCAGCAATTGCAAACGTCGGGTGTCAGCGTGCAGGGTGAGCTGGTGGCGCAAGGTATCACCAGTCAACCCTCCTATCAGGGGCGCTTGTCATCACGTCCAATCAAGCTGCCTGTGTTGTTCCAGGCACTGGCGCTGGAAATGCCGACAACCGCCAGCGCCGATGTGTTCAAAACGGCGGACTTTGCTCTCACCTTCAGTGGCGACAGTACCCAGGCCAAACTCTCTGATCTGCTGGTGCATCTCGATAGCAGCACGCTGAGCGGCCGTGTGGGTGTCACCGATTTTACCACTCAGGCACTGACCTTTGACCTGTTGCTGGATCGCATCAACGTGGATCATTATCTTCCCGCCAGTGATGAAGGCGCGGCAGCCACTGATAAACCGGCAGCGGGCGGCGCTGCTCCGGCCTCTGAATCATTGCTGCCGGTGGAGCTGTTGCGTGGCTTGAATATGGCAGGTCACCTGCGCGCCAATCAAGTCATCCTGCAGCAGGAAACGCTCAATAATCTGGTGTTGCGCGTGGAGGCACAGCAGGGCGTGCTGCAGGTTACCCAGCTCAGTACCGAACTGCTGCAGGGCAATTTGAATGGCCGGTTTGTTTTGGATGCCCGGGGTGCCCGACCCTCGCTCACCTCTGACGTGGACATAAACGAAATAGAGCTGACCGGGATTTCCTCCCGTTTCATGGCCGATTCCCTGTTGTCGGGTAAAGCATCCCTGACGCTGGATGCAAAGGCGGACGGTAACACGGTGGATGAGCTGTTGCAGTCCGCCTTGGGACAACTGCATCTGAACCTGGATCAGGGGGTATTACACGGTGTTAATCTCAATGCCGTGGTGGTGGATGCGCTGCGGGACAAGTTGTCCACCGTGGAGTACCTGTATCCCGATTATCAGGAAAAGCTGCCCAGGCAGTTACGCAAAGACACCGAGATCAGCAAACTCATTGCCGATGCCAAAGTGGAAAATGGGCAGCTGATCATGCCGAAATTCGAGTTTTTCACCGGCGAAAGCGGCATCGATGCCAGCGGCAGGATTGATTTGCTGGAGCAGGGGTTTGATTACCAGTTTGGCATTGTGTTGTCGTCCATTGAGCGTAATAAATACCTCAAGGGCACCCGTTGGCCGGTGCGCTGCAATGGTCAGCTCAGCGGGGCGCCGGCGGATTGGTGCCGGCCGGATATTAAAGCCATGGGCTCGATTCTGAGCCAGGCGGCATCCAAAGCCATTAAGGATAAAGGCGCGGCGGAACTGGGAGACAAAGTCGGCCTGGAAGCTGAAGATCGCGAACAGTTAAAGGATGAAGTGCAGGAGAAACTGGAAGCCGAAGAAGAGCGGGCCAAACGAAAATTGCAGGACAAGCTGGATAAATGGTTGAAGCGTTGAGGTTTTCATCCCGGTGCTGAGCCAGGTCAGGGTTTGATTGCGGTAGGCTCGAGATTCCCGGAATCTGGACCATACTTAACTCAATTATTCCTGCATTGATTCGAGTATGTATGGCCAAGCTCAAACCGATGGATCACGGCCCCCAGTGTCGCTGCTCCGACCCCATCGCCAATTCCGAGGAATTGCGTAAGCATCAACAGACGTTCTACAAATACACCGCCATGCCCCTGGGTGAAATTTTGCAAGAGCTGGGCCTGGTCACGCCGGAGCAAATCTCGCTGGCCTTATCCGATCAAAGCGTCAGCCATAAACGTCTGGGCGAGATTCTGGTGGAGAAAGGTGTGGTCAGCCGTGATGACGTATTGCGCGGCCTGTGCCAACGCTTTGGTGTGCCCTATGTCAATCTGCGTCAGTTTGATGTGGACCCGAAAGCGGTCAGTGTGGTGCCCGGCCATTTCGCCCGTAAACACCTGGTGATGCCGCTGTTGCTGGACAAGGATCGTCTGCTGGTGGCAGTCACCGATCCCTCGGATACCGAGCTGATCAATATGTTGCGCTTTATGACCGGGAAAGTGCTTGAATTTTGCATTGCCTCGTCCGAAGACATCGCCTACGCCATCAGCTCTTACTACGGCGGCCAGGAAATGCAATCCGCGCTGGATGATCTGGCGGTGTTTTCCAGCGATGAACCGTTCCACTTGGATGCGGATAACGAAGAAAGCCTGGGCACGGAACGGCCGGTGGTGCAACTGGTGCAAAGCGTCATTTCCGATGCCATGGCACGGCGCGCATCGGACATTCATGTCCGCCCACGAGAGAGCGTGGTGGAGCTGTATTTCCGCGTGGACGGCGTTATGCAGCACATCCGTTCCTTTAGCAAAAAGCTGCTGGCGGCGGTGGTCAGCCGGATAAAAATCGTCGGGAACATGGATATATCCGAGCACCGCCTGCCTCAGGACGGCCGTTCCCGCATTCACTATCTGGATAAAACCGTGGACCTGCGAATCTCCATTATTCCCACCATTCACGGTGAGAGTGTGGTGATACGGCTCCTGGATACCCAGTTTGCCTTGAAGAGCCTGGAGGCGCTGGGTTTTGATGGCCGGGATGCTGAAGAGTTGCGCCACCTGCTGACCCGCAATAACGGCATTTTTCTGGTGACGGGGCCCACCGGCTCCGGTAAATCCACCACCTTGTATACGGCGCTGGATCATATTCGTTGCTCCAACGTCAATATCATTACCGTGGAAGACCCGGTGGAATACCACGTGGATGGCATTACTCAGATTCAGGTGAACCACGATACCGGTTACTCCTTTGCCCGGGCCCTGCGGCACATATTGCGCCACGACCCCGACGTCATCATGGTGGGCGAGATTCGTGACGAGGAGACCGCCAAAATGGCGGTGGAGAGTGCGCTGACCGGTCACCTGGTATTGAGTACCCTGCACACCAACGATGCGGCGACCACAGTGACCCGCCTGATTGAGATTGGTGTCGAGCCCTACCTGGTGAACAGCTCATTGATTGGTGTTCTGGCGCAAAGGCTGGTGCGCTGCAACTGCGTCCACTGCATGGCGGAAGAACAAATCGACCCCGCCGTGCGCAAGGTATTGGGGGTGGCGGAGGATGAAGTGTTTTTCAAAGGCAGCGGTTGCGATCTTTGTCATGATACCGGGGTCAGTGGCCGCATGGCGGTATACGAGCTGTTGGTGATGACCGCCGAATTGCGCCGGCTGCTGGCCCAACGGGTGCCGGCGGATAGCATAGGTGAACAGGCCGTTCGGGACGGGATGACCCCGTTGACCCAAAGTGCGTTGAAGGTGGCCCGGGAGCGCAAAATTCCGCTATCGGAGGTGTATCGGGTCAGATTATAGGATCGGACTATAGGGTCGGACTATAGGGTCAGATTATGGGGCCCGGTTCAGCGGCGCCTACACCTGCAGGGAACCGCCCGACAACCTGCCCCTGGTGGCAGTGGCTGGACCGGGGTGGGGGTGTTCCAGCGTCTCGATAACCACACCTTCGTTGAAGCGACCCTGGAAACGGTCAGTACTGATGACCGCCAGGGGGCGTTTACCGTTCAGCCCCAGTTTTCTCAATGGCAGGGTAGTGGGGTGTTCTGCCCCCAGTTGCAGCTTGAAGCCAAAAGGGAAACGCACATCGTAGGGAGCCCGAGTGTCCAGAATCGAACGCATGACCTGATCGTTCAGGATTGAGAACATGTTGAACCCCATTGGACGAATTTGGCCGATGCGTGGCCCGTAGCCCCCAAACTGCAGCAACGGTATGTTGCCCTCCATGCATTCAACACGGCAATTCAAGGTCGCTTTGTGCAGCGACATTTCCACTCGTGAGGGGGATTTGATATGCCCCCAGACCTCGCGGCCAACGGCGACCATGCGGGGACTGCTGGTGTGGCAGTTCATCAGATAGAAGCCCATATGGCGCTGGTCTGCCTTGGAGAATAATTCCCGCCAGGGGGAAATAGGGCGAAACCCCCTAAGCCTGGATACCGGCACCGCCAGGGAGGCGATGCTGTAGGGCGTGGCACTGCAGAGGGTGAAATTGGCCATCACCAGGCCCACTATGGCGTAACGGCCGAAGGTCATGGCGGGAACAAAACTGGTGCCCGCCAGCGGCGCTTCCACCCGTTCCCGCAAGGTACAGAACAGGGCAATACTGTAATCACCCTCTTTATAGAGCACGGGGACCTCCACTGCGCCCATAGAGGTGTTCACGCTGCGTTGGGGAACCTGGAAGAACGGGTCGATTTGCATGGAAAAGCCTTTCTTGGTCTGATTGTTAGCTTTCTTAAATGATTATATTGATTTTTTGTGCATCTATAAGTGGTTTTTGAGGTCAAAATAACCAGCCCGGTGGCCCGTTTCAATGTTACTGGCGTTACTGGGCCGAGTTGTGCGGTAGCCCCAGGCAACCGTTTGCGTGGGCATCTACTACTATCATCCCGCTTTTGGACATCAGCGCCATATTTCAACAGCCTCAGAGCTTTGCTATAATGGCGCGTTTAATTATTCCCCCCTGCAACAAGGCTGGCACTGCATGTTACGTATTGCTCAGGAAGCGCTTACTTTTGATGATGTTCTGCTCTTGCCCGGTTATTCAGAGGTCCTGCCCCGGGACGTACAACTGAAAACCCGGCTCACTCGCGAGATTACCCTGAATATCCCGTTGGTGTCCGCAGCCATGGACACCGTGACCGAATCACGCCTGGCCATCAGTATGGCGCAGGAAGGGGGGATCGGCATTCTGCACAAGAACATGACGGCCGAGGAACAGGCGCGGCAAGTCAAGGCAGTGAAGAAATTTGAAAGCGGTGTGGTTCGTGATCCCATCACCGTACCCCCTGACACCACGGTGGGCAAGCTGATTGAGATCACCCAGATCAATAACATCTCCGGTGTGCCGGTGGTGGAAGGCGAGCAACTGGTGGGGATTGTCACCAGTCGTGATCTGCGCTTTGAAGATCGCTACGATCAACCGGTTTCCGCCATCATGACGCCAAAAGATAAACTGGTCACCGCGAAGGAAGGGGCCAGCACCAATGAGATCAAGGGGTTACTGCACAAATTCCGGATCGAGAAGATCCTGCTGGTGGACGATGATTTTTGCCTCAAGGGCATGGTCACCAACACCGATATCCTCAAAGCCGAAGCCTACCCCCATTCCTGCAAGGATGATCAGGGGCGGTTGCGGGTAGGAGCCGCGGTGGGCACCGGCGACGGTACCGAGGAACGGGTTCATGCCCTGGTGGAAGCCGGTGTGGACGTGCTGGTGGTGGATACCGCTCACGGACACTCCAAGGGCGTCATTGAGCGGGTGCGCTGGGTCACCCACAACTACCCCGACGTGCAGGTGATCGGTGGCAACATCGCCACCGCGGAAGCGGCTCTGGCCCTGGCCGACGCCGGCGCCCATGGCGTCAAGGTGGGCATCGGCCCCGGCTCAATTTGTACCACCCGTATCGTGTCCGGCATTGGCGTACCCCAGATTTCGGCGGTGGGCAATGTGGTAGAGGCGTTGAAAGATCGTGATATTCCGGTGGTTGCCGATGGCGGCATCCGCTTCTCCGGCGACATTGCCAAGGCCATCGCGGCGGGCGCCCATGCTATTATGGTCGGCGGTTTGCTGGCGGGTACGGAAGAAGCCCCTGGCGAAGTGGAGCTGTATCAGGGCCGTTACTACAAGGCCTATCGCGGTATGGGGTCCCTGGGGGCCATGGCCCAGAATCAGGGCTCCAGCGATCGCTATTTCCAGGATGCCTCCCAGGGGGTGGAAAAACTGGTGCCGGAAGGCATCGAGGGCCGCGTGCCCTATAAAGGGCCGATCTCCGCGATTATTCATCAGATGATGGGTGGGGTGCGGGCCAGCATGGGTTACACCGGCTGTGCGTCCATTGAAGACATGCGCACCAAGCCCACTTTCGTGCGGGTCACCGGTGCCGGCATGAAGGAGAGCCATGTGCACGATGTGACCATTACCAAAGAGGCGCCGAACTACCGTTCCTAAGCCGATCACCGATTTCTCAGGATGGCCAGCCGAACCCGCCGACGGGCGGCTGGCCTTTCAGTTTCAGCAGCGACTGTGTGACAGTTAATACCACGGAATCCGATTCATCATGACCGACATTCACGCGCAACGCCTCCTTATTCTGGATTTTGGCTCCCAATACACGCAACTGATTGCCCGCCGGGTTCGGGAAATCGGGGTGTACTGTGAGTTGTGGGCCTGCGATGCAGACCCGGATGCCATCAAGGCCTTTGCGCCCCAGGGAATTATCCTGTCCGGTGGCCCGGAATCCGTGATTGGGGATGACACCCCAAGGGCCCCACAGGTGGTGTTTGACCTGAACGTACCCGTACTGGGCATTTGCTATGGCATGCAGACCATGGCGGCCCAGTTCGGCGGCGAGGTGGCCGGCTCGGAGCACCGGGAGTTCGGCTATGCGGAAGTGAAAGTAAAGGATGGTGGTGAGCTGCTGACCGGTTTGGATGATCACGCCGGTGATAAAAAGCTGGACGTGTGGATGAGCCACGGCGACAAAGTGGTGGCGCTGCCAGCGGGGTTTACGTGCATAGCAGAAACCGCCAGCGCACCCATTGCGGCCATGGCCTGTGAAGCGAAAAAACTCTACGGCGTGCAGTTCCATCCGGAGGTGACTCACACCAAGCAGGGCGGTGAGCTGCTGAAACGCTTTGTGCGGGAAATCTGTGGCTGTGATGCCCTGTGGACGGCGGGCAACATCATCGACGATATGGTGGCCCGGGTACAGCAACAGGTGGGGGATGATGAAGTTCTGTTGGGGTTGTCCGGTGGTGTGGATTCTTCGGTGGTGGCGGCCCTGTTGCATAAAGCCATTGGCGACAAGCTCACCTGTGTGTTTGTTGATAATGGCTTGCTGCGCCTGAAGGAAGGGGATCAGGTGATGGACATGTTTGCCCAGCACATGGGCATTCGTGTGATCCGGGTGGATGCGGAAGACCTGTTTTTGGGCAACCTGAAAGGCATAAATGATCCGGAACACAAGCGCAAGGTCATCGGGAATACCTTCATTGATGTGTTCGATGCCGAAAGCAGCAAGCTCAACGAGATCAAATGGCTGGCCCAGGGCACCATTTACCCTGACGTGATTGAATCCGCGGGTTCCAAAACCGGCAAAGCCCATGTGATCAAATCCCACCACAATGTGGGTGGTTTGCCTGAGCACATGAAAATGCAGCTGGTGGAACCTCTGCGGGAGCTGTTCAAGGATGAAGTGCGCAAAATTGGTTTGGAGCTGGGCTTACCCTATGACATGGTCTATCGCCACCCATTCCCCGGCCCGGGCCTGGGCGTGCGTATCCTGGGTGAAGTGAAAAAGGAATACGCCGATATCCTGCGGGAAGCGGACCATATCTTTATCGAGGAATTGCACAAGGCAGACTGGTATCACAAGGTGAGCCAGGCGTTTGCCGTCTTCCTGCCGGTGAAATCCGTTGGCGTCACCGGTGATGGTCGGCGTTACGAGTATGTGGTGGCGATTCGGGCAGTGGAAACCATCGATTTTATGACGGCCCGGTGGGCGCACCTGCCTTACGATCTGCTGGAAAAAGTGTCCAGCCGGATTATCCAGGAAATTCCGGGCATATCCCGGGTCACCTACGACATCTCATCCAAGCCACCGGCAACCATCGAGTGGGAGTGACCGCACCGGTCACTCTTTCGGTGTTCTCCAGCACAACCCCAGTATGGCGGTCATCGGCGCGGCCAACAGTAATCCCGCCTGGAACTGGCCCAGCACCCACAGGCTCAGGCCGCTGATCAAGCACCACAGCAGTGGCATCGGCAGCAACACCCATAGCCACCAGCCGCGCTGCATTAGCAGTATCACCCCAAGGGCAAATATGGTGGTGGGATCTGCATGGATTCCCACGACTTCGGTTTGCCGCAGGGTACCCCGTCCAATCAGGGAGATCAGGGGCCAAAACAGACCTAGAGCGGCCAGCAGCACCCCCGACCGGAGACGTGCAGGCGGAACCTTGCTGCCCTGGTGGGTGGTGAATATTAAAAGCGTCAGCAGCAGCGCCTGCAGATAAAACCCGCGGGCAAACCAGACACTCGCCCAGTTGAGGTTGACGTAGAACTGCTGCAGAAAGCCATAGGCAGCCCAGCCCCAGAGCAGAGCCAGCAAGGGGCCCGCAAGGCGGCGACCGGTGAATGCCAATGCCAGTGCGCCAATGCCGATCACCGTGGTGGCCAGATGCAGGGGCCACCAGGCGGCATTAACCCGCTCGATCAGCCGCAGGTACACCTCTGCGGTAAAGGGGATAAAGTTACCGACGGCGTAGGTGGACCATTCTTCCATTGAATTAAAATCTCACAGGCTGCGGATGTCGTTTATCATCCGCTGGCGCTGGCTTGCATCGGGCATTGGGCCACGGCCCGCCTCCATATTTTCCTGCATATGGGCAACCTGGGTGGTGGCGGGGATGGCACAGGTGACCGACGGGTGAGAGACGATAAACCTGAGCAGATAGTCGGCCCAGGTTCGGCAGTTGAGTTCATCAGCGGCCCAGGCCGGTACCTTTTCATGGCGTTGCAACGGTTTGATCAGGCTCCCGCCATCGTAGGGACGGTTGGCGATCACCGCGATGCCCCGCTCCCGGGCCAGCGGCAACAGGCGCTGTTCTGCTTCCCGGTGGGTGAGGTTGTACGTGAGCTGGACAAAGTCCAGATCCTTCGTCTGCAGGATCTTTTCCAGTTCCCGGTGCCGGCGGCCGTGGGAAGTGGTAATGCCGATGTAGCGGATTTTTCCCGCCTGTTTCATCGCTTCCAGATTGGCGAGATGATCCTGCCAGCTCGTCAGGTTGTGCACCTGTATCAGGTCGAAACGCTCGAGGCTCCAGGCTTCAGCCTGTTCTGACACCTGCTGCCCGGTGGCATCGCCGTTCCATGTCCAGATCTTTTCCGCCGAAAAAAGTGTCTTTGGAAAGCCCAGTTGTTTCAGGGCATATCCCACCATCTCGGCAGAGGAACCGTACATGGGGGAGCAGTCCACCATGCCGCCGCCATATTCGAAGAACTTCTTCAACACGTCGGTGCGCTGCCGCCGCAGTTGCGGATCGTTACCGACGTTGAATGTTTGCCAGGTGCCCATGCCAATGGCGGGAATTTTTTCGCCGCTGGAGAGAATGAGTTTTTGCAATGGATTTTTGCGGGCAAACGTGATCGAGGGGGCCAGGCCCAGCAGGGCTGCGCTGCCGATAAACCTTAAGATGTGACGCCGCGAAAGTCTCAGGTTCACGATATGGTCTCCTCTTATTTGGCAGTGGCTGCAAACCACCGAGGTTTGGCAAGGGTGGTGGCCAGGCAACAGAGTAAGTGAGCAAACAGATCCGCCAAGGAATTCCGCCAAGAAAATCCAGTGGGGGGCGGACGTCATGGCTTGAAACTAGACTGGGCGCGATGCTGTGTCAATGCGCAACACAGGTTCGCGGCCCGTCCGGGCCGCGAGGCGCTGTTACAAACCAGCGAGAGTAAGGCAACAGTAAGGCAAAAGCCGAGGCCGTATTCGGTGCCATAAGCGCTATTTCCTCGGGCTAGCCTTGCAATCGGGAATTCCACCCCCATATCAGGTTGGACAGACTATTTTGTCTGTTCCTACTGAAAGGCGTTTCAATGCCGTCACAAAATGATGATTCCGGCTCCCCATGGGGCTCTCCTTCCCAATCATCTCCTGATCTTGAGTTGGCCCTTAAAGAATCGGTAGACCGATTAAAAGGTTTATTCGGGGGCGGCTCTGGCAACAATAATGGCACCGGCTTGGTGAAAATACTGACTATTGGCCTGCTGTTGTTTGTGGCCCTGAGCATATGGTCTGCCTATTACACTGTGCCCAGCGATTCGGTCGCGGTCGTGCAGCGATTTGGAAACCACCTCAAAGAAGTGCCCCCCGGCTTACACTTCAAGCTGCCACTGGGTATTGATAAAACGACCATTGTTCCGGTTAAACGGCAACTAAAGCAGGAGTTTGGGTTCGCCACACTCGGTGCCCGCGATCCCTATCAGGGCACTCGCGACGGTGGCCGTGAAACGCAAATGGTGACCGGTGACCTGAACGCTGCGCTGGTGGAATGGGTCGTGCAGTACCGCATATCCGATCCGGTCAAGTTTCTGTTTGAAGTGCGCGAGCCTGCGGAAACGCTCCGTTATGTATCAGAGTCGGTTATGCGGGAGGTGGTAGGGGATCGAACGGTCGATGAAGTAATTACCATAGGCCGGCAGGAGATTGAGGTTGAAGCGCTGATTAAAATGCAGGAGTTATCCACCAAATACGTGATGGGTATCAGCATTGATCAGGTGCAATTGAAGAATATCAATCCGCCCAGACCGGTACAGGAATCCTTCAATGAGGTGAATCAGGCGCAACAATCGAAAGAAAAACTCATAAATGAAGCACGGCGGGAATACAACAAAGTGATTCCGCTGGCTGAGGGCGAAAAGGATCAGCGAATCAGAGAGGCGGATGGCTATCGCCTAAAACGTATAAACGAAGCCGAGGGTGATGCCCTGCGATTCAATGCGTTGTTTGCGGAGTATCAAAAGGCACCGGAAGTCACACGGCGCCGAATCTACATTGAAACCATGCAAAGTGTCTTGCCGGAGATAACCTCAAAAGTGTTGATGGACGATTCCGTGCCGGGTTTACTGCCGTTGCTTAATCTGAACCGGCAGAAGGAGCAGCAACAATGAAAAACGTTTCCCTGGTTGGTCTGTTAATCGTGCTGCTTTGTGGTGTGTTCGTCGGCGCCAGCGCCATGTACACCGTTGATGAAGTTGAGCAGGTCATCATTACCCAGTTTGGCAAGCCGGTGGGTGAGCCCATTACCGAAGCGGGCCTTAAGTTCAAAATCCCCTTTGTACAAGAGGTAAATCCCATCGATAAGCGTGTGCTGGAATGGGATGGCGCACCCTCTGATATGCCCACCAAGGATAAGCTCTATATTTCTGTCGATCTGTTTGCCCGTTGGCGGATTGTCGATCCGTTGCAGTATTTTCTGCGCCTGCAGGATGAGCGCAGTGCTCAATCAAGGCTGGATGATATTCTGGGTAGCGAAACACGAAATGCGGTGGCCAAACATGAACTGATTGAAATTATCCGCACCACCAAAGGCAGGGAGCCACTTATCGATACTGCTGTCCTTGGTGAAGACGCTGCATCACCCACTGAGCAAGGCCCCATAGTGGGGGCGTTGGTGCCTATTGAGAAAGGCCGCCAGTTGGTTGAACGGGAAATATTCACTGCAGCGGCTGAAAAAGTGAGTGTGTTCGGTATAGAGCTGTTGGATATACGTTTTAAGCGTATTAATTATAACGAAAGCGTACGGCCGAAAATTTACGACCGTATGATCAGTGAGCGGCGGCAGATCGCCGAGCGGTTTCTGTCCGAGGGCAATGGCGAGGCGGCGAGAATACGGGGTAATCGGGTGCGCGACCTTAATAAAATCCAGTCCGAAGCCTATCGTCAAGTGGAAGAAATTCGTGGTTTGGCCGATGCCAAGGCAACCGAAATCTACGCCAGTGCCTACAATCAAACGCCCCAGTCCGTGGAATTCTACGAGTTCACGCGCACAATGGCTTCTTATCCTGAAATCGTTGGTAAAAACACTACCATCGTATTGTCGACCGGAAGCGATCTTTTTAAATACCTCAAAGGCATGAATGCCAAGATAGAACAACTTAATCCGCAATCGGAGTAATGTATGAGCAAGGAACGAAAAGGTAATAAAGAAACCAAGAAGGCGCCTTTAATGACCCAGAAAGAGAAAAAGGCGGCGAAAAAAGCAAAGAATGATCAGCGCCCCCAAAGCACCGGGTCACTTTAAAAGACTGTCATTAACAGTAAGTTATTTCGAATCATGACTTCATCTTTTGTGCGCAAAGAATTTACACCACGCAGGATGCGCCATGAACTCGTTTGTTGGACGAGTGAGGATTGAACCCATGAAATTGAAACTCAGTAAAATATGGTTGCAGATCAGTGCGATGACGATTGCTTTAACGCTCTGCTCTGCAACCCTGAGGGCACAAAGCGATACCACGGAAAACCTGCCTGAAAACGCTTACCATAATACCTATGGTGACGGCTGGGAATGTGAGCGCGGCTTCAAGAAAGTCAGGGATCGTTGCGCCCCAATTAAAGTACCGGAAAACGCCAGTCTCAACGCCTATGGCCGAGACTGGGCGTGTGATCGGGGCTATTTGAAAGAAAATGAAACCTGTATAAAGATAAACGTGCCGCCCAATGCCTACCTGGTGGATAGGCAATATGGTGTAGGGTGGGAATGTGAGCGCGGTTACAAGGCAGACAAGGCCGATTTTAGCGGCAATCAAACCGAGTGTATTGAAATCGACATTCCCGAAAACGCCGTTTTGAATGGGTCAAACTATGGCCCGGGCTGGGACTGCGTGCAGGGCTATAAGGCGCTTGATAACTCCTGCAGCAAAATCATTATCCCGGTAAACGCATATGCAACCGGTTCGTCTCACGATAAAGGTTGGGAGTGCATGAGAGGCTTCGAAGAGGAACGTGGCCACTGTGTCGCCATGGATATACCTGAGAATGCTTATCTTGATCGCCGTGGGAAATATTGGCAATGTCAGCGTGGCTACAAAAAGACCCGGCAGGGGTGTCTCCAAGTTGATCCTCCGGAAAATGCCTACCTGAACGATGATGGTGATGGCTGGCGTTGTGAGCGAGGCTATGAAAAGCAGGCACAATCCTGTTCTCTTATACGCCTGCCCGACAATGCCCATCTCAATAGCCGGGGTGACGGCTGGGAATGTGATGAACCTTTCAAAAAAAGGGGGAACCATTGTGACACGCGTTGATGTTTAAGGTGTATCCCAACGGGCTGTGCAAAAGTGCTGGTGGCAGTTATGAATCGTTATAAAATTGTACATCAAACAGATTATGACTTTTCTGCTGTGGTTCAACTGCTGCCTCACACCTTGCGCTTGCGGCCTCGGGAGGGGCATGAGCTGCGTATAGAAAGCTTGATATTGGATATTTCCCCTGCGGCAACATTGCGCTGGCATCGGGATGTGGAAGGCAATTCCGTTGCAGCGGCGACCTTCAGCACCGGTACGCAGCACCTGACTGTAAAAAGTGAGGTCATCATCCAAAAATACGATCAGGCGCCCCATGATTTTCTGGTTGCGGATTACGCGGTTAATTATCCATTCCGCTACAACCTTGAAGATACAACGCTGTTGGCCCCGTATATGAATCCGGTTCAATATAGTGAAATCCCTGCGCTAAGCAATTGGATGAGCCACCTTTGGCAGCGCAACGACAATATACAAACCTTCGCCTTATTGCTGCAGTTGAACCAACTGATCTATCAATCCATGCACTACCGCAGACGGGAAGAGGAAGGGGTGCAGACAGCAGAACAAACCCTGTTATGGGGCTCAGGTTCCTGCCGGGATTTTGCCTGCCTGTTTATCACGGCGGCCAGGCAGTTGGGGTTTGCCGCCCGCTTTGTCAGCGGCTATCTCTACTCGGATCACATCTCCTGTCAGTTTGGGCAGTCCGGGTCCACCCATGCCTGGGCTGAGGTGTTTATTCCTGGGGCCGGATGGAAAGGCTTTGATCCAACCATTGGTAATATTGTCGGGGCAGAGCATATTCCGGTCGCGGTGGCGAGATTACCGCAATCCGTACCGCCCATCGCCGGGTCTTTCCATGGGCCAGCGGGAACCAACATGGTAGTGAATGTTTGGGTCACCGAAATCGGCTAAACCTCAGCCGGGTGTTTTTGCGTAATTGATTATTGATGCGCGTTGCATTGCCATAATCGTCTCGCTATGCTGCCAGTTCTTTTTTCAACGTTCAGATTTCTATGACCACAGCAACGCGGAAACTCTGTCTTTTATTCCTGACCCTGGGTGTCGGCCTGACCCACAACCTGTACGCGGCTGACAGCAAACGCACCCTGACTCTGGCACAGATCGCCGAGCATCCCGCCCGCCAGGCGCCCGCCACCGCTGTCAGCCTGAATCACACCACCCTCAGTGCCCAACTGCAGGCCACGGTCACTGCCATTCCGGTGGGTGTCAGTCAGCAGGTCAAGCAAGGTGAAATACTGCTGCAACTGGATTGCACGGATTTCAATCTGTCACTGCAACTGGCAAAGGCCGGTATCACCATCACCCAGGCCCGTTTGGATCTGGCCAAAACCCAGCAGAATCGTGCTACCCAGTTGATGCAGAAGGATCTGGCATCCCGGGAGAACGTCGACACCGCCAACGCCGAAGCCATCGCCCGGCAAGCGGAGCTGCAACAGGCCGAAATCAATTTGCAGCAGGCACAGCTGGATGTGAAACGTTGCCAGATCAAGGCGCCATTTGATGGCATCGTTACCCAGCGTATTGCCAACGTGGGCCAACTGGCCGCCGTCGGCACGCCCCTGATCACCATTGTGGATACCCGGCAACTGGAACTGTCCGCCCTGGTTAACCCTCGGGAAGTTGCGCAACTGAGCCAAGCGGACCTGGTGTTCGTCGCCGATCAGAGCTATCCGGTTTCCCTGCTGCGCGCCGGTGGTATTGTGAATACCGAAACCCGTGATCAGGAAATCCGCCTGGCGTTTCACGGTGATACACCGCCACCGGGTACCGCCGGCAAACTGGTCTGGACCGATCCCCGCAGCTTCGTTCCCTCCCAGTATGTGGTGAAGCGGGATGGGCAATGGGGCGTTTTCATCAAGCAGCAAGGCAAGGCGCACTTCATTGCTCTGCCCAATGCCATCCCCGGCCGCAGTGCGCCACTGGCGATGGCAGAGGATACCCCCATTGTGGTGAAGGGGCTGGGCCCGTTGAATTCAGGTGAGCCCTTGCCGTGAACCTGTTGCGCCGTTTTCTTGAAAACCACGTACTGGCCAACCTTACCTTTGGCCTGGTGATTATCCTCGGTATCCTGGCCTATCAGGAAATGCCCCGGGCCCGGGATCCGGAGATCAACTTTAACTGGATTGACATCACCACTGCGCTGCCAGGCGCCTCTTCCATCGACGTGGAAAAGCGGGTAACCGACCCGATTGAGGATACCATCAGCAGTACAGTGCGGGATCTGCGCTTTGTGACCAGCACCAGTCGCGAAGGTGTGTCATCGATTCTGGTACGCTTCAACCAACTGAGTAAAACCGAGTTCCGGGAACGGGTGGCGGATCTGCGCCGTGAAGTGCAGAACGTGTATACCGATCAATTGCCTGATGAGGCACTCGACCCGCAGATTCGCGAGATCACCTCTTCCTCCGGATTCCCTACGGCGAGCCTGGTGCTGACCGCGCAATCCCCTGACGAAGCCTTCCGCCGTTATGCCGCCGACCTGAAACTGGCCCTGGAGCGGCAACCGGGGGTGGACGAAGTCCTGAAGATGGGCAGCGAAGATCCGGAGTTGCGCATTGCCTTCTATCCGGAAAAACTGCTCGGGCTCGCCATCAACCCCAACGATCTGGCGGACACTGTGCGTGCCTATTTCAGTGATGTGGCCATTGGGGATATGAACACGGCGAACGGCCGTTGGTTGGTGCGGCTGGAAGGCACCAGCAGCTCCCTGGATGAGCTGGAAGCCTTTCCGGTGGTGACGGCTCAGGGAGTGGTGCCCCTGGGCAGCCTGGCGGAGATTTATCGCAGCAGCGCCGAGCCATCGATTCTTGCCCACTATCAGGGCCAGCCGGCCATCATGTTCAATATCACCAAACAGGAACAGGCCAACACCCTGCAATTGTTGGACAACCTCAACCAGTTCATCGAGCGGCAGCAGGCGGTGGTGATTCCCCAGGGTTATCACCTGGCCCTGGTGGACGACCAGACCATCAGCACCCGGGACGCCATCCGCACCATGCAGTGGAACGCGGGCATCGGCCTCAGCCTGGTGATACTGGTGGTGTTTATCTTCCTGGGCGGGCGTATCGCCCTGCTCACCGGGATTGGTATTCCTTTTACCCTGGCCGCCACCTTTTTCATTCTTCACGCCATGGGCATGAGCCTGAACAACACGGTACTGCTGGGTGTGGTGATCGCCCTGGGGATGCTGGTGGACGATGCCGTGGTGGTGGTGGAAACCATCTACTATCGTCTGCAACAGGGCGGCTCTGCCATGGAGGCGGCCATGGCGGCACTGCAGGAAGTGGCAGCACCGGTGTTCACCTCCGTGCTGACCACCATCGCTGCTTTTCTGCCGCTGATGCTGCTGCCCGGAATCATGGGGGATTTTCTGCGGGTGATTCCTATGGTGGTGTGCATCGCCCTGGCGGTGAGCCTGCTGGAAGCGTTCTGGATGCTGCCGGCCCATGTTTCCGTGATGCGGGTTAACTTTGACAAAACCTCGGCACTGCAGCGCAAACGCCAGCACTTTTCCCGCAATATCCGCCATTACTACAGCCTGTTGTTGATCCGGGTGATGCGTCATCCGGTGCGTTCCCTGCTGGGGATTGTGGGTGTTGCGGCACTGGCTGTCCTGTTGCTGGTCGGTGGTGTGATCAACGTGAACTTTTTTGCCGCCGACCCCTACCGGTTGTTGTACATCAATGCGGAATCCCCGGCCCGTTATACCATCGACGATTCCATGGCCGTTGCCGAACAACTGGAACGCAAGGCTCTGGCGGTGTTGGAGCCGGAAGAAGTGCGGGCCACTGTTGCCTACAGTGGCATCATGTTTACCCAGACCGAGCCTTATTTCGGTGAAAACTACAGCCAGGCTTTCATCAGCCTTAACCCCATTCGCGGTGACATGCGTGACACCTACAGCCTGATTGCGGCGGTGGAGGACGCAGTGGGGGAGCAATTGGGTGAATCCAAGGTGTCCGTTTTGGTGTTGGAGGATGGTCCGCCGGTGGGGCAACCGGTGAGTGTTAAGGTTCGCGGTGACCGTTTCGAGGACATTCAGGCGGTGGTGGATAAAATCTCGGCCCACCTGCAGGCGGACCCACGCTTCAAAAACATCAACACAGATTTCAAAACCGGCAGTCCGCAATTGAAACTCACCCTGGATGGCGACGCCATCCAGCGCGCCGGCATTGCACCGCAGGTGGTCACCGCCGCCTTGCAAAGCCGGGTAGACGGCCTGCTGATCGGGCGCTATCAAAACCTGGGTGAAGAGGTGGATATCCGGTTGTTGGCGCGTACCGGCAGCGAGGACAATCTGGACGCTCTGCTGAGCACCACCCTGACTACCGCCAATGGCGGGACTGTGCGCCTGAGTACGCTGCTGCAGGCAGAGTACGGCTCCGGCTACCAGAATATCCGCCACTACAATTTCAAGCGTTCCATCACCATCAACGGGGACATCGATGAGACGCAGCTGGATGCGGTGGCGGCCAATGACCTGATCCGGGCCTACTGGGATACCATTCGTGCCCAACACCCGGGCATCAGTCTGGATTTTTCCGGGGTGTTGGATGACATTGAAGAAAACCTCAGCGGCATCAGCATGCTGTTCGCCATGGGATTGGGCCTGATTTACCTGATTTTGGGCACCCAGTTCAAAAGTTATCTGCAACCCCTGATGATCCTGGTTTCGGTGCCGCTGGCCTTTATCGGTGTGGTGTTCGGCCTGGTGCTTACCAACAATCCGTTAAGTTTTACCTCCATGTACGGCGTGGTGGCCCTGTCGGGCATTTCGGTGAACTCCGCTATCGTCCTGATCTCTGCCGCCAACAGTCGCCTGAAATCGGGCATGAGCCCCCTGCACGCCACCATATACGCCGGCCGCCGCCGCGTGGTGCCCATCCTGATTACCTCAACCACCACCATCGCCGGTTTATTTTCCCTGGCCCTGGGGATCGGCGGCAAGTCCCTGCTGTGGGGCCCCATCGCTGCCACCATCGTCAGCGGGCTGCTGTTTTCAACCGTTCTGGTGCTGGTGGTGATTCCGTTGATCTACTATGCGTCGGTGCGCAGCCAGCCGGTGGTGTTGAGCTGAGACCGGCATACTCACCCCGCTGCACTGATTGGCAGGTTTTTCCAATCGTGATATGTTGCCGGTTATTCCCTCCCATTTCAGCACTACAGGCTGGCACAGTAGAACCTGCCCATGAACACAACCCAACACTCATTCTCTGATCAGGACCTGCTCTGGATGCGGCGCGCCCTGGTGTTGGCGCAGCAGGCGGCGGCGGAGCAGGAAGTACCGGTTGGCGCGGTGATTGTGCGTGAGGCGGTGGTTTTGGGTGAGGGCTATAACCGGCCCATTGCAAACAACGATCCCACCAGCCACGCTGAAATTGTGGCGTTACGCCGCGCCTGTGAGCAGGAACGCAATTACCGGCTTCCCGGTTCAACCCTGTATGTGACGGTGGAGCCCTGTTCCATGTGCGCGGGCGCCCTGCTGCATGCCAGGGTGGACCGGGTGGTGTTCGGGGCCCGTGAACCGAAAGCGGGTGCCATTGTCAGTGCGCAACGCTTCTTTGATCAGCCGTTTGTGAACTATAAAGTGCGCTATGAGGGGGGGTGTCTGGAGGCAGAATGCAGTGCCCTGATGAGCGGATTTTTTGCAATGCGCCGGCGCCTGAAGCGCCAACATAAACAGCAGGGCTAAACCTTAGTGGCGCAATCCTGATGCCAGAGGTAAGCCCTGCTCAGTGAACCAGTGCTTCGCGCATCGCCACCAAACGCTGGGGGGTGGGGGTATAGCGGTGATAGTTTCGTTCGGTTGCCCACACCAGCGCTTCATAGTAGCGGCGAATATTACGTACATAAATCACCGACTGGCCCCCGGAGCGGGCACGGCCGTGACGGGTTTGCGAGTAGTATTCCCGCTGCAGCAACAAGGGCAGTTTCTGCCTCACATCAAACCAGTCGTTGGGATCCATGCCGTCTTTCTTCGCCAGTCGGCGAGCATCCATCAAATGCCCGTATCCGACGTTGTAAGCCGCCAGGGCAAACCAGGTGCGGTTCGGTTCGGCGATGGCTTGTGGTAAGCGCTTGTAGAGCTTCTTGAAATAGCGGGACCCACCCTGAATGCTTTGCTCCGGATCCCGCCGGTTGCTGACGCCCATTTCCTTGGCGGTGCGCCGGGTCAGCATCATCAGGCCACGGACCCCGGTGGGGGAAATGGCGTTGGGATTCCACAGTGATTCCTGGTAGCCGATGGCCGCCAGCAGGCGCCAGTCCAGGTTTAGTTCCTTGGCGGAGGCTTTGAAGGTCTCCTCGAATTTCACCAGGCGGGAATCCAGGTGGGACAGAAAGGTGCGTGCACCTACATAGTCAAACTCCCGGTGGCCAAAAAAGCGAATGCGTAACTCTTCCAATGCGCCGCTCTCATTGACTTCATTGAAAAACAACTCCGCAGAGGTGAACAGGGAGCCATCCGTGGTGCTGGAGAAAGCCCACGCCAACGGTTCAGGGCCGCTTAACTCCAGCGAGGTGCGCAACTCAGGGAAAACCGAGCGGTAGGTGTTGAAGACATTGGAATCCAGCACCGCATAATCCGCCTGCCCGTCGTTCACCATATTGAGCAGCGCCAGGGCAGAGCTGTTGGATTTTTCCTCCCAGTTCAGGCCGGGATGATCCCGCTGCAGCCGTTCAAGGTTTTCTGAGTGGCTGCTGTTGGCGATCACCACCAGCTTTCTGCCGATCAGGTCATCAAGGGTGCGGGGTTTTGAGTGGTCGGAATGATAGATCAGCTGTTGACTGATCTGCTGGTAGGGGGATGAAAAACGAAATTCACGGCTCCGTTGTGGTGTCACCGTGAGGCCGGCTGCGGCCATGTGTACCTCACCGCTGCGTACCGCCTTCAGCAGCTCACCCAGGTCGCTGTAGGTTTGAATCCTGAGTTTGACACCAAGATAATCGGCGTAGGCCCGGGCCAGTTCAAACTCGAAGCCGGTTTCCCGATCCCATTCCTGATAGTACATGGTGGGACCTTCCTGAGTGGCCACTACCAATTCCCCCTCTTGCCGGACTTGCTCCAGCAGGGGTAAATTGGGTTGGCAGGCTGGTACCAGCAGGAATCCTGCTGCCAGCGCGGCACCCATGATGGTTTTGATCAGCCATGTTATCGCGTTCATAAATCGTTGTCGTATTAACAGAATCCCTGTTTAGCCTGCAGGCTGATCCCTGTACCCACTGACATTGAATCTAAACAGTAACGGTTTCAGAGAGTTGCAGGGCGTGCCGGCAATTCTTGCAAAATCTGTGAACTGTTCGTCAGCTTAAATTTGTATAAAAAGTGAACGAATTATATCCGCATAAGGGCCTAAAGTCGATTTCAATGTGTAACAGATCGCATAAAACCAGGCGTTTATATACAAATAACGAATTTAAATGTGACCCAATTTACAATTCATCTTTTTTGCAGCTTGGAGGGACCTTGCCTAAGCTTAACCAACGTGACTATTCAAGGTGTGAGGCTTGGGAAAATGGCTGCTAACGTACGGATTTTGAGCGCCCTGAGCGTATTGGGTGTGTTGCAGTTGGGCTATTTGGCCTGGGCTGTTTCCGCGGCGGACGGCGGGTGGTTGGTGCTGGGGGGCGGAGTTCTGATCGCACTGGTGGCGGGCGTCGTTGCGGCAGTGATCCTGAGCAATGGTTCCCGGTCAGACGACAGTGTTGCGGTCTTTCTGGAGGAGCTGGTGGCCGGCAAGCGCAGGCTGGACCAGCGCCTGGAGGGCGAGGCGTCTGCGTCAGCGGTGGCAGTGAACCAGACCATGGCCCATTTCCAGGAGGTGTTCGAACGGGTGTCCGGCAACCTGGATCGCATCAAGGTGATGAGCCGGGAATTAAGTAAGCACTCTGCGGGCGGCAGTACCCACTACGAGCGTGAAATCCAGGAGGTTCAGGAAGCCATTGCTTCCATGAGCGCGGCAGTACACGATGCGTCGCAGAACGCGGCCACGGCCGCACAGGCGGCGCGGGATGCCAGTAATGAAGCCGATAGCGGCCAGACTGTGGTCAACAATGTGACCCGTTCCATCCATTCGCTGGCCGATGAGGTAGAGCGGGCCGCCACCGCTATCCAGAAACTGGAAGCGGATACTGAATCCATTGGTGCCATATTGGAGGTGATCCGGGGTATTGCCGATCAAACCAACCTGCTGGCACTGAACGCCGCCATTGAAGCGGCCCGTGCCGGGGAACAGGGGCGGGGCTTTGCCGTGGTGGCGGATGAAGTGCGAACCCTGGCGCAGCGCACCCAGGAGGCGACCCAGGAGATCAATGACATGATTGCCCGTCTGCAGGATGGGTCAAAAAACGCTGTGGGGGTGATGGCAGAGGGGCGCAAGCAGGCTGAACTCAGCGTGGAGCAGGCCTTGAAAGCCGGGGAATCGTTGCAGGCGATCACCGGCGGCATTGGTTCCATCAGTGCCATGAACGAGCAGATTGCCGCTGCCGTGGAACAGCAGACCGCAGCTGCGGATTCTATCAGCCGGACGCTGCACAGTATGGGGGATGCGTCTGCCACCGGCGCCACCCAGGCGTCTGAGCTGGGGCGTCTGCAGAAGGAGATCCAAAACACGGCGCAGGAATTGGAGAACATCGTCAACCGCTATGTGGGCTAAGCAGATCGGGGCTATCGCCATGGTGCCCCGATTCTGATCTCATTGCGCCTTTCTCACCCATTCCACTTCCTTTATAATCCCCGCTTCCTGATTTTCACTCCAATAGCCAGCCGAGACCCTGATGTTACAACTTCGTGGTGCCCCCGCTCTATCGTCTTTCCGTCGTGATAAACTGCTTGCTGAGCTGACGGCTCAAGTTTCTGAAGTAAAAGGGATTTATGCCGAGTATATGCATTTTGCGGAGGTCTCGGAACCGCTTACGGACAGCGAAAGCAGGGTACTGGAAACACTGTTGCAGTACGGCCCGGCCGTGGCCACACAGGAACCGGTCGGCGAATTGATTCTGGTGGTGCCGCGGCCGGGTACTATTTCCCCCTGGTCATCGAAAGCCACCGACATTGCCCATAATTGCGGTCTGGACAAAGTGCAGCGGCTGGAGCGCGGCGTGGCGTATTACCTGCAGGCAGACGCTGCGCTCTCAGCTTCACAGAGACACAAGGCCACCGGCGTTTTGCATGACCGGATGATAGAGGCGGTACTGTACGCGGTGGAGGATGCCCGGACGCTGTTTCACCATGATCAGCCGGCACCTTTGTCGCGGGTGGATGTACTGGGCGGTGGCCGTGATGCCTTAGTCCAAGCGAACCTGGCGTTGGGCCTGGCCCTGGCGGAGGATGAGATCGATTACCTGGTTCAGAGCTTCAAGGAGTTGCAGCGCAATCCCACCGACGTGGAGTTGATGATGTTTGCCCAGGCCAACTCCGAGCACTGCCGCCACAAGATCTTCAACGCAGACTGGGTGGTGGACGGCCGGCAGCAAAGTCACACCCTGTTCAAAATGATCAAGAACACCTACGAATGTGGTGGTGAGGGGGTGCTGTCAGCCTATGCGGACAATGCGGCTGTCATCGAAGGGTTTTCCGGTGGCCGTTTCTACCCCCATCCGGAGACCCGGGAATACCAGTTCAATCAGGAGCCCGTACACATCCTGATGAAAGTGGAAACCCATAACCACCCCACTGCCATTGCCCCGTTTCCCGGGGCCTCGACCGGTGCCGGCGGCGAAATTCGGGATGAAGGGGCCACCGGGCGCGGCTCCCGACCCAAGGCGGGCCTCACCGGGTTTACCGTGTCCAACCTGAACATCCCCGGCTTTGTCCAGCCCTGGGAACAACCCTATGGCAAGCCGGGCCGAATCGTCTCGGCCCTGGATATCATGCTGGAAGGCCCCCTGGGGGGCGCCGGTTTCAACAATGAGTTCGGCCGCCCCAATATCAATGGCTATTTCCGGACCTACGAACAGCAAGTGACCACGGTCAACGGTGAAGAAGTCCGGGGTTACCACAAGCCCATCATGATTGCCGGGGGCTATGGCAACATCAAGGCCGAGCACGTCGAAAAGGGCGGCATTCCGGTGGGAGCCAAACTGATTGTGCTGGGCGGTCCGGCCATGTTGATCGGCCTGGGCGGTGGTGCCGCCTCGTCCATGGCCACCGGTGCCAGTGCCGAGGATCTGGATTTTGCTTCGGTGCAGCGTGACAACCCGGAAATTGAGCGCCGTTGCCAGGAAGTCATTGATCAATGCTGGCAGCGGGGCGAGGCCAACCCCATCAGTTTTATTCATGATGTGGGAGCCGGTGGGCTCAGTAACGCCATGCCTGAACTGGTAAAGGATGGCAGCCAGGGCGGCAGGTTTGATCTGCGCGCCATACCCAATGATGAGCCGGGCATGTCACCCCTGGCCATCTGGTGTAACGAATCCCAGGAACGCTATGTACTGGCGGTGGCGCCGGAGAATCTGGCTACCTTCGACGCCATTTGTCGGCGTGAGCGTTGTCCCTATGCCGTAATTGGTGAAGCCACCGAGGCGATGCACCTGGCAGTGCATGATACCCACTTTGACAATGATCCGGTGGATCTGCCCATGCCGGTGCTGTTCGGAAAACCGCCGAAGATGTTGCGGGAATACCAGGCCCAAACCGCGGAGCTGCCCGCGCTGGATCTGTCGGTGATGGATGTGAAGGAAGCGGCTTACCGTGTGTTGCGGTTACCGGCAGTGGCCAGCAAGAAATTTCTCATCACCATTGGTGATCGCACGGTAACCGGCCTGGTCACCCGTGACCAGTGTGTTGGGCCCTGGCAGGTACCGGTATCGGATCTGGCGGTCACCACATCCACCCTGGATACCTACACCGGTGAAGCCATGGCCATGGGGGAGCGCACGCCGGCCGCCCTTATCAATGCGCCGGCGTCCGGTCGCATGGCCATTGGCGAGGCGATCACCAATATCGCCTGTGCCCGCATCGAAAAACTGTCGGATGTACGCCTTTCCGCCAACTGGATGTGCGCTGCCGGCTACCCCGGTGAAGATCAGGCGTTGTTCGAAACAGTGCAAACCGTGGGCATGGAACTGTGTCCGCAGTTGGGTATTACCATCCCGGTGGGCAAGGATTCCATGTCCATGCGCACCGTATGGGAAGAGCAGGGCGAGAAGAAAAGCGTGACCGCGCCGCTCTCTTTGGTGATTTCCGCCTTCGCTCCGGTGTTGGACGTGCGCAAAACCGTTACCCCGCAATTGCAACGGCAGCTGGATTCGCGCCTGTTGTTGATCGACCTGGGTAACGGCAGGAACCGGCTGGGAGCGACAGCGCTGGCTCAGGTCTACCGGCAGCTGGGTAATCAGTGCGCGGATGTGGAGAGTGCCGCTCAACTGCAGGCGTTCTTCGCCTTGATGCAGAACTTGTTGCAGGACGAAAAGCTGCTGGCCTATCACGATCGATCCGACGGTGGTTTGCTTGCCACCCTGTGCGAAATGGCCTTTGCCGGTCACTGTGGCGTGCAGGTGGATATCGCGGCCTTGGGTGATGCGATTCCCGCGCTGTTCAACGAGGAACTGGGCGCGGTGGTGCAGGTGCGTGCGGCGGACGCGGCCGCGATTGTACAGCAGGCGGAGGGTGCAGGCCTGACGGTGTTTGATCTGGGGGCACCCCAGGACAACGCTCAGGTGACCATTCGGCAGGGGGATGGCATCCTGCTGGACGAATCCCGCATTGCGTTGGAGCAGGCCTGGGCGGAAACCAGTTTCAGGATTCAGGCTTTGCGTGATAACAGCCAATGTGCGCAGCAGGAATTTGATCAGATTGCCCGGGTGGATGATCCGGGGTTCTCCCCCCTGCTCACCTTTGATCCGCAGGATAACGTGGCGGCACCCATGATCAGTTCCGGTGCCCGGCCCAAGGTGGCGGTACTGCGGGAGCAGGGTGTGAACGGTCACATCGAAATGGCCGGTGCATTTCACGCCGCCGGGTTCACCCCGGTGGACGTGCACATGAGTGATATTCTTTCCGGTGGGATAACGCTGGATGAGTTCAATGGCCTGGTGGCCTGTGGTGGATTCTCCTACGGTGATGTGTTGGGCGCCGGTGAAGGGTGGGCGAAATCCATATTGTTCAATAGCCGGGCCCGGCAGCAATTCGAAGCGTTTTTCCAGCGGGATAATGCCTTTGCCCTGGGGGTGTGCAATGGTTGCCAGATGATGAGTAACCTGCATGAGCTGATCCCGGGTGCGGAGTATTGGCCGCACTTTGTGCGCAACCAGTCCGAGCGCTTTGAGGCCCGCGTCAGCATGGTGGAAATCCAGCAGTCCAATTCCGTGTTGTTGCAGGGAATGGAAGGTTCCCAGTTACCGATCGCGGTTGCCCATGGTGAAGGCCGGGCGGAATTCAAAGCACTGGCGCAGATTGAGCAGGCCGCTCAGGCCGGTGGTATCGCCATGCGTTATGTGGACAACTGGGGGCAGGTGACGGAAACGTATCCGGCGAATCCCAACGGCTCACCCCAGGGCATTACCGGCCTGACCAATCTCGATGGCCGCGTCACGATTATGATGCCCCATCCGGAGCGGGTGTATCGTACGGTGCAAAACTCCTGGTCGCCAAAAGGATGGGGCGAAGAGGGTGTCTGGCTGCGACTATTCCGTAATGGCCGCAAGTGGCTGGGATAACCTTTTGCCCACAATCATAATAACAAAAAGAGGATGAAGCCTATGTATACGAAGCAACGAGTTGCCTCCTGCACGCTGATGGGAATTGCTTTATTGGTTGCCGCCTGCGGTAATGATGCGGCCAAAGCCGAGCTGGCCAGGGATCATGTGCGCAAGCTCAACAAGGCCTCTGAGTTCTTTTATATCGAAAAGAAAAAGTGCCCCCTCAGCGCCAACGATCTGGGCAAGCTGTTCACCGGCAAAGAAGACAACGACTTTGATTTTTCCAAAGATCCCTGGGGTAATGATTTCGTCATGTATCAGGTCGATAACGGCGATGCCTGTCATTTCAAATCCCTGGGTGCCGATGGCAAGGAAGGCGGCGAGGGCCTGGCTGCGGACATCGTCGTCCAAACCCGGACTGACAGCTAATGTATAAACTGGTGTTTTTTGTACCGGAAGACCATAAAGAGGTGGTCAAGCAGGCGGTGTTTGCCACCGGCGCCGGCAAAATAGGCGAGTATGACCAGTGTTGTTGGGAAGTCTCGGGTCAAGGGCAGTTTCGGCCCCTGGCCGGTGCCAATCCCTTTATCGGTGAGCAGGGTAAAGTGGAGCTGGTATCCGAGTATCGGGTGGAGCTGGTGTGCGAGTCCAGGCTGATCGCTGATGCCGTAGCAGCGTTGAAAGCGGCTCATCCCTACGAAGAGCCCGCCTATGATGTGGTGAAACTGGAGCCGGTGTAGCCGGGTAACGACGGCGGCCGGTTCTACATCACCGCCCGGGTCTGGGCGGGCCGGTTGGCCCAGTAGATCACCTTGCGATTGAGGATCTGGGCGTCGATGGGCTTGCACAGGTAGTCATTCATACCGGCCTGTATGCACAGATGGCGATCTTCAGACATGGCATTGGCGGTGACGGCAATGATGGGTATTTTTTGGTAATCCAGATCAGAGTTGCGAATTCTGCGGGTGGTCTCAAAGCCGTCCATAATCGGCATCTGGCAATCCATCAGCACCATATCAATAGTGTGATGCGCCAGTTTTTCCAAGGCTTCGGCGCCATTGCTGGCACTCAGTACATCGTAACCGTTTTTCTTGAGCAGGCCTTTCACCACCAGTTGGTTCACCGGATTGTCTTCCACCACCAAAATGGTAAGCGTTTTGGTGGCACGGGATCGGGTCTGGTTCTGGGCATCGCAACGCTGCGTAAGCTCGTTGGTTTGGTAGTGACAGGGCAGCGACATGGTGAACGTGGAACCGATACCCGGTTGTGACACAAACCCAATGCTGCCGCCCATCTTGTCCATCAGGGATTTTACCACCGAAAGCCCGATACCCAGCCCACCATACCCCTGCTTGGCATTGCCCGTGCCGCGGCGGAAGGTTTCGAAGATCTGCTCCTGTTTGTCCTGCTCAATGCCAATGCCGGTATCCGATACCCGGATTTCCAATTGCAGCAGCCGACTTTCCGGTTGAATAGCGGTACTGGATATCTGCACATCCACGTGCCCGTCATGGGTGAACTTGATGGCATTATCCAGCAGGTTGTTGATGGCCTGACTGAGGCGGGCGGGATCGCCAAACAGGATCATGGGGGTGTCTTCACTGATGTCCACCCGCAGGGTCACGCCTTTTTTGTCACAGCTGTCGATAAACAGTTGCTGGCAGCGTTCCACCAGTTCGTGGATCTTCAGAGGCTCATTTTGTACCGTCAGTTTGCCGGATTGTAATTCGGTGTAAGCCAGCAGGCTGTCCACCATCATCATCATATGGCGGGCAGAGCGGTCGGCAAAATTCAGATAGGGATTGGCCTTATCGTTGTGGCCGCTTTGCTGCAGATGTTGCAGGCAGCCCAGCACGCCGTTCATCGGGGTACGCAATTCATGACTGATGGTGGCCAGGAACTCGTCCTTGAGCTGATTGGTCTGCAGCAGGTGTTGATTCATGTCCTCCAGATATTGCTTGGCTTCCCGCTCCATCTTGGTTTTCTCTTTGTTGATCTGGTTCAACCTCTCGGCCAGGGCGAAAGACAACACCACAATTTCAACCGCCGACCCGATCATCATCGAATTCATGGTAAAGAAGTTGGCCGGCAGCCAGCCCATGGAGGCGAAAGCCAGCGCCACGGCACCCGCCAGCAGCGTGAAATACGCCAGCAGGAAAAGCTTGGCCGTGGGGTTTCCCTTCAGGCTTTCCTGTACCGAGGCCACCAGCATCACGGCGGACACCAGCAGCGCCAGGGCAATCACCGTTCTGATGACAACCTCATAGGGTAACACCAGCGACACCAGCGCAGAGGCGGCTTCCAGCACCATGAGAATACAGCACAGGTAATACATCAACTGGGAATTGCGCTGCAGGTCCATCACCCGCATGCCGAAGGCGACGATAAACAGGCCCACCGCACTCACTGAAAACGGCAGCATGAATTCATTGATGCGGGGATGATCCGGCCAGATGTATTCGAAACCGTAACCGGTCATACAGAGCTGGAAGGTGGCCAGCGACAGGATGTAGGTAATGTAGTAAAAATAGGACACATCCCGTACGGTGGCCAGCAGGCACAGGTTGTAGAAGAACATCAGGAATACGATGCCGAAATAAACGCCCTCGGTGAGCAGCCGGGGCCGTTGCAGGTCATAGAAAACCGAGGGCTCCCAGATACTGATGGGCAGGCGCAGCGAACTGGTGCTTTCCACCCGGATGTAAATGTCCAGGGTATCGCCGGCCGCAAATTCTACCGGGAACAGAAACCAGGTGTGATCAATGGGGCGTGTGTCGAAGGGGCGGGCATCGCCGGTGAGCCATTGTGTGATGACCTTGCCTTGCTTCACCACATAGAATTCAACGTTATCCAGCAGCGAATATTCAATAGCAAAAAAACGGGTACTGTGGGGCGCATTGTCCCCTGCACGAAAACGGCCGTGGAGCCAGAATGCAGATGTTGAGTAGCCTTGATTCAGCACCTCTTCCGCGCCCGGAGAAAACAGGTCTTCGTAGGTGTTTTCCAGCATGGATTCAATGGTGAGTGAGGAGGAGCCGTCTTCCAGGTGGGAGAAATACTGATTGGCATATCCCCCCTGAGTGATGTGTTCAATGGGGTGTACGTTGTCGAATGCAAACACCGCTGAGGTAACCAGCGTTGCCAGCATTAAACTAATCAGTTTTAGAAAAACACGAGAGTGCAAATTCCGCCCCGTATCTAAAGTGCAGCACCTGTTAAGAGTGTAGCAGTGGCGCTGGGTGCTGCCCGGGGATCGTTGAAATTATTGTGAATCGGTTTGCGGTTTACGATAGGGGGGAGTCAGATCTTCCGAATGCACAGGGTAATGATCGAGCTTGCGGTCTCTGAAATAGTGCCGGAGCGTGCGATGGATGGTGGGAAACGCCAGCTCGTCCCAGGGAATCTCCTGCTCATCAAACAGCCGGGTTTCCAGGCTTTCAACGCCCACGCCGTATTGCCCATCCACCAGGTCCGCCCGGTAGAACAGGTATACCTGACTGATATGGGGTAAATTGAACACTGTATAAAGCCCGTGCAGACGCACTTCGGCTTCGGCTTCCTCAATGGTTTCCCGGGCGGCCGCTTCGGCACTGGTCTCACCGTTCTCCATAAAGCCTGCCGGCAGGGTCCAAAAGCCTTTGCGGGGCTCAATGGCACGACGACAGAGCAATATCCTGCCCTCGTGCACGGGCAGTGTTCCGGCGATTATGCGTGGGTTGATGTAGTGAATAACACCGCAACGGTCACAGACATGGCGCTCCCGGTTATCGCCCTCGGGGATAACAAAGGAAACCTCGGATCCACATTCACTGCAATATTTCATCGTTATACTGACCATCATTCAACACGATGGCCAGTATAAGGGTTCTCTGCTCAGAACCCAACGCTCTCAGGCGCGGCGGAATGGTAAAACCTTGGCTGCTTCACCGTCGTCGGCGGTGCTTTCCATATAGCCCGGCGTTACATTGCCGGCGGCTTCGTTCAAGGTGTTACGCAGGCGATCAAACGAGTCGTGCATCATGCCGGAAATGGCGATGCAGGCTGCCATGGGGCTTTTGGCACGGCGGCGCTCCATGTCCACGCGAAATTGCAGGCCGCGAAGTTTACGGCGGTATTTCTCTGGTGCTTCCTGTATTAGTCGGTCGCATAGTTCAATGCGTAATCGCTCCAGTTGCTCTGGATCACGCTGCGCCATTTCCCTAAGCTTGTCGAACTCCGGTAAATCGTAGCTCATGGGTCGTACCTCTTTCAGCTAACCAATCACGCCTGGGTGTATTGGCTTCCTGCCCCCAATGTGAAATGAATGTTCATTGGAATGCGCAATAACTAATTAAGTTATAAAAATTTGCATTCCCTGAATCCTATACTACCCTTAAAGCCCCGCTTGTATAGCCTTGACCTTTTGGTCGAATTCTGTCCAGACCCCGTTATTAGCAGCTTTTGCCTTATAACCTTGGCGACTAAGGCTGAAAAAACAGCAGCTTACTTTGGGCATAGACACTTTGTATCAGTGCGTAGTGATTTTGTTTCCGGTTAGATTGATTGGTTCTCAATAGGGCAGGTTTGCCCCTTGAAACAGTTCACATTTCACGGCATGTTGATGCTTTAATTGAAAAAATTCAGTCACCTGCGATATTCGGACAGGAACGTCAGTGTACACATCAGGTTGACCGGTATGGAGGAACCATGGCGGACTGGTTGTCCCGAATTCGAACACAGGCCCCCCGGCATCTGCCCGCTGCTGATGTCTTGAACAATGCCCACGCAGCAGTGTTGATTGCCATCACCGATCACCGGGAGCCGGACGTGATTTTAACCCGGCGCGCTGATCATTTGACCAGTCATGCCGGCGAAGTGGCTTTTCCAGGTGGTAAACGGGATGTGGACGACGATGACGTCTACCACACCGCCCTGCGGGAAAGCTTCGAGGAGATCCGGCTGCCGCCGGAACAGGTGGAGTTGGTTGGGGCCATGCCCGAGTCAGTATCGAAAATGGGACTGAAAGTTGTGCCCGTAATCGGTATTATTCCCCACCAATTGGAGTTGGTAGCCAGTGAGGATGAGATCGACAGCATCTTCCGGGTACCGCTGCGTTATTTTCTGGAAACACCGCCGCCGGATTTCACCGTAAAAGAGTATCTGGGGGTGCGCTATCGTATCCCCTGCTATCACTACCAGGGTTATGAAATCTGGGGTTTGACCGCGTACTTTATTACCGATTGCTTCAATCGGATATTCGATACCGGTTTTGAACTGGTGATGCCGAACGTGATCGGCGGCAACGGCACCGAGGGCAGTGATACGCGTAATGTTGAATAAGAACATAAGAGGTAATACATGATCTATCGGTTGGGCGAAAAGCAGGTTGAAATACGGGGTGAAGATTATTTTGTTGCCCACAATGCCACGGTGATCGGCTCTGTTATTCTGGAAAACAACGCCAGCATCTGGTTCAACTGTGTGGTGCGTGGCGATAATGACCCCATCACCATCGGGGAGGGTACCAATATCCAGGATGGCTCGGTACTGCATACCGATGCCGGTATCCCCATGAACATCGGCAAGGGGGTCACCGTCGGGCACAAAGTGATGCTGCATGGCTGTGAAATCGGCGACAACACCCTGATCGGTATTAACGCCGTGGTGTTGAACAATGCCAAGATAGGCAAGAACTGTATTATCGGGGCCAATGCGCTGGTGCCTGAAGGCAAGGTCATTCCCGATAACAGCATGGTGTTGGGGTCGCCGGGCAAAGTCGTGAAAGAGTTGACCCAAAAGCACGAGATGATCATCAAGATGAGTGCTTTGCATTACGTGGAAAATTTTAAACGGTATCAGCGGGACTTCCAGACAGATGAACGATTCCAGTAGTAAGGTTAAACCGGAGATAGTCTTGTCACCCTGTGTGGGCGTGTGCGCCCTCGACGAGGATGACGTGTGTATCGGATGTCTGCGCTCTGGCCGGGAGATCACCCAGTGGGGTTATGTGGACAACGAGGGTAAACGCGACATTTTGCGCAATGTAGAAGCGCGGTTGCGCCAGAGCAATGCATAAGGATCTGACTATGACGACCATTGGAACACCGCTTTCTGTCAGCGCCACCCGGGTGCTGATGTGTGGCTGCGGAGAGCTGGGCAAAGAAGTGGTAATTGAATTGCAGCGCCTGGGGTGCGAAGTGATTGCCGTGGATCGTTACGACAATGCACCGGCCATGCAGGTGGCCCATCGCAGCCATGTTATCTCCATGTTGGACGGCGCTGCCCTGCGAGCGGTGATCGAGCAGGAAAAGCCGGATTACATTGTGCCCGAGATTGAAGCCATTGCCACCGATACCCTGGTGGCCCTGGAGCGGGAAGGTTTCAACGTGGTGCCCACCGCGCGGGCAACCCAACTGACCATGAACCGCGAGGGTATTCGGCGCCTGGCGGCAGAAGAGCTGGGTTTGAAAACGTCGCCTTATCAGTTTGCCGCCAGCAAAGAGGAATACCTGGCCGCCATTGAGCAGGTGGGGCTGCCCTGTGTGGTCAAACCCATAATGAGTTCCTCCGGTAAAGGCCAGAGTACGGTAAAAAACCAGGCCGACATCGATAAAGCCTGGGACTACGCGCAGCAGGGCGGCCGCGCCGGTGCCGGCAAGGTGATTGTGGAAGGCTTTGTTGACTTCGATTTTGAAATCACACTGTTAACGGTACGCCATGAAGGTGGCACCACCTTTTGTGAACCGGTGGGGCACCGCCAGGAAGAGGGTGATTACCGTGAATCCTGGCAGCCGCAACCCATGACTGAGGCGGCACTGCAGAAAGCCCAGCAGGTGGGGGCTGCCATAACCGAGGCGTTGGGCGGCCGCGGTCTGTTCGGCGTGGAGTTGTTTGTGAAAGGCGATGATGTGATTTTCAGTGAGGTTTCACCTCGCCCCCACGATACCGGCATGGTGACCTTGATCTCCCAGGACCTGTCTGAATTCGCTTTGCATGCCCGTGCCATTCTTGGCTTGCCCATTCCGGTTATCCGGCAGTTTGGACCGGCGGCATCGGCAGTGATTTTGGTAAAGGGGACATCCACCACCATGCAGTACGGTAACCTGACCGCTGCCCTGCGTGAGCCGGATACGCAGTTGCGTTTGTTCGGCAAGCCGGATATCGATGGCAGCCGCCGGCTGGGAGTGGCGCTGGCGCTGGCACCGGATGTGGAGACCGCTGTGGGCAAGGCCTGTCGGGTGGCGGCAGCGGTTGAGGTGACACTGTAGGCCGTCCGGTGCCGGTGCTGCTGCCATTGGGCCTGCTCGTGGTACTGTGCCTGTGGGGGTGCGAGAAGCAATCTGACACCGTATCACTCACCGTACCACCCCCCATCATCCCCATTGCAGCCGGGCCCTATCCCGAGCAGCCCGCTGACCCTGCCTGGCTCAATATGGTTTTTCTGGGAGCCGGTGGTGTCCACCTGCAGAATGCCGGTCAGTCGGTGCTGGCTGATCCTTTCTTTTCCAACCCGCCCATAAAAGATTGGATTCTGTTGCGGGATCTGGTGGTACGTGAGGATGTCATTGATCGATATCTGCCAGCCACCAATGATCTGGATGCCATTCTGGTAGCGCACGCCCATCATGATCACGCAATGGATGTGCCCTACATTGCCGCGCAAGTAGATTCGACAGTAAAGGTGTACGGCAGTGAAACCTTGCGCAATTCACTGCTGTCGGTGATCGATCCCGGCCGGCTGGTGGCACTGAACGGGCAGGCAGGTCACTGGGTTGCCATCAATGATTCCCTGCGTATCATGCCCCTGTTATCCGGCCACGCGCCTCATCTGTTGGGCCGGGTGTTCAGCAGCGATCGGATAACCCAGCCACTGGCGCAATCTCCCCGTACTGTAATGGATTGGCAGTCGGGGCAGACCCTCAGTTTTGTGCTGGATTTTCTGGCTTCAGGGCAAACCCGGTTTCGTGTGTATTATCAGAGCTCGGCGGCAGATCCCATGGAGGGTTATCCTCCCCACGGGTTGCCGGAGGACGGCAAACCGGTGGATCTGGCACTGTTAGGGGTTGCCAACCACAATCGCCTGCAGGATTATCCGGTGTCATTGCTGCGCGTTTTGCAGCCCCGGCAGGTTGTACTATTGCATTGGGATGTGTTTTGGGATGACTATTCCCAGACAGTGACTCAGCCTGCGCCCGGTTTGGACCTGAAGGCGCTGGTGCGAAAAATCGAAACAGTGTTGCCCGCAGACGTGCCGGTGTATCTACCCGGGCGCGGTGCGGTCTTGTCATTACAGGAGTCTTTATAATGCCTCCCCTGAAAATTGGTATCGCCCTGGGCAGTGGCTCTGCCCGTGGCTGGTCTCACATCGGTGTACTCAAACAATTAAAAAACATGGGTATCGAACCCAATGTGGTGGCCGGTACCAGCATTGGCGCTTTGGTGGGCGCCTGCTACGCGGCGAATCAGTTGCAGGCGCTGGAGGACTGGGTTGTGGGTCTCGGGTGGCGGGATGTGGTGAGCTTGCTGGATGTTAAATTCAGTGGCGGCCTGATAGAAGGCCGTAAGGTGTTTCAGTTTTTTGAAGACAATATGCCCGATTTAACCTTCGAGCAGCTCGACAAGTCCTTCGCCGCTGTGGCCACTGACCTGGAGACCGGGCGGGAAATCTGGCTGCAGCACGGCCACCTGGCGGAGGCCATTCGCTCGTCCATTTCCCTGCCTGGTTTGTTCACGCCTTATCGAACCAGTAGTGGGCGCTATCTGGTGGACGGCGGCCTGGTTAACCCGGTGCCGGTGTCCCTGTGCCGGGCCATGGGGGCTGATGTGGTGATTGCGGTGAACCTGAATACCGAGATCGTGGGTAAGCATATGCGCGGTGCCCGCCGTGTGGGCGACGAATTTACCGAACAGAGCACCAAGCCACCGGAGAGTGAGGATCAAAAGCAGATCCGGCTTGCGGAGTCTGATTTCTTTAAAAAGGTGTCGCAGATGTTCAGTGACAGTGGTTCCAAAGATACCGCAAGTGCTGCGGACACCACGCCCGGCATGATGGAGGTGGTGGCAACGTCGCTCAATATCATGCAGGATCGTATTACCCGCAGCCGCATGGCGGGGGATCCCGCTGATCTGGTGTTAAGCCCCCGCCTGGTGCATATCGGATTGATGGAGTTTTACCGTGCCGAGGAGGCCATCGCCGAAGGGGAGAAAACCGTGCGCCTGGCGGAGCGTCAACTGCAAAACCTGCTGGGAGAAGATATCCGTGTATCCCAATGAGAACGGCTTTCCGAATTCCACTTTGCTTTCCAAGCAGTCGATCTATACTGTTGTTATTAATCAGGGATTTACACCTTTAGCCGTCAGCCAGTGAAACCAGCCCGCGTTAACAGGGAGCGCAATTCAGGTCATGTTAAAGCTGCAATTCAAGGATCAACGTCAGCCTGCCGTTTGGTTGGTGGAGTCGGTAACCACTCTCGGTTCCGATCCCAAGAATCACATTGTGATTAAGGAAGAGGGGATTGAGCCGCAGCATGCGGAAATTCGCAAGGATGGTGACGCGTTATATCTGTCGGATCTAGGCAGTTACCAGGGCACCAGTGTTAACGGCAACAAGATAAAAGCGCACTTTCAGTTGCGGGCCGGGGATACGATCAAGCTGGCCAACGTTGAGCTGGTGATTAATGAGCCGAAAACCGCTGCCGACAAAGCGGAGCCGGCAACGCCTGCCCGTTCTGACTGGAGCATCATGGCCCTGTCCGGCCCTTTGAAGGGCAAAAGCATTGCTATTCACGGTTCCATGGTGTTTGGCCGCTCCAGTAGCTGTGACATCCAGATCAGTGACGCCCATATGTCCCGGCGGCATGCCGAGATCAACCTGAAGGGTGGTGTACTGCGGCTGGTGGATTTGCAGTCCTCCAATGGTACCTGTGTCAACGGGCAAACCATCGGTGAGCAGGTGTTGAAGCCCGGTGACAGAATCAGTTTCGACCATTTGACGTTTCTGGTGGCCGGGCCCTTGGGGGCCACCAATGCCGTGGAAGAGGATGAGGACGATGATGAGGCGACGGTGTTCCGGGCGGCGCCTATTCCCCGGGCGGCACCTGCAGCGGCGAAACCTGTCACACCCTCTATTCCAAAAACCAGTTCTGCAGTGGAGCAGCATGTGTCGGCGCCGGCACCCAAGAGCAAGGCCCCGCTGATCATCGGTGTCGTGGTGGTGGTAGTGATTGTCGCCGCCGCTGTGGGGTTTATGGTGTTACCGAAATAGCCTTCTTTTTGGCGCTGCTTTTGGTGCTGGCAACGCGGGCGGTTTTAACCAGGTTGTCTTTGATCTGCATGGTTTCAAAACGGTAGTTGCCGATGGTGAAGCACAGGTTGTGTTCGGGAATGGTTTCCAGATGCTCGGTGATCAGCCCGTTCAGAGTCTTTGGCCCCTTGGTGGGCAGATGCCACTTCAACGCCTTGTTGATATCGCGAATGGTGGCCATACCGTCAATGATGTAAGAGCCGTCTTCCTGGGGATGGATATCCTGGCTGCTGGCGGCATAGTCAGTGGTAAATTCCCCAACGATTTCCTCCAGAATGTCCTCCAGGGTTACGATGCCCTGCACATCGCCATACTCATCCACCACAAAGCCCATGCGGCGTTTCACTTTCTGAAAATTCACCAGTTGTACATGCAGTGGTGTGCCTTCCGGCACAAAATAGGGCTCCACCGCCTGCTGCATAATTTTGGCCTTGTTCAGGTCGTCGTCCATCAGCAGGCGGCTGATTTTACGCAGGTGGAGCACTCCCACCGGCGAGTTCAGGTCGGATTTAAAGACCGGCAGGCGGGTATGCTGGGTTGACTGCAAAGCCTTGATGATGTCGTCGGTATCTTCGTCCAGATCAATGCCGATGACCTCATGCTTGGGGATCATGATGTCGTCAACAGTGACCTCTTCCAGGTCCAGGATGCTGAGCAGCATCCCCTTATGGCGCTTGGGCAAAATGGCGCTGGATTCGGTTACCACCGTGCGCAATTCCTCCCGGCTCAGGTGATCGCTGCCGATTTCTTCGGCATTGACACCCACTAACCGCAGAAGGCCGTTGCTGATCGCATTCACCAGCCACACAAAGGGATAGAGCAGCGTCAGCAGGGGCTTCAGAATCAGACTGGCAGGAAAGGCAATGGCTTCCGGTTTTAGTGCGGCCAGGGTTTTCGGTGTCACTTCGGCAAACACCAGAATCACCAGGGTCAGGACACCGGTGGCGATGGCAATGCCACCATCGCCCCACAGGCGCATGGCGATGATGGTGGCGATGGACGATGCCAGTATGTTGACGAAATTGTTGCCGATCAGGATCACGCCAATCAGCCGGTCCGGCCGGTTCAGCAGGTCATCCACTCGCATGGCCGCGCGATCCTTGCTCTTCACCTGATGCCGCAGACGGTAGCGGTTGAGGGACATCATTCCGGTTTCCGAGCTGGAAAAGAAGGCAGACAGGAGTATCAAAACGCCCAGAATGCTGAACAATATGGATATGGGTATGTCGTTCAAGGGAATCTTTAGCCTGTTATACGCGATTCAGAATGACTTCAAGCATCACCTTGGAGCCGAAATAGCCCAGGGTGAGCAGCACGAATCCGGTCATGGTCCATTTCACCGCCACCATACCACGCCAGCCCCACAGGTTGCGCCCGAACAGCAACAGCCAGAGTACCGCCCAGGCCCCCAGGGCAAACACCGTTTTGTGAAGCAGGTGCTGGGCGAAAAAATCGTCCACGAAGATAAAGCCGGTGCCGATGGCCAGGGTGAGCAGAACCATGCTGATGGAAATGAGATCGAACAGGGTGCTTTCCATGGTCTGAATGGGGGGCAGCAAATTAATCACGTCGTGCAGGTGTCGATGCTTCAGTTGATAGTTCTGAATCCACAGCAAAATGGCCTGTGACAGCGCCAGCGCCAGCACGCAATAAGCGGATATGGATAACAGTATATGGGCAATGACACCCCGCCCCAGGTGTGGATTGGGGATCAGGTGGTCGTTAAACAGCAGGGCAATCAACAGCCCGACAATGGCCGTGGGGTAAGCCGGGGCCAGCAGTGATTCAATGTGGCGGAAATAGGCAACAGCGGTCCCGGTGGCGGCCAGGACCAGGGCAAACAGGGACGCCATGGTGGTCACCCCCAGCTGAATGCCGTTTGCCTGCAGCAGCGCACCGTACAGAAAATAGGCGTGAAGGATCAGGCCCACCGTTGCCGTCCCCAGCAGGGCGGGGCGATTAACCGGAACATCGGTCTTGAGGCTTTTGATTATCAGTACGGTGGATATGCCGTAGCAAAGGCAGGCCAGAATGCCTGCAACGGTCGCCATACTCACGGCGCGGTGTTGCTCCTTACCGGTTTCGTTTAAGGGCTAAGTTTCTCACAAGGCTGTCAATAATGAAACTGGCTGCGTTATACTTGCCAGTTCAAGTTTTTAGCAGCCAATGAAGACAGAATTATGTTTGATAACCTGACCGAACGCCTCAGTAGCAGCCTGCGCAGTGTAACCGGCAAGGCGCGTCTCACCGAGGACAACATCAAAGAGACCCTGCGGGAAGTCAGAATGGCCTTGCTGGAGGCAGACGTTGCCCTGCCGGTGGTGAAGGCATTCATCGACAAGGTGAAGGAGCGTGCCGTCGGGCAGGAGGTCATGAAGAGCCTGAGCCCGGGCCAGGTGTTCATCAAGATCGTGAACCAGGAACTGGTGCACATGATGGGGGATGCCAACGACGCCCTCAAATTGAATGTGCAGCCACCGGCGGTGGTTCTGATGGCGGGCCTGCAGGGGGCGGGTAAAACCACCACGGTGGGCAAGCTGGCCAAGTACCTGAAGGAAAGGGAAAAGAAAAAGGTGCTGGTAACCAGTGCCGATGTGTACCGACCAGCCGCCATCAAGCAATTGGAAACCCTGGCCGGCGAAGTGGGGGCGCTGTTTGTGACGTCCTCCACGGAAGAAAACCCGGTGGACATTGCCAACCGAGCCATTGGTGAAGCCCGTAAGCTGCATGCGGATGTGGTGATCATCGATACCGCCGGCCGTCTCGCCATCGATGAAGACATGATGAACGAGATCAAGGCACTGCACAGTGCCATAAAACCCGTGGAAACCTTGTTTGTGGTGGATTCCATGACCGGTCAGGACGCCGCCAATACCGCCAAGGCCTTCAATGATGCGTTACCGCTGACCGGCGTGGTGCTGACCAAGGCCGATGGTGATGCCCGTGGCGGTGCTGCCCTCTCGGTGCGGCATATTACCGGCAAACCCATCAAATTCATCGGTATGGGCGAAAAGACGGATGCCCTGGAACCCTTCTATCCGGATCGGATAGCGTCCCGGATTCTCGGCATGGGCGATGTGCTGAGCCTGGTGGAAGAAGCAGAACGCAAGCTGGACAAGGATAAAGCCGATAAACTGGCCAAGAAGCTCAAGAAGGGTAAGGGCTTTGATCTGGAAGATCTGCTGGAGCAGTTCCAACAGATGAAAAAATTGGGCGGCATGGCCGGCATGCTGGACAAATTGCCGGGCATGGGCGGCATGGCACAGATGGCCCAGCAGGGCGGTGTGGCGGATAAGGAACTGTCGCGGATGGAAGCCATCATCTACTCCATGACACCCCACGAGCGCCGCTTTCCGGATGTCATCAACGGTTCGCGCAAAAAGCGCATCGCAGCGGGTTCCGGCACCCAGATCCCGGACATCAATCGGGTGTTGAAGCAGCACAAGCAGATGCAGAAGATGATGAAAAAGATGTCCGGCAAAGGCGGCATGAAGAACATGATGCGCGGCATGAAAGGGATGATGGGTGGGGGCGGTTTCCCCGGTGGCGGTGGTGGTATGCCGCCCTTTAAAATGTAAACGCTCGACCCGGTGTGGGGGGCTTTGAACCCGGCTCCCCAAAACACTTTCATTTGTCATGGAATTCCCGTAAAATCCTGCGCCTCCCTTGCCCTGCACACCCTCAATTTCCGGCAGAGGCTTGGGAACGAGGCTGCCATATTAGCTGAGCAGATCTTGAAAAGAGTAAAGAATTCAGTAGGTTACTGAGCGCTGAAGGGCGAATCAGGAGCCTGCTTTTACGTTAAAAACGCTGAACAAATTGATTGTAAGAAGGAAATCGATACATGGTAACCATTCGAATGACTCGTGGCGGCTCCAAAAAACGTCCTTTCTACCACCTGGTTGTAACCGACAGCCGTAATGCCCGTGATGGCCGTTACATTGAGCGTGTTGGTTTCTTCAACCCTCAGGCCCGTGGCCAGGAAGAGCGTGTACGCCTGGATCTGGCACGCATCGAGCATTGGGTTGGTCTGGGTGCCCAGACTTCCGATCGCGTGGCGTCTCTGGTTAAAGAAGCGAAAAAAGCAGCCGCTGCTGCGTAAGCAGTGGTTGTGATGTCCGACTGGGTTGTGGTGGGAAAACTGCTTGGTCCATATGGGATCAAGGGCTGGATGAAACTGTATTCACATACTCAACCCATGGACAATATCAGTAACTATAACCCGCTCTGGATTCAGCGAGAGGGTAACTGGCAGCCTATTCACGTTGAAGGTGTTCAGCGGCATGGAAAGGGGCTGGTGGCCAAGATTGCAGGTTGCGACAACCGCGATCAGGTACCGGCTTTCACTGGGTGTGAATTAGCAATCAAGCGTGAGCAGCTGCCGGATCTCCAGGGCCAGGATTACTACTGGTCCGACCTGGAGGGTTTGACTGTAACAACGCTCGAGGGTGACTGTCTGGGTAAAATCAGTCACCTGTTCGAGACCGGCTCCAATGATGTGATGGTGGTGAAAGCCACCGCTGACAGCATCGACCGACAGGAGCGCCTGATCCCCTATGTCTGGGAGGATGTGGTGCACAGCGTGGATCTGGGGGCCGGGACCATGACTGTGGACTGGGATAAGGAATTCTAGTGCCCTGTTTGGCAAGGTACGAGATTGTCACCCTGTTCCCGGAGATGTTTCAAGCCATCACCGAATACGGCGTCACCGGACGCGCAGTAAGAAACGGCCTGGTGGCGCTGGGTTATCATAATCCCCGGGATTATACCCAGGACGTGCATCGCACCGTGGATGCACGACCCTACGGCGGTGGCCCCGGCATGTTGATGCTGGCGGAACCTTTACTGGCGGCCGTGGCGGATGCCAGGTCCCGATTGCAGGCCGCAGGGGTGGACAAGGCCAAAGTGGTGTATGTATCGCCTCAGGGCAAGCCGTTCGATCAGCAGGCGGCCCAGGCGTTCAGCGAACAACAGGGCGTGGTGTTTCTGTGTGGCCGCTATGAAGGTATTGATGAGCGCGTGATTGAGATGGCGGTGGATGAAGAATGGTCCATCGGCGATTACGTGGTCAGTGGTGGTGAATTGCCGGTGATGTCCATGATCGACGCCACGGTACGTTTACTGCCCGGTGTGCTGGGGCACAAGGATTCAGCGGCGGAAGATTCGTTCTTTCAGGGTTTGCTGGACTGCCCGCATTATACCAGGCCGGAGGATTATCAGGGCCGCCCGGTACCCAGCGTGCTGTTGAGTGGCCATCACGCTGAAATTCGGCGCTGGCGCCTGAAGCAGGCGTTGGGCAGAACCTGGCAGCGGCGTCCGGATTTGCTCCACAGCAGGCCTCTGAGCAAAGAGGAGCAGCAGCTGTTAAACGAATACAAGGGTGAGCATGGCTTGTCCTGAACGGTTTTATTAACGACGTGAATGTAGTGCCGATTCGGCCCTACCTCTGGCGCGAACATTGAGGAAACTCTCATGAGTGGTAAAAACAAAATCATCCAGGCACTGGAAAACGAGCAAATGAAGCAGGACCTGCCCAAGTTCAGCGTCGGCGACACTGTCGTTGTCAACGTGAAGGTAACGGAGGGTGACCGTACTCGTCTGCAGGCTTACGAAGGTGTGGTAATTGGTAAGCGCAATCGTGGCCTGAATTCCGGATTCACCGTGCGCAAAATTTCCAACGGCGTTGGCGTTGAACGTACTTTCCAGACCCATAGCCCGCTGGTGGACAGCATTACCGTGAAGCGCCGTGGTGCGGTTCGTCGTGCCAAGCTGTACTTCCTGCGCGAGCGCACTGGTAAGTCTGCCCGTATTCGCGAAAAACTCAATTAATCGGGTTTTATCGCCGCCAGATCAAAGCGACCCATCCGGGGCGCTTTTTTTGTCTAGTCCTCCAGCGGGGACCGGTACAGAACTTTAACCTGCTGCAGGGTGTTTTTACCGGGATTTTTCAGGTAACCGATGGCGTAGGTTGAGCGCAGAACGGCGTCCACCACCGCTTGCTGGGATGTCACCTCTGAGGGGATTTTACCCTTGCCGCTGAACAGGTAGTACGCGCGATAGCGCTTCAGTTTGGGCAGGGAAATGCCAATGATTTTCTCGTAAAACGTGCGGTACAGGTCGCTGGTCTGAGACTGGTCAATGGCCACGGGTTCGTGCTCCGTCCCGGGGTAGAGGTGGAGTCGTCCCAGAAATACTTTTCGCACCTCCTTGGTGGTTAGTTGCTGCACCGGGTTGTCCTGGTTGGTGACCACAAAAATGTCGGCCCTGCACAGGCCGGCACACAGCATAACGCTCAGCCCAATGATCAATTGTAATGAGGTGGATCGAATGAGCTGTCCCATCAAAACACCACATCCATCACCACGGTGAATAACGTGGCGCTGTCCGGTGGAGCACGTTCGTCATTCAGGGGAAAGCCCTGCCCGGTGGAGCCCGCCAGGAAATTGAAACGCTGAGCCTCGAATTTGATGCAGGTGTTGGGCATAAAGTCGTAGCGTATGCCCAGGGTGATGCTGCGCTCCTTGGCCTTGAAACTCTGGATGGAATCCCGGGTGCCCTCCAGCACCGTGGTGAATGGCGGCACTGGATAATTGGCCAGCGCCTCATCGATCAGCGGCAAAGTGGACTTGTTCAGTGTGTTGTCGTACGCGCTCAACACACCATAGGGTGTCAGCTTTTCGAAATGGTAGAGCAGGGACAGGTACCAGCCATCCGAATCGTTGGCAAAGCCGGAGTCGGGGCTCAGTATCCAGTACTTTTCGGCAATCACGCCCCATTGCTCAATATCCCATTGTCCGCCAATTGCATGGTATTGGTAGTTGGTGCCGGCCGCGGAAAGCGATGAGCCGATTGCCTCGAATATGGGGTCTCCGGTGAGCGCCGTGAAATCCTTGTAATAGCTTTCGACCTCTTTCAGGCTCTCTGATGAAATGTTGGTGTGCTCCACATGGAAACTGTAACGCAGTAACCAGTTCAACGAACGCAGGGTCAGAGATGTGCCGTAGGTGGGGCTTGCATCCACGGTTACATCGCGGATTTCGCCCTCCACTTCGCCGGCAAACAGCTGGAGGTCCAGTTCCAGCTCGTCGGACAGGTCCAGGGTGTAGAGCAGGTCGCCGCCGTCGATGTTACCCAGGGGTTGCAAAAGGTAAGCGTAAACATCGATGGGAGGGCGGGCCCAAGGGTAGGAGTACCCCACATCCCGTGTGCCGGAGTAAATATAATGGGAGGAACGCACACGCCCCAGCCTCAGTTGGAGATTGGGTGAGGCCTGGTAGCTTAAGAAGAGCCATTGTACCTGGGGGGTATAGGATTCATTGCCTCCCAGTGCCAGCCCGGAGCTGGATACCTGTGTGGTGAAGGACAGTTGCTCTGTCAGGTTGCCCTGTAACTGTACGCCGAGCCGGGTGTCATTGTCGAAATCCCAGTTATCGTCGGCTTCGCCGAATTGGAAGTTCTCCCGGTTAACTTTGCCGACGCCAATTGATCCAAATCCGGAAAATTGCCAATTTTGCTCACTAAAACAGTTGCTTGCGACTGTTAAAATAAGCGCTGAAAAGAGTACCCGCACAGCCTGCCCTTATGATTTTTCTGGTTCCTTCCCTAAGCATAGTCAAATCCTGCCGTGATGGCGGCGGCAGGTGCAAGAAACAGGATAAAGATCATCGGGCTGCTAGAATTAGGGTTGAGCAGGCTGAAGCCAGGCATGGCTGGTGGGCGCAGTGAGATTCAATCAAAACGCCAAAATTAGATTGTACATTCTGTCTATCGCCCTGATTGGGGGGGTGGGATTTTTCTGTTACCTGCTGACCAATGTGTTGATGGCGGGCCAGAACGAGCGGCGTTTGGACGAGCTGCTCAATAAGCAACATCCGGTGATTGAGCAGGTGCGGGCCTTAAAGCGCGATATTCAGGTGCTGCGCGAGATCATGACCTCCGCGGTAGCGCTTGAGGATGCGTTCATGCTGGAGGATTCTGAGGAGGTTGCGCGTCAGGTGCAGCGGCGCCTGGATGCGTTGTCTGAACTGGATTCCGAAATGACCACATTGACTGCAAACGTAGGTGGCGTATTTCGTAACTACTACGATATCTCGCGGGGGCTGGCTCAGGAGTTGATTGAATATCCGGATCAGTTGCAGCGTTTTCAGATCAGAATTGATCGTTCCCATCAGATCTACGATGGCCTGATGGCCATTCTGGATCGAACCCTGGCGGAGCGGCAACAAAGTTTCGCCCTGTTATTGCGGAAAACCGATGCTGCCGTGAAGCAGGCCAATCTGTTTGGTGCCCTGTTGGGCGCTTTCGTTATTGTGGCCTTGCTGGTACTGGCCTGGATTATTTCAGTGAGGGTGTTGCGCGAGATCAATCGCACCAATCGCCTGAAGGATGAGTTTCTGGCCACCATCAGTCACGAGATGCGCACCCCCATGAACGGGATCATTGGATCACTCAATTTGCTTTCAAAAGTGGAGTTGAGCCCGGATCAACAAGTGTGGTTGGAGGCGGCTTCCCGGTCAGCGGATACCATGCTGATGTCCATTGATGACATTTTGGAGCTCAGTGAAATCATGTCCGGGCGCGGTGAAGTGCAACTGGCACCACTGTGCTTGCGCCCTTTCATAGAGAAACTGGTGGCGGTCGCTAAGGTTGATGTGGAAAGCAAAGGCCTGACCCTTGAGTGCCACCTGGATGAGGTGGTGGATCGTACCCTGGTCTGTGATGAGAAAAAAACCGTTCACGTTATCCGGCACCTGCTCAGCAACGCCATTAAGTTTTCTTCACAAGGCTCGGTACTGATCTCCGTTTCCCGTATTGCGGGGGCAAACCACCGACCCGATCGTATCAGTGTGGTGATACAGGATTCCGGCCCCGGAATCGAGCCACACCTTATCAAGCATTTATTTAAGCCATTTCAGCAGTTGGATGGATCTTTTCGGCGCCAATTCCAGGGTATGGGCATCGGGCTGTCCATCTGTAAGGCTATCGCCAATCTGCTGGGCGGCACCATTTACCTGGAAAACCGCGCCGGTGGCGGGCTGTCAGTGGAGTTTTGCTTCCCCGTATACGAAGCCTCGGATTTCCCTGCTGATACCGGCCCCCTTGAGACTCATGTCGCCATTGTGGAGCAGCAGCCTTTGGTGTTGGTGGTGGAGGACAACCCGGTTAATCAGATGGTGATCAAGGGCTACCTGAAGCGTTTGGGGTGCGATGTGATTACCGCAAACAACGGCAAGGAAGCCCTGGAAAGAGTGGGGGAGCGGCCGGTGGATCTGGTGTTTATGGATTGCCAGATGCCGATCATGGATGGGTTTGAAGCCACCCGTAAAATGCGGGAGATGCAGGCGCCGATTTGTAATCTTCCTATTATCGCCGTCACTGCCAATGCCATGGAGGCAGACCGCAAAATGTGCCTGCAATCCGGTATGGATGGTTATTTGAAGAAACCTGTGGCGCTGGATGACATTGAGTCAGAGCTCAGGGCGCATGTGTCCAGCGCCGCCTGAAGCGGAGCTCAGGATTCAAATCGATAGGGTAGAAATTCGCGCTCATTTTCATCGATGTGGATTTTTTTGCCGATGGGTGGAAACGCTCGTTGCGGGCAGTCTGTGCGTTCGCAAACACGGCAGCTGACTCCAATGGGCACTGCGGCTTCCTTGTCATTAAGATCAATGCCGGCGGAGTAAATCAATTGCGGGGCGTGGGCGATTTCGCAACCCAGGCCAACGGCAAAGTTTTTCTGTGGCATCAGGAAACCGCCCTCGGTTCGGCTGACGGTGCGGGCAATGCAGAAGTAAGTTTTACCATCGGGCATCTGCGCCACCTGGCGCAGTATTTTGCCGGGCTGGGCAAAGGCTTCATGCACATTCCACAGTGGGCAGGCGCCGCCCACCCGGGCAAAATGAAAGCTGCTGGCACTTTGACGCTTGGAAATATTGCCGGCGGCATCCACCCGCAGGAAGTAGAAGGGGATGCCCTTGGCGGAAGGCCGCTGCAGAGTGCTGAGGCGATGGCAGATCTGTTCGAAGCTGACATTGAACAGGATCTGCAAGCGTTCGATGTCGTAGCGCTCCTGTTGCGCCTTTTGCAGAAAATTCTCGTAGGGCATGAGCAGTGCCCCGGCAAAATAATTGGCCAGCCCCACCCGGCACACCGCATTGGATTCCGGGTTGGTAAAACGGGCTTTGGCAATAATATCGTCCAGTAATGCAGCATGTTCCAGCAGGCAAATCTGGTGTGCCAGGTGAAATATCCGTTGTCGCAGTGACAGCAGCTTGGACAGCACCAACTGCCGCTTGCGGGCATCAAACTGGCGCAGGCGTTCGCTGTCCGCGTCAACGATAACGTGAATATCGTGTTTGCGCTTCAGATAATCAATGAGCTGACCTTCGCCGCCACCGTGGTGCATGGACTCCTGTTTGAACAGGGTTTCCGCCGCCTGATCCAGGCTGTCAAAATAGTTGTTCTGGTAGTAGAAAAAATCCCGGGTTTCCTCGTAGGGAAACTGTGGGCCCTCAATTGAGCGCACAGCTTCGTCCCCGGTGACGCCTTCTGCCAGGCCAACGTAGTTCTGCTTGGTTTGCAGGTAGGATTGATACAGGCTCAAAAAATGGCGGGCAAAGGTGGGGGACCGGGTCACAATCTCTTTCAGTTCCGGCAACAGCACTTTCTCGTTCTCAAACAGGGGGTCTTCCAGGCAGTCCTTGATTTCCGCCACCAACCGGTCGTCCTCCTCCTCAGAAAAGTGAGTGAGATCGATTTCAAACACCCCTCCCAGTTTCAGCAAAACCTGGACGGTGAGGGGGCGCTGGTCATTTTCAATCTGATTCAGGTAGCTGGGGGACAGCCCCAGCTTGTTGGCCAGCTCGGCCTGGCTCAGGCGGTGTTGCTCCCGCAGGCGGCGCAGTTTGCTGCCCAGGAAGAGTTTGCGTTTACGTTGTCCCATAGTGCGGTCTTTGTGTGGTTTGCGAATTTGCAATATTGGCAAAAAAACAAAGGGAATTGCAAATGTATTTGCAAGTGAGCACGTTTCCCTGGTGTTTTCTTTGCTTTTTCTCTGATTGATTCCAATAATTTGCGCCACCAGGTCTTTGCAATGTTCACAAAATTTCTCAAATGAGGTGTCCTATGCCCCACTACCAAGCCCCCCTTCAGGATATGGAGTTTCTATTGTTCGAGGTGTTTGAAGCGCATCAGCATTGGCAGCAGTGGCCGGATTTGGCGGGGGTACTGGATATGGATACCGCGCGGGCAATGCTTGCGGAGGCGGCTAAGCTGGCAGCCAACACCATCGCCCCCCTGAACCGCAGCGGGGATGAAGAAGGGGTCAGGTTGGAACAGGGCAGGGTGGTGACCCCAGCCGGGTTCCCAGAGGCCTTCTCCGCCTTCAGTGAGGCCGGGTTATCCGCCTTGACAGGAAACCCCGCTTACGGAGGGCTGGGCATGCCAAAGTCTTTGGCAGTGCTGGTGGATGAAATGATGTACGCCGCCAACAGTGGCTTCAATCTGTATCCGGCGTTAACCGCAGGTGCCTGTCTGGCGCTGGATGCCCACGGTAGCGAGGCCCTGAAACAGCGCTACCTGCCTAATCTATATAGTGGCCGCTGGACCGGCACCATGTGTTTGACGGAGCCCCACGCCGGCAGCGATCTGGGGTTGATTCGTACCCGGGCGGAGCCGTTGTCGGATGGCAGTTACTCGGTCACCGGCACCAAGATATTTATTACCGGGGGTGATCATGATCTGGCGGATAATATCGTGCATCTGGTGCTGGCCAAACTGCCTGATGCTCCCGCCGGCTCCCGTGGGATTTCTCTGTTTCTGGTGCCCAAGTTCGCCGTGGCGGAAGATGGATCTCTGCAGGGTGAAAATGGTGTCAGCTGCGGGGCATTGGAACATAAGATGGGCATCAAGAGTTCCGCCACCTGCGTGATGAATTTTGATGCTGCCCGGGGTTACCTGGTGGGCGACCTCAACCGCGGACTGCAGTGCATGTTTACCATGATGAATTGCGAGCGCCTGTCGATTGGTATTCAGGGGCTGGGGTGTGGTGATGCCTCTTATCAGAGTGCTGTTCGTTATGCTCTGGAGCGGCTGCAAGGGCGATCATTGGCGGAGTCCGGTGGCAACGCATCGGCTGACCCCATCATTGTGCATCCGGATGTGCGCCGCATGCTGTTGAACATGAAGTCGCTCACCGAAGCAGGACGGGCATTTGCCATTTATCTGGGATTGCAGTTGGATCACGCCAAGCATGCCGACAATGATGAAACGCGGGCATTGGCCCAGGCCCGGGTTGCGTTGTTGACGCCGGTGGCAAAAGCCTTTTTCACCGACATGGGGCTGGATTGCACCGTGCTCGGCCAGCAGGTGTTCGGTGGGCACGGTTATATTCGGGAATGGGGGCAGGAGCAGTTGGTACGTGACGTGCGGATTGCCCAGATTTACGAAGGCACCAACGGTATCCAGGCCATGGATCTGATGCAGCGCAAGGTGTTCGCTAATGGCGGTGAGTGGATGGAGGCGTATCTGGATGAGATCAGGCAGTGCGCCAGATCCAGTGGGGGTAGTGCTCTTGAGCATTATGGCGCCGCATTATTGCAACGGGCGGACCAGTTACAGAACCTGACCGACACCCTGGTTGCCAGTGGCGAACAATCGCTGTTGGAGTTGGGGGCGGCCGCCTGCGATTATTTACAGGTGGTCGGCTATGTCTCGTATGGCTATATGTGGCTCAAAATGATGAGTAAGGCCACCGCTGCCAGCAGCAAGCACAAAACCGGTGCTTATTATTTCAATCGTATCCTGCCCAGGGTGGATAGCCTGATAGCGGTGCTTGCCAGCGGCGCCGACGATATGATGGCATTGGCGCCAGATGAGTTCTAGAGGCCTTTCAGCAGCACGCTGCCCAGGGGCTCGTTGTCGCGGGTGATGGCCAGGCTCTTGATTTCCCCTTCAGAGAGCTTGATTTCCAGGGGGTCGAAATCCGGCACAAGTAAATAACCGATGGCCGCTTCGCTGGGATTATCCAGTTCGAACGTGACCGTGTCGGAGCCATAGTCAAACATGATGATGCTGGGTTTGCTGGAAGGAATATTGGCGATGTAGCTGGGCACGACATCACCCCGGTCACTGCGGATTTGCACCATGTTGTTGACCGGCCAGGTGACCTTCGCCTGGCGGGATTGCCGTGACTGTACGCGGGCCAGGTTATTGGCAAAATCCAGCGCAGCACTGCTGGCAGAGATGCGGTGGGTGGCGAAATCTTTGCTCTTGATGCGAAAGGTTTCGCCGCTGCCCACGAAATACACCGGCTGATCAAAGCCAGAGGCATCAATCACGATTTCAACGTCGTGGAGAGGGCGGGACCCGTCCACCATATAGGCAACAATGAATTCCGGGGTGGTATTCAGCATTTTGACACTGCCATGAATTTTTCTGGGAGGCACCCCGCCGGTTTTGCCTGCCGCTTTTTGCTTGGCAACGCTGGCTATGGGCGGTTTGCTCAGGGGCAGGGCACCGAACAGAGCACTCACGTGTGAGCGGGTTTGGTCCAGGCACGTATTCAGATTACCCAGGCTTTTTTCGATGCTGCGGGCTGTTCCGGTCTGTTGGTTTGCTTGGTAATAATTGTTTTTGGCCAGAGCCGCTCGAACGTTGTTTCGCGTTTGAATAGCAGACTCGTACTGGGAGCGGGCTTTGTCGTAAGCCGCCTGATCCACCTGCGCAAGCGGGAATTTCTGTGCCGCCCCGCATTGGGAATTGGCTCGTTTCAAGGCGCCGTTGTATTCATCGAGTTCTTTTTGCGCCAATTCCAGGGATGACTCGAGGCCGCTCAGCTGCGCGTTCAATTTCTGCAGGCAAAGATCGCCCGCTTGCAGGTATTGGTTTTTGCTTATTGTGCCGGGATCGTCTGGGTTTTTATCCATCTCTGCCAAGGCCAATGATTCTGCCATAACGGCGGCGCGGTGTTTTTGCGCAGCATTAACGGCGCTTTTTATTTCCTGCAGGTTGGAAGCGTTCAAGGCAGTGGGCTTTGTGGTTTGCAGTGTGGTTTGGCACAACGTTGCATAGGCCTCACTTTCCTCCAGTACGGTTTCGATGGCCAGTGCCAGGGCTTCCTGCTTTTCATTGAAGCCTGCAATTTTCTTCTCCAGCCTGTTGCAGCTGCGAATTTGATTGCGAATGCTGAACCGGTCATTCAGGCTGGGGGAGGTGCTCAGTGCTTCCTGCTTCAGGCGGTTAAAGCGCTGATAGGAAATGTTGGCCTGTTCAGGGTTTTGTGCCTTGAGCTGATTCTTGGCTTCATCGCAGGCGGCCAGGGCTTGATCCAGGATGGGGGTGCCGATGGCGATTTCAATATCGGTGGCCACCCGTTCACAAAACTTGAGGTTGCTGTCCATGCCACGTTTTTGGGTGGACAGTATGGTGCTGTTGATGCCGCTGGCCTCTTGTTTAAGTGACTCATACTTATCCAGGGCTGCTTTGGCTCGGGGTACGTTGTTGGCCGTTAACGCATCCTTGGCATCGGTGCAGTATTCAAACCCTTGCAGATACAGATTGACGGCATCGTCGAATGTATCCGCCATCAGTGAATGGCTGTTCAGGGCCAGAACGGCCCCCGAAAAAAAGATCAGTTTTCTAAACATACTGCGGGACTACCTAAAGCACTTAGCGGCGTTTGCCTGGTTCCTTCTTGTCTTCCTTTAGAAAGACTAGACCAGAATCAGCGTCGCGAGCCCTAGGAACAGGAAAAAGCCCATGCTGTCGGTGGCAAAGGTGAGCACCACCGAGGAGCCCATGGCCGGATCTTTTTTCAGGCGAACCAATAGCATGGGCACCGTAATGCCGATCAAGGCGGCCAACAGCAGGTTCAGCATCACGGCTCCCATCATGACACAGCCCAGCAGCGGGTTTTGATACAGCAGCCAGGCGAAGAGACCCAGCACCGAGCCCCATATCACCCCATTGATCAGGCTGATCAGCAGCTCTTTACGGTAGATATAGCCCAGGTTGCCACCCTGTATCTGCTCCATGGCCAGGCCGCGTATCACCAGCGCCGCGGTCTGGTTGCCGGTGTTACCGCCGACGCTGGCTACAATGGGCATCAGGGTGGCCAGCGCCACCAGTTGCTGAATGGTGCCTTCAAACAGGCTGATGAAACGGGTGGCGAGAAAGGCGGTCAGCAAATTGATCATCAGCCAGGGCCAGCGCTCCCGGGCACCTTCCAGAATGGGGCCAAACAGGTCGGTGTCCGCCTTCAGCCCTTCTTTGGCCAGTGCCTGTTTCTGCGCCACTTCCCGTAAGTGGTCCATGATGGTTTCAACCCGCAGACGACCGATCAGGCGGTGATGTTCATCCACCACCGGGGCTGATATCAGGTCATAGCGCTCGAAGGCCTGGCCGGCGTCTACCGCATCGTCGCCGGGAGAAAAGGCCACCACATCGGTATCCATGCAATCGCGAACCAGGGTGTCTTCAGGGAACCGCATGAGCTCGATTAACGGCACTACGCCCACCAATTGGTGGTGGTGCCCGGTGACAAACAGTTTGTCGGTTTGTGGTGGCAGTTCCGGGGCAGAGCGTACCCGTTCAATGGCGTCCCGAATGGTGAGGGATTCATGGATGACGAGGCTGTCCCGGCTCATGTTGTCGCCGACGCTGCCCTCCGGGTAGGCAATGGTTTGCTTTACCCAATTGCGTTCGTTGGTTTCCAGCGCATCGATCGCCTGTTGCAGTACAGCCGGTGGTAGCAGGTTATCGATTTCGGTCAGCTCATCACTGTCCAAAGCGCCTAGAATCGACAGCAGGCGGGCTTCGTCCGTGAGCTCAATCAGGTCTTCCGCCACGGCATCATTCAGTTCCAGCAACACGTCACCGGCGGTTTCATCGGGCAGTTCCTGCCACACGGTGTGACGTTTGTCGGCGGGCAGCATGTTAAGCAGGTGGCCGATATCCGCCTTGTTGAGACGATTGAGTTCCCGCACCAGTGCTGCCTGCTGTTGCCTTTGCACCAGGTTTTCAATGAGGTCCGACCGGTTTTGCTGCTGGCGGTGGGTTACACTCTCCACCACAGATTGGCGCTGCAGTTGCTCAAGCACCGGGGCCAGCCTTCGGGCCAGTTTCTTTGGGCGTTCTTCTGGGGTACTCATCCTGGGGATCATCCGCCGTGCCGTCGGGATTGGGATACTGGGCTAGGTAGCCGGTGAAATAACTAGCCGGTGAAAACAGGAAAGGGCCGCAAATGCGACCCTTTCAGAACATCAGTGCTCATATGGGAGCGTTGAGACCTGGTGATCAGAAACGCCAGGCACCGTTCAGGCTCAACCCTTCCAGTTCGTAGTCGCTTTTGTCCTGCAGCATCATCCACTCCAGGCCTACTTTAAAGCTGCCCAGCTCCACGTCGGCTCCCAGGCCGTAGGAGAGGTCAGACTCGGTCTGGTCAATGGAGGCTCCCCAGAATTCATAATCCACTTTGGTGTAGCCCAGAATCACGTAGGGAAACAGCATATCGGCGAAGGTCATGCCGCCTTTCACATAAAAGCCGATGTGCTCGTCTACTTTCAAGGCTGCGCCAGTGACATTATCATCGCTCAGGCTGCGACCAAAGCGGCCTTCGATCTGAAAGTTTTCATTAAGGTTGCCGCCGATGATGAACGCCAAGCCATCGGGCTCCAGGTCATCCAGTCCGGATGTGCTGAAGGTATAGAGATTATATTGGGCGCCCACATAGCTTTCGCCCTCTGCCATGGCGGCTTGCGCGCCACTGAACATGCCTGTAGCTACTGCAACCGCTATGAGAGTTCTTTTCATTTTTTATTCCTCGCTTCCCTTATTGTTCTGGTTTCGCGCGTAAATAACCCGATATTCGTTGCGAATCTTGGCGCGCGTTACGGGGAATATAGTTGACTTATCGCTCTAGGGCAAAAAGTTAATGAATGTCATCAGGACAAAATGGAGGTGAAAAAGCCGCGTCGGCTGTAGTGGGAGTGCCGACGCGGATTCGGAACGATTAAAACCGGCTAGGATCGGGGATTGTTTTCTTTATCATCCATGACCTTGGAGATATGCTGTCCATCCTCCAGGGTTTCAAACATGTCTGATGCCATTTCACCCACTTTCTGGTTGATCTCGCGGATCTTTTCATAGACAACGCCGATGGTTTGCTGGTTTTTGTCGCGCAATTTTTGCCCATCTTCGTCCAGTAGACCCGATCGCTCCAAGGCTTCAAACGGCATATCCGCAATGGATTTGTGAACTTCCGCCACCGTTTTGGCGCCATTGTCGATGGCGGTTTGAATCATATCCTTCAGTAATTCAGCTTTGTTCAGTATTCCCATATCAATAACCCTGTTTTCGGTTGCCACTCATCAGTAAGTTTAATTCTATACCATTAATGAGTGGCAACCGAAAGCCATCCTTACTTCGCGCTGGGGAACGAGTATTTCCATACCCGCTGCAGTACGGTTTTGTACTGGTGCCAGAAGGGGCCGGTGTTATAGGGCAGGCCATATTTTTCGCAGATCTCCTGCACTCTGGGGCCCATTTGTTCATAGCGGTTGGCTGGGATGTCCGGGAACAAATGATGCTCGATCTGATAGCTGAGATGGCCGCTCATAATATGCAGCAGTTTGCTGCCAGAGAGATTACTGGAACCCAGCAGCTGGCGGTAGTACCACTCACCTTTGGTTTCGTTCTCACATTCAGCTTCGCTGAAGGCCTGCGCCTGTTCAGTAAAGTGACCGCAGAAAATAATGGCCGAGGCCCACAGGTTGCGACCCAGGTTTGCCATCGCGTTGCCCAGCATGACTTTCCAGAAGAACGGACCAGCCAGAGCGGGGAAGAATACATAATCCTTGAATACCTGTTTGGCACCTTTGCGGAACAGCCCTTTTAAGTAAGGCTTCTTTTCTTCCAGGTCGAAGGTGCCCTCACGGAACCTTTCCGACTCCAGTTCATGCAGCGCAACGCCCCATTGGAAGAAAATACTCAAGGCTGCAAAATACACCATCTGAATGCTGCGCATTGGGTGCCACGGTGTGTCATCCGACAGGCGCAGTACAGCATAGCCGTAATCCCGATCCTTGCCGATGATGTTGGTGAATGTGTGGTGCTCATAGTTGTGGGTACGCTTCCAGGATTGCGCATCACAGGCAGTATCCCATTCGAAATTCTTCGAATGCATCTTGGGGTCATTGGCCCAATCGAATTGACCGTGCATTACGTTGTGCCCGATCTCCATATTGTCCATGATTTTAGACACTGACAGAGCAGTCACTCCCAGCATGAAGGGCACGGGTGTAAAGCTGAAGTGAATCAGCGTACGCCCGGCGATTTCCAGATAGCGCTGTACACGAATGATGTTTTTCATGTAGTCCACATCGGATTGACCCAGGTCTGCGACGATTTCTTCGCGCAGAGCGTCAAATTCCTTCTGCAGGCTTTCATATTGTTCCTTGGTCAGTCGACGATTACCTTTCACACCGCCGATCTTCACATCTTCCTGTGTCAATTGTTCAACATTGGGTTGGGTAGCAGTAGTCATAGTTTGGCTCCTCGTCCTTAGATTTCGATGTCTACGTTGCTGACCGGTGCAGAAACACAGATTCGGATGTCTTCTTCTTCATTACTTGATAGTTCGCCAGTCACCACGTTACGTACCTGGCCGGATTTCTTTTTACACTTGCAGGTATAGCAGATACCCATACGGCAGCCGGAATTGGGTTTGAGCCCGGCGCTTTCCGCCATATCCAGCAGGGTGCCAGGTTGGTCCGTGGTGGTTTCTGTGGCGCTGTTGGTAAAGCGCACGGTAACCGGAGCACCCGCTTCCACTTTTATCGGTGGCAGTCCGAATGCTTCCTCGTGAACCCGCTTGAGGTTGAAACCGGCATCCGCCAGCAGCTGTTTGGCAATTTCCCGAAACGGGTGGGGGCCACATAGGTCGATGTGTTCCGGCTTGCCTTCCAGCAGCGCCGCGATGTGTTCGGCACAAATGGGTGACTGTGGCAGTTTGTGTTTGCTTTCGCCTTCGTCGTAACTGGCGATCAGGTGGCTGTCCAGGCGGCGATTGCTCTGGCTCAGTGCCTTGATTTCGCTGCCGAAGATGAAATCCTTGCTGGTATTGGCAAAGTAGAGCAGCTTGGCGGGAACCGGCATGTTGTTTGCGCTCAGCCAGCGCAATTGGGACATGATGGGGGTAATGCCTGAGCCTGCCGCGATGTATCCAACGGGTGCATCAACATCCTGGTCCAGTACAAATTCACCTTCGGCCTGGCTGATGCTGATGATGTCACCGGTTTTCAGGTTTTCATGCATCCAGCCGGTCACACGGCCATTGGGCACTCTCTTGACGGTAAGCGTAATCGTACCGTTGTTTTTCCACTGGTAGGGGGAGGATGAAACGGTAAAGGTTCGGGTGCTCAGAACCCCATTGACGCTCAGCGTGATGTGGATGTGCTGGCCGGCCATGAAGCCTTTCCAACCGGCATTGGGCTGCAGCACCCAGGTTTTGGTGTCGGATGTTTCCTGTATGACATCCAATATCCTGGCCTTGCACTCGATGGCAGACCACATAGGGTCAACACCTTCCAGAAGGTACTCGAAATATTCGCCAGCGCGATCGGTATTGAACAGGCTGCTGTTGATCCAGGTTTGCGCTTTCTTGAGAAAACCGCTGCGTGTTGAGTGCATAGTCGTGCCTCCCTCTCACATTATGTGAACAAGTGTGCACCATGACCTGGACGGGTGTCAACAGATTTACATGGGGTTGAATGTATATGAAGAAATAGTAATTATAAAACAATGATTTATGAATATATGAATTGTGTTCATGTGTGAACTGAAATTGTTTTATGTTGGGTTTTTAGGGGGGTGGAATGGAGGCTTTTGATGGAAGTTGATGGCAATTAGGGGGCTGTTCGGCTTACAATTGAACACTAATATGAGGTGAGTTGAGAAGAATGAATAACCGTCAGGAACGGAAATTATTAACCCGGCAGTCGCTTATGAATGCGGCGTTGCAATGGGTGGAAGAGGGGCAGCATTTCTCCAGCCTGAGTATTCGTGAGGTCGCCAAGCGGGCGGGCGTGGTTCCCACCGCATTTTACCGTCATTTCAAAGACCTGGATGATCTGGCACTGAATCTGGTGGATGAGTTGAGTCTGGTGCTGCGGCAGTTGATGCGGGAAGTACGGCAGAATCGCGTTAATCCACAGCACATTATCCGTGATTCTGTACAGCAGTATTGCCAGTACGTGGTGTCCCAGCGGGTTTTTTTCATCTTCATGTCTCAATCCATGACCGGTGGAACGGCCTTGATTCGCCAGGCTGTACGCAGTGAATTGCAGTATTTTGCCAAGGAGTTGGTGGCGGATTTACAGCGTTTCAGTTTGCTCCCCAATCTGGATCCGGCGATGATGGATGTGCTCGCCGACCTCACCATCTCCACCATGGCGTTTGCCACCGTTCAATTGCTGGATTTGTCCGATGCCAGTACCCAGTCACGACAGGATTTTGAGAACAAAATGAGCCGGCAGTTGCAGCTGATTTACGTAGGAGCAGCGAACTGGAAGCGGAAGGAGCCGCTTTAAGAGTGTCGGTTTTTCTTACAGGGTTTGAGGGCTTATGGTTTCTAAGTGTCGATTAAATTTACACAGGCTGCGGTTGTGTGGCGTGGCTCATCGGCTATGTGCCTGATTGCGCTGGCAGATCTGGGATTGGCTTGACTGTTGCTTATAATGTGAGCAGAAGCGGTAAATATAGACGCTCGATAAGTTTACAGGGAGGCAGCATGCTTCGAACAATTATTAACCTGTCGGTGGCGGCAGGCATACTCGTCAGCAGCCAGCTTGCTTTGGCCTATGAGATGAGCAGCGTGAGCTGTACGGTGGCGGTTACCCAGCCCATGTGGGATGACTGTGCAGGAGCCTTTACCCTGGATAAGGGGGAAAACGACGTCACCAATGGCGATGAGTTTAATATCGTTACCCAAATCCTTAATGAGGGTGGTTTTGGCGGTGACGGCTGGGAGTTCGGTGCCAAGTATGATGGCCAGTATGAGGGTGATTCCAGCCTGTTTTCAGTCACGGGAATTGATGCCACCAGTGGTGTTCTGAATTTCAGTGGTTCGCCGCTGCTGGATGATCTGGTGTCGGTCTATGATCTGGCCATCAGCTTCAAGGCAGGGGATAGCTTCAGCATTTATTACTGGGAAGCACCGCTGCTGTCTTCAACCATAAACTGGACCACCGCTGGCGTGGCCTATGGTAAAGAGTTTCCCAAAGCGCTTTCCCACGTGTCTGTCTATCTCCGTGGTGCCACGGAAATACCGGAACCGGGCACGATGGCCTTATTGGTGATTGGCTTGTTTGGCTTGATGATGAGCCGTAAAAAAGTGAGTTGAAGGCAATTTAAGTTTGCTGCGAAGAAGCCGGGTTATACCCGGCTTCTTCGCAATACAGCGTTACCCGATTGCGCCCGTTCTCTTTTGACTGATAAAGCGCCTCATCCGCCATGGACAGCATATCCGTGTAGCGGCCATCGGCAGGGGGAATCAGTGCCACCACACCCACACTGACCGTAACCGGCACCGGGGTTTCCTTCACCAGAAATCGCATTGCAGCAACGGATTCACGAACTCTTTCTGCCACACGCAAAGCTCCCTCAACCCCGGTTTCCGGCAGTACTACACAAAATTCCTCGCCCCCATAGCGGGTGGCACGATCGCTGGGCCAGCGTAATCCATTGCGTATGGCGATAGCCACTTGCCGCAGACAGTCGTCGCCAATCAGGTGGCCGTAGGTATCGTTGAACTGTTTGAAGTGATCGATATCCATTAACAAGACCGACAGGCAATGCTGGTAGCGTGCCCCTCTGGCGTACTCCTCTTCCAGCATCCGGTCCAGAAAACGCCGGTTTTTAAGCCCGGTAAGCTGGTCAGTGTCACTGAGTTCTTCCAGTTTTTGATTCAGCGCCTCCAACTCACGGGTGCGCTCCTGCACACGATTCTCAAGGGATTCTGTGGCCTGCTTTTGAATTTCAAGCGCTTGTTCACGGGCCTGGCGCAGCTCTCTTTCCGTATTCAGGGCATCCTGCTGCGCCTCGAAGCGCATCTTACGCTCCTGATTGATGCGCTCAGCCAGGGCGAATGACAGCAGGGTGACTTCCAGTGCCGACCCTATCTGGGTGGCATAATCAGTAAACAGGTTCTTTGGCAGTAAATTGAACTTGCTGAGGGCCAGAATGATGCCCCCGGACAGCAGCGAGCTCCAGGCAATGGTGTAGTATTTCGCGGACAGCCCGCCACTGTACCAGCGAAACACGCCCAGCCCAAAACCGTAACAGCAAACGACGCCGGCAAAGGGTATGAGCACTCTGATGACAATGCTGTAAGGTAATGTAAGCGCCATGATGATCACCAAGAGGCTGATCACCGCAAAGCTGTAGCCGGCGTAGCGAATGGCACCCCGTAATTCATAGGCGCGCAAAAAGTTGTGGGTAAACAGTGAGCCAAACATCACCGAGCACGACAGTGTCACCAGAATGGCCTGGTCGTTCCAGCGGGTGTAATTTGGCCACAGGTATTGAAATGCAAATCCGCTGAGGCTGGCCAGAAACAGCGGCATGCTGCACACGAATAACACATAGTAGAGATAATTCCGCTCACCCACCGCCAGGTAGACAAACAGGTTGTACATCACCATCACGAACATGATGCCGTAGTAAATACCGTGCAGCAGAGTCTGGGTGCGGTCGTGGTTAAAAAAGGCCTGCTCCTGCCACAAGGTCAGGGGTACCTGAATGGAACTGGAACTCCTGACAGCGAAGTAAAGCGTTAATTCCTCATTGGATTGCCATTGCAGGGGAATCACAAAATTTCGATGATCAGTGGGCCGCTCGTTGAAGGGCAGTTTGTCCCCCAGCTCCAACGTTCTCTGATGATTGTCACCGTAAATAAATACGGAGATGTAATCCAGCACGGGATAGCTGATTTCAAGCAGGCGCTGCAATTCGATGGTTTCCTGATTCTGGATAGTGATTCGCAGCCACCAGGTGGAATTGTTATAGCCGTGGTTGAAAGCCTGGCGATTATTATGCTGCCACTCTGTTTCCGGCAATTGTTTGAGGTCGCTGATGGTCAGGCTGCTGTGCACATCCTCGTAGTAGTACAGATAACTGGCCAAAGGTTGCTGTACCTGGTTCTTCAATAGCTTGAATTCCGCCGCTTGCAGGCAACTGCAGAAAAAAAGGAGCAACAGGGTGGCTAGGCGCATTTTCGTTATCTTTCGGTGTTTGTTTTATAGAGTTTAGTTCATGCTTTGGTCTTGTTCGAACGAAGATCCGCAGCTCGAAGAGGGTGCCCGGCGTTCGGCAAATATGACACAGTTTCTGCCCGCCTGTTTCGCGTCATAAAGGGCTTCATCCGCCTGGGAAACCAATGATTCACCGGTTACTTTCTCACCTTTGACCATGCAACTTACCCCCAGACTGATGGATACCGGGATCAGCTCGCCCTCAACGGAGAAGGGCATTTTACTGATCTGGTCGCGCAAACGCTCTGCCACGGCCATGGCCCGCTGTGGGCCGGTTTCGGGTAACATGACACAGAATTCCTCTCCCCCATAGCGGGCAACACAGTCCACCGCGTCACGGATATTCTCACCCAAAGACGTTGCAATGGCCTTAAGGCAGTCATCGCCCACCAGGTGGCCGTAAGTATCGTTGAACTGTTTAAAGTGATCTACATCCAGCAGTATGATGGAAAGATCGTGTTGATAGCGGCTGCAGCGGGTGATTTCTTCGTGCATGACCCGATCCAGATAGCGGCGGTTTTTCAGGCCGGTTAGCTGATCCGTATCGCTCAGTTCGGCCAGTTGTCGATTCAGTGTTTCCAGCTCCCGGGTGCGTTCCTGCACCCGGGATTCCAGCTCTTCTGTGGTTTGTTGCTGGATGCGCAACGCCTGCTCCCGGGCACGGCGTGTTTCCCGCTCTGCCTGCAGGGCGTTGTCCTGGGCGTCTGATCGCAGGCGGCGTTCTTCATTGATGCTTTCCGCCAGTGCGAAAGAGAGCAGTATCACCTCGATGCTGGAACCGATTTGTAGCGTGTTTTCGGTGATCAGATTGGTAGGGATCAGGCCCAGCTTGTTCAGCCCCAGTGAAATGCCCCCCAAGAGAAAGGCTGACCAGCCCACGGTGTAGTACTTGGCAGATAAACCACTGCGATTCCACATGATCATGCCAAACAACAATCCCATGGTGCAGGATACTGTGGTGGCGGGAATCAATATGCTGATGATCAGTTGATAGTCCACCACATGAGACAACAGCAGTAGCAAAACGATACTGCCCTGTTGTATCCGAAATAAAAGGGTGGCCCACCGGCCCAGTTGCTTTATTTTCAGAAAGCTCTCAGTGAACAACGCACCAAACAGTACCGCCAGACACAGGGGCCAGATGATGGCCAAATCATTCCATTGCGGGTGGTTGGGCCACAGATATTCAAAGCTGAAACCTTTGATTCCGGCAATGAACATGGGAAGGCTGAACGCGAAGCACACGTAAAGGATGAAGTTTTTTTCCCGCACCGCCAGAAATACAAACAGGTTGTACACGGTCATCACGATCATGACGCCAAAGTAAAACCCCTGCAGCAGGTTTGCAGTGCGGTCCTGGCGGTAATATTCCTGAGGTTGCCACAATATCAGCGGCACCTGAAGCGCACTGCTGGTGCGAACTTCGATATAGACTGACACCTGACCCTGGGCAGGCAGAGTGATGGGGGCGAGAAAATTGTGTGACTTAATGGGGCGATGATCAAAAGGCAGGGCGTCGCCCATGACGAAAACGTCGATCTTGCCATTCCAAACCATATGAACGGCCAGATGATCCAGCCCGGGATACCCCACTTCCAACAGGTGCCTGACCTCCTCGGGGCTTGTGTTTGCAAGGTTAAAAGTGAGCCACCAGGTGGAGGTGCTGTACCCCATGGAAAAGGTGTTGTCGCCGTAGGCTTGCCACTGGCTGCCAGGGAGCGCCAGAATATCCTGTAGATTCAGGCTGTTACTGTTGTCTTCCAGATAACGGGTTGCACTGGAGAGATTGATGGGGCCAGCGTGCTCGCTGTCGATGGTAACGGTCGCCAGGCAAGGTATTGAGAGCAGAAGTAACAGGGCGGCCAATAGGGGCATCTTAAACCGTTTTCATACCTCGATATTATTTTAGTTAAGTGTAGTTCAAGGACCTGAAATGTAACTTGATCCTATAAATTGTTTCCTCCTTGTTCCAATGGGGTGTAATGCTGTGAAACGGTATTGTGGTTATAAGTCTCAGGCGTATTATGACAATCACAACAACAAGAAAAACAGAGGGTATTCGACATGAAAGCATTTGCTCTTGTAATTCTGATCTCCGCACTGGCCGTAATTCTTGTTCGTGGCGCATTCCATCTCCTTATCGTTCCCTTTATATCCGCAAGTTGCGAGGCGGATTAGCCCTTGCGGGCCCAGTAAACCGGGCCCCGCTTTTTTCTTAGAGCGCTGAATTTGCTATGCTTTTGCGTACCTAATACTCCCTGCGGAAAGCGCCGGCATGTCTTCGTCTGATTCCACCACTGTTGTTAACCAGTATCTGGATGCCTGTTGGCTGGAAAAGGGGCTCAGTGACAACAGCCTGGACTCCTATCGACGGGACTTGTGTTCCTACGCCGAATGGCTGACTAAATCGGGTATGCCCGGGTTGTTGCTGGCCACAGATCAGGATCTCAATCGCTATCTCGCCCACCGTTACCAGTGCCGGTTCAGTGCCCGATCCACGGCGCGCTTCCTGTCCGTTATCCGTGGTTTCTGCCAGTATTGCGTGCGTGAATCCCTGATGGCGCAAGATCCTACCTTGCGGGTTGAGATGCCGAAGCTGGGTAAGCCGTTACCCAAAACCATGAGTGAGGCGGATGTGGAGGCCCTGCTGGCTGCACCCAATCTGGATGAGCCCCTGGGCTTGAGGGACAAGGCCATGTTGGAATTACTCTATGCCTGCGGTTTGCGCGTCAGTGAGTTGGTGGCGCTCAGCACCTATGACATCAATCTGCGTCAGGGTGTTATCCGGTTGATGGGCAAGGGCAGCAAGGAGCGGCTGGTGCCCATGGGTGAGGAATCGATCACCTGGTTGTTGCGCTACCTGAAAGAGGCCCGCTTGAGTCTGCTGGCGAATCCGGAAAGTGATGTGTTGTTCCCCAGTAATCGCGGTACACAGATGACCCGCCAGACATTCTGGCATCGTGTTAAACATTACGTGGCTTTGGCCGGAATAAACACTAAGGTGTCCCCCCACACGCTGCGTCATGCTTTCGCAACGCATTTGTTGAATCATGGTGCGGATTTGAGGGTTGTGCAGTTGTTACTGGGGCACAGCGACCTTTCCACCACCCAGATTTATACCCATGTTGCCAAACATCGCTTGCAGGAAATGCACCGGCAGCATCACCCAAGGGGCTGAGTTCTTGCCGGTGGCGGGAATTTTGCCTCTGACAGGCTGGAACTTGTGGCCTATCTTGGGTTCTAATACCCCAGTGTTATGGCATTCCGGAATTCAGAGAGAGAGCAATGTTAAGAGTATTCATGATGATCGCAGCGGCCCTGTCCGCGTTGCCGTTGGTTTCGCACGCAGCTGGTGATCAGGACGTAATCAGGAACACCTTCGCTGCCCGCTTCCCCCAGGTTAAGATCAATACGATTGATCAATCCGGTGTGCAGGGCATATACCAGGTGGAGACCAGCAGCGGTGAACTGCTGTATGTGTCGGCAGACAGCAAATTTGTGTTCACCGGAGATTTGCTCAACATTGGTGGCGCGCAGACGGTGAACGTCAGCGAGAACCACCGCAGTGCCAAGCGGTTGGACGCGTTGAATAACCTGCAGGACACTGACCTTGTGGTCTATCCGGCCACGGAGGATGAGAAAGGGGAGGTGTTGGTGTTCACTGATACCAGCTGCGGTTATTGTCGTAAATTCCACACTGAGATCAAAGCGATGAATGATCTGGGTATAACCGTCAAGTATGTAGCCTGGCCACGCTACGGATTGCAGTCCCCGGCGGGGCAGACAATGGTCAACGTCTGGTGTGCCGAAGACCGCGAAGCCGCCATGACCAAGGCCAAGTCCAATGAAACGGTTTCAGCGCCTGCCGGTAAGGTGTGCGAACAGAATACCATTCAGGACCAGATCAATCTCGGGCATCAGATCGGTGTGCGCGGTACACCGGCTGTGTTTTCCAAGGACGGCCGTCAACTGGGTGGTTATATGAAGGCCGGGCAATTGGCTCAGCAGCTGGGCCTGCAATAGTCCGTTCCTGGCCCGCCGGCAGCGGTGGGCCATAATTCTCCCCTCCGTCTCCATTGACGATCCTGCGTCACATCAGTATTGTTCACACTCTTTGCATTCCGGCCAAAGTTAGTAACCATTTACACGCGGTTGAAGGTGTCCTGTGACCGAATTTTCCCGAATCCAACGTCTCCCTCCTTATGTCTTCAATATTGTTGGGGAATTGAAGAAGCAGGCCCGGTCCCGCGGCGAAGACATCATCGATTTTGGTATGGGCAATCCGGATCAGCCCACCCCGCAACATATTGTGGCGAAACTGGTGGAAACCGTGCAGCGTGGGGATACCCACCGTTACTCGCAATCCAAGGGGATTCCCCGTCTGCGCAAGGCCATCAGCGATTGGTATCAGCGCCGCTATGGGGTTGAAATCGATCCAGTGGACGAGGCCATAGTCACCATCGGCTCGAAGGAAGGCCTGGCGCACCTGGCGCTGGCCACCATGAGCACCGGGGATACGGTGCTGGTGCCCAATCCATCCTATCCGATCCATCCCTACGGGTTTGTCATTGCCGGCGCCGATATACGCCACGTCTCCATGACGGCCAATGTGGATTTCTTTGCGGAGCTGGAAAAGGCCATTCGGGAGAGTTGGCCAAAGCCCAAGATGCTGGTGCTGAACTTTCCCGGAAATCCCACCGCCCAATGTGTGGAATTGTCGTTCTTTGAGCAGGTGGTGAACATCTGCCGTGAGCACGAAATCTGGCTCGTTCATGACCTTGCCTACGCCGATATTGTTTTTGATGGTTATCAGGCACCCTCAGTGATGCAGGTGCCAGGGGCCAAAGACATTGCGGTTGAGTTTTTTAGTTTGTCGAAAAGTTATAATATGCCCGGCTGGCGGGTCGGATTCTGCGTAGGCAATCCGACGTTGATCGGAGCACTGGCCCGCATCAAGTCCTATATGGATTACGGCACGTTCACACCCATCCAGGTGGCGGCCATTGCGGCGCTGGAGGGTGACCAGCAGTGTGTGTCTGACATCAGAGACATGTACCAGCATCGCCGGGACGTATTGTGTGATGGCCTAAATGCCATAGGCTGGCAGGTTGAGCGACCCAGGGCCACTATGTTTGTCTGGGCGCAGATCCCGGAGCCATTTCGTCACCTCGGTTCGCTGGAATTCAGCAAGCTGTTGCTGCAGGACGCCAAGGTGGCGGTTTCCCCCGGCTTGGGGTTTGGAGAATATGGGGACGATCACGTGCGCTTTGCACTGATCGAGAATGAGCAACGAATCCGGCAGGCAGTGCGGGGCATCAAGCGCCTCCTGCAGTCGGTATAATTCAAAAATAAAAGAGGTAAGGCAGTTGAAACCGGTTAACGTGGGTATTGTCGGTCTGGGCACCGTAGGCAGTGGAACGTTTAATGTTCTGAGTCGCAATTCAGCAGATATTGCGCGTCGGGCGGGGCGTGAAATCGCCGTCACTCATGTCGGGGCACGGCGTGATAATCCCAGTGTGGATACCACCGGTGTTGCCGTATCGCGGGATATTTTTGCCGTGGTCACTGACCCCAATATTGATATCGTGGTGGAGCTGATCGGTGGCACCACGGTGGCATTCGAACTGGTGATGAAAGCCATCGAAAACGGTAAGCATATCGTCACAGCCAACAAGGCACTGATCGCTGAACACGGTAATGAGATCTTCGCGGCAGCGCAGGAAAAAGGCGTGAATGTGGCGTTCGAAGCCGCTGTTGCAGGCGGTATCCCCATTATCAAGGCTATCCGTGAGGGCCTGTCTGCCAACCGTATCGACTGGGTTGCCGGAATCATCAACGGCACCGGCAACTTTATACTGACGGAAATGGCGGAGAAAGGCCGTGAGTTTGATGATGTGCTGAAGGAAGCCCAGGCTTTGGGCTACGCCGAGGCCGATCCCACCTTTGATGTGGAAGGCATTGATGCGGCCCATAAGTTAACGATCCTGGCTTCCATAGCCTTTGGTATTCCACTGCAATTCTCCAAAACTTACACCGAAGGCATCACCAATATCACCCGCGAGGATGTGTCCTATGCGGAAGAGTTGGGGTACCGCATTAAGCATCTGGGGGTGACCCGCCAGACCGAGAACGGAGTGGAACTGCGGGTCCATCCCACCTTGATTCCGGAAAGCCGACTGATTGCCAATGTGAATGGGGTTATGAACGCCGTCATGGTGCAAAGTGACGCGGTGGGGCCAACCTTGTATTACGGCCCCGGTGCAGGCTCTGAACCCACCGCCTCTGCCGTAGTGGCGGACGTGGTGGACGTGGCCCGGGCACTGACCACCGACCCCAACAATCGTGTGCCCCATCTGGCATTCCAGGCGGATTCGCTCAGTGACGCGCCGATCCTGCCCATTGAAGATGTGGTGACCGGGTTCTACCTGCGCATGCATGTAAAAGATCAGCCCGGTGTGCTCGCCAAAATTGCGGCCGTATTCAGTGACGCCGATATCAACATCGAGGCGATCATCCAGAAGGACCAACCGGATGCCAGCAGCCCGGTACCACTGATCATGATTGTACGCCAGGTACTGGAAAGCAGGATGAACACCGCCCTGGATCAGATTCGGGCCTTGGATGTGCTGGCTGACGATGTTGTGCGCATTCGACTGGAAACCCTGGACGGCTGATGCCGGCAACCGATTTAAAATTTATTACGCTTACTTTTTTGGAAACTGAATCATGCCTAGTAAACGCTACACCGGACTGATTGATAATTATCGTGACTATCTGCCTGTTCATGACGATACCCGTCTGATCAGTTTGGGCGAAGGCAAAACCCCGCTTATCCGGCTGAATAATATCCCTCGCCTGATCGGCAAAGACGTGGATATTTACGTTAAGTATGAAGGCTTGAACCCCACCGGTTCCTTCAAGGATCGAGGCATGACCATGGCCGTCACCAAAGCGGTGGAAGAGGGCAGCAAGGCCATCATCTGTGCCTCCACCGGGAATACATCGGCCGCTGCGGCTGCCTATGCCGCCCGTGCAGGTATCACCGCGTTTGTCTTGATCCCGGAAGGCAAGATAGCCATGGGCAAGCTGGCGCAGGCCATGATGTACGGTGCCGTTACCCTGCAAATCCGCGGTAATTTTGATGAAGGCATGCAATTGGTGAAGGACGTGGCCCAAGAGGCACCGGTGACCATTGTGAACTCCATCAATCCTTATCGCCTGCAGGGCCAGAAAACCGCTGCCTTCGAAATTGTGGAAGAGTTGGGCGCAGCACCGGATTATCACTGTCTGCCGGTGGGTAACGCCGGTAACATCACGGCCCATTGGATGGGTTACACTGAATTCCAGAAAGCCGGTATTGCCAACAGCGCGCCGAAAATGGTGGGTTATCAGGCTGCCGGTGCCGCCCCTTTCCTGCGCGGTGCCATGGTGGATAATCCGGAAACCGTCGCCACCGCTATCCGCATCGGCCACCCACAAAGCTGGGATAAAGCCTGGAATGTGCAGAAAGAATCCGGCGGCTGGTTTGATGAACTAACGGATGACGAAATCCTGCAGACCCAGCGTATGCTGGCTCAATCAGAAGGTGTCTTTTGTGAGCCGGCCTCGGCGGCGTCTTTGGGCGGGGCGATCCGGGACGTGAAAAGCGGCAAAATCCCGGAAGGCAGCAAGATTGTGTGTACGCTGACCGGCAATGGCCTCAAAGATCCGGATACTGCGATCTCTCAATGCCAGAACGCAGTGATGGAAACCATTGATGCCAAACTGGTTTCAGTGAAAGAAAGTATTCTGCGTAACATGCAGTAAGAAAGAGTGCAGTAAGCACAGTGCAGTAAAGTGCTCTCCGGGGAAGTCAGCGAGCTTGCCCGGATTTTCCACTTACCCTGGAAGCCATCCGCTCGTTGAGGACGACATCGCCATCTATGAAACGCGTAACCCGTCGCAACCCGGCCGCACGCTCTCAGTTCTCCCCTGATATTCCATCCCTCCTGCAGCGCATCTACGCTAATCGCGGACTGCAAAGCGACCATGACGTGGATCTGGCACTGAAAAACCTGTTGCCCGCCAGTGAGTTGAAGGGGCTGGAGCCGGCGCTGGACCTGTTGGTGTCGGTATTGGAAAAGCGCCAGCGCATTTTGGTGGTGGGCGATTTTGATGCTGACGGCGCCACCAGCAGCGCGCTCAGTGTGCTGGCGTTGCGCAAACTGGGGGCCGCGGCCGTGGATTACCTGGTTCCCAATCGCTTTGAGTACGGATATGGACTTACGCCGGAAATCGTGGCGGTGGCTTTGCAGCGCAGTCCGGGTCTGATCCTCACGGTGGACAATGGTATTTCCAGTATTGAGGGTGTGAAGGCAGCCAAAGCGGCCGGCATCAAGGTGCTGGTAACGGATCATCACCTGCCGGCGCAGGTGCTGCCCATTGCCGATGCCATCATTAACCCCAACCAGCCTGGCTGTGCGTTTCCCAGCAAAAATCTGGCCGGTGTGGGGGTGGCTTTTTATCTGATGACCGCGTTGCGGACCCGGTTAAAGCAAATAGGCTGGTTTCAGCGGCAGGGGCTGGCAGAACCCAATATGGCGGATTATCTGGATATCGTGGCGTTGGGTACCGTGGCCGACGTGGTGCCACTGGATCACAATAACCGCATACTGGTGCATCATGGCCTGGCCCGTATGCGGGCCGGCCGCTGCCGGCCTGGCATCCAGGCGTTGGTGAGTGTGGCCAAACGCCGCTTGTCCAATCTGGTGGCCACCGATCTGGGATTTGCGGTGGGGCCGCGATTGAATGCGGCGGGCCGCTTGACCGACATGTCCAAGGGCATCGAGTGCCTCCTGGTGGACGATCCCGCCGTGGCCAATCGTTATGCCGCTGAGCTGGATCAATTGAATCACGAGCGTAAGTCCATTGAAGGGGACATGCAGCAGCAGGCCCTGGCCGCGCTCAAGCAATTGCAGCTGGGTAAGCAATCGGAATTGCCTTGGGGGCTATGCATCTACAAACGGGACTGGCATCAGGGCGTGATCGGAATTCTGGCTTCCCGCATCAAAGAGCGCTTCCATCGCCCCACGATTGCGTTTGCCCCTGCCGATGGGGGTGAAATCAAGGGCTCGGCCCGTTCCATACCCGGCTTCCATATCCGTGATGCCCTGGATGCGGTGGCCAGCCGCCACCCTGGTTTGATCGTGAAGTTCGGGGGGCACGCCATGGCGGCTGGTCTGAGCATACGTGAGCAGGATCTTGAGGCTTTCCAGGCCGCTTTTGATGCCCAGGCGCACCGTCTTTTGCAGTTGGATGACCTGACGGGTGAGCTGCACAGCGACGGTGAGTTGTCCGAGGCGGATATCGACCTTTCCGTCGCGCAGATGCTGCGTCAGGCGGGGCCGTGGGGGCAGGGTTTTCCTGAGCCCTTGTTTGATGGGCGTTTTGAATTGCTGGATCAGCGCATTGTGGGGGAGAAACATCTTAAGCTCTCAATTGGCTTGCCCGCCAGTAAACGGGTGGTAGACGCCATCGCCTTTAATGTGGACCTGGATAAATGGCCCAACCGCAAGCTCAAGCAAATCTATCTGGCGTACCGCCTGGATGTGAACGAGTTTCGGGGTGTCCAGAATGCCCAGCTTATGGTGGAACATCTCGAGCCCGCCTAGCGTTCTGACCGAGTGTAGCTGCATCCCCATGGGGCCACTGTGCCCCTAAATGTGCTTCATTTAGCATCCGTTTTGCGTGAAATTACCAAAACCACACTATCGGTAGGAACTTCTTCACAAACTTCCTTTTCCGCCCTGTTCAATTCTCAATCAGCACATACACTGGGTAAGGTAACAGTTTGTAACTAAAGTCTGTGCTTTGTAACAAAACGCGAAAGGAATGCAAAAATGAATCAGCTGCTCAGTATTCGAAGTTTTTTGGTTGTCATCCTGGGGCTCATTTCAACGCTGGCATCAGCCCGCACTATCAGTGATCTGGATGCCGTCCACAAAGCGGCGGTACAGCGCACATTGGTGATGCGCATTGCCAAGGATCACTTACAGATGGCGGCTAACGTGGATTACCAGGCGGCACGGGCCGGATTGGACGCCAATGTGGAAGAATTTGAATTTTTACTGGGTCAGCTGGAACATAACTCCCCGAATTCAGCGATCAATCAGCGGGTGCTGGACGTGAAGCAGCATTGGGGTGCATTGCGGGCGGCCGTCACCCTGAGTCCGAACGGGGGCAATGCGTTGGACGTGCTGGAGACCGCCGATGATCTGTTATTGAAAAGCGATCTATTGATGCGGGACTGGCAGGCAAGATTGCCCCATCATTATGGTGATCGAGTAGATCTGGCCCAGCAGCAAAGTATGTTGTCCGAACGCATCAATGTCCTGTACCTGGCGCAATACATCGGGGTTGATGCCGGCTGGGTACACGATGAAATGAATCACACCGTGGCCGCCTATGAGCAGGGTATGGAAGCGTTGCGTCTGGCCTCCCATGATGCCGCGATTGATCCATTGATCGTAGCGCAGCTGTCCAGTAACTGGGAATACGCCAAGCTGGGGCTGGAGCAGTTCAGCAATGGCAAGTACGTTCCCGTGGTGATGAGCGTAACGTTGGACAGCATGGTTAAGCAGACCAACACACTGGCGGCGGCGTACCATATCCGCGATCGCATAGCGCTTAACGGGGGCCGTGTGCTGGCACAGACCGGCTTGGCCGCCAATCTGTCCAACTGAGTTTCTTCAGTCAGGCAACCTCAGCAAAACAATAAGCCCCGCAGGGATCAGCGGGGCTTATTGTTGGTTTAGGCTTTGTATTATTAACGCCCTTTGAACACCGCCTCACGGCGTTCCACGAAAGAATTGACCCCTTCGGCGGCGTCTTCGCTTGCCATCACCGGTTTCAGGTCGGACATAAACTGCTTCACGCAGGCATCCTGATCGTGTGGGTGGGCGGCACTGAAGCGCGTTGCCTTCAACACACCCTGCACACCCAGCGGAGCCGCTTTGGCAACACTGTGCGCAATTTCCATGGCCTTGTTGAACTGCTCACCGGGCTCCACCAGCTCCTGGATCATGCCCCAGCGATAGGCTTCCTCGGCGCTCCAGCGTTCACCGGTAAGCAGTACACGTTGGGCGTTACCCCAGCCCGCTTCCACCGGTAGACGCAGGGTGGCGCCACCACAGGGGTACAGGCCACGCTGCACTTCCAGCATCTGGAATTGAGTGTCGCGGGCGGCCACCCGAATTTCAGTGTTGAGCAGGATTTCCACGCCCCAGGTAAAGCAATAGCCCTGGACCGCAATTATAACCGGCTTGTTGTGGCGATCGCCGGTTAGCCCCATGGGATCGATTTCGTCTTCTGCCACCGGGAAGGCGTTGCCGCTGCCGAAAATGGGTGCCCATTTATCCAGCTCTACACCGGCAGTGAAGTGTTTCCCCTCCGCATACAAAACGGCCACCCGCAGCTCCGGGTCGCTGTTCAGGCGTTTCAGGGCTTTGCCCATATCGTGATACATCTCAGGCGAGAGTGCGTTGTATTTTTCCGCGCGGTTGATGCGGATAAGCAGAATGTGTCCCTCAGTACTGGTCTCAATATGTGCCATAGCGTCCTCGTTCATTTAGTGCTTTCGTTGTTGGTCGGGGCCTGGAATCTTTGCCGGGTTCAAACTCTGCCGGGTTCAAAAGTAGTCATTGTGCATGGTGCGGCAGGTGTCGTCTGCGCTCTGCAGCAGGTTACTCCAGTGCTGGATTTTGGGTAACTCCCAGCGGAAGAAAAAACGGCAGGCGTGGAGTTTGCCGCGGTAAAACTCTGCGTTGGTGCCGCTTTTCAGCCCTTTCATTGCCGCGCTAGCTTGCCATAGCCATAGCCAGGCCACAACGACATGGCCGCTCAGGCTGAGAAAGGCAGACGCATTGGCCAGGCCAATATCAGGCCCTTGTTGCTGTAACTGCTCACCGACAGATTGTGTGGTGGCATTTACCAGCAGTAACGCCTCCTGCAGTTGTTCACTGTACGGGGCCAGATCGGGAAACTCGGCGGCCTGTTGCAGTGTGGCCTGTATCTCCCGCAACAGGGTTTGCAGGCCCAGGCCATTGGATTGCCATAACTTGCGGCCCAGTAAATCCATCGCCTGGATGCCATGGGTTCCTTCGTGAATGGGGTTCAGTCGGTTGTCCCGATAGAGCTGCTCCACCGGGTATTCTCGAATATAACCGGCGCCACCTAAGATCTGTATCGCCAGGGAATTGGCCTTGGGGCCGAACTCGGAGGGCCAGGATTTGACGATGGGGGTAAGCAGGTCGAGAAGTTCCTGCAGGGGTTTGCGCTGGTCTTCGTCAGCACAGGTTTCAATGCGGTCGATGAGGTGGTTGGCATACAGGCACAGGGCAATCGCCCCTTCAGTGTAGGATTTCTGGGCCAACAGCATCCGCTTCACATCAGCGTGCTCGATGATGGGAATCGGTTTGGATGCCGGGTCTTTGTTGCTGGGGTGGCGGCCCTGTGGCCGTTGCCGTGCGTATTCCAGTGATTCTGCGTAGCCGCGGTACCCGATCACGGCGGCACCCAGGCCCACACCCACCCGCGCTTCGTTCATCATCATGAACATGTATTTCAATCCCTGGTGGGGCTCCCCGATCAGGTAACCCACACAATTATCCTGTTCACCAAAATTAAGCACTGTCGAAGTGGTACCTCGATAGCCCATTTTGTGCAGCAGCCCGGCCAGTTGTACATCGTTGCGTTGTGCCGGGTCACCGTTGTCATCCCCCAGCCACTTGGGCACCAGAAACAGGGAAATTCCTTTAACCCCCGCCGGTGCTCCTTTTATTTTCGCCAACACCAGATGCACGATATTGTCGGTAATGTCCTGATCCCCTCCGGAAATGTACATCTTGTTGCCTTTGACCAGGTAGTGACCTTGTTCCGTGGGTGTGGCGTAGGTTTTGATGTCCGCCAACGAGGAACCGGTATCCGGTTCGGTGAGGGCCATAGTGCCCGCCGCCCGCCCACTGCGCATCAGTGGCAAATACAGGTTCTTCAGCTCGTCACTGGCAAAGTGGTGGATGAGATTGGAGGCGGCCATGGTCAAAAACGGATACGCAGCACTGGAGGCATTGGCGGCGGTCACATACCCGGAACAGGCCGCGGCCACCACGTGGGGCAACTGCATCCCGCCCGCATCGAACTCCAGGCGGGCGGTTAACAGCCCCGAATTGACATAGTGCCGAAACGCCTCTTTCACTTCGGGTATGGTGTGTACCTGTTCTCCATCAAACCAGGGTTCTTTTTCATCGGCCAAATGGTTGTGAGGTGCAAAATACTTTTCTGCCACTTGTTCTGCGGTGTTCAGGGTCTGATTGAACGTTTCCCTGCTGTGATCGCCATAGCGGGGCGTGTGGAGCAGGCTATCGGTGTCGAGCATTTCATACAGGCAAAAATCCAGGTCCTGTCGTGATAGCAGTGGCATGTTTCCCTCCGTGTCCTATTCAATGGCGTGATGCAGGCCGGTAAAAAGGCAATCATATTTGCATTGTTGGCCTGAGTGTGTAATTGTCATTTATGACTAATACAGGGCTAAATTAGACAGTTATGATTAAAGTACGCATCCTCGGTTTTGACTATGCTTTTGCCACTTCGATCACCGGGGTGATCGACCTGCTCTCCACCGCCGGTACGGCATGGAATTACTTTGCCGGCAAAAGTATGGAACCCAAGTTTGATGTGCAGTTGGTAAGCAGGGGAGGGCGTTCCATCCGCTGTCTGAATAATATTGTAATCAATGCTCACTGCGGTTTTGAACAAATCGGCGACGTGGATGTGCTGTTGGTGCCCTCCATTGGTGGTGATGTGGATAAGGCACTGGATACCAACAGTGACATCATCGCCCTGTTGAAAGAATACGTTAAGCGGGGCACACAAATCATCAGTAACTGTACCGGCGCGTTCTTTTTGGCCGAGGCAGGCATTCTGGATGGCCGCAAAGCCACCACCCACTGGGCCCACGCCGATCGTTTCCGGGAGCGCTACCCTAATGTGCAGTTGGTGCCGGAGCAACTGATCACCACCGATGGACAGGTGTTTTGCTCAGGGGGCGGAACCGCATGGTTTGATATGGCGTTATACCTGATTGAGTTGTATATCGATCATGAAACCGCCATCGAATCCGCCAAAGCCATGGTGTTGGACACCGGGCGTCATTCACAGCTGAGCTATTTCGCCACCCACCAGAACAAATACCATAGCGATGAGACGGTGAAAGCTGTGCAGGAGTGGGTGGATGAGCACTATGCCGAAGACTTTTCGTTATCCTGGCTGGCTGAGCAATACGCCATGAGCCCACGTACTCTGATTCGCCGCTTCAAAACCGCCACCGGCGAATCACCACTGGCATACCTGCAAACGGTGCGCATTGAAGTGGCGAAAAAGTATCTGGAGATCAGTGCCCAGACCATCGCTGAAATCACTCAGAGAGTGGGTTACGAGGATGTGTCGTCTTTTTCCAAAATGTTCAAACGCAAAGTGGGGTTGTCGCCACGGGAGTATCGAGGACGTTTCAGTAAATCTGCGATTTAGAGTGTCCTTGAAGCAAAAGAATGCGCCGGAAGCAGACCGAAGAAAAGGGACTGTAAAGAATGATCCCGGCTGTCTATAGTTAATCTATAGCAGACAGTGGTTACGCAATTCTCAAGCTATAGTTTAAGCTTAAGAATTTGAATATAAATCAGTTTATTCCATTTTGTTCTGGGGCTTTGATGTTCTCTGTTTTCAGTGTCGGTGCGCTGCGCCTGATCGTCGGTCTTCTAATTGCGCTGTGGCATCACAGTGTGCTGGCGACGGCCGCGCTGAACATCACTGACAACCGGTTTGAAACATCCGGCATAACATCAGGCATTGCCTATTTGCGTGATGCAACCGGGCGCTTGACCCTGGAAGATGCCCATGCTGACTTGTCCTGGATAGAGCTGGAAAACGGAATTCCCTATCTTGGGTATGATACGGCTGCGCACTGGCTGCGTTTCAGGTTGATCAACAGCACCCAAGAGCCGGTTGACGGGATGCTGGAGATTGCTTATCCCTCTCTTGATTCGATCAGTGTTTTCCATGTGACGGGCACGGCACCCGGGTCTGAAATAGTGCTGTCCCAATATGTGTTGGGGGATACCCTGCCGTTTTCGGAGCGACCCATCTCCAACCGGCATTTTGTAACGCCGGTTCCCCTGCAGGCGCAAAGCCAGACGATCATTTACCTGCGAATTCAATCTGAAAACACACTGATTGTGCCACTGCGGTTCTGGACCCGTGAAGCCTTTTACCAGATCGGGCAACGCAACCTGATCGGGCAGGGGCTGTACTTCGGCGTGCTGTTGGTGATGGTGCTCTACAACCTGTTCATTTATGTGAGCGTGCGGCATCGCTCCTATCTCTATTACGCCGGCGCGGTGGCCGCGGTGGGGCTGTTTATGGCAGCCCTGCAAGGCATCGGGTTTCAGTATCTGTGGCCGGATCTGCCCTGGATCAATAACCGAATCCTGATCCTCAGTGTCGCGATCTATGGTGTGTGTGCTGCCGCCTTCACGTTATCCCTGTTGTATCTGAAATCCAAGAGCCCGCCTCATTACCGCATGGTGCGAGCGGTGGCGTGGCTGTTTATCATGGTGGGCGGTAGTGTGTTTGTTGTAGCCTATGAATACGCTGTTATATTCGCGGGTGTGGTGTGCATCTTAAGTGCGGTGAGTGGTGTATTGGCAGGCAGGGCAACATTACGCAAAGGCCAGATTCAGGCGCGTTATCTCATCCTGGCGAACATTACCATTTTGATCTCTGGCCTTATTTTTATTGCCAATAAGTCCGGGATCATGTCATTGAACTGGTTAACCGCGAACATTCTTCCTGTCGGGTTCATGTTTTTGGTGGTGTTGTTTTCCTTTGCGTTGGCGGATCGCATTAATCAGGAAAGGCGTCAGAAGTTTGCTGCCCGCAATCAGGCATTACGTAATGAACAGCGGGCGCACGACGAACATGAGCGCTTTCTGCGGGCGCAATATGAAGCCAAAGTTGAAGAGCTGAACGCCAATCGGAAACTGCATGAGCAACGGGCCGACAGCCGGGCCAAGAGTGAGTTTCTGGCCACCATGAGCCATGAGATTCGAACACCCATGAATGGTGTGCTGGGAATGGCGGATTTGCTGCAGGATTCAGATCTGAATCCACAGCAAATTCAATATCTGGATGTGATCAAGAAATCCGGCAGGTCGTTACTGAACACCATCAATGACATACTCGATTACTCCAAAATTTCTGCCGGTAAGATGGATCTGGAATGGATTGACAGTGATCTGCTGCCGTTGTGTGAAGAGGTGGGATCCCAGTTCCAGGCCATTGCCAGACGTAAAAAGCTGGAATACTTTATCGTGCTGGAGCCAGGGTTGCCCGCCGCTATTCAGTGTGATCCCACCCGCTTGAAACAGATCCTTTGGAATTTGCTGGACAACGCGTTCAAATACACGGAGCAGGGCTCCGTATTGCTGCGGGTCCGAGCGATCGATACTGCTGATCCGAATGCGCAACGCGGGCGACAAAAGATCCGCCTGCGGTTTACCATTGAGGATACCGGAATGGGTGTCCCCAAAGAAAAGCTGAAAACCCTGTTCAGGCCCTTCGAGCAGGCGGACACATCTTTCACCCGTGACTTTGGTGGGGCCGGCCTCGGCCTCGCCATCAGTCAGCATCTGGCAGGCTTAATGGATGGGGAAATCCAGGTGCAAAGTGAACAACAGGCCGGGAGCCAGTTTCATCTGAATCTGTGTTGCCTGCCGGTGCAGCCCCGCGCGGCGGTGCCGGCTACCGATACTGCAATGCTGGAAGGAAAGAAAATACTGCTGGTTGGCCCGGCGTCGCGCTATTTGGAGGAGGCCACCCGGGCATTGTTGGGCTGTGGTGCTGTTGCGCGCTGCGTTGACTACCCTGGGGAGGCAACCGAGAAGGTCACCGATGCCGCTTTGCATTCGGCCCAGGATCTGGTGGCGCTGTGTTTGGAGCCGGAACAAGAGGTGACGGTGTTTGCCGCGAAAATCCACCCGTTCACAGCAGCTTTTGCCGACTTGCCGCTATTGCTGTTGGCCCCTTTTGGTTGGGCGCCGGTGGCGGATGAGTTACGGCAATTGGGGCTGACTCATTGGTGCCCGCGGCCGCTGGTGGTGCAGAAACTGGCGTCGATGGTTGCCGATACCTTACGGGGCAGCCTGTTATCCGACCAGCCGCTTGAAGGGGAGCCTGCGGCCGTATTGCATTCCGGATACGCAGGCAAACGTGTTCTGGTGGCAGAAGACAACCATGTGAATCAGATTGTGATATCCCGGATGCTGGATAAACTGGGGCTGGCTTACGACCTGGTCTCTGATGGGCGACAAGCCCTGGATCGTCTGACGCGGGATTACCAGGCTTATCACCTGGTGTTGATGGACTGTGAAATGCCGGTGATGAATGGGTTCGATGCCACGCGGGCGTTACGACAGCAGGAATCCAAGCTGCGTGAACACAAGCCGGTCATTGCCCTTACGGCCCACGTACTGAAGGAGTTCAAACAGAAAGCCCGTGCCATGGGCATGGACGATGTGCTGGGCAAACCGCTGGAATACGATGCGTTGGAGTCCATGATGCGGACCTATTTGCTGGTGGGGGGCAGCAGCGCATAACTATGGCTGGATACTGATTGCATTGACCGGTAAAATACGCGCCTTTCGTCTTGAATAGCGTATTTTTCGGATAACCGACCATCATGGAAATTAATCCAATTCTCAATAAAATCAAAGACCTTCAAGCGCGCGGTGACGCGTTGAGGGGGTATCTTTGACTTCGATCTCAAATGTGAGCGTCTTGACGAAGTCAACCGTGAGCTAGAAGATCCCACTATCTGGAACGACCCGGAGCGGGCACAAGAGCTCGGACGTGAGCGGGTTGCCCTCGATCATACCGTCTCCACCTTGAAAAACCTTAAAACCGGGGTTAGTGATCTGGCTGAACTGCTGGACATGGCAGTGGAAGAAAGTGATGAATCCGCCGTGGCGGAGGTGGATGCCGAGCTGGACAAGCTTGAGGCCGATGTGGCCAGGCTGGAGTTTCTGCGCATGTTCTCCGGGCCCATGGATGCCAGCAACTGCTACCTGGATATTCAGGCCGGGTCCGGCGGCACCGAAGCTCAGGATTGGGCCAATATCCTGTTGCGGATGTACCTGCGCTGGGGCGAACGGGCGGGTTTCAAAACCGAGTTGATCGAAGCTTCCGATGGTGACGTGGCGGGTATCAAGAGTGCCACCATCCATTTTCAGGGTGAATACGCCTACGGCTGGCTGAAAACCGAAACCGGCGTGCATCGGCTGGTGCGTAAATCGCCTTTCGATTCCGGCAACCGCCGGCATACGTCCTTTGCATCGGTGTTTGTCTCGCCCGAGATCGATGACAATATTGAGATTGATATCAATCCTGCAGACCTGCGTATTGACGTCTACCGGGCCAGTGGTGCCGGTGGTCAGCACGTTAACCGAACCGAATCAGCCGTGCGGATTACCCACCTGCCCTCAGGCATTGTCACCCAGTGTCAGAACGACCGATCCCAGCACAAAAACAAGGATCAGGCCATGAAGCAGTTGCGCGCCAAACTGTATGAAATGGAGATCCAGAAACAGAATGCCGAGAAACAGGCCATGGAAGACGCCAAGTCGGATATTGGCTGGGGTAGCCAGATTCGTTCTTATGTACTGGATCAGTCCAGGATTAAGGATCTGCGTACCGGTGTCGAAAGCTCTAACCCCAACGCGGTGTTGGATGGAGACCTGGATCAGTTTATTGAGGCCAGCCTGAAGGCTGGATTATAAATAGTAAGTGAAGCGAAAAAAGGCATCACCATGACAGATAAGCAGCAACAGCCGATTGAGCAGGACGAAAACAAACTGATTGCCGAGCGGCGGGCCAAACTGGCCAGCAAGCGGGAAAAAGGCAACGCGTTCCCAAATGGTTTTCGTCGTGAGCACTACTGTTCTGAACTGCAGGAACAGTACGGTGAGAAGAGCAAGCCCGAGCTGGAAGCGCTGGCCATTCCTGTCAAAGTGGCAGGCCGGGTGATGCGAAATCGTGGCGCCTTTATCGTGATTCAGGACATGACCGGCCGCATTCAGCTCTACGTTGATCGCAAAGGTTTGTCGCCGGAGGTGTTGGAAGACATCAAAACATGGGATTTGGGTGACATCGTCGGTGTGTCCGGCCCTTTGCAAAAATCCGGAAAGGGCGACCTCTATGTGCACATCGAGCAATGTGAGCATCTGGTGAAATCGTTGCGCCCCCTGCCCGACAAGCACAAAGGGCTGGCGGACCAGGAGCTGCGTTATCGTCAGCGCTACGTGGACCTGATCGTCAATGAAGAGGTGCGGGACACATTCCGAATCCGGTCTGCCGTGGTGGAAGGCATTCGTGACTACCTGCGGACCCGTGGTTACCTGGAAGTGGAAACCCCCATGATGCAGGTGATTCCCGGTGGCGCAACGGCGCGGCCGTTCAGCACCTACCACAATTCGTTGGATATGGAGCTTTTCCTGCGCATAGCACCGGAGCTGTATTTAAAGCGCCTGGTGGTGGGCGGTTTTGAACGGGTGTTTGAAATCAATCGCAACTTCCGCAATGAAGGTCTCTCGACCCGCCATAATCCGGAATTCACTATGGTGGAGTTCTATCAGGCCTACGCCGATTACAAGGATTTGATGGACCTGACGGAAGATATGTTGCGTACCATCGCACAGGATGTATTGGGCAAAACGAATGTGGAATACCAGGGTGAGACCTATGACTTTGGTTCGCCCTTCACCCGGATGACGGTGTTTGACTCCATCCTGCATTTTAATCCGCAGTTGAGTGCGGAGGATTTGACTGGCCTGGAAGCGGCTACTGCGGTGTGTGAGAAGCTGGGTATCCCGGTTAAGCCCGGCTATGGTCTGGGCAAGCTGCAAATCGAAATCTTTGAGAAAACGGTCGAACACCGACTGAAGAATCCCACTTTCATCACCGAGTACCCTACGGAGGTGTCGCCGCTGGCGCGCCGCTGTGACGATAATCCCTTTGTGACAGACCGGTTTGAGTTTTTTGTGGGCGGGCGTGAGATCGCCAACGGCTTCTCGGAGCTCAATGACCCTGAAGATCAGGCGGAACGTTTCAGAAAGCAGGTGGAAGAAAAGGATGCCGGTGATGATGAAGCCATGCACTTTGATGCGGATTACATCGCGGCGCTGGAATACGGTATGCCACCTACCGCCGGTGAAGGTATTGGTATTGACCGGCTGGTGATGCTGTTTACCGATTCGCCTTCCATTCGCGATGTCATTCTGTTCCCCCATATGAGGCCACAAGCCTAAGCTTCTGCATCGGGTTCTGCTACGCTTACTTTATGAATGAGGCTGATCTTGTAAGTAAAGTAACGCGGAACCCGTTGATACCTGCCATTCTTTCCGTGCTGCGGCGGAATGTGCAGCGTGGCAGTGGTGAAAACTTCGGTATTCATCATCTACTGTCGGCGCTCGGTTGCCACCCCGGCTTACAAAATCTGGATCCGAATCCCGAGCTCGCTCTGTTTAAGAAAAACTTTCTGATGATGAACGGGTTGTACCAGTTGCAACAATCCCTGTGGGAAGATGAAGGCCTGGTTCTGGCCATCGCAACGCTGAACATTCAGCTGAACCGTCCGGCAACGGATTGCGCTACTGTGTTACCGGAAACAGCAGATCCAATGCGCGACTACTACCTGAACTGGCAGCATTACGCCGAGACCAGCTGTGACGATGTGGTGACGTTGCTGAACGGGTTTTGGCAATGGCAGCCGGCCCAGGGGCGTGATGAAGCCCTGCAGACACTGGATCTGGCGCCGGGTGCGTCTGCTGAGCAGGTGAAGCAGCGCTATCAGCGTCTGGCCAGTGAGCACCATCCGGATAAAGGGGGGGATCCCGAGCGTTTCATGGCCATACGGCAGGCCTATGAGCAGTTGAGGCTATAATCTGCGGACAAAAAAAGCAGGCCCAGGGGCCTGCTTTTTCGAGATCTGATCTGATACGACTAGATTAGATCGCGACGATGTTCTCAGCCTGAGGACCTTTCTGGCCCTGAGTAACTGTGAACTGTACACGCTGACCTTCAGTCAAGGTACGGAAACCGGAACCTTGGATGGCGCTGAAGTGGGCGAATACATCGGGGCCGTTATCCTGTTCGATGAAACCAAAACCTTTGCTTTCGTTGAACCACTTAACGGTACCAGTAGTAGTTGACATAGTCTTATCCTATTTAAACATTTGTGTAGATTGCCTAATCAGGGCGTTTAGCTGAGAAGAGATGGTGTTACTTATGATTAAAAGGACGAGGTTCTACTGATGGGACTTCGTAACGATTGAACATAAATATCTAGCCGTACTTTCCTAGCTAATGTTGAGCATATACGGATTAGGAGGAATGTCAACGATTCTATTTTGGAGCATTCAGGCACCCTGCTGGTGCATGTTTTCTGTGCCTGCTTCAGGTGAAAAAAACTCATAAAATTCATTGGTTTGTAATAATAATGAAGCAACGTGAAAACCCCTTTGATCAGTTGAATAGCCCCCTGTTGACCGACCGTGGTTTGAACCTGCAGGCGGCCTTTTCGGTGGCAGCGCTGCCGGCGGAAATCAGCCGCCAGGTTGTCGAAATTGTGGGCGAAATGGGAAAGGCAGGATGGTTGTTATTGCTGGGAAACGGCGGTAGCCGATTTTGGGATCAGCTACCTGAACGTGCCTGGGATCAGGCTCAGCCACTGGACCAGCAGGCAGTGGAAATCACCGAACAGTATCTGCAGTCTGAGTACCCTGGCCGTCAATATAAGGTGCTGTACCCCTCCGATGCGCCGGTTGGGCTGCAGCAGTTGGGCAAATTGGCGGGCTGGCATTACGATTCGCCCCTAAAACTGGGTATTAATCCTGTGTTCGGGCTCTGGTATGCGTATCGGGCGTTATTCTGGGTTGAGGGTGAGCCGCCTGTCACCGAGTGCCCGCAGATGGAATCGCCCTGCGGCAGCTGCCGGGAAAAACCCTGTATCGCGGCGTGCCCTGCCAATGCGCTGTCGGCGGATTTTCCTGAAACGCACAAGCAGCTTGAAGCCTGTATCGATTATCGTCTGCTGCGCGAGTCGCCCTGTCAGTCCAATTGCCTCGCCAGAATGCGTTGCCCGGTGCAGAAGGAGCAACGCTATTCACAACAACAACTTAACTACCATTATCGGCAATCCTACCAAACCATTGTGCGCTGGCGTTCCTGAGGCGTTTTTGTTTCATGCCCGCAACACTGGTAAACTGAGGGAAATTTCGCATATGGCGGATTTTACGAGGTTTGATTTGACTTCCCGAGTTGGTTCAGGCGTCGCACAATCATTTGAATGACAAGAGAGGAATGAGTATGGAGATCCAGAAAGGCCGGGTAGTTGGAATGCATTACACGCTGCGCAATGAAGAAGGCGAAATCATTGATACCTCTGAGGGGCGTGAACCACTGATGTTCCTGCAGGGCTATGGCAACATCATCCCCGGTTTGGAATCCGAACTGGAAGGCAAGAAAATGGGGGATGCCATGGATGTCGTGGTGGAGCCTGAAAATGGCTATGGTGTTCGTCACGAGCAGTTGGTGCAAACAGTGCCCCGCGAAGCATTCCAGGGAGTGGAAGATCTGCAGATCGGGATGCAGTTCCAGGCTCAGACTGAGCAGGGGCCGGTACCCATTCGTGTTGTTGAGATCGAGGGTGAGGAAGTCACCATCGACGGTAACCACGAGCTGGCCGGTGTACGGTTGCACTTTTCCGTCAGCATTGAAACAGTACGTGATGCTTCTGAAGAAGAGCTGTCCCATGGGCATGTTCACTGATTCAGCGCACTGATCCTCGGCACAGATCAGATGAAGCCCGGGCAGGTATCCCGGGCTTTTTTGTGGGCGGAATCTAGACGACAAGCGGATATCAAGCGGGTTCGATACCATTGCAAAGCAGTATAAACCGGGTTCAAGGAGGTGCTATGAATCCACTTCATATCTCAGCAGACGATATCCGTAACATGGAACACCGGTTTCGGGTTAATTTCATCAACGGTTTATCCGGCTACAAAAGTGCGAATCTGGTGGGCACGGTGGACAGCCAAGGTGCCACCAATCTTGCCATCGTCAGCTCTGTGGTACACCTGGGTGCTGATCCTGCGCTGATGGGGCTGGTGACCCGGCCACGATCAGTGGCTCGCCACACCATTGAGAATCTTGCGCAGACCGGTGTGTACACCATCAATCATGTGGTTGATGCCATTGTGCCACAGGCCCATCAGACCTCGGCCCGTTATCCGCGTGAAGAATCGGAGTTTGAGCACACCGGATTAACGCCTGCCTGGGTAGTCGGGTTTGCTGCACCCAAAGTGGCCGAAAGCACGTTATCGGTAGGTTTGAGGCTGCGGGAAATCAAGCACCTGGACATCAACGACACCGATTTTGTGATCGGTGAGGTACAGTGGGTTGAGCTGGATGGCCGTGCCCTGGGCGAAGACGGATTCATCGATCTTGTTACCCTCGGCACCGCTTGTGTGTCCGGTCTCGATTGCTATCACTCGGCACCTCCGCGGGTGGGGCGTTTCCATTATGCAAAGCCGGCAAGTAAGCCAACCAGGCGCTGAGGCAGGTTGTAGTCGTGATAGACTATACTGAATCAGAACCAGTCAACGAAAGGATGCCATTGTGATCGTAGCCCCCAAGCCAGAAGACGAAGAGCGAAGGCTGCAGGCATTGCGGGATTATGATGTTCTGGATACCGGAGCCGAAGCTGTGTTTAACGACATCGTGCATATGGTGTCTGCAATATGCAATGTGCCCATTGCTCTGGTGAGTCTGGTAGACGCTGAGCGCCAATGGTTTAAAGCGCGGGTGGGGCTGGATGCGCAGGAAACCAGCCGTGATTTGGCATTTTGTGCCCACGCCATACTGTGCAAAGGGCCTCTCGTGGTTGAGAATACGCTGGATGATGAGCGTTTTTCAGATAATCCCTTGGTAACGGGCGAACCAGGCATTCGTTTTTATGCCGGAGTGCCGTTGCGTACCCCTGAAGGGTATGGCATGGGTACGTTGTGCGCCATCGATACCAAACCCCGTTCATTGGAACCCTCGCAGCTGCAATTGTTGCAATTGTTGGCAACCCACGTGATCAATTTGATGGAGTTGCGTATTCGCTACCGGGATTCCGTGTTGCTTGCCAACGAGCTTTCAGAAAGCCGCAAGCAAGTGCTTGAAATGGCCCAACACAACAGGCGTTTTCTTGCCAATTTGAATCATGAACTCAGAACACCTTTGAATGCCATCGTGGGTTTCAGTGGTCGCCTCAGTCGACGCCTGGAACAAGAACAGGTTCCGGATTATGTTCGGGAGGGGGTGCATGCCATAGAGAAAGCATCCGGGCATCTGAGCCATCTAATCGGCGACGTGCTTGATCTTTCCAAATTGGATGCCGGGAAAATGCAGCGTGTGGACACACTGTTTAACGTGCGTGACCTGATCAACGAAGTGGTTTTGCTGAATGACGAAAGGGCCAAGAAACATGATATCAGCTTGACGCTGGAATTATCCCCATCCCTGCCAGAGTGCCTGCGTGGGGATGCTGGTAAGATTGGTCAGGTGCTGATGAATATTGTTTCCAACGCTGTCAAATACACACCGTCCAACAAGTCAATTAAGGTGGCTGCCCATTATGCTGAGCCAATGTTGACGATCAAAGTCGAGGATGAAGGTGTCGGTATCGCTTCCGATGATTTGGAAAAGATATTCTCAGAGTTCGAACAGATCAGTAACCCTCTTTCCGATCGGGATGGTGGTACCGGGTTGGGCTTGGCGATTGTCAGTCGAATTATGGAACTGTTGGATGGAAAGGTGAACGTTGAGAGCACTTTAGGGCAGGGCTCTTGTTTTACACTTTCGTTTCCTTTGCCGGCTTCCGCTACACCATAAGCCCTGGTTATAGGCTTATGTTTTCATACTCTATTAAATACACTTAAAAAACCTGTCACGCTTATCTTTCTTACTATACTCAATTAAACACACCATATTTCTGCAGTGATGCGTGTGCAGGAAGCAGTATGGATTTCACTGTTGTAGATGGTGTAGTGCATGAGTATTGTGATAAAGGCATGCCTGTTCGGTGCCTTGATCTGTTCACACAGTGTTATGGCTTTTGACTGGTGTGGTCCGCTGTTTGTTTCTCCTGGAACAACACAGACCAACTATATGATCGTTAATGGAAAACTACGCAGTTACGGGCTGTACGTTCCGCTCAAGTCTCATCTGGATTCTCCCCTGTTATTGAATTTTCATGGTTTTGGTGCGAACAGTTTAGCTGAATCGCTGGGTTCCTGTTGGCGCCGCACCGCAAATCGTGAAGGGATGATCGTGGCCTATCCGCAGGGAATGAGCCTGGTTCCGGCCTGGGGAGCGGGCGACTATTGTTGTTTCGGTGGCTCCGATAACGACACCGAATTTGCACTGCAGTTAGCCTCGTGTCTGACCCGTCCACAGACACACAAACGTAACGTATATGTTGATCCAGAAAGAATTTATGCAGTGGGGCTATCCAATGGCGGTGCCATGGCCGGTCGGCTCGCCTGCGAACATTCTGACGTATTTGCAGGGGCAGTGGTTACCTCGCAGAGTTTTCCATTTGCCACCATCGAGCAATGCCGGGCGGTTGACGCTGCGGGAAAGCAGAAGCGCGCGGTACCCATTCTGGAAGCAAGAGGGACGGTGGATGTAATCGTACCCTACATTTTCAGTTGGGGGTGGTCGGTACCGGCCAGGCAGAGCCTGAATCGTTGGCAGTCTGCCATGGGCTGCCGGGGGCCTGCTGTATATGAGGACCTCTGCGATCGGCCTGGTAGTGGGCCTGAATGTGAATATGGGTTCAGTTGGTGCGAATCCTATCACGATTGTGATGGGGGGGCGGTGGTATCCCAATGCACGCTGATTGACGGCCATCTGTTGTATCAGAACAATCAGGATTATAACGTTTGTGATGATGGATGGTTTATGTTGGAGCAGTATGAACAGCTGAATCAGTAGTCAAATTGTATAGGGTTGAATATAGTAGTGAGTATTCTGAATCGTTACGGAAGCAATCTACTTGCAATCAGTTCGCAGCCTGTTACTGAAGGCAATTCCTTACGGTGTTGTATTGTTGGTTTCTGTGTGGGCCATCACGCCCGCCGGCTTGGCCCTTGAGCAGCGTTTAGGCCTGGATGTACTGTTCAAAATGCGTGGCCCGGTGGTGTCGCCACAGAATGTTGCGGTGATTGCCATCACCCGTAACAGTGCCAGAACCTTGGGGTTGTCGGAAAAACTATACCAATGGTCAAGGCAATCCCATGCTGAGTTGGTGAACGCCCTGTCCGATCTGAATGCAAGATTGATTGTATTTGATGTGTTTTTTGAGACTGAACGCGATCAGCAAGGGGATCAGGCTTTCGCACAAGCCATCAAGCAGGCGGGCAATGTCCTGCTCTTCAGTCGATCCCAGAAAGAAATGCTGGAGGGGGCAGAGATGGAAAGTTTTCTGCAGCCTTATGCCCCGTTTGCAGAGTCGGCATTGGATGTCGCCCCATTGATTCTGCCAAAAGTACCGGCCCGGGTCAGTCGGTTTTTTCTGCGGCACCCATCGTTCATCAATGTTCCCACCTTACCCACCCGGGCCTGGCGAATTGTCAGTGCAGACAATCCATCACAGCAGGGCCTTCCGGATCTGTCTGATGCAAGACCCGATCCGCTGCTGAATCTATATGGCCCGCCCCGCACCATTACCACCCTGGAGTTTGCTGATGTCGTCAACCGGACACCCCGGGCCCAGGCTGCCGTGGAGAATCGTGTCGTGTTTGTGGGCTATTCTGCAGCGGATCAGCCGGATCAGAGAGATGGCTTCTATACGTCGTTCAGCAATGACAGAGGGCTGGATGTGAGTGGTGTGGAGCTGGCAGCGACGGCCTATGCCAATCTGGCCGAGGGTCATTGGTTGCGGGAATGGCTGCCTTGGCAAAACGGGGGGCTGTTGTTGCTGGTGGGCATAGTGAGCTTTTCAGTAGCCCGTTATAGCGGGCCCATGGTGGCGGCAATATCCGTGGCCGGCCTGGTCTTGCTGATCACCGGTTTGATCTATGCAGCCTTTACCCGGTGGTTCCTGTGGCTGCCCTGGTTTCATACGGTTGTGGTGATGCTGCCGGTGGCCGGTGCCATGGGGATGTGGCTGCGTAATCGGGAATTGTTCAACCAGAAACGACGTCTGCAATGGGCATTCGGCAAGTATTTGCCGCGGGATGAATTGGAACGTTTAGTGGTACAGCAGGGATTGCCCGCGGTGCGCGATTACCATAACAGTGTGTGCATGGTGACGGATGCCCAAGGCTATTCCCGGCTTTCGGAAACACTGAGCCCTGCGGATCTGGGTGACCTGATGCAGTCATATTATCACGCGATTATTCCTCCGATCCGGCAGTCTGGTGGCATTATTTCTGATGTGGCCGGAGACGGTGTTATTGCGCTGTGGCTGCATCTGGATCGAGAAAACGCCTGGCAATCCCTGCAACCGGTGGTGGCGCAGATCAATCAGAATATTGCCCGCTTCAATGCAGAGCACCCGGGCAGAGAGTTGCCCACCCGCATCGGTATTCACTCCGGTGAAATTGTACTTGGACACTTCGGGGCAATGGATCATCATGAGTTCCGGGCCATGGGTGACATCATCAATACCACTTCACGGCTGGAGGGGGCCAATAAACAACTGGGTACTGAGGTGTTGATCAGTGAATCCTGTGCCCTCTCGTCGGATGATTCGCTGCGTTATCTGGGGCGTTTCAAGTTTGTCGGCAAACAGCAGCCGTTGGGCGTGTTCACCGTTAAAAATGTGCGCGATCCGGTGCTGCTGAAACAATATCGGCTGGCGATCATGAAACTGGAGGCCGGTCAGATCGAGGGCGCACTGAAGCTGTTTTCCACGGTAAAACGTTATTATGCGGATGACGGGCCAACGGGGTTTGCTGTTCAAAAAATAAACGCACTCATTGAAGACCACGACCTTGAGTTATTGGCGAAGGGCATAATTCCGTTTTCGTCAAAGTGATAATCGCCAATTTTCAAAACATTGCGGTGGTAATTTTCACATCTGTCTAGATTTGACCAGTGAAAGTGAGCAAAATGGCCATGGGTTTTAAGAGTGTGTTGTGCCTGTCTGTTGAGGTAACTCTCAGAATACCGTTCGTGACTGTTTAAACAATCAGGCTTGGTCGCCGTCGAATTGTTTTGAAATTGCTGGTAATCAACGGCGTGGCTGATCCAGCCTGACGCCGTAGTCGGGGAGACGTGCGTGCGAACATCAACAGCTTTTGTCATGTTGTGTACATTGACAATTCATTCTGTCGCCACAGCCTGTGATGAATGGGCAGCAATGGTGGTGTCGGTCAACGGTTATGTGGTGGTGAAGGACAGCCAGGCTCTGCATTCCTCCGGCGCCACAGTGCAACCGGATGCGTTGATCTGCCCGGGGCAACAGTTGGAAGTGGGTGCGGACAGCCGGGCGGCCATTTACCTCAGCAACAACAGCTTTGTGCGCCTGGATCAGAATACGGTGTTGTCCTTTCCATCTACACAGCAAGCCGGTAGCTTCTGGGTGGAACTGCAGCAGGGTGTTACTCATTTTATCAGCCGAATTACCCAACGCTTTGGCGTGAAAACACCGTACGCCAACGCGGTGGTGGATGGCACCGAATTTCTGGTGACCGCCACAGACTCCGCCAGCCAGGTCAGCGTTATTGAGGGGCAGGTTACCGTTGCCGGAACCCAAGTCAATCAACCAGAGAATCACCAGCAAGCAACACTTAGCGCCGGTAAAAAGGCAATACTGAGCGGAAAAGCGGATATCGACATCATTGACATCGCCACCACGGAGACCGTGGATTGGGCGGTGTACTTTCCCCCGGCCATGTTTATGGACCGGCTTCAGCAAGGGGCCAATAGCGAAGCGCTGGCTGCGGCCGCCGGTCACCTTGATCAAAACCGGCCTGATCTTGCCATCGAAACCTTGAAAAACCTGATAAACCCTGGCCCCCGCGTGAATATTGCGCTGGCAGCCAGCTATTTGTCAGTGGGTAATTTCAGTAACGCACGGGATACCTTGCGTGGTGTAGATTCGGCAGAGGCGTTGGCTTTACAGAGCATGATGAGCACCGTTACCAATGATCCGGCACAGGCATTGCAGCAGGCTCAATCCGCAGTGCGGGCCGACCCGCAAGCGTTACCGGCATTATTGGCCCTGTCCTATGCCCGGCAGGCCAGCCTGGATCTGCCTGCCGCCCATGAGGTCGCCCGTGATGCCACACAAAGGCACCCGCAGGCAGTGGCTGCCTGGATTCGATTGAGTGAGACCCAGGTCGCCATGGGTAATATCAGCGCTGCATCCGACTCAGTGGCGAATGCACGCCGGCTAGATCCTGCATCCGCAGCAACATTGGTTCAATCCGGCTATGTTGATCTTTTTAACCATCGTTATTCTGCAGCCGAAGCTCGTTTCCGCCAGGCGGTGGCCAAATCATCGGAAGATCCCCAGGCTCGATTGGGATTGGGCCTGGTTTTGTTGCGCCAGGGTGAACTGGAGGCAGGCCGACGCCAGCTGGAGTTTGCGGTAAGCCTGGATCCGGCCCGCAGCGTGTTGCGCAGTTATCTGGGGCGGGCTTATTTTGAAGAAAAGCGCGACGGCGATGCCGCCACCCAATGGGAATTGGCCAAGCAGCTGGATCCCCAGGATCCAACCGCGTACTTTTATGAAGGCGTGCGCAAGCTGTACGCAAACGATCCCATCGGCGCCATTGATGAGCTGGAGACCTCGCGCCACCTGAATGACGAGCGCGCGCTGTATCGGTCCGAAACATTGTTGCAAAGCGATGCCGCCAGCCGAAGCGCGGCCCTGGCGCGCGCCTACGATGAGGTGGGTTATGATCAAGGCGTATTGCTGGAAGGTTGGAATGCGTTACGGGAAGACCCTACCAATTCAGAAGGACATCGATTGTTGGCGGACAAATATCGGGGTAATAGCCGCTATGATGCAGCGCGCGCTTCTGAGCTGTTGCAATCCCAATTATGGCAGCCGTTGAGTGCCTATCCGCTGCAACCGCAACTCGCGGAAACCGGCATTGGTTTCGTGGAAGGCGCCGGCCCCCAGCAGCCTGGCTATAACGAGTATCATTCTTTGTTTACGCAGGATGGGGTGTACGGGGCTGTGAATGGCTTTGGTGGCAGCGACGGCACCTGGGCCGATGATCTGGTGGGCTCCTTCCTGGCGGGGCCAATTGCAGTGAGCCTGGGTCAATATCATTTTGAGTCGGATGGCTGGCGTGAGAATGCGGATCAGGAGCAGGATATTTACGCGGGGTTAATTCAGTGGGAAATATCTCCAAATGTAAAAGTGCAATTCGAGCACAGACGTTTGAATTGGTATTCAGGGTACTTGGCGCCCGAGCTCGCAGATAGGCCAGAGAGCAGCAGATCCAGAGAATTGAACCGAGATGTAGACCGGCTGGCGATTACATCTAAATCTGAGAATGCTTTCTCTTGGTTGATATCAGTGCAAGAAGTATCAAACGAATCGGAAGAACTGGATTTTTATCTGGATCCTGATCCCTATATATTGAAAGACGACGTTAGGGTGTATGAATTTCAGGGGGTAACGAGAATTCATAAAGGAAGGTTAACTTTTGGAGCACTTTTTTCATCTGACGACTTTGTCGAGCGGTTCAATGAACGGCTGTTCGAGGATCTAGGCGCTGGTGCATCTTTCGAAGTGATTAATGAGGATTCTAAAGTAGGAAGTATCGAAACCCAATCTGTATATGGCTACTATCACTTCGATTTAATGGAATCTGTGGATATCGATTTCTCGCTGGCTTATTTCGATGAAGTAGTTGAGGGCGATGTTCGTGCATTCCAAAGCGAGCGATTCTCATCACTGTTCTTTTCATCTTATACAGAAGCTGAGAATAGATTTAAGGTGCCAGATAACCGTAATTACTGGTTGCCCAAACTTGGCGTTACCTACCATTTCGATAATTCAAGTAATCTGCGTGTGGTTGCTTTCAAGTCAGTTTCATCATATTCCTCGTATGTGCAGACCGTCGAGCCGGTAACTTTTTCAGGGGTGAGTCAACTATACGATTCAGATGCGAGTGGTACAGTATCTACGAATTACGTACTGAGATATGATCAACGTGGTGGAATTTACAAATATGGAATGTCGGTGATGCAGCGTCATATGGAAAGTCCTGCTGAAAGACTGGATGAGTACGTGGATATTGAGACTATCGAGAATAATATTAATGTGTATGTCTCAACCCGCATTAAAGACAGCATATCCGTGTCCGTGTCTGGCCTTTGGGTTGAATCTAAGTTCAGGGATGGAGATGACTTTAATCTTGGGTATGATAGGATTTCCAGGTATCAAATCCCCATAAAGATAGGGCTGTTTGATCGTAAGGCTGTCTCTGTTTTTCTTGAACAGGTATATTATAAGCAAAAGCTGGAAGTACCGAGTGATTCTGATCAGTTGGAAGAATCAACGTGGATAACGAATGTTGATGCACGTTACAAGATTGAAGGGTTCGATAGTTTTGTTAATTTTGGAGTGAAAAACATTCTGAATGAAGAGCAAGAGTTTCTTGGTTGGACGGATTCGTTTTTTGCTTTTTATCCGGCGCGACAATGGTTTGTTGGTTTTAGTGTTAATTTATAGGAGAAAGAAACATGTATAGGGTCTGTAACTTGGGTGTTATGTTGAAGATGTTGGTTGCCGTTACTGCGGCTCTCTATTTGAGTGCTTGCGATAACAGTCCACGTGGTGAAGATGGGGTCGACGAGGGGCGGCATGTCGATTTGCCTACTGGTAGCGAGTATATATTGCCATATGCGATTTTCTTTAATAAGCATGGAGCGGCAGACCCTGAATCGATTTTTGGTAAAAATAGAAAAGTAGTCATTCGGGATGTGGGTCCAGAAGATTTTCCGATTGAGGGTAAAATAAAACGCGTTGAAACGGTAACGTTAGTCACATATGAGGCTTCGTGTGACGTGCTTGTTAAAACCTCGAAAGGCTATAAGATAATAGTCATTGAAGATGACAACATCTGTAATGCGATCTATCCCTAGATCTTCAGGTATACTTTTGGTGATTTGGACTTAAATTGCTATCAATCAGGGCATCTTAATCCTACGTTTATTCTAAGATGCCCTGCCGCCTGCTCTCTTAGCAGGAGGCTTTTGTTGGCAGTGTTTCCAGATTCCACACAAACCATCCTCTCATAAGCGTCATCTGCAAATTGTCCCAAGCGTTTGCTCTTTTCAATCCAGGGATTCCATACCACTGCGGACTTGGCGTCCGGTGAAGTCAACTGGATTGTTCGCTGCCAACGGCTGTCCGCAATGGTGATCACCTTCGGCGTATCCACATAGATTCGATCCACCTCTTCGCCAATGGCGAGTGGGGTATCACTGCTATTCTCTTGCCAATCATCCAGCGTATCGATATAGGTGACGCCCTCCAGGTTTCCAATTTGCACACTCCCCACATCACTGATGGCAAAGTAGCTGTGCAATGCCTGACTGAAGTTTACCGTCTGGTCCGATTGGTTGTTGGTGGTAAGACACATCTGCAGCGTTGTGCCGATTCGCATTTCCACGCTGAGTTCCACTCCGTTAGGGAACGGAGCCGGCCATATATTGGTGGGGAAACGAAACCGCAAGTGCACCCGTTCCTCATCGCTTGCTGCCCATTCCAGTAACCAGGGTTTGTCCCGCACCCAGCCGTGGGCAGGCAACGCACCCTTCGGTAAGTGTTTTTGTACCGATTCCGGGTTTTTCCTGGCATCCCCAAACCAGGGCCAGCAAATCGGAATGCCCCCGCGTATGGATTTGCCTTTTTTAAACTCGGCCAGCTCGCTCAGCCATATTACCGGCTGCTCGCCTGTGGGGGTGTATTCCAATAACTGGGCTCCCTGCAAAGCAATCAGGGCTTTCGCCTGGGGGTGATCCACCCGCAGGCACATCAGTTCATCGATCTGGCACAGTGTGACGTAGTTGATGTCCATAGGCATTCGCAAGGCAGTGGTGTGGCACTCAGTCTATCACCGGATCGAGTGATGTTAAATTCGTACAAGTCAGATTCGGACATTGCCCTTATGGTTGTGTCCTATCAGGTAAGGCTTCCTGCACAAGGTTATTCCTTACTGATTCATCACAAGGTCTGTTTCGATACCCTGAAAATGGTCTTTTTCAGGGTGCGGGCATTGTTTGCCTGAAATTTCGGTGGCGGATCAAAATAAACATAACAAAAAGAGACAATTGCTTATGAAAAACGATAGAGCCTTGGGCTTAATCCTGGTTGCAGTGTTGATGCTGCTGGCCGGATGTGGCGGTGGCGTGGACGGGGTAGAAGGCCGTTATGTGGCGAAAACCGACGACGGTCTGGACATTAAGATGCGCCGCTACCGGCCCTCCAACGGGTACCGTTATCGCTCCGGTCAGCCGGTTCTGTTGTTTCCCGGTATAGTGAACAATTTTGATCAGTTTGATGTGCGCTCGCCGTTGTGGTTGAACAGCTATAACTATCAAATGCCGTCCGATGCGCCACAATGGGCGAAGGACGATCCTATCGTGCAGAAAGATAACCTGAAAATGTTCAGCCTGGCACATTACCTGTATTTGCGTGGCTATGACGTGTGGCTGGGGAATTTTCGTGGCACCGGCAGAGGCGATTTCAAGAGTGATAACGGCAATGGCAACACCACGTTAGATGTTTGGTGTGCGCTGGATTACCCGGCGGCGGTGGCTAAGGTGCGCGCGGTTACCGGCAGGAAACCTGTAATCGGTGGTTTCAGTACCGGGGCCATGTGCGCCTACCAGTATTTGCAGGGCACTACCATGGATGCCTCGGTTGTTAAGGCCGGGGAGTACCTGCCTCATGTGCGCGGCAGTACGACGCTGGCGGCTCAGCGCAATAACCAGGTAGCGGGTTTTCTGGGGTTGGATCCGGCCGGTGCGCCCGACTTTGCTTACAACTTCATGGTGGATAACGCCATCGGTTGGGATCTGTTGGCGTTGGAAGTGAAGATGGATCTGGATGCGGTGCTGCCGGTGGTGTTGTCATTGGTACCCCCCATTGTGGTAGCCGGTGCCACGGATATTATTTTCAAAACCATTTCCAATATGGCCGATGCGTTCCCTGTTTTATTGCCGGGTTGGATGGATTTGTTTGGGGCGATCGAGATCTGGAATACCGCCAATACTAATGGCTATGTGGAAGACTTTATGGTGCGTATCGGCTTGTCCGGCTTCTATATCGGTAACATCGCACAGTTCGCGGATTGGGGGCTTAATGATTTCCAGTTACGTGAACATTGGCAAAACGGTTACGAAAATCGCAATCGGTTGATTGCTGTGGATCGCGAGGCGGGTGACGGCTATTATTATTACAATGATCATATGGATCGTATTACGGTGCCGGCTTTTGCAGTGTTTTCTGAAAGCAATGGCGGCGTCAACCCTGAACGCATGAGTAATCTGCTGTTTGCAGGTAAAACGCAACACCCCAATGACCAATGGATGGTTGTTCCCGGTACATCACACCTGGATGTTTTGGTGGGCAACACTGCCCCCACTGTTTCGTTTCCGGCCATTGCAGATTGGCTGGATTCACTCTGATTCAAAGTTTGCCAGCATTAGATTGGGGTGGGGTGTGTCATATCACGCCCCACCCCATTCAGTGTTCAGGGCAGGTGAAAATCCTAAGGCGATCCGAGCGCTGAAAAACGAAAGAGGGTGTCATGCCAATCATGCTGCGAAATGTGTGATTGAGGTGGGACGAATCCGAAAAGCCCGCTTCATGGGCTGCATCCGTTAACGACTTGCCAAAGCTCATCAGGTTCGCGGTCACAAACAGCCGGTGCCACAGGCGGTAACGTCGTACCGGTACGCCGGTAATGCGTTTGAACCAGCGGTTCAATTGCGGTTGGGTTAATCCCGCCTTGTGTGCCAGCCATTCGGTGGGTTCGTTGGACAGCGGGTCGCTTTGAATTAAATCAATAACCCGTTGTATCGGCTCTACCATTCGGGACTTTGCAATGCTCACCGAGCCCTGTCTGTGGAATTGAGCATCCAAGATCCCATAGGCGTCTGCTGCCGGCGGCGTATCACGGACAATAGTGTGGAAATCCTCCAGTTGGCCAATTTCATCCCGGCAGTCCACCAAAATGGGGCCGATGCTGCCCTGCATCATAGGGCTTAAGGCGCGCAAATCCTCACCCAGCGGATCCAGATAACAGTTCACCATGTTCTGGTTCCGCGGATCAGCGCCAAAGTGAGTGCCCGCCGGTACCAGGGCGGTGCGGGTTTCCCTTTTTTGGCCGCTGGCGTAGTCCCAGATCAGAAACGGTTTGTCCAGGCCCACCAGTAAAGTGGAGGCGGCCGGGGTCAGGTCGGGTATGGAGGGCAGCTCACCCAGATAGAGGGTTCGTCGTTTCCACAGATATAACAGGATCGGATCCTGATTTATGCAGTGTGTCATGGCTCTGTTTATTGTTTTTATCAAGAATGATGGTTCGGATTCGAATCAAATCGAACCTGACTTTGGGTAAATTATAGGGTTTAACAGGTTATGTAGGTTCGAATAGACATAATAAATAACATATTTAATAGAGCTAACAGGTGGGCATAAAAAATAGAACTCACGAGTTCTTGTCAGGCGGAGGCGCTTTTGCTACTGTTCCGGAACCCAGTGGTCACGCAATAATCGGTGAAGTTATGCCTACTCCAGAAGAACTAGAACGAATCAAGCTAGGCCCCCAATCCCCGCAGCAGCGCGTTTGGTGGGATCGTTATTCCCATCATAATTTAGAGCAATGGCGACAGGTCTGTGATGAGCGGGCGGATGCCTGTACTGCCCTGATCAAGCGTGGTCGCCCTTCGGATATGCTGGATCAAGTGGAAACCCGAGCCGCCACTGAAGGGGGGGCGTTCGGCGAATTTCTGCAGCACTGCCATCAGGTACCCGGCTGGGTGGATTTCGATATTCTGGAAGAGGGTAGCCGGGTATTTAAGCGCTACGCCCCGTTGCAGGGGCTGGTGTTGCTGTGCAGCAGCCTGGTGGAAGGCTATGCCTACAACAAGCCAGCCCAGGTGTTGGTGGCTACCGGGCGGCTGCAGAAAGACGTCACCCGGCGTATTTATGAAACCGGTCAACTGCTGCATAACATGGTGGGTAAGGATAACATCGCCCCCGGTTCAGCAGGGCACCGCACGTTGATGGAAGTGCGCTTGACGCATTCATCTGTGCGTCAGTTTCTTTGGCATTCCGGTAAGTGGGATGTGGAAAAATACGACCAGCCCATTAATCAGGAGGATATGGCAGGCACGGTTTTGGAATTTGATTTTATGGTGGCCCGTGGCATCGAGCGGTTGGGGGTGAATCTCAGTACCGAAGAAAAAAGCCTGATGCAGTATTTCTGGCGCTACGCCGGCTATGTGTTGGGGGTAAAGGAAGGGTTGCTGCCGGCCAGCCTGGATGAGCAGGAGATGTTGGCGTTGCAGTTGGCAACCCACCTTTATAACCCCACTCCAGACAGCGAGAAACTGGCCAAAGCGCTGCTGCGGGACATGGCCAAGGAGCCGCCATTCCATTTGCCGGAGGGCGTATTGATTGCCTTCAGCGAGTTTCTTATCGGGCCGGTGGTGGCAAAGGACATCAACATGCATGCCACTGCGGCAGATCGTGCCAAGGTGCGGCTGATTCGAGAAGCCATCCGGCTGGCGGCCAAAGGTCGTTACCTGGCGCCAACGGCCCTGCAGAAGCTGTTGGAGCAAGGCAATCACAGGATGCGCCGTAAAAATATTTTTGATGGATTGGGAGGGGATCCCAGCCAATTTGCCTTTCGTAGCCTGGCCTGACGCATATGGTCAGGTTCTGACCTGTACTCTCAGGTAGAAAACCACATTAGGTATTAAGGCCTGGTAGATTAATTAGGAAAAACAGCAAGATAGGAAGCCCGTGAAAGTTGGCAAGCTGGTTGCAACGTGTACAGCAACAGCGAAACAGACCAACGACGCTGTTCAACTTCTTGCTGGGAGCCCCATCCTGCGCTACGCGCAGGTGGGGCCTTTTTTTGTCTGTTTGTTCAAAAATTGATACAAAAACAACGCGTTATCCTGCTCTCCACCATGAATTGCCGACTGCTTTCGAGTATCATTGCCAGCCAACTCAATTGACCGGTTGTCAGAAGCATGTCAGATGAAAATGCCATCAATTATCGTGGCCGCAAGGCGTCTCGTGCCCGCAGTGAGCAGCGGCGCAAGGCCATATTGGAAGCCGCTTTACGCATCGTGGTAAACGATGGTGTGCGTGGTGTTCGTCACCGCGCCGTGGCGAAAGAAGCGGAAGTGCCTTTGTCGGCAACCACCTATTACTTTAAAGATATTTCTGATCTGATCGCTGACACATTTACCCTGTTCGCCGAAAACGCCATGAACGATGTGGTGCAACCCATCTACCAACATGTGGGTGAATTCATTGAGCAGCACAAAGCGGATGTGGGTGCCAGCCCGGAAGTGACTAATCAATTGCTGCAGAACCTGTCTCAAATGATAGTGAGCTATATGAAACTGGAGCTCACGGACAAGCGTGATCACATGATTGCTGAGCAAGCTTTCAAGCATGAGTGCCTGCGGGATGCCCGTTTGCGCAGCATTGCCCAGACCTATTTCGATCACCTGTTGGAAGAGATGGTGGAACTGTGTAAAGTCATCGGCGTGGAAGATCCGGAGATTGCCGGAGAGCTGTTGATGGGAACCATTTTTCGCATTGAGCATGAAGCGTTGATGATTCCGGTTGCACAGTTTGATGAGGATAAGGCGTGTCGCATGATCAGGCGGCAGTTGTCCGCCTTTCTGCCCTAAGCGGGCATCAAGGGGGAAACCATATGGGTGAAAGCATGTCACCAGAGCAGATAAAGATTGAACCCAGTTGGAAACAACATCTGTTGCCGCAGTTTCAGCAGGATTATATGCATAGCCTGCGTGACTTTCTGGTGGCGCAGAAAAAAGCCGGAAAAGTGATTTATCCGAAAGGGGATGAGTACTTTAATGCCTTTAACCTGACACCGTTTGATCGAGTCAAGGTGGTTATGATCGGGCAGGATCCCTATCACGGGCCCGGCCAGGCCCATGGTTTGTGTTTCTCGGTGCAAAAAGGGGTGCGTTTTCCTCCTTCATTGCAGAATATTTTCAAGGAAATCCACGCCGACCTGGGCTTACCCATTCCCACCAACGGCTGCCTTAGCCACTGGGCAGAGCAGGGGGTTTTGTTGTTGAATGCGGTGCTCACGGTGGAACAGTCCAAGGCGGCTGCCCATCAGGGTAAGGGCTGGGAACAGTTTACCGATGCGGCGATTCGCGAGCTCAATGAAAAGCGGGAAGGTATCGTGTTCATGTTGTGGGGCAGCTACGCGCAGAAGAAGGGCCAGATTATTGATCAAAAGAAGCATTGCGTGCTCAAGGCGCCTCACCCCAGCCCGCTGTCGGCCCACCGTGGTTTTTTCGGTTGCCGGCATTTTTCCAAAGCCAACCAGTATCTGGAAGCCAAAGGCTTGACGCCCATTGACTGGTCGGTGCCTGAATAGACCTATCCTTTATCCAGTTTGCGATAATCCCGCGGTGACAGCCCGGTTACTTTCCTGAACAAACGGGAAAAATACTGGGGGTCGTCATAACCCAGTGCCTGTGCGACACGGCTCACCGGTTGGTTGTTGGTGTCCAGCAGGTAACAGGCCCGCTCCATTTTCATATGAATAAAATGCTGAATGGGGGAATACCCGGTGAGTGCCTTGTAGCGCTTGGCAAAATGATATTTGGAAAGATGGGCGGCTTCCGCCAGTGCGTGCAGATCCAGTTCCCCCGCCAGGTTGGCCATCATTAGGGCTTGAATGTTTTCCAGGTCGATGGGTTGCCTTGCCTGCCGGGATTGGCTGGCAGACAGTAGGGCCAGGTAGGTCAACATTTGCTTCAGTGCCTGGGAGGCATGGATCAGCGCCTTCATGTTGTAGCCGGTTTCCCGCACGCTGAACAGGGTATCGAAATCGCTGATGATGCGGGGGTGCTGCCCCACCGCAATCACAAAACAATTAGTGGGCAGATGTAAATTCGCAATATAATCCAGAGCCCTGCTTCCGGCAAAGTGCACCCAGCGCAATGACCAGGGTGTGTTGAGGTCGGCACGGTAATGGTGGGGGAGGCCTTTGGGCAAGACCATCAGATCACCGGCATGTACGGGGTACTCCACCTCGTTCAGCGTCAGCCAACCGTTCCCCTCGCTGCAGTACATCAATAAATTATCCTCGTGTTCCAGGCGCGTCATGGTGTGGTTGTGGGCTCTGGGGTAGAACCCCATGCCAGTGATATGCAGCTCTTCCGTTAACGGATGACGGGCCAACTGCGCGCTGGCGAAATGGGGCACAAAATAGCGTATGGCGCCGGGTTTGAGGGGCCAGCCGGAGGATACAGGCATGTTAATACTCAGGTTTAGTGAATGACAATATAATCCATATTATGCGCAATATCGTCAATGGTAACCGGTGCCGGGCTATGCTACATATAGAGAATTGAATGCAGCGCCAAGGAAACGATATGACCCCCTCCAACCCCATCAAGGTTCAACAACTTATTAATGGTGAGTTTCAGCACAGTGCCGCCAGCCACTGGATTGATGTCACCGACCCTGCAACCCAGTCGGTCATCGCCCAGGTACCCTGTACCACGGCCGATGAAATGCAGCAGGCCATCGCGTCGGCTAAGGCGGCGTTCAAGGTATGGCGGGATACTCCAGTGCCGGTGCGGGCGCGGGTGATGCTGAAGTATCAGGCATTACTGAAAGCCCATCATGATGAACTGGCCGGGATTCTGGCCAAGGAAACCGGTAAAACCTTTGAAGATGCCAAGGGTGATGTGTGGCGCGGGATTGAGGTGGTGGAGCACGCTGCCAATATTCCCAGTTTGCTGATGGGGGAAACCGTTGAGAACGTGGCCGGTGGCATCGATACTTACTCGTACACTCAACCCTTGGGGGTCTGTGCCGGAATTACCCCGTTTAACTTTCCAGCCATGATTCCCCTGTGGATGTTTCCTCTGGCCGTTGCGTGCGGCAACACCTTTATCCTGAAGCCCTCTGAGCAGGATCCATTAACCCCCATGCGGCTGGCGGAGCTGTTCATTGAGGCTGGGGCTCCAAAAGATGTGCTGCAGGTGGTACACGGTCGCAAAGAGCAGGTAGACGCCCTCTTGAGTGATCCTGACATCAAGGCCATTTCCTTTGTCGGGTCTGTGCCGGTGGGGCAGTATATCTATCAAACCGGAACCGCCAACATGAAGCGGGTGCAGGCTTTCGCCGGCGCAAAAAACCACATGGTGGTTATGCCCGATGCCAACCGGGAACAGGTAGTCAATAACATCGTTGGAGCCTCCTGCGGTGCAGCCGGTCAGCGCTGCATGGCCATCAGCGTAGTGGTCTTGGTGGGTGGTGCCCGCGACTGGGTCGACGACATCAAAACCGCATTGGAGGGTATTCGACCCGGGGTGTGGGATGATCCAGAGGCAGCCTATGGCCCGTTAATCAGCCCCCAGGCAAAAGAGCGGGTACTGCGGTTGATCGCCCAGGGCAAGCAGGAAGGTGCCACTTGCCTGTTGGATGGCAGCGCATGCAGCGTAGAAGGCTACCCCGACGGAAACTGGGTGGGGCCCACGCTGTTTACCGATGTTAAGCCAGAGATGAGCATCTACAGCGAAGAGATTTTTGGGCCGGTACTGTGCGTGTTGTGCGTGGATTCGCTGGAAGATGCCATCGCCCTGATCAATGAGCACCCCTGTGGTAACGGCACCTCCATTTTCACAGCCAGCGGCGCGGCGGCACGCAAATATCAGCACGAAATTGAAGTGGGGCAGGTGGGCATCAATGTGCCCATTCCCGTGCCGTTACCCTTCTTCTCCTTTACCGGATGGAAGGCCTCGTTTTATGGTGACCAGCATGCCTATGGCAAGCAGGCGGTGCGTTTTTATACGGAAACCAAAACCATTACCGCGCGTTGGTTTGAGAGTGATATAGCCGCCAGCGGACCCAACATGACGATTCATTTGAAATAAAGCCCATGGACTTTGATTTAACCGACGATCAAAAGGCCTTCCAGCAGGCGGCAAAACAATTTGCCGCCGCAGAACTGGCCCCCCATGCGGCACGCTGGGATGCGCTCAGTGAATTTCCTCTGGCAGTGATCCGCAAAGCCGGTGAGTTGGGATTTTGTGGCATTTATGCGCCGGAGGCCGCCGGTGGCATGGGGCTGTCAAGGCTGGACGCGCACCTGATATTTGAACAGCTCGCCTATGGTTGTACCGCTACGGCGGCCTATCTCACTATCCATAATATGTGTACCTGGATGGTGACCACCTTCGGCAGCGCTGAGTTGGTGGCGCGCTGGGGAGAGGGCTTGTGCTCGGGGGCAACCCTGGCCTCCTATTGCCTCACCGAACCGGACGCCGGCTCCGATGCGGCGTCGCTGAAAACCAGTGCGCGGTTACAAGGAGAATATTACCTGCTCAACGGCAGTAAGTGTTTTATTTCCGGTGCCGGTGCCACCGAGCTGCTGCTGGTGATGGCGCGCACGGGCGGAGCCGGGGCCAAAGGGGTATCCTGTTTTTTGGTGGAGGCCGATAGACAGGGGATTCGCTATGGGCGCAAGGAGGACAAAATGGGATGGAACTGTCAGCCGACTCGTACCATCACCTTTGATGACGTTAAGGTGCCGCGGGGGCAACGGGTGGGCAGTGAAGGTGACGGTTTTAAATTTGCCATGCAAGGGCTGGACGGGGGGCGCATCAATATCGCCACTTGTTCTTTGGGCACGGCGCAGGCCGCATTGGATACGGCGCAACGTTACCTGTTGGAGCGCAAGCAGTTCGGCCGGGCGTTGGCGGAGTTTCAGGGATTACAGTTCAAGCTGGCCGATATGTTGACGCAGCTGGTGGCGGCCCGCCAGATGGTGCGGCTGGCAGCGGTGAAGCTGGATCAGAAAGATAGCGATGCCAGTGTTTATTCGGCCATGGCAAAACGTTTTGCCACCGATGCCGGGTTCCAGGTTTGCAACGACGCCCTGCAGATTCATGGTGGCTATGGTTATATCAAAGAGTATCCCCTGGAGCGCCATGTGCGTGACACGCGGGTACATCAGATTCTTGAGGGTACCAACGAAATCATGCGCATGATCATTGCACGGCGCGCACTGATGGAAGGTGCAACGGAGGTTATTCAGTGACAGAAAGTGTGGTGTTTGATGTATTGCCGGCGGCCAATGACAAGAAAATTGGCATCGCGACGTTGAACGTGGAGAAAAAGCTCAACTCCCTGACGCAGCAGATGGTGATGTTGTTAACGGATCAGCTCATACAATGGGAACAGGATGACAGCATCGTCTGCATCTGGTTGCAGGGCGCAGGAGAGAAGGCGTTCTGCGCCGGTGGCGATGTGCGTTGCCTGCGGGATCGAATTGCCGAAGTGGGGCCACAGGCCGCGTTGCCCTACGTACAGTCTTTCTTTGAAAACGAGTACCGGCTCGATTATTTGATTCACTGCTATTCCAAGCCGATCATCTGTTGGGGACACGGTATTGTGATGGGGGGTGGAATCGGCTTGATGTCCGGGGCATCACACCGTGTGGTTACTGAAACCTCCCGTTTGGCCATGCCAGAAATCACCATTGGCCTGTATCCGGATGTAGGGGGTACCTGGTTTTTGAATCATGCGCCGGGGCGCACCGGCTTGTTTCTTGGTTTGACCGGTGCCAATTTCAACGCGGCGGATGCGATGTTCGTGGGTATGGCGGATCGTTTCATCCCCAGCATGAAGAAGCAGTCTGTACTGGATGGCTTACAAAAACAGGCATGGACGGATTGCACGCGGGAAAATGAGGTTTTGGTGGGCACGGTGTTGCGTTCCTGCGAGGTGCTGGATTTGATGCCGGCAGGCAATGTCCGCCAGCACTATGATGTGATTCAGGCGGTGACGGACGCCGATAGCGCCGCCGGCGTGGCGGCCAACATTCTGGCCATCGACAGTGATGAGAAATGGCTGCAAAAAGCGGCGGCCACTTTGAAGTCGGGATGTCCCAGTACCGCTCACCTGGTGTTTGAACAGTTGCGGCGGGGCAAAAAGCTGTCCTTGCCGGAGGTGTTTCAGATGGAGCTGGTGATGTCGCTGCAATGTGCGTTGCACCCGGATTTTCCGGAGGGAGTACGGGCACTGTTGGTGGACAAAGACGGCGCACCGCAATGGCAGCACCAATCGGTTGCGGAGGTCAGCCCCCAGTGGGTGGAAGAACATTTTCAGGCGCCGTGGCCGGATGGTGTAAATCCATTGCAGGATCTGGCCTGGTAAACAACGGAGAGTGAAGATGGCAACAGTAGGATTTATTGGTGTCGGCAATATGGGGGGGCCTATGGCCATTAACCTGGTACGGGCCGGACATCAAGTGAAGGTTTATGATCTGTCACCACAATTGATGGAGCCGGTGGTTGCCGCAGGGGCAGCAGCAGCGGCATCCCCCGAGGAAGCGGTGGCGGGTGCAGAGTTTGTGGTGTCCATGCTGCCTTCCGGCCCCATTGTGGAGGATTTGTATATTCACGGTGCCCGTTTGCTGGAGGCAATCAGTAAAACGTCTCTGGTGATTGACTGCTCCACCATTGCCCCCGACAACGCAGTCAATCTGGCCACGGCCGCCCGGCAGCGGGGCATTGCCACCCTGGACGCACCGGTGTCCGGAGGCGTTGCCGGCGCGCAGGCCGGGACTCTCACCTTTATTGTGGGAGGGGCGTTGCCTGACTTCGAACGCGCCCGGCCATTGCTGCTGGGTATGGGTAAGAACGTGTTCCATGCCGGTGATCACGGTGCCGGGCAAATCGCCAAGATCTGTAACAACATGCTGTTGGCAGTGCATATGATCGGTACGGCTGAAGCGTTGCAGCTGGGCGTGGACAATGGCCTGGATCCGGAGGTTCTGTCGAACATTATGTTGCAAAGCTCCGGTCGCAACTGGTCGCTGGAGTTATACAACCCTTATCCGGGGGTAATGGAGTCCGTGCCCGCAAGCAAAGGATATGAAGGTGGCTTTCAGGTAAACCTGATGAACAAGGATCTTGGTTTGGCACTGGAGGCAGGGTTAAAAAGCCAATCCGCCACCCCGATGGGCAATCTGGCCAAGAGCCTGTATGTGCAGCATGGCCGTAATGGCTGGGGCAAAAAGGATTTTTCCAGCATTCAGAAGTGGTTTGAAAAGCAGGAAAAATAAGCGTTAAAAAAGGGGCCAAAAAGGCCCCGAGTTTTCGAGTCGTTAATCGTTTATCCGTGGCTAGTTGGCCTGCAGCATGGCCATGGCGGCTTCCATCTCTGCATTCAGATCTTCGTCTTCGTTATCACCAATATTAGGGTCCAGCCCCACCCGGTTGAAGGCGGTGACGTCGTGCCAGTTGAGTTTAGTGATGTAGGGGTGATCGGGTTTGCTCATGTAGGTCTGTAGATTCGCCACCATCACCACATCCACGTAGTCCGGTTTGTCACTTCCGGTGTCGCGGTTGAACTTACGGTAGTAGGCGGGCACATCAATCAGCTCTTTGGGGAACTCCCAGGATTGCAGAATCTTCACGCCCACCTTGGGATGGATCGAGTGAATTACTTTTTGCAGGGTGATGGGGTCGTTCAAACGGTCGGATTCTTCCGCGTAGGTGAGGATGGGCAGTACCCCGATTTCATGAACCAGCCCCGCCAGTGTGGCCTGGTCCGGTTTCAGATTGGTGTAATGCTTGCAAATCACGTTGGCAATGCCCGCCACTTCGGTACTGTGGTGCCAGGATTCCCGCATGGTTTTATCGATCAAGTCCGAGGTGGCCTGAAACATCTGTTCCATGGCCAGGCCGGTGACCAGGTTGGAAATACAGGTGATGCCCAGCCGGGCGATGGCCATCTGCACATCTTCAATTTCACGGGCGCCCCGCATGATGGGGCTGTTGGCCACTTTGATGATGCGGGCGGTCATGGCGGCATCGTTGTTGATAACCTTGGCCAGGTCGCCCGCTGAGGCGTTAGGGTCTTCCGCTGTCTCCCGGGCTTTCAGTGCCACTTCCGGCAAGGTGGGTAACACCAGGCGGTCGTTGTCGATAAGCTCGTTGATCTCCTGCAGGGTGACTTCTTCAATACTCGCCATCAGCAGCTCCACATCCTTTGCTGTAAATAGATTTCGATTAAACCTACTTAAGTTATAGCATAGGGCAGCGGAAGCACGTGGATTTGGCAGGCATCATTTTGTTCCAGCTTCAAATTTTGTGATTCAGATGCCTCTATCTTCAGAGTACTGAGTACTTTTAGTGTGCGCTCGCTCACCCTTGCCACGGCCAGAATTGTGCCATTTCCGGCTTCGCTGACGATTTTGTCGCCAATTTCCACCGCGTCACAGCCGTGGATTTCCAGGGGAAAGGTGCGTACTTTCGTTTGTCCACGATAATGAATCCGCGCCACAATTTCCTGGCCTTTGTAGCATCCTTTCTTGAAGTTGACGCCCTCCACCAGGTCGTAGTTGATCTCCTGCGGTATCCAGTTTTCTGCCTGGTTGGCGTGGATATGCACCAAGCCCCCATTGATCTGGGACAGATTCCAGGCGTTGTCCCCCACCAGGGGAATCGAATGCTGTTGCAGTAATTGTATGAAGGCTGGCGCCTGGGCCTGCGCAATCACGCCTAATGAGCCTAGGGCCGGCAGGGTAAACAGTGTGGCTCCCTGATTGGCATCCTGTACCATGCTGTGGATGGTGGCTTGATCGGGGCCGGCGGGAGCGAACACCAACAGTGATTCGTCGGCCGTGACGTCGGCTTTGGAAAACATGGCAAATTTGGACAGTACCTGAATCGTCGGTGCAACCTGATCCTGTGGCAGCAACAATAAAAAATCATCGCCCTGGCGCAGGCACAGGAACGTCGACTGGGCCCGGCCCTTGGCATTGCAGTGAGCCCCGAGCACCGCCTGGCCTGAGTTCAATGGGCTTACATCACAGGTGATTTGTCCTTGCAGAAAACTGGCAGCCTCCTCGCCTGATACCCGGATGACGGCCATGCACTCCAGCAGAGCAATGAAGCTTGCGTTTTGCTCCACCAGGCTGGCCTCGGTGTCCAGTTCATTGATACAGGTTCCCCATGGAGCCTGTTGAATAACGTTAAGATGATCCGACCACATGGCTGATTTACCTCCTCGACTGCGGAATGGCACGGGTTTGGTTGCCATCATACGGTGCCGCCGGGGAAAAGTCAGCGATAGGTTAATGGGGGCGAATTCTTTATAATGCCGCCATCGAATTGGAGTGAAAACCTATGTCTGATCACAATACCACCCAGGAAGAGCATATCCGCCGATTACGCTGGCACTGCCGTCGAGGCATCAAGGAGGTGGAGGTGTTGTTGCTCCCATTTTTTGAGGAGAAGTACCCCGCGTTGGATGAGGATGACAAGAAGTTGTTTGAAAAACTACTGGATCAGCATGATGTGGAAATGTTTGAGTGGTTTACCCATCGTTCCAAACCGGAAGCAGCTGATTTGGCGCGTATCGTATCCATGGTGCTGAATCGTGTGGATACCTGATCTGCATTTGCGGCCCTCAGCGCCGTTCACGGCGCTGATTGTCTTGCTTCACTTTGCTGCTGCCGTTGCCGTGTGGATACTGCCGGCGGTGTTTTGGCCGCTGCTCCCCCTGGTGGTCCTGGCGGGCTTTGTCAACGTCGCCAAGTATGGGTTGCTGCTGTTGAAAACATCAGTAGTTCGGGTCTGGATGACGGAAGCAGGTTGGTTTATCGCCTATCGTGATCAGCGACAAGCGGGGCCGTTGACGCTATCGCCGGAAACCCACCTGGGCAGCTACGCCATTCGCCTCAGTTTTATATCCGGTCGCGGTCGCCGCCACATCCTGGTGACTCCTGACATGATTGGCTTCCACCGGTTTCGTAAACTGCAGGTGTTTCTGCGCTGGGCGCCTAACAAGCAACAAGCGGTTGTTTCCCCACAGTGAAATCAGTGGCGATAGCTGCCTGGAGACAGTCCGGTCCAGCGGCGAAAGGCACGATGAAATGTACTGTCATCAGCAAAGCCCGTGCGTTCAGCAATGCGGGTAATGGGCAGGGTGGTTTTGCACAGCATCTCAATGGCCATATCCTTGCGTACATAATCCAACAACATCTGATAACTCAGGTTACGTTCGGCCAGGCGTCGCTGCAAGGTGCGGCCGGAACAATTCATGCGCTTGGCAACGTCGTTTATACCGGGGGCACCTTCGGTCAGCAATTGCGTTACGTGATGGCAGATTTCCCGGGCAATACGGTCTTCCGAGCGCAGCCGCATCATTAGATTCACCGCCCGGCTTTCTGAAAGGCTAAACAGGTTGTGATCGGTCAGATCAGAGTGATAGCCCAGCCCCTCCAGTCTCAGGTCAAAGCGGTCTTCAGGCTGGCCAAATAGGATGGTCGTGGACTGAAAGATTTCATCGACAACGCTGTCGTCACAGCACTGCTGATTTTCCAGATAGAGTACGCGTGGTACGTTTTTGGCGTCAAAACTCATTTGTGCGGAAATGCTGTACCAGTAAGCGGTGATGTACTCGATTACGTGCCGGTGGGGGCGGGGCACCTGATAACGAAACACCGTATGCAAACTGGATGCATCGGTTTCGACTTCAAGACGAATGAAGTCGAAAGCCAAAGGAAAGAACTTGCAGACCGACTCCATAATTTGCGACACATCTTTTGCCGTCATGGAAAGAAAATAAAATACACCAATGTGTGCCGGAAACCCTGATCCTCCCATGCGCATACCGAAGGCTGAATCGCCGGTAATTTCAGCCCCGGCAATCAACGCCTTTTCATAGAGTGATAGGGGGGTGCGCCCGTTGCTGCGGAAATCAAACCTGGATCTGACATTAACGTGATCACAGAGTGTTTGTTGTGGATATCCCAATCTTTCCAGGTACTGAAAGACCGCGTCGTATAGCTCAAACGCAACGGTGGGTGCAGGCATGGTTTTCCCCTCAATTGCAGCCGTGAAATACCTTGGCTGCAAAATAATATGGCCGGACATCAACGAAAATTCCAGCCTGTTGTCGTGACCAAACTTCTCAGCTGAGTCAATTTCTGCTTCACCAATTCAGTATGGCATGGTGGTGTCGTAATTGGCCAGTCCAAATCTTGAATCTGTTCCTGTGCTCGCAGTAACCTGCATACCACCGTCGGCTTCGTCCGCTGTTGGATTTGATCCTGTGATGAGAACACGAATAACAAGTTTTACAGGAGAAGGTTGTGAAAGTTACGTGTATACAACTGTTTAGCTTTAAGTGGCAACTGGGAATGTTGTGTGCGGCCATAATGCTGCTAACAGGCTGCGGCGGAGATTACAGCGGTAGCCAGGATAGTGAAGGTGATGTGTCCGCCTCAGTGAACTCGGGGTCGCCGCAAGCTCCCCGGAATAATGAAGATAATTCGTCTGCTTTAGAAGTTTACTTCAACCGTTATATCGAACCTGAGATGAGTTACTGCGGCGTTTGTCATGTGCCCGGCGGGGTGGCGGATACGGAGGACGGTGATCGTTTTGTGTTGCTGGAAAGCCGGTCGAATTACCTAAGCTTTGAGCAAGCTTGGATTGATTTGGGAAAAGGCGTCGAAAGCAATCTGTTGTTGGTTGAAAATGCTTTGGTTTCTGAGCCTCACTCCGGCGGCAAAACCTGGCCCCAGGGCAGCGACAAGTACCAACAAGTGGCAACATTATTGAGTTGCTGGGAGCAACCGCAAAATTGCTCTTTATTATCACAACCGGAACCTGATCCACAGGTACCCGAACCTGAACCCGCTGGGGCGTTGCTGGGTAGTTCTCATGGCAGCCATTTATGGAACCAGTACTGTCAGGATCAGGCGGACGATGCACCGTTGCCCGCTGATCCGCGTACCTTGATTCGCCCCGGTGTCAATGCTGGTAAAGCGGTATTTTATAATTCGTTTTACCAGGATTGTCATGCCAATCTGCCCGAGTCTGAACAGGCACCGAAAACCTGCGGAGCATACCGGGCCAGAGTAACCGCCGGTGATTTCTTTGCCAATCAACGTGCAGCCATGACGGACATTGCCGTATCGGCCGATGTTCTTAACAATTTGTGGAAAGCCTGGGGCATGAGCGCACGTCCGCAAAACTTCGACCGCCTGTTGACTGAGCGTTACGGCTTTAATCCGGCGCCTTACCCCAATCCTTATCCGCTGCCGGGGGAAGACCCGGTTAATACCAGCGGGGGCAGTGGCCAATTGCCCATGGGATTAATTCAGGGGCGCGATGACGATGGTAATTATAACGGCCGCATCAGTATGAACTGCTATATCTGTCATGGTGGACAGATCGGATACGCCGAGGAGGGTGAAGGGCTGGGCTCCATTCCGGGGATGGGCAATACCAACACTGATATGATGATTTTTATGCGTGATCTTTCCCGCGGCCTGGTGGGCGGTCTGCTGCCCATTTCGTTAAACAATACCCGTGGTACCTCCAATGCGGTCGGTGCATTTGATCTGCTCACGCTGATCTGGGATGTGGATACCCTGTCATTGGCGCCCAATCCCATCAAACTGCCCTTTAATCACTCCTATCACGGCAACCAGGATATGCCCAACTGGTGGAACACCAGTCACCGGCCCCGTAAGTTTTTCGATGGTGGGCTATCGGTTGATGCAACGCGTATTGATATGGCGGCGGCCGATCAGGTGAACCTGTTGCAAAGCGGTGCCGCGCGACGCGCCGTTACCGAAGAATGGGATCAATATTTACAGGCCTATGTTGATGCCCAGGTTGCACCGGTATTTCCTTATGCAGTCGATGTTGCACTTGCCCGGCAGGGAGCGATTATTTTCCACAGTAAGGATTTGTGGGCAGATGCCACCAATGCTGCCATTCCCCGTCCGCAGGGAAATGGTTCCTGTGCCGGTTGTCATGGCGCGTACTCCCCCCGCTTCGTTAACGATCCGGCGTTTCTGGAAGATCCTGTGCTCGAGGGCGTGGCGTCCTATGTGGTTCCACTGGATATCATCGGCACTGATCCGGCGCGGGCATTGTCCATTTCTTCCGAGGTGCGTGAAGTTTTCAAAAGTACCTGGTGGGGATATCCCGACGGGGTAGAGGGTTATGTGCCTCCCGGCGAGAAGGGCGCGCTTAAAGAGTATATTGATGACTTTGCCTATCCGATTATTAATCCTGACGGGCGCCCGGTGGAAGGGCTTTGTGGCTGGGAGGAGCAGGTCGGTTACCTGGCTCCGCCGTTGTATGGCGTGTGGGCATCCTCACCTTATTTTCATAATGGTTCGGTTCCCACATTGCGCCAGGTTTTACAGCCCAGTGAACGGCCTGCCATCTGGAGCCGGTTTGACTCACCGGTGGCGGGGCCAATCAAAGGTTATGATATGAGCCTGTCAGCTTATGATCTTGAGGAGCAGGTGGGGTGGAAATACCGTGAGTATTGCAGCCGCCAGGATACACCTGCCGCTGAATGCAGTGGTGACAATCGGGTTATCAATAATCTCCTGTATCAGTGGCTTGATAGCCTTAAAGATGATATCTGGATTCTGGGTTTCTTGAGTAAGCCCTATGGTACCCAGACCCAAATTGATCGCCGCAAGATCTTCAATACCCGGGATTTCAGCAATAGCAATTCAGGCCATGAATTTACCCGGGTGTTGAGCGAAGCCGAAACCCGAGCGGTTATTGAATACCTGAAGACGCTTTGATGGTGTACCGGCTTTTGATCAGTGCATTGGTCATCACGCTTACCCTGTTACCCAGGGTAAGTGTGTTTGCCCAGTCAGCCCCCGATTTTAATCTGCCTTTGTTAGCGCAATCCGATGCTGGCGGATCGCAGCTCTGGCAATCGGGCTCACTCCGATTGTCGGATTTGACGGGGAAGGTGGTCTATCTGGATTTTTGGGCGTCCTGGTGTGCGCCCTGTGCTCTGTCGTTGCCGGAACTTGAAACACTCTACGCCCGATTCAAATCGCGCGGCTTCGAAGTGGTTGCCATTAATCTTGATACCACGGAAAGCGCCGCCCGGCGTTTTTTGCAAGATAAGGCCATCACCTATCCCATCCTGTTTGATCAGCGGCAAACCACACCAGAGCGGTATGGTGTGGCGGGGATGCCCACTGCGTTTCTGCTTGATCACAGCGGCAAACTCAGGTTCACACATACCGGATTTAAACCCAGTGATACTGAAAAATTATCCAAACTGATTCAGCAGCTACTGCAGGAGAAGGAGCGTCTATGAAAGTGCGTTTTGCCAATGTGCTGGTTGGCACGGTGCTCATTATGAGCGTGTTGAGCGGTTGTGAAACAGCGGTGGTTAAACCATGGCAGCGGGGAGATCTGGCGCGCCCGCAAATGGCCTGGCAGCCGGATCCCATGATGTCTGTGCTTCGTGAACATGTTTACACGGCAAAAGAGGGGGCTTCCGGCGGAGTTGGTACCGGTGGAGGCGGTTGTGGTTGTTACTAGATCCGAGGTCAAATGAAGCATAATAATAAAACATCAGGCACCCTGGCGGCCCTCACCGGTGCTGCCCTTGCATTACCTGCTATTGCACAATTGGCCCAGGCTGCGGAGTTGCCCACCAAAAGCGAACTTGGCTATCGCTATACGGATTATCACGAGGACGATGTTGACAGTAACCAGGTGCTGTTGGGCAGCAACCAGCGTTACGAGATCGGTACGCACCAGTTGCGCCTGGTGGCGCCCGTGGGCGAGCGGTTTTCTTTAACGGTGGATGCCCTGTACGAGTCCATGACCGGAGCCTCGGCCAGGGCTGTAGTGGACAACGGTCAGGGTGAATCGGTTCTGGTTATGACCGGAGCGAGCATTAAGGATACCCGCACTGATATGTCCGCTGAACTGCGGCACTATGGCAACGGTGGCAGTGAAGCATTGGTGCTGGGCTTTTCCAGGGAGGACGATTATGAATCGATTAACGGCAGCATTGATGCGGAGCGTACCAGCGTGGATGGGGTTACCACCTGGTCCGGTGGCGTCGGCTTTTCCCATGATGAATTGGAGCCGGTGCCGGAAGCCGGCATTAACCGTACTGTGGCGGAGAAGCGCAGTTTTCTGAACGCTTATGTGGCTCGTGCCAGGGTGCACAGTCCCGTGTGGCAGACCCAGCTTGGCCTGTATTTGGGTTGGTATGATGGCTATTTGTCGGATCCTTATCGGAGCCGGGATATTCGCCCGGATTCCCGCCAGCAATGGGCATTCAGCGGGCGTTCCCGCTATTTTCTCAAAGCAGTGAATGCGGCGGTTCATGTGGATTATCGCTATTACCAGGATGATTGGGATATCGCATCCCACACGCTGGAGCTGGCCTGGTATCAGTCGTTTACTGATGCCTTCACAGTGTCGCCCCGGGTGCGCTACTACTCTCAGAGTCAGGCGGAGTTTTACGTGCCCACCGACCGTGGCACCCGCAGTGGGGATCAGTCATCAGACTTCCGTCTGTCGCCCTACGGCGCCATCGCCTATGGCTTGGGGATTGGTTATTATCAGCCTGCGTTCGGCGTGAATCTGTATTTTGAACACTACAACAGTGATGGGGATTACGCCCTCAAATCCGTGGCAGAGCCCAGCCCGTTTCTGGTGGATTACAGGTTGTTGACTTTGGGGGTGGATTATCGGTTCTGATATGGAGCTGATGCAGCACGGGTTTCGTGCCATGGGTTCCCCCTGTAGAGTGCATCTTTATCTGGATGAGGCCGCCGTTGGCAGGAATGTGATGAACGCCGTGGTGGCTGAAGTTCTGCGGCTGGAAAAAAAATACTCCCGTTATCGGCAGGATAGCCTGGCGGCCCAGATCATGGCCGCAGCGCAAACCGGTGCCGCCATCGAGCTGGATGCAGAGGCTGCCGGGCTGTTGGATTATGCCGATACCCTGTTTCGGGAAACCGATGGCCTGTTTGATATTACCTCCGGCGTATTGCGCCGGGTGTGGGATTTTAGCCGGGGCAACCTGCCCAGCCAGGCCGACATCGACGCCATACTGCCCGGCATTGGTTGGCACAAGGTGCATTGGTGTAACCCGGTGCTGTCCTTCCCGGTTGCGGGGATGGAAGTGGATTTCGGCGGCTATGTGAAAGAATATGCGGCGGACAGTGCGGCAGCGGTGGCCCTTAGTCTGGGTGTCAAACACGGCCTGATCGAACTCGGGGGCGACATTCGTGTAATCGGACCACACCCGGATGGCAGCCCCTGGAAAGTGGGGGTGCGTGATCCGAATAAGCCGGAGGCCGCTTTGGCGCGGTTGGATCTGGGCAGGGGGGCGGTGGCCAGCAGCGGCGACTATGAACGGGCTATTGTATATAACGGGAAGCGTTACGGGCACATTCTAAACCCGCACACCGGTTGGCCGGTCAGTGGCCTGACTGCGGTTACGGTGGTGGCGGAACACTGTCTGTTAGCCGGCACCGCCTGCACCGTTGCCATGCTCAAGGGCGAGCATGGCGCGCACTGGTTGCAGCAGTTGGGAATGGATTGGATTGCCTTGAATGACCAGGGGCAGATCCTGGGGAATCTTCACTCAGCCCAGGCATCCGAAGCATAGTTACCCGGTACCAGCAACGTGTCTCTGGCTTCGTCCATTGTGTCCGGATAATTCAATGTGTAATGCAGGCCACGGCTTTCCCTGCGGGTTAGGGCGCAACGTATGATCAGTTCAGCGATCTGCACCAGGTTGCGCAATTCAATCAGGTCATTGCTCACCTTAAAGTTACTGTAGTACTCCAGAATTTCCTGTTTCAGCAGGTTGACCCGATGGGTGGCCCGTTGCAGGCGTTTGTCGGTGCGGACGATACCGACGTAGTCCCACATGAAGCGGCGCAGCTCCTCCCAGTTGTGGGAAATAACCACCGCCTCATCGGAGTCGGTAACCTGACTTTCATCCCAATCCGCAATGGCGGGAATCTCCGGTGCACAGGCCAGCAGCTCACCAATATCCTTGCTGGCAGAAATGGCAAACACCATACACTCCAGCAGTGAGTTGCTGGCCATGCGGTTGGCGCCGTGCAATCCGGTGAAGGCGGTTTCACCGATGGCGTACAGCCCGCCCAGGTCGGTGCGCCCGCGCAGGTCCGTCAGCACGCCACCGCAGGTATAGTGGGCTGCCGGTACCACCGGGATGGGCTCCTGTGAAATATCGATGCCCAGGCTGATGCAGCGGTCATAAACGGTGGGAAAATGGCTGCGGATGAACGCCTCGGGTTTGTGGCTGATATCCAGATACAGGCAGTCCACCCCCAGGCGCTTCATCTCGTGGTCAATGGCCCGGGCAACAATGTCCCGGGGTGCCAGCTCACCCATCTCATGGAAACGATCCATAAAGCGCTCGCCGTTGGGTAATTTCAGCAGACCGCCTTCACCTCGAATGGCTTCAGTGATGAGGAACGAGCGCGCCTCCGGATGGTAAAGACAGGTAGGGTGAAATTGGTTGAACTCCATGTTGCCCACCCGGCAGCCCGCTCGCCAGGCCATGGCGATGCCGTCGCCGGTGGCCACATCCGGGTTCGATGTGTAGAGATATGCCTTGCTGGCGCCACCGGTGGCCAACAGCACAAATTTCGCTTCGTGTACTTCCACTTCCAGGGTGTCGTTATTCAACACGTAGGCACCGAATACCCGTTTGCCGCTCAGCCCCAATTTCTGGCTGGTAATCAGGTCGATGGCCACGCGGGATTCGAACAGGCTCACGTTTTGCTGATGCTGGACTTTCTCGATCAGGGTGCTGGAAATGGCAAAGCCGGTGGCATCGGCCGCATGGATGACCCGCCGGTGGCTGTGACCGCCTTCCCGGGTTAAATGGTATTCGCGCCGACCGTCATCGTGCACCTCACGGGTAAAGCCTACCCCCTGCCGGATTAGCCAGCGGATGGCATCCGGGCCATTTTCCACGGTGAAGCGCACCGCTTCTTCGCGGCACAGGCCGCCACCGGCGATCAGGGTATCGTTGATGTGGGCCTCCACGGAGTCTCCCTCATCCAGCACAGCCGCCACGCCACCCTGGGCGTAGTAGGTGTTGGCGGCCGTGAGGGGGCCTTTGCTCAGTACCCCCACTTTACTGAATGGCGCCAGGTGGAGAGCCGCGGTGAGACCGGCTGCACCACTGCCGATGATCAGAATGTCATGCTTGAATCGAGTCATAGAGATGTTTCCGGCAAGCCCGCTGCCAAATTGGATTATATAAGGCTGCCAGTTGGACAGCGAAAGGAGCTATTATAACGCCAGAATGCCGTCGACATGCTAGTTTGATGGCCACCCCTGCGTGGCAGCAGGTGCTTTTGAAATTCTGAAAGCGGAATATGATCTGGATACGGCAGGCAGCGGAACTTTGCCGGCTGTATAGGGTCTGTGTAGATATGCTTCCATCCTATGTAGTGGGAAGCCTGAATGGGGAGTTTTGATAGATGGCTGAGCGTCATCCCGATCAGCTGTTGGTAGAGCGTGTACAACAAGGCGATAAAAGAGCCTTTGACTTATTGGTAAAGAAATATCAACACAAGGTGCTGGCGGTAATCGGGCGCTTTGTGCGGGATCCGGACGAGGCCATGGATGTGGCGCAGGATGCGTTTGTGAAGGCGTATCGGGCTCTGGATCGATTTCGCGGAGATAGCGCGTTTTATACGTGGATCTACCGAATTGCCGTCAATACGGCCAAGAACCATTTGGTGTCCAAGGGGCGCAGGCCGCCGGACACTGACGTGGAAGTCAGTGACGCAGAATACTACAGTGGTGGCGATGCCCTGCGCGAATCCGCGGATCCCGAGAAAGAAATGATGCGGGATCAGTTGGAGGCGGTGGTGTATGAAGCATTGCGGGAATTACCAGATGATTTACGGACTGCGGTGACATTACGTGAATTTGATGGTCTTAGTTATGAAGAGATTGCTGAAGTCATGGATTGCCCCGTGGGGACAGTCCGATCCCGGATTTTTCGGGGGCGGGAAGCGATCGATAAACGCATTCAGGCAATGCAGGCCTAGGGTTTGGGTTGCCGTTGAGTGGACAGCAGGTAAGAGCAGCAGGTTAAGGGTATGAATATGGGTAATAAAGACCTGGACAGAAATGCCGAGGAACTGTCGGCATTGATGGATGGCGAAGTCAGTGAGCTGGAACTGCGGCGGGTGCTCAACAGCATCGAGCAGGATCAGGCGCTGTGCCGAAAGTGGAGCCGATATCAATTGGCCAGTGCTGTGCTGCGTCGCCAGACTGCAGGGCAGGCCCGGACCTGGATGGATATCGATCTCTCTGCCCGTGTACAGCAGGCCATTGAGCAGGAACCGTCGCTGTTGCCTGCCCCCGGCCGGGGTAAAAAACCGGTGACGGCAATGCTGGCCAAGCCGTTTGCCAATGTGGCGGTGGCGGCCTCCGTATCGGCGGCGGTGATCCTGGGCTGGCAGAACTTTACCGGTGGACCGTCCCAGGGTGCGCCGGCGGTTGCTTCCAGCGCGGCGTCCATGGCGCCGGTGGCGGTGTCCGGCAACAGTCCGTTGATGGCGGTATCTCAAACCAGTGCATCCGGTAATCCGAATCTGGTTATGCAGCCGGAAATGATTCGCTTCAACCCGGAGTTGGATGATCGGCTCAATTACTATCTTCTCTCCCATTCCAGTAATGCCGCAGTGAATACCGCCAGTGGCGTAACACCCTACGCGCGGGTGGTAACGGTCAAGCCAGCGCAGAAAGATATGCCCAGGACTGATGCGGGGCAGTAGGCGAATGCGCAAGCGTTACAGTTGGCTGGCCTTGCTGGCTTTGGGGGCTTGCCTGAATCCTTCCCTGCAAGCGGCCGAGGAATCTGCAGAGCAGTGGCTCAAAGGGCGGTTGGCCAGCGCCAGTCAGTCCAGCTTCAGTGGACACTCCGTGCTGTTAACCGGTGGTCGAATGGTGTCATTGAAGGTGTACCATGCGCCCATTGATGGTGAGGTTTGGGAGAGGGTGGTGCACATGAGTGGAGAGCCCGCGGAGATTATCCGTCAGGGTGCCGCAGTGTATTGTCTGCATCCGCGACAAGCCACCGGGGTGGCAGTGAAAGCCCCTGTCAGTCGCTGGACCGCGCTGGATCAGAGCATGCAGTCCGTGACCCGCTATTACCGCTTTGAGCGCGCCGGCGTCGAACGGGTGGCCGGGCGCGAATCGGTCAGGCTGAACCTTTCACCCCTGGACTCCCACCGCTATGGATACAGTCTTTGGCTGGATACCCAATCCGGGGTGATCCTGCGCTCTCAGACGCTGCCCAGCAGTGGAGAGGCCTTGGAAGTGTTTGAATACGTTAATATTAACCTCGATCAACCGCTGACTGCTTCCGATTTTGAGCCGGGGCAGGGGCTGACCCGTGCTCAATCCTCTACCCGGTCGGACGGCGATAGCCAGGCGCTGCCCGCTGATCACTGGGTGCCTGGCTGGTTGCCGGAAGGGTTCGTTGAATCGCAGCGGGTAGCCCGTTTCCCGGGCCAGGGGCAGGTTTCAACCCGTGCTTACACCGATGGCCTCGCCTCGTTTACTGTGTTCCATGAACCGCGTTCAGAGCCCATCAGTGAAAACGTCAGTGCGCATGGGGCAACGGTGGCGGTGCATCGGAATATTCCGGGCGCCATGGTGACCGTGGTGGGTGAAATCCCCATGGCCACTGCCCAGCGCATTGCCGCCAGCGTAAAACCCTTGGCGCCAGCGCCCTGATTGGATACAGTGACAGGGAATCAGGTGTCGGTAGCGTAATCATGATTGAAGAAACCGGTCGAGTGGTGGCGAAAGACCCGGGGTTGGCCTGGGTGGAAACCTTGCGTCAATCCGCCTGTGACAGCTGTTCTGCCAAATCCGGATGTGGCCACAGCGCATTAGCCAAGTTGGGGCAGAACGCCGTACATATGCAGGCAGTGTGTGAAATCGATGTCACCATTGGCGATCAGGTGGTGGTGGGCGTACCGGAAGAAATCATGGTCAAGAGTTCAATACTGGCCTACCTGATGCCCCTGTTAACAATGATGGTTGGGGTTCTGTTGGCGGATTCTTTCTGGGGGCAGGATTTACTTACTGCCCTGGCCGGAATCATTGGCCTGGCACTGGGGTTTGTGATCCTGCGCTGGCACTTCCACCGCAACCGGCATGATGAGCGATACCAGCCCGTGGTATTGCGCAGAATTTGCGGCGGCCCCCAGCAGGGGCTTTGAATGTTATAAAATTCAATGGCTTAACTGCTTTGTATTTCATCTAATGCAAGGTCCATTGAAAATCGGTAGAATTGCCGCAGTTTTTCCCTATCACCCCTTAATCGAAGTATGCCGCGCCTGTGACAGACATCAGCCACATTCGAAACTTTTCCATCATCGCCCATATTGACCACGGTAAATCCACCCTTGCAGACCGTTTTATCCAGGAGTGCGGTGGCCTGACCGAACGCGAAATGGCTGCGCAAGTGCTTGATTCCATGGATATTGAGCGCGAACGGGGAATCACCATCAAGGCCCAGAGCGTGACTCTGTATTACCAGTCGGAGAACGGTGAAAAGTATCAATTGAACTTCATAGATACCCCAGGCCATGTGGATTTTTCCTATGAAGTGTCGCGCTCCCTGTCTGCCTGTGAAGGTGCCCTGTTGGTGGTGGATGCCGGGCAGGGTGTGGAGGCCCAGTCGGTGGCAAACTGCTATACCGCTATAGATCAGGGGCTGGAAGTCATGCCGGTGTTGAACAAAATTGACTTGCCCCAGGCGGAGCCGGAGCGGGTCTGCCAGGAAATTGAAGACATCATTGGTATCGAAGCCACCGACGCATCCCAGGTCAGTGCCAAAACCGGTGTCGGTGTATTGGCTCTGTTGGAGCGGCTGGTGCACACTATTCCACCTCCGCAGGGTGACCGGGAAGGTAAACTGCAGTGCCTGATTATCGACTCCTGGTTTGATAATTATCTGGGGGTGGTGTCGCTGATTCGGGTTATGGACGGTCGTATTCGCAAGGGTGAAAAGATCCGTGTGAAATCCACCGGCCGCGACCATGTGGTGGACGCCGTGGGTGTGTTCACGCCCAAACGGCTGGAAACCGATGTACTGGAAGCCGGTGAAGTGGGGTTTCTGGTAGCGGGGATCAAGGACATTCACGGGGCTCCGGTGGGGGATACATTGACCCACACCAAAACGCCGGATGTACCCAGTCTGGCGGGTTTCAAGCGGGTTAAACCCCAGGTTTATGCCGGCCTGTTCCCGGTCAGCTCCGACGATTACGAGCATTTTCGTGATGCGCTGGGCAAGCTCAGCCTGAATGACGCGTCACTGCATTATGAACCTGAAACCTCCGATGCGCTGGGCTTTGGATTCCGTTGCGGCTTTCTGGGCATGCTCCATATGGAGATCATCCAGGAGCGCCTGGAACGGGAATACGATCTGGACCTGATCACCACTGCGCCGACGGTGGTTTACGAGTTATTGCTGAAAAGCGGTGAAACCGTTCAGGTAGACAACCCCTCGGCCCTGCCAGATCCATCCAAGGTGGAAGAATTCCGTGAACCCATTGCTGATGTGAATATACTGGTGCCGCAGGAATACCTGGGCAACGTGATCACCCTTTGTGTGGAAAAGCGTGGGGTACAGAAAAACATGCAGTTCATGGGTAACCAGGTGGCACTGCATTACGAAATTCCACTCAGTGAGGTGGTGCTGGATTTCTTTGACAAGCTCAAATCAACCAGCCGCGGTTATGCATCACTGGATTACACATTCATGCGCTTCGATGCCAGCAGCCTGGTGCGCGTGGACGTGATGATTAATGGTGAAAAAGTGGATGCACTCGCCATTATCTGCCATCGGGATCAAGCGGATTATCGTGGCCGTGCCCTCACTGAACGTATGAAAGAACTGATCCCCCGGCAAATGTTCGACGTGGCCATTCAGGCTGCTATCGGCAGCAAGATTATTGCCCGCCAGACCGTTAAAGCTCTGCGGAAAAACGTACTGGCGAAATGCTATGGCGGTGATGTCAGCCGTAAGCGCAAATTACTGGAAAAACAAAAAGAAGGTAAGAAGCGCATGAAGCAGGTGGGCCGGGTTGAAATTCCCCAGGATGCATTCCTGGCTGTGTTGAAGGTGGATAAGTAAAGAATGGATTTTGATTTTGCGATTGTACTGGTAGCGCTGGTAGCCTTTACTGGCTTTTTTTATCTGCTGGATCTGTTATTCCTGAAGCGCAAGCGCAGTGCTGAGACACCGGCACCCCAGTGGGTGGAGTTTCCGGCTTCGTTTTTCCCGGTGTTGGTGGTGGTACTGGTGTTACGCTCCTTTCTGGTGGAACCCTTTAAAATACCCACCGGGTCCATGATACCGACGCTGTTGGTGGGCGATTATATATTGGTGAATAAATTTGCCTATGGCTTGCGGGTGCCGATTGTGGGCTCGGTCATTGTTCCCATCGGCAAGCCGGAAACCGGTGATATCATGGTATTCAAATACCCTGAAAATCCCAGTATCAACTACATCAAGCGGGTGGTTGGTGTGCCGGGAGATGAGATCAAATATGAGAACAAAGTCGTGTATTTGAATGGGGAACCGGTAGAACAGGTGCTGGAAGCGCAACTTCCACCGGCTCAACCGCAAATTAAAATCTATAATGAGACACTGGGTGGCATCGAACACGATATTATGATCACTCTGGAGCGTCCGTCTGAACGCCCCCAAACCTGGACCGTTCCCGAAGATCACTACTTTGTCCTGGGTGATAATAGGGATAACAGCCGGGACAGTCGTTTCTGGGGGTTCGTGCCGGATAAATACGTTGTGGGCAGGGCCTTTGCCATCTGGATGAGTATGCCCGGGTGGGTGCCAAGCTTTGATCGCAACCGGTTTGTGGAATAGAGCGGCGGGAGCCTATTCGAGGTGAAAAATATGCACATCAACAAGAACAAGCAGAACGGTTCATCCACTTATGCCACTATGTTTATATTGCTGGTATTGATTTTTGCAGCGGTAACCCTGATGAAGCTTTGGGCGCCTTACTTCGATGATATGGCAGTTAAAACGGCATTAAAGAACTTATCCGAAGAAGAAACCACAAGGTCGATGGCGCCAAATGAGATTCGCAATACGCTGAACAAGCGCTTATCTGTGAATGGTGTAAAGCTGGAAAAAGAAGAGGTGGTCATCAAGAAAGAAGATGGTGAGATTCTAATCAACGTGATTTATGAGCGTAGAATTCCGATGTATGGCAACGTCGACGCCATGCTCAAATTTCAGCATGACGTGGCAGTAAAAGCCAAAGGTTAAATGGAAAACGGATTAGCCAGGTTAGCCCGCACCATCGACTACCAATTCCAGCAGTTTGAATTGCTGGAATTGGCCTTGACCCACCGCAGTCACGATGGCTCCCGGAATAACGAACGTCTGGAGTTCCTGGGGGATTCCATTCTCAATTTTGTTATCGGTGAAGCCCTGTTTGAAAAATTCCCCCAAGCCCGGGAAGGGCAGTTGAGCCGCCTGCGTGCCAGTCTGGTGAAGGGCACCACCCTGACCAAAGTCGCCAAGCAATTCGATCTGGGCCCGGCCCTGAAACTGGGTCCCGGTGAGCTTAAATCCGGCGGTCACCGGCGGGATTCCATTCTGGCGGATGCGGTGGAAGCCATCATAGGCGCAGTGTATCTGGACGGTGGTATGGAGCAGTCTAAACAGTTGATCCTGAACTGGTTCCAGCAACGATTGGCGAATATTACGCTGGAAGACACCAATAAAGACAACAAGACGCGTCTGCAGGAGCTGCTGCAGGCGCGCAAGCTGGAGCTGCCGGAGTACGAAATAGTGGATGTGTCCGGCAAGTCTCACGCCCAGCATTTTGTGGTGAGCTGCAAAATTGATGGCCTGTCATTGTCCGCCAGTGCGGAAGGCCAGAGCCGGCGTCAGGCCGAACAGATTGCCGCTGGAAAAATACTTGCTGAACTGGAAGGTAATGATCATGGTGGATAACACCCGTTGTGGCTACGTTGCCATTGTTGGCCGACCCAACGTCGGTAAGTCTACGCTGATGAATCATCTGCTGGGACAGAAAATCAGTATTACCTCCCGTAAACCACAGACCACCCGGCATCGGGTGCTGGGTATCAAGACTGAGGGCAGTGTACAGGCAATCTATGTGGATACCCCGGGAATTCATCAGCAGGAGAGCCGTGCGATCAATCGCATGATGAATCGGGCGGCTACCGGTTCGGTCAAGGATGTGGATGTCATCGTCATGGTGGTGGACGCACTGAAGTGGAATGAAGGTGACGAGCATGTATTGCACAAGCTGCAATCCAATCGGGCGCCGGTGATTCTGGCCATCAACAAACTGGATTCTGTTGAGGATAAGAACGCTCTGCTGCCTCATATTGAGGAGCTGTCTAAGAAGCGGGATTTCGCCGCCATTGTGCCCATTTCCGCGTTGCGTAACCGCCAGCTTGACCAACTTGAAGAAGAAATCTTTCAGCGTCTTCCAGCCAGCGAGTTTTTTTACCCTGAGGATCAGATCACCGATCGCTCCATGCGCTTTATGGCGGCGGAGGCCGTGCGCGAGAAACTGATGCGTCAGCTGGGCAAAGAATTGCCGTATTCCTGCACGGTGGAAATAGAAGAGTTTGAGTTCGAAAACAATGTCTGGCACATCAGCGCTTTGATTCTGGTGGAAAAGGCAAGCCAAAAACGTATCGTGATTGGTGATAAAGGTGATCGCCTGCGTAAAGTGGGCACAGAAGCGCGCCAGGACATTGAAAAACTGTTGGACGCCAAGGTCATGCTCAAACTCTGGGTGAAAGTGAAAAGCGGTTGGTCTGACGACGAGCGTGCGCTCCGTAGCCTGGGCTACGACGATGGCCAATACTGATCTTGGCTATCTGTTGCATAGCCGTCCCTATCGAGACAGCAGTGTCATCTGCGACTTTCTGTTAGAGCATCATGGCCGCGCCTCATTGCTTTATCGGGGGGTGCGTAAGGCGGGCAAGCAGGGGGCGAAAGGCCGCTTGCTCCAGCCTTTTTCCCCGCTGGCGGTGACCTTTGATGGCCGTAATGAGTTAAAAACCGGACGTCTTCTGGAGCCAGCCGGGGCACCGGTATTTTTAGTTGGCAGGCAGCTGTACAGTGGCTTGTATGTGAATGAACTGCTGGTGCGTTTGCTGCATAAAGAAGAGCCTGCTTCCGATCTGTTTCGCTATTATCAAAACGTCATCACCGAGCTGAGAAACGGCCAGCTGGAAGCCACCTTGCGTCGCTTTGAGCGCATACTGCTGGCGGAGCTGGGTTACGAACTCAGCTTACAGTGGGATGTGCATGGGCAACCATTGCAAGTGGATCAACTGTACCTGTATGAACCGGATCAAGGGTTTCTACCGGTTGCGACCCAATCGATCGACCCTGGGCTGCGACAGCGTTGTTTTACCGGACAACACTTGCTTGCCATAAACCGTCACGCTTATGATGATCAGGCGGTCGCACTGGCGGCAAAAAAGCTCAGCCGCCAGGCACTGGCGCCGCACCTGGGCGACAAACCGTTGCGCAGCAGGGAACTGTTCAAGCAATCAGCACAGTAATTTCAAAGGTTAAACACAGTGAATCAACATAATCGTATTCTCTTGGGTGTTAATGTGGATCATGTGGCCACCTTGCGACAGGCGCGGGGCACCCGCTACCCTGATCCGGTGCAGGCGGCGATGGTGGCTGAAGAGGCGGGTGCCGATGGCATCACCGTGCATCTGCGTGAGGACCGGCGTCATATTCAGGAACGGGATGTGCGGATCATGAAGCAAACACTGCAAACCCGTATGAACCTTGAAATGGCAGTGACCGAAGAGATGATTGAATTTGCCCTGTCCGTGCAACCAGAGCATGTGTGCCTGGTGCCGGAGAAGCGCCAGGAACTGACCACTGAAGGAGGGCTCGATGTGGCCGGTCAGTTTGAGCGGGTCAGCGATGCGGTCACGCGCCTGGCTGCAGCGGGTATCGGGGTGTCTCTGTTCATTGATGCCGAGCCCAGTCAGATTGAAGCCTCCCATCGTGCCGGGGCACCGGTTATCGAGATTCACACTGGCGCATTTGCCGATGCCGACAATCAAACGGCGCAGTTGGCGGAATTGGCGCGCATCAAGGATGGCGTGGCATTGGGTAACCGGTTGGGGTTGACTGTGAATGCGGGGCATGGCCTGCATTATCACAATGTGGAAATTATCGCTGCGATTGGCGGCATCAATGAGCTTAATATTGGGCATGGGATCATGGCCCGTGCAATATTGAGTGGATTGGGTGAAGCCGTTCGTGAAATGAAACGTTTGATGCTCCAGGCCGCGCCATGATCGTCGGTATTGGCACGGATATCGTCACGGTTTCCAGAATGGCGGAAAACCTGGAACGCATGGGTGATCGCTTTGCCCGGCGCTTGCTGACGGAAACGGAATACAAGGAGTATGAGAAAAAGCACAATGGGGCAGCGTATCTGGCCAAGCGTTTTGCCGCCAAGGAAGCGGCGGTAAAAGCAATGGGGACGGGGTTTGCCGAAGGCATTACCTGGAAGCACGTTGCTGTTTGCAATGATGACAAGGGGGCGCCTTTTCTGGAGCTCAGTGGGCCGGCCAGTGACAAAGCCAAGGTACTGGGTGTGGTCAGGGCCCACCTTTCCATCTCCGATGAAAAAGAACATGCCGTGGCCTTTGTCATTCTGGAGTCCTAGGCCCCTGGTGGTCAGTGTGCCGCCATATCCCGGTTTTGTTCACACCAGCCTATGACCCGTTCAATTTCGTTGAGCAGGGCATTGGTCAACACTTTGACCGCTTCGAATTTTTCCAGTTTCAGGTTTTCTTCCAGCACCTGCGAGGCTTCCTGCAAAAAGGGGACGCCAGTATATCGGGTGGCTCCATGCAGCTTGTGCACCACCTCCTGCAGCGTCTCGTAATCTTCATCTTCCAGTAGTACGCGAATGGTGTCTTTGTCTTTCTGCAGGGCGTTGAACAGCATCTCCAGCATTTCTTCGGCCAGGTCTTCCTTATTGTTTGCCAGCTTCAGGCCAAGTTTCATATCCACCGCCGATTCGCCTCCATTTTCATCAGCAGTCCGTGATTCAGAGTCATCTTCTGCATGCAGATTAACCCCAGTCCATTTATGAATAATGTGAATCAGTTGGGCTTCATTGATAGGCTTGGTGACGTAATCATCCATGCCCGAATTGAGCAGCGTATGTTTTTCACTGGCCAGGGCATGGGCTGTCACGGCGATAATAGGGGTGTGTGCTTCCTTTCCTTCCATGGAGCGTATCCGCTGTGCCGTTTCCACTCCATCCATAACCGGCATCTGAATGTCCATCAGAACCAGATCAAAATCCCGTTGTTCAATTTGCTGTAAAGCTTTCATGCCGCTGTCGCAGGCCGTCACCGTGACCTGTAAATCTTCCAGCAGGGCACACAGCAATTTCAGGTTGGCGGGGTTGTCATCCACGGCAATGATGTTGAGGTCTTCGGCGGTGAGGTTGTCCACGGTCAGTGGGTCGTAGCTTGGATCCGGGCTTTCTGTATCAAATGCGTCGGATTCCAGCAGGTTCCCCAGCACTTCGTAGGTTTTTTGCTGGCACAGTGGCTTGGTGATCAAGGGCAGCTGATCGCCGTCAAGCAATTCAGCCAGGGTGGTTTGGTCGGCCGGGTTGCCATGGAGGATCAGGGGGATTCGATGATGGTTCAATTTACACAGTTGGGTGATTTCAGTGTATTTCGGTTTTTGCGCATTGACACCTAAAATCACTGCCTGTGGCTGGGCGCTGTCGGTGGAGCGTAACAAGTTGGTCAGCGCACCCATGTCGGCGTACTCCACCACTTCGATCTTGCGCTTTTGCAGGGTGTTGCGTAGATTGGCGCGTACGGTGGCATTCACATCATAGATGGCAATCTTGCAGCTCTGATTGATGATCAGGGGCACATAGGAAGCATCTTTATTATGGACCTTGGCGCGGAATGTAAACCAAAACGTTGAGCCTTGGCCCGGTTCACTGTCCAGGCCGATCTCGCCACGCATCTGCTCCACCAGGTGTTTGGAGATCACCAGCCCCAGGCCGGTGCCGCCAAAGCGTCTGGCGGTGGTGGTATCGGCCTGGCGAAAGGCGCTGAACAAAGCGCGTTGCTGCTCTTTGGTGAGGCCGATTCCGGTATCTGAAACCGTCACCTTTATGGTGGCCAAATCGTCTTTCTGGTCATCCAGCATGACCCGGATCACCACCTCGCCGTGTTCGGTAAACTTAATGGCATTGTTCACCAGGTTGGTCAGAATCTGTTTTAGGCGCAGCGGGTCACCAATGACGCCGGTGGGCACATCAGAATAGAACAGGCTGACCTGTTCCAGATGTTTCTCGTAGGCCATGGGGGCCAGCATGGTCAGCACATCTTCCACCACTTCCTGGAAATTCAGTGGAATCTGATCCAGCACCAGCTTGCCGGCCTCGATCTTGGAGAAGTCCAGAATGTCGTTAATGATGGAGAGCAGGCTCTCGGAGGATTTTTGGATGGTGTCCAGATAATCCCGTTGAGTCAGGGAAATGTCGCTTTTCAGCAGCAGGTTGGTAAAGCCGATAATGCCGTTCAGGGGGGTGCGGATTTCGTGGGACATATTGGCCAGAAACTCTGACTTGATGCGGCTGGCCTCCAGCGCTTCCTTGCGCGCCAGGTCCAGCTCGATGTTTTGGATTTCGATGGTTTCCAGGGTTTCCCGCAGGTCTTCTGTGGCCTGGTCCACGTTCTGCTGCAGTTCCTGCTGACCTTCCAGAATGGAAGAGCCCAATTGATTCAGCGCCGATTGCAGGGTGCGCAGTTCCCCGTACGCATCTTCCTTGAGGCGCACAGCCAGATCCCCCTGGCTCATTTCCGTAAGGGCGCTGTTGATGCCATCCACCACTCTGCCTATGCCGTTTGCAAAACGAATGGCCACCGCGCCACTGATGGCCAAGGCGATGACCAGCAGTAAGGTGGTGTACAGCAGGCTCCGGTATTTGGCGATGACCAGGTTGGAACGGTCGATCTCCACCTCCAGCCAGCCGGCATTGGCTTCTTCGCCGGCCAGGGGGTGATAGGAAGAGGCTGGGTAAATGGGATGTATAACCCGCAGGGTGGTGTCGGTCAGCCGGCTGCTGGCGTGTTTCCGTGTGGGGTCAGGCAGCAGGGGAACGCCTTCCGGTAAGGGCCGCATTTTGGGGCCGGCGCGGGTGATCAGGGTGCCATCCACTTCATGAATGGCGACCGATCGAACGTTATCTTCCTCCAGGATGCGCTGGGCATAGAACGGCAGGGTGTGGCCCTGGCGCTGGGTCATGCTCTCGAAAATACCATGGGCAAAAGCCGCCGCGATCATTTCACCCTGGTCGTGCAGGGATTGATCAAGTTCCTGAAAGCGCTGGGCAGTAAACAGGCTGGCCAGTACCAATCCGATCACCAGCACCGGTAACAGGCTGATGGTCAGGGCTCGGGACTTTAACCCCAATCCTTTCAATAAGTTAAATCGTTCTTTTAATTTCACGCTTGCGACCGATGGCTTTTTAATCAGTATATGCCATCTTCTCCCTATCGATACCGTTAAAACGTCCCCGGGGTCAGTATTGGCGCGGCCTGCAACAAATAATCAGTAATGTTAGGCGCCCGGCCCCCGTGCAGGGTACAATAGGCCCCCGCTGAAACAAACAGTTAATCGGAACAATGCATTATCCCACGATTGAAGACTTTGTAGGAAATACGCCGCTGATTAGATTGCAGCGCCTTCCCGGGGACACCAGCAATACGATTCTCGTGAAGCTGGAGGGGAACAATCCGGCAGGATCGGTTAAGGATCGCCCGGCAATCAGCATGATTCAGCATGCGGAGCAGCGTGGTTTGATCAAACCCGGTGATACCCTGATTGAGGCCACCAGCGGTAACACGGGCATCGCCCTGGCCATGGCTGCTGCCATCAAGGGGTACAAAATGGTGTTGATCATGCCCGACAACATGAGCGCTGAACGGCGTGCTGCCATGTCCGCCTATGGCGCTGAACTGATTCTGGTGAGCAAGGATCAGGGGATGGAAGGTGCCCGGGATCTGGCTGATCAAATGCAGCGGGACGGCAGTGGGCTGGTTCTGGACCAGTTTTCCAATCAGGATAACCCACTGGCCCATTATGAAGGAACCGGCCCGGAAATCTGGCGCGATACGCGGGGCACGGTTACCCACTTTGTCAGTGCCATGGGTACCACCGGTACCATCATGGGCACATCCCGTTTCCTCAAGGAACAGAACCCCGATATCGAAATCGTCGGTTTGCAACCGCGGGAGGGCTCGTCCATTCCCGGTATCCGGCGTTGGCCGGAAGAGTATCTGCCCAAGATATTTGATGCGTCCCGGGTTGACCGGGTCATTGATATTGCCCAACAGGATGCCGAAGTGACCATGCGCCGGTTGTCCAGTGAAGAAGGAATTTTCTGTGGTGTGTCCTCAGGCGGCGCGGTAGCAGGTGCCCTGCAGTTATCCAATCAGGTAGAGAACGCCGTGATCGTCGCTATTGTTTGCGATCGTGGTGACCGCTACCTGTCCACAGGCGTGTTTGACCCGGCCTGATCATGAATGTACTCGTCTTCGATATTGAAACCGTCCCTGACGTCGCGGGTGGCCGTCGTTTGTTCGGCCTGGAAGGCCTGGACGATGCGGCTGCCGCCGAAGCCATGTTTGCGTTGCGGCGGCAGGAAACCGGCAATGATTTCCTGCGTCATCACCTGCAGCGCATTGTGGCTATTTCTGCTGTGTTTCGTTCCCGCGACCAGATTGCAGTATGGAGTCTGGGGGATGAACAGTCCGATGAAAAAACCATTCTGGAGAAATTCTTTCAAATTATCGAACGATACTCACCCACGCTGGTGAGCTGGAATGGCTCCGGCTTTGATTTGCCGGTTTTGCATTATCGCGCGTTGCTGCATGGCGTGGCCAGCCCCCGTTACTGGGATCAGGGGCAGGACGACAAGAATTTCAAATGGAACAACTATCTCAGCCGGTATCATGATCGGCACACGGATCTAATGGATCTGTTGGCGCTCTACAACAACCGGGCCTTCGTGCCGCTGGACCAGATGGCCAGTCTCCTGGGGTTTCCCGGCAAGATGGGGATGAGCGGCGCCAAGGTATGGGACGCGTTTCACGGCGGCGACATCAAAGGCATACGCGACTATTGTGAAACGGATGTACTCAATACCTGGTTGGTCTATCTGCGTTTCCAGCTGATCCGTGGCGTGATCATGGAGGAGGGTTACCAGGCCGAACTGGACATGGTGAAAGAGTATCTGGTGCGGGAAACACGCCCCCACTTTCAGGAATTTTTGCAACATTGGCAAGGCACCACAGGTAATAAGGGTTAAGCAGTACATGGCCAGACGCAGACGTAAACAATCGCTCCCCACGGAACCGGTGACCATCGACATCACCGCACTGAGTCATGATGGCCGCGGCATCGGCAGGATTGAAGGCAAGACTGTGTTTGTGGATAGTGCCCTGCCGGGGGAGACGGTGAATTTTGTCTACACGCAAAAGCGGGGCAAGTTTGACGAGGGGCGTACGGTAGCAGTGCTGAAAGCCAGTGCCGATCGGGTCAGCCCCCGTTGTGCCCAGGCTGGCCTGTGTGGCGGTTGCAGTTTGCAGCATATGGAGCCCGCTGCCCAGATTCATATGAAGCAGGGGGTTCTGCTGGAACAACTGCAGCATTTTGGTGAATTGCAACCGGAAGAAATTCTGCAGCCCTTGACCGGACCGGAGTATGGTTACCGGCGCAAAGCGCGGCTGGGGGTGAAATACGTAGCCAAGAAAGAGGCTGTGCTGGTGGGCTTTCGTGAGAAGCGCAACAGCTTTCTGGCGCAGATTGATCAGTGCCACGTATTGGCCGGGGAAGTCGGGTTGCGTTTCCCGGAGCTCAAACAACTGGTGATGTCACTGCAAGCGCGCACCGCCATTCCACAGATTGAAGTGGCCAAGGGGGATGACGCCGTGGCCATTATTGTGCGCCACCTGGAGCCTTTGGGTGAGCAGGATCAGGCGGCGTTGCTGGCGTTTTGCGAGCAGTACGATCTGCAACTGTACCTGCAGCCGGGGGGTAACGATAGTGTGCACAAGGTGTGGCCTGCCGGCGAGCCGCGCCTGCGTTATCATCTGCCCCGCTTCAATTTGGAAATGAAGTTTCACCCTTCGGATTTCACCCAGGTAAACCAGGAAATCAACCAGAACATGATAGATCGTGCTCTGGCTTACATGGATGTGCAGCCAGGAGAACGCATTCTGGATTTATTCTGTGGCCTGGGGAACTTTACCCTGCCTTTGGCAACCAAGGCTGCACAGGTTGTGGGAGTGGAAGGGGATGAAGCCATGGTGATGCGTGGGCGTGAAAACGCAGAGCACAACGGGCTGCAAAACGTGGAATTTTATGGTGCGGACCTGACCAAGCCCTTTGATGATCAGCCTTGGGGGCAGAGTGGTTTCGATAAGATTTTGATCGACCCGCCACGTTCCGGTGCCCTGGAAATTGTCAGTAAGATGACGGTGTTCAAACCAAAGCGAATTGTTTATGTATCCTGTAACCCCGCCACCTTGGCCCGTGACGCGGGCGAGCTGAAAAAGCAGGGTTATCGGTTATTGAAAGCCGGTGTGATGGATATGTTTCCTCATACCACCCATGTTGAATCCATCGCCGTATTTGAGCCGGAATAAATTATGGTAACGGTACGCAATCAACAGATTATCCGAGCGGACGGCAGCGCTGATCTGGACGCCTGGATTGAGTGCCTGAAAGATAAGGTGGAAATCACCGACGAAGCCGGGCTCAGGGATCTGGCGATGTATGCGCAGCAGCTGGAAAATTCCGCTGTTGCCCGGGATGATGCCAAATGGGAAAACGGCAACAGCTTCCACACGGGGTTGGAGATCGCGGATATTCTGGCTGAGCTGCATTTGGATACGGATGCACTCAAGGCTGCGGTAATCTACCGGGCCGTGCGCGAAGGAAAAACCACCCTGGGTAATGTCAGCAAGCGCGCAGGCGGCAACATTGCCAAACTGATTGAAGGTGTATTACGCATGGCGGCCATCAGTGCGGTCATGAATCCTGAGAATACCATTGTGCTGGGTCAATCCACCGATCAGTTGGATAACCTGCGCAAGATGCTGGTGGCCATGGTGGATGATGTGCGCGTGGCCCTGATCAAACTGGCAGAGCGGACCTGCGCCATCCGGGCTGTAAAGAATGCCCCTGAGGAGCGCAAACAAAAAGTGGCCCGTGAGGTCTTCGATATTTATGCACCGCTGGCGCACCGTCTGGGTATCGGGCATCTGAAATGGGAGTTGGAAGATCTTTCATTTCGCTATCTGCAGCCCGACGCCTACATGCGCATCGCCAAGCTGCTGGATGAAAAACGCCTGGACCGGGAAGGCTATATTCGTCAGGTGGTGGATCAGCTGCATGGGGCTTTGGCACGGGTAGGGGTGGAATCCGATATCAGTGGCCGGGCTAAACACATCTACAGTATCTGGCGCAAAATGAAGCGCAAGAACATCGATTTTTATCAGGTCTACGATATCCGCGCCGTGCGTGTTCTGGTGCCGGACATTCGTGACTGTTATGCGGCGTTGGGGGTGGTGCATAACATCTGGCAGCATATACCCAAAGAATTCGACGACTACATTGCCACCCCCAAGGAAAACGGCTATCGCTCATTGCACACGGCGGTGCTGGGGCCGGAAGGCAAAGTGCTTGAGGTACAGATTCGTACTCACGATATGCACGATGAGGCCGAACTGGGGGTTTGCGCCCATTGGCGTTACAAGGAAGGCAGTACCGGCAAAAGCGACAGTTACGACGGTAAGATTGCTTGGTTGCGGCAGGTGTTGGAGTGGCAGGAAGAGCTGGGTGATAGTGCGGTCAGCAGCGTGTTGTCCCAGTTCAGTGACGACATTGTCGATGAGCGCGTGTATGTGTTTACCCCCGAGGGGCATGTGGTGGATCTGGCCCAGGGTGCCACCCCTCTGGATTTTGCTTATCACGTGCATACCGAGGTTGGGCATCGTTGCCGGGGTGCCAAAGTAAACGGACGGATCGTGCCGTTGAACTATCAGTTGCGAACCGGCGAGCAAGTGGAAATTCTAAAGGGTAACGAATCGCGTCCCAGCCGGGACTGGTTGCAGACCACCTTGGGATATCTCGGCACCAATCGCGCCCGGGCCAAGGTGGTGCACTGGTTTAAACTGCAGGATCGTGACCGCAATATTGAGGGTGGCCGTGAGTTGTTGGACAAAGAGTTCAAACGGCTTGATGTGGGTAAACTGAATCTGGAACGGGTGGCCCAGTCGCTTAACCTCAAATCAGCAGACGACATCTATGCGGCAGTGGGTGCCGGGGATTTGCGGGTCAGCCAGGTATTAAACAGTATCCAGGAATTTGATGGCGAAGGCAGCCAGCAGGAACTGTTGCCTCTGGACATTCGCAAACCCAAGGTCAATCCCATCACCTCTGAATTCAGTATCAATGGTGTTGATAATCTGATGACCACCATTGCCGGTTGCTGTAAACCGGTACCGGGTGACGAAGTGGTAGGGTATATCTCGGTGGGCCGGGGTGTCACAGTGCACCGCAAACATTGCAAGGAATTGCAACGGCTGATGGAAATTCACGGTGATCGGGTGGTGGATGTCACCTGGTCGGCAGAAGCAGGGCGCACCTACCCGGTAGAAGTGTTCATCAAGGCTTATGATCGACAGGGTCTGCTGCGCGATATTACCATGGTGTTGGCAACCGAACGCGTTAACGTAACCGCCATCAATACCAAATCGAATCCTGCCGACAATACGGCAATCATGCAGGTTACCATGGACATCAACAGCCTTGCCGGGCTGGGGGATGTATTGGGCCGCATCAATCAACTATCCAATGTAATCGAGGTGCGGCGCTCGCATCAGGGGCATAGTGATGAGCAGTCTCGACATTGATCTGAATACCGCCACGCCACTGCAACGGGTGCGCTACCTTATGGCGCGCTTGCGTGAGCCGGAATACGGCTGCCCATGGGATCTTAAGCAAACCTACCAGAGCATCGCCCCGTTTACCGTTGAAGAAGCCTACGAGGTGGCGGACACCATTCTTCGCGAAGACTATGAGCACCTGCGTGAGGAGCTGGGCGATCTGATGTTCCAGGTTGTGTTTTACAGTCAGATGGCAGAGGAAGAAGGCCGCTTTCAGTTTGATGATGTGCTTATGGATCTGGAACAGAAACTGGTGCGGCGCCATCCCCATGTGTTTCCCGAAGGCACACTGGATAGCCGCATCCAGCCTGGAGAACAGGTTGCTGAACACACCATAAAATCCAATTGGGACGCCATCAAGCAACAGGAAAAGGCCGACAAAAACCAGTTAGGCGAATCGATTTTGGATGGCATGCCCGCAGGGATGTCACCCACCCGGCGAGCGCACAAATTGCAAAGTGTGGTGGCCAAGAAGGGATTCGATTGGCAGGATTCCGCATTGGTGATGGCCAAACTGGAGGAAGAGCTGGGTGAGCTCGGCCAGGAGGTCTATGGTAATGCGCCCAATGAGTTGATTGCCGACGAACTGGGAGACCTGATGTTTTGCTGTGTGAATCTGGCACGGCATTACAAGTTGGACCCAGAGCTGGTCATGATGAAAGCCAATCAGAAATTCGAACGCCGCTTCAGGGCGCTGGAGCGCGCGCTGCAGCAGCAAGGTGTATCATTGGAAGAGGCAACCCTGGAACAGATGGAGCAGGAGTGGCAACAGGCCAAGAAAACGGAAGTTGCCACGGGAGATGAACCACAATGACTGACCTGGTGGATAAATTCGGCCGCAAGGTGAACTACCTCCGTATATCGGTGACGGACCGCTGTGATTTTCGCTGCGTGTACTGCATGGCCGAGGAGATGACTTTCCTGCCTCGCCGGCAGATTCTCAGCCTGGAAGAAATCGAGCGTATTGCCGCTGTCTTTGTCAGCCTTGGCGTACGTAAGATTCGCCTTACCGGGGGCGAGCCGCTGATACGTCGCAACGTTCTGGATCTGGTGGGGCGCATGGGCCAAATGCCTGATCTGGATCAGTTGGTGTTAACCACCAATGGCTCACAATTACCCCATATGGCAGCGTCGCTGAAGCAGTCTGGTGTGCGGCGGATTAACGTGAGCCTGGACAGTCTGGATCCGGATCGTTTCCGCAGCTTGACACGCACCGGTGATTTGAATCAGGTGCTGAGTGGCATTGATGCCGCCCTGCAGCAGGATTTTGACAGCGTTAAGATCAACGCGGTGATTCTGAAGGGGCGCAATGACGATGAAATTCTGCCATTGGTGGATTTTGCCCGCACCAGAGGCACGGATATCACGTTTATCGAAGAAATGCCGCTGGGCAATATTTCAGAACACCAGCGTGATGAATGTTTTATGCCGTCGGAAGACGTAAGGGCAGTGATCCAGACTCAATACCCGTTGAATCCCACTACCCTGAACAGCGGTGGGCCTGCCCGTTACTATCAATTTGAAGACAGCAAAACCCGCGTGGGATTTATTTCGCCCCACAGCCATAATTTTTGTGGTGACTGTAACCGGGTGCGGTTAACGGCGGAAGGCCGCCTGTTATTGTGTCTGGGCAACGAGCACTCGGTGGATCTGCGAGAGGTGGTACGCAGTACCCAGGATAATCAGGTGCTGCGGCAGGTGATTGTGGATGCCATGGGCATCAAACCGGATCGTCATTATTTTGATCTGCAGGATGAACCTCAGATCGTACGTTTTATGAATATGACGGGAGGCTAGGGCGCTTCCCGATTCTGTGCAATACAATTGAAGATTGAAGGTGGCAGTGAAGATGAGTGCAACAGCTGAGTTCATACCCGTTAACGTGGCCATTCTGACGGTTTCCGATACGCGCACCGAAGCGACCGATACCTCCGGCAAGCTTTTGGCCGACAGCGTCAGAGAGGCAGGGCATCAGGTTTCCGATCAACAGATTTCCCTGGATGATGTTTATAAAATCCGCGCCATTGTCTCCGCCTGGATTGCCGCGCCCAACGTGGAAGCGGTTCTGATAACCGGCGGCACCGGTTTTTCCGGACGGGATACAACGCCGGAGGCAGTCCAGCCACTGTTTGATAAGAACATTGAAGGGTTTGGTGAGTTGTTTCGCCAGATTTCCTACAATGAAATCGGTACGTCCACCATTCAATCCCGCGCGGTGGGCGGTTTGGCCAACAATACGGTGATTTTCTGCATGCCGGGTTCCACCAATGCCTGCCGTACCGCCTGGAACGGCATTATTCAGCAGCAACTGGATTCCACCCATAAACCTTGCAATTATGTGAAGCTGATCACCGGGCAGCGTTCCACAGCAGAGGCTTGCGAGTCCCGCGGATGAATCATTGTGACAAACCGGGCTTAATGCCCGTTGAGGTTGCGTTAGAGCGCCTGCTGCAGACGGTAGAGGTGACTACGGCAACCGAAACCCTTCCTCTGGCCGGCAGCCTTGGGCGTGTATTGGCTCAGGACGTGGTGTCTTCGGTTGCGGTGCCACCTGCCGATAACAGCGCTATGGACGGCTACTGCATGCGCTTCCAGGATTACCAGGCGGATACACGCTATACCGTTTCACAACGCATTCCGGCAGGAGCGGCACCTGAAGAGTTGTTGCCTGGTACGGTGGCCCGAATTTTTACGGGTGCGGAGCTGCCGTGCAATGCCGATACCGTGATTATGCAGGAGGATGTGACCGCGACGGAAGCGGGTGTGTGTATCGATGAAGCGCCCAAACCGGGTCAGAATGTGCGTCCTGCCGGGCAGGATATTGAGCAGGGCCAGGTGGTGCTGGCGGCCGGCGCGCGTCTGCGGGCACAGGAGCTGGGATTATTGGCGTCCATCGGTGTGGCCGAGGTCTGTGTTTATAAGGCCTTGCGGGTAGCCATTTTGTCCACCGGTGATGAGTTGGTGGAGCCGGGTAACCCGTTGCACAAAGGTCAGATTTATAATTCCAACCGTTACACTCTGTTGGGGCTGTTACAGGGTTTGGGCCTGGAGATTCTGGATCTGGGTGTGATTCCGGATGATGTGGCGCAAACAGAAGCCGCTCTGATTCGGGCCGCAAGTGAAGCAGATGTGGTCATCAGCAGTGGCGGAGTCTCGGTAGGCGAAGAGGATCATATCAAATCCGTGCTCGAAAAGCTGGGGCAGCTGGAGTTCTGGCGCCTGGCCATCAAACCGGGCAAACCCTTTACCTATGGCACCATCATGCAAACCCCGTTTTTGGGATTGCCCGGTAATCCCGCCGCGGTGTTTGTCACCTTTGCTCTGTTGTGTCGCCCCTGGTTGTTGAAGAAGCAGGGGGCGATGCAGTGGCTACCGGATGAGATCCGGGTGCCGGCTGCGTTCAGTGTGGGCAAACCTGCCGGCCGCCAGAACTATTTGCGTGCCCGATTGATCAGCAGCGGTGGCAGGCAGGTCGTTGAGATGTATCCGAATCA
>MDTD01151381.1_pt1 | contig 215815 bp, 185 predicted proteins | sample 811221 | NCBI WGS metagenome assembly MDTD01 (sample SAMN05326646, study PRJNA326480) | marine metagenome | isolation source: seawater | place: Pacific Ocean: South West | collected 2011
CTCCGTCTTTTATTGTACCAAGAACCTCTAAAATTTGTTCCTCATTTACTACCGGCATACTTGAAATCTCCAAAATTTAAGCCAATATCAATCAGGTCTTGTATCGCCGGAATTGTTTGGCAGACATGTAACCTTTGTGACAAATTGAATATTTAAATGCTTTAGCAATCAAATAATTTTAGTTATTGTGCATTTGAAAGTAAAAGAAATAGATTGTTGATTGTATTGAAATATGAGTCTGTAAACATATTTATACAATATTTACATGTTAAAGTAATATCACTATTAGATAATTCAAGTCTGATTTAATTCTGTTTTGAAAAGGATTTAAAATTAATGGCACGAAATCCACAAGGTCCATGGGGAAATGGTCCCGGCACACCTCCTCCTGATGTTGAAGAGCTTTTGCGTCGATCTCAAGACAAATTCAAGAGTATGATGCCGGGCGGTTTAGGATCTTCCCGCGGGATAATTTTACTATTAATAGGTGTTGTCACCATCTGGTTATTTAGTGGTTTTTACAGAGTTCAGCCTGGAGAACAAGGTGTAGAATTACTTTTTGGTAAATTTGTAAAAGTAACTCCGCCTGGTCTTAATTACTGGCCACCAGCACCCATAGGACAGGTATTTAAGCCCAACGTCGAGCTTACAAATCAGATTACCATTGGTTACAGAACAAGTGGAGATGCTAGATCCTCGGGTTCACGTGACGTTCCACAGGAAAGTTTAATGCTTACTGGTGACCAAAACATAATAGATGTGGATTTTGTTGTGCAATGGCGTATTAAGAATGCTGCTGACTACCTATTCAACATACGTAATCCTGACGCAACGGTAAAACTAGCTGCAGAAAGCGCTATTCGTGAAGTCATAGGACAAACAACTCTCGAAGACGCTCTAACAGTTAAACGTGGCGAAGTTGAAGCAAAAACTAAAGAACTTTTGCAATCAATTTTAGATAGTTATCGAGCTGGTGTTTTTATTGTCGAAATCAAGCAGCAAAAAGTCGACCCCCCATCTGAGGTTATTGATGCTTTTAACGATGTTCAACGCGCCAAGCAGGATCAGGAACGTAGCGTTAACGAAGCAATTGCATATAGAAATGATATTGTCCCCAGGGCTAAAGGCGAAGCTGCAAAAATGATACAGGAAGCTCTTGCTTACAAAGAAAAGGTGACAAAAGAAGCTGAAGGTGAGGCTGAACGTTTTCTCTCTGTCTTTGAAGCCTACAAGACAGGTAAAAAAGTTACAATTGAAAGATTGTATATTGAGAGAATGCAAAGTGTTTTGCAAAATTCTGAAAAAATTATTCTTGGCAACAAGGATGGAGCTGGAGTTGTCCCATATCTGCCGTTGCCCGAGTTAAAGAAACGAAAGGTAGAGGCAAGCCAATGAATAAAGTAACTCTGATAATTGTTGGTATAGTTCTTGTTGTTTCCGCAATTGTTGCAAACAGCGTTTTCTTTACGGTTCATCAAGCCTCACAGGCCCTTGTCCTTCAATTTGGTAAACCGGTCCGGGTTGAACGCGACCCTGGACTAAAATTCAAAGTACCTTTTGTCCAGAATGTTGAATACTACGATCGTCGCATTCTTGACCTTGATCCCCAACCACAGGAGGTTATTCTCCAGGACCAAAAGCGTGTGAACGTAGATAGTTTTGCTCGTTATCGTATAGTTGATCCCCTTGAATTTCGAAAAAAGGTGTCAACAGATTTAGAGTTTCGTGCAGTATTCGGTGGACGTCTAAATTCTGCAGTACGTGCCGAAGTTGGTAAGGTATTACTTGGTGATATGTTGACTGAAAAACGATCTAGTGTTATGCGCCGTATCAGCGATCAGCTAAAAGAACAAGGTACTGATTTTGGTGTTGAGGTGATTGACGTTCGCATTGGGCGCACCGACCTACCAGACACAACATCTCAGGCGGTATACACAAGAATGCGGTCTTCACGTGTTGCTCAAGCAGCAGAGCTAAGGGCTAAGGGTGCAGAGGAAAAGACTAAAATTCAGGCCGGGGCAGATCGTGAACGCACCGTTATCCTTGCTAATGCTCAGAAAGAAGCGGAAATTACGCGTGGTCAAGGTGATGGAGCTCGTACAATCATACTTAATAATGCTTTTGGCAAAGACGCTGGATTTTTCGCTTTTTACCGGTCGATGGAAGCATATGCGCAAGCATTCAGCGATGGGACTTCAATGGTACTATCCCCGGATAGCGATTTTATGCGTTTTTTTGGCGCCTCATCTGGTGATGGAAACAAGTAAAGATATAATTGGGTTGCAAAAAATTAATGGATTATCTGGATCTGTTTGCCGCTCTTGGGTTGGCCTTGGTTCTTGAAGGAGCTGCCTATGCCTTATTTCCAGATGCTATGCGAAAAATGATGGAGCAGATTATTGCACTACCTGTTACCAATATTCGTACCATTGGTCTATTTGCCGCGTTTGCAGGCTTTGCTCTCGTATGGCTTGTGAAGAGCTAGAATATAAATTATGTACTGAAGTTGTTTTAACGTGAAAATATCTACAGTTACAATTAACAGCAGATCAATGCATTTCAGGAGATATGCAACGTGAACGGTTTTGAAAAACGAATGTCAAAGAACTATAACTACATTGCATTAGCTTTATTAACAACATTCGTTTTGTTGGTGTTTGTGGCCTCGGCTTCTGCACAAGCTAAAACGTTTCCTGGCAATTTTGCCAACTTAGCCGAAAAGCTTCTTCCCTCAGTTGTAAATATTTCTACAACACAACTGATTAAAGGACGTAGTGGCCCAGCAATGCCTCAGTTGCCGCCGGGATCACCCTTTGAAGAATTTTTCAAAGAGTTTTTAGATCGAAATCAACAACAAGGTCAGCAGCGTCGTCAACGTAATGCAACATCACTTGGTTCCGGTTTCGTCGTCGATATAGGGAAAAATGGTGATGCTTACGTAATTACAAACAACCATGTTATTGAAGGCGCTGATGAAATAACAGTCATTCTGCAGGACAATGATCGCTTGAAAGCTGAATTGGTAGGTAGAGACGAAAAAACCGATATTGCCGTTCTAAAGGTTAAGTCAAAAGATAAGATGGTGGCAGTCAGCTTTGGAAATTCTGATGATGCTAGAGTCGGTGACTGGGTGATAGCCATCGGCAATCCATTTGGTTTAGGTGGTACGGTTACTGCTGGTATTATTTCAGCTCGTGGTCGAGATATTCAGTCTGGCCCGTACGATAATTTCATCCAGACAGATGCCTCGATTAACAGAGGTAATTCTGGTGGGCCACTTTTTAATATAGATGGCAAAGTTATTGGTATTAACTCTGCAATATACTCTCCAAGCGGTGGCAGCGTTGGGATTGGTTTTGCCATTCCTTCCTCGGGTGCTCAGCCAATCATTACGCAACTGATTAAATTTGGTGTAGTTAAACGAGGCTGGTTAGGTGTTCATATTCAGGGCGTGACTCAAGAGATAGCCGAAACTCTTGGCTTGAAAAAGGCCAGAGGTGCTTTGGTTGCTAGCCTTGTTGAAGATGGTCCAGCACAAAAATCAGGAATCAAAGTTGGTGACGTGATACTTAAGTTTGATGACAAGCCTGTTCCTATGATGCGTAAACTGCCTCGCATTGTTGCGGAAACTCAAGTAGATAAACCAGTTAAAGTGCTTGTCTGGCGAAATGGTAAAGAAGTCACGATTGATGTTACTATTGGGGCACTTGATGAGGAAAAAATAGCATCAACTAACTCCGAGAAAGTTCAAAAGAAGACTAAAAAAAGTGAAAAAAAGGTTAGTATTTTGGGTATGACATTGAGCGCTGCTATACCATCTGTTCGTGAAAAATTTAAATTGGATGCGAATGCTCGTGGAGTTGTCGTCACAGAGGTAGCAGACGATGGTGTTGCCTTCGAAAAAGGTATACGTCCTGGTGATCTAATTGTTGAGGTTTCTCAGCAAGATGTAGCTAACCCAGCGCAGGTAGTTGACAGAGTTAATTCCGCTCGCAAAAGAGGGAAAAAGCGTATTCTTTTGCTTCTGGAAGGCCAATCAGGATTACGTTTTGTTGCGCTAAGCATCATTAAAAAATGAGATACTATGTGACCGCCGTACTTAAAAAGTAATTGCTCACATATGAAATACACTATCGTTTATCGCAATAAAACATGCGTCACTCATGGTGGGACAACACTCTTGAGTCGCAATCTTGTCGAACTATGTTAATTTTTTTCTTAGTAAGTTTATTCAGACACTTTACTTCCATTTAGTAAGGTATCCTCGGAAGTGTTGCCATGCATCTAGGAATGTTTTTTATATTATCTTAAATTATGAATTCTTCTAACCGATAACCTTGCAAGTAGAGAAGAGCGGTAAGATCACCGTGATTTATTCTTACTTGGGTTCTTTTGGCGACTGCGGGTTTAGCGTGATAAGCCACCCCAATGTCGGCTTCCAGGAGCATTGGTAGGTCATTAGCTCCATCACCTACGGCTAAAGTATCTACTCTGTTAATTTTATATTTTTTTGCAAATTTTCTTAAAATCGAGAGCTTGGCACTATTATCGATAATTGGATCTAACACCTCTCCTGTTAATTTTGAGTTACTTATCTCAAGTTTGTTCCCTTTTGCTTCATCAAAACCGATAAGATCCCGAACGCGGTCTGTAAAATAAGTGAAGCCACCCGATACAAGTATGGCTACCGCACCATTCGCCTTCATGGTTTGAACTAATGTCTTTCCGCCGGGCATAAGTTTTATCTTGGACATAGTTCTTTCTAAATCGTCAAGGGATAAGCCCTCTAACAGTTTGACTCTTTTTTTGAGTGCTTCGACAAATTGCAACTCACCATTCATTGCCATGTTGGTGATAGTGGCTACCTCATCCTTGAGACCTGCTAACTCTGCTAAATCATCTAGCGTCTCACCAATAACCATAGTTGAGTCCATATCTGCAATTAGAAACTTCTTTCGGCGGTTTGCGCAGGTTTGAACGATAACATCAATTTGTAATCCTTGAAAATTATGCTGCAAGGTAGTTTTTGCTGTCTCTAAGTCCAAGTTACAAAAAGGTATTTCACAGGCTATTCCGGGAGCCAACCATTGGGTCTTCTTAGTTTCCGCACCAAGCTCTTTAAGGGAATCAATCGCTATCGCTTGAGCTGTATTGTTAATAATAGCAGTGCTAGGGTTACAAATTAGTGTAAGTATGTAGTTCATCAAGGCCTTTATGGAGCAAAAAGTGGTTCAAAGAGTTCTCATTATCGCCGGTCCGACAGCAAGTGGCAAATCTACTTTGGCGATTTCTGTGGCAAAAAAGTTTTCTGGGGTCATTATTAACGCCGACTCAATGCAGGTTTACAAGCAAATGAGTGTCCTTACCGCATGCCCACCCACTAAAGATTTGTGTCAAGCAGAACATCGTCTTTACGGCATTTTGGATGCGGGTGACCCTTGTTCTGTTGGTCGTTGGCTTGATTTGGCAACAGACGAAATTCGGGCAGCATGGGCAATTGGAAAATTACCTCTTGTCGTTGGTGGAACTGGCTTGTACCTGAAAGCACTGCTTGAGGGTTTAGCCCCAATCCCAAATGTCTCAAGGAGCATACGTAAAAAAGTAACAATTCTCCATGAAAGTCTTGGTGGTAAGGTGTTCAGAGAGGTCTTAGCTGAGATTGATCCTATTTCTGCCGCAAGGATACCAGTTGGGGATACCCAGCGCCTGATCCGAGCCTACGAGGTCGCTGAAGCTACTGGTAGGCCTCTTAGCAGTTGGCAAAGTGATCATTCTATTAAACCACCGCTGGATGCAAAATACGGTGTCATAACACTTCTGCCTAAACGAGAAATTCTTTATGATCGTGTCAATAAGCGTTTTGATAAGATGATAGAAAATGGAGCATTAAACGAGGTACGTGCGCTTGAAAAGCTCTGTCTAGACCCTTTTTTACCTGCAATGAAAGCTGTTGGTGTGCCAGAATTGCTAGAAGTAATAACTGGTGGTAAAGATCTGCAAACCGCCATAGATAATGCTAAAAGGGCAACTCGGAAGTTTGCCAAGCGCCAAATGACATGGCTCCGTAACCAACTTGAGTCAGACTTGCCTTTGCACACGCAATATTCGGAAAGATTGGAAGCAGAAATCTTTTCATTTGTTGGGCAATTTCTGTTGACCAGAGGTTCATGAAAGACTATTTTTGAAAACTTCTTTTTTTATAAGCAATTGCTAGTGATAAACTAAAAGAACCTGAAATTTTATTTCAAGGCTGCCTTTTGGTGGCCCTACTTTGTTGTGATACATGAAAAGGTTAAAGCCATGTCTAAAAACCAGATAAGCGGGGCGCAAATACTCTTAAAAGCGCTGAATGATCAGGGGGTTGATACAGTATTTGGTTATCCCGGCGGTGCTGTCTTGCCAATATATGATGAGCTTTTCATGCAGAACAAGATTAAACACATTTTGGTTCGTCAGGAGGGAGGTGCTGTTCATGCTGCAGAGGGCTATGCCCGCTCTACAGGAAATGTTGGTGTTGTATTAGTTACTTCAGGGCCTGGGGCGACAAACGCAGTAACGGGACTTTTGGACGCTATGATGGATAGCATTCCCATCATTTGCATCTGTGGCCAAGTGCCTACTCATCTGATAGGTAATGATGCCTTTCAAGAAGCCGACACAACCGGTATCACACGTCCCTGCACCAAACATAATTATCTTTCCAAAGATATTAACTCTCTGGCACGACAAATACATGAGGCCTTTCTTGTTTCCAAAAGTGGTCGTCCTGGGCCAGTTGTTATTGACCTGCCTAAAGATGTGATGATGGCCAAAGGTGATTATATTCCCCCAGAAAAGGTCATTCATAAAAGCTACAAGCCGCAGGTGAAGGGAGACACCAAAAAAATTGAAGAAGCCATCAGAATTATGGCGGGTGCTAAGAAACCGATTATTTATGCAGGTGGTGGTGTCATTAATTCTGGTCCTCAGGCGTCAGGTTTGCTGAAAAAATTGGTTAACACGACAGATTTCCCCTGCACCCTGACGTTAATGGGTTTAGGAGCTTTACCAGCATCTGATAAGCATTTTCTTGGAATGCTTGGAATGCATGGTACCTATGAGGCAAACATGGCTATGCACGACTGTGATGTTATGCTCTGCATAGGTGCTCGTTTTGATGATCGAGTCACAGGACGAATTGATGCGTTTTCACCGAACTCAACAAAGATACACATTGATATTGATCCTTCATCCATAAACAAAACGGTAAATGTTGACGTTGGAATTATTGGCGACGTTAGCCATGTCTTGGGGGATATGATTAAGATATGGGAGCGCAGTAAAAATAGATGCGATGAAAAAGCTATCAAGTCTTGGTGGAAAATAATCAACAGATGGCGAGAGCGTAAAAGTTTAAGTTATGATAAGTCTAGCAAGCTTATTAAACCGCAGTACGCAATTGAGCGTCTTTATGAACTGACAAAAACAAATAGTGAAGTATACATAACAACGGAGGTTGGGCAGCACCAAATGTGGGCAGCACAACATTACCACTTTGAGCAACCCAATCGTTGGATGACTTCGGGTGGTCTAGGAACAATGGGTTATGGTTTACCAGCAGCGATCGGAGTTCAACTTGCTCACCCCAAGGCGCTGGTTATTGACATAGCCGGTGAAGCCTCAATTTTAATGAACATGCAAGAAATGTCGACTTTAGTTCAACATAATTTACCAGTGAAGGTCTTTGTTCTCAACAATGAATGCATGGGCATGGTTCGTCAGTGGCAGGAGTTACTGCATGGGGGACGTTGTGCGGAGAGTTATATGCGGGCGTTGCCTGACTTTGTAAAGCTCGCAGAGGCCTATGGCGGTGTTGGTTTGCGTGCCACTAAGAAAGAGCAACTGGACGGTGTTATTAGAGAAATGATTGCTTGTGATCGCCCCGTAATTGCTGATATTGCCGTAGATCCAAACGAAAACTGTTTTCCAATGATTCCATCAGGCGCAGCTCATAATGAAATTCTTTTTGGCTCCACCGATAAATTGGATGCAGAAGTTTCTGATGATGGCATGGTTATGGTATAGATTCGGCTAACGTATTTTGATAAAACAATGGTAACACAAAAAAATAACACAGAAAGTTCTCACACAATGTGTGTACTTGTTGATAATGAACCGGGTGTTCTGGCGCGTGTTATTGGCTTGTTTTCGGGACGAGGTTATAATATTGAAAGCCTGACCGTTGCTGAGGTTAATGTAGTCGATAATCTCTCGCGCATTACTATTGTTACTTCGGGCACTCCGATGGTCATAGAGCAGATTAAGGCACAGTTGGAAAGAATGGTCCCAGTACATAGTGTTAGTGACCTCACAGTTGAAGGGCCACACGTTGAACGTGAAGTGGCTCTCGTAAAAGTACAGGGAAGTGGTGAAAAAAGAGTCGAATCCCTTCGAATCGCAGATATTTTTAGGGCGCGGACTGTTGACAGTACCAATGTCTCTTTTGTTTTCGAAATTGTTGGCAATACAAGTAAATTAGACGCATTCATCAACTTGATGGTCCCTTTGGGATTAATTGACGTATCGCGAACTGGCGTTGCTGCCATAGCTCGCGGGGTGACGGTTTTGGAACATTAATGGTGATTATAATCTCTTATTGAAGGAAACCAAAAGAATGCGTGTTTATTATGACCGTGACGCTGATGTAAATTTGATCAAATCAAAGAAAGTCGCCATAGTTGGGTACGGAAGTCAAGGGCATGCACATGCCCTAAACCTTCGTGATAGTGGGGTCAAGGAAGTTTGCGTTGCTCTTCGTGTGGGCTCCCCAAGCTGTAAAAAAGCAGAAAATGAGGACCTTCAAGTAATGTCTGTGGAATCAGCAGCAGCCTGGGCGGATGTTATCATGATGCTTTGTCCTGATGAACTTCAAGCAGGTATTTATTACGACCACATCCAAAAAAATATAAAACCTGGGGCAGCATTGGCCTTCGCTCATGGGCTTAACATTCACTTTAATTTAATAGAAGCCCGTGATGATATTGATGTATTTATGATAGCTCCAAAAGGTCCAGGACATACGGTACGTAGTGAGTATCAAAAAGGTGGTGGTGTTCCATGTTTAGTTGCAGTTGAGCATGACCCAACGGGTAACGCCCTTGAAGTTGCGTTATCTTACGCTTCTGGTATTGGTGGTGGCCGCTCCGGTATTATTGAAACCACCTTTAAAGAAGAGTGTGAAACAGATTTGTTTGGTGAGCAGGTTGTCTTATGTGGTGGTTTGATGGAGCTTGTCAAAAATGGTTTTGAAACACTTGTTGAAGCTGGGTACGCACCAGAAATGGCTTATTTTGAATGCCTACATGAAGTAAAGTTAATAGTGGACCTGATGTACGAGGGTGGCATGGCTAATATGCGCTATTCTATCTCCAACACGGCTGAATATGGAGATTACTCAACTGGTCCGCGAATTATTACTAGTGAGACAAAGGCTGAAATGAAACGAGTATTAGACGATATTCAATCTGGACGGTTTACTCGAGACTGGATACTCGAATGTAAGGCTGGGCAACCTTCCTTTAAGGCAACGCGTCGTCGTAACGCAGAACACCCAATTGAGGAAATTGGCACCAAACTGAGAGCAATGATGCCCTGGATTGCCCAAAATCAATTGGTTGACAAAAAAAAGAACTAGACATTGTGTTATAAAAATCAAATTCTTAGTTTTTTTAATTGCATATGAACAAAATTAAGGACATTGGTCCCATGAGTAATATTGATGCAAACAGAATAATTATTTTTGATACAACTTTGCGGGATGGCGAGCAATCTCCAGGTGCCTCTATGAACTTGGATGAGAAACTACGAATTGCAAAGATTCTTGAGGCTATGGGTGTTGACATTATCGAAGCTGGTTTCCCCATAGCTTCTGATGGAGATTTTGAAGCTGTAAGTGAAATTGCCAGAACAATTAAAAATTCGACAATTTGTGGTTTAGCCCGTGCAACAAAAAATGACATTGAACGCTGTGCTGATGCTATCAAGGATGCACCACGGGGACGAATTCATACATTTATATCAACCTCTCCACTGCACATGGAGTTTAAATTGCAAATGGAGCCAGAGGCAGTACTTGATAGAGTCAAGGAGAGCGTTACTTTGGCTCGCAACCTCTGCGGTGACGTAGAATGGTCGGCAGAGGATGGGTCGCGTACCGAACATGATTTTTTATGTCGTTGTGTAGAAACCGCAATAGATTGTGGTGCAACAACTATAAATATTCCCGACACCGTTGGTTATGCTGTGCCAAACGAATTTGCCGATCTGTTTAAGATGCTTTTTGATAGGGTGCCCAACGTGGATAAGGCAATTTTCTCAGCTCATTGTCACAATGATTTAGGACTAGCTGTTGCCAATTCCCTTGCTGCTGTTCAAGTTGGAGCACGTCAGATAGAGTGTGCAATGAATGGTTTAGGCGAGCGAGCAGGAAATGCGGCTCTTGAAGAAATAGCTATGGCCATTAAAACACGTAGTGACTACCTGCCTTTTAAAACTAATATTGATACGACGTTGATAACAAAAGCGTCCAAATTGGTCTCCACAATCACCGGTTTTAATATTCAACCTAATAAAGCTATTATCGGGGCAAATGCTTTTTCTCATGAGTCTGGCATTCATCAAGATGGTATGTTGAAGCATGCCGGTACTTATGAAATTATGAGTCCAGAGTCAATTGGTCTAGGACAGTCAAAGCTAGTTTTGGGTAAGCATTCAGGTAAACATGCGTTTTCAGTAAAATTGAAAGAGCTTGGTTATGATCTAAGCGACAAATCTATTAAAGATGCGTTTAAACGCTTCAAAGATTTGGCGGATCTAAAAAAAGATGTTTTTGACGAAGATATTGTCGCTTTGGTCGATGACCAAGTGGTAAGGGCTAATGATCGTTTAAAGTTAAAATCTCTAGAAATAAATTGCGGAACAGTACATCACCCTCCTAAGGCAGTATTGGAACTTGAAATAGATGGTGATAGAAAAAAATGCAACTCCACGGGCGATGGTCCTGTTGACGCTGCCTTCAATGCGATAAAAGAATTGTTCCCACATCAGGCTCATCTACAGCTTTATCAGGTGCATGCTGTAACAGGTGGCACAGATGCTCAAGCAGAGGTGACAGTTCGCCTCGCTGAGGATGGTAAATCCGTCAATGGACAAAGTGCCGATACCGACACAATGGTTGCATCTGTGAAGGCGTATATAAATGCCATAAATAAGCTTTTAGTTAAGCGTGAAAAAACTGCACCTGCTGCGCTTTCCGCCTAGTAATACTTGCGATGCTATTTTAAAAGAGACAATAAGAATTTTTTATACTGATACTGCTTAGTCCCAAGATTATAAAAATAAGGATACGTGAAAGAATGTTTGCTAGACTTTTCGGGTTCCTCTCTGCTGATATGGCAATTGACTTGGGAACGGCCAACACCCTTGTTTATGTCAAGGGCAGAGGGATTGTATTGAATGAGCCGTCAGTTGTCGCCATTGCTGAAGTAAAGGGGAAAAAACGGGTTCTCGCAGTAGGCGAGGAAGCAAAGCGAATGCTTGGGCGTACTCCGGGTAATATACGTGCAGTTCGCCCCCTTCGAGATGGTGTCATTGCTGATTTCGAAGTGGCTGAGGAAATGATTAAGTATTTTATTCGCAAGGTCCATAATAGGCGCAGTTTTGCAAGTCCTATGGTGATTGTCTGCGTGCCGTCTGGATCAACCGCTGTTGAAAGACGCGCTATTCAAGAGTCTGCTGAGAGTGCCGGTGCTCGGCGAGTCCTTTTAATCGAAGAGCCCATGGCTGCGGCAATAGGCGCGGGCCTTCCAGTAACTGAGCCAACTGGATCAATGGTTGTCGATATTGGAGGTGGCACAACGGAAGTTGCGGTGCTTTCTCTGGGTGGAATTGTATACGCACGTTCAGTTAGAGTAGGTGGCGACAAAATGGATGAAGCAATCATCGCCTATATAAGACGCAATCATAATCTTTTGGTTGGAGAAGGAAGCGCAGCTCGTATCAAGGAAGAAATAGGCTCAGCTTGTCCACCTGATGAAGGCGATGGCAGGACAATGGAAATTAAGGGACGTGATTTGATGAATGGCGTTCCTAAAGAGTTAATTATTTCTGAGCGCCAAACAGCTGAAGCCCTCGCTGAACCTGTTGGGGCTATCATAGAAGCAGTTAAGGTTGCGCTGGAACACACCGAGCCTGAACTTGCCGCGGACATTGTTGACAAGGGCATAGTCTTAACTGGTGGGGGTGGGCTACTTTCAAATCTTGATTTTGTCTTGCGTCATGCCACAGGTCTCCCCGTCTCTTTGGCAGACGATCCTTTGAGTTGCGTTGTGCTTGGAACTGGTCGTGCACTTGAAGAAATGAAACGTCTGAAAGACGTTCTCACATCTATGTACTAAACCTTGTAAATTATTTAAAGGTTTATTATTACCTAGTCCCCTGAAAAGAATATATTAATAATTTTGCAGTAAAGCTTATTCGTACCCTGATGTTCTTTGTTTGGGGTCGTATGTGAAATGAGGAGCTGGGGTGAAAGATCATTTACGTTCAACTTATCGTTTTTCCACCCCACTCTCTGGGCTAACCCAACGTTTCACATTCTTGGGACTGGTTTTTTTTGCGTTTGCTTTGTTGCTCCTTGCTAAGGTTGACAAGGCTATGATGGAGCGTGTCCGAGTTCAAGTTACTGACTCAGTTGCGCCAATTATCGATGCCATGTCTCGTCCCTTAGCACTATTAAATGATGCTATCGTTCATCTAAACGCCCTTGCTCAGGTGCATGAAAGAAATGAGAAACTGCAACAGGATAAGGACCGCCTGTTGCAGTGGCAATCAGTCGCGCGAATGCTACAAGCTGAAAATCAAGCTCTTCGTGCTCAATTAAATTATGTTCCGGGGCCTGATGCCAGCTATATTAGTGCTCGAGTTATTGCAGATACTGGGGGTGCTTTTGCACATTCGGTGTTACTTAACATTGGCCATCAGCCAGGTGTTGAAAAAGGGCATGCTGTAGTCACTGGTGACGGGCTTATTGGACGGGTAGAGGGTGTTGGTAGCCGAGCGACAAGAGTGTTACTTATTTCTGATTTAAACTCGCGCATTCCAGTACTAATTGAGGCAACAAGAGCTCGGGCAATTCTGGCTGGTAACAACAGCAATCGGCCACGCCTAATCCATTTATCACCAGGTGTAACGGTTTCACCGGGTGACCGCATTGTAACATCGGGTCACGGAGGAGTTTTCCCTGTTGGTCTTCCAATTGGATTAGTCGATGCAGTCAATGAAGAGGGCATTTCAGTACTCCCTTTTGTGCCACGTGACCGATTAGAGTATGTACGCATTCTAGACTTTGGCCTAGAGGGGATCATAAATGATGACGGTTTGGACAAATAACTATGAAGCCGGCACTTTGGTCACGTCTGGATATAATTGCACGCCGTGTTACACCTTTTGGTCTTACTGTCCTATTAGTGTTATTTAATATTCTGCCCATGCAAATACCTGGTTTGTCCAGGGTGATGCCTTTATTTCCACTCATGTCAATTTACATTTGGGCAGTTCACCAGCCGGGCCTCTTGCCAGCTTATGCGGTTTTTCTAATTGGCTTTTTGCAAGACACCTTAATTGGCACGCCTATTGGTTTGCATATAGTGACTTATTTGTTGGTTTATGGAACTGTAGTCTGGCAACGGCGGTTTTTGGCAGGGAAACCATTTGCTGTAATTTGGGTTGGTTTCTCGCTTGTTGCAGCAGGTGCAACGATTGCTAATTGGATAGTGCTCTCTCTTTTTTATCTTGCGGCAATTCAGATTGACTCCTTAGTTTTTCAATATTTGTTGTCGCTAGGAGTTTTTCCAATTTTGTCTTGGTTTTTTATGCGCTGGCAATTTGCCTTCTTAACAGATTTAGGAGAATAAATGCAGTGGGATAACGAACGCCATAAAAATTTTTCACGCCGTGCAGCTATGCTGGCTGGTGGTAAGGCTTTATTGATTTCAGCACTTGTTGGGCGCATGTATTTTTTGCAAGTCGTTGAATCTAAGCGTTATAAGACGCTAGCTGATGAAAATCGTGTCAGTTTTAGACTTTTGGCTCCACTTCGTGGACGTATAGTTGATCGTTTTGGGGTGCCCATTGCCGACAATCAGCAAAATTATCGTGTTCTCCTTATCCCCGAGCAAACTGAGGATATCGAGAAAACTCTTTTGCGACTTGGAAGCCTCATTACAATAACTAAAAGTGAGAAACGATACATAATGCGGGAGATTAGTCGTAAGCGAAGCTTTGTCCCAGTAACCCTGCGGGAGAATTTGAGCTGGAAGGATGTTGCCAGAATAGAGGTAAATTCGCCCGATTTACCCGGAATTATGATTGATGTGGGGCAAAGCCGTTTTTATCCCTATGCCATTGATACGGCTCATATCTTGGGCTATGTAGCCGCTGTATCTGAGGGTGAGGCGACTGGTGACCCGTTGTTGGAGCTACCAGGTTTTCGTATTGGTAAGTCTGGCGTTGAAAAGGTTTATGATAAGGTCCTTAGAGGTACTAGTGGTAGTTTGCAGGTAGAAGTAAATGCTTATGGACGGGTAATACGTGAGTTGGAAAGGAATGAAGGGCAACCTGGAACGCGCCTCCATCTGACCATTGATACACAACTCCAAAAAATGGCATCCGATAAGCTCAGCGGAGAGAGTGGTTCTGTTGTTGTGATGGATATTCATAGTGGTGAGGTTTTGGCTATGGTTTCGACACCAGGATTTGATCCTAATGCCTTCAATAAGGGCTTGACTACAACTGAGTGGAACGACTTGATTAGTAACGAGAGGTCTCCACTTATTAACAAGGCAATTAGTGGTCATTATGCACCAGGTTCTACTTTTAAGATGGTCGTAGCATTAGCTGCTTTAGAAAAAGGTGTAATTTCTTCTGAAAGCGAGATTTACTGTTCAGGAGATACAAAGTTGGGCGATGCGACTTTCCACTGCTGGAAGAAGGGTGGTCACGGTATTACCAATTTAAAAAAAGCTATCGCAGAATCCTGTGATGTTTATTTTTATGAAATTGCAAAACGCACCGGAATTGAGCGCATTGCTGAAATCGCGAAAAGATTGGGTTTTGGTTCTCGCCTTGGACTAGATTTACCTGGCGAAAAACCTGGACTCATTCCATCTAATGAATGGAAGAAAAAAGTCATTGGTGCTCCTTGGCAGCAAGGTGAGACCTTGCTGGCCGGCATTGGACAGGGATATGTGCTTACAACACCTGTACAATTAGTTGTCATGATGGCACGGCTTGTAAATGGAGGAGTTGCAGTAACACCCCACTTGACCCGAGATGTTATCTCAGAGGATGTCTTTGTGCGGAGGGCTAAAAAGGTAAATAAGAATATAGGACTTGCTCCAGCCCATTTGTCTCTGATTCGGGACGCTATGCATTCGGTTGTAAATGTCCCAGGAGGAACAGCATTTAATTCACGTATAAAAAATTCGGAATTTCGCATGGGAGGGAAAACTGGCACCGCACAAGTGCGACGTATTTCAATGCAAGAGCGGGAAACACGTGTACTGAAAAACAATGAGTTGCCCTGGAAAGAGCGTGACCATGCACTTTTTGTCGGTTTCGCTCCTGTTGATTCCCCTCGTTATGCTATTTCGGTTGTTGTTGAGCATGGTGGCGCTGGCTCTAAGGTTGCTGCCCCCATTGCACGCGATGTGCTTGAAATGGTACAGCAGCGTGCTGATAATTGGCCAAGTAATGAACAAACTACAGAAGAGACTGCATTATCAGTTGACATAAACTCGATTTACAAAGACCAGAGTGAGAAGAAGGAATTTGGCCGTGGCAATTAAATACCTTAATAAATCAGACCTGAGTCTAGGCCAAAAGCTATTGCGCCTCAACTGGCTTTTTGTGCTGGTTTTAGTAGCAACTGCCTCTGTTGGTTTTGCCATGCTTTATTCAGCTGCAAACGGTTCAATTGAACCGTGGGCGGGTAGGCAAATCCTGCGTTTTTCTATTGGCATTGGCTTAATGCTTCTTGTAGCTCTGACCAATTTAAAAATCTGGTTGAAATACTCATATTCGTTGTATTTGGTTTCCCTGGCGCTTCTTGGAGCAGTTGAATTAGGCGGCACAATTGGAATGGGAGCGCAACGATGGATTGATTTGGGAGCAGTTAATCTGCAACCTTCTGAATTGATGAAGGTTGCTTTAGTTCTGGCTCTCGCTAGATATTTCCATAGTAGTAATATTGATGAAATAGGTAAGCCAGTTTTCCTTTTTGTGCCAATGGTTATGGTTGTTGCACCAACATTGCTAGTACTTCGGCAGCCAGATTTGGGTACTGCAGTTATGTTGTTAATTGGTAGTGGGGCGATTTTTTTTGTAGCGGGGGTAAGAATATGGAAATTCGCTGTTTTATTGCTGGCAGTTCTAATTTCAGCACCAATTAGTTGGCAGTTTCTCAGGGAATATCAAAAGCAGCGAGTGCTGACTTTCCTCAATCCAGAGAGTGATCCTCTGGGTTCTGGTTATCATATTATCCAATCTAAGATAGCTCTTGGATCCGGTGGGGTATTTGGAAAAGGCTTCATGCAGGGCTCACAAAGTCATTTAAGTTTCCTGCCAGAGAAACAAACGGATTTCATCTTTACCATGCTTGCTGAGGAATTTGGTTTGATTGGAGGTCTTGTCCTGCTTGGGCTCTACATTCTCATTTTAGCTTTTGGCTTTAGCATTGCAAATAATTGCCGCAATCACTTTGGTCGTTTGGTAAGTATGGGGGTGACAACGACGTTTTTTTTATATGTATTTATTAACATTGCGATGGTGATGGGTCTAATTCCAGTTGTAGGCGTACCCTTACCACTCGTTTCTTATGGTGGAACCGCGATGATGACTTTACTACTAGGTTTTGGTTTGCTGCTCTCCGTGCATATAAATCGAGATGAATCTATTGGGAGACGTGGGGCTTCTGATGATTTCTAAGTTGAGATCAGGGCATGTAAAAAAATAGGCGCAAGTTTTAATGAAATGTATGCTTTTCATTTCCAGTAAAAGTTGGTGGAAATTCTATTTATTGAGTTGATTATTAGAACATATTTTTTTTAAATTATTTCTCATAAACTAATTAAACATATCAAGCTGAGCTGATTTTTCTTCATCAAAACTGAGACAATAGCCCTCGTGGGGCAACAAGGTTTTGGCAACAGTCTCAAAAGGGGCTTGTACATTAAGCCATTTGCTCTCATTTTCTGGCAACAGAACCAATGGCATTCTTTTGTGGATATGCGCAATTGGAGCAACTGCTTCACAAGTTATGATAGTGAAGTGAGTGTCACTAGCTAGTCCCGCAAATGTGAATGGTAATGCATAATCCATTGAAATTCGATTTTTAAGTTTTTTACAACCAGTTTTTCGCCATTCAAACCATGCTGTTGCAGGAACTAAACATCGTCGGTTTAATATTTTTTGAAAAGTTGGTTTCTGAGCAACAGTTTCGACACGTGCATTGATGATGGGCCGTGCATTTTTCCCTTCTGCCCAAGGTTGCGGTATGCCCCAAGTTAGCAGGTGTGCTTTTTTTTCCATATCAAAAACCGGAGCCAAATCTGTTGGGAGTTTTATTTTCTTACCAGGTATTTTTGTAGGGCTCTGATGGTTGAAACGACCCCCAAACTCCTTGACATCTTCAATGCTTTCAAAGCTTGAACACATAATTCTAACCTTGCATTATGAGCAGTTATAAAGTGAGTTTCAGTAGGGCCTAATGGAGCAGAATTTAGATTTCAAGCTCTCAAATATCAAAAAATAGTTAATATTATATGCAATTTATTGTTGATTGGCTCTACTTTCAATATTTATCTCAGGTTAAATTAAATAAACTTAATTGCCCAAACCAAATTGATTTTTATCAGATTTTATTTTTTGAAACCAAAAAAGAAAAATAGTTTATATTGCACGGCTGAATCAAACAATAATCCTAGATTTTATGATCTACTAACTTTCCTTTAAATCAACACCCTTTATATTTTTTGTTTGTGCACTCTTGTTTTAATTTTTTAGCCCTGAAAATATCTGATTTAGTCATTTTTTTTTCTATAATGTCCAAGTTTTTAAGAGCAGTAGCACTTCCCGCTGAAGATGAAATGCTCCACCACATGTGTGCATAGGCATTATCTTTTTTGACTGCATCTCCATTGTAATACATCAAGCCTAAGTTGACTTGAGCTGGTGCATAACCTTGTTCAGCTGCATTGAGATACCATTTGAGGGCTTCTTGTTTATCTTGCAAAACACCCGACCCTTTTTCATACATGGTGCCCAGGTTATTTTGAGCTTTTGCCAATCCTTGTTCGGCAGCTTTACGATACCATTTTACAGCTTCCTTTTTACCTTGATTAACACCCATACCTTTTTCCTGTTTGTACATGTAGCCAAGATCTTTTCTATGTCTATAAATTAATCCCAAACTGTACTGGGCTAACGCTAGACCAGACTCTGCTGACTTAAGGTGCCATTTTAACGCCTCTTTATAGTTTTTGTCGACGCCGTTACCATTTTTGTACATTAAGCCCAGGCTAAGCTGAGCAGATGCGTGCCCCTGCTCCGCAGCCTTACGATACCAGATTGCTGCTTTTTTTTGATCTTGCTTGATGCCTTTTCCGTTTTGGTACACTTTGCCCAAATTAAATTGTGCACCTGCATGCATTTGGTCTGCTGCTTTTTGATACCATTTTATTGCTTCTAAATAGTTTTGCGTGACTCCGTCCCCCTTATAGTGCATTAGACCTAATCTAACCTGTGCATTTGGGTTGCCCTGTTCAGCGGACTTACGATACCATTTCGCTGCTTCTATTAAATCTTGTTCAACACCCTTGCCTTTGTCGTACATACTACCCAGTTTATTCTGTGCGTTTGCATGTCCTTGCTCTGCCGCTCGGCTATACCACCGTTTTGCTTTTTTGTAATTTTTTTTAGTGCCTTTGCCGAAATCATACATTAATCCCAGGTTCATCTGTGCATTTGCATGCCCCTGTTCTGCAAGATCTTGCCAAATGCGCCGAGCAGAAACAAAATCTTTTGCGTCGTATGCTTCCAACCCTTTTGCAAAGTTTGCTGCATGACTTTCCCCACCACACAAAACAAACAAGCTCATTATTATAATCAATTTTGAAGGTATATTTTCCATTTAACCAATTAATTGCGCAGTTATTACTGGTCTGTAACTTTTAAGAATTTTATGTTGTTCCACCAATTTACCTTTCCACACTTTAGGTTGGATAATTGATTGCTTTTTTCTTTTACTCATCAACAGCATAATTAGAGAAAACTTTACAGCAAATGCAAGGCCACAACTAATTATCCTAACATTTCCATCTTAAAGCTTTGCACTAGAGGTTACAATATGCTGATAGATAGGCTATTAGTAGCTGTTTAAGAGATAATTAAATAGATTTTGAGTTTTTCATAGGAGGCTGACAGAGGTTAGCTAACTGTTTTGGTAAGCATAACTCTCATATTGCATAATGCAAATATTAGGCCTCGGGCCAGTATAAATACTCTCTAAATTTTTTCAATTTTCTGAGGAAAAATATTAAACTTATTATGACTGAAACTGTTGAGAAGGCCGAGGCTTATTACAACAGCAATGAGGCTGACAACTTTTACCAAATAGTTTGGGGGGGAGAAGACATCCATATCGGCCTTTATTTCAATGAGGCGGATACCATTGCGGATGCAAGCCGACGTACTGTAGAACAAATGGCAACACGATTGGTTGATTGTAAAGAAGCCACACGTGTTCTCGATATAGGTTCAGGCTATGGCGGTTCAGCTCGTTACCTAGCTGGCCGATTTGGTTGCCAAGTAACTTGCCTTAACCTTAGTGAAAAACAGAACAACTTGAATCGGAGATTGACTAAGAACGCTGGACTTTCAGACAAAATACGTGTCGTCTACGGTGATTTTGAAAATATACTTGAGCCTGATGAGACTTATCAAATTGTCTGGGCGCAAGACGCAATCTTGCATAGTGGAAATAGAAAAAGAGTGCTTGATGAGGTGTGTCGTGTGCTGATACCGGGTGGGCAATTTATTTTTACTGATCCCATGCAAACAGATGATTGTCCAAATGGTGTTTTGCAACCGATCCTTGACCGTATTCAGCTTTCAAGTTTGGCTTCCCCGATTTTTTACAAAACTGAGTTAAACTCTCGGGGTTTCAAAGAGGCTGAAATTTTGCTTCTTACCGATCATTTGCGTAAACATTATTGGCATGTAAGAGAGGTATTGAAATTTCGCTATCATGAAGTAGTGAAGTTTTCGGGACAGAAATATGTTGATAATATGATCAAGGGATTACAATACTGGATCGATGGGGCCGATCGAGGTTATCTTGCTTGGGGCATTATGGATTATCGTTTCAGCCCTTAGCGCATGTGTCGAGGTGTTGTTTTGTGAGAAAATACCAGATGCCTTGACTAAACCTATGTTGTGAAACGTTTCCTCAAAAAAGAGATATTCTACATCTTGATTACGTCGTGTTTGGCTCTATTGTCGGTTGAATTTGTTTTCTCCCATGCCATTTGCAGAGCTTTACTAGCATAAACCATAGCATCATTACCCTGATGAACAATTCCTGCCATATTTAAGAAAGCATGAGCCATATTGCTGTACTGCAAATATTCTGACTTAACACCTGAGGCCAAAAGACGCAAATGGTAGTCATAAGCTTCATCACGCAGAGGATCAAATCCAGCGGTAATAATCAAGGCTGGTGGCTGATTGGAGAGATCAATTTGCTCACTCGGTGACAGTCTTACATCCCTCCTCTGCGCCTCAAAATCCTCAGTATACTGCTTCAAGAACCAGTCTATTCTCTCACGCGTTAAAAATAGCCCATTTTTAAAAAGACTGTGTGAACGGCTTGATAGGCGCCCGTCGAGTGCGGGGTAAAAAAGTAATTGGAATATTGGACCATTGTCCTGAGGTATTTGCTGGCAAAGCACTGCTGAGAGGTTCCCTCCCGAGGAGTCCCCGCCTACTGCAATGCGGGCTGGGTCAGCATTAAACTCTTCAGCGTGATCTCTCAGCCACTTGAATGCAGCAAGACTGTCATTTACTGCAGCTGGGAATTTATTTTCAGGCGCTAGAGCATAATCTACAGAGATAACTATACCTCCCGAATAAACTGCCAAACGGCGGCAAATTGGGTCGTGGGTTTCAAGGTTGCCTTGTACCCAGCCACCACCATGAAAATATAAAAGAGCTGGGGAAGCTTTCGTACTTTGCTCAGAGGGGCAATAGACACGCACGGGTATAGGATGATTTGGCCCTGGGATTGTACGATCATAAATGTCGTTTAGAGGAATCTTGGATGCACCAAATAGTCTTGCAAAATGATTTAACTGTTTTCGGCTTTGTTCGGGGGTCAGCTGGTCAATTGGTATTGTGCGAGCGCTATCGACAAATTTACACAGTAGTTGAATTTTTGCATTAAGAATTAGTCCATCTTTTTTGACTCGTCGGCCCAAATACCAAACAGCTGAAACCCATGCAGGCATTTTAAGAACAAGTAATTTTATTAACGTTAATAAATATGTCATATTAGGATCCATTATCAGGTTTTTTATTTATTTTTGTCGACTATAAACTTGGTGGGTATAAAAAAAATTTAACTTTATCAACTGCTTGAGTGTTTCTGACCTTGTGTGAAGGGCTGGAATGTGGTTTTCTGCGCACTAATTTGATATAGTGATTAAGATAATTTAGCTCTTTCAACTTTTTTCTTTAACACTTGTGACAAATTCCAAGGTAAATATCAGATCATCATGTGGCGTTTAGTGACAATTCTGGCCGTTATCCTCACTTGTGCTAATGTTTCTTTTAATGAAACTGAGGCAGGTCAGTTATATGATATGTCTGCCATATTAGCCCAGCCCCACCCGTTTGATAAAAAAACAACCAATAATCAAATTCTAAGCCCTATGACTTCAGAGGATCAGGGAAATGTTCTGTCTTCAAAGGTTGCAGATTCCCCTGAAAGTGTCTCTCAACCTATACCCATGCAAGATAGACGCAATGATAGTGGCGTCTGGCGTTTTGAAGTTCAAAATGAGGACTCTCTCAAAGTCGATATCTTTGAAAGGCCCATGGATAAAGTTTTTAGTGAAAAAGTTGAGTCTGGTCACTTGACGTGGGGTTGGAGACTTTCCCACACGCCCAATGCCCCAAATCCAGATTGGTCTGATGACCTAAGGGAATATTTCTTTTGGCCCATAGACTTGTGGAAGATGCGGGCCAGTTACTCACTACAGCAAAGTGCTTACACACCAAACACACACACATCTGCTGCTGCTCGAGCAGTCGACGGACTAACTGAAATTCCTGACCGCCCATATGCGGGTTATTTGCTAGCCAATGCGCGTTTTAATTTGGAACGCGAGTTTATTGGAAATACTCAGTATTTAGATCGGGTGAATTTAGGACTTGGTGTTGTGGGGCCCCCGTCAGGAGGGGAGGAAATGCATAAAATTTTCCACAGGAGTGTTAACCGAAAGTTTACTTCTTGGAATGAGCTCAAAGCGGAACCTGTAGTGATAGTGCAATACGATACAGGAAAACGTTGGGTTTGGGAAGAAGATGCGCTTGGTTTTGGTTTTGAACTTTATCCCCACACAGGCGTTACGCTGGGAAATGCATATACCTATGCGTCGCTGGGTTTTAGCTCCAGAATTGGGACAAACCTCAAGCAGGATAGTGGACCCTTGCGTTCTAATTTGATCATGTCTGGTACCAACTTTCCTCAAACGGGAGATTATATAGCTTGGAATCTTTTCCTTGGCCTTGAAGGAAGGTATGTGAGGCATAACATTTTCGTGGATGGCAATACTTACTCCGATACTTCTGACGTGACTTCATTAAATAAGGTCTTAGATGTTCAGTTAGGTGGGGAAGTAGGTTGGGGTGAAAAACGGCTTAGCCTCATGCATGTCTTTAGAACAGAGGAGTTTGAAAATCAGATCAGTCCTGATAAGTTTCTACGAATAGGCATATCGTCGGATTTTTCTAACCCCATCTTTGAGAGAACTAAAATTCAAAAGCGCAAACGTCCTAAAGGTCCTCTATGGGATTTGGTCTCTGAGGCCCGACTGGGTCTGCTTAGCCATGATGTAAAATTCCCCAACCGTAAAAAGTTTCGTACGCCTAACCCCTTCAAGAATAGATATGAAAGTGGTGTTAACATCAATCCAGAAGTTGTATTTCTCTCCCCAAATTTTTTGGATGCCTTTTGGGCTCCGCGTCCTCACGCAGGTATTTCGCTGAACATGGGTGATGATACCAATTATGCATATACAGGCTTGGGTTGGGACACCAAATGGGAAAACAATGTTTTCCTTGATGGCTTTTGGGGTCTTGCTGTTCATGACGGGGAGTTAATCAATGGAAATCCCGATAAGATTGAATTTGGATCTAAAGTGCTTTTCCGCCTTGGAGGAGAGCTAGGTTGGCGTTGGGATGGTCATAATGGCATCTCTCTTATCTGGGAGCACATGTCTAATGCAGGTGTTTTAGATGAAAAGAATCAGGGAATAGATAGTATTGGTATAAGATACAGTTACCGGTTTGATTGAGGAAAAGATTAATCTTAAAGTAGTTATTGCACCTAGCTCAAAGTAAATGTTTGTGCAAAAGTGTAACTTAGATGCCTGTATATGTGATAAAAATGTAACACTCGTTAGCTTTAAGTAGGAATAGTATACAATTTTGATTGCTATGCATCACTGAAATTAATATTGTGCACACAACAGTTTATATTTAATAAGTTAAGTCAATTGGAATTCAACGATAATTAGGAAATAAGCTATGTTGACAAATAAATTTACTACGGCAACAGCAGTTGGTTTGGCCACACTCTTATCTGTGAGTGTTGCAAACGCAGGTAGCCTTGGTTTTCAAGATAAGGAAATTAACGGAAGTAGTGCTTATTTTGGAGTTTCCAAAATCATTAGCTCAGACCTTGCAGATGTTGATTTCATGGAACAAAGAAGCGCCTCAACTTCCGAGGGTAGAAATGGTAAGACTATTCAGTTTGATGACCCAGATGGGTACCTCCTGACAATAGGGCATGACTACGGCTATGTTCGCTTTGAAACAGAAGTCGCCTACCGTGAAGCTGATGTATCAGGAATGACAGGCGTTGCTGGTGCTGCCTACACGGGTGTGAGTGGTTCCGTAGACATGGGTACAGCAATGGTTAATTTAGCTATTGAATATTCCATTGATCCGGGTGAATTAGCGGGTAGTGGAAGTAATGGTCTATCAGTAACACCGTTTATTTCTGCGGGTGCAGGTGGACTCGGGTTGTATGGTAACCTTAACTATCTAAGAATTGCTGCTACATCAGATCCAAACAGTAATGAAGCTGTAGATAACGGCATGTTTGTGGCACCTGCAATTCAAGGTGGTGCAGGTATTACTGTCGGCTTGCCATATGGACTTGAAGTGTTCGGAAAGTATAATGAGATGCTTGCTTACACATATAATTACAAGGGCAGTAATGATATCCACATAACAACTGTTTCTGGTGGACTCAGATTTAATTTCTAGAAAACCCATCTTTCTTTTTAGGGGGCATGGCTTTCCATGCCCCTTTTTTTTGATTATTAGTTGTGAATTTACTGGCTTAAATAAATTTTTAACCGTAATTGACGGCAACGAATTTAGCTTTTATAAGCTCTTTGGGCAACACTTCCCAACAGGTGTAAGCTTTTCTGTAAGGAAGGGATAAGATGTATGGCTTCTCAAAAAAGGCCAGGAATTCGGCCAGTTAACCCAAATTTTTCTTCTGGTCCTTGTGCTAAGCGCCCAGGGTGGTCGTTGAATGAACTAGACAACGCTTTGATTGCTCGTTCGCACCGCTCAGATCTTGGAAAATTAAAACTAGCTGAAACTATCGACAGAACTAGAGCGATACTGGGAATTCCGGATGATTATCGCATTGGAATTGTTCCTGCTTCTGATACCGGTGCTGTTGAGATGGCCATGTGGTCATTGTTGGGTGATTGCGGTGTTGATATTTTAGCCTGGGAAAGTTTTGGTGTTGGTTGGCAGGCGGACGTTACTAAACAACTTAAGCTTGAGGATGTCCGTCTGCTGAGTGCTGATTATGGTCAGTTGCCAGACTTAAATACAGTCAATTTTAACCGTGACGTGGTTTTTACTTGGAACGGTACAACAGCCGGTGTTTGTGTACCAGATGGCGATTGGATAACAGCTGATCGGAAGGGACTTACAATATGTGATGCTACATCCGCCGTTTTTGCCTACGACTTACCCTGGAATAAATTGGATGTAACTACATATTCTTGGCAAAAAGTCATGGGTGGTGAAGCCGCACATGGTATTTTGATTTTAAGTCCCCGAGCTGTCAAACGATTAGAACACTACAGTCCACCATGGCCCATGCCGAAGCTATTTCGGTTAACCAAAAATGGAAAGCTGATTGAAGAAATCTTTAGAGGAGAGACCATAAATACACCATCTATGCTAGTAGTAGAAGATGCTCTTGATGGTTTGAGGTGGGCTGAAAGTATAGGTGGGCGTGAGGCATTGATAAATCGCTGTAAGGCTAATTTGGAAGCTATAGAGGGATGGGTTGCCAAATCCTCTTGGGTAGGCTTCTTAGCTCAAAATCCGGATACTCGGTCTCGAACATCTGTCTGTTTATTGATAGTTGAAGACTGGTTTAGGAAACTAAACCGAGATAAACAAACGGCGCTCATTAAATCTATTGTTAAGAAACTTGATAAAGAGGGAGTTGCTTATGATATAGGAAGCCACCGTGATGCGCCACCTGGTTTCAGACTATGGGCTGGGGCAACTGTTGAGACAGGTGATTTGGTAAAATTATTTCCTTGGCTTGACTGGGCCTATGCACAGCTCAAAGTAGAAATGGAAAGATACATTGCCTAAAGTTCTTATTTCCGATCAAATGAGCCCACATGCTACGCAAATATTTAAAGAACGTGGTGTTGATGTTGACGTTAAGCTAGGCATGGGACCTGATGAGCTTATTGAGTGCATTTATCAATACGATGGTCTCGCCGTGCGCTCGTCGACTAAAGTTACTCGAGAGGTGTTGTCAGCTGCCAAAGAATTAAAGGTCATTGGTCGTGCTGGTATTGGTGTTGACAACCTTGATATTGAAGCTGCTACAGCAGCTGGTATTTGCGTAATGAACACTCCATTAGGAAATTCCATCACAACAGCAGAGCATGCTATTTCTCTAATCATGTCTTTATCTCGTCATATTCCTCTTGCTAATGCATCTACACAAGCTGGCAAATGGGAAAAATCTAAATTCATGGGTGTAGAGATTATGGGAAAGACACTTGGGATTATTGGGTGTGGTAATGTTGGTGCGGTTGTCGCTGATCGTGCCCAAGGACTGAAAATGCGAGTCATATCTTATGATCCTTATTTATCACATGAGCGAGCTACTGAATTGGGAATTGAAAAGGTTGAACTAGATGAACTGTTTTCCCGTTCTGATTTTATTTCCTTGCATACGCCACTAACTGACGCCACTCGTAATATTATTAATTTTGAGGCTATCACCAAGATGAAAAAAGGAGTGCGAATAGTTAACTGCGCTAGGGGAGACTTAATCGTTGAAAAAGATTTAAAAAAAGGGTTAGAAACTGGGCATATAGCAGCTGCTGGTCTTGATGTGTTTGTGAAAGAGCCTGCGAAGACAAATATCCTCTTTGGAATGGAAAATGTTGTAGCCACGCCTCACTTAGGTGCGTCAACAACTGAAGCCCAGGAAAAAGTAGCCACACAAGTTGCTGAGCAAATGGCTGACTTTTTGATATCAGGAGCTGTAACCAACGCATTAAATATGCCATCAGTAACCGCTGAGGAGGCCCCTCGTCTGAAACCTTATTTGTTGCTTGCAAAACAATTGGGTAGCTTCGCTGGCCAAGTTACAGAGAGTGCTCTGAAAGGCCTTGTTATTGAATATGAAGGTCACGCAGCGGAGTTGAATATACGACCCCTTACAGCAATAATTATTGAGGGTCTTCTGTCGCCCTTGATGGTATCAGTTAACATGGTAAATGCGCCTGTAATTGCAAAGGAACGCAACATTCATGTAAGTGAAGTAAAGCATGAACGTGCAAGTGCCTATCAGACCCTAATAAGGTTGACAGTAGAAACTGAAAACCAAACACGTTCTATTGCAGGGACACTTTTTGCTGGATCTCGGCCACGTATAGTAGAGATCAAGGATATCCCAATTGATGCAGAATTAGGGCCAAACATGCTATTTATTACAAATAAGGATAAACCGGGTTTAATTGGATCCCTAGGCATGGCTCTCGGTGAGGCTAATATTAACATTGCTACCTTTCATCTTGGTAGAGCTACACCTGGTGGTGATGCGATCGCTTTAATTGAAATTGATGGAGCACCAGGTAAGTTAGTAATGGATGAAATTTGTAAACTTGAACACGTAGTTCAGGTTAAGGCCCTAACCTTCTGACCTTAAGATATTTTAGTAGTGTGAGTTTTATTGCTTAATAGTTGAAGAAACGTGATTAATCAAATTATTATAAAGTATGCCATATAGCACCCTAACCAGATTAAGACATAGTTTAATCCAAGGTGGTTATTTGAGCACAAAACTAGTTATTTGCGCCTTGGCTTTTTAATAGTGTTATTATTGCAAAATTTCGCTTTTCCACTCAACCCACAGTATTACTAACCACTATTTCTCAGACCTGCTGAGATGCCATTGATAGTAAGCTGAATACCTCTCAGTACTTTGGCATTTTCTGACTCACGCCGGTACTTCTTCATCAGTTCTACTTGCAGGTGGTTTAAAGGATCAAGGTAAGGAAAGCGGTTTTGAATAGAACGTTCAAGCAAGGGGTTCGTCTGAAGTAATTTTTTTTGGCCTGAAATTTTCAACAAGGTGTCAATAGAGCTTTTCCACTCAGCGTGTATACGGTTAAAAATTTTCTCCCTAAGGTCTTTATCCTCGACAAGTTGTGAGTAACGGCGAGCAATAGCAATACTACTTTTTGCAAGGACCATATCCATATTTGACAATTGGCTGCGAAAGAAAGACCATTCTTTGTAGAGCTCCTGTAAAAAAGGCATGCCTTTATTTGGATTATTTGCAAGCCATTTTTCTACAGCTGTTCCAAAACCGTACCAGCCTGGCAGCATCAATCGGCATTGAGCCCAACTAAATACCCAAGGTATGGCTCTGAGGTCTTTAATTTTACGTGTTTTTTTTCGTGAAGGTGGTCTAGAGCCAATGTGTAATGTAGCTATTTCATTAATAACAGTTGAGGACCAAAAGTACTCCTCAAATCCGCTGGTTCTATAGACTAATTGTTGATATGCTTCAAAAGCAAAACTGGAAATTTCATCCATCGCGCTCAAGTATTCAGTGGGTAGTTGGGACGATTTTTTTTGCAGAAGGGTCGATTCTAAAGTTGCTGCTGCCAGGATTTCTAAGTTTCTTCTACCTAGGCTAGGATTCGAATATTTACTTGAAATAATTTCACCTTGTTCCGTCATACGAAGTTGACCCTGCACAGCACCGCTGGGTTGTGCTAGAATGGCCTCGTAACTTGGGCCACCACCACGGCCTACTGTTCCACCACGGCCGTGAAATAAGCGTAATTTTATACCTTTGCTCTCAAACAGCCCAATTAAAGTTGTTTGTGCTTTATATAACTCCCAACCTGAAGTCAAAAACCCCCCATCTTTGTTGCTATCAGAATATCCAAGCATGATTTCCTGGACACCACCTAGACTATTAATTAATTTCTTGTATTGTGGAATCGATAACAAACGATCCATGATACGAACACAATTTCTGAGATCTGAAATGGTCTCAAACAATGGCACAATTTGAAGTGCACTGACTCCATCGGCACTAACCAAGTTTGCCTGTTTTAACAAAACGGCTAGTTCCAATACGTCTGATACCGACTGAGTATTTGAAATAATTGCAGTTGTAATTGTTTGAGGACCAAGAGTTATGCGTGCCCTGGAAGCCTCTTTTAAGATGTCTAATTCGCTGGTAGTCAAATCGCTATAGGTCCAACCTATTCGTAATAGAGATCTAGTCGAGCTTAACTCATCAACCAGTAATTTAATACGATTGTCCTCGTCCATATTTGCATAATCAATCTTAGGCTCAAAGACATCAAATAATTCAGATATTACACTCTCATGTACTGCGGAATTTTGTCGTAAATCCAAGCTTGCAAGGTGTAGTCCAAAACAATTAACTGAACGTAGTAAATCTCGTAATCGACCGTCGGCAAGATCGGCAGAGCCATTTGCCACCAAGGAATTTTTGATAGTATTTAAATCCGCTGCAAACTCGTCAGCAGAAGAATAGGGCGGTGCCTTGCCAACAGGCCGGCGGGGTGGTTCGGCTAATTTAAATTTTTTTGCTGTTGCAGCAAGGCGAGAGTAAATACCTGATATTGCACTCCTATACGGCTCCTTATCAAAACTTTTTGGTGATTTTTTAGCTAATTTGGTCAGATTTGGAGAGACCTGTACCAATGTAGAGGCCAATGATAGTTCTGCACCCAGCTCGTCTAGTTCTTGAAAATAGAACATAACTATTTTGCTGCCGTGACGATTGACTGTATCACGTAAAACTTCGGCAGTTACGAATGGGTTGCCATCTCTGTCCCCACCGATCCAGCTACCCATTTGCAGGAAGGGCGCAATTGGTTCAGTTTTTTTGTCAAGACTACTTAGTTTGTCTTCAATTGCCCGGTAAATCCTGGGCAATTGGCCTAGTAATGAATAATCATAATATGCAAGACCGTTAGTGACCTCATCGACAACGTTGAGTCGACTGTAGCGTATCATACTTGTTTGCCACAGGGCGAGAACTGTCCTTCGAATTTGGTCTTTAATCTCATTGTGTTCGTCTGGCGTTAGGTCAGAACGTTCGCATTGAGCTAAAAGAGCAGATATAGCTAATTCATGACGCATTGTGCTTTTTCGTCGTACTTCAGTTGGGTGAGCGGTCAACACAGGAAGTACATGTGCATCTTTGAAGAAAGCACGTAATTCTTCAGCTTCAATTCCGGCCTGTGAAGCTTGTGTCATTACGTTAGCTATTGTACCTCTTCTTGGTGGGTCTCCAGCCCTATCGTGGCTGCGGGTTCTTCGTGTATGATGCAGGTCCTCGGCAATGTTTGCTAAATGAGAAAATAAGCTAAATGCACGTACTACATCCACAGTTTCTTTTGGGTCAAGTTGGTTAAGAAGCTCTTGTAACTCAAGTTTTGCTGGTTCGTCGCTGTCCCGGTGAAAGCGCACAGAGGTTTGACGTATCATTTCAACGATGTTGTAGGTCGCTTCGCCATTCTGTTCACGAACAGTATTACCTAACAAACGACCCAAAAGACGAATATCGTCACGTAGAGGGGCATCTTTATCAGCATCTAATAGATTTTTAGGCATTTAAATCTCGATAGTTAACATTTACACGAAAAGAGACAAAGTTATCGGCAGTTTTTTAAGCTTTTTATTTCCAAGAGGCAACGGCAGCTTAAATAAAGACTGTAAATAAATATGTTCAATTCATAATTCCTGGGTAATAAGAATTGATTAGTATGTTACTCCATAACAAGCAAATAGTATCTAAGGCTCGAGCAGAGTGCCAAAGATATGGTTTTATAAGTTGGGAGCATAGTTTAGTTATGTTTTTCAGCCAAAATTTTTTTTTAAAATCAACCTCAAAAGAGGACATTATTACTTGTCTCGTAACTAGACAAACGTTTTTGTGCATATACTAAATAAGGGCACAGTTATCGCTAAATTTTATCTCTTTTTAGCATAAGGATTGGCATTTTTTTTGGCGTGTAAGCGTAACGGCACGCCAGGTAACTTAAAATCCTCCCTTAATGAATTAACTAAGTAACGCATGTAGGACTCCGGTATTTTTTCAGGGCGACTTGTAAATACAACAAATGTTGGTGGACGTGTTTTCGCTTGAGTTATGTAACGCAACTTTATACGTTGGCCACTAGTAATAGGTGGCGGATGATTTTCAATTATTCCATCAAGCCAGCGATTAAGTGCCGCTGTGGGAATACGCTTGTTCCATAGGTCATAAAGACTCATAACAGTAGGTAAAAGACGATCAGTACCATAGCCATTCTTGGCAGATAAAGCCACTATTGGGATGCCACGTGCCTGTGGAAAGGACGTTTGAAGCCGGTCACTAAGCTTTTGAAGGGTTTTCTTCTCTTCCTTTACTAAGTCCCATTTATTTACAACGATAATCAATACACGTCCCTCAAATATTACTCGACGTGCAATAGTTAAATCTTGCTTTTCAAGCAGATAATTGGAATCTAAAACCAATGCAACTACTTGTGCAAATTTAATAGCTCGAAGTGAGTCACCGGTTGACAGACTTTCGATTTTCTCACTAATCTTGGATTTTTTTCGTAAACCTGCCGTGTCGACTAGCTTGATTTCTTGGCCTTTGTATTTCCATTTGATACTAATAGCATCTCGAGTAATACCGGTTTCTGGCCCAGTTAGCATACGATCCTCACCAAGTATACGGTTCACTAGTGAAGATTTGCCGACATTCGGGCGTCCGACAATTGCCATGTTGATTGAGTGATTGGCGAATTTGTCTTCAAAGCAGTTGTCGTCGTTATGTTGTCGTTCAGTAGTAGTTTTGTAATCGTTAACTTTGATGTACGGTAGTAGTGCATCGTATAGCTCTGATAGACCTTCCCCGTGTTCAGCAGAGAAGGCGATTGGTTTACCTAGACCCAAACTGTGTGACTCGACTAGTCCATTGAAACCTGCTCGGCCCTCACATTTGTTTGCGATTAGTATCAACGGTACGCCTTGGCGGCGTATCCATCTTCCAAAGTGTGTATCTAGTGGCGTTATCCCAGCCCGTGCATCAATTAACATCAGAGCGACGTTAGCTTTGTCCAATGCAAGACTGGTTTGTTTTCGCATGCGTGCTTCCAGTGATCCAACTGTAGCATCTTCTAGTCCAGCAGTATCTATAATGGAAAATTCTATATCTGATATACAGCCCCTACCTTCTCGACGGTCGCGGGTAACGCCTGGTGTATCATCTACAATAGCAAGTCGTTTTCCAACCAATCTGTTGAATAGAGTCGACTTGCCGACATTTGGTCGTCCAACGATGACAATTGTAAAGCTCATATTCTTAATTCTGGTGATAGATTAGCGGTAGACTATTAGATTGGCATTGTCCCCAAGAAAATAAACGCTTCGTCCAGCAATTACTGGCGGTAATGAAATTCCAGATGGCATCACAACACCACCCATAATTTGTCCGTCATAAGGGGATATGGAATAGACTTGGCCCTGAGAACTAGTTAAAAGTAGACGATCACTAGCTAAAATTGGACCATTCCAGACAATTGTTTCGTCTTTTGTTTTTTGATCCGTATATTGAGGCAAAGCTTGCACCCAGTAAATTAAGCCATTTTTGCGTGAAAGGGCAATGACTTCAGCATCGTTAGTTAAAAGAAAAATGTAATCACCAGCAACCCATGGGTTGGATAGTCCCCCGATTTCCTTATCCCATATGCGCCTTCCACTTCGCAAATCAATTGCTACCATCATACCGCCATGGGAAATGGCAAAAACTTGACCACGATCAATAATTGGCTGACCGCGAATGTGAGCAAGGGTCGAAACTACGTTAATTTTCCTCGTCGTTAGAAGGGCCTCAGTCCACAATACTCGACCATTTTCTACTTTAAGAGCAACAAGTTCTCCAGAAGGGAAGGGCGCAACTACTACCCCGTTGTCCACAGCAGGACTAGCACCGCCTAATAGACTAGCAATTTCAGAAATACCAATGTAATTCCAAAGTTCATCACCAGTTGTTCCGTTTAATGCATAAAGGCGACTATCTATGGTCATGGCGAAGACACGTCCGCTTCGTACAGTTGGTGCGCTACGCATAGGACCAGGTAGCGTGGTACGCCAGATTATTTTTCCATCACTTGCATTTATCGCAATAACCTGTGCAAAGCCTGTTGTAGCATAAATTTTACCATCTTCGAATGCAATTCCACCTCCCATGTGGCCGTCATTTTCTTCATCAGGGGTTAATGGGGTACGCCAAAATTGTTTGCCAGTTTTGACGTCGAAGGCGCTTATGTTGGATGAAGCATCCATTGTAAAGACCCTGCCAGCGGCGATTATCGGTGTTCCTATCAATCTTAGCTCATCACTGGCCCCAACCCCGATATCGGAGGACCAAGCAAAGTTAATATTTTCATTTATTTCTATATGGTGCATCGCATGATTGGCATAACCCCCTGATTGGGGCCAATTCTCATTGGTAGAGGGTGGAGGTAATAAAATATCCATCCCAGATAATTCGGGATCTGGGCTTAAAGACCGTTGATGTCTTAGAACTGAAATTCGTTCACCTGGAAGTGGAACTTTTAGCTCGTCGCCAAACAACCCACCGGGTTCTGTTAATGCTTCGCAACCAGTCAAAGCCAAAGAACTAGCGAAAAATATAATCTGTCCAAAGGCTTTAACTTTAAACACATTGTTTCTCTCAACTCTCATCTTCTTTTCCCTTTATTCGGCTATTCCAGTAAGCAATTCTCTTGCTCGCAGTCGAATACCCTTGGGTGTTGTTTCATCGTCTATTAATGCGGTGAATAATTTTCGTGCTTTGGTTGTATTACCAGATTCTTTGGCAATAATTGCAATCAACTCGCGTGCAGTATAACGCCATGGATTTTTATCGTCTGATAGCGGAGCAAGAGAATTTGTCAAAGATGTTATATCTTGATTGATGTTCAATTGCTGGATTGTTCTAAGTAGAATTGCCAGATCACGATAGATGATATCCAAAGAGCTATCATTGGCTAATTTGTCATAGGCAGCAGTTGCTCCTACAATATCCCCCCCGTTAGCCATCAGGGCAGCCGCACGAAATCCAGCAAGCATTTGATAGCCTTGAGTAGCCTCGTCCTGAAAAATTTTTAGAGCGTTGAGAGCTTGTTCTCCGTCTCCTTTTTTTGTTAACTCAAATATAGTAGCAAAGCGTTCACCAAGATGACCACGATTAGTTAAATCATAATTTTGCCAGACTTTGTAACTTGCTACAGTAGAAATAATTATAAAAACAACGCCGATTAAGACTTTTCCGTAGCGCTTCCACAATATAGAAAATTGGTCTTTACGCAACTCCTCTTCAATTTCGCGCATTATGCCTTCTTGAATTGGCTCAGACACTTTTTTTCTCCATGATTTAAAATTATGATCTTTTATTATATTCTAAAATATCTTCCTAAAGTAGGGAAGGCAAACACACTTTATGAGTTTTTACCAATCCACTTTATGGAACAGCCCATTGAGGGAATTTGATGTGTCGGTCCTTTTCCTGATTTTGCCACCTCAACCATAGCCTCATATAGCTCACGTTTTGCATTCTTGGAACTTGCCTCTTTTCTTGAAGAGTCAAAACGACCTCTGTATCTAAGCTCTAAATTTTTATCAAAGCCAAAGAAATCTGGAGTACACACAGCATCATAAGAGTGTGCAGTATGTTGTGTAGGGTCAATTACGTAGGGAAAAGTAAAGCCGTATTGATTACTTATATATTTCATGTTGTTGAAAGAATCTTCAGGATATTCACTCGGGTCATTTGACATGATGCCCACGACGCCAATTTCAATTTTCTGCAATTCTCTAACATCTCGCACCAAACGATCAAGAATAGCTTTCACGTAAGGACAGTGATTGCAAATAAACATCACGATAGTACCATTTTTGCCTCGCACACTTTCGAGGTTGTGTGTTTTCCCATCGACCCCAACGAGTGAGAAGTCCCGAGCTTTCCAACCAAAATTACAAACTGGAGTTTTCGTGGAAACCATAAATATTATTTCCTGATTAAAACAATAATCTAAAATTCTTGTTTAGATTAAAAAAAGATATATTGAAGTAATTTTCATAAAAGATAACTTACGGTAACACAAGCTACTCATTATTATTTTTCATAAAAATAAACCAATAAAAATATTTAACGTAAATTAACCGCGTTTTAACCGTAATGATTGCATTATTAATACTATAGAAAGAGCGGAAAATCTAAGGAGTTTTTTAGGCATGCGATCTCTCTTTATACTGGTTATTATTGGATGCATTAGTTCATGCTCTTTTTACCCCCCCATTGCAGCAGTCGAAGGTATTTCAGCAGTTGGTACCGGCAAGACTGCAAGTGATCATTTTATTTCGTTTGCTAGTGGCATGAATTGTTCAACAATTCGAACTAATACTGGACGCACTTATTGTGAAGAACAAGAACCCAATCCGACGGCTAAAGTTTGGTGCTATCGAACGATTGGTAAAGCTGTGTGTTATGATAGACCAGATCCATATCAGGGAAATCAACGAAAAATGGGTAACAATAATCACAATGTGGATTGACTAAAAGATGGATACTGCAACATTTTGCGGGTGTATTTTATTTAGTTGTTATTTTTAGTTTTCTCTATCTTTGTGGTGAGTTAGGGCTGATTCTAGCCTCTGCCAACTCTCTTCATTTCCGGGCAAACCAAAACGTAACCATTTAGGTTCAAGACGGAATTGACGTACCATTATACCACGTTCGGCAAGACTTTGATATATTGCTCCTCTTCTACTTGTTGAAACAAGTCGAAATAAATATGTACCGCCCACAACTTCTAAATTAAAAGCTTTAAGAACTTCGTCAAGACGTTCACTTGCAAGCTTCAGCTGAAGAAGTGTTTGCTGCCTCCATTCAATGTCTAAAAGAGCTACTTCACCAATCATAATAGCTGGAGTTGAAACAGCCCATGGACCAAGTAAGGAGGAAAAACTTTCGGCTATGGCAGGGTCTGAAATTGCAAATCCTAGACGCAAACCAGCAAGGCCGTAAAATTTTCCAAATGACCGTAAAACAATGAGACCAGGTAAACCAACTGAACTAGCTATGCTTAATTCAGGTGATACATCGCAAAATGCTTCATCAACAATCAACCAACCACCTTTCTTGGCTTGGCTCTCGGCAAGGCGCTTAAGGTCCTTTGGTTCATGTTGTTGTCCGTCAGGATTATTGGGATTCACCACAATTACAACATCTGAATTTTTTTCTACGTGTTTTAGATTATTAGCTTCTGTAACCTTGTGGCCTGCGTTGTGCCAGCATAAGGCATGCTCATTGTAGGTTGGAGAGATAACAGAAACATTTCCCGAGGGGCGCATACGAGGAAGCCATTGAATTAACGATTGCGTACCAGGCGCTGCCGTGATCAGATTTGGATTGCTAACCCCGTAGCACGTTGCTGCAGCACGTCTTAGTTTGCTCAGACTTGAAGCACTTGGTAAGGATCCCCAATTTTCCAAGTCTAGCTTTCTTGGAACATAAGGTTGCGGATTAATGCCTGTGGAGAGATCAAGCCAGCCTTGTTTTGGGCGTCCATAATGATCCTCAAGTGTCTGAGGATCACCTCCGTGCTCCTGTTTAACCAAGGTCATTTTGAATATCCTATTTTTTAAGCTCATTGAACTGGACGATCTCGCCATTCAAATCACAAGTTGTTTCGGCCAATTTTAGAAAATATTCTGTTACCTCTTCCGGCGGCTTGATAAGCTCGGGGTTTTCACCAGGATAGGCAATGGGACGCATGTTGGTTCGGGTAGGCCCAGGATTTAGAATATTTGCTTTAATATTACTTTTTCTATTTTCTGACGCATAAGTTCTAATCATGGTTTCTAAACCTGCTTTAGAAACAGCGTAGGCCCCCCAAAAAGGCCATGTTCCTTGGGTCACAGTTGATGATACAAAAATAGCACGCCCAGCTTCTGAAGCCCTGATTAGAGGATCAAAGTTTCTGAGCAAGCGGTGGTTGGCAGTAAGGTTTACGTTCATCACTTCTTCCCAGTCTTTAGGACTGACTTGGGACATAGGACTCAACGATGTTAAAATACCAGCATTCCCTACCAGAATATCCAGACGTTTAAAACGTTCATAGACTCCAACAGCCATTTGCTCGATAGCCTCAAAATCACGTAAGTCCAGTGGTGCAAGTATAGCATTATGACCGGTTAACCTAAGTATTTCGTCATCGAGCTCCTCAAGAGCCCCTTGTGTACGCGCAGAGAGTATAAGCTGGGCACCTTCCTGAGCAAAACGCAAGGCAACAGCTCGGCCGATCCCTCTGGACGCACCAGTGATGAGGGCGATGCGTCCTTTTAAGCGTCCTTGTAACATTTTTAATCCCTAGTTTTTAACAGTGACAATTGTTTAGGGGCACTTCCATCCTCAAGGTCAGAAAGACGAATGGGATAGTCTCCACTGAAACAAGCATCGCAAAATTGTGGATTTTTAATATTGCGTCCTTTCTCACCAACTGCGCGATAAAGACCATTGATTGAAATGAAATGTAAACTATCAACACCAATCACCTTACGCATAGAGTCAAGATCATGAAGATGAGCCATCAGCTCTTCGCGTTCTGGTGTGTCAATACCATAAAAGCAGGGATTAGTTATAGGAGGTGAGGATATGCACATGTGCACTTCAGTTGCTCCTGCGGTGCGGACCATATCAACAATTTTAATGGAAGTTGTCCCGCGAACAATAGAGTCATCAATGAGGACAATGCGCTTACCTCTCAAAAAGTGGGTATTAGCATTGTGCTTCAGCTTAACACCAAGATTGCGGATTTGTTGGGTTGGCTCAATGAAAGTACGTCCAACATAGTGATTACGGATTATACCTAGTTCAAATGGAATGCCTGACTGTTCAGCGTAACCTAGGGCAGCGGGTACCCCTGAGTCAGGGACTGGCACGATCACATCCGCATCAATATCACTTTCTTTGGCCAGCTCCATGCCAATTCTTTTTCGAATTTGGTATACGTTGCGTCCTTCTAAGTAGCTATCTGGACGAGCAAAATAGATATATTCAAAAACACAGAATTTAGGCAATATCGGCAAGAATGGCTTGAAGCTAAGCATGCCATTTTTATTAATAACTACTAATTCCCCGGGTTCGACATCACGCACAAACGTGGCACCAATAATATCTAGTGCGCAAGTTTCGGAGGCTAGAATGATGGACTCACCTATCCTACCTATAACTAGTGGTCGTACACCTCTCGGGTCTCGCACACCAATAATTTTTTCTTGGGTCATGGCAACAAGTGAGTATGCCCCTTCGACTTGACGTAAGGCGTCAATTACTCGTTCAACTACATTTGTTGCTTTGGACATTGCAATGAGGTGAATAAAAGTCTCAGTATCACTGGTTGACTGAAAGATACAGCCACGCTGAACAAGTGCTTTACGAATGGCATAAGCGTTGGTTAAATTGCCATTGTGCGCAATTGATAGACCACCGAATTTAAAGTCAGCGAATAGAGGTTGAACGTTTCTGAGGGCTTTGTCACCAGACGTAGAGTATCTTACATGGCCAATTGCCATGTTTCCAGGCAGTGTTGCTATAACATCCTCTGAATTGAAATTGTCCCCAACATGTCCCAATGCACGGTGAGAATTAAATTGGTTTCCATCATATGATACTACACCCACAGCTTCTTGTCCGCGGTGTTGTAGGGCATGAAGACCAAGCGCTGTGTGAGCTGCAGCGTCAGGATGGTGGTAAATGCCAAAAATTCCACATTCATCACGGAACTGGTCAGAGTTATTGCCTTGGAAAATTGTTTTAGTGTTTTTTAACATAAAATAGTAAGTACCAATTAGTCTTTGGAACTATTGTCAATGAGACGTTCCATATCATTGCGTATTTTCCTTCCATAGCCATCGAGGGTTTTTGTTTCGTTACTTTTTGGCTTAGGAGAAATTAGTCCTTCTAGAATCTTTTGTCTCTCGATCAGCTTATTAGCATTCGTAACTGCTTTGTCAGCTGAAGATTCAACTTTTTCTGGAATCAAAGTACGTAGCTTCTGAGAGCCAATCTCAATGAGAGGCATGGTGCGAGCATTTCTTATCCAATCCGGTTGGTCAATTATAGGTATCATCCAATTGATTGCTAAATATAAAAGGCATATTAAGAAACCACCTCGAGCAAGGCCAAATAAAAAACCGAGAGAGCGATCAAGTGCGTTCAGGGTGCTGTTCTGAACGCGTTTGGATATTGCCCTACTTAAGATGGACAAAATTACAAGTGATGCAACAAATATAATAATACCCGTTGCCAGATCGGCTGCGAGTTCAATGGATATTATCTCGCGAACAAATGGCTTTGCAATTGGAAATGAATAAATTGTGATCAATCCACCTCCGACCCAACCAGCTACGGAGAGAATTTCATGAACTAAACCTCGTGTGTAGGCCAGAAATGCTGATATCAGTAATATAACTGTTACTGCTATGTCGGTGATGTTAACGGGCATATTATCCATTATATTTACCTTCAACATGGCCGTTATCTTTGGTCCTTTTTGTTGGTGGGTTAAATAGAGAAAGCAATTCAGCAAGATGTTCAACTTCTCTTATTTTCAGTTTACTTTTGGGCGTTGCCCCTTTATTTTTACTTCGATTTTTAGGCACGATAGCATGAGTAAAACCAAGCTTGGTTGCTTCTTTCAGGCGCGCGTCTGTATGCGAAACTGGCCGAATCTCACCAGAAAGGCTGATTTCGCCAAAAACTACCGTTTCAGACGGCGCAGAAATACCGCTCAACGAAGATGCTAAAGATGTGGCAACTGCAAGATCAGCTGCTGGCTCAGACACACGTAGCCCTCCTGCGACATTTAAGTATACGTCGTTGGCACCAATGGCAAGACCGCACCTTGACTCAAGTACTGCTATGACCATTGCTAAGCGAGCAACATCCCAGCCGACAACAGCCCGTCGTGGAGTACCTAATATGGTTGGAGAAATTAAAGTTTGTATTTCTATCAGCACTGGACGTGTTCCCTCGATGCCCGCAAAAACTGTTGCTCCGTTAATATCTCTTCCATGATCAGACATAAACAAAGAAGATGGATTGTTTACCTCCATTAACCCCCGATCAGTCATTTCAAAGACGCCGATTTCGTCTGTCGGGCCAAAGCGATTCTTTACGGCACGTAATATGCGAAACTGGTGGCTACGTTCCCCTTCAAAATATAATACCGTATCGACCATGTGCTCCATGACCCTGGGGCCAGCAATCTGACCATCTTTTGTCACATGTCCGACAAGTATAATTGTGAAGCCTAGTCTTTTGGCTAAACGAATTAATTCTTGAGCTGAGGTTCGAACTTGGGTCACAGTCCCCGGTGCAGACTCGAGGCTGTCTATAAACATAGTTTGGATTGAATCGATTATTACGACTTCTGGTGTGTCGCCAATATTCAAGGAAGTTATAATATCGCGAATTGACGTGGCAGCTGCCAATTGAACATTGGTTTTTACCAGGCCTAGGCGTTCAGCACGAATTCTTATTTGTTCGATGGCTTCCTCACCTGATATGTAAGCAACATGGAATTGTTTTGCCAAGGAAGCAACAGCCTGAAGAAGAATTGTTGATTTCCCTATGCCAGGGTCACCTCCAACTAAGAGGGCAGAACCTTGCACAAGTCCACCACCACAAACTCGATCAAACTCACTGATGCCAGTAATACGGCGAGGTGGGGCTTTACTTTGACCTTGTAGAGGAACAAATTTTATTTTTGATCCTTTTTTGGGCCCTAAGCCCCTTGGTGCGTGCTCTGTAGTGACCTCCTCAACGAGCGTATTCCATGCGCCGCAATTGTCGCAGCGTCCACTCCACTTGGCGCTAATAGCACCACAATCTTGACAGACGTATTGGCTTGATTTTTTTACCAATGAAAGTCCTTAGGAAAAGGATATTTAAACAAAGTAATTGATTTACGGGATTCCACCACAAATAACAAGGTGGCATACCGAATCATTTTTTTGTCGTTTATCTTACATACCAGATATAGAAAATTTAATAACAACTGCAAAAGAAACTGACTCTCGACATAGCAATGACATAATTTTAGTTTGTTATGTTCCATGATTTTTGTTTGAAGTTGCCAGTTGGAGAATTATTTTGTTTTGTGTTCCGATGTAACCACCAAGCTTCAATTCATAAAAAATGAGAAAATATGATTGAAATAGGTTATTGATCCCATAAACTAAATCCAATCTTTCAGATCCTGGTATTATGATGATACGATCACATCTTACAGTTTTTAATTAAGAGGCGCATCATGACAACTCACATCGCAAAGGCATATGATATACTGGTGCTTAATTGTCCTAAATTGGTTTTAGCTCTGTTGCTTTTAATTTTAATCTTCTTCGGCTATCACACAAAAGACTTTAAATTAGATGCATCAGCGGACACTTTGTTGTTAGAGGAAGATGTTGATCTAAGTGTTTTTAGAAAAATAAATGAGCGTTATCCTAGCAATGAATTGCTCATTGTTACATACACGCCTTATGAAGATCTCTTCACGGATCAAGCTCTAAAGCCTATGATCCAAATGCGTGATGAGCTGAAAAAAGTGGCCAGAGTTAGTGCAGTTTTTTCCATTTTGGACGCTCCTTTATTTGAAAGCTCTGATGCAGATATTCAAGAAATGCTCAAGAATATGCCAAGCTTAGAAAAGCCATCTGTAGATCGTTCAAGGGCTCGAGAGGAGCTTGTAAAAAGCCCAATTTATCGCAATCTCATTATCAGCGGTGATGGCAAGACCACCGCTTTATTATTAGAAATGGCACCAAATACTCAGTTTGAGCGTTTACAGAAATCTAGAAGACTGCTTCGCAAAAAACACAGAAATTATGAGCTATCGGATGCTGAAATACAAAATTTAGATCGTATCTCCGACGAATACAATCTGGTACGAGATGAAATGAGTGCACAAAGGCACAGAGATATAGCCCAAATAAGGAGTATCATAGCACCATATCGCCAGTACGGTGTACTTCATTTAGGTGGGTTGCCAATGATTACAGACGACATGGTTACTTTCGTACAAAGTGATCTGATGGTCTTTGGTGCGGGAGTTTTAGCTTTTCTTGTTATTATACTTACTATGATTTTTCGTCAATTTCGTTGGATTGTACTTCCTCTTCTTAGTTGTTTCTACTCAGGCATAACTATGATAGGTGTCCTGGGCTTATTTGGTTGGATGGTTACCGTCATATCATCTAATTTTCTTGCTTTAATGCTTATAATTACAATTTCTATGAATATTCATTTGATTGTACGTTATATTCAACTACAACGTGATAACCCTACTGATGATCAGCTGGCGCTTGTAAGGATGACTATTCATAAGATGGTTAAACCTTGTCTGTATACAGCTCTTACATCCATTATAGGTTTTGGTTCTCTTGTCGTTAGCGATATTAAGCCAGTCATTGATTTTGGCCTGATGATGAGTGCTGGTTTGACGGTTACTTTCTTGACCTCGTTTCTTTTATTTCCCACTATGCTGTTGATCATTGGTAAAAAAGAGTCAACTAGTCGTGGGGGAAGTGTGCGTTTTATGCTCCCACAATATCTTGCATATTTGACTGAATTTCATGGTAATAAAATTTTAGCCCTGTCAATTATCTTAAGTATTTTAAGTGTTTCTGGAATCTCTATGCTTCGTGTTGAAAATAGTTTCATCAATTATTTTAGTAAAGATACAGAAATTTACCAAGGCCTCAAGCTCATTGACGATGAGCTTGGTGGAACAACACCTGTCGAAGTGCTGATTAAATTTGAGGATGATGTGGAAGATCTTACGGCCGAAGATCTAGCAGAGATGACCGAAGATGAAATTATGGAGGAACGTGCGTTTATCGAAGCAATGCGCACCCAGCCAGAGTTATGGTTTACACCCACTAAGATTCGACTCATAAAAAAAGCTCATGACTACTTAGATGGATTGCCTGAGATTGGTAAGGTTCTCTCTTTGGCATCATCTGTCCGAGTTGTAGAAAAAATTGCAGGAAAAGAACTCGAGGGACTGGATTTGGCAGTTTTGTATAACAAGGTACCTGATTCGGTAAAAAATAGTCTTATTAACTCATACATTTCTATAGAAAATAACGAGGCTAGAATTGTGGCACGGGTGTTGGACAGTCAACCGGATCTGCGGCGCAAGGAGTTGCTTGAAAAAATCAATTCTGACTTGAGCAAGCAAAATAATTTTGAACTACTATCTGATTACAAGCTTTTAGTTAATGATGTGACTGTAAGTGGACTGCTTGTACTTTATAATAACATGTTACAGAGTTTGTTCTCATCTCAAATTAAATCTATTGGTGTAGTTATGCTTGGTATTGGCATAATGTTTTTAGTTTTATTTCGTTCGTTTGCTTTATCAATCATTGGTATTTTGCCGAATCTCCTTGGTGCTTTAGTTGTCTTGGGATTCATGGGCTGGGTGAAAATCCCCATGGATATGATGACTATTACCATTGCAGCAATTACAATAGGTATAGCTGTCGATAATGGCATTCACTACATCTATCGTTTCAGGGAAGAATTTGCGATAACGGGTAGCTATGAAAAGACTTTAAACATCTGCCATTCAAACATAGGAAAAGCAGTGTTTTTTACCACTATGACCATCATTTTTGGGTTTTCCATATTAGTATTATCGAACTTTATTCCAACAATATATTTTGGCTTGTTGACTGGGGCGGCAATGCTAATTGCTCTTTTGGCTGCTCTGACAGTACTGCCAAAGTTGATTTTAATATGGAAACCTTTTGGTCGGGTTGAGGTCTAACTGTTTTCTCTAAAAACACGTTGAAAACGTGGTCCTAGCGAGGTCAGTAGCTCATAGGCTGAGGTGCATGCGGCTTTGGCTATATCGTCTACTGGGTTCATAGGTCCAATCAAGTCTATCAGAGCGCCAGGGTAGACTAAATGCCTAGGAACATTACTAACATCAAAAGTTGTTAAATCCATGGAGACACGTCCAACAAGTGGCACACAGATATTACCTAGGAACCCAAAACCATTATTACTTAGTGATCTGTGGTAGCCATCTGCATAGCCAACCCCAACCGTAGCGATCCGGCCTTTTTTCTTGATTTTGTAAGTTGCACCATAGCCAACGCACTGTGGTGCATTAACTTCGCGAACCTGTAAAATTTTTCCTTGTAATTTAATTACTTGGTGCATTGGGTTGGGTTTGCCTGGGGTTGGGTTGATGCCATAAAGTGCTCCTCCGGGTCGGGCTAGATTAAAATGATATTCTTCACCAAGGAATATTCCTGAAGAGTTTGCCAATGATGTTTTACAGCCTGGAAAAAGTGTTAGGGCCTTTTTAAACTTTTCTAGTTGATCTAAGTTCATCCCCGTTTTTGTGTCTTCTGAACAAGCAAGATGGCTTATTATGTGGGAAATGTTCAAGCCGATAGTGCGTCCGGGCTCTTTCTTCAGGGTTTTAAGCTCTTTTGGGGATAATCCTAACCGTGTCATGCCAGTATCAATATGGATATCAGCTGGAGCTTGTGGGTACTTTTCTAACCAATACTTAATATCTTCCAAAGAGTTTAATACAGGAATTAAGTTATGTTCTACCAGTACTTGTCCGGTTAGCATGTGGCCACCAAGGATATGAATTTTGGCATCAACGCAGCTATCACTTAGAGCTTTGCGAAGATAGATACCTTCATCAATAATAGCCACAAAGAATTCCTTGCAGCCTGCTTTGCACAATTGTATGGCTGCACGGGCTGCGCCAAGTCCGTAGGCTTCAGCTTTGATAACAGCAGCGCAATCAGCACCATTAAGTCGGCTTTTTAATTGCTGCCAGTTAGCTGTAAGCTTAACCAAATCTATAGTAAGAATACCGGTGCTGGTTTCAGAGCTATTCATAAAACAAATTAGTAGCTGGGTTGGTGAGTATGTTCAAGATCGCTGAAGCGAGTAAATTTGCCCATGAATTGTAGTTTGACTGTTCCTACAGGACCATGGCGTTGTTTCGCAATAATGAGCTCAGCTATGTTTTGGACTTTTTCAAGTCGTTCTTCGTTACGTTGCTGGCGAAGAAAGAATTTTTCATCATTTTCATTTTCGTGTTGAGTTGAAACTTTTCGTTCTAAATAATATTCCTCACGAAAAATAAACATCACAACGTCTGCATCTTGTTCGATAGAACCAGACTCACGCAAATCGGAAAGCATAGGGCGTTTATCCTCACGCTGTTCAACAGCTCGTGACAATTGAGAGAGTGCAATAACCGGCAGATCGAGTTCCTTCGCTAGCGTCTTCAAGCCTCTGGTAATAGCAGACACTTCTTGTACGCGCCCATCATTGCGCGAGATTCCAGACCCTGTAATAAGTTGTAAATAATCAACTACAATCAAGCCCAAGTTATGTTGACGTTTTAATCTTCTCGCACGTGTTCTGAGTGCACTAACTGTCAGGGCTGGGGTGTCGTCTATAAAGATTGGAATGTCATGTAAGGCCTGGCTTCCTGCTACGAGTCGATCAAATTCTGGAGATGTAATTTTCCCCTTGCGAATGCTGTCAGAGGAAATTTGTGTTTGCTCTGAGATAATACGTGTTGCTAATTGTTCCGCAGACATTTCAAGTGAGAAAAAACCTACTACCGCACCTTGTTCTCCTTTTGACTGGTGGTGGGTATATGCTGCGTTAAAAGCTATATTAGTGGCTAATGCTGTCTTTCCCATAGAGGGTCTACCTGCGAGTATTAAGAGATCTGATGGGTGCAGTCCTCCCAATATAGAATCCACATCAATTAATCCCGAGGTCACTCCTGCAAGGGCACCGTCTCGTTTATGCGCACCCTCGGCCATTTCCAAGGCTGTAAGAATAGATGCTTTAAATGGTTGAAACCCTCCTTCGAATTTCCCATTGGTAGCTAGTTCATAAAGATTTTGTTCTGCGTACTCAATTTGCTGCGTTGCATCATCCTCTACATTTTCCTTGTATGCGCGATTAACAACGTCTTCGCCAATGTCAATCAGGGCACGTTTGACATGCAAATCATAAATAATACGCCCGTATTCTCCTGCATTGATAATTGAAACCATGCTCTCTGCTAATTCTACTAAGTAAGCAGTTCCACCAATTTCAATGAGGCTATCGTCTTGTTCAAAAAGTCTCTTTAATGAAACTGGGTTGGCAATCTGACCTTTCTCGATTAAACGCGAGCACGCGTCATAAATTTTTCCATGTTGGGCAATGATAAAATGTTCTGGTAGCAAAAACTCTGAGACCTTCTCATAAGCTCGATTATTAGCAAAAATAGCCCCTATCAGGGATTTTTCTGCCTCAATATTTTGAGGTAAACTACGAAAACTAGCATTTGGTTGCTTATCGTTTTCGTTTGTAGGTGGTGGTATGGGTGATAATGACATGGGATGAACCTACAAAGATCGGCTCCGCTCGTCTTGAAGAATCTTCTGTGGATTGTGTGGATATCGGGGACACTTTAGTTTTATATAAAGTTGGTCATTAAAACGGCGCCTCAATTAAACAGGGCGCCGTTTCAGTTTATAGATTGAATTTTTTAGTCAGTTTGTTTTTCTTCGCTTGAAGAAGGATTTTCCACAACTTCATTTTTAGTTGCTTCAGAATTAGATATAGAGTCAGTTTCAGTTAAGGTATCTTCTTTTACAGCTTCAACGTCCTCAGCTTTTTCAAAGACTTCCTCGGCCTTAATTTTGGCTTGTGCTAATTCCTCTTCTTCAATCGACATAACGGCGTGGCCGGTTTTTGCCTGAATTTTAGCCTCTTCTGTGGAGCGTGCCACGTTGGCAGTAATGTTTACTGAAACTTCTGGATGCAGGCTCACTTGAACATCGTATAGGCCTAAAGCCTTTATTGGCTGCGCCAGCCCAATCTGACGTCGGGTGATGGTAAAGCCTTCATCAACAATCTGATTTGCAATGTCACGGGCATTGACAGATCCATATAGTTGTCCTGACTCTCCAGCTTGGCGAACTACTACAATTTTGTGGCCATTCAGTTTTTTTCCAATTTTTTCTGCATCAGCACGCTTTTCAAGGTTGGCAGCCTCAAGCTGAGCGCGTTGGGTTTCAAAATGTTTACTGTTTTCTGCTGTAGCACGAAGAGCTTTTGCTTGCGGCAGTAAAAAATTGCGAGCATAACCCGGTTTTACAGAGACAACATCACCCATTTGGCCAAGTTTATCTATTCGTTCTAAAAGAATGACTTCCATCTTTAGTCTCCTAACCCACATGGGGCACATGATTGACGTCTTAAGTGACATCAGGTTTCGTCGTATTTGTTCACATTGGCTTTAGCCAGTGTCTTTAAAGTACCGGCGCAAACCAAACCACTGTTCTATTATACCGGTTAAAGTGATCATTAATGCAACCCAGACGTTTAGCAATAATGCCAAATAAAATGCCGTTAATAACAACAGTGGAAATGTAACATGGTTTGCTAGATTGTGTAATACGGCAAGCCCTAAAAAGAAAAATGGCACAGCGAGCATTAAAGTAAGATTTCGACCAAAAAACTCTAATTCTTTTTGGCTAAACAGATGGACGCTAAGCAGATAGACGCTTGCAGCAATTACAATAAACCATGATATCCAGTCTGGAAGCTTTAAATTTTCCAATTTTATATTTGGTCTCTTAATACACTTGGTTCGCTTTAAAACTGCCATTGCAATTGAGGCGTTGAGTACAACCAGAAATACCCACATTGTCCCCATATATCCAGGAAACAAAGGGACAAATGTCCTTACTAAGCCATTCCGCAAATTTTCATCCATTGGCAACTTACTAAAGACTTCTTCCAAATAGGACTGTATAAGGCTTTGTAACCCCCCTATTTCTCCTTGTGACCAAACCAAAGCTAGCGTTAATATTCCTGCAGCAAATACTGACAAGATACAAAGACTTGATCCTGCTGGGTCCCAATAATCACTTTGGTTAAACGGCATTGAATATTTTAACAAAGCCTGTCTAACAATAATCCATGATGGAAACACATGTAGAGCTGTGTATAAAACTCCAAAAAGAATGTTTCCGGCTAAAATTGTTGTTACGAATCCACTAGCACTTGAAATAGTCACAGATTTAATACCTTGGTTAATTCCTACTATTAATAATGGCAAAGGTGCTAGGTAAACGATAAGCATTGCTCCGGGCAACCCTGAAAGAAAAGCAAGTGAGGCAAAACCACTTGTAGCTCCAGCCCCTACTGCTATCAGCATGTCCTTAGACATTAGGACCTCCTTGCTACTGCCAGCCAGCGTCGTCTTATTTAACAACGTAGGGCAATAATGCGAGAAAGCGCGCGCGCTTTATCGCTTTGGCCAATTTATGTTGCATCTTGGCAGAAACCGCTGTAATTCGGCTTGGTACAATTTTGCCTCGTTCTGATGTGTATCTTTGTAACAATCTAGGATCTTTATAATCAATTTTCGGCGCCTTTGAGTTGGCAAACGGGCAACTCTTTCGTCGTCTTAAGAAAGGTCGACGTCCAACGCCATCACTAATTGAATCATCACTTGAAGGGGCTATGCTCATGTTGTTATTCCTTCAATATTATTTTCGCCTTGTTCATTGGCGGGTTCTGGTGCCATTACTTCATTTTCTTTTGAGGTAAAATCTGATGCATCAGGCGCTGAGGTAGCTTCTGTCTGGTTTGAGTAATCATGCTCATAGTTTTGCGAACGATCATCGCGTGTGCGTGAGCTCATCATTGCTGACGGGCCTTCCTCAAATTCATCTAGCTTAATAGTCAAATAACGAATCACGTCCTCACTAATACGCATTTGCCGCTCCATTTCATGAATAGCGACACCGGGTGCATCAATGTTGAACATTACATAATGTCCCTTGCGATTTTTCTTGATTCGGTACGCCAGGGTACGAAGGCCCCAGTTCTCTGTTTTGAGGATCGTACCGTGGTTGTCTTCGATAACCTTTGTAAAGGTCTCTATCAATTCCTCTACTTGTGTCGTAGATATATCTTGACGTGTAATAAACACGTTTTCGTAGTATGCCAATTTGTTTCTCCCTCTGGCTTTTCTCAGCCCACATCAGTTCATTTTGATAGTGGCATAGCCAAGCCCCATGACTTGGCAAGGAGTAGTGACGGGAATATACACAAAAAAATGCACAGTTCAAGTGTTGTGGCTTTTTGTTTAGACTGCTCATAATCAAATTACAAGATAGCACAACAGGGATTTCTTGGTAAAATTAGCCAGAGCACTTTGTACTGAATTTTTAAATAAATTGATTGATGAGATTGTAGATAATAGTGAGCTTGTGGAAATTATATTAAAGTTTTGTTTTTTACCTTGCGGCCTGTCACCGGCACCTTGCTCACAGGGCAGTCTTTGAGGTAAATAAACATACAAAACTTTTTCTTTATTATTTATGGGATAATTATCATATGACATATGCTTTTGTTTTCCCCGGTCAGGGATCCCAAGCCGTGGGCATGGGCCAAGAACTAGCTGCAGCATTTCCAGCTGCAGCTGAGGTATTTGAAGTCATAGATGATGCATTAGGTGAAAATCTGACAAAGACTATGTTTGAAGGTCCAGAAAACGTTCTTATGCTAACTGAAAATGCTCAGCCTGCATTGATGGCGGTATCATTGGCCGTTTTGAGTGTGCTTAGGAAGGAAGGCGGTTTTGACTTGAGAAGTAAGGTGAGGTACGTAGCTGGACATTCTTTGGGGGAATACTCTGCATTGGCTGCTGCGGGGACTTTCTCACTTTCTGATACGGCTAAGTTGTTGAAGACAAGGGGTCGTGCGATGCAAGAAGCAGTTCCTGTAGGTAAAGGAGCAATGGCAGCTATACTTGGACTTAATCTAGACATTGTCAGAAAAATTGCTGATGAGGCAGCACAAGGGGAAATTTGCACCTCTGCTAATGATAATGCTAATGGGCAAGTGGTCATTAGTGGTACCAAAACAGCTGTTGAAAGGGCGTTGCTGCTTGCAAAAGATAAAGGAGCCAAGAGAGGTGTCCAATTGCCCGTCAGCGCACCATTCCATTGTGCTTTGATGGCCCCTGCATCTGATGCCATGGCGGAAGCACTCTCTCTAGTGCGCATGAAAGACCCTTTAGTGCCACTTGTAGCTAATGTTACTGCTGGCGAGGTTAGCGATGCTGCTGAAATCCGACGCCTCTTGGTTGAACAGGTAACAGGTATGGTACGTTGGCGAGAGAGTGTTTTGTTTATGCGAGCCAATGGTGTTGATCGGCTAATTGAAATTGGGAGTGGAAAGGTTCTTAGCGGTTTGGCACGAAGAATTGATAGTGATTTAACGAGTCAAAGTATTAGCACTCCTGAAGATGTTGAGACTTTTATAAAGTCATTTTGATGAAAATTTTTTTTATGAATAGTTAGCTTTTGGAGAAAATCTAATGTTCGACTTGTCTGGGAAAAGGGCACTTATTACTGGAGCATCTGGTGGTCTTGGTGGAGGAATTGCCGAGGCCCTACATGCTCAGGGTGCTGAGGTTGTGCTATCAGGAACCCGCATGAATGCGCTGGAATCACTCAAGGGCAAATTAGTTTCAAAGGCTCATGTTATACCGTGTGATTTGCACTCTACTGAGGGCCCAGCAAAACTTTTCGAGGATGCTACCAAGGTAATGGGGGGAGTTGATATTCTCATCAATAATGCTGGAATGACAAAAGATAATCTTGCTATGCGAATGAAAGATGAAGATTTCAAAGAAGTGCTTGATGTAAACTTGAATGCAGCATTCAGCCTTTCCAAGGCTTGTCTTCGCAGCATGATGAAAAATCGGTGGGGAAGAATAGTTTCAATCACATCTATTGTGGGTGTAACGGGGAATGCTGGGCAGACCAACTACGCAGCATCTAAAGCGGGATTAATCGGTATGTCTAAGGCTATGGCTCAGGAAGTGGCATCACGTTCAATTACTGTTAACTGCCTTGCTCCTGGATTTATAGTCACGCCGATGACAGACGAATTAACTGATGGTCAAAAAGACAAGCTTATGGAGGCCATCCCAAGCGGACGTTTGGGTGAAATTGCAGATATTGCAGCTGGTGTAGTTTATTTGAGTAGTGAGGAAGCTTCTTACATTACTGGACAGACCCTTCACATTAATGGTGGGATGACTATGATATAATCTGTTAAAGTTCTTTTTTGGCTGCTGGTAACATGAAAAAAAGTATGTTAAGAAACCAATTAATATGTGAATTTTCAGTTGCACAGATTTCTTTGTAAATTTTTTTAGGCTTGCGATTTAATTCTAATAATTGTCTGCTTCTAAAGGATTCGAATTAAACAAATAACTTCAAGGATAAAGTAAAAATGAGTGATGTTGCTGACCGTGTTAAGAAAATAGTTCTCGAACACCTCGGAGTAGACGATGCGAAAGTTGTTGAAAACTCCAGTTTTATTGATGACCTTGGCGCAGACAGTTTAGATACTGTTGAGCTGGTTATGGCCTTTGAAGAAGAATTCGGTTGTGAAATTCCAGATGATGCCGCCGAAAAAATTCTTACAATCAAAGACGCCATTGTTTTTATAGAATCTAACACTTGATTGGATTGATCGCCATGCGGCGGTCAAAAAATGTATCTCGACAATGAGACGTGTAGTAATTACGGGCATGGGTATGGTTACCCCGTTGGCAAGCGGTTTAGATGCTTCCTGGAACAAACTGATTGATGCCCAATCAGGAATAGCAGAAATAACCTCTTTTGATGTCTCAGACCTTCCTGCAAAGATAGCGGGACAAATTGAGGAAGGCGAGGGTAAGGGCCAATTTAATCCTGACGATATTCTTAGTGCTAAAGAACGTCGTCGTGTAGATGATTTTATTCTCTATGGGTTAGCGGCTGCCGAAGAAGCAGTAGAAGACTCTGGTTGGAGTACTGAAAGAGAAGAAGATCAATTTCGAACCGGTGTATTGATTGGCTCCGGTATCGGGGGACTGCCTGAAATTTCAAGAGGTTCAATCACTGTTGATTGTGAAACGGGTGGGGGCGTGCGTCGGCTTAGTCCTTTCTTTATTCCTGCCAGTTTGATTAATTTAATTTCTGGTCAAGTTTCAATAAAATATGGTTTTAAAGGCCCTAACCATGCTGTAGTAACGGCTTGCTCAACTGGTGCTCATGCTATTGGTGATGCAGCACGTTTGATAATGTGGGACGATGCTGACGTGATGATCGCTGGAGGTGCAGAAGCTGCCTGCTGTCGTATCGGCATGGCTGGGTTCTCGCAATCTAAGGCTCTTTCAACCCACTTTAATGATACTCCAACAAAAGCCTCACGGCCATGGGACAAAGATCGGGATGGTTTTGTAATGGGTGAAGGTGCAGGTGTTATTGTTCTTGAAGAATTGGAACATGCAAAAGCCCGAGGAGCAAAAATTTACGCAGAATTTGTTGGCTATGGTTTAACTGGTGATGCTCATCACATAACTGCACCAACACCAGATGGCAACGGCGCCTTTCGCTGCATGGCGGCTGCAATCAAGCGTTCAGGTCTGGGCCCTGAAGATATTGATTATGTAAATGCACATGGCACATCAACAATGGCAGATGTTATAGAGTTGGGTGCGGTGAAACGTGCTTTTGGCTCTGCAGTAGAAAACATATCGATGTCATCAACAAAATCGGCCATTGGACATTTATTGGGAGCCGCGGGTGCTGTTGAGTCAATTTTTTCTATTTTAGCGATAAGGGATGGGGTTATCCCGCCAACTCTGAATTTGGACAATCCGGATGAGGGCTGTGACATCGACCTTGTGCCGCATCAAGCAAAGGAGCGATCCGTTCGTGCAGCATTAACAAATTCGTTCGGTTTTGGGGGCACAAACGCGTCTCTGGTGTTCAAGGCCTACAAATAGGACAGTCATATTTCTATGCGGCGTTTTGCTTTTTTTATATTAACAATTTTTTTGCTCATTGGGCTTGTTGGTGGGGGAGTTCTCGTTTGGGGTTTTGCTCAATATATTAAGCCTGGTCCGACTGTTACTAAAAATATAGTTGTAATTCCTGAGGGGTCTAACGTTGACTCAATCGCTGAAATCTTAAAGAGTGAAGGTGTTATATACGATTCAATGATTTTTCGCCTTGGTGTTCGTTTAAGTCGTGTTGATAAAAAACTTCAAGCAGGTGAGTTTGCTTTTCCTCATGGGGTCAGCGCTAAAGGTGTCGCAGAGGTTCTTATTAGGGGTGAGACCGTTATTCGACGTTTGACCATTGCCGAGGGTATGACCTCCTTTCAGGTTTTTGATCAATTAGTAGCAACAAATGGCCTTGAAGAAACTTTTGATGTTCCCCTGGAGGGGTCAATACTACCCGAAACATATTATTTTTCATACGGTGATATGCGTTCAGATTTGGTTAAGCGTATGGTTCAAGCAATGGATGATAGTCTTAATCAACTTTGGCAAAAACGTGCCTCCGGGTTGCCTTTCAAAGAGCCAGAAGAGGCATTGATTTTAGCATCTATTGTTGAAAAAGAGACAGGTCTAAAAGAAGAGAGAGCACGTATTGCCGGTGTTTTTATAAATCGTTTAAAAAAAGGTATGCGCTTGCAGTCTGATCCGACTGTCGTCTATGGGCTCAACAAAGGGGATGGACCCCTGGGACGACAGCTTTTACGTTCAGACCTGAAGAAGAAAACTCCTTATAATACGTATACAATCAATGGACTTCCGCCAGGACCCATTTGTAATCCAGGATTGGCTGCTATTCGTGCGGTGTTACACCCTCAGAAAACCGATGAGCTTTATTTTGTGGCTGATGGCAAAGGTGGTCATGTTTTTACAACCAGCCTCAAAGAACATAATCGTAATGCCGCAAAATGGAGAAAAATTAGAGATTCAAATTGACAATAATTATAATTCTGAATCGCTCATAAAAGTTGCCTCCAAATCAACGGTTGGCCTCTTGAAAAACTTTGCTAGGTATAGATGTTGTTTGTCTCAAGCCTAAGATTAACTCATGTGCGTTTTATATTTTTTGATAATAGCTGATTGAGTAATTTGTCGGCCAAACGAGTGGTAAGTAAATTCAAGCACCACATGAAAATGACAAAGGGCAATGGAAAAGCAATCAGTATTTTATCCCTCTCAAGCCCCTTGCGAATTTTTTGTGCTGCCTTTTGGGAGCTGATTATTAGAGGCATGTGGAAGGAGTTCTTCTCTGTAATACGGCTTTTTACAAAGCCGGGACAAATTATAGATACGCCAACTTGGTCTTTTTTAAGAACACCGTGCAAAGCCTCCCCGTATGCCTTAACCAAAGCCTTGGAGGCAGAATAAGCCGGTGCGCTGGGTAGTCCACGAAATCCAGCAATCGAGCTGACAAGAGCAATTTTTCCACGTTTTCTCTTCCGCATACTTTTTATTACAGGAAATATTGTATTTAACACTCCAAATATATTTACATTAAAAATTTGGCGTGTCAGTTCCTCGTCTAAATCACTACTTTTAACCCCGCTATCCCCTGCAATGCCAGCATTTGCTATCACTAAATCAAGGGGGTTCTTTTTGTCAATCGCTTTGACCCATTTCTCCATACCGTGTTTGTCAGTAACATCAATCACTTTAGTACTGACCTTTGCACCTTGGTTACTACAGTAATAGGCCACAGCGTCTAAGCGTTCTTGGTTGCGACCAGAGAGAGCTAAAAAGATCCCAGAAGTTGCATATTCGCATGCAAGTGCCTCACCAATTCCACTAGATGCACCTGTTATTAAAATGAAGCGTGGATTTTTCATGATCTTCTTATAATAGTAACTAGCGGCTTGAGGCAATTATGAGCTATAAATTCTTATATCACATTAAGGAGATTCCTTTGCCTATTTCTATGACGGGTTTCGCAAGAACTGAGGACTTCAATGAGCATTGTTCGTGGACTTGGGAGGTGCGTAGTGTTAATGGAAAAGGGCTAGACATACGAAGCCGGGTGCCTAATGGTTTTGAGAACCTAGAAGTAACTGCCCGTGATCAGGTGAAAAAAAGTCTCAGTCGAGGAAATATTTCATTATCCCTGAGTCTAGTTTGGAAGAGTACTGAGCAAACCTATAATATCAATGAAAATGTCTTGAATAATTATTTGAATTTATTACCTCAGTTATCTCAGCGTTTTCCCGATGCAACCCCAGTCTCTATGGATGGCCTGTTGTCTTTAAAAGGAGTGATTGAGCATAAAGATCAAACTATAACAGAGAATACTAGAAGCAAGCTGGAGGCAGCTCTATTAGATAGTCTTGATAAAACCCTGATTACACTTCAAAAAATGCGAGCAGATGAGGGGAAAATACTCGGTAAAATTTTGAATGAACAGGTAGATAACATAACTTCATTGTGTAAAACAGCAGTCGATGTGGCTTCGATCCACTCTGATGCTATTCTCAAAAAATTGAGAAATCAGGTTAACGCACTACTGGACGATGTTTCGATACTATCACAAGATCGTCTTGAGCAAGAAGCTACTTTATTATCTATCAAGGCTGACATCAGCGAAGAATTAGGCCGCCTTGGAGCACACGCACTAGCAGCTAAGGATTTACTGAGACTGGAACGTCCAATTGGCCGTAGATTGGATTTTCTTTGTCAAGAGCTGAATCGTGAAGCAAATACACTTTGCTCAAAATCAAATGATATAAAGATAACCAGAATTGGTTTAGATATAAAAACTGTGATTGAACAACTTCGTGAACAAATTCAGAATATTGAATAATTATTTTCTGTGGTTTTTATTTTCTTAAAAAAGTTATTTACTTTATATTAAAATCAATAAATACCACTAAAACCTCTTTCTTGGACACACTGTGCTTATATTATAAATTATCATTACTCTAGCTTGGTTATTATTGCATCAGTTTGTTGCGGGCTACTGAACATTTGTCATGACAAATACACTGTGGTTCAGATATATAAGCTTGTTAATAAAGTTCTTATCAGGTTTCTTTGAAATAGTAACTATATCAATAAAAATTTATTAACATATGCTCAACGTAATTGTATTTTTAAAAAGTCAATTTATAAATGGCTTTCAATCATTCAGGCATAACAATTTGTTAAAAAAATGAAACTTTAGAAATTAAGAATTGTCAGTTGGCTTGTCTAAAACTCAACTACACAAGTGGAATAGTCTAGGCGTCATGTTATAAAAAGACAGTATTAAAGCTGTCTATTCTAGGAAGGTAATCCAAATATGGTTAAACACACGGGAAGACATTTTTTACAAATACCAGGGCCGACAAGTGTCCCAGATCGGGTGTTGCGCGCCATCGATATGCCAATGATTGATCATCGTGGTTCTGAGTTTGCTGATTTAGCAATGCAAGTTCTGTCAGACATTAAAACTATTTTTAAGACTGATAGCCCAGTAATTATCTTTCCATCCTCTGGAAGTGGTGCTTGGGAAGCAGCACTAGTAAACACCCTATCGCCAGGTGAGAAAGTGTTAATGTTTGAAACCGGACATTTCTCTTCTCTTTGGGAGAAAATGGCCAAGAATTTTGATTTGGATGTTGAGCTTATACCCGGTGATTGGCGCACAGGGGTAGATCCAGCTCTTGTCGAAAAAAATCTTCAGAATGATACAAATCATAGGATCAAAGCAGTTTGTGTTGTCCACAATGAGACTTCTACTGGAGTTACAACCAATATCAAAGGTGTGCGAGGGGCAATTGATACAGCTGAGCACCCAGCATTGCTTATGGTGGATACAGTGTCTTCATTGGGTGCTGTAGACTATCGCCATGATGAATGGAAAGTTGATGTTACAGTAAGTGGTTCGCAGAAGGGTTTGATGTTGCCACCAGGACTCGGCTTTACAGCAATTAGCAAGAAAGCTCTGGAGGCATCTGAAAAAAATAAAATGGGTCGAGCTTATTGGAGTTGGAAAGAAATGCTTAAGGCCAATGAAACTGGCTTTTTCCCCTACACGCCAGCGGTTGGTCTTTTGTATGGCTTGAAAGAGGCTATTGCTATGCTTCATGAGGAGGGTCTTAATAATGTTTTTGCCCGCCATGCACGCCACGGTGAGGCGACGCGTCGCGCTTTAAGCGCATGGGGGCTTGAGAACCTGGCTATTAACCCAGATGAGCATTCTAATGTTGTGACTACCGTGTTGATGCCCAAAGATCATGATGCTGATTCTTTTCGTAAGCTAGTCCTTGATAAATTTGATATGTCACTAGGAGCTGGACTTGGTAAAGTGGCTGGAAAGGTCTTCAGGATTGGTCATATAGGTCATCACAATGATTTGATGTTGGCGGGTGCACTCGCAGGCGTTGAAATGGGATTACGGCTTTCTGGAATTCGGGGAGTAAGTAGCGGTGTAGATGCTGCACTTGAATACTTGGCTGAACAGGTCGCTTAAGTAAGCACTGTAAGCTTTATTCATGAACTATCTCATTGGTGCTCAGAGTTGTTCCCAATGTTCACGCCATCCGAACTAACAAGGTCCGTTTTCGCATTATTCGACGGGTTTTGATTCCAAGTTTAATTTAGCTTCCCTGTTTGGTGCGCAACTAAGTTTGGTTGCGTGCTCTATTTGTGGTATAGCTATAACAAGTAAGCATGGTTAGATTATAAAAATTGAAAACACAGCAAGGTAATTCTCTTTTCGTTGGTACGTGGATTAACTAATGTCCTAATAGGGCCTAGCAATGCAAAAATCGATCAAGCCGATTAAGGCATCTTTCGTTTCGCTTGTGGGGAAAATGCCCAGAGCATCCTTTGCCATCGCACCGTAATGGCGGGCTCTTTCAACAGAGTCATCAAGTGCTTGATGTTTTTGTAATAGACTGATGGCGTGCTCAAAATCCCCGTCGTTCTGTTTAAGCTCGCCTAAAGTCCTTCTCCAGAAGTGCCGTTCCTTCTCGTCACCACGACTGAAGGCAAGTATAATAGGTAGAGTGATTTTTCCTTCCTTAAAATCATCGCCAACTGTCTTTCCAAGTGTTGCTTGCTTAGCGGAATAATCAAGCACATCATCGGTCAATTGAAAGGCAACGCCAAGATTCATGCCAAATGCTTCTAGTCCCTCTTCCTCAATTTTTGGTCTGTCTGCTACTATTGCACCCAACCGGCAGGAGGCGGCAAATAATTTTGCAGTTTTTGCTTTGATGACATTGAGATAAGCACTTTCACTAGTTTCAGTATTATTGGAAGTCAGCAGTTGCATTATCTCGCCTTCTGCTAATTTTGCGGATGCCGTTGCTAAAATTCCCATAACTTTGACCGAGCCATCTTCAACCATCAACTCAAAAGATCGTGAAAACAAGAAGTCACCAACTAAAACACTTGCCTGGTTACCCCATACTGAATTAGCTGTTTCTATACCTCTGCGCAATTTACTTTCATCGACCACGTCATCATGGAGTAGAGTCGCAGTGTGAATAAACTCTATGCAGGTAGCAAGTGTGATATGGCGCTCTCCGTGATAGCCACATAATTTGGCTGAAGCAAGCGTTAGCATGGGTCGCAAGCGTTTTCCTCCAGCGGAAATTACATGTCCGGCAAGCTGTGGAATCAGGGCTACAGGGCTTTCCATTTTCTTTAATATTAATTGGTTGACGAGCGCCATATCTTCAGCAACCATTGCTGTTAATGTATCGAATGATGGCTTTGTGCCCCGTTTATCCACGAGCTTGACCACTATGCCCACGTTAGTATCTCCTTTTATTTTATTTCTAATTTTTTTTTATGAGCATAGTAAAGAGGAGTTGATTGCGGTCAAGCGGTGATATTTCTAAACAAGAAAAATATATTCAGCAGAGACATCAATGAACGATACTTTTTAGTTGGGGAGTGATGAATGTGTGAAAATGAAGACAGTCTTCTTGGTGGCAAGGTGCGCCTTTTACAAAAGCAGAAAGGTTATCGTACTGCAATTGATCCAGTTTTGCTAGCTGCTGCTGTGCCTGCTAAAGCAGGTGAGATGGTCCTTGACCTGGGTTGTGGGGTTGGTGCTGTCTCTTTGTGCCTTCATGCTCGTGTATCTGGCCTGACCATAACGGGTTTGGATGTTCAAGAAACTTTGGTTGATCTAGCTCGTCAAAATAGTAGATTGAACAATTGTGAAAACTTTACTCATTTTGTTTATGGCGATCTTTTAAAGCCACAAAAAGGTTTACCTGAAGCTAAATTTGATCATGTCATGGCAAACCCACCCTATTTTACTCCCGAAAGCGGTAATCTTTCTCAAGATACCGCAAAAGCAATAGCTAATGTAGAGAGTGAGGCAGGTTTGGCAGATTGGATTAGAGCTGCGTGCCGAGCGTTAAAGGTTCGTGGTAGAGTTACTTTTATTCACCGAACAGATCGTGTTGCAGATTTGATAGCAGCTTTACACCAGAGTTTTGGTGGGCTTGTTATTTTTCCTTTGTGGACGACTAGAGATAAAGAGGCTAAGCGTGTTATCATTTCCGCACGAAAAGGAGTTTCTAGTCCAGCCCGGATTAGCCACGGTCTGATTTTGCATAAAAAAAATGGTGATTTTACAGATCATGCACAAGCTATTTTAAGAAACGCGGCTGCCTTATTTGTCTGTTAGAATCTTTTTCTCAATACGCTACCTTGCCTAACTAGTGCGCTGTCTTTACAAATGCAATTATACCTGAGGTTTTGATAGATAAATCAATTTTTTACCATTGATGTTGTCCTAGTTGTATGGAAGGGGTTCAGGTGGTCTAACAGAATGAACAATAAGGATCACTAGCGCTTGATGTACATGTGCTATTGGCAATTACAAACTTTCGTCAAAAAAGTAAGGGAATTTCAAGTTGATTCGACTCGGTAGAAATTATGAATTGTATTACAAATGAAAAATGTTTTACATCGTCAAGCGCATCCTTTTGTACTAAGCACAGCTGCTCCCATCTGAGTTAAGTGGATACTATTAATGAGCAATAAACCAAAAAGCTTCCAGACAATCATCTTCGACCTCCAACGATTCTGGGATGATAAGGGCTGCGTGATTTTGCAACCTTATGACATTGAAGTAGGAGCTGGAACTTTCCATCCAGCAACAACCTTGCGCGCACTTGGCTGCGACCCCTGGAAGACTGCTTATGTTCAGCCCTCACGTCGCCCAACAGATGGCCGTTATGGGAAAAATCCTAATCGCTTGCAGCATTACTATCAGTTTCAGGTGTTTTGGAAACCCTCTCCAGACAATAGTCAAGACCTATATCTCGAAAGTTTGAAAGCTATTGGTATTGATTGCATGAAACACGATATTCGCTTTGTAGAGGATGATTGGGAAAGCCCTACTTTAGGTGCTTGGGGTCTTGGCTGGGAAGTTTGGTGTGACGGTATGGAAATTAGCCAGTTCACTTATTTTCAACAAGTTGGTGGCATTGAATGTAATCCAGTTTCTTTAGAGCTAACTTATGGGTTGGAACGCTTGGCCATGTACATTCAAGGAGTTGAAAACGTCTATGATCTAGACTGGAACGGCGATATGACCTATGGCGATGTGTTTTATCGTAATGAACAAGAGCAATCTGCTTATAACTTTGAGCATGCCAACACAGAATTTTTGTTTCAGCAGTTCACACACGCAGAGGCTCAGTGTGAAGCAATATTAGACTTGAAAAAACCACTGGCTATACCTGCCTACGAGCAATGTATAAAGGCCAGCCATTTATTTAATTTGTTGGATGCTCGAGGAGTTATATCGGTTATAGAACGTGCTGCATACATAAGTAGGGTGCGGAATATGGCTAAAGGGTGTGCTCAAGCTTGGATCGCAAGCCAGGTCCATCAAAAACAAAGCAAGGTCAATGACAATGTCTGAACTTTTGCTTGAACTTCTTAGTGAGGAAATTCCAGCAAGCATGCAAAAGAATGCAGGGGGTGAGTTATTACGTCTTGTATGTGATGGTCTCAAAAAAGCTAATTTGGAATATACCTGTGCTACAGCCTATACAACACCTCGTCGATTAACCCTCGTAGTAAAAGGACTTCCAAAAAAACAACCGGACATAAAAATGGAGCAAAAAGGTCCACAAATCAGCGCGCCTGAACAGGCGATAGCTGGTTTTAATAGCTCATTGCCAAAAGGATCGCAAATCGAGAAACGCAATCTGAGGGGCAAGACTTTTTATTTTGCGATTATTGAGAAGAAGGGTGAAGCAACTGCAGATCTTTTAAAGGATCTTATAGATGTGGCGGTTGCTGACATGTGTAACTCATGGCCTAAATCCATGCGCTGGGGAGAACACACAATACGTTGGGCTCGACCTTTGCACTCAATAGTTTGTCTTTTAAATGGTAATGTTATACCTGTTGTACTGGGCCCAGTTAAGGCCTCTGATAAATCTTCTGGCCATCGTTTTCTTGCACCCAAGCCCTTTGTTTCCAGGGATTTCGCTGATTATCATGCCAAGCTTTATGAAGCTAAGGTCATCCTGGATGCTAACGAGCGACGCAAGAAAATCAAGTCCGAAGCAGAAATATTAGCGGGAACAGAAAAGCTTATGCTCATTGATGACCCTCGACTACTGGATGAAGTTACCGGTTTGGTCGAATGGCCTGTTGCTTTGATGGGTAATATTGACCTTGAGTTTATGGCTTTGCCACCGAGAGTGCTGATAGCTTCAATGCGAGGTCACCAAAAGTATTTTTCAACAAGGGATTTAGACGGAAAATTGGCTTCTAAATTTATTTTCATATCCAACATGAAAGTAGCAGGTGGTAGTAAAGCTATAGTTGGTGGAAATGAACGCGTATTACGAGCACGTTTGTCGGACGCAAAGTTTTTTTGGGATCAAGACAGGAAAGACAAAATAGAAAGTCATTTACCAAAGTTGGATGGGGTGGTTTTTCACGCCAAACTTGGATCTATGTTGGAAAAAACAGAGCGTATGGTGTTTTTAGCTAGTTACTTATGTAATAACATCCCGAATACAGTACCAGAACTTGCAGAGCGTGCTGCAAAACTATCCAAGGCTGATCTCGTTACAGGTATGGTTGGTGAACTTCCAGAACTACAAGGTTTGATGGGAGGCTATTACGCTCTTGAAAGTGGGGAAGATAGTGAAGTCGCCGATGCAATAGCGGATCACTATTCACCCGTTGGACCAAGTGATGACTGTCCGTCAAAACCAATTAGTGTTGCTGTTGCTTTGGCTGATAAAATTGATACTCTTGTATGTTTTTGGAAAATTGATGAAAAGCCCACCGGATCTAAGGATCCTTTCGCTTTGCGTCGTGCTGCTTTTGGCGTAATTCGCTTGATTATTGAAAACAATATACGGTTGTCGCTACTTGAAGTCTTTACTGCGGCCGGTGGTAAGGATGTTGCCTCCGATTTGCTCACGTTCTTTGCCGATCGCATGAAAGTTTACCTTAAAGGAAAAGGGATGCGCCAGGATTTGATTGATGCTGTATTTGCGTTGGGTGAGGACGATCTAGCGCGGACTTTAGTGCGGGTTGTTGCGTTAGATCGTTTTTTGAGTTGTGATGATGGAGTTAACTTGTTGGCCGCATACAAGCGGGCTGGGAACTTACTCAAGATTGAGGAAAAAAAGGAGGGCAAAACTTATTCTGGTATCCCTGATTCCGCGTTTCTTGTAGAGCATGATGAAAAAATCTTATTTAAGAAACTCATGAACATAGGCCCAAAGATAACTGCCTTTATTGCAGAAGAAAAATATAGGGAAGTCATGTTAGAACTTGCCAGCGTTCGATCGGAGATTGATGCTTTTTTTGACAACGTTACCGTTAATGACGAGAGGATTGATCTACGAGAAAATAGATTGAATTTGCTCTCTTTTTTTCGCCAGGCATTGGATGAAGTTGCTGACTTCACAAATGTTGGAGGCTAGGAGCCACACTAAATGGTCCAGTGGATATACAGCTTCGGTAACGGCAAGGCAGATGGTGACGCTTCAATGAAAAATTTATTGGGAGGCAAAGGTGCTAATCTTGCTGAAATGAGTTCTATAGGGTTGCCTGTGCCGCCGGGCTTTACTCTGACTACAGAGGTTTGTGAGCACTATTTAAGTAATAACAATACATATCCCAATTCACTAAAAGTTCAGATTGAGTCTGCTTTGTTGAATGTTGAATCAATTACAGGCTTGAAGTTTGGAGAGTCAAAAAATTCCTTGTTGCTGTCAGTACGCTCGGGTGCTCGCACCTCCATGCCTGGCATGATGGACACAGTTTTGAACGTAGGCCTCAATGATAAAAGTGTGAAGGGCCTAGCAGAGTATTCGGGAGATGAACGTTTTGCCTATGATAGTTATCGCCGGTTTTTACAGATGTACGGTGATGTTGTTCTTGGCGTTGAGAGTCATATGTTTGAGGATTTGTTGGAGAGTCACAAAAACAAAAAGGGCATCCAACTGGATACGGATATGGAGGCTCTAGACTGGAGTTATCTGCTTGATGATTATAAGAAGTTGGTGAAGGACGAGACAGGGTGCTCTTTTCCTCAGGATCCATATGAACAATTGTGGGGAGGAATTAGTGCTGTTCTGGGTTCTTGGATGAATCGTCGTGCAAAGACGTACCGCTTGTTGCACAATATCCCAGAAGAGTGGGGAACGGCTGTTAATGTTCAAGCAATGGTCTTTGGTAATATGGGTAATGACTGTGTGACTGGTGTTGCCTTTACCCGTAATCCAACTAGTGGTGAAAATGAATGCTGTGGTGAGTATCTCGTCAATGCTCAAGGTGAAGATGTTGTGGCTGGAACTCGTACTCCACAACCAATAACTATTTCAGGTAAAAATGCCAACTCATCTGAACAGTTATCTTTGGAGGAATTTCTGCCTGATGTTTATACAAAACTCCTTGACATTTGTAGAAGTCTTGAAGGTCATTATAACCATATGCAAGACGTGGAGTTTACAGTCCAAAAAAAACGTCTATGGATGTTGCAAACTCGTAACGGAATTTGTACCACCAAGGCAGCTTTGAAGATTGCCGTCGATATGGTTGAAGAAGGTTTAATAGATAAAGCTGAAGCAATCTTGCGAATTGATCCAAGACAATTAGATCAGGTCCTGCACCCAACGTTGGACTTGAGTGTGAAGCGCGAAATTCTGGATGTGGGTATTCCTGCTTCACCCGGAGCAGCGTCTGGTAGGCTTGTTTTTAATAGCGCTGATGCAGAAAATTGGGTAGGGCGCGGAAACGATGTTATTTTGGTGCGCACAGAGACCTCACCTGAGGATATTAGGGGTATGAATGTTGTTAGGGGAATTGTCACTACCCGTGGAGGAATGACTTCTCATGCGGCTGTAGTTGCAAGGGGCATGGGAACGCCGTGTGTTTCGGGTGTTGGATCAATGATTATTAATTATGAAAAAAAAATACTCAAAGTACATGGCCAAATACTACAAGAGGGGGAAACAATCACTATTGACGGGACTTCGGGTGAAGTTATGAAAGGTGATGTACCGACTATTCAGCCGGAATTCTCAGATGATCTTTTACAATTAATGAAATGGGTTGATGAGATCAAAACTATGGGTATTCGAGCTAATGTTGAAACTCCTTCCGATGCCAGAACTGCAATTGCATTTGGTGCAGAGGGAGTAGGATTGTGCCGAACTGAGAAAATGTTTTCGGATTCAGAGAGAATTATTCACGTGCGGAAGATGATTTTTGCAGAAGATGAAAAAGGCCGGCGAGACGCCCTTGAAAAATTATTACCTCACCATCGAAATGATTTTGTTGATCTTTTCAAAACTATGAATGGTATGCCAATCACCATACGTTTGCTCGATCCTCCACTGCATGAATTTCTTCCCACTAATGATATTGATATTGCCAATTTTGCTAAAGTTTCAGGAATTGAGGCTTGCGATATTAAAGCACGTGCAGCTCAGCTGTATGAACTAAATCCCATGCTTGGTAATCGTGGGTGTCGTTTGGGTATTGCATATCCTGAAATTTATGAAATGCAAGCGCGTGCTATTTTTGAGGCTGCTAATGTAGTTATAGAAGCCGGGGTTGAGGTCAAGCCGGAGGTAATGGTTTCATTAATCGCTTTTAAATCTGAATTTGAGATTTTTAAAAAGTTGGTAGATGGAGAAGCTAAAAAAGTTAGAGAAGTTACTGGCAAGGAATTAGACTATAAAATAGGAGCCATGATTGAACTTCCCTGTTCAGCTCTACGTGCAGGTGAAATTGCAAAAGTCGCTGACTTTTTTAGTTTTGGCTCTAACGATCTGACTCAAACAGCCCTTGGGCTGTCACGTGATGACTCAAATTCATTCATACAAATATATAGAGAGAAGTCGATTCTAGACTATGATCCTTTTGTTTCAATTGACGTTGACGGGGTAGGAGAGCTAGTAAAAATCGCAATTGAGCGCGGTCGGTCAGTACATAAGGATATTAAATTTGGCAATTGTGGGGAGCACGGTGGTGATGCTGACTCAATAAAGTTTTTTCATCAAATTGGTATCGATTATGTATCTTGTTCACCTTATCGGGTTCCCATTGCTAGGCTTGCTGCAGCGCAAGCTGTTTTGAAAAAACAAGACTAATAATAATTAGGCTTCAGTAGAATTATTACTTCTTCATTATAATCAACAAGCCCTAAAATCCTCTAGTTTAACGGTGAATATAAATAGTCCATTCATCAAGTGGATAGTCGTCAATTAAGCTAACTTTGCGTGATAATGTTTTGCAAAAAGCCCTGTATTCATCTGCACTTGCGTAATAAAGGCCATTCTCTTTTTTTGGGTGACTTTTATTTAACATGTTGAAGGCAAGGCCCTTATTACTCATCGACCAAAGCTGGCTTAGAGTTGTTTTAACATAATTACTCCAGGTGCTAACATCCATTTCTAGACTCAGATTAAAGGTACCAGAAACAAAGGTATAATCTGCGGGGGCTGTGACTTTTGAAGCTTCGATGAATGTAGCTCTCTTGTCATCGCTGTATCGTTTGGCTGCAATAATCATTTCTTTTGAAATATCATAGCCGAAATAATTCATTTTTTTCATAGAAGGCATATTGAGTAAAAATTTATGCATTGCTCCGTAACCACAGCCATAATCATTTATACTGACTGGAGTTGATGATTGATGATCATCTAGGATGCCCGACAAGACCTCAAATCGAAGCTGTTGACCTTCTTTACTTTTCCATAAGACGCCAGCAGGGGTATTACCAAAAGTACGAACTCGGAAACTAAAAGCCTTTGAAATTTCATTGAGGAAATCAGGGTCTTTAGATTTACGAAAGAATTTCACGACTTAAACATAAATTCGGCCCAATCCGGTTTAACAGGACGCAAAATAGCTCCTTCGGCAGTGAAATCTTCGCCACTCTTTGAGATTTCCTTGTAATGTTCAACACGGATTAGCGCCAAACCCCATTCTGCATTTCCAGAACGCATCTCACCAACGTTTTTATCGCCAATTTTTATTAAGGTTCCCGATGGGGGGAGTGGTCCTTCTATTTGAACCGGTATCAATCTTTTCTTTACAAGACCGCGATAATGCGTGCGAGCTGTAAGCTCCTGCCCCATGTAGCAACCTTTATCCCAATCAATGCCGTTAAGTTCCTGGAAACCATTTTCTAGCAAGATTGATTTATCTATAACCATATCGCGGCTACCATCTGGCAATCCAAGACTTAACCTTAAGGTTTCGTAATCTTCTGGATTGCCTTTAGAAAAGCCTAATTCTGTGAGGTTCTTTTCTGCATCTCCATTAGGAATTATTGCTCTTCCTCCAATACTGGCAAGGCGAGGGTCAATGAGGACCACGCCGCCCAAGAGAGGTTTTGCAACTCCCTCCTTGTTATTTAGCTGTAGAGGCTCTGCAACCGTAGCCCCAATGAGGGCTGAAACCACAAAATATTGGCTTACATTAGTTAATTCTACTTTAGAGCGGAGTTTGTACAAATTTAATTTGCGTTTTAAATCGTTAAGTCTTTCAGCTTCACAATCTATGACAAGTTCTCCATTTAATTGGACAATAAAAAAGTCGTATAGGTATTTCCCTTGCGGAGACAGTAATGCTGCATATATAGCGCATTCAGGATTTATCTTGTTTACGTCATTGGTGACAAGGCCTTGTAGAAAGTCCAGGGTATCTTCACCAGTAACCTTTAAAAGTCCTCTATTTTGTAATATCACATGACTGTTATGATGCATAAGATACCTTAAAGGTTATTTTAAGTTATTATTATTATATTATAGTTGTATGTATTTTTTTCAATAGCAAGGGTTGTTCACTTTGCAAGCCGCTTTGTGACACGTATGACAACAATCATGAGAATTCTTTTTATTACATCCACGCGCATTGGCGATGCAATTTTATCTACCGGTTTGCTGAACCATCTGATTACCCAACAGCCCAATGCTAGAGTAACTATTGCTTGTGGAGGAGCTGCTGCGACTTTATTCAAGGAAGTCCCTGGTCTAGAAAAAATAATTATTCTGGACAAGATGGTCCTATCACTTCACTGGCTTAGGTTATGGGTTATGTGTATAGGAAAGATATGGGGGACCGTCGTTGATCTGAGAAATTCCCCTATGTATTACATTTTGCCCTCAATTCAGCGTTGGCGCATTGGACGTACTGGAACCAAATTACATAGAGTTAGACAGTTGGCCAGCGTTATGGGACTGTCTGACGATCCTCCTGGACCAAAATTGTGGATTTCAAATCACCATAAATCTCAAGGAAAAGCCATAATAGGTGAAGGTCCGCCAGTTATTGCAATTGGGCCAACAGCCAACTGGCGCGCAAAAACTTGGAGGGCGGGAAACTTTGCAGAGTTGATGGAGCGTTTGACAGGACCGGCTGGAATTATTCCCGGTGGCAGGGTAGCAATTTTTGGTCGGGAAGACGAGCGGCCTAACACTCTTAGTTTGATTGAGGCAATACCAGAAAAACGTCGTATTGATCTGGTTGGTCAGCTTGATCTGCTTGAGGTATTTTCTTGCATTAGGTGTTGTAATTTTTACATAGGCAATGACTCTGGGCTAATGCATTTAGCAGCAGTATCTGGAATACCAACACTCGGTCTTTTTGGGCCAAGCCCTAAAGAACTATACGCTCCGTGGGGTGAATTTTGTGATGTTGTCACGACTAGCATCCCTTATGAAGAAATTTTCAGCAAGAATTTTGATCACAGAGTTTCAGATACATTGATGGATAGTCTGAGTGTTGATTCTGTAGAAAAAGCAGCCCATAGACTTTGGAATAGATCTAAAGAGGGCTTAACTTAATGAGCAAAATTGTTTTAAGTGCTCTTATCTCAATACACAATGAAGCGCAACAGTTAGAGGAATGTCTTAATTGCCTTGGGTTTGCTGATGAGATCGTTATTTTGCTTGATAAATGTACAGACGAATCAAAAGAGATTGCAGAAAAATACACTAGCCAAATCTATGAGGGAGACTGGGCGCTTGAAGGCGATCGTCGAAATACTGGAATAAAATTATGCAGCGGTGAGTGGATATTTGAGGTTGATGCAGACGAGCGTGTGCCGTTGGCCTTAGCAGATGAAATCACTAAGACTGTTGAAACAACACCTTTCGATTGGCATGAAGTTTTAGTAGATAATTATATTGGAAAACGCTTGGTGCGCTGGGGTTGGGGGGCTTCTTTTGGAAAGGCGGCTTATCCAGGACTTTTTCGTAAAGGTACCAAATCATGGGGAGCTCAACGTGTTCATCCTACTTTGGAATGGTCAGGAAGAAAGGGCCCGATGCTAAATAATCGTTTAGAGCATTATGTGGATGATAATATTTCAGACATGCTTACAAGGCTTGATAACTATTCAACGGCGCGAGCCAGAGATCTAAGGGACGCTGGTGAGACCTGGGGTTCAACGGCTAGTAACGTCAGACGACTTTTTTCTCGTTTTTTCAAATGCTATGTGAGCCGTAAAGGCTACCGAGAGGGAGGTTATGGTCTATTGATAGCACTGTTTGCTGGTCTCTATCCATTAGTATCCCATCTAAAAGCAAAGCTGGAGGACGACTGAGTGGCACGTATCGTATTTGCCGATGATGGCATCGTGTTTGATGGTGGTACTCCTGAAAAAAGCCCACTGGGCGGTGTTGAGTCTTCGGTTATTAACCTTGCGGAGGAGCTGGCTGCTCGTGGGCATGAAGTGCTTGTTCGTAATATGTGCATTAAACGATTATTTCATAAAGGAGTTGACTGGGCGCCGATTCATGGTGATGGACTTTATGCAAATGTACCCACAGAAGCGGATCTCTATGTGGCTAATCGAGGAGATAAGCTAATTGATCTAATGCCAAATGCTAAACGCACTATTTTTTGGGTTCACAATCCTGCAAATTTTTTATTAAAATTCCGCTATCTGAAGAAGCTATGGAAAGTTCGCCCAGAAATTATTTTTATTGGTGACTACCATATGACCACTTATCCCGACTGGCTTCCAGGAGGAGATAGAATTGTTATTCCTTATGGTATTTCTGATTTATTTAGAACTGCTACTCCCTCAAAGCAAATACCTAAACCGCGAGCTGTCTTTACTTCTAATCCTCTCCGATCTTTGGACTGGATTCTTAATCAATGGTGCGAATTAATACAGCCAAAAGTATCTGATGCTGAATTACATGTATTTTCGGGCTCTGCGACCTATGGATCAATAGGTGACGCTAAATCACAAGCAATGAAAAAAGTTCTTGTTCGAGCACAAGCTTTGGCAGATAAAGGCGTTGTTTTAAGAGGTCCAGTACCAAAGACACAACTTCTTGAAGAGCTCCGTAAGGCTCGAGTTATACTTTACCGGGGAGATTTAAATGAAACATTCTGTCTTGCTGTTGGCGAGGCGCAGGCTATGGGTGTTCCTGGAGTTGTTGAAGATTTAGGTTCAATGCGTGAAAGAATAATTCATGGAAAGACTGGTTTTGTTGTTGACGGTGAAAATAATTTTTCAAAAGCAGCCTGTAAATTATTAACCGACGATGATTTGTGGCAAACACAACACAACGAAGCGTTGAAGTTCCAGCGTCATTGGGGTTGGCCAGAAGCAGCGAGAGAATTTGAAAAATTAATACCAGAATAAGAGGTGTTGGAAAAAAATACATGCGTATTTTACAAGTTATGGCGGGAGCAAAATTTGGTGGGGCGGAGGCATTCTTCACCCGTCTGGTAGTTGCCCTGAGACGTGCTGGTTTGCATCAACGTGTAGTTATAAGAAACAATAAAAGTCGAGCACAAATTCTTCGCCAGGGAGGTATTGAACCTGTTGAATTTAGGTTTGGCGGACCACTTGATATTTTCACTCGCATGGGTTTAAATCGAGAGATTGCATCTTTCGCTCCTCATATTATTATGACTTGGATGAACAGAGCTTCATCTATGTGTCCAAAGGGAAATTTTGTACACGTTGCTCGCCTTGGTGGTTATTACGAATTAAAATATTATCAAAATTGTGATCACCTCATAGGCAATACACAGGATATAGTTGATTATTTAGTAGACAAGGGCTGGCCAACAGAACGTGTTCACTATCTGCCTAATTTTGTCAGTGGCATTTCTGCAGATCCATTATCAAGAGAAATGTTTTATACGCCCAGCGATGCGCCTCTATTGTTGGCTCTTGGGCGATTGCACGAAAATAAGGCTTTTGACACTCTATTGGAAGCTTTAACACATATTCCCAATGCTTATTTGTGGCTTGCAGGGGAAGGTCCAAAGCGGAACGAACTTGAAGCTCAGGCTGAAAAGATTGGTGTTAAACCGAGGGTTCGCTTTTTGGGCTGGAGAGATGATATAGAGTCTTTGCTGGCCTCATGCGACGTTTTTGTTTGTCCATCCCGTCATGAGCCTCTGGGAAATGTTGTAGTTGAAGCTTGGGCTCAGTCAAAACCAGTAGTTGCAGCAAATAGTAGTGGCCCCAGAGCTTTGATTGATCATAATAAAAATGGTGTTTTGGTGCCTATCAATGACCCTATTTCAATGGCTTATGCTATACAGAGCGTGCTGGGAGATGGAGATTTGTACTCGGTCATAGCTCGCAATGGGCATGTGAGCTATCAAATGCATTTTACTGAGTCGAAGGTAGTAGAAAGATATGTAAGTTTTTTTGAGAACCTTATGGATAAGGTCTAGGGGCATCATGTGTGGAATTGGTGGCATAATGACGTTTGATGGCAGACCGCCTGAAAGCGAAGCACTTGATCGTATGTCTGAACTGCTCTCACATCGGGGACCGGATGGCAAAGGAAGACACTTGTCTGGTGATGTGGGACTGGTGCAAACACGCCTTGCCATTATAGATTTGGAAACTGGTGACCAGCCTATTTACGTCAGGGATTCTAAGAAACTTGCAAAAGCAGTATTAGTTGCCAACGGTGAAATTTATAATTATGTGGAGTTGAAACAAAGGTTGACACAAACTACTTTTTCTACGAATTGTGATTGCGAGTTACCTTTGCATCTTTACTTAAACCATGGAAAAGATTTTGCAAAATTATTGCGTGGGATGTATGCCATAGCAATACACGATCTAAAAACAGAAAAGTTAATACTCTCACGTGATCCATTTGGTATCAAACCTCTATATTACTGTGAAACAGATTATGGCTTTGTTTTTGCGTCAGAGGTACAAGCTATTCTGCGTGCTGGTTTACACACACCAAAGCTTAATAAAGCAAAACGTGACGAGTTAATGCAATTGCAATTTACGACTGGTGCACAAACTGTATTTAAGGGAATTTTTCGGTTGTTGCCAGGTGAAACATTGGTGGTTAAAGGGGGAAGAATCGTATCACGCAGCTATCAAAAAGCGTTGCCATCCAAAAGGAGAGAAAATACTAAAGAGAACGTTGCACTAAAGGAACTTGATGCTGCTTTGATGGATAGTGTTAGTGTACATCAACGGTCTGATGTTCCTTATGGGATGTTTTTTTCTGGTGGCGTAGATTCGTCTGTACTTTTAGCAATGATGTCGCGCTTGAACGAGCGTCCTGTTAAAGCGCTAACCGCTGGTTTTTCGGGAACTACTGCGTATGATGAGCGTGCTCACGCACGTCGTGTTGCTGACTCGGTTGGAGCTGATCACATAGAGGTGGAGTTCACAGAAGCGGATTTTTTTGAATTGTTGCCCCAGGTTGCCTCTGCCATTGATGACCCTACTGCTGACTATGCTCTTTTGCCAACCTTCAAATTGGCGGCTCGTGCTCGTGCTGAAGGACTTAAGGTTGTGATTTCGGGTGAGGGGGGAGATGAATTGTTTGGAGGTTATGGTCGCTATCGTCAGGCTATACGTCCCTGGCCCTTTTCAAAATCAATGCGTCGTAATGGGCTTCTCCATAGTACAAATGTATTACGTGAAAATTCTAAAAAGTGGCGCATGGGTTTCTCTATTTCTGAGAAGACAGCATTGGCACCAGAACGCAGTGCTCTGCAAGTAGCGCAGGCAATTGATTGTTCGGATTGGCTGCCTGCTGATCTTTTAACTAAGTTGGACCGTTGCTTGATGGCTCATGGTGTGGAAGGGCGAGTGCCGTTTCTTGATCCAGCAATTGCACGATCAGCTTTTATTTTACCGGACAACCTAAAAATTCAACAAGGTAAAGGTAAATGGCTGCTGCGTCGTTGGCTTCAAATCAATCTTCCAGAAGCACGTCCATTTGTAGCAAAACGTGGGTTTACGGTCCCTGTTGGTGAGTGGATCGCGGGCAGATCGGGTAATTTAGCAAAATTGATTGCGGCTCAACCTGGCATTCGAGAAATTTGCCGTCCAGGTGGTGTGGAAGCTTTATTTTCCAGCACAGGAAAGCGACAAGGAAAAGCTCAGTGGACATTATTGTTCTACGCACTTTGGCACCAAGCACACATTCTTGGTCAGCCTTCTCAAGGAGATGTTTTTGATGCGTTGTCATTATAGGCTTGTTTTATGGTAAATATCGGCAATATAAGGAGAAGTTACCTTTAATAATTTGATTGTAGAAAAATAAAAATTTTAATTTTGCTGGCGACCAAGTTTAGAATAAAAGTAATGAAACTTATTATAAAGTTTGGATACCTATTCTCTGGGTCTTAGTTTCAAACGCTGCATTATGAGGCCAAAAAATTCTTATAATAAAAAATTTATATTATGAATAAACTCACTATTCGCCAACCAGATGATTGGCACGTACACCTTCGTGATGGTGCAATGCTGAGCGTCGTGGCAGCTCATACTGCTAAAAGCTTTCGGCGGGCGATAGTCATGCCAAATTTAGAATTACCAATTACAACACGCGCATTGGCCGAGAAATATCGTCAGCGAATTTTGGCGGCTGTACCGAAAGAAATCGGTTTTACACCACTCATGACTTGTTTTTTAACTGATGAGACCGATCCGCAGGAGGTCCGACTTGGGTTCAAAGAGGATGTCTTTACTGCTGTAAAATTTTATCCAACTGGTTCCACAACTAATTCTGAATCTGGGGTCACAAATGTCTCAAAGGTATCCAAAGTGCTTGAGGTGATGCAAGAGCTGGGAATGCCGCTTTTGGTTCATGGAGAGGTCACAGATTCTGATGTTGATATTTTTGATCGCGAGAAAGTTTATATAGATCAAATACTGATACCTATGATGAATGATTTTCCAGCTCTGAAAGTTGTTTTTGAGCACATTACAACTTTGCAAGCAGTAGAGTTTGTTCGCTCACAAGGAGCAAGATTGGGTGCTACAATTACCGTCCATCATTTGTTGATTGAACGAAATGATATGTTTCAAGGCGGCATCCGACCTCACATGTACTGTTTACCTATAGCCAAGCGACATGAGCATCGTTTGGCTTTGTTAGAAGCTGCAACTTGTGGGGATACTAGTTTCTTTTTAGGCACGGATAGTGCCCCTCACTCAATTTCTGCCAAAGAGTCAGCTTGTGGTTGTGCGGGCATTTTTTCAGCTCCAGTAGCTATTGAGCTCTACGCCCAAGTTTTTGATCAAGCTAATTCTTTGGATAAACTGGAAGCCTTTTCTTCACTAAATGGCCCAGCTTTTTACGGCCTTCCTGCTAATGAAAAAACAATAACACTTGTACGCAAAAATAACCCAGTTCCACAAAGTTTTCAGGTAGATGGAAATACTGAAATAACTCCTTTTATGGCAGGGGAAACACTAAGTTGGAGTTTGATAACCTGATAACTACACAAGCAAAAAATAATAAATACTGTATGCAACCTCCTTTTAACAAGTTTGAATAGTGTTTGAAATTCGGAGAAAAACGCAAAATTGCAATGAGTCGGCTTGACAGCAACAAGTCTTTCGCCCTATATCCCCGTTTCTTAGAGGGTATCTGTAAAAGGATCAGAAGCCACCAAGGCGGAGTAGCTCAGCTGGTTAGAGCAGCGGAATCATAATCCGCGTGTCGGGGGTTCAAGTCCCTCCTCCGCTACCATTTCTGATAAATGAAATTATCGAGAAAACTCTAACATCATAGATATCTTACACAACTTAAATTATTGTCAATTGGACGGCTATTCAAGTGCTCACAGGCCAAGCTTTTCAGTTTTTGATATGCCACTCAAGTTTACTACCAATTATTTCAAGCATCTCACAACACACCTGCGATAGTTCAAGCTGCAATTTCTCAAAAGATAATTTGCGAGGAAATTAAAGCCACATTGGCGGATGATTCTGAAAAACCCAAAAAAGTTAGTAGCCAGATTGTGCTGAGCCCCACGCCAATGGTCAAGACTACTGACCGGCTAATTATTGCTGTCGCAACCGCTGCGATTGCGGCAGGTAAATGAGCATTATTTAGAAATACAATGTTATTACTATCATCTACAAATACTGCTGGAACTATGATGGCTGTCAGCACCGAGATAGGTATAAAGTCCAGAGCCCCCTTAAAACTTTCTGGTAAACTGCGGGGTGCTACTCCTGATAGCATAATGAATCGCATGGCAAAGGTGAGCAAACCAGTAATAATTATGATGGTCCAGATCAACGTATCACCTTTTTGCGTCTCAAGCTATGGAGTAACCAACCAGCAAGAATTCCGCCAATTGCTGCAAATAAAAGCCCGCTGTTCCATGGTAGATCCCGTCCAATTAGAGCAATAATACCTGAAGTTACACAAGCCACAAAGTCAGGGCGTGTTCGCATTATTGGTGTGATAATGGCTATGAAGGTTAGTGGGATTGCAAATTCAAGTGATAATTCTTTTGGAATAGTTGCACTTGTATATACACCTACTACTGTTGAAATTTGCCAAAAAATCCATAAAGCCATACCAGCGCCCAATAAATAAAAATGTCTAAATGAGTTGGTTGGGTACTCTAAAAAATGTTTAATGCTGACTGCATAGGCTTCGTCAGTCAGAAGGTAGGCAAGTATAATACGCCACCACAGCGGTAGCTGGCGAAGGTATGGCGCTACTGATGCGCCATATAGAATATGGCGCATATTGATCATTGAAACCGATGCACCGATAAAGATGGGTGGCGTAACTGTTGCCCAGAGCTGAACAAGAACGACCTGACTGGCTCCGCCAAATATTATGGACGACATCAAAATTGTCTGTAGCGGTGTTAGGCCGCAAGAAATGCCTAGCATTCCGAAGATTAGCCCAAAGGGAACAACACCTAGTTGAAAGGGTAATACATTCCTAACCCCAGCCCAGAGTTCGGTATTTGCAGTTTCTTTATTAATTTTTGGTCCCGAATTTTGATTGTGTTTTCTCAAAGGCATTAAGTTTTATTTACAGTCTAAGAATTTTGGGTTGGGTTTCTTATAGGCTTTTATCGTTTTTGGATATGCGAATGAGTTGAAAGTTCATTTTAAAAAAGTTGTTGTTGGGCCAACCAATGGTTGTGCAACTACTTCACCTTTAAAAGACCGTCCCTCACCCTTAAATTCCAGTTTAGTTCCTATTTCTGTGTATTTTGTCTCAAGTAATGCAAAACCAATATTGGATTTGCGGCGTGGTGAATAGCAAACAGAACGAATTGTTCCAGCTATGGTACCATCTACGCGGGCTACCCATGGGTGCTCATTGAAAGTTACGGGATCGCCATCAAAAATAACTCCTATGAGTTTTCTCTTGGGCCCAACCTTGAAGTGGTGAATTAGAGCCTGTTTGCCTATGAACTCATCTTCACGGTCCAAGTCGACCCATCTGTCCATTCCTACTTCAAAAGGCGTACTGTCTGGATGCGTATCAGCCCCAAAAGATAATAAACCACTTTCGAGACGCTCAATATAATTTGGTGCCCCCGGACCGATATCATAAGGTTTGCCTGCTTCTTTAACTTTGTTCCACAAAGTTGGGCCACGTGTCCCATCACATAGGTATAATTCAAACCCACCCTGTTTAGACCACCCAGATCGTGCTACAACTAGTGGAATTCCATCAAGTTCTGTCTCTTTGAACCAGAAATGTTTCAAGTTACGAATCCAATCACCGAATAGGTCAGCAACCACCTCTACTGCCTTTGGTCCTTGAATAGCTAAAGGACTGACGTCTGGTTCCCGTACTACAACCTTGTATTTTCTTTCTTTGGCAATTGCGCGCACCCACAAAAGTATGTCACTGTCTGAAATAGAAAGCCAAAACTTTTGTTTACTAAGTCGTAAAACAACAGGATCATTTAGTAAGCGGCCCTCATGATCACAAATTGGTGTGTATTTCCCTTTTCCTATCGGGCAATCCTTTAAATTACGCGGCGAGATATACCTGATAAGTCGCTCAGAATCTTGGCCCTTTATTTCAACTTGACGTTGGGCAGCAACATCCCACATGCTAACACCTTCCATAAGCTTATAATATTCAGCCAGTGCGTTGCCGTAGGAGACTGGCATAAACATTTGATTGTATATGGTCATATGTGTAGCGCCATCTGAGACGGTACAGTCAAAAAAGGGGGATTTACGCTCGCGCGGTCCCATTGCTATCTGATATGGCATGGCATCTCACTATATCAATATCCAAAGTTAATGACACCGCTACACCCAGATGGACTTTGGTGCAAGTTTAAAAATAACATGTGAATTTTTAGATATATAAACAGTAACTCACCGTAAATCATTTTTTTACAGTAGGATATTGTCTTTAGAATTTTTTTTAAAAAATAAATTATAAATTTCCATGTGTTATTAGAAACTTGTAACAGGTTTAGATTGTTTCTATAGGTTGGTTCACAGGTATGTTTGTTTGCATTTCAATTTTAATTGAACGCAAAAGCGAATAGAAGCTACCATGACTAGTTTATGAACTTTGGAATTTAAATTAATGTTGAATAATTTAACTGATGATAATCATTCAAGTATACCAATTGTAATTCTAGCTGGTAAGAGCGCTCTTGATCTTTGGCTTAAAAAACAACCCAAAAGGGTCAAAAACTGGGTTTTAGCAAGTGGATTTGAGGCTAATAGTGGTACTACTTGCCTGATCGCAAATGTATCGGGTAATTTAGAAATGGTTCTTGGTGGGGCGGGAGACAAAAAGCCAGTAGATTTGTGGTGGTGGTCTGCCATATGCAACAACTTGCCCGAGGGAAATTATAGGCTTGATGGATGTCTTGACGTGGAGGAGGCATCGCAGGCAGCACTTGGGTGGGCACTTGCTGGATACAATTTTGCACTTTATTCATCAGGTAAAACAGAAAAGTCTGGTCCAATTCTTGTTTGGCCTAAAAATTGTGATCGTCAACACGTGAGCCGAACAGTTCAGTCAACATTTCTCGTTCGTGATTTGATAAATACGCCAGCTAATGACATGGGGCCCAGTCAACTAGAGGATAGTGCTCGATCCTTAGCAAAAAAATTTAACGCTAAGTGCCGTGTCATAGTTGGTGAAGAATTACTCGAAGCTAATTTTCCAGCAATCCATGCAGTTGGACGAGCTAGTGTAAACGCTCCACGTCTGATTGATATAAAGTGGGGTAAAGGCACAGACCCTAAAGTAACATTAGTTGGTAAGGGTGTTTGTTTTGATTCTGGTGGTCTTGACCTAAAGTCTGCCGCAGGTATGAAACTAATGAAAAAAGATATGGGTGGTGCTGCCAATGTGCTTGGACTTGCCACAATGATAATGGACGCTGTTCTGCCAATACAATTACGAGTGCTTGTTCCTGCTGTTGAAAATAGCGTGTCGGGTAACGCTATGAGGCCCTCAGATATATTGACAATGCGAAATGGTCAAACTGTTGAAATAGGGAATACTGATGCTGAAGGCCGTTTAATTCTCGCAGATGCTTTAAGTGCTGCTTGTGAGGAAGATCCTAAAATATTAATCGACATGGCTACACTTACCGGAGCGGCGCGCATAGCGCTAGGTACAGATTTGCCGGCCTTTTTTTGCAATGATGATTCCTTTGCGCAAGATGTAGAGGCTCATGCAAAGAAGCAAAATGATCCAATTTGGCGCCTCCCTTTATGGAAGCCATATGAAAAAATGATCGAGGGAAAAGTTGCAGATTTGAACAATGCTCCAGAGGGTGGTTATGGTGGAGCTATTACCGCAGCATTGTTTTTGGAAACATTCATCAAACCGAATATTAGTTGGGTCCACATTGATCTTATGGCTTGGAACACGTTGACTAGACCGGGTCGTCAAGAAGGTGGCGAGGCCATGTCAATGAGGGGATTATTTTCTTATTTAAACGAGTGTTTTAGCTAATCATATTATTTGTAATTAAAATAATATTTTTTGAATTTTATTTTTGAGATCACATTACAAATTGTTCAGTATCTTATCTCTTTCCAAAATATATTTTTCTTCCTTAATAAGCCCTTCGTCCATTGCTTTCTGCAGGTCATGAAGTTTTTGTATAGCTGATAAGGGATCTGGTGTCTGTGGTGTTGCAGAGTTTTCATTAGCCCCTAAAGAATTTTTCTTTAAGAGCTGTGTTATAAACTCTTTTATATTTTCTCGGACTGCTCCCTCATTTGCAAGCCGCATGCCTCCAACCGGTAGTCCACTTTTGCTGTATGGAGTATTGAAGGAAGTTGAGATTAATTCTTCGTACAAGGTAGTTTCTGTTCTCTTTTCCACTAGTCTGTATTTGATTGCTGAAGTGACTTTGTAATCTTTCCCAAAGAGTGATTGTTTAAAGGACTCAAGATGAACAATTAAATTAAATCTAGTAGACGATTGGCCAGTAGCCAGTAAACCAATCTTTTCAAGTGATGCACCGAGGGCCTTTTGGAAAAATTCTTCGTCTATTTTCGAGTTGAGCAACGGATTTGTATTTGTTTCTTTATTTCTATTAACTTTAACGATTGCTATTGCTCGCTCAAAATGTGGACTTGCAACAACATCTTTTATATCTTCAGGCTCAACAATTGTATTTTGCAATATGGCAGGGGAGGCACACGCCGACAGAATTAGCATGACGAAAGCCATAGCAAAGGTTCCTCGGAGTGGATTTTTCAGAGCATACATTCTACACTATCCATGGTCTTTATTTTTTGACATTAAAAATATTGTTATCTGGCTACTATCAAAGCGTCATTTATATTAAGCAACGATTATACTGTATTGCAAGCGCTGGGTTGCCTTGATGCGTTATTCAGTAATCTACGCAAGAGGTATTTGCCTCTTATGAGCTTTTTTTAAATTAATCAAAAAAATGGATCAGTAGTTTATTAGCATTATTCTAAACCCAATTTTCCATTAAGAGACCATTTGCATCTTTTTCTGGAATGGATGGAAGACGTGTCGCATTCCCCTTAAAGATGCGTATGGCTGTCCAACAGGCTGCCGCGGCATCTATAATATCATTTACGTCTACTTCTGAACGTGAATAATTATTAAAAACACTATGAATATTGTTGTGCCCCACCCTTGAAAGTAAATTAATACGCTCCTGTCTCCCTTTACCTACTCGCTTACTGTAAAGGAGGGGTGTTTCGCCACCCATTTTCCAGAAGCTCAGCTCTGGATGGACTTCTTTAATTATTTCCTGAAGGTTAGGACTCATTAGTCTATCTACTTCAATTATTTTTGGTAGAATTCCAAAGCACTGTTTTGATATACCAATTTTTTTACTGGAGCTTTGCCTATTTGCATTACTAGCATTTATGTAGCTGTCAGCGTATTTTAAAGCATCTCGAACAGGAGGTGAAAAAACGCTACTGCTCCTGGGATGCCCAAGTAGTTTTCTGGCTAAAATATCACAATTTCGACCACCTGGTTTTGCAGCTGTTAATAAGCCAATAGGAATATCTACGGCAATAACATCTAGTTTATATGATTGTAGAAAAAGATCAGATATTTCTTTTACAAACAGAAAATCCGATATTTTTTCCGTGTCAGCGTTTGCAATAACTACAAACCAACCACCTCTGCAACCGTCGACGCCAGCAACTCGTATCATTAAATCAAAATCTCATTATCTTAACGCTATCAGATGACATCAACACATTGCGAAAACGCAAAGTCCTAGCTTGAGGGAATTATAAAGTATATTTGTTGGAACTGTAGTTTATTTGATTTTTGGGCTATTAAATGGAGCTAGCTTTTTTTAAAGTTTGAATTTCTCTTTCAAATATAGATTGATCTGTTTAGACTCATATAACCAAATTACACCTAAAGAATCATCTTCAATTCGCAGGCAGGGAACCTTGTGCTTGCCACCCTCCTTGATTAGTTCTGCTTTGTGCGAGGTATTGTTTTTTGCATCTCTCAGCTCAATATTGATAGAATGCTTTCTTAGTTGGCGCCTCACTTTCACGCAAAATGGGCAGGCATTAAACTGGTATAAAGACATCTTCGCTGTCTCCACATCCAAAATTTCTTGTTCTTTTTTATCACGAACAATGGGTTTAGGGCTCGTGAAAAAATCTAGTGTGAGGATTATTTGTCCTAACAACCATCTTACTATTGTCATTTCGATTGCCTGTTAATTCATATTTTAGAACGCGCTTTTACTCGACACCAGAATTTACTTGAGTCGAGAAAGGTTTAAGATTTTCTCATAGAATATCTTAAGCGCCGTCTTTACTTTGTTGCAAGCGCAGTTATTTCCATTTAATACCCTTTAAAAACTTTTTATTTTCTTTGGCTGTATAGGCGATTAATTAAATGAGTAAAAAAATAAAGATTCTTGAAACAAAACTTAAACAATTTGTCGGAGAAGGTTTTAAGGTCAAGGATCTTAAGGTTGTCACAAATGAAGTAGAGTTAGACCTTTCAATTAAACCAAAAACATCCTCTAGTTATTCTGAAAAACATACTCACCCTAAAATGGGGGGGGGATTAGGTCGAGATAAAAAAGAAGTTTTATCATCAAATAAAAAAATTCTATTTTTTTCTAGTGATGAAGCTAGTGTTAAAAATATGAAACAAGTTAAACGTATAATTGATTGGATGATTAAAGCTCGTTACATCTCAATAGATATTGTTGAGCATCTGGATCTTGAGGTATCTGATAAAAATTGTGGCTGTTCAATAACTGGACAGACATTGACCGAGATTTTAAATAGCCTTGTTGTCTGCTTAAGGCAATCTTTTGAGTTGGTTGAAGACGCATACTTGTTAGAAACTGCAATTCATAATGTACTGGAAAGTGGTTTGCAAACTTCGGATATGATAGAGTCCGAAATGACACCAGTATCTTGCGAACAGTTCTGTACAGCAGTCATTACTGAACTTAAGTTGATGGAGCAAGGTTTTTGCTTAGAGTAAAAAGTTATATAATCTTTTTGCACTCCTCGACAGATAATACTTTGTAAATAAACAATGAAATATTTTACAGAGACCATTAAAATTTTCTGTGTGTCCACCTTTTGTTCAAAGATTGAGAAAATCTTATAACCGTATGTTCTCAACTTTAGGTTCACTTACGTATGATTATATATGTCTAATATTTAAAAAAATGATACAGTTCATAGAAAAAAAATAATTGATGCTTCTACAGAGAGAAACTATATAAATTTCATGTTTCTTTAAAATTAGTGGACATAAAGGCAAGGCAATGAATGAAGTAAAACCTATCAACAAAAATGCACCCCATAGTGGTTATCACAGAAACACTATTCCACCCCATGACCCTACACTAACAGAGGTTTTGCCTGGTACACCTACTGGTGAATATATGCGTAGGTTCTGGCATCCAATATGCATGGTAGAGGAGCTGACGGATGTTCCACGCTATCTGGTAATTTTGGGTGAGGAGCTGGTTGCTTTTAAGGATGGTAGCGGTGCTGTTGGTGTTCTGCACGCTCATTGTATACATCGTGGGGCATCACTAGAATATGGTATGATCCAAGAGCATGGTATCATGTGTTCATATCATGGTTTCAAATTTGATGTTGATGGAACCTGTTTAGAAGTACCCATGCCAACCGGTGAGGAAGAAGAAGGATGTCGCATGGCCGCAAATCTTTGCCAAGGTGCCTACAAAGCAATTGAGAAGAATGGGCTTGTTTTTGCTTACATGGGGCCCCCTGAAGAAGAACCTCCATTCCCAGAATGGGAGGGTGATTTTACGTGTCATCCTGATGACAAACTGGTACCTTATAGTAATGTGCAAACGTGCAACTGGTTGCAGGTTCAGGATAATGCTGCTGATCAATTTCATCACACTCCCTTACACACTACTGCTTTAGTCCCCGGTCATGAGCAAGGAACAACATTTGGTGAAGCCGGAGCTAATGCATATTTAGTGCGGCCAGATCTTCAGTTTTTCCCAGTTCATGGTGGTAAAAGTATGGCTTGGACTTCTTCCAGACGCGTAGATGATGATCACATGTTCATTCGCATCAATCATCAGATATTGCCAAATGTCAGTTTCCACTCATACTTGTTCGAGGATGGAAAAAAAGCAAAACACTTTAGCAGGGTTCACATGTACCGTTGGACGGTTCCCATCGATAATACAACTTGCAAAATGATTGGCTGGAGAGCAATTGGCCCTCATATTGACCCGCGTGATGTTGGGAATGAAGAACTGATTGGTTACGAAAAGATAGACTTTCTTGAAGGCCAGTGCGGAATGCGTAGACCCGAGCGTGCCAAATATGGACCAGGTGAATTACCGCCTGTCCCTGATCACCATCGTTATCGTAGTGCTTATCATGACGCTCAGCATGCGCCAGGTGATTATGAAATCACGGCATCGCAACGCTCAATAGCCGTTCATGCTCTGGAAAGTCCTATGAAATTTGATGGTGGCGTATATCTTTCACGCAAACAATTGAGAGATGCTCTTAGCGGAGATAATGAAGAAGCCTCACCTGAAGCATGGAAGAAGTGGCTTGAGGAAACTGAAGGGAAGCCTAATACGTACTGCTCAGGCAATGTTTTAGCTATTCCCAAAGCAGCAAATCCAGAAGAAGAAGTTGAAAGAAGGCGTGATGTGGCAAAAAGATGTATCGCAGCTATTACAGAATCTGATAATTTGCCCAAAGAAGAACGTGATGCCTTTGTGAAACAAAGAATGGTTGAGATTGAACAGCACTATGCCAATCAATAGGAATATCGACTTACGAATTTGAGTTTTGATAATTAAGGCTGTTTTCTCCAAATTGGAATGAATACTAAAAGAAATGGCTAGATACACTATACTTAATTGGCAAGATCTACCTTCTTTAGTTGAAGCTAGTGATGACTCGGGTACTCACAAAATTCAGCTCAGTCAGCGTTTCCAAGCTTTAATTGATCATGTTGCGATGGAATCAGGATTAATGGGAAGCGATGCTTACCTTGAAGCTTGGAACAAAACAGAAGAGCAGGAACGTGAGGGTACGGCTGAAAATGTTGCCAAGGCTGTTGTTGATGAAGTAGAAGCTCAGTTCGACGATATTATGGCAGCCCATACTAGTAAAGACTGATTATGCCACAATGGTATAAATCAATTTAATTTTTTTGCTGAGTAATGTATGAGTGTCTGATTTATTCAAAACGCTTAGTGACAAGCTTAAACAAGCTACAAATGAGTATGATTTAGATTGTTTTGTTTCGCTCGGTTTGCGCTTTTATGGGGCTATTTGCCGTACTTCAAAAATATCTACCTGCAAGAGACACTTCTTCAAATTTTCAATCACCATCTGCGACTTTGGTTCTATATTTCGAGTAAAACAGGAATTTGGCATCAAGTCGTTCGTTTACATAACTCTATGACAATTGGTGTAGTTGAAACAATCCAAGGTGGTTTTTCTGATAAAGCGGAAGAAATGATGATACCTCATATTACCCTTCACCATAAAGAAGCTAGAGCTTTGCTGTAGAGCCTGAGACTTAAATAAAGATGTGGCGTATTTGTTGACTTTCTTTTGCGAAGCGCATGATAATCTAAGTTATTATGACATTTTTCAACAAACTTATTTTCTCCTTCTATTACATAGAAAGATGCTATCGTAAAGGTTAGGGCATTGCCGAATTGGAATTCTTAATTTGGCTAGGTACAAGTACTTCTTTTTTTGGTTGGATGAGCTCTAGTTTATTTTTGCATCGTATTTAGTGTGAGAAATGAATGAGGTATTAAATGTTATATATCTTGGCTCTTTTAATCGTAACCATTTTTGGGTGGTTTGGTTTTGTCATGGTAGTCGATTTATTTGAGGCAGTTTGGTTAGGCGAATTTGAAAATGCTATTTGGCCTGCAATCGGTTTCTTTGTAGTGGTTGGTTGCTTTGTTTTAGGCATGAGAAGTTAACTTGTGTTCCTAAAAAGCAGTGAGAAAAGATATTAAGATTTGAAATTGCGGCCGTCTTAATACCCAGATACAGTTTAGGGAAGTTTAGCAGCTTGAGCAGCGGCTTCGTTTGCAAGTGTTGTTTCGCCCATTACTCTGTAGGCCCTTTCCAGACGTAACCAGCCAATCTTATCGTTCGGATTTTTCTTCATCTTTGTTGCTAATCGTTCAACCATTGACCGAATCATTTCATTACGATCAGCTTTTGTCATCCCCATTGCTTCTTTTACATCAGCAGTAGTTGGTCCAGGGGTAAGGGTTTTATGTGGAAGATCCTTTTGAATTCTTACGGCTATTTCTTGAGCCTCGGCTGTTGGCTTTATCTTAGTCGCATCAACCCCCAGTTCTTTGGCCGCAGAATTAATTTTTTCCCTCACAGTAGATACCCATGGTGCATCTTTATGCGAAATTGAAAGTAAATCTACCCACTCTTGCAGTGCTGAACGCACATTACCATGCTGAGCCTTAAACATGCCTAGATAATATCTTGCCTTAGCATTTGCATTATCAACTTTAAGAGCTTTTATAAATAAAGTGTAGGCCTCATCGGTGACTACAGAATTTGCCGCAAGAGACAAAGCTTCAGCGTAGTCAACAGCAAGTTCTGGATTTCCATCGCTTAACTGGTAGGCCTCGGCGAAGGCTGAAACAGCGTCAGCGTAACGGCTGTTACTTATATAGGATCTTGCCAATAGTGTCCAACCTCGCAAATCATCTGGGTTGCGTTTAAGATGAGCTACCATTTTAGTTATCGCTTGAGTTAGGTTCTTTTGATGTTGTGTTTGAGAGGCAATTCTTTTAGCTTCGCGATCTGCAAATGGCTGATCTGGCTCTGCTGGTTTTCCCAAGCTCAAATATAGAAGCATTGCGGCTAGAGGTGCGCTTACAGATACAATTATAGGAATAAAATTACCGTAATCAGAAGTTTTGAGTGTACCTAACTTTTTATCATTGTCTGAAGAAATGAGCATTCGACGTTTGATTTCTATGCGGGCGGCTTCCCCTTGATCTTGACTTAAAAGGCCACGCTCTAAGTCAGCTTCAATTTCTAATAATTGATCTTTATAAATTTTGATATCAAAGTCTTCTCTTTTTGTACTAATGTCGTTTTTGAAAAGTAAAATCGGCCAAAGTAGAATTCCTAAGATCAGAATGACAAGTGAAGCTACGACGATCCATAATTGTATTTCTGCAGCACTCATTTCTTTTTATTCATCCTTCAGCATTGTCTCAACGCGCCGGTGCTCAGATTCAGTTAGCGCTCTGGGTGTGCCAACGACAGTTCTTTTACTACGCTTGAAGAAAATAAATATGATCAGCAACCCAAGGGCTACAATAATTAATGGACCAAACCATAGCACATAAGTTGCTCTTTTTAGGGGTGGATTTAATAAAATATAATCCCCATAACGCGAAACTAAGTAGTCGGTTACTTGAGCATCACTATCCCCTGCAATAATCCTTTTGCGAACTAATAAACGCATATCTCGAGCAAGACCTGCGTTAGAGTCGTCAATTGATTGGTTTTGGCAAACTACACATCTAAGGCCCTTTGAGATTTCTCTTGCTCTTGCTTCTAATGCTTGGTTTCGCATTACCTCATTTGGTTCAACACTTAAGGATGGTGATGAGCAAAAAATTGTTAGCACAAGAGCTACAAAAGAGAAAAAAGGCTCTGTTTTTTTGTATGTTCTGGCAATTCCTGGGGTGTATATGGGTATTCGTTTGCAGTTAAAGGAAATATGATTACAACTCATTGCTTTCGTAATTCCTGTATTATAGGCCACAATCTATTTTTCCAGTTGTTTGAGTTTATTGGGCCAATGTGCTTATATCGAATGAATCCTTTTTTATCAACAACGAAGGTTTCAGGGGCACCAGTTACCCCAAGGGCAATAGCAGCCTCACTTTCAGGGTCATTGCCAACTAGGGTGTAGGGGTTTCCTCTTTGAGCTAACCACTGTGGACCGTCGTTGGCATTTCTTTCACGCCAATCAATGCCATAAATTGGCACCAGTTTTTCGTTGTTAATTTCCATCAAAAAAGAGTGCTCTGAAATGCAGGCGGAACACCATGACCCAAATATGTTAATGATAGAAACTTGCCCTTCAAGATCTTTTTGAGAGAAGCCCCGCATAGAGCCTTTGATAGGCTTTAAGTTAAAGTATGGCGCTTTGTGATTTATCAACATTGATGGAATGTCACGTGGGTTTAATGTTAGGCCAACTGCAAAATACCCAACAATTATGAGGAATATGCATAGTGGGAGCAGGTACACAAACTTCTTCATTTGTTGTTATTCCTTATGTTTCTGCTAGGGTGGTATTTTTAATTTTAGCTTTGTATGGAGCACCAATGCGATAGCGCCTATCAGAAATACTTACTGCTGCGCCAAAAGCCATAATCAGAGCTCCACCCCACATCCATGCAATTAATGGGTTGAAGTAAAGCCTAGTAACAAACTGCCCATCTTTTCCGTCAGGCTCTCCTATAACGGCATAAAGATCACCTGAAAAGAGGGAGTGAATAGCAGCTTCTGTGGTGGGCATTTGGCGTACATGATAATTGCGTTTCTGAGGCCTCAAAGTAGTTACGAGTTGGTCATTTTTGAACACCTCAAATTTACCTTCAATAATTGAGTAATTAGGGCCCTCTCCCTGACGTGCCCCCAAAAACTTGTATTCATAGCCTGCAACATTAACGACATCACCGGGTTTCATAACTTGAATGCTCTCAACCTTCCAACCTCCAACTCCGGCCATGCCGGCAATAACTATAGACATGCCTAAATGAGCAAAGGTCATACCCCAAGAGGCGCGGGTCTGCCTGAGTAAACGTTCGAAAGATTCTACGAGTGACCCTCTAAAAAGTTTAATTCTCTCAAAAAGTTCAGTTAGGGTTGCAATAAATAACCATACTGCTATGCCCAAGCCTATGATTGCCCAGAAAGGTTTATGGTTAACGAAGGATAAAATCGTAGCACACATAATTCCAGTACCGATAAAAGCTACTTTCAAGCGCAATGCAGCTTGAATTAAGTCGGATCGTTTCCAAGACAAGATTGGTCCAAATCCCATTGCTATAAACATGGGGACCATTAAGGGGATGAAGACGGAGTTAAAAAAAGGTGGACCAACGGAGACCTTTCCGCCGCCAACTGCGTCCAAAAATAAAGGGTAAAGGGTGCCAAGAAGAACTACAGCACAACCGGTTGATAGTATTAAATTGTTTAAGAGCAATCCTCCTTCTCGAGATATTGGTTTGAAAATGCCAACGCTCTGAAGGGATGGACTGCGTACAGCAAACAAAGTTAACGAACCACCAACAACTATGACAAGTAATAATAAAATGAAGACTCCTCGGTCTGGATCTGTGGCAAATGCATGAACAGAAGTAAGTACTCCAGATCTAACGAGAAAGGTACCTAGTAAACTTAATGAAAACGCTAATATAGCTAAAAAAATAGTCCAAGTTTTCATAGTGTCACGTTTTTCAACAACGATGGCAGAGTGGAGTAGTGCAGTTCCTATTAACCAAGGTAAGAGGGATGCATTTTCAACTGGATCCCAAAACCACCAGCCTCCCCAGCCAAGTTCGTAATATGCCCACCACGAACCCAGACCGATACCGACAGTTAAAAAAGACCAAGCAGCTAAAGTCCAAGGCCTAACCCAGCGTGCCCATGCAGCATCGACTTTGCCTTCAATTAAAGCTGCAATGGCAAATGAAAAGGCCATAGAGAAACCGACATAACCAAGATATAGAAATGGAGGATGAAATGCGAGCCCGGGATCTTGAAGCAATGGATTTAGGCCACGGCCATTTAGTGCCGGCGGAAAAACTCTTTCAAACGGATTTGATGTTAACAACATAAAAAGATAGAAACCGACAGAAATCATCGCCTGTACACTCAAAACTCGAGCCCGCAAGGTAGGCGGAAGATTATTTCCAAATAGGGCAACTGCTGATCCAAAGGCAGCTAAAATGAATACCCATAATAAAAGAGAGCCTTCGTGATTTCCCCATACACCAGCAACTTTATAGAGCATTGGCTTCATTGTATGAGAATTTTGCACCACGTTTAGGACGCTAAAGTCAGAGACTACATGAGAATAGGTTAGAGATCCAAAAGCAAATGTAATTAATAGCATTTGTGCTATAGCGGTAGACTTGTCCAGAGACATCCAAAGTAAATTTCTATGGTGTGCGCCAATCAAAGGCAAACTAGCCTGAACGACTGCGATAAATAGTGCCAAAGTTAGTGCAAAATGGCCAGCCTCTGTAATCATTTTGTCCCACCATCAGGTGCGTAAATTTTCTTTTTTAAATCAACGTTCATTTCATTCCACATTCCAGATTTTTTTAGAGCATCGGCCACCTCAGGAGGCATGTAATTTTCATCATGTTTGGCGAGTACTTCATCAGCATTGAAAACGCCAGCGACATAGACACCCTCAGTTACTACACCCTGACCTTCACGAAAAAGGTCGGGTAAGATGCCACGATAAGTGACGCTCACAGAGTTAGTCATATCTGTGACACGAAAATTAACCACTGCGTCACCCTGTTTTTTGACACTTCCCTCTTCTACAAGACCACCGAGTCGCATACGCTTGTTTGGTGAAATAGGTTTTGTAAGAATATCCGTTGGGCTTTGAAAAAATACAATGTTTTCCTCAAAGGCGCTGAGGGTCAGCGCTGTAGCAGTACAAATCAATAATAATGATAAACCCACGAATGTCAGTCTTTTGTGCTTTCTTTTCACTCCAAGCCTTTCTTATCACGGTTTTCTAGAGAGTCCTTTGTCTTCAAATTAGCTTTTAACAAACGCTGACTTATTATCAGTAAAACAATCAGCACTAAGGCGGTTACTATGTAGCTAGGCCAAACATAGGTGCCGTAACCCTGCATATCAATAAACTCAACAATATTATTCATTTTCTTGTAACTACAATAATTATTTACGGTACTGCTTTTGACTTAAGATGCGTATTTTGTTAGCGATTATTTCGGAACGTATTCGAATAAGCACTACCCAAATATAGTATGTCATATATGCTGTCGCCATTAGCATTAATGGCCATAACATTGAGGCATCAATTGAAGGCCCCCCCATTTTTATCACACTTGCGGGCTGATGAAGGGTATTCCACCAGTCAACAGAAAATTTAATTATGGGTACATTGACGAAACCAATAAGAATAAGAATTGATGAAGACCTTATACCCCGAGTTGGATCCTCAAAGGCATTAATAAGGGCGATATAACCTAAATAAAGAAATAACAAAATTAGCATTGATGTTAGTCTTGCATCCCATACCCACCACGTTCCCCACATGGGTTTTCCCCATAAAGCACCTGTAAATAGAGCGAGAAAAGTGAAGCACGCACCTACTGGTGCTGTAGCCTTGGCTGCTATATCCGCCAACGGGTGTTTCCATATTAAACCAATACCTGCTGCAAGCGCCATGGAGGTATAACAGAACATAGCCATCCAAGCTGCAGGTACATGAACGTACATTATTCTGACACTCTCGCTCTGCTGGTAATCAGCAGGGGAGTTGAACAGCCCTTGATAGAGACCAATTCCTGCAAGTAGGATTGTAAGACGAGCTAACCAAGGTTGAGTAATATCGGCAAAACGAAGAAAATTATTTGGATTTGCAAAACGATGTAGCATTTTTGTCTCTGTAGTGTGTTCCTATTTTTTCTATTTAATTATAGTGTCTGTAACATAGTTCATTCGATAGCTTGTTTAATACCAGCAGCACCAGCCCAAGGGCAGAGTGGAAGGGCTAACATTAAAAAGGCACCAAGTATCATTAGTTGCGCCTTTGCCTCAAAACCATTGATAATCGCATTAACGGCACTAACACCAAAGATAAGTATTGGAATATATAAAGGTAGGATTATCAATGCCAGCAAAACACCGCTTCGCCTTGATCCTAGAACCAGAGCTGCCCCTACAGTACCAATTAGGCTCAAGGATGGTGTGCCCACAACGAGAGCAAATATCAAAATAGGAAAGCTTTCTTTATCCATGTTTAGTAATACGGCCAACATCGGGGCGGCGATTATTAGAGGCAATCCTGTAGTGAGCCAGTGGGCAGTAGCCTTGGCTAGTACAATAATCTCTAAGCTTATAGATGAAAGGTAGAGCATTTCAAGTGATCCATCCTCAAAATCAGCTTGAAATATTCTTTCTAATGAAAGTGTTGAGGCTAACAAAGCGGCTACCCAAATAACGCCAGAAGAAATACGTGCTAGAATGTTTGGCTCAGGTCCAACACCAAACGGAAACATGAAAACAACCAGTACGAAAAACATTACCGCCATCATGTTATCAATACTTAGGTGCCAAGCGAGATGCAGGTCGCGTTTTAGTATGGACATGAAACCACTCATAGAGTTAGCTCTGACATTACAAGATTTTTAGCAAAACCCCCTAAGTCTATGACCTGATGATTAGGCAATTGTATATCTGAGTGGGTAGAAATTACAACTATACCCCCACTTGTGCAGTGATCATCAATGACAGACTCAAGGCTCGTGATTGTTTCTTTATCTAACGTAGAAGTCGGTTCGTCGAGTAACCATAATGGTGCCGGAGAGGCTAGGACACGTGCAAGGCTGACCCGTTGTTTTTGTCCTGTTGACAGGAAACGCCCAGGTATGTGTTCCAAATGACCAAGACCAAAGGTATTAAGAGCTACTGAACAGGCTTCTCTATTTTTAGAAGTGCCACTCATTAAAGAGGACCAGAACAATACATTATCTAAAACACTTAAAGTTGGTTTTACTGCATAATGGTGTCCTACATAATGCAAGCGACCACCGTGGATCTCAGGCTCTTCATGTATCTCTGTTTGGCCCCACTTTAAGTTACCTGATGATGGCCTAAGTAATCCTGCCATCAAGCGTAGCAAAGTTGATTTGCCACTGCCGTTAGGACCAACAAGAATTAATGCATCACCAGCCGTGAGGTTAAAATTAAGACCTGTAAAGATAGTCCGTCCACCACGCACACAGGTTAAATTTTCGCCACAAAATGTATTCATGATAGTAATATATAACAGGATTTACCGCATAAATCTGCTACCAATGTATAATAAATTTAACTCTATGAGAAACACAGCTATCCTCAAATACAACTTTATTTGGATATTATAAAACGAACTGATGTTGGTTTCTTCGTTGTTTTTCTCAACAGCTGGATTTAGATCGTATTCTGAGAGTATAATGCAAAAATCTATATTTAAACGTTGCTAAATATTACTGGACTATTCAGATGACTTACTTTGGAAAAGACACCCTTAAAACACTCCGCACATTTGAAGCTGCAGGTAAGTCATACAAATACTATAGTCTTAATGCTGCCGAAGATGCAGGTTTGGGTAATGTTTCAAAACTACCTTTCTCGCTCAAAATCTTGCTTGAAAACCTTTTACGATGGGAAGATGAGAACACAGTAACTGTTGATGACATAAAAGAAATTGCTGGTTGGGTAAACAACCGTAACTCAGATCGGGAAATCTCTTATCGACCAGCACGTGTTTTGATGCAGGACTTTACAGGTGTACCTGCATTAGTTGATCTGGCTGCTATGCGCGATGCAATGGTATCAATGGGTGGTGATCCACAAAAAATTAATCCGCTATCACCTGTTGATTTAGTTATTGATCATTCTGTAATGATTGATTTTGCAGGAACGGATGATGCTGAGCAGAAAAACGAAGCTAAGGAGTTTGAACGTAATCGGGAACGCTATGAGTTTCTGCGGTGGGGTCAAGCTGCCTTTGATAACTTTCGTGTAGTTCCGCCCGGAACAGGTATCTGTCACCAAGTCAATCTAGAGCATCTCGCCAGGGTTATTTGGACAAGTGGTGAAGATGGTAATTTGGCTTATCCAGACACACTAGTTGGAACAGACAGTCACACAACCATGGTTAATGGACTGGCTGTTCTAGGTTGGGGGGTAGGAGGTATAGAAGCTGAGGCAGCAATGCTGGGACAGCCTGTATCTATGCTTATTCCCGAGGTAGCGGGTTTTAAATTAACCGGTAAAATGGCTGAGGGTGTAACTGCAACAGACTTAGTATTACGCATTGTTGAAATGTTACGTGCTAAGGGTGTGGTTGGTAACTTCGTTGAGTTTTATGGTCAAGGTCTAGATAACCTGTCCTTACCAGACCGTGCAACGATTGCTAATATGGCACCCGAATATGGTGCTACTTGTGGTTTTTTCCCTATTGACCAGGAAACCTTGAATTACTTAGAACTGACTTCCAGAGAACCAGATCAAATTGCATTAGTGAGAGAATATGCAATTGTGCAGGGTATGTGGCGTGATGGGGTAACTCCAGATCCAATATTTTCTACGAAACTTGAATTAGATATTGGTTCCATAGAGCCTTGTATTTCTGGTCCCAAACGGCCTCAGGATCGTATCGCACTGAGTATTTCTGCGAGTACTTTTGATGATGATCTGCAAAAAATAGGTGGTATTAGTGTCCCTCGTAGTTTTCCAGTCTTCGGTGAGGATTATGACATCAAGGATGGTGACGTAGTTATAGCAGCCATTACTAGTTGTACAAATACATCAAATCCATCTGTACTGGTCGCTGCAGGACTATTGGCCAGAAACGCTGTTGAAAAGGGCCTTAAGACAAAACCATGGGTTAAGACATCGCTTGCTCCAGGGTCAAGGGTAGTTGCTGACTATCTTGATGCTGCAGGCCTTCAAAAGTATCTGAATATGCTTGGATTTAACATTGCTGGTTTTGGCTGTACAACTTGTATAGGTAATTCTGGGCCATTAGCTGAACCTCTTTCCCAAGTGATTGAAGAAAATAACCTTGTGGCAACCTCTGTGCTGTCAGGAAATCGTAATTTTGAAGGAAGAATAAGCCCACTTGTCAAAGCAAACTATTTGGCTTCACCACCACTAGTTGTTGCATATGCTATAGCAGGTACTATGACACATGATCTTATTAAAGATCCCCTAGGAGAAGATGAAACTGGCAAATCAGTCTACCTAAGAGATATATGGCCATCAAATAGTGAAATTTCTAGAACGATTGCATCTGCGCTTAATCCTAAAATGTTTAAATCACGTTATGCTAATGTGTCAAAAGGCCCAAAAGCCTGGCAAAATATTAGTGTTGTTGAAAGTGAAACATATCAATGGCAACCAAGCTCAACGTACATTCAGCGCCCTTCTTTTTTTGAAGGCCTTAGTAACGCACCCGCAAAGATAAATGACATAATTAATGCAAGACCTTTGGCAATTCTGGGTGACTCAGTAACCACCGATCATATTTCTCCTGCTGGGGGAATTAATCCCGATGGTCCGGCAGGCATTTACCTTAGTGATCATCAAGTTGGACTAAATGATTTTAATTCCTTTGGTTCACGTCGTGGCAACCATGAGGTAATGATGCGTGGAACCTTTGCCAATATTCGAATTCGTAATAAAATGGTGCCAGGAACTGAAGGTGGTTTTACTTGTCATGTACCTTCGAGTGAAATAATGAATATTTTTGATGCGGCTGTTAAGTATCGCGAAGAAGGAACGCCACTAATTGTCCTGGGTGGTAAGGAATACGGCACTGGATCAAGTAGGGACTGGGCTGCTAAGGGAACTAATCTACTTGGTATCAAGGCTGTTATTGTTGAGAGCTTTGAACGTATTCATCGTTCTAACCTTGTTGGTATGGGGGTACTTCCACTGCAGTTTAAAAATGGTTTGAATAGTAAAAAATTAAAACTAGATGGTAGTGAGACTTTCGACTTGTTGGGTATTAAAGCTGGTATTCTTCCGGGAATGGATGTTGAATTTAACATACATCGTACAAATGGTGAGAGTGAGACGGTGCCTCTGAAATGCCGTATTGATACTTTGGACGAGGTCGAATATTTTAAAGCTGGTGGTATTTTACAGTATGTTCTGAGGAACATGAGAGCCTAGAGATAACTTAATATCCATCTAAAGGATTTTACACGCATGGCGTATGGCCACTATTTCTTTCTTGGCTCATATAGTTATGAGCGTCTTTTCCAAACACAAGCAGCCATGGTTATTTATTACAATTTAAAGGTGATGTGCCATCATCAATGCAGCGTTATTCTTTATTTAAGCGCTACGACAACCTAGTAGTTTTGACCAAATAAAAAAACAAGATGGAATTAGCCTATACCCCGTTCCATCAATGCGCTCATACGACGTGCAAATTCAGATGGGTCAGGTAAAGTTTCACCTTCAACCAAGCGGGCTTGGTCAAGAAGTAAGAAAGCAGCATCATTCATTTCAACATTGTTTGTTTTTTGACTATTATTGATTTTTGCCATTTTGGCTATCAAGGGATGCTCTGCATTGATTTCAAGAATGCGTGGTGTTGTTTCGGTCAACTGATTGTGTTGTTTGAGCATGCGCTCAAGATGAATATCCATATCTTCGCCACTAGATACAAGACAAACGGGGCTGTCTGTTAGTCGATCTGATATTGTAACGTCTTTAACTGCATCACCCAAAGTAATTTTCAGAGTTGCAATAAGCTGGTCCATGCCCGGGGCAAGCTTGGTATTTGTCTTCTTCTTGCTTCCCTTTTTTTTCTTGCCATCATCATCTTTTATATTCTCAAGATCTGTACTACTACGGGTTACAGACTTAAATTGTCTTCCTTCAAAATTATCAACAGCAGGTAGCCAAAACTCATCAACTGGGTCGCACATCAACAAAACTTCAATTCCCCGCGAACGGAACCCCTCGAGTTGTGGACTTTGTTTAACCATATCTAGATTTTCACCAGTAATGTAATAGATTGCATCTTGTCCTGTTTTCATATCGGAGATGATATCGGTTAATGAGCGTAGTTGATCTGATTTTGTAGTATGAAAACGAGAAACCTCAAGAATTTTACTCCTGTTAGTTGGATCTTCATACAAACCCTCTTTGAGAACAGCACCGAAATTGCTCCAAAATTTTGCGTACTCCTCTGGTGTCTTATCTACTTTCTTTTTGAGTTCGTTCAAGACTCTTTTGATTAAACCAGTTTTGATTTTAGCCAAACGGGGGTCGTGCTGAAACATTTCGCGACTGATGTTTAGAGGCAAATCTTGAGAATCAACAATACCTCGAAGAAAACGCAAGTAGGGGGGCAATAAGCCCTCGCAATCGTCTGTTATAAATACCCTATTAACATAGAGTTTTACTTGCGTCTTGCGCTCAGGCGTGAACAGATCGAAAGGTGGAGTAGAGGGAATAAAAAGAAGATTGGTGTAGCTCAAAACACCTTCAACATGATTGTGTAGTGTCAACCACGGCTCATCAAATGCATGACTAACATGGTGATAAAATTCTTTGTATTTTTCGTTGTTGATATCTTTTTTTTGGAGGGTCCATAGAGCCGATGCTGAATTGAGTGTTTCCTCGCGCTCTCCATCTTTAAAAATTATGGGTATACCAATATGATCAGAATGTGACTTGATGACATGGCTTATACGTGCCTCATCCAAGTATTCTTTATCTTCTTTATTTAGGTGCAAAGTAACTGTTGTACCGCAACCATCGCGGATAGATTCCTCAATGGTGAATTCACCACGTCCGTCTGAGCTCCAAAGCCAAGCTTTATTTTCTCCGGCCTTTCGGGTTAAGACATCAACTTTACCAGCTACCATGAAAGAGGAATAAAAGCCTACACCAAATTGTCCAATAAGTGAGACACCATCTTTATCATTATCCTCGGCCTGAGCAAGAAAGGCTTCTGTTCCAGACTTAGCAATAGTTCCAAGTGTATCTGCCAATTCCTCACGCGCCATGCCAATGCCGTTATCTGCTATCGATAAAGTCTTGCTTTTCTTGTTGACGCTGAGAATGATTTTAAAATCACCGTCTTCATTTCTGGGTGAGTCGCTGGTTAGGGAAGCGTAACGGAGCTTGTCGCAAGCATCTGATGCGTTTGAAGCTAATTCACGCAAAAAAATCTCTTTTTGGCTATATAAGGAACGTGCCACAATATCAAGAAGTTTGCTTACCTCTGCTTGAAACGTAAATTTTTCTTTAGCCATAACCATTGAAATCCTTAAATACTTCTAATAATAAACTACGAAATATGCGTAATTGTCTTATTTTTCGCAAGCCTCTTTCGTCGTTGATAGACATATATAATGTTGCATATAAAAAATAGAAAGCGAATATTGAGTTTTATTTTTAGCTTTCAAGAAAAAAAATAATTGTTGAGATGATCCAATAAAAATTGAATTTTAGTTCAAGCCCTTCATTTGATTTTGTTTTCAAAATGTTTATTTTGACATGTAAAAAAAAATCTAGCTATGCTTCAAACATGTGAGAAATCTGTACACCTAAGGCAATTATGAATCATTCAAAATCTCGTATTTTCGCTGTCCTTGGACCAACTAATACGGGTAAAACCCACTTTGCTATGGATCGTCTTCTTGCGCATTCTTCGGGAATCATTGGGTTCCCACTAAGGTTACTAGCACGCGAGAATTATGAACGAGCAGTCAAAACTAGGGGATCAGGGGCAGTTGCGCTTATAACGGGTGAAGAAAAAATAATTCCATCTGGTGCTAAATATTTTCTTTGTACTGTAGAATCAATGCCATTAGACAAATCAGTAAGCTTTTTGGCTGTTGATGAAATTCAAATGTGTGCAGATGCTGAAAGAGGTCACATATTTACTTCGCGTTTGCTTTATGCTCGGGGTGAACAGGAGACAATGTTCCTTGGTGCAGAGACAATTAAGCCACTTATAAAAATCCTTGTTCCTGAAGCAGAGTTTGATAAAAGACCGAGATTTTCTACATTAAGCTACAAAGGATCACGAAAAATTAATCGTCTGCCACCAAAGAGTGCTCTTGTTGCATTCAGTGCATCAGACGTCTATGCAATAGCCGAGCAGGTGCGTCGGCAAAGGGGTGGGGCTGCAGTTGTGATGGGTGCTTTGAGCCCGCGAACTCGCAATGCTCAAGTTTCAATGTACCAAGCTGGTGAGGTTGATCACATAGTTGCTACTGATGCTATTGGTATGGGACTCAACATGGACGTAAATCATGTTGCCTTTGCTTCCATCCGAAAGTTTGATGGCAAGCGTTCTCGTGCCCTAAGTGAACCTGAGCTCGCACAGATTGCTGGAAGAGCCGGGCGCCATTTGAATGATGGCACCTTTGGTGTAACAGCCAATGTACGTGCATTATCATCAGAAAAGGTTGAGCGAATTGAACAACACCGCTTTATGCCTATCAAGCAAATCTACTGGCGCAATCCAAAGCCTGATTTGACTTCCATAGAGGCTCTTAGATCATCTCTGCGCTTGCCACCCCAATTACCAGGTCTAGTTCGAGCAGGGGATGCAGATGATGAAGTTGCTCTTAGTTTGCTTGCTGCAAAAAAAGAAATCTTAGATCGGGTTGGTAGTCCTGAAGCCGTTTCATTGTTGTGGGAGGTTTGCCAAATACCAGATTTCCGTAAAGTTATGAGTGATGCTCATACTAACCTGCTCGGCCGTATCTTTGTACATTTGGCGGACACAAATAGTCAAGGTAAATTGCCAACAGATTGGATTGCAAAACACCTACAACGTCTTGATCGAGTTGATGGTAACATTGACAATTTAACCAGTCGGTTAGCGAATATCCGCACCTGGACATATGTTGCTCATCGTGGGGACTGGCTTGACGATACTCAGTACTGGCAGAAACAAACTCGCAGTGTGGAAGATAAGTTATCGGATGCACTCCATGAATGTTTAACACGACGTTTTGTTGATCAGCGCACATCTGTTCTAGTCAAACGTTTACGTAGTCCCATTAAAATGTTATCCGCTATAAAAAGTGATGGTAGTGTAATAGTCGAAGGACACGTTATTGGTTGGTTAAATGGGTTTTGTTTTGTTGCAGATAAAACTTCTGATTCTGGGATGGCAGAGAGGTCTATTAAGAAAGCGGCAAGGTGTGCATTAAGTTCAGAAATAAATAAACGCATCCGTGCGCTTGAACTTTCATCAGATAAGCAAATTACTCTGAGTGCAAAGGGCTCAGTTCTTTTTGACGATGTTCGAATTGCTTGTCTGTGCAGAGGTTCACATACTTTGGCACCCGGTATTAAACCTTTGCGTTCAGATGTGCTTAGCGCCGATGACTACCATCGTATTTCAAGGCGATTAAAAGCATGGAGCCAACGCTACATTGGATCATGCCTGAGTTCTTTGTTCTCAGCTCAGCAAGCAAAACTTAAGGGAGCAGCCCGAGGCCTAGTTTTTCAGCTGGCGGAGAACTTTGGCTCATTGCCAAGAAAAAGTGTTATGCAACAGATAAGTGCACTTTCAAAAGAAGATCGTAAAAAGTTAAGGAGTTTAGGTGTCATAATTGGGTTTTCTAGGATTTATTTTCCAACATTACTTAAGCCTGCTCCTGCTCAAATGCTAGGTTTGTTATGGGTGTTATGGAATAACAAACCCTCTTTTCCAGAAACACCCAATCCAAGCCGTGTTTCTCTTCCAAGTGATGAATTCCCACTTGGATATCTTAGCGCAATTGGGTTTCAAAAGGCTGGACATTTGGCTTTACGGCTTGATATTTTTGAGCGCATTTCCGCCCATGTTTGGAGGTTAGGACGCAAAGGCTCATTTATTGTTGATACTAAATTGCTATCTTTGGCAGGCTGTGGGAGTGATGATATAGAATTAGTTTTAAAGGAAATAGGGTTTTATAAGTACAAAGAGACTAAATCTGGTGTGGAATATGCCATTTTGCGCAAACAAGACAAGTTTTCTGCAAAGAGGGGTCTCAAAAAAACTAAGTCTTGTAATGATGTCAAAGCTAACCCTGACTCTCCTTTTGCGGTCTTGAGAGAATTAAACCTACAAAGATGAGTAAAGAATCCCTACGCATTGATAAGTGGCTGTGGTATGCTCGTTTTTTCAAAAGTCGTACTCTCGCTTCAAAGTTGTGTACATCTGGAAAATTGCGGATCAACAACCGTTTGATTAGCAAAGGGCACGCCACACTTAAAATAGGAGACGTGCTAACTTTTCCAAAAGAAGAAGATATTAGAATAATTAAAGTGGTCTCAATTACTTCACGGCGTGGTCCTGCTCGCGAGGCAATAAAATTGTATGAAGACTTGGAGCCTCCTAAAATAGTTAAATTTAAAACAGTAAAAGCACCATGTGATTTCGCTGTTCGGCAGGCTGGCGCGGGACGACCAACTAAAGCGGAAAGACGAGCTATTGAAAAACTTCGTAAGTATGATTAATTATTATAGAAATTAGGCAAAGCTGATCAAATACATACGTTCAATTTGAGTAGTTTCACTAAACAAAATTAATAAGTTATCGTCTCCATATTTAAACTGCTCTAGTGAGTATATTATTCGAGAAAAGATTATTTATTGTTGGTGTTGCAAACTTTTAAATACTAAAAAGATAATTCCAGCTAGCCTGCAACAAGTGTTAAAATATTAATGATGATTGAAAAATTAAAAAAACTTCTTGCTTCTCGAAAAAATGTAGATGATACAGCTGATGATGAGGATTTGAAACTCGCTTCTGCGGCCCTTTTGTTAGAGGCCGCATGCATGGATGGCCATGCAGATAGTGTTGAAATTTCAACTGTAGTAAATTTACTTGGCGATCAATTTAATTTAAATGTAAGTGAGGCAAGTGAGTTAGTTGATGCTGGGCGTAATGCCCTTAGCGATTCTGTTGAGCTTTATGGCTTTACCCGTATAATCAAAAATAGCTTTAATCACGAAGACCGAGTGCGAATGATTGAGATGCTGTGGAAGGTAGTTTATGCCGATGGAACCTTGCACGATTTTGAGGCAAATCTCGTGCGCCGAATCTGTGGTTTGATTTATGTCTCGGATCGTGAAAGTGGGGAAGTTCGAAAGCGAGTGCTGGAACATCTTGATTTGGATTTTGAGGAAATATCATAATCCTCTATAGTTGTTTTTATTAAATAATTTCGGAGATATTCATGACTTACGTTGTCGTTGAAAACTGTATCAAGTGCAAACATATGGACTGCGTCGAAGTTTGCCCTGTTGATTGTTTTTATGAGGGCGAGAACTTCTTAGTTATTCATCCTGATGAGTGCATTGACTGTGGGGTTTGTGAGCCTGAGTGCCCTGCTGAAGCAATCTTGCCTGATACAGACGATGGCCTTGAAAAATGGATGGAATTTGCAACTCGTTTCTCCGCTGAATGGCCAAATATAACTCGCAAGGGCGAGCCCCCGGCAGATGGACCTGAATGGGATGGAAAGCCAAACAAGATAGAATTGCTTAGTGAAAAACCCGGTAAAGGTGACTAATCCTTTAATCTTTTTTTAGAATATGCTAAATTAAAGAAATAGTTAATGATGGTAAAATCATTTTGTTATTTAGTTATTTAAGAAACGTCAAATTTTCTGAAAATTTTTTTTAATATTTTTGGTTACTAGCCGGTGAGATTTTGGTTTGTTTCTAAATTTAAATAAAAGAAGGTACAAGTATGGCTAAAGATATGATGTGCTCACCTGGAGATTATGTTGTATATCCGACCCATGGAGTTGGAAAAGTTTTGGAAATTGAAAATCAAGAATATTCGGGGCACAAACTCAAGTTATACGTAATTGAGTTTGATAGAGACAGAATGATATTGCGTGTTCCCACAGACAAAGCCGAAGTATCGGGTTTGAGAAGACTGAGTTCAAAAAAAACCATAGAAAAGGCACTAACAATTCTAAAAGGCCGTGCACGTGTTAAACGTACAATGTGGAGTCGTCGCGCCCAGGAATATGAACTAAAAATCAATTCTGGTGATCCATTGGCAATAGCTGAAGTTGTTCGTGATTTATACCGCAATACAGGTCAGCCTGATCAATCATTTAGTGAGCGACAAATTTATGAAGCAGCACTTGATCGACTGGCTTGTGAAGTTGGTGCTGTTGAGAAAACTGACTTAGAAATTGCGACTGAGAAATTAGAAAGTATTTTGTCTGCTTCAGCCCCTGTTACTGAAACAACGCAGGAAGAGGTCTCTGAGAATCCTGTTGAAACGGATACTGCTGCGGCCTAAACATATTATTTAACTAATCCTTACTCACCTTTAAGTGTCGCCTGATTTTTTTTAGTCACTTTGTGATGATGCGAACATGTTGGCCTGCTTCGAGAGGGGTCCCTCGTTTAGTTTTATTCAAAAGTTCAAACCATTCGAGTCCGAAACCCTCTATGGGCATGTCCTGAGCTAAAGTTTCAACGCTATCTCCAATCGATACAGCTTTAAAACGAATTCGCAATGGCTTTATGTCAAATATCTCCTTTTGGCTTAAACGCCTGAAACTCCTCATCGTGCGCATAAAATTTTGAGTTGCCAAATTTGTATTCCTGCCACTTGTCTCAAATAACAGGCGAAAAATTTGATTTTTATTTTTTTTGATAACTAAGAGGTGAACATTATGTTGTTTTCCATTCCTGATGACCCTCGCAATTGCTGTAACGCCATTCATGCCATTAATTTCTACATTTTTTAAATTTTGGAATTTATACCCCTTAAATCGGATAGCTCTAACGTAATTAGCTATGCTACCAAGCTTATATATTTTGTTTTTTGGGCCTACATCAAAAAAAATGATAGATCCATCATTTGATTTTGCCGTAAGTCTCTCTGGTGTATTGAACATAGTGAATCCAGGTGGAACTTTAAAACGAATGCCTATTGCCGGGTGTTCAAAAATTCGTCCTCGACGAATTCCTTGATTAGGATCATCACCAAAAATTAGACCATTTATTGCTCGTGCATAAGCATCTTTACCTTTTTCTTTTTCTGTGAAAACGGTTTGAGACACAATTCTTCTCGCTTTTGCAATTCTCTGTGTCGTTAAGGGATGTGTCGACAGGAAATCAAAATATTTGAATTGACTTTTTTGTCCTTTCATACTGGCTAAAAGCTCTTTGTGGGCCTTTAATTGGTAAAAAAAACTGGTCAGCGCACTAGGGTCATATCCCGCACGGCTTAGGTAGCGTAAAGCCAGCATATCGGCCTCTAGTTCCTGCTCACGTGAATAACTTTTTAAAGCAACTTCTCCACCTAGGGTTGCTAGCTGACTTGCGCCGGTCGGAGCACCAGCAATGCTGCCAACTACTCCCAATACTCTTAGTCCTATATTTTTTGCCTTAGTTACGCTATACCGCTGAGAAGAGTGCCTTGCGGTAATATGAGCAATTTCGTGGGCAAGCACACCCGCCATTTCTGCTTCATTACCGACTATAGCAAGGAGCCCACGGGTAACATAAATATATCCGCCTGGCAGTGCGAAAGCGTTGACCTTTTCATCATTCAATATAGTGAATGTATACTTTAGGTCTGGCAATTCAGAAAATTTTACTAACTTCGAACCTATGCGTGAGACATATAAATTAAGTTTATCATCTCGATATATGCCACCAAATCGTTCTACAATTCTGGGATGTTCTCTTGCACCAACCTCTTTTTCCTTCTCAATAGACATAAATGCTGTGAAGCTTTTCTTGCCAGTTGCAGGATTGGTCGAGCAGGCCCCGAGTGCAAGTAACAGAAAAGTAAGCGAGGTAGTAAAAAATTGCTTGAAGTATAGCTTAAAAACTCTCACGTTTTTTGATAACATAATATACGTCATTCTTGTTGGTTTGTTACTTTATTTTTTTTAGCTGCTTTTGATTAAGAATAGAAGAGTGCTGTATATTATGACAAATTTTCTTTTTTTAATTTATTTAAGCTGTGGGGAAAAAGCAGTTTGCATGGGTGACGTTTCTGTTAGAAACATTTGCGGAGCAGTTTTTTTATTCATGTTTCTGAATTTTATTGTCGTGATCTAGCGGTAATGCCATGGATATTCCTCAGGTGAAGGGCGACTTGTATCCACCCCTGAAACCAAACAAAAGTGGGATGCTGGATGTTGGTGATGGTCAACAACTTTATTGGGAGCAATCGGGAAACCCGAATGGGACACCAGTAATTTTTTTGCATGGTGGTCCAGGGGCAGGGTGTAGCCCAAATCAACGCCGTTTTTTTGATCCTGTTCACTATAATATTACTCTTTTTGATCAGCGAGGGTGTGGTAAGAGCTTGCCATATGCAACAATAGAAAATAACACTACAAGGCACCTGATCGCTGACATTGAGGCTTTACGTAATCATCTAGAAATAGATAGTTGGTTGATATTTGGTGGATCTTGGGGCTCAACACTTGCATTGACATACGGAATCGCACATCCAAGGCGGTGCAGAGGTTTCGTGTTGCGGGGTGTCTTTTTGGCCACGGCCGCCGAGCTTGATTGGTTTGTTAATGGCATTGCCACCATTTTTCCGGAGGCACATCGTGATTTAACCAATTTTTTACCTAAAAAAGAGCGATCTAGCCTTGTCTCTGCCTATTATAAAAGGCTCGTCCATCCAGATCCTAAAGTGCACTTGTCGGCAGCTGCATCGTGGAGCCGCTATGAAGCACTTTGTTCCACATTAATTCCTAGTTCAGCATCTGAGATGCCAAAGCCAAAACGAGATATAATCCCAGCTAGTAATGAGTGTGGGTTGGCTATTTCACGAATTGAGACACATTACTTCATTAATAATATGTTTATTGAAGAGAACTTTATACTCAATAATCTAGAAAAACTGGCAGGTCTTAATGCTATTATTATTCAAGGGCGCTACGACATTATTTGTCCAGTTGTAAATGCAGATAAGCTAGCTTGTCTTTGGCCTGGTGGAAGTAGTGCTGTGAGAATTAAAATTATTAATGATGCAGGACATTCGGCTATGGAACCAAGCGTGATGAGGGCGCTTGTGCAAGCAACAGATAGCTTGGTAGGCGGAATTTGATGATTCTATACTCTTTTCTTGAAGGTAATCATGACGTAATATCTTCATCTAAATTAAACATAAGAAAAACTAATATGAAAATGTCGTCAATTTTAAGGATATTCAAAACAGTCCTTGTTTTTTTTGCCCTAGGTTTTGGTTTTTGTCGTCCGGCATTAGCTGAAGATCCTGATTTCATCACAATTGGAGTTGGGGCATATGATTGGGACTTAAAAAATGAAGAGGGCGAGGAACTGCGCCTTGAATATCGCTCAAGTTCAAAATTTTGGGGTTTTAAGCCTCTTGTCAGCCTTGCAGGAACCACAACAGGACAGGGGTTTCTGGGAGCGGGGCTCCTTCTTGATGTATTCATAGGTCGCCGTTTCGTTTTTACACCCAGTATTGTCCCAAATCTTTATTTTGGTGGTAATTCAAAACTGGATCTTGGGTATTTTATAGAAATCCGCTCTCAGCTTGAGGCCTCTTATCGTTTTGATGATCGATCTCGCCTTGGTTTAGCAGTCTCCCACTATTCAAATGCCGGCATGGGAGATGATAACGTCGGTACTGAGTCAGCAATAGTATATTTTTCAGTGCCATATTATAAACTGTTTGGGAAATGAGATTTTTTTTAGATTAATCTGCTTCCACAAGAATTGTAGAAAGACTGCTTTATATTCGGTGTTTTTATTTGTCACTAAGTCTAACATGTATAATTTATGGTAGTTTTTATTTACATCCTCCATCTGTCTCTGAGCTAGATAGTGAAATATGGGTCTTTTTATTTTATATCTGACAGGGTTCACTCTTATAAGATATGATTAAATAAAAAACTAAAATCTTTGATTATTGCCAGTAAGTTTATTTGAATGCGTTGACTTGTAAAACTGATTGCTAGTGCTCCAAAATCTCAGAAAAAAATGGTAAAAATTGCAATTATTGGATCTGGTATGTCTGGTATAACGGCAGCCTCCTTTTTGAGGGACCACGCTGAAGTTTTTGTTTTTGAGAAAGCAAAAAATGTTAGTGGTAGAATGGCCACGCGTCGTGCAGATCCCTATTTTTTCGATCACGGCGCTCAATACTTTACAGCACGCACTCAGTCTTTTAAGAAATTTATTTCTCCATTAATTAATAGTGGAGTTATTGATCGATGGAATGCTCGCTATGTAAAGTTTGATGGCAAAAAAATAATAGAACGGCAAGCTTGGAAAGATGAAGGTAGTGAGCCCCGATATGTGGGTGTGCCTGGAATGAATGAGATAGTTAAGCAGTTGGCAATGGGCTTAAACATTGAATTCAATACACGGATTCAGACTATATGGTGGGAGGACAAATGGCAGTTGTTAAGTGGGCATAACAAAGTTCATGGTGGATTTGATTGGGTGATTTGTACTGCACCTTCTCACCAAACAGCTGACTTATTACCAATAAATTTTCATTATTACTCAGACATTAAAAATATTAAAATGCAACCCTGTTTTTCACTTATGCTTGGATTTAGGGAGCCTTTGAGTCTTGAATTTGATGCGGCCCATGTTACCAATTCGGATCTTAGTTGGTTAGCAGTAAACAGTCATAAGCCCGGCCGACCCTCGCCATACACATTATTGGTACATTCATCAGAAAAATATGCAAAAGAGCACCTAAATGACGATCGCGCCTTAGTTATTGACCATCTTTGCGCCGAAACTAGTCGTATCATTGATTATGATGTAAGTGTATCTGATTGTAAAATTGTACATAGTTGGCTGTATGCAAATAATTTAAAACGAGAAATATATCCTGTGTTTTTTGATCAAGGTTTGCAGCTTGGAGTATGTGGAGACTGGTGCGTTGGAGGCCGGATTGAGGGTGCTTTCACAGCAGCATTTGATCTCGTGGAGAAGATTAAAAAAAGAATTTTATGAAATCTTTCCCTAGGTCATTTTTCATCAAAACAAAAAAAATTGCATTAATATTATCTGAGCAAAATCTAGTCTATGCACGAAAGCTTGTTTGATATCATACGTTAAAAGGCACACTATGGAATTAAAGAAGCTAGTAAAATGGACAATTTTTATTAAATATTTTTTGTTCATAGAATTACAAATTTGAATAAAGCATAACAATGGGTCAGAAATTATTTATTTTTATATGTCAAAATTGATAGATGTGCGCTCGTAGCTCAGTTGGATAGAGCACCAGATTCCTAATCTGGGGGTCACAAGTTCGAATCTTGTCGGGCGCACCAAACTTCTTTATTGCTTAATTTGAGTTTTCTAAGAGAATTTGATCATATTTACTGTTGGTAGCTTTGAAAATGAAATTTAAGTTAATCAGTCATTCTTAAAATAATTAGTACTAACAGCCGAAAAGACTATTAACCTCCCACCCCAATGTGTATTGCGCCATGAGACCAGAATATAGGATAATGGTGTTTTAATATCAAAATCTGATTGGAAAAAGTTCTGTTATGTCAGAATTCAAAACGATAGATGATTTGGATGTTGCTGAAAAGCGGATACTAGTACGAGTCGATTTAAACGTGCCCATGGTAAATGGTAGAGTAATTAATACAACCCGTATTGATCGCATTGTTCCCACTCTTTCAGAGCTCTCCAAAAAGGGTGGAAAGGTCATAATCATTTCCCATTTTGGGCGACCTGAAGGACAAGTTGTTCCAGGAATGTCATTAAGCCCAGTCGCCCGGGCACTTTCTAAATCTTGCGGCTTACATATTGAATTTGCAACGGACACCATTGGCAATAGCGCAAAAGAAAAAATTAATGGCATGAAAAGTGGTGAAATTATAATGTTAGAAAACCTTCGTTTTGATTCAGGTGAGGAAGCTAACGACGAGGCATTTGCATCAAAATTATCTCAATTTGGGGATGCCTTTGTGAGTGATGCGTTTTCTTGTTCGCACCGTGCGCATGCCTCTACAGTCGGCCTTGCTCAGTTACTACCATCGGCTTCAGGACGCCTGATGCAAGCTGAGCTTGAATCTTTATCAAATATTTTACAGAATCCTACATTACCTATAGCTGCTATTGTTGGCGGTGCCAAAGTATCAACTAAAATGGAGGTGCTTGGAAACCTCTCAAAAAAAGTGGATTTATTGATCATTGGTGGCGGTATGGCAAATACCTTTTTTTTAGCCCAAGGGTATGATGTTGGAAGGTCTTTCTGTGAGAGAGACATGGTTGAATGTGCTTATAATATTTTAGTCGAGGCAAAAAGAAATGGTTGTGAAGTCATTTTGCCAATAGATTGCGTTGTGGCAAAGAAATTAGAAAAAGGGGCAAAAAGCCAAACTGTTGGCCCAGGCTTAATTCCTTATGACTCCATGGTGCTCGACATTGGCAATGCCTCCATTGCAAATATTGCGGCCAAGTTGAAACAATGTAAAACCCTAGTTTGGAACGGCCCTCTAGGAGCTTTTGAAGTTCAGCCCTTTGACAGAGGAACAAATGTCATTGCGGACGTGGTTGTGCGCTTAACCAAGGAAAGGAAAATAATTAGTGTTGCAGGTGGCGGTGATACTGTGGCAGCACTTGCTCATGCTAGTGCAGATGATTCTTTTTCATACATATCAACGGCTGGGGGTGCGTTTCTAGATTGGTTGGAAGGTAAGAAACTTCCCGGTGTGGAGGTGCTAAGAAAGTAATAATTTTTAAACCGAGTTTTCTTCCTCATTCTTTTCAATATCTATCACTTTGTCATCTGTCACTTGACCTTGCATTTTACTCACTAAACTATCCAGCATTGCACGCAAATTTTCAGATTGTTGCAATAAATCTGTGGTTACTTCCAATGCATCAGCTGATGATAAGCGTGCAATTTCTAGTGCAACTTCACGCGACTTTGTGATTATTGCTGCAATGTCGCGTATTGCCCAAGTTGCCTGATTGGAAGAGGAGCGAATTATATCAAATCGACGAGCAATGCCATTAGAATTTTCTGTTAGACTGTTCAGAACTACCAGATTAGGTTCAGAATTCTGCTCTGGTGTATTGATTACAGGCATATCAGCTTGCTCTCCAATTGTGGTGATGAGGGACTCTACGGTATTGATTTTTTCTGATGCATCAGAGAGACTACGAATTAGGGTTCCTGTGCGTTCAGCCTCTTCAGCCGCTGCAGTCACATGTTCAGAAGAGCGAGCTACTTGACGACTAATCGTTGAAATTTTGTCAAGAGACGTGTCGTCAACAGCTCTATTATTGGTAGTGGTTTTAATGTTATTTTCAGTCGCTTCGTCACGTACTTTATCAACCTCAATTTTTTTTATTTTAACGCTGTCAGTTGTGGCCTCTAGGATTTTTCGAAGTAAGGCAACCTCTGTAATAGCTAGTTTACCTTTGTCAGCCTCAGCTTTCATAGATTCAAGATCCTTGCGTAGCCATTCAGCCTCAGCACTCGCAGCTCTACCACGCTCGGCCTCGGTTTTTGCAATCTTCATATTTTTTTGTAGCTTATTCGCATCGCTTAAGCGTTCCTTTATGCCCACAAGAGCGCGGGCAATGTCACCAGTTTCATCTGTATTTCCAAGACCGCGAACCTTAAAGTCTAACTTCCCGGAATATAAGTTTCTCGCAGCTCTTGCTGCAGTAATTATTGGGCTAGAGATTGAGTTTTGGATTATTATTCCAATTAGCAGAATGAAGGTAAAAGCTCCAGCAATCCCACCTGCAATAAGTTTACGATATTTCTTACGAACCTTTTGTTCTTGGAACTGAGCCTGTGCGAGGTTATTTGCTGAAAAACTGGTAATTGCATCAATGCTGGGCACCATGTAAGAGACTATTTCATCCAGCCGATCACGGGTGTTATCGTGAACTAGCCTGTATTTTGCGTAGGCGCTCATGGCAGACTGGTATTTTAGAATATCTGATTTGAAAGCTTCTTTATCTTCGGTGGATATTGGAACGGCACTTAACAGGCGAATGAATTCTTTTTCGGCATTCTCAATCGTTGCCAAATCTCGGCTTGCACCACTTTCTATAAACTCAGTAGTTACCGCCCTTATCTCTGCCATGGTTTCATTTAGACTTAGAATATTAACCTTGTTAAGCTTTTTACTTATGTTACGAATAGCTTGCCTTACAACAGCTTCTAGTCCTGTCATGTCAGGTATTGGGTCCGCCTTCACTTTTGTGGATTTTTTGTACTGTTCCATGTAAAGGGCAACTGCTTCACGCAAAGTGGATACCTGCTTACTAATTATTTCCGCATTGGTTTTTTGGTATAGCTCATCAAGACGAAGGCCCAAAGTATTGGCAAGTGTAACGTGTTCTTTACTGGCGGCTTTGCCAGCATCAGAAAATGCAAATTTGGAATTTGCAAGGAGTTTGGATAGTTCTTCGGACTCAGCTCTAATCCTCCATACATCTCGCTCAATGCTGGAAATATGAGATGCGAGTTCAACGCTTTTGTTCAGATTGAGATTTGCTTCATTTATTTGCTTATCTGCAAATAAAAGTGCAAAAGTACCTGAAATAAAAACGGCAATACCAATTAGAAAGAAAATGGTTGTACGTGTGCCCACACTGACGCGTCCTAGGAAAGTACGGTCCCTATACCTTGCTTCTGTGTGCGAGCCCATGCCAGATTTGGGTTGCTCAACCATCAAAACTTCCTGTGCTGCCTTAAAAAATAATCCGGAAGCTTATGATATAGCAGAATCATAGGTTTGGCGTCAAAAATAATGGTTTCTATTTCTCATTGCCTAGATCTTGAGACCATGATTTTTGTTTCTTTTTCTTTAATTCAGTGTAACAATGGATATTGTAACAAAGGTTGCCAAACAATTACAAATTAGATTCTTGATTTAAATTTGACAGGAGGTCAGAATGACCATTACGCCAGTTGCCCCCCCGACCAATTTTAATCTCGCTGTTGAAACACTTAGAAAGACCCTTAGGCAAGATAAAGTAGCTGCGGAAGTGTTATCGCACGCACAAGAAGAAGTTAAGTTTGTCATTGATGAGAAAGATCATGGCAAAGAGTTGGGATTAGGTCGCAATCTCAGTACTCATGCTTAAATTACCAACAAAGACTTCATAAGTCTTTTAGTTTATGTATTTTCGTTGGTGCTTTATTCAAATAAGAAATAGGTTCAGCTTCTAAGGCACTTAAATTGGTGCGTAGGCACAATCAAATACTGAGCCTTGATGGTAATAAAGGAAAGGCTAAACCACTCTATATGCAGAGTTTTAAAATTTATTGATTCCTTAATTGTAGACTTTTAGATCATCTTTTTTTAGCAACTTTATTTTTTTAATCTTTTTTTTCATCACTTATAGACTCTATTAACTATTTGTCTTCATGTTTTTAATCATGAATGAAACGTCGAGTATTCCAGCAAGGGTTATTGTTCCTACAAACGAACATTCTCGAGGCTATTTGTCTGCAGAACAGGTAAGTAATCGTGCTGCGGTGACTAATTCCAATGAAACTCCGCATGAGCGACGCGCCTTGACTCGGCTTCATAACATACTAGATAAGGATAATGAGCCTCGACCAGATGTTCCAAGGGGCTATTATTTGGATATTAGGGTCTAAGTAATTATTTTATCCGTATTTTTTTTGCTTTAGCAATCACGTCTAAGCAATAATCATTAATTTTATGAAAGTCCCAACAAAGAGCGAGCAAAGTTTTTTGCTTCGAAAGATTTCATATCTTCTGCACCCTCTCCAACACCAACTGCGTGAACTGGCAAGCCAAATTTATTAGCCAAGGCAACAACAACTCCCCCGTGTGCGGAACCATCAAGTTTAGTTATTATTAGTCCGCTGATTTTTACAAATTCTTTGAAGGTTTTGACTTGAGAATGAGCATTTTGACCCACGGTAGCATCAAGAACCAAAAGGCAGTCATGGGGCGCATTTTCATCGATTTTACGAAGGACGCGTATGATCTTCTCTAATTCTGCCATTAGATCTTTTTTATTTTGTAAACGACCGGCCGTATCTATTAAAAGTACATCAACACCAGCATTTTTAGCTTGAGTTAATGCGTCAAAGGTTAGTCCAGCCGCATCGGCTCCTGGATTTGTGGTAATTACAGGTGAGTCAGTACGTTCTCCCCATATCTGTAGTTGTTCCGTCGCAGCAGCACGAAATGTATCAGCGGCAGCTAGCATAACATTTAAACTGCGAGCTTTTAAACTTGTTGCTAATTTTCCTACAGTAGTAGTTTTGCCACTACCGTTAACTCCACACACCAATACCACATGTGGTTTAAACTCGGGCTTGACTGTGAAAGGTTTTGCGACCGGCTCAAGCAACTTTTCTATTTCGTATGCTAAAGCACTTCGAATCTCATCACAATCAACCTCTCTATTAAAACGGGTGTGAGAGAACTGGGTGGTGAGATGTGAAGCTAGTGTTGTGCCAAGATCAGCAGCAATTAAAAGCTCTTCAAGTTCCTCAATAGCCTTTTCATCTAAACGACGTTTGGTAAATGCTGTGCTGATAGGGTCAACCAATTTAGCCGAGGTGTGGCTTAGGCCTTTTTTTAGGCGCAAAAGCCAGCTAGATCCAGGTCCTTTGCTCATGCTATCCTATCGGCAATGAGCCGACCTTTCTCTTTATTGATGGCAATGACTTTTGCATTAACAATTGAGCCAACGGGGGCATCAAACATTAGTTCAATTGGTGTAAAGTGTTTGGTATGACCCGTGTTATTCTTTTCTACAAGGACTTCAACTTTATGGTCTTTTTTTGATTTAAGATAATTATGTAGCGCCAATTTTCCTGCCTCACGCAGACGCCGAGCGCGTTTGGTGATAGTGGAGTTATGAATACTGGGCATTTTTCCAGCTGGAGTGTCGGGTCGAATAGAATAAGGGAAGACATGTAGATAAGTGAGATTCATCTCGCTAATTACCCTTAGAGTATTTTTAAACATCTCGTCTGTTTCTGTAGGAAAACCCGCAATTAGGTCAGCGCCGAAAACTATATCTGGTCTTGCAATACGTGCTTGTTTAACAAGCTCAATGGCCGATTTTCGGGTATGACGTCGTTTCATTCGTTTCAAGATAATGTCATCTCCCGCCTGTAAGCTTAAATGAAGGTGGGGCATGAATCGTTCTTCATGAGCTAAAAGTTCTAGAATTTCATTATCTACAAAAGCCGGATCAAGAGAAGTTATGCGCAAGCGTTTTAGGGCATCATTACGATTAAGAATTGTTTTCGCTAGCGCCCCTAGTGAAGGTAACTTGACATCATCTTTTCCATAAGAAGAAACATCTACCCCGGTAAGCACAACTTCTGCATGACCATTCTCTGTAAGAGTTTGAACTTGCTTGATTATGTGCTCAGGCGAAACACTACGGTTGGGACCACGAGCAAAAGGTATAATGCAAAAGGTACATCTATGATCACAACCTTGCTGAATCTGAACAAAAGCACGCGTTTGATTTTCAAAGCCTGAGATTAACGGAACCTCTAAGTTGCTGGTAAATTCCATAATATCCGAAACATTTATAGTTGGATCAGAGTGATTTACCAAGTTGCTACTAAACATTTTTTCTTTATTTCCAACAACCCTGTCAACTTCTTTCATGGATGCAAATTTTGTTGGGTTTAATTGGGCAGCGCAACCAGTAACTATAATTTGATCCTCAGGGTGCTCACGGCGTAGACGGCGAATGGTCTGTCGAGACTGGCGCACAGCTTGGGCTGTAACAGCACAGGTGTTGACAACTATAGCTTTGTCAAGCTCAACATTGTCAGTTTGTGAGCGTATGATTTCAGATTCCAGGGTGTTTAGGCGACAGCCTAGAGTAATGACACGAGGACCCGTCAAAATTTTTCTCCCTTAATTCAATACAGCAGGATTTATAAAACCTGAAAAGCTGGTCGCAACAGGTCCTGTCATTATTACATGATTATCCGCTAACCACTCTATGTGCAATGTACCTCCATTGAGATGGACCAAAGCGTCTTGCCCAGATAAAGAACGTCGGTTTGCTGAAACTAGAGTTGCACATGCACCTGAGCCACATGCAAGTGTCTCACCTACGCCTCGTTCCCAAACCCGTAGGCGAATTTCGTTTGTGTTTTTTATGGTGGCGACGCTTATGTTTGCGTGCTTTGGGAAAAGCTTGTTGCGCTCAAGAATGGAGCAATGCTGGGGGAGATCAATAGCGTCTGCATCCTCCACAAAAAAAACTGCATGAGGGTTACCTATGTTGACACCAACTGGATCTTGTAATGGGCCTGACCCAATGCCAAGATGTAAGGTATCAATAGCTTCGCTCAAGGGAATGTCTCGCCAATCCATCTTGACTTGTCCCATGTCAACCGAAATTAAACCTTCCTCAGCAATATTCGAGTCAAGAAGACCGGCAAGGGTCTCAATGATGGCTTGATCATTTCCACTTTCGGTCATAAGAATTGAGGCAACGCAACGCGCTGCGTTACCGCAGGCCTCGGCTTCGCTGCCGTTGGCGTTGAATATGCGCATGAATGCATCAGCCTGATTGTCTCGGGGGTTTTCAATGATGATTAACTGATCGCAACCAATACCAGTATGCCTATTAGCAATCGCACACGCATACCGGTGTATCAGTTCGAGTTGCTCTTTGCGGTTATCGATAATAACAAAATCATTACCGATCCCATGCATCTTAGTGAACAATATTTTTTCCATAACAGAATTAGTATGTCGCTATGGCCTAAAAAGTCCATAGTTTTGAGGCTTAAAGGAGAGTAAATTTACCTATTTGATATAAAGAAGAAAAGTGTACTTTAAAAATGTTATCTTATTATGGATGAGTCTTTACAGGCGTTATGTTTTGTAATGGTGTGTTGCGGTTTTGAAGTTCTCACACGCTAGGCCTATCATTATCTTGACTTGCAGGTAGGCAATTTATAAAATGTAATACTTATTTGGACGTCCATGAATTTAACGCCTCATGGGGCGCCGTCAGTCCGCGAGGTTCGCGCACTGGCGTTTTTTTGTTTGTGTATTTTGGCCTCATTTGAATAATAAATGTTTGATAGTTTAACAAGTAAACTTGGTGAAATCTTCGAAGGCTTAACTAAACGCAGTACGCTATCTGCGAGTGACGTAGACTCTGCCTTACGCGAAATCCGTGTCGCCCTTCTTGAGGCTGATGTTGCTTTGGATGTAGTGAAATCGTTCATTGAGACCATTAGACAGCGAGCAACAGGTGAAAAAGTCTTACGTTCTGTCACACCCGGACAGATGGTCATAAAACTCGTTCATGACCATTTGGTTGAAATTTTGGGAGGTTCTGGAGATGTCACAGATCCTAATTTTGTTAATGCTGATTTAAATCTTGCAGGAGTACCACCTGTTGTTGTTCTATTGGTTGGCCTCCAGGGTTCGGGTAAAACTACAACTAGCGCAAAGCTGGGTCTTCGAATCAAGAGGCGTAATAAGAAAAAAGTTTTGATGGCCTCACTTGATATATACCGTCCAGCAGCGCAACAACAATTAGAAGTGTTGGGTGCTCAGAGTGATGTGCCTACTCTACCAGTTATAATGGGAGAAAAGCCTGTTGCAATTGCAAGCAGAGCTTTATCAACAGCTCGGCAGGAAGGCTATGACATTGTAATTTTAGATACTGCAGGTCGCATGCATATAGATCAAGAATTGATGGATGAGATTGCGCAAATAAGCGCCGCCACAAATCCAATTGAAACCTTGCTTGTTGCAGATGCAATGACAGGCCAAGACGCAGCCACAATGGCTAAGGAATTTGATGAGAAGGTTGGTGTGACGGGTATTGTTTTGACTCGGGTGGATGGTGATGCTCGTGGCGGAGCAGCCCTATCCATGCATGCAGTTACTGGTAAGCCCATAAAGTTGTTGGGTGTTGGAGAAAAGCCAGAGGAATTGGAAAGTTTCCAAGCTTCACGTTTTGCTGGGCGTATTCTTGGGCAGGGAGACATCGTCAGTCTGGTAGAAAAGGCGGCTGATGTAATTGAAAAAGAAGATGCCGAAAAACTTGCTGAAAAGATGTTGAAGGGACAGTTTACACTCAATGACATGGCCGATCAGCTCAAGCAAGTTCGTTCTATGGGAGATGTAGGGGGTTTGATGGGTTTAATTCCCGGGCTTTCAAAAATGAAGAAGCAGATTTCTGAAGCTAATCTTGATGACAAATTGATAGTCCGCCAGCAAGCTATTCTATCTTCTATGACGCCAGTTGAGCGAGAGAGGCCAAAAATATTGAATGGTTCCAGGCGACGGCGAATAGCAAATGGGTCCGGTACAACTGTTCAAGATGTTAATCGACTTATGAAGCAACATAAACAAATGGGTCAAATGATGAAAAAAATGGGTAAGAGAGGCCGAAAAGGTTTGATAGGTGGGGAAATGCCTCCGGGTTTGTTGCCACGAATTTAAATTTCAAAAATCTCAGTTAAGACATAAAAGAAACACATAAATGTGAGAAGAAAAGGAATAAGTTGTCACTATGGCTTTAAAAATTAGACTTTCCCGAGGTGGTGCCAAGAAGCGCCCTTTTTATCATGTTGTTATTGCAGATTCTCGTAGCCCCCGTGACGGTCGCTTTATCGAACGCGTTGGTTCTTATAATCCGATGGTGCCGAAGGAAAACAAGGAACGCTTAACTCTTAATTTAGACCGTATTAATCATTGGTTGAGTGTTGGTGCTTTGCCTAGTGATCGTGTGGCTAGATTTTTGGCTGATGCTGGTTTGGTAGAAAAGCCTATCGTGCATGAACAGACCAAGCGTCATTTGCCTAAGTCGAAGGCTCAGGAACGCCTGCAGGAAGCTAAGGCTACGGCGGAAGCTCCAACAGAAGAAGCTTCGCCTGAGGCTCCAACAGAAGAACCCTCGGCGGAAGCTCCAACAGAAGAAGCTTCGCCTGAGGCTCCAACAGAAGAACCCTCGGCGGAAGCTCTAACAGAAGAAGCTTCGCCTGAGGCTCCAACAGAAGAACCCTCGGCGGAAGCACCAACAGAAGATGTTTCAGCTGAGTCATTATCAGAGGGAAAGGTAGCTGGGTAACCCGAGTCACCTAAATTGAAGCTATGTCAGATATATCAGAAGATTTTATATGCGTTGGTGCAATTACCGGTGCTCGAGGTTTAAAAGGTGAAGTTAGAATTAAGAGCTTCACTAATGTACCAACTGAAATTTCAAGCTACGGCGACGTATTTGAGGAAAACGGAAGAACTAAGTATCAGTTGCGAATCACCGGACAGGTGAAAGGCCAATTGTTAGCCCGTCTTAATGGGGTGGAAAACAGAGATGCCGCTGAGTCATTGAAGGGAACACGTCTATATATCCCTAAATCAGCATTACCTGAAACAGATGAGGATGAATTTTATTTTGCAGATTTGGTGGGATTGAGAGCGGACTTGGTTGACGGAGGGTATCTTGGAAAGATTAGAGGGGTGCACGATTTTGGTGCTGGTGCTATACTGGAGATTATAGATCAAGAGTCTGGGACGGTCATGGTTCCCTTTACCAGGGCCGCAGTACCCAAGGTGGATAAGATTGGTGGTAAGATTATTGTAGATCCCCCGATAGGTCTGATCGATCCAATCGATAAAGATATAGAAGATAGTGTTAAGCGATGAAAGGGACAGCTTCAAGGGTGCCTTGGATGGCGACAGTACTAACTCTTTTTAAAGATATGTTCCCAGGCTCTCTGGCCCACTCACTTGCAGGTCAGGGATTGAAAGGTGGCATATGGACACTTGAAACGCTGGACATTCGTAGTTTTGCGAGCGATAAACACCGTTCTGTTGATGACACGCCATTTGGCGGAGGACCTGGAATGGTCATGCGCGCCGATGTTATAGATTTGGCAATTGAAAAAAACAAGGCGCTAAACCCTGATAGACCCCTAATTTATCTATCGCCGCGTGGTCGCCCATTAGTGCAGGAAAGGGTTAAACAACTTGCGGCAGGACCTGGTCTGACATTACTTTGCGGACGTTTTGAAGGGATTGATGAACGACTGAAAGAGTTTCATAAAATCCAAGAGGTAAGTATCGGTGATTTTATACTATCAGGTGGGGAGCCCGCTGCTATTGCTTTAATTGATGCTTGTGTTCGCTTATTGCCTGGAATTATGGGCTCGAAAGAGTCTAGCTTGGAAGAGAGTTTTGAGCGGGGACTACTGGAATACCCACACTATACAAGGCCTCAAATCTGGCGAGGTATAGAGGTGCCTAAAGTATTGCTCTCAGGCAACCATGGTAAGATCCAAGATTGGAGAAAACAGCAGTCTGAGAAATTGACTAAGGAAAGAAGGCCGGACCTGTGGAATCAATATGTGAAAAGTTTACAGGTATTTAATGAAAGCCGAGAAATTGGCTCATAGAACTCAGGGAAGTTAAATATGAATATTATTGAAGAGATTGAAAATGAGCAGCTGGCTAAACTAGCTCAAAAACGAGGGGCACCAGAATTTGCTGCTGGAGATACTATTCGGGTAAATGTAAAAGTGGTAGAGGGCACACGTGAGCGCATTCAAGCCTACGAAGGGGTATGTATTGCGCGTAAAAATGCTGGTCTAAATTCTTCGTTTACAGTTCGTAAAATATCCTCTGGGGAGGGGGTTGAACGGGTATTTCCATTGCATTCACCGAATATCGATGCAATCGAAGTAATTCGTCGTGGTGATGTTCGACGGGCAAAGCTTTATTATCTTCGCGGTCGCACAGGCAAGTCGGCGCGCATAGCTGAGAAGATTGATGGATACTCGGGAAAGTTGACTGCTGCTGCAAAGGCTGAGGCAGTTGCTCTCAAGGCCAAGGCTCGTGTCGCAGGTAAGACTAAATCAAAAAAAGGACAGAAAAAGGCAGCAGAGAAGGTATCGGAGGTTACAGAAAAAAATTCTACTGAGAGTTAAAATTTGAAACTGTCTTTTGCAAGCCATCAAGATAGAGAAACGGCTCTTTTAAGTTCATGAATAAGATGGGACCGTATCAATTTAGTTTGAGTAACAACGGAAAACCTTAAGAAATGCCAGAAACGTTATTTGATAAAATTTGGAAGAGTCATACTGTCGATCTTCAAGTAGATGGCACTTCTCTCTTATACATTGACCGTCATTTGGTCCATGAAGTCACTAGTCCTCAGGCTTTTGAAGGGCTTACTTCAGCCAATCGTAAAGTTCGCCGTCCCAAATTTACTCTTGCTGTTGCTGATCACAACGTGCCGACAACTGATAGATCAGAAGGTATTTCAAACGAAGATTCCCGTCTTCAGGTTGAAACATTGGAAGCTAATTGCAAAAAATTTTCTATTCCTTACTTGGGCATGGAAGATATTCGTCAAGGTGTTGTCCACATTATTGGCCCTGAACAAGGTTTTACCTTACCTGGAACTACCATAGTGTGCGGTGATAGCCATACAGCAACTCATGGAGCTTTTGGCGCACTTGCTTTTGGTATTGGAACATCTGAGGTCGAGCATGTTTTGGCAACCCAGACACTATTACAAAAGCCAGCCAAGAACATGCGTTTTAATGTTGTTGGTAAGCTATCCCTGGGAGTTTCACCAAAGGACTTGATCTTGTCAATGATTGGTAAAATTGGAACAGCTGGTGGTACGGGCTATGTAATTGAATATGCGGGAGATGCTATTAAGGCTATGAGCATGGAGGGCCGTATGACAGTTTGTAACATGTCCATTGAAGCGGGAGCGCGTGCTGGTTTAATTGCACCAGATGAAATAACTTTTGAGTATTTAAAAGATCGTCCAATGTCGCCTAAGGGTCGAAGTTGGGAGGTCGCCCTGCGCTACTGGAAAACTCTTTTTAGCGATGAAGATGCAAAATTTGATATGGAAGTGACTTTGGATGCATCCTCATTAATACCACAGGTAACCTGGGGAACGTCTCCTGAGAATGTGTTACCTATTTCCGGCTGCGTGCCTAATCCGGCTGATGAACCAGATGAGGGCAAGCGAAAAGCTATGATTCGTGCTCTGGATTACATGGGCCTTGAAGCTGGAACATTGCTTGAGGATATTGCCATTGATCAGGTTTTTATTGGTTCATGCACTAATGGTCGTATTGAAGATTTGCGTATTGCAGCCTCTATTGCTAAAGGTAGAAAAGCAGCTGATGGTGTGGGGGTATTGGTTGTTCCTGGTTCAGGATTGGTTAAAGAACAGGCGGAGGAGGAAGGTCTTGATAAGATTTTTCTTGAAGCAGGTTTTGAATGGCGGGAAGCTGGATGTTCAATGTGCTTGGCCATGAATGACGATAAGCTTGGCCCCGGCAAACGCTCAGCCTCTACATCCAACCGTAATTTTGAGGGTCGCCAGGGTCACGGAGGGCGCACTCATCTTGTTGGTCCAGCTATGGCAGCAGCAGCAGCGATTACTGGTAAGCTGACGGACGTGCGCAAGTTAAGCGAGGAGTAAATGAGAAAATTTGACACACTCTCTGGCATTGCCGCTCCGCTGCCGCTGATAAACATAGATACTGATATGATTATTCCCAAGCAATTCTTGAAAACTATCAAGAGGACGGGCCTTGGCAAAAGTCTTTTCTTTGAGATGCGCTATGATGATAAAGGGCATGAGATTGAAACTTTTATTCTAAACCAACCTGCATATCGGGAGTCAAAAATTCTGATTGTTGGTGATAATTTCGGTTGTGGCTCGTCACGTGAACATGCGCCTTGGGCACTTCTGGATTTTGGCATTTGTTGCATAATCTCCACGTCCTTTGCTGATATATTCTACAGCAATTGCTTTAAAAATGGCATATTACCCATTAAACTACCTCAGAGCGAAGTAGATATGTTGATGAAAGATGCAGAACTAGGCGCTAAAACCACAATCAGTATTGATCTGAATTCCCAGAAAATTATTTTGTCGGATGGTAGTGAAACCTTCTTTGAGATTGATTCCTTCAGAAAACATTGCCTTCTCAATGGTTTGGACGATATAGGTTTGACCTTGGAAAAAGAAGAAAAGATTGGTGTCTACGAAGAAAAAATGAAAGTCAGCTATCCTTGGCTTTAAATTTAAGAAACAAGAGAAACTGGTAATATAACATGTCAGCGAACAAAAAACTGCTGGTCTTGCCTGGTGACGGTGTGGGCCCTGAAGTAATGACTCAGGTCGTTAATATCACGGAATGGATGGCAAAAAAACGCACAATTAGCTTTGATGTCTCTGAAGGCCTTATCGGTGGTGCTTGTTATGATTCTCATAGGTGTGCCTTAACCGATGAGACCGTTGCTGACGCTATGAATGTAGATGCCGTCTTACTGGGCGCTGTTGGCGGACCTAAGTGGAATGATGTGGCACGGGAGAGCCGTCCTGAATCTGGCTTGTTGCGCATACGTAAGGAAATGGATCTCTATGCTAACCTACGCCCTGCCATTGTTTTTGATGCTCTTCTTGAAGCTTCAACCCTTAAACCTGATGTTATTAAGGGTCTCAACATCATGATTTTACGCGAGTTAACAGGTGGTGTCTACTTTGGTGAACCGCGAGGTACGGATGTACTACCCGACGGTACTCGACGCGGCTTTGACACACAAGTGTACACGGATAGTGAAATTGAGCGTATTGTTCGTTTGGGTTTTGAAATGGCAAAAAAAAGCGACGGTAGGTTGACTTCGGTTGAGAAATCTAACGTTATGGAGTCTGGCATGTTTTGGCGGGAGATAGTGACTAAACTTCATGAGGATTATTCAGATGTTGAATTAAGTCATATGTATGCTGATAACTGTGCTATGCAGATGGTGCGCAATCCAAAACAATTTGACGTTATTGTTACCGACAACCTTTTTGGAGATCTTCTTAGTGACGTGGCTGCAATGCTGACAGGGTCTCTTGGGATGTTGCCCTCTGCTTCTCTGGGCGAAGTTGATGACAGTGGTCGCCGTCGGGCCCTTTATGAACCTGTGCACGGTTCTGCACCTGACATAGCCGGTAGGGATTTGGTCAATCCTTTGGCAACGATTTTAAGTTTTGCAATGTGTTTGCGCTACTCCTTCGATATGGTCGAAGATGCTTCTCTGATTGAACAAGCAGTGCAGAATGTCCTGAAGGGGGGGTTACGCACTAGTGATATTATGTCTGAAGGTATGAAAAAAGTGTCTACTACTGTAATGGGTAAGGCAGTAATTGCTGAGTTGGAAAGGTTGACAGGTTAATTCCTGTTTTATCAATCTTATATGGTTATTAGTGACCTGATCACATTATGGATACAGAACAATGTGTATTGAGATGTTCAAAAATAGGAAGAAAACAATCACTAACTACTAGCTTGGGCAGTTTTTGTTTTTGAACAAAAAAGCCCGCGGTAATATCCAGCGGATCTTTTGTTTTTTTGGTGATTGGCAACTCAAAGTAGCTATAAATTACAGAATAAAATGGAGATAAAAATGGGCTATACAGTTGCAGTTGTTGGAGCCACTGGAAATGTGGGCCGGGAAGTGCTCAATATCTTGTCTGAACGCAATTTCCCTGCCGATGAAGTAATAGCTTTGGCATCAGAACGTTCTGTAGGTTCGGAACTTTCTTATGGCGAAAATGATGTTTTAAAAGTTGAAAATCTTGCGACTTTTAATTTCGACGGTGTCGACATAGTTTTATCTAGTCCAGGTGCTGATGTTTCAGCCGAATATAGTCCAAAGGCTGCGGCTGCTGGCGCAGTTGTTATTGACAACACATCTCATTATCGAATGGATCCTGATGTGCCTCTTGTTGTTCCGGAAGTAAATCCTCAAGCAGTAAGTGACTACAAGAAAAAAGGAATCATAGCCAATCCAAACTGTTCAACTATTCAATTACTTGTTGCTTTGAAGCCTCTTCATGATCTTGCAGAAATTAAACGTGTTGTTGTTGCAACATATCAGTCTGTTTCTGGAGGGGGCAAGGAGGCGATGGACGAATTATTCAATCAGACCCGTGGCATTTACGTCAACGAGGCGGCTAGTTCTAATAGGCAAGTTTTTACTAAGCAGATTGCATTTAACACAATTCCCCACATAGATAAATTTATGGATGACGGACAAACTAAAGAAGAGTGGAAAATGGTGGTGGAAACAAAAAAAATTCTCGATCCTAAGATAAAGGTGACTGCTTCGTGTGTTCGTGTGCCCGTATTTATTGGCCATGCTGAAGCAGTCAATATTGAATTTACTAGGCCTATCTCTGATTTTGAGGCTCGCAAGGCATTGCAGAGTGCCCAAGGTGTTATAGTTGTTGATCACAGGACAGATGAAGGCTACGTCACACAAGTGGAATGCGCTGGTGAGGACGCTGTATACGTAAGCCGTATTCGCAATGATCCAACTATTGATAACGGTCTTAATCTTTGGGTGACCTCTGACAACCTTAGAAAAGGAGCTGCTCTCAACACGGTCCAGATTGCAGAGGAGCTAATTAAATATCACTTAAAAAGATAATAATAGATGTTTGCAATGCTGTTCATTAAGCAAAGACCTCTTTTTTCTTGGGGCTGTAGCTTTCTTACAGATTTGCATTATGGTAAGTAGTTAGCCAAATTATAAATGAACAATTTTTTGTTTCAGGAGAGACTATATGCCCACAATTCAGCGCCCTCGACGGAGTGTTCTTTATATGCCTGGGTCTAATGCCCGGGCCCTAGAAAAGGGTCGTAATCTTAACGCTGATGTTCTTATTTTTGATCTGGAGGATGCAGTCACACCTGATGCTAAAGAAACAGCACGCAATCAAACTTTAAATGCCCTGAGTGAGGGAGGTTATGGGCATCGTGAACTTATAGTAAGAGTAAATGCAATAGATACACCCTTTGGTCAAAAAGATATCGCAGCTATGTCTACGTCTGGTGCACATGGGCTTTTGTTGCCAAAAGTGGGTGGTGCTATTAACGTGCAGGAAGCGGATGCATTGATGGTCGCCTCAAAGGCGCCTAATGATATGACTTTATGGACTATGATGGAAACTCCATTGGGAATTCTCCACAGCGAAGAAATTGCCTTTTCCAGTAACCGTATGGGGGGGTTTGTACTTGGAACATCAGATTTAGCGAAGAATTTACACTGTAGGCACACACGTGACCGCCTACCAATGAACACAGCATTGGGGCTTTGCATCCTCGCAGCCCGCGCTGCAGGAATTGCAATTTTAGATGGGGCCCATGTTGATCTCTCTGATAGTGAGGGTTTCGAATATTCCTGCCGCCAAGGTTTAGAAATGGGTTTTGATGGTAAAACCTTGATACATCCTAAGACTATTGAGACAGCTAATTCCATATTCTCGCCATCTGAGGATGAGTTAGTGTGGTCGAAAAGAATTATTGCGGCTCACGGGCAGGCGAAAAAGGATGGCCAAGGAGTAATAGTTATTGAAGGTAAGGTTATTGAGGAGTTGGATGTGCAAAATGCAGAGCGACTGGTGGCCCTTGCTAATGCAATTTCGGCTACTGAAGGGAAGACAGGTTAATTCAGACAGAAAACTTTGGTTGTATTTATCCACAAGGACTTTTGTTTTGGTTGAAAGAACATTATTTTTTTTTAGATAAAGCTCTTATCCGTGATTGAAAAATATTTTTATCCTTGCTTTTTATGGAGGTGGTCTTGGGAGGTCAGAGACCAAAAAATAAGGTTGTAAATTATGCCTAAGAAAAAAATAATCTCCAAAACTCAAAGCATACGCCCGCTATCTCCCCACCTTCAGATTTATAGCCCACAAATAACATCAATATTATCAATATTGCATCGTATAACGGGAGTAGCACTAACATTTGGTACGGTATTTCTGGCCTACTGGCTGTCAGCTGCAGCATACGGTCCTGATGCATTTGAAAGAGCGCAAAGTTTTATGGGATCTTGGTTTGGACAATTAGTTTTGTTAGGTGTTTGTTTCTCGATATTTTATCACCTTTCCAATGGTATTCGCCATTTGGTCTGGGATGCAGGTTATGGCTTTAAACTACCCGCATTACGAATAACAGGGGTATTGGTTTTACTTGCAACTTTTGTATTGACCATATTGACTTGGCTTTTAGCTTATAAATATGCAGGTATTTTATGAATAAAATGATCTACATGCATGCCAGCTTTGCAATTATTTCTTAAGTTGAAACATGTATCCCACTTTAAGTGGTGATATTTTTATACTAAATACACTTAATCTACATTTTATTTGGAAATGTATGGGATTGTAATTATTGGAAAGTCAAACTCCTTCTTCTCAGTCTACTGATTTGAACCGTGACAAAAAGAGCGGGGTAGTACATTGGTGGAGTCAAAGAATCAGCGCATTAATTCTAGCTCCATTAATGTTATGGTTTATTTTTTCGGCCCTTAGTTTAGTAGGGGCAGATCACGCTATCTTCGTAACTTGGTTGTCCACTCCAATCAACACCGCTATTATGGCGTTGTTAGTGGTAACTCTTTTTTTTCATAGCCAACAGGGGATGAAGGTAATTGTTGAAGACTACATTCACAATGTAATATTGAGATCTGCTACATTACTTTTAATTAAAATCTTCGCTTACATTTGTGTTATTTCCTCACTGCTCGCAATTTTTTTAATTGCTTTGTAGAAGACAAATAATATGGCTACTAAGACTAATGCGTACGAAATAATTGATCACAGACATGACGTCCTAATCATAGGTGCAGGAGGAGCTGGTCTTCGCGCGACTCTTGGCATGTCTGACGCAGGGCTGCAAACGGCTTGTTTAACCAAAGTCTTTCCCACAAGAAGTCATACTGTAGCTGCCCAAGGTGGAGTTGGGGCTGCTTTGGGTAATATGTCAGAAGACTCTTGGCGGTGGCACATGTATGATACAGTAAAAGGGGCAGATTGGCTTGGTGATCAAGATGCAATTGAATACATGTGTCGCGAGGCGGTCCCTGCTGTGCGTGAACTTGAGCATTTTGGTGTGCCATTCTCTCGAACAGAAGATGGAAGGATCTATCAGAGGCCTTTTGGCGGACATATGCGTAATTTTGGAGAAGCTCCAGTACAACGAGCCTGTGCGGCTGCCGATCGAACAGGCCATGCAATCTTACATACACTCTATCAACAGTGTATTAAGCGTGATTCTGAGTTTTTTGTTGAGTTTGTAGTTATTGACCTTGTGATGAATGATGAGGGTGGTTGCTGCGGTGCCATCGCTTGGAATCTTGATGATGGTACTCTACATCGCTTCAATGCGCAGACTACTGTTTTGGCAACTGGAGGATATGGCCGTGCATATTTTTCTTGTACCTCAGCACACACTTGTACTGGTGACGGTAACGGCATGGTGGCTCGGGCTGGATTAGCATTACAGGACCACGAATTTGTGCAGTTTCATCCAACTGGAATGTACGGATCTGGTTGTTTAATTACTGAGGGCGCACGTGGTGAGGGTGGGTACCTATCTAACTCAGCAGGTGAGCGGTTTATGGAACGTTACGCACCAACTGCGAAGGATCTTGCTTCACGAGATGTAGTGAGCCGTGCAATGACCATTGAAATTCGTGAGGGTCGTGGTGTAGGGGAGGGCAAAGATCATATCTTTCTTCACATGGAACATTTGGGTGAGGATTTACTGTTACAAAGGCTCCCTGGCATCGTGGAGTCTGCAAAAATTTTTTCTGGTGTTGACGCAAGTCGTGAGCCAATTCCAGTGCTGCCAACAGTTCATTACAACATGGGTGGTATCCCTACTAACTATCATGGTGAAGTCTTGCGTCCATCTGAAAAAGAACCAGATGCTATCGTTTCTGGTCTCATGGCTATTGGAGAGTGCGCCTGTGCTTCTGTTCACGGTGCAAACCGTCTTGGTACCAATTCATTGCTGGATATCATTGTTTTTGGGCGTGCAGCAGCAAACAAGGCTTGTGAGACAATCAAACCAGGAGCCATTCCTAAACCAATTTCGGTTTGTGAAACAGAACGTTCTATCGATCGTTTTGATCGGCTTCGCTTTGCCAATGGTTCTATTAAGACAAGTGAAATCAGAGTTAATTTACAACGTGCAATGCAGCGTGATGCTTCGGTCTTCAGGACACATGAAAGCTTGACAGAGGGTTGCGCAAAGGTTGACGAGATCGCCGTTTCAATGGCCCAAATTAAAGTTGCGGATAATTCTTTGATTTGGAATTCAGATCTTGTTGAAGCATTAGAGCTTGAAAATCTTATAGCTTGCTCGCAAGCAACAATTCATTCGGCAGTCGCACGAGAAGAGAGTCGGGGCGCTCATGCTCGAGAAGATTTTCGAGAAAGGGATGATATAAATTGGATGAAACACTCACTAGCTTGGATAGATGAAAACGGTAAGGTCTCTCTCACGTATCGCCCAGTCCATACATGGACAATAAATGATGATGTGGATTATATCGAACCAGCGATTAGGATGTATTGACGTGGCAGATTTTAATCTTCCAAAGAATTCTAAAATCACAAATGGCATCAGTCATCAGGTGGCATCGAAAGCAAAACGTGTAAAAGTCTTCAAGATATATCGTTATGATCCAGACGGTGGCAAGAACCCGCGTCTTGACACATTTGAGGTTGATCTCGACAAGTGTGGTCCTATGGTGCTTGATGCACTAATAAAAATTAAGAATGAGATAGATGCAACACTCACATTTCGTCGGTCATGCCGTGAGGGTGTTTGTGGATCTTGTGCTTTTAACATTGACGGCACAAACACGCTAGCTTGCATCAAGGCGATATCTGATATTAAAGGAGAGGTAAAAATTTACCCATTGCCGCACATGCCGGTCATAAAAGATTTAGTGCCAGACTTGAGTGTCCCTTATAAACAATACGCCTCGATTAGACCTTGGCTTAGTGCAGACAAGACAGATCAGCAAAAAGAGAGATTACAAAGTCCAGCAGAAAGAGCCAACCTTGATGGTTTGTGGGAGTGTATATTATGTTTTTGTTGCCAGACATCTTGTCCAAGCTATTGGTGGAACGGTGACCGTTATCTTGGTCCGGCTATTTTGTTGCAGGCATACCGTTGGATAGCCGATAGTCGTGATGATGCTGCCGCCAAGCGTCTTGAAGATTTAGATGACCCATTTAAACTATACAGATGTCACACAATAATGAATTGTACAAATACCTGTCCAAAGGGGTTAAACCCGGGAAAAGCAATTGCAGAAATTAAGAAAGGTATTGTGAAACAACATTTACGATAAGCATTTTAATCTTTTGCAGTTATTATAAGTTTGTTCTGACATAGCCATCAAATGTCCTAGGTTCTCTCTAATTACCATTTTGTAATACGTATTACCCAACTGTGCATAAGTTTCTCGATCAATCTTAGGAAAAATTTTTTTGTGGTATTTAATTTTTATCCCTATGATCTATGAGAATTTCATGTGAGTTTAATTCATCATGTTGCAAAGCCCGCTTAGCACCTACCACTTGATGTTGCAGGCTCAGGAATTACGTCCAGATCCGAGCCAAGCGCTTGCGGTGGAAAAACTGCAAGGTCTTTACTTGAAACTGAAAAGCACTGAGCGTTATAGAAAATTGAAGGGCTGGAGAAATTGGTTTGGTTTAGGTAGGAGATCAGAAAAGTTACCCAGAGGTTTGTACATGTTTGGGGGAGTCGGTAGAGGAAAATCGATGTTAATGGATCTATTTTTTAATACTGCACCTGTAAAGAAAAAACGTAGAATTCATTTCCACGAGTTTATGCAGAACATGCATGATCGTTTGAATAATTATCGTAAATCTAATGGCAAAAGTGACGACCCAATCCCACTAATTGGGAAGGACTTTGCTGAAGAAGTATCTTTACTTTGTTTTGATGACTTTCAAGTTCATGATATAACGGATGCGATGATTTTGTGCCGACTATTTGAAGTTTTGTTTGAAGAGGGTGTAGTTGTTGTGTTGACCTCAAATCGTCCACCATCTGATCTTTACAAGGATGGCTTGCAACGGGCCTCTTTTTTGCCTTTCATAGCTTTGGTAGAAAAAAAGCTTGACCTGTTCTTGCTCGATGGTCCCAAAGATTACCGTCGAGAAACCATACAAAAAACGGGTACGTATTTAGTGCCAAATGACAAAAATGCAAATATTACCCTCAAGCTTCTATATGAACGTTTAACTCGTGAATCAAAAGTGAAGCATGATCCCATAGTTGTTAATGGCCGAGAATTAGATTTGCCAATGGCGGCAGATAGTATTGCACTTAGCGATTTTGACTCATTGTGTAGTACAACTCTTGGCCCAGCAGATTATCTTGCCATTGCAAATAATTTTCACACTCTGATAGTTTGCAATATTCCAAGATTGGGTCCAGAATCTAGAGATAAAGCCAAGCGCTTTGTTACCTTAATCGATGCACTTTACGATTATAGTGTGAAGTTAGTATGTTCAGCAGAAGTGTTGCCATTGGAGCTTTATATTGAAGGAGATGGGGCATTTGAATTTGAACGGACAGCCTCAAGATTAATTGAAATGCAATCAGAAGATTATCAGTACAGAGAGCACATTACGAAAAACGCTCAGAACCCTGTACAAAAATGAATTAGTGATTAAATCAAAAAGATGAGGAGCAGTTGATTGGCTAGTTTTGTTGCATTACCGGGTCCAGGTGCAAAAAAAAGAGTTGAAGTTGATTTTAATCTTGAAGCCGGAATAAACAACCTGCGGCGTGAAAAAAACGCTATTATTCTCGCTCATTATTATCAAGATTCTGAACTACAGGACATTGCTGATTTTGTTGGTGACTCCCTGGATTTGTCGCGAAGGGCTGCTGATACCAAGGCTGATGTTATAGTTTTTTGTGGTGTTCGATTTATGGGGGAGGTTGCTAAAATCGTCAATCCCAAACGTACAGTGTTATTACCAGATGCTGATGCGGGTTGCTCTCTAGAGGAAGCCTGCCAACCTGACGATTTTAAGTGTTGGCGTGAAGCACACCCTGATCATATCTCTTTGACTTATATAAACTGCTCTGCAGAGGTAAAGGCACTCTCCGATATCATTGTTACATCTTCTAACGCTGAGGCTGTAATAAATCAAATCCCAAAAAATAAGCCAATTTTGTTCGCTCCAGATAGGCACCTAGGAAGTTTTCTGATGAAGAAGACGGGACGTGACATGATCCTGTGGCCTGGTAGCTGTGTTGTACATGAGGAATTTTCCGAAGAACTTCTTCTTCAAATGAAGGCAGAGTACAAGGGGGTTCCAGTTGCTGCACATCCAGAATGTCCGGAAGCAATTCTTGACCTAGCGGATTATGTAGGGTCCACAAAGGGTATACTAAATTTTGTTTCAAATGAGGACTCAAATAATTTTATTATTGCTACGGAACCCCACATTATTCATCAAATGCAGAAAGAAAATCCTGGCAAGACTTTCATTGCCGCAAAGGGTGTAAGTGAAGCTCGAGAGTCTGACGCTTGTCCGTGTACTCACTGCCCTTTTATGGCGCTTAACTCAATGGAAAAACTCTATCTTGCCCTAGTCAATAATGCTCCACGTATCGAGATTGATGAGGATTTGCGCCTTTGCGCCTTGAAACCCATAAAGCGGATGTTAGAAATGTCTCCCAAGGCAAAAGGTACTACGTCGCATGCTGCGGAGTAATTAAGTGATTTTTCCAGATCAGATTTCTATAAGCCGCATAATTGAAAACGCTCTTGAAGAAGATATAGGTAGTGGGGATCTAACTTCTGAGGCTGTTTTGGGTGAGGATAAATGGCTTAAGCTGAAGATGGTCCCTAGAGAAGAAATAGTGGTTGTTGGTATAGATATTGCAGCGCAAGTTTTTAGTTGCATTGCCCCTGAAACAAGGATTCACCATCATGTAAAAGATGGAAATAAAGTTTTTACTGGCACTTTTTTAATGACTTTAGATGGGCCTGCCCGTGGACTTTTAACTGCTGAGCGAACTGCCCTTAATCTGGTCCAAATACTTTCTGGAATTGCTACCGAAACTCGTCGCTTTGTGGATGCCATTGCTGGCACTGGAGTTGTGCTTCTAGATACTCGAAAGACAATCCCTGGATTACGAGCTTTATCTAAGTATGCTGTGGCTATGGGTGGCGCCAAGAACCATCGAGAGCGTTTGGATGATGGGGTGCTGATCAAAGATAACCATATTGCCGTTGCAGGATCTGTGGCTAAGGCTATAAGACTTGCACAAAAAGCTGGCCTGAAATGTATTGAAGTAGAGTGCGATACACTTGAACAGGTCGCTGAGGCTCTCGATAATGGTGCAGATAGAATTCTACTTGATAATATGAGCAACAAATCGTTGTCTGAGGCTGTCAAATTATCAGCAGGGCGCACTCCCCTAGAAGCATCTGGTGGAGTAAGTTTAAAAACTGTTCGTGCTGTTGCGGAGACTGGCATTGATTTTATTTCTGTTGGAAGCATAACCCAATCAGCTAGAGCTGTTGATATTGGACTCGATTTATTAAGTTGATTAGGAAAGTTGTTATTATAAGAAATACTGAAATAGCAACTAACCTTACGGTTGCACTTGCTCTGGGCTGTAAAGCAAGATACTAAAAATAGCATGGTTTTTGCGCTTTATGATTTTACATAGTTTTTTTTAAGTTTTTTTTGGAACAGAGAGGCAAGCTAATGTCACGAAGTAAAATAGCGCTTATAGGAGCTGGCAATATTGGAGGGACCCTTGCACATCTGGTTGGATTAAAAGAGCTAGGAGATGTTGTTTTGTTTGATATTGTAAATGGTGTTCCACAGGGCAAAGCCCTTGACCTAGCACAATCTTCGTCTGTGGAAGGTTTCAATACATCCATTAGAGGTGCGAATGCATATTCAGCAATTAAAGGCGCCAATGTTGTAATTGTTACTGCTGGCGTGCCTCGTCGCCCAGGAATGAGCCGTGATGATCTTCTGAGCATAAATACGGCAGTGATGGAGTCTGTAGGTCAGGGCATTAAAAAAAATTGTCCAAATGCTTTTGTTATTTGTATTACAAATCCCTTAGATGCCATGGTTTGGGTATTGCGAAAAGCTTCTGGCTTGCCTCATAAAAAAGTTGTGGGTATGGCTGGTGTGTTAGATTCGGCGCGTTTCAGTTATTTCTTATCTGAAGAATTTAAAGTTTCTGTAGAGGATATTTCAACTTTTGTCTTAGGTGGACATGGTGACACTATGGTTCCTCTACCTCGTTATTCAACTGTCGGGGGTATGCCGCTTCCTGATTTGATAAAAATGAAGTGGACTACTCAAAAACGTATAGACGAAATTGTTAAACGGACTCGAGAAGGTGGTGCTGAAATAGTTAACTTGCTAAAATCCGGTTCGGCTTATTACGCACCAGCTAGTGCGGCTGTTAAAATGGCTGCTTCTTATCTTAAAGATAAAAAAAGAATTATGCCGTGCTCTGCTTATCTTAACGGTCAATATGGAGTAAAGGGGCTTTATGTCGGAGTGCCTGTTGTTATTGGCAGCAAAGGTGTTGAGCGAATTGTTGAAATAAGGCTTAATAAAGTTGAAAAAACAGCCTTTAAAAAGTCTGTAAATTCTGTAAGCAGACTAATTGAAGATATTTTGATGTTGAAAAGAAGTGCGGTTAAGAAAATCTCGTCAACAAGTGCCTAAAAGTAAAATATACTTGGTGTTAATAAATCAGCAGCAAAGAGAAACCCAAAGAAAAAGAGAATGGATTAAATTACTATTTAAAAAACTTTTTAAGTAAGCATTTTGTTAAAAGAGGGTTTTAGAAAATTCAATGAATATTCATGAGTACCAGGCCAAAAAATTGTTAGCTAAATTCGGTGTGGCAGTACCTCGCGGTGGGGTGGCTTACACTCCACTTGAAGCCGTCGCTAAGGCTAAGGAACTTGGTGGGCCGGTTTGGGTCGTTAAATCTCAAATTCATGCTGGAGGCCGTGGAGCTGGCCATTTCGCTGATGATGTAACAAGAAAGGGTGGCATCCGTGTTGTTCACTCTGTTGATGAGGTAAGCGATAGTGTTCGTGAAATGCTGGGTCGCATTTTAATAACAAAACAAACTGGTCTCGCCGGTAAAGAGGTCAAACGTGTTTATATAGAGGAGGGTTGTGAGGTAGCGCGTGAGCTCTATTTGTCAATTTTGGTTGACCGCACTTCGTCTAAAATTACTATCATGGCCTCAACAGAAGGTGGTACTGAAATAGAGGAAGTAGCAGAGAAAACTCCTGAAAAAATTATTAAAGTCAGTATTGATCCGGCTACAGGCATGTTGCCTTTTCACGCCCGAAAATTAGCTTTTAGCCTCGGACTAAAAGGTAAACAAATTGCTACAGCTACTAACTTTATGCTGTCACTCTACGATGCTTTCATCAAGCTGGATGCATCAATGATGGAAATCAATCCTCTTGTAGTTACAGGTGAGGATAAAATCCTTGCACTTGATGCAAAAATGAACTTCGATGACAACGCCCTATTTCGACATAAAGATATTCAGGAATTGCGTGATGAGGATGAAGAGGATGCAGCAGAACTGGAAGCATCGCGTCATGAGCTGAATTATATAAAGCTCGATGGCAACATTGGCTGTATGGTTAACGGGGCTGGTTTAGCCATGTCAACCATGGACATCATAAAGCTTTTTGGGGGCGAACCCGCCAATTTCTTGGATGTTGGTGGTGGAGCTACCAAGGAGCGCGTAACTACAGCCTTTAAGATTATTTTGTCTGACGCAAATGTAGAAGGTATTCTAGTAAATATTTTTGGCGGTATTATGCGCTGTGATGTGATTGCTGAAGGAGTTGTAACTGCTGTGCGAGAGGTGAGCCTTAACGTCCCCCTAGTGGTTCGTCTTGAGGGAACAAATGTTGGGTTAGGAAAAAAAATTCTGGGTTCGTCAGGTCTTGATATTGTCTCTGCAGATGATCTCGCTGATGCTGCTAAGAAAATTGTCAAAGCAGTAAAGGAGAATTGAAGTTAGTGGCTGTACTTATTGATTCAAACACAAGAGTTATATGTCAGGGCTTTACGGGTGCTCAAGGGACCTTTCATTCTGAGCAAGCTATAGCTTATGGCACCAAGATGGTTGGGGGTGTAACACCGGGCAAAGGTGGGACAAACCACCTTGACTTACCAGTTTTTGACACGGTTTCCAGTGCAGCAGAAAAGACAGGAGCAACAGCTTCTGTCATCTACGTACCACCACCTTTTGCAGGTGACGCTATCGTTGAGGCAATTGACGCTGAAATACCGCTAGTAATCTGTATTACTGAGGGTATTCCAGTTCTCGATATGGTAAAGGTTAAGAGAGCTCTGGAAGGGACTTCCACTAGGCTTGTTGGCCCCAATTGTCCTGGAATTATAACACCAGGTGAGTGCAAAATTGGTATTATGCCAGGTCATATTCATGCCCGTGGCAATGTGGGTATTGTCTCCCGTTCGGGTACCTTAACTTATGAAGCGGTGGCACAAACTACTGCGGTTGGCTTGGGTCAGACAACGTGCATAGGTATTGGTGGTGATCCAGTAAACGGTACCAATTTTGTTGATTGCCTCGAGTTGTTTTTGAAAGACCCCGAAACAAAATCTATTGTCATGATAGGTGAAATTGGTGGCATAGCCGAAGAGGAGGCGGCTGATTTTATTAAGCAGTCTAAAACAAAAAAGCCCGTGGTCAGTTTTATCGCTGGCATGACAGCACCTCCTGGCCGTAGAATGGGTCATGCTGGAGCGATTATTTCTGGTGGCAAGGGAACTGCCATGGAAAAAATAGAAGCTCTTAAAAGTGCAGGCATTCACGTTGCCTTGTCTCCTGCGGAAATTGGTTCAACTATGGTTAAGGCAATGGGTGGATAAGTGGTTCTAAAAAGTTTAATGTTGAGTGAATTATTCCATATCTGCTGAAGAGGGTAACGTGGCGACCTCACTAGAAAGTTTTTTATCTGGCACTAATGCTCCTTACATAGCGGAGCTGTATGCTCGTTTTCTAGAAAATCCTAAATTAGTTGACAAGACATGGGAGATTTTTTTTACAGATCTCTCAGATGATCTCGAGGCCGTGCTTAATGAAATGGGTGGAGCTAGTTGGGCCGCATCCGTTGAGCATATAATAGGTTATAATGGTAACATTATCGCAGAGGAGCTCTCCACTTCCCTTGAGCAAAAAAATGTTGGTGAACGCGATCAAGGTTCATATAAAGTGGATATTGGTCTACCAACTATGGCAAATGGCCTTGATGGGCGTATGGCTGCAGATAAAATTCGCCAAGCGACTCAAGATTCCATTAGTGCATTGATGATGGTGCGAGTTTACCGAGTTCGCGGTCATTTGAATGCAAATTTTGATCCATTGGGACTAGAGGGAAAGGCGTTGCATCCAGAGCTAGACCCCAAAACTTATGGATTCCATGAGGAGGATATGGATAGGCCGATCTTTATCAATAATGTTTTAGGCATGGAAACGGCTACACCAAGGGAAATACTAAAAATACTCCAGAAGACATATTGCTCATCAATAGGTGTTGAATTCATGCATATTGAAAAGGCGGAGGAGCGTTCGTGGATACAGCAGCGTATTGAAGGTGCACGTAATCAAACTGAATTCACCCACAAGGGGAAACGCACTATTTACCAGAGGCTGGTCGAAGCAGAGGGCTTTGAACGTTTTCTTGATAAGAAATATACTGGAACTAAGCGCTTTGGTTTGGATGGCGGTGAGAGCCTAATAGCAGCTTTGGAACAAATTATTAAACGTAGCAGCCAAATGGGTTTGGCTGAGGTTGTGTTGGGAATGCCACATCGTGGTCGGCTTAACGTTCTAGCCTCAATCATGGATAAGCCTTATGTAGCAATGTTTGCAGAATTTATGGGTTTGACTTCCAATCAAAATGATGTGATGGGGTCTGGTGATGTAAAATATCACCTCGGTACTTCAGCCGACCGTGTTTTTGATGATAAAGTCGTTCATTTATCCTTGGCTGCTAACCCGTCACATTTAGAAGCAGTCAATACGGTAGTGCTAGGTAAAGTAAGAGCCAAACAAGCACAAATTGGTGATGAGGAACGAAAGAAGATTATGGGTCTTCTTATGCATGGGGACGCAGCATTTGCTGGCCAAGGCTTGGTACCTGAGGCTCTTGATTTATCACAACTGAAAGGTTACCGTACTGGTGGGACTGTTCACTTCATAGTAAATAATCAAATTGGTTTCACAACTGCACCGACCAAGTCACGTTCGTCACCATATCCGTCTGACGTTGCAAAGAGTATTCAGGCACCTATTTTTCACGTCAACGGTGATGATCCAGAAGCTGTAGTACATGTTGCCAGAATAGCAGCAGAGTTTCGTCACAAATTTAACCGTGATGTTGTTATCGACATGTTTTGTTATCGCCGCCATGGCCATAATGAAGGTGATGAACCGATGTTTACTCAGCCTATTATGTATAAAGCAATAAAGAAACACCCTACAACTCGTGATATTTATGCACGACAATTAGAAAAAGAAGGCGTTTTTGCTCAGGGTGAGACAAAGCAAGTTGTGTTGGATTTCGATATTAAATTGGAAAAAGCCTTTCAGGCGGCGAATTCCTATAAGCCCAACAAGGCTGACTGGCTAGAGGGTAAATGGAAGGGTTTAGTTCAGTTGACAGGCGAAGAGGAATTTCTTGATGATGAGACTGCTTGCTCGATAGAATTACTCAGAGAGGTTGGATATGCAATTTCGAAGCAACCTAAGAATATTGAGCTGAATAAAAAGATCATTCGTCAGCTAGAGTCGAAACATTCAACCATTAAGACTGGTAAAGGTATAGATTGGGCTACAGCTGAGGCCTTAGCTTTCGGTACCTTATTAGTTGAGGGTACTGGAGTTCGACTGTCCGGGCAGGACAGTGGACGTGGAACGTTCTCTCAAAGGCATTGTGTTTTGATCGACCAAAGTAATGAAAATCGTTATTTCCCTCTAAGTGAAATTCGTCCCGAACAGGCTCAATTTGAGATTATGGACAGCCCTCTTTCTGAAGCAGGTGTGCTAGGCTTTGAATACGGTTATTCTCTTGCGGATCCCCACACTCTAGTTCTTTGGGAAGCTCAATTTGGTGATTTTGCTAACGGAGCTCAGGTTATAATTGACCAATTTATTGCTTCGGGTGAATCAAAGTGGCTCAGAATGTCAGCCATTTGCATGTTATTACCCCACGGTTTTGAGGGGCAGGGGCCTGAGCATTCATCTGCGCGGCTTGAGCGTTATTTGCAACTGTGTGCAGAAGATAATATGCAGGTTGTCAATATCACCACACCGGCCAATTATTTTCATGCATTGAGGCGACAGATGCGTCGCAATTTTCGCAAGCCCTTGATTGTGATGTCGCCTAAGTCTCTACTCCGTCACAAGTTAGTAGTTTCCAATCTTGATGAAATGGGTCCGAATACGCACTTCCGGCGAATCTTGCCTGAAACCGACCAGCTAGTTCAAGACAAAATTATTCGCCGTGTCATTCTTTGCTCTGGAAAGATTTATTATGAATTATTGGAAGCTCGTCGTAATGCAGGAACCAACGATGTCGCCATTTTACGTGTAGAACAGTTGCACCCGTGGCCACGAAAGTCACTATGTAAGCAATTAATTCGATATTCCAATGCAGAGATTGTTTGGGTTCAAGAAGAGCCAGCTAATATGGGCGCTTGGTCCTTTGTCTATCCGCGCTTGTTATCCATATTTGATAACTTGAAGGTAAAAAATAAACGTCCAGTTTTTGTTGGTCGCAGGGCCGCCGCTTCGCCTGCGACGGGGTTTGCAAAAGTTCACAAGCAAGAACAGGATGAAATAGTTGAACTTTCACTCAACGGGGAGTTGAATGACTTGCCACAACCTTTTATGTGAGGCAGAAATTAGTTTTTTTAATAATTTTCAATTTATCCAGTTCTGATATCGAGGATGACATGTTGACGGAAATAAAAGTACCGACCTTGGGTGAGTCAGTGGCCGAGGCCACTGTGGCAAAGTGGATGAAGTCAATTGGTGATGTAGTTGCCATTGATGAGCCATTGGTTGAACTCGAGACGGATAAAGTCACGCTGGAAGTGAATGCGCCAAAAGCTGGAACACTAAGTGGAATTACTGCAGTTGAGGGTGCCGAAGTTGAGGTTGGGGCTCTGTTAGGAACGTTGGAAGATGATATTATCCAGTCGACTACCACACAAGTTGAAACGACTGAGCAAACTTCCAAGTTTGCTACTGCACCTGTTGAAACGCCTGAACAAACCTCAAGGGTTTCAATGGAAGATGAAACTGCATCTTTTTCGCCCGCAGTACGCAAGTTGATCGAAGAAAACAATCTAGATCCATCCTTAATACCGGGAACAGGGAAAGACAGTCGCTTAGTCAAGGGTGATGTGTTGGCTTACTTAGAGGGTGGAGAAAAACCTCCTTCTAATATTACTGCTGCATCTGGTGACACAAACACTCTAGGTTACCCCACACGGCCAGCTGGTCCCCGAGAGGAAAAAGTAAAAATGACGCGGTTACGCCAGATGGTGGCCGCACGCTTGAAAGAGGCTCAAAATACAGCAGCTATCTTGACCACCTTCAACGAAGTAGATATGACCCAAGTTATGTCTATGCGTAGTAAGTACAAAGAAACTTTTGAGAAGAAGCATGGTGTCAAGATTGGATTTATGTCAATTTTTGTTAAGGCTTGTGTTGTAGCCCTGCGTGAGTTTCCAGGTGTTAATGCAGAAATTAACGGCGACGAAATTATTTATAAGAATTACTACGACATAGGTGTTGCTGTTGGTTCACCAACGGGGCTTGTAGTCCCTGTTTTGCGAAATGCAGATACAACCAGTTTTGCAAATATTGAATGTCAGATTAGCGATTTTGGCTCAAGGGCTCGTAGTGGTAAGCTTACTATGGAAGAATTGCAGGGAGGCTCGTTTACAGTTACGAATGGTGGCGTCTTTGGATCTTTGCTATCCACGCCTATTATAAATCCACCGCAATCTGGTATTCTTGGCATGCATAAAATTCAACAACGTCCAGTTGTTATGCCCGACGGCTCCATTGAAGCGCGGCCAATGATGTATCTAGCACTCTCTTACGATCATCGTATAGTAGACGGTCGTGAGGCTGTTCAGTTTCTGGTTCGCATCAAAGACTGTATAGAAGATCCGCAACGAATTATGCTGGACGCATGAAAAATATCGAGGAAATTGTTCATGAGTGACGCGTACGACGTTATTATAGTTGGTGGAGGACCGGGGGGGTATGTAAGTGCTATACGGGCTGCCCAGCTGGGACTCAAAGTAGCATGCGTGGAAAAGCGCAACAAACTGGGAGGTACCTGCTTGAATATTGGTTGTATTCCTTCAAAAGCTCTTTTGCAATCGTCTCATCATTTTGAGTCTGCCATAAAAGAATTCCCATCTCATGGAATCAAAATAAAAGGAGTTTCTCTCGACCTTAAAGCTATGATGTGTCGTAAAGATAAAGTAATTAACGATCTAACTAAAGGCATCGAATATCTGTTTAAAAAATCTAAAGTTGATTACATTAACGGCGTTGGGAAAATTGTTGCTAACGATACAATCGAGGTAAACCTTCTCAAAGGTAAAAAAAGAGTTTTTAAAACCAAAAATATTATCCTAGCAACAGGCTCTGAGGTTACTCCATTATCAGGTGTCGAAATCGATGAAAAGAAGATCTTAAGCTCCACGGGGGCTTTAACGCTCAGCAAAGTACCAAAATCCATGATTGTTATTGGTGGCGGTGTAATTGGCTTGGAATTGGGATCAGTTTGGCGCAGGCTTGGTGTGGATGTAACAGTAGTTGAATTCCTCGATAATATCCTTCCTGGCATGGATAGAGATGTGATTGCGCAAATGACAAGAATATTGAAGAAACAGGGGCTGAAGTTTAAGTTTCAAACGAAAGTAACTTCAGCCAAATTGTCAAAAAAGGGTGTCACCTTAAATGTTGAGTCCCACGAAGGCGAGCACTCCACATCGCTTATGGCGGATATAGTGCTTGTTGCAATTGGTCGCCGTCCCTTTAGTGAAGGTTTGGGACTGGAAAAGCTCGGTATAGCTATGAACGGGCAGGGATTCATAACTGTAGATCAAAACCTACAAACTAGTGTTTCTGGAGTATATGCCATTGGTGATGTGATTGGTGGGCCTATGTTGGCCCACAAAGCGGAAGAGGAGGGCATTGCTGTTGCCGAACACATTGCTGGCTATTTTGGACACGTCAATTATGACACTATTCCAGGGGTAGTTTATACATGGCCTGAAGTAGCCTCCGTTGGTAGAACAGAGGACGATCTTGAAGAAAAAGGTGTAAATTACAAAATAGGTAAATTCCCATTCAGTGCTAATTCACGTGCACGTGCTAATGCGGATAGCGACGGATTTGTTAAAATTTTAGCAGATGCAAAAACTGATAAGGTTTTGGGTGTCCATATTGTTGGTCCGGCGGCCGGTGATTTAATTACAGAAGTTGTTTCTGTAATGGAATTTGGTGGTTCTTCAGAGGACATTGCGCGTACTTGCCATGCCCACCCGTGCTTATCTGAAGCAATCAAGGAAGCTGCTCTCGCATTGGGTGGCCGTGCAATTCATATTTAACTTAAATTGGCTTTCATCAGGTTAGCTATTCAGTTCTTCTTTGCGCGGGGGTGGGTATTTAAGTATATTGAATTCAGCCGTTCCATATCCACATCTATATATCGCTGGGTGGTTGAGAGAGATGCATGGCCTAAAAGTTCTTGAATTGTGCGAAGATCGCCTCCACCGCCTAAAAGGTGGGTTGCAAAGCTGTGACGTAAGGCGTGGGGTGTGCCTGTCTCGGAGAGGCCGAGATAAATTCGTAAATCACGCATTTTTTTTTGAAATACACCAGGGTTTAACCGCTTTCCACGTGCACCAATAAATAATGGGCTATTTTCATCTTGGGGGTAGGGACAGGCTTGGAGGTAGTTGCTCATAGTTTTAGCGATTGCATCAAGTACAGGGACCAGTCTCTGTTTGCCGCCTTTGCCTGAGATCACAAGTGTTCCACCATGCTTTAAATTGTATGAGTCTAAAAAATTGAGTGACAAAGCTTCGCCAATCCTGAGGCCGCCCCCATAAAGTAAAGTCATTAAGGCAATGTCGCGTTTTCTGATCCAAGGCTCATGCGAAAATAAGTTAATCGTGGCAATCAATTCAATAGCTTCTTCCTCTGAAAAGGCTTTTGGTATCGATTTTGGAATTTTTGGAGTTCGCAAGCCGTTGATTGCAGCATTATGTATATGTTTAGAACGTTCCAAAAATTTAAAAAAATTACGAATCGTTGACAAAGCACGAGCCATAGTTGTTCTGGTCAGCTTATCGTTGGTAAGTTTAGCAAGATAACTTCGAAAATCGGTGACCTTGAGTTTCTCAAGGTCACCAAGGCCTGGCAGAAAACCAAGATGTTTATTAAGAAAAGAAAGAAAAAAAGACAAATCACGACTGTAGCCATCTAATGTATGAAGTGAGAAACGTTTCTCGTGCTGTAGCCAAATTCTCCAGTCCTCAATTACTTGAAGAACGGCGGGTTCTGCATCAAATGTGATTATTCTGCGATTGTTAGACATCGGTCAATACACCGTTCCAAGACACGTGCAATAAAACTTATCAGCTCAGTGCCTTGTCCTGGAAAAAAAACGTTACCTGCGCCTCCAAGTGCGAGAAGGCCATTGCAATCAATCAACACAGGTCGAAGACGTGCTAGTGCTGCCGAATGAACCAATTCAGCGTGCGCACCAAAAATACTTCCGTCGTCGTTCATATTTTGTATTAGTGTGACTTCTTTATTAATGCCGACCAGTTGGTCTATTTCGCCAGAGAGATAGTTAGTAATATAGTCTTTCTGCTGTTCAATTTCTGGCAAATTGCAACCCTCAAAACCAATATTTGCGACTTTAATATCGAGCAGCAAAGGAAAGTCTCTATTAATGACTTTAGTTAACTGATCAATATTTGTTGCTGATATTAGGGCAAGTACAGCAGTATGGGTACGTGTTTGAGCTGCCATATTTGTACGGCTAGTCTCAATGACGTCTTGCGCACAATCTCTAATGTTATTAATTTCGCCACGCAATTGCTCCAGCATAAATTTCTGTATATCAGCAACGCCATCACCGCTCCAACGTGATGGAATCATTATGGATTGCAGAATTTCGGGGTTTTCTATAAAGAAATTGGGATGATTGGTGAGGAAATCAATAACTTGCTTGCTACTCAGCTCAAGTTTTTTTTTACTGGCGGAAACGTCTTTTGATTCGTTCATTTGTTGTATTCCTAAATTATTAGGTCTCTAAGTCTAGTAATTTTGTCTCAGATTCGCATAGAGTGTACCCCATGCCTGTCTCTCATACAAAACCCTCTCATTATTCTGGTTGTAATGTCACCGTGCTACTAGCTTTGCCGGTGCCCTCTTCCTATGACTATCGGGTCCCAAGCCATATGAATTTATCTGATGGGAATTTTGTACGCGTCCCTTTTGGACGACGAATGGTTAATGGTGTTGTTTGGGGTGCTGGTCAGCATGGTATCGATAATAAAAAAATAAAGGATGTGGAAATTTGTTTTCCAATTCCTCCCATGAGTGACGTGCAGAGATCGTTTGTTGACTGGGTCGCTGCTTATACTCTCTCGTTTCGTGGGGCTGTTCTTAAAATGACCATGAGTGTCTCAGCAGCTCTTCAAGAACCAAAATCTAATTTTGTTTTTGGCCTTAATCCTTCACCACCATTTTATAAAATGACTTCCGCCCGAGAGCGGGTAATTGATGTTCTTAAATATGGTAAGCCAAAACAAGCACAAGGGGAGCTTGCACAAAAAGCTAAAGTAGGTACTTCTGTCATCAAAGGTTTAGTCAAAATTGGTGGGTTGGTGTCCTATAAAGTGGAGCCATTGTCTATGATGATACGCCCAAATGGGTACCTTTCAGGACCAGAACTCTCTGAGAAACAGGCCAAAGCTGGTGCAGTTCTCTCAGGTGATGTTGCTAAGGGAGGTTATAAGGCCTCCTTGCTTGATGGAGTGCCCGGTTCAGGTAAAACAGAAGTTTATTTTGAAGCTGTTGCAGAAGCGTTGAAGCAGAGTCGCCAAGTTTTGGTTTTACTCCCTGAAATTGCATTAAGCGCTCAATGGCTTGAGCGTTTTGAAAACCGGTTTGGTGCTTTACCGTTGGAGTGGCATTCAGAACTAAAGTTAGCTAAACGGCGAGATACTTGGCGTGCCGTTGCTCAAGGAATGGTTAATGTTGTTGTGGGTGCTCGATCGGCTCTTTTTTTACCTTTTAAAGACCTTGCTCTTATTGTTGTAGATGAAGAACATGATGGGGCATACAAGCAAGAGGAGGGCATCATATATAATGCCCGCGACATGGCAGTAGTGCGCGCCTATCTGGAAAATATTCCTATTATTTTATCCTCTGCAACACCATCACTTGAAACGATGGATAACGTGAAACGTGGCCGTTATAAGATGGTTCAACTGCCTCAGCGTCACGGTAATGCAAAATTGCCCAAAATTTCTCTTATAGACATGAGAAATGAGCGCTTACCTGATGGGTGCTGGCTATCTCCAAGACTTATTAAAAAGGTTCAACAAACACTGATGGCAGATCAACAGGTGATGCTATTTTTGAATAGACGTGGTTATGCGCCACTAACACTATGCCGGACCTGTGGTCATCGTTTTAAGTGCCCAAATTGTACGGCTTGGTTGGTTAGCCACCGTGATGGGTTTGGACGTCTGCAGTGCCACCACTGTGGATATGCCACCGCCTCACCTGAATGCTGTCCGTCTTGCGGAAATACGACTTTGGCGTTTTGTGGCCCCGGAGTTGAAAGGTTGTCCGAGGAGTCAAAAAAACTATTTCCCCAAGCTAATATTGAAATTGCTGCGAGTGACTCTGTAAATGGACCGAGTGACGCCGCAAAATTAGTGCAACGTATAAAGAGCCATGAGGTTGATATTATTATTGGTACACAAATTGTAGCTAAGGGGTACCATTTTCCCAAATTAACATTAGTTGGTGTCGTTGACGCAGATTTAGGTTTGAGTGGTGGTGACTTGCGCGCAGCTGAGCGTACTTATCAGCTTTTGTACCAAGTTGCTGGTCGTGCTGGACGAGCTGAGCACTCTGGCCAAGTTATATTGCAAACTTATATGCCAGAACACTCGGTGATGCAGGCATTACTTCTGGGTGACAGGGATCACTTTATTGAGACTGAATCCACAGCGAGAAGAAAATCTGATATGCCCCCCTTCTCGAGACTCGTAGCATTGATTCTTTCAGGGCCAGACGAACAGGAAATAGACAGGCTAGCAAGCCTGTTGGCTGGTAAGGCGCCTAAATTTGACGATATTTTGATTTTGGGCCCGGCTCCAGCGCCACTCTCTATTGTTAGAGGGCGCTATCGCCGCCGTTTCCTTCTTCGGGCACCAAAGCAGTTTAATGTACAACAATTTCTTACTGATTGGCTTACTCACTTTACTATACCTAAAAGAATTCGTATTCAGGTGGATATTGATCCATACAGTTTTCTGTAAGACGAATTACAGAAAAAGACCATGTGAATAATCGGTAATCTATCTTTAAAAGTACAAAAAAGGTCTTATTTAATGTATTAAATTAAGATTTTTTTGATGTAAATAAGCTTCAATAACAGTATTTTTGTCATTATTTTAATGGTTTAAAAGGAGCTATGAGTCAGCTTGCATACCTTAGATGAGGATCCGTCTTGCATGCCTTAGATTGCATGCCTCAATTGAGTATGATAAAAGCAATCTACGTTAATTAGTATGAAATATTTCATGGTTTTTGTGTTTAATATTTCTTTTTCTGTTGTTTTACAAGGAACCAAGGACTTCAAGCTTGTTATCCGATAGTTCAGGTGCCAGTAGACTCGCAGGTCGTTATGCCTCAGCTCTATTTGAATTGGCACAGTCAAGTAAAAAGATTGATGCAGTAACGAGCGATCTTGAATTGCTCAATACGCTTATAATTAGGTGCAAGGACCTGCAAAAGTTTCTTGACTCTCCAATAATTACAAGAAATGACCAGGGTAAGGCCTTATCCGTAATTGTAAAAAAAGCCAAATTCAATGATCTGACCGGTAATTTTATTTCTGTTGTTGCAGAAAATCGCCGTCTTTATGTATTACCTGCAATTATTGCCGCCTTTACTGATATTTTATCGAAATATCGTGGTGAAGTTACAGCTGAGGTTGTATCTGCAACTGAGCTCTCTAAAAAACAATTAAATACTCTTGGCTCCTCGCTCAAAAAAGCGATTGGTTCCAAGGTAACCATCAATGCCACCGTTGATCATGAATTACTCGGTGGCCTTATCGTCAAAGTTGGCTCTCGAATGGTCGACTCATCACTTCGTACCAAGCTGCAACAACTGCGGCTAGCAATGATAGGGATTGGATAATGGAAATCCGAGCAGCGGAAATCTCCGCAATTCTCAAGGATCAAATAAATAATTTTGGAACAGATTCAGAAGTTGCTGAAGTTGGGCAGGTTCTATCAGTTGGTGATGGTATAGCCCGAGTTCATGGGTTGGATAATGTCCAAGCAGGAGAAATGGTTGAATTTCCCGGTGGCGTGAAAGGAATGGCACTTAATCTAGAAACCGATAATGTGGGTGTTGTCATCTTTGGTGAGGACCGAAGTATCAACGAAGGTGATACGGTTAAACGCACCGGAAACATTGTGGATGTACCTGTTGGTAAGGGACTCCTTGGCCGTGTTGTTGATGGCCTTGGAAATCCAATTGATGGCAAAGGTCCAATTGAGGGTACAGAACGCAAACGTGTTGAAGTAAAGGCACCAGGAATTATACCGCGTAAATCAGTACATGAGCCCATGCAAACGGGTCTGAAGTCTATTGATGCACTTATCCCCATTGGTCGTGGTCAGCGTGAATTGGTAATTGGTGATCGCCAGACAGGTAAAACTGCGATTGTAATTGACACCATAATAAATCAAAAATCTGTTAATGACTCGGCCAAGGATGATACTGAGAAACTATTTTGCGTCTATGTTGCCGTTGGTCAAAAGCGCTCAACAGTTGCACAAGTAGTAAAAACACTAGAGGAATATGGCGCTATGGATTACTCTATTGTAGTTGCTGCTACGGCTTCGGAGCCAGCGCCACTGCAATTCCTTGCACCCTATACTGGTTGTACTATGGGCGAATTTTTTCGCGATAATGGTATGCACGCCGTCATCAGTTATGATGATTTGTCTAAACAAGCTGTTGCTTATCGCCAAATGTCTTTGCTTCTTCGTCGGCCTCCTGGACGAGAGGCGTTCCCGGGAGATGTTTTTTATCTACATTCACGCCTTTTAGAGCGTTCCTGCAAATTAGGAGAAACAAGTGGTTTAGGTTCCCTAACAGCTCTTCCTGTTATTGAGACTCAGGCTTCAGACGTGTCAGCATACATACCAACGAATGTGATTTCTATTACTGATGGGCAGATTTTCTTAGAGACTGAATTATTTTATCAAGGTATTAGACCAGCTGTAAACGTTGGGATATCAGTTTCCCGTGTTGGTTCCGCGGCTCAAATTAAGGCTATGAAAAAAGTCGCAGGGTCCATAAAGTTGGAATTAGCTCAGTATCGTGAAATGGCAGCGTTTTCGCAATTTGCTTCTGATCTGGATGCAGCTACTCAGCATTTATTAGCCCGTGGGGCTCGCTTAACTGAAATACTCAAGCAGGGTCAGTTCTTACCTTGTCCCGTTGAGGAGCAAGTCATCTCCATTTTTGCTGGTGTCAATGGTTTTTTGGATGGACTTAATGTCACAGATGTTCTTCGTTACGAGGCTTCTATGTTGGAGAACATTAGGGCCAACGAAGAGGATATTCTTGTCTCAATACGTGAAACCAAAGACTTGACTAGTGAAACCGAGGAAAAACTAAGAGCTTTTCTTGATAAATTCACTAAGGATTTTGCTTAAAAAGGCGGTGATGGAAATGGAAAAATCGTCAAATGGCTAACCTTAAAGATCTCAGACTTCGAATCACAAGTGTAAAATCTACGCAAAAGATCACGTCCGCTATGAAAATGGTGGCTGCTTCTAAGCTTCGCCGTGCTCAAGCAGCAGCTGAGGATGGTCGTCCATATGCTGAACGCATGGAACGTATGCTGGGTGAATTAACATCAAGCCTCTCAACTGTAGAAGGTGCTCCAAAGTTACTAGCTGGTAGCGGTGATGCAAAAAACCATCTTCTTGTTACAATTACGGCTGACCGTGGTCTGTGTGGGGGGTTCAATGGCTCCATAATTCGAAAAACAATTAGCAAAGTCAAAGAACTTAAAGCTGAAGGTAAGAATGTAAAACTATATTGTCTAGGCCGAAAGGGTAATGATGCACTCAAATATGATTTCTCCAATCAAATTATTAGCACTCTAGAGGGATTGACTAAAAATGGTGTTGACTTTGCAGCAACTCGTGACATTGCGTCAGATTTAGTGAGACGTTTTGATAAACATGAATTTGATGTTTGCACGATTATTTATAATAAGTTTGTTTCAGTAATCAGTCAGAAAGTAGAGGCTCAGCAAATAATACCATTTCCCTTTCCTGAGGCGTTGGAAGACGAAGGTGAGGTTGCCGACAAACGTCAGAATGCCTTGTACTTAATGGAACCATCTGAGGAAGAGATACTTGACGATTTGTTGCCCCGCAATATTTCTATACAGTTGTACAAGGCGCTCCTGGAGAGCAATGCCTCGGAACACGGAGCCCGAATGAGCGCAATGGATAATGCAACAAGAAACGCAGGTGATATGCTTGATGACTTAACCATGACTTATAACCGGACCAGACAGGCAGTTATAACTAGTGAGTTAATTGAAATAATATCAGGTGCTGAAGCTTTGTAGTGGCATTTCGATTTTAATTTAATAACCAGACATACATTGAGGCAATTTAGGAGCCTAAGAAATGAGTAAGAAAAACGTAGGTAAAGTTACACAAATAACTGGCGCTGTCGTTGACGTGCGTTTTGAAGGAGACCTGCCAAACATTCTGAACGCTCTTGAGTTGGATAATGATGGTACACCTTTGATCCTTGAAGTAGCCCAGCATTTGGGTGAGTCAACAGTTCGTACAATTGCCATGGATACTACTGATGGCTTAGTTCGGGGACAGGAAGTCACTGATTTGGGTGAACCCATTTCAGTTCCCGTTGGCTCGGAGGTTCTCGGCCGTATCCTTAATGTAATAGGTGCGCCAGTTGATGAGCGTGGGCCAGTCAAAACCAAAATGAAATATCCTATCCACAGACCCGCACCTGAATTTGTGGATCAATCGACTGAAACTGAGATTTTAGTTACCGGTATCAAGGTTGTTGATCTCTTAGCCCCTTATGCAAAAGGTGGAAAAATCGGCCTTTTTGGAGGTGCAGGTGTCGGTAAGACAGTCTTGATCATGGAACTGATTAACAACATAGCAAAGGGCCACGGTGGCTACTCTGTCTTTGCCGGTATTGGTGAACGTACCCGTGAGGGAAATGATTTATATTATGAAATGATTGAATCTGGTGTTATCGACCTTGAGGGCGATGGTTCTAAGGCAGCGCTTGTTTATGGTCAAATGAACGAACCACCTGGAGCTCGAGCTCGTGTTGGGCTCTCTGGCCTTTCAATGGCAGAGTATTTCCGAGATGAAGAAGGCCAAGATGTGTTATTTTTTATGGATAATATTTTTAGATTTACGCAGGCTGGCTCAGAAGTTTCCGCACTTCTTGGACGCATTCCCTCTGCTGTTGGGTATCAGCCAACCTTAGCAACTGATATGGGCACCTTACAGGAACGCATCACTTCGACAACCAAGGGCTCCATTACCTCAGTCCAAGCTATATACGTGCCGGCTGATGATTTAACTGACCCTGCACCCGCAACATCCTTTGCTCATCTTGATGCAACAACTGTGCTTAACCGCCAGATAGCTGAACTAGGAATATATCCAGCTGTTGATCCATTGGACTCAACATCTCGGATTCTTGAGCCGCGTGTAATTGGTGATGAGCATTATAATACTGCACGTGAGGTACAACGGGTTCTACAAGCCTATAAATCTTTACAAGATATTATAGCTATCCTTGGGATGGATGAACTCTCCGAAGAAGATAAATTAACAGTAGCGAGAGCACGAAAAATTCAGCGGTTTTTGAGCCAGCCGTTCCATGTTGCTGAGGTCTTTACGGGGACACCTGGTGTGTTTGTTAACTTGGAGGATACAATCAAAGGCTTCAAGGGTATTGTAGATGGTGAGTATGATCATTTGCCTGAAGCCGCCTTCTACATGGTCTCCACAATCGAGTCGGTTGTTGATAAAGCTAAACAGATGGCAGATGAAGCCGCCTAACGTAGAGTTGGGCTGGGATATGCTTAATGGCTGAAAAACTTGATAAAATAGAGTTAGAAATTGTTACTCCAACAAAACTTTTATTTAGTGAAAGTGCTGATATGGTTGTTATTCCGGGAGGCGAGGGTGATTTTGGTGTTCTGGTTGGTCATGCCCCGTTGCTCTCAAAGGTGCGCGCCGGGACGATTGACATTTATAAAGATGATAAAATCAACACCCAAATTTTTGTCGAAGGTGGAATAGCAGAGGTTACAGCAGAGCGTTGTACTATTTTAGCTGAAGAAGCAATCATGGTAGTTGATATAGATAAAACGGCTGCTATCGAACGTTTGAAAAAAGCTCGTGCTGCCCAAGAAAAAGATGAAAAACATATTGATGGTTTGGACATGCCGGAGGTAGTTGCAGCAGAGGCTCAGGTCATAGCTGCACGAGATTAGTATTTATGCAAGAAAATTTGGAGATAAAAAAGGACTCATACACTTTGTAAATTTTTTTAACTTTTACCTTTTGATTTCTGACTCCAACCACTCTGAGCCTTAGCTTTGGCTGAAACCCCTGGTCTATCAATGCCTAATTCTCGGGCTTCTAGGCGACGTAATTCATCACGTAGACGAGCAGCTTCTTCAAACTCAAGGTCAGCTGCGGCATCCCTCATACGTTCATTTAATGAATCTAAATGACTTCTTAAATTATTTCCAACAAAGTGTGTATCTTTAGATGTCCCTGTATCAATTGTAACGTAATCTTCTTCATAGACGCTATCAAGCACGTCTGTAATGTTGGAGCGAACGCTTTGAGGTGTAATGCCGTTTAGGGCATTGTAAGCCTTTTGTTTCTCACGCCTGCGGTTAGTTTCGTCAATGGCGTACTTTAGAGATTCTGTCATCTTATCAGCGTACAAAACAACCCTCCCCTCAATGTGGCGAGCCGCTCGTCCAATGGTCTGAACGAGAGATGTCTTAGATCGAAGGAAACCCTCTTTATCTGCGTCAAGTATAGCGACAAGTGAACACTCGGGTATATCAAGACCTTCCCGCAACAGATTGATTCCAACCAACACATCAAAGGCGCCAAGGCGAAGGTCACGAATAATTTCAACACGTTCAAGAGTATCAATGTCTGAGTGCATGTAGCGGACCCTAATATTGTGATCATGTAAATATTCTGTAAGGTCTTCTGCCATACGTTTTGTTAGAGTTGTAACAAGCACGCGCTCAGATCTAGAACTACACTGTTTGGCCTCTTTTAAAAGGTCATCAACCTGTGTCTCTACTGGTCGGATTTCACAAATTGGGTCTGTCAAACCGGTAGGTCTTACCAGTTGTTCAACAAAAACACCACCCGTACGATCAAGTTCCCAAGAACCTGGTGTTGCGGATACGAAAAGTGTTTGAGGACGCATTGCTTCCCACTCCTCAAACTTTAGGGGCCGGTTATCAAGACAACTTGGCAAACGAAATCCGTATTCTGCTAAATTAGCTTTACGACTACGATCACCTTTGTACATGCCTCCAATTTGGGATACAGATACGTGACTTTCATCAACAAATAGAAGTGCATTTTCAGGTAGGTATTCGAATAAAGTGGGTGGTGGTTGGCCAGGTTTACGCCCAGTCAAATAACGCGAATAATTTTCTATACCACTACAATAGCCAGTAGTTTCAAGCATTTCCAGATCAAAAGTTGTACGCTCTTGAATACGTTGTGCTTCGATTAATTTTCCGTCTGCAGTTAATTTTTTTACCCGGTCCTTTAACTCAGCCTTTATTTTAGGTATTGCTTGCATCAATGTTGGGCGTGGAGTGACGTAGTGACTTGATGGATAAATTACAATTTCCTCTAAAGTTTTTATTTTTTCTCCTGTAAGAGGATCTATTTCCCAGATAGTCTCAAGCTCATCTCCAAAGAGGGATAAGCGCCATGCTCTATCCTCATAATGAGAGGGAAAAATTTCAATAGTATCCCCGCGAACCCGAAAGGTTCCGCGAGAGAAATCAGTATCATTTCGATTGTACTGCAATTCTACAAGGCGTTTTAGCATCTCATTACGATCCAAAAAACTATTGGTAATGAGCTTCTCGGTCATGTTGGCATAGGTCTCAACAGCTCCAATGCCGTAGATGCAAGAGACTGAAGCAACAATGATTACATCTGAGCGTTCAAGTAGGGCACGAGTAGCAGAGTGACGCATGCGGTCAATCTGTTCGTTAATAGAAGAATCTTTTTCAATGTAAGTATCTGTTCGAGCAACATAAGCTTCAGGTTGATAATAATCATAAAAAGATACGAAATATTCGACGGCATTGTTGGGGAAAAAAGATTTCATCTCTCCATATAGCTGTGCTGCCAGAGTTTTGTTATGTGCCATTATAAGAGCGGGCCGCTGTAGGGCTTGAATGGTATGGGCCACAGTAAACGTTTTCCCTGATCCAGTAACGCCAAGTAAAACTTGATTTCGTTCACCATCTTTGAAGTTCTTAGTTAACTCGAATATTGCCTGAGGTTGGTCTCCTGATGGGGTAAAATCGGACTCAATTTGAAAGGGCTTGCCTCCCTTTATTGATGGGCGTGTTTTAAATATTGAATTAGATGTGGTTTGATTTTTGCTCATACTAGAGTTTATAGGGGCTCAGGCTTGTGGAATCGAGTCAGAAGTGATTTGAAAAACTCTGTTTTTTGTCAAACTAATCTGACTGACTTTTGGTTAGTCTATTTTGAGTAAATTTAACTTTGTGAAAGCTTCCATGCCAATATGTTGATCTTGGCTAATGTGAAATTCAATCAGGTTCTAAAGTATTTTTTTCGATACACCGTATAAATTTCCTTTTTGAAATAGAGAATTCATAGATATGAGGAATGCTAAATATAGCCTGCTTATATAAATTATCTGATAGTAATGGAGACTATAGCATAGCCTAGTACAAAAAACTTTCTAATTACTCAGCGTTCTTAAATCTGTAATATAGGCTGGCTCATATTGAAATGGTTAATTTTCTTATATAATGAATTATTATCTTTTCATTGTCTTCAATCTTGCCTATATCCAAGCAAGGGCGTAAGTTGCCGCCGATTTTGTCGGTGTATAATATTAGTGGAAATATAAGATGACTTTCATTGCTTCTCGTCTCTCACGCATCAAACCTAGCCCAACAGTTGCTGTAACTTCCAAGGCCCGTGAACTAATAGCTGAAGGGCGTGACGTTATAGGTTTAGCCGCTGGGGAGCCAGACTTTGAAACACCCAAGCATATTAGGGAAGCAGCAAGGGTGGCAATGGACCATGGTGAAACTAAGTACACGCCGGTGCCAGGTACCCTAGAGTTACGTCATGCCATTATCAATAAATTGAAGCGAGATAATTACTTAGATTATGGGGTTGATCAGATATCGGTCGGTTGCGGTGGTAAGCAGAATATTTATAATGCTTTAATGGCTACTCTCAATAAGGGTGATGAAGTAATAATTCCAGCACCTTATTGGGTGTCTTATCCGGATATTACCTTACTTGCTGAGGGGAAGCCGGTCTTTGTTGATTGCCCAAAGGAAGTAAACTTTAAACTATCTGCGGAAGATTTAGAATCTGCAATTACACCCAAAACTAAATGGTTAATACTTAATTCACCGTCTAATCCAACGGGCGTGGGCTACACATATGAGGATGTAAAAGCGTTGACGAATGTGTTGCTGCGATATGAACATGTTTGGGTAATGACTGATGACATATATGAATTTTTGACATTTGATGATTTTAAATTTGTTACTCCAGCACAAGTTGAACCGGCTTTGATTAGTCGCACCTTGACCCTTAATGGACTATCTAAGGCCTATTGTATGACTGGTTGGCGTGTAGGTTATGCTGCGGGCCCTAGAGAAATCATACAAGCTATGAACAGCATCCAATCACAAAGCACTACGCACACTTCTTCAGTATCACAAGCGGCGGCAATTGCAGCCTTGACGGGTCCACATGATTTTATTGCTAGGCACAATAAAATTTTTGTTGAACGCCGCAACCTTGTCACGACGATGTTAAATGAGGCTGAGGGCCTTTCATGTACAACACCAGATGGTGCATTTTATGTATACCCATCCTGTGAAGAACTGATTGGAAAGAAAACCCCACAAGGTAAAACCATAGAAACGGATGAGGATTTTGTCAGTTATCTTTTAGAAAGTGAGGGAGTTGCTGCCGTTCATGGTAAAGCATTCGGTCTTTCCCCGCACTTCAGAATTTCCTACGCAACATCCAGCGAGCTTTTGACTGAGGCTTGTTTGCGTATTCAAAAAGCTTGCTCTTCACTAATGTAAACTAATTCAACGTGTAACTGACAACAATAGATAGTTTGTGGCAAGCAATTTGCTCAAACGATAAAAAAAATATAAACAAGTAAAATATTCAGGGTCGAGAATAAAAAAAAACCGGACCGTTTGGTCCGGTTAGTTTAACAGAGAGGTTTCACGTCTGGGGGGACGTAAGAAATCACGATAAGTGATTCCTTATTTAGGGCATAGTGCCCAAAATTCAGATTTAATTAAAATTTTAATAAGCAAAGGAGTTTGTAATCTATTCATTTCAACAAAATTTGTATTCAAAAACAATAACCTAATAAAATATACGGCTCAGAATTTTAAAGTGCCACCAATATTTTAACAATGCGGCCATGCAAAATGCGCATGGCATAAAATAGAAATTGTTGAAACGGATCCCAGATTTTTTTTAGTTAAATTTGTTGCTTTTGCGTCATCTTTTTTTTGTTATGGTTGATGCCGTCTTCAGCTATGCGCTTGATTAGATAATCGCGAAATACTGCAACTCTTCTCATGTTTTTTAATTCTTCAGGGTAAACAAAATAGGCATCAATTTGAGGGCATTTCAGTTCGGGAAGAATCTCAACTAGTTTAGTTGACTCTCGTTGCATATAATCCGGCAACACACCAATTCCAAGTCCACCCTCTACTGCTCGCAAAATAGCATAAATACTGTTCACCCTCAGAGTAGCACGACGTTTGTGCCCTTTTATTAATCCTGCCTCTAATAACCAGTTGACGTTGCTACTCGGGGGGTTAGTGCCCTCGCCGTATACGATGGTTCTGTGACTATCAAGTTCAGAGGGACTCTTGGGTATGCCATAGCGTTCAAGGTAATCCGACGATGCAAAGACTTTATAAGGCATTCTCAAGAGATGACGTTGAATCAGGTCACCTTGTGTTGGTGCCGTCATGCGAATTGCAACATCAGCTTCACGCATTGATAAATCTAAATCGTCATCTGATAAGGCAAGGGAAACATCAATGCGCGGGTAGAGCTCGAGAAATTCAGCCATACGAGAAGTCAGCCAGACTGATCCAAAGGCAACAGTAGTATTTATTTTCAAGGGCCCCTCTGGGCTAATTCGGTTATCAAGAATGCGCTGTTCACTTATAGATAATTTTTGCGAAACATCAGCTGCTGTACGAAATAGTAGCTCTCCCTGTTCGGTTAAAATGAGGCCTCGTGCGTGACGGTGAAATAAAGATACATTGAGGCTCTTTTCAAGGCTGCTAATTTGCCTGCTAACTGCTGATTGAGATAGGTGCAGGATTTCACCAGCTTGGGTAAAGCTGCCAGCTTCAGCCACAATATAAAAAACACGGATTTTATCCCAATCCATAATAATTAACTTTAGTAAGCTGTTTAGGCATTTGATTCAACCTCTGCTATAAATTTTTCAACCTCAAGTGCAGCCATGCAACCAGTACCAGCCGCTGTGACGGCTTGGCGAAAAATTTTATCTTGAACATCACCTGCTGCAAAAACTCCTGGTACATTTGTCTGAGTTGAGCCTGGTTCTGTTAAAATGTAATTTTCATTATCCATTTTTATCTGTCCTTTAAATAACTCTGTATTGGGATCATGCCCTATAGCAATGAAGACGCCATCAAGTTTAAGCTCTGAGATTTCACCAGTTTTGATATTCTTTATACGAATGCCATTTACCCCAGTTGGATCGCTATCACCAAGAATTTCATCGAGAATATTGTTCCACAAGAAGCTAATTTTAGGATTTTCAAACGCTCTTTTTTGAAGGATTTTTTCTGCACGTAGTTCATCACGGCGATGAATCAAAGTTACCTTGGACGCATGGTTCGTGAGGTAAATTGCTTCCTCGACAGCTGTGTTCCCGCCTCCAACGACTGCAACCTCTCTGTCACGAAAGAAAAACCCATCACAGGTTGCACAAGCTGAAACGCCAAAGCCCATATATTTTTTTTCTGATTCTAGCCCTAGCCAGCGAGCTGAGGCGCCTGTGCATATGATAAGAGAATCACCGCTATATGTTGTACCTGAGTCACCTTTCAGGAGAAATGGCCGCTTGGATAAATCTGCATTTACAATAGTATCATCAAACATTGTTGTGCCAACATTTTTGGCTTGCTCAGTCATGGCTATCATCAAGTCAGGCCCTTGAATTGAGTCAGCAAAACCTGGGTAGTTTTCAACTTCGGTTGTGATTGTAAGTTGGCCTCCCGGTTGCAGTCCTTTAATCAATATGGGTTCCATGCTCGCTCGTGCGGCATATATTGCAGCAGTATAACCGGCGGGACCAGAGCCTAATATAAGCGCTTTACTGTGATATTTTTCATGCATTAAGTGTTTTTTCCCTGTTGTTGAATATTTTTTAGAGTAACTTGCTGACGATAACGCTATCATCAACTTAACAGGCCTTGAAAGAACTTTAAATGACTGAAAGGTTTCTTTTTTCGTGATCTTTGACTTTACCGTTGGGCATTGTAATATAATTACACAACATGGAGGTAATTCTGGAACACAAAAACTCAAAAAAGGTCAAGTTAGACCTGATTGATCAGCGTATCTTGCATGATTTGCAAGAAGACGGCCGTATAACAAATGTAAAGCTGGCAGAAAACGCTGGCATTTCAGCACCCCCTTGCTTGCGGCGTGTTCGTGCACTTGAAGAAGATGGCTATATTCTCGGTTATCATGGAAAATTGAACAGGTCACGCCTTGAATTTAAGGAGCTGTTTTTTGCTCTCGTTGGCCTTTCCTCTCAAGCGCAAACTGTTTTGCAGGGATTTGAGGAGCAGATCTCGGTGTGGCCTGAAGTACGCGAGTGCCACATGATAAGGGGTGGGGGTGATTTTTTATTAAAAATAGTTGCCTGTGATAAAGAACAACGTGATGCATTAACCATGAAGCTGACTTCCGCCGAGAATGTTATTAAGGTAACTACGCTAGAAACTATTCGAACTTCAAAAGATTTGCCGGGTGTACCAATAGATTGTTTTTAATTTGATGAAGTGCTTTATAGTTTTCTGTTTTAATTACATTTATAATAGGAGACTTGGAAGCATATCACATGCAAATTTTAGAGGTTTTACCTTATCGTCAACAAAATTTCCTCAGCCTGAACTACTTGTACTCAACTTTGATGATTTCGTAATATTTAGAACCGCCTGGACTGATTACTTCAACACTATCCCCTAGAGATTTTCCTATTAAAGCGCGAGCCATAGGCGCTGTTACTGACAGTCGACCATTATTAATATCAGCTTCATGTGTGCCTACGATTTGATAAGTTGAGACTGCATCTGTTTCTTCGTCTGCAAGTTCAACTGTGGCACCAAAACGCACTTTATCACCTGAGAGTGTTGAAGGGTCTATTATCTCAGCTAAGGAAATAATAGATTTAAGTTCAGCAAGGCGGCCCTCAATAAAGCTCTGACGTTCACGAGCTGCATGATACTCAGCATTTTCTTTTAGATCTCCATGCTCGCGAGCCATGGCAATCGCTTGAATTATTGCAGGCCTTTCTTTCTCTTTTAAGTGACGTTGTTCTGCTTCAAGAGCAATAACGCCTTGTTTTGTCATTGGTAGCTTATCCATGAGGCTTGAGACTCTTTCAAAATATTCAAATTACTATACCATTATGATAGTGATCGCACCAACAATTCAAAAAAAACTAGGGGGTTGTCTTAAAATACGATTGTAGGGGGGCAACTTCAAGCCCGCCGTCAATTATTGCCTCAATGGCTGCTACAGCTGCAGATGACCCAGTTATAGTGGTGTAGTGAGGTATGTTGTTTATTAAGGCCGAACGACGAATTGAATAGCTATCCTCGACGGCTCGTGCTCCTTCAGTTGTATTTATTACTAATTGTACTTTGCCATCAATTATTGCGTCAACGCAATGGGGACGACCTTGAAGTACTTTGTTAACACGTTTGACGCTGAGTTCTCTCTCTCTTAGGTATTTTGCTGTGCCGCCAGTTGCAATCAAAGTAAAACCGAGTGCTGAGAGGCGGGATGCCAATTCAGCACAAACTTTCTTGTCTTTATCTCTGACAGAGATAAAGACACAACCTTTGTTTGGTACGTTCATCGATGCACCCAACTGAGACTTGGCAAAGGCCCTACTGAAGTCAGCATCAATGCCCATCACCTCGCCAGTTGATTTCATTTCTGGACCTAAGATGATGTCAACACCGGGGAATCGCTGAAAGGGAAATACTGCCTCTTTCACAGCCACATGGTTTTGCTTTGGTGTTTCATGAAGATTGAAAACACTAAGTTTTTCTCCAGCCATGATCCGAGCTGCAATCTTAGCAATTGGTATCCCGGTAGCCTTTGCGACAAAGGGAACGGTGCGGCTAGCTCTCGGGTTAACTTCAAGGACATAGATATCTTTGTTCTTGATAGCAAACTGCACGTTCATCAACCCAACTACTTTTAGTGCAAGAGCTAGTGCTGTTGTCTGAGCTTTGATTAAATTAATAACATCATCGTCAAGCGAATATGGTGGTAATGAGCAGGCACTATCACCAGAATGTATCCCGGCCTCTTCTATATGTTGCATGATTCCAGCAACGTAAACCTGAATACCATCGCTCAAGGCATCTACATCAAGTTCAATAGCGTCCTGGAGGTAACTGTCTAGTAAAACTGGGCTATCGCCTGAGACCTGCACAGCCGTTGTCATATAGCGATTTAGGGATTCGTGATCGTGAACAATCTCCATAGCTCGACCACCCAGCACGTACGAGGGCCGAACAACAAGGGGGAAGCCAATTTGATTGGCGACTGCGGCAGACTCCTCTATCGACCGTGTAATACCGTTTGCTGGTTGCTTCAGTTCTAAATTATTTAAGAGGGTTTGAAATCGTTCCCGGTCTTCAGCCAAGTCAATTGCATCCGGACTGGTGCCTAGAATCGGGATTCCTGCAATCTCAAGAGCTTTACTTAGTTTGAGTGGGGTTTGCCCGCCTAATTGCACTATAACTCCCAACAGTTGTCCACTAGACTGTTCGACCCGTATTAATTCGATAACATCCTCAGCTGTTAAGGGTTCAAAATACAAACGATCTGATGTGTCATAGTCAGTAGAGACTGTTTCTGGATTGCAATTTACCATGATGGCTTCATGGCCAGCCTCTTTGATTGAATAGGCAGCGTGAACGCAACAATAGTCAAATTCAATGCCTTGTCCTATGCGGTTGGGGCCACCACCCAGTATAATAATCTTTTTTCTGGTACTTGGTTCAGCCTCGCATTGTGGTTGGTTTATGCCATCGCCCTCGTAAGTAGAATACATGTACGGGGTCTTGGAAGGGAATTCTGCAGCGCAGGTGTCAACTCTCTTGTAAACAGGATGGACATTTAAATTGTTTCTAATATGTGTAACTTGCGATACTTTCATACTCAGCAGTTCTGCTAAGCGTTCATCAGAAAAACCCATCTTTTTTATTTTTAGAAATTCTTGTGCTTCTCTCGGTAAACCATTCTTTTGAACTTGCTGTTCTGTCCTTACTAGATTAGCGATTTGCTCAATGAACCAGGGATCATATTTTGATGCAGAACATACTTCATCTAGTGTCAAGCCAAGACGGAATGCTTGCGCAATGACTAATAAGCGGTCGGGGCTTGGGACTGCTAGAGCAGCTTTTACCGCGTCTTTATTCCCACTTTCTGCGCCATCAATTTTGACTTCATTTAGACCAGTAAGACCTGTTTCTAGTGAACGTAAGCCTTTTTGCAAAGACTCACTAAATGTGCGGCCAATAGACATGGCTTCACCGACGGATTTCATAGCTGTGCTTAATAGAGGAGCTGTGCCGGGAAATTTTTCAAAAGTGAAGCGTGGAATTTTAGTAACCACATAATCGATTGTTGGTTCAAAGCTAGCTGGTGTTACTCCCGTTATGTCATTCAATAGCTCATCAAGGGTGTAGCCAATAGCTAGTTTTGTGGCTATTTTGGCGATAGGAAACCCAGTAGCCTTTGACGCTAAAGCGGATGATCTTGAAACCCGCGGGTTCATTTCGATGACTATTAAGCGGCCATTTTTTGGGTTGATAGCAAATTGAACGTTGGAGCCGCCAGTATCAACGCCAATCTCACGCAATACAGCGATTGAGGCATTTCGCATCAATTGATATTCTTTATCCGTCAAAGTAAGCGCAGGGGCAACCGTAATGCTATCACCAGTATGTACACCCATGGGGTCGACGTTTTCTATGGAGCACACAATGATCACATTGTTCGCACTATCGCGAACTACTTCCATTTCATATTCTTTCCATCCAAGAACAGATTCCTCAATTAAAACCTCAGTTACTGGCGATGCATTGAGTCCACCCAAGACAATTTCTTCAAACTCAGACTTGTTGTATGCGATACCACCTCCAATTCCGCCTAGAGTGAAGCTAGGCCGAATAATCAGAGGTAGGCCAATGGCCTCCATGGCCTCATGTGCTTCATTCATGTCCTTTACGACTCGACTTTTAGGGCAGTCCAAGTTAATATTTGCCATTGCATCTCGAAATAATTGCCTGTCTTCTGCCTTGGCAATGACTGTGGAATTAGCACCGATCAGTTCTACTCCATATTTGCTAAGTATTCCTGCTGCCTCCAAATCCATGGCTGCATTAAGTGCCGTTTGCCCACCCATTGTAGGGAGGATAGCATCTGGTTTCTCCTTAGCGATGATCTTTTCCAAGATGTTGAGAGTAATAGGCTCGATATATGTCGCATCTGCCATAACTGGGTCTGTCATAATAGTTGCGGGATTGGAATTGACTAGAATTACCCTGTAGCCCTCCTCCTTTAGTGCCTTACATGCCTGGGCTCCTGAATAATCAAACTCACACGCTTGGCCGATTACAATTGGGCCAGCGCCTATTATGATTATGGAATTAATATCATTTCTCTTTGGCATGGGTTTAGGAGTTCCCTCTCATCAACTCAACAAACCGTTCAAAAAGATAATGGCTATCTTGTGGACCAGGAGAAGCCTCTGGGTGGTGTTGCACACTAAAAGCAGGTTTTCCATCAACACTTATACCTTCAAGAGTCCCATCAAACAAAGAGGTGTGTGTCTCAGTTAGACCCTTTGGTAATGTATTGCGGTCAACAACAAACCCATGATTTTGGCTTGTAATTTCCACACCCCCAGTCTCCAAATTTTTGACAGGGTGGTTAGCGCCTCTGTGCCCCATGTGCATTTTTATTGTTTTAGCACCCATGGCAATAGATAACATTTGATGACCTAGGCAAATGCCAAATGTCGGAATTTCTGCCGCAATAATGGATTGAATCATTGGCACTGCATATTTGCCAGTTGCCGCTGGGTCACCCGGGCCGTTAGATAAAAATACGCCGTCAGGTTTATGTTTCATAATTTCTTCAGCCGAAGTGTTTCCAGGAACCACAGTCACTCTGCAACCAGCTGCAGCAAGGCAACGCAGGATATTTTTTTTTGCCCCAAAATCTACAGCTACAACATGATATTTTGGATCAATTTGTGAGGAGTAACCGTTATTTATACACCATTCTGCCTCATTCCAGTCATAAGTTTGTGTGCAACTCACATCTTTAGCAAGGTCTAAACCCTCAAGGCTTGGCCAAGACAGCACCATTGCATGTAGAGCTTTGATGTCAATAGCCTCATCTTCGTCAGACAAGTGTATGAGCACACCCCGTAAAGCGCCATTATCACGAATATGACGGGTTAGTCTGCGAGTATCAACTCCCGTGATGCAAACGAGTTGGTGTTCCTTCAGCCAATTATTAAGGTGCTTGGCGGCACGCCAGTTGGAAGGCTCAGTTATATCCTCACGAAAGATACAGCCCCTGACGGCTGGATTATCAGTTTCGATATCTTCAACATTTGTGCCAACATTACCAATATGGGGAAACGTAAAGGTAATTATTTGTCCAGCATATGAGGGATCAGTAAGTATTTCTTGGTAACCAGTTAGTGATGTATTGAAACATACTTCACCAATGGCTACTCCCTCAACACCAGCTCCATGACCCCAGAAAACTTGGCCATCCTCTAAAATAATAGCTCCGTTCATTCCGGGAGGCCGGGTGCCGTATTGCGTGATTGATGCGATCTCGACCTCTGGCATTTGATAGACTACTTCTGAGTAGGTTAAACTTGGGAGTGTTTAAGCAATACACCTTGAGACGTCAAGGCTTGGTAACAAAGCATAAAAAAAGCATTGTTTTCAACACTTTAATTTCGAGCAAATATTTGCTTTTTTTGGTTGAATTCTATAAATTGTGTTTTTTCATTATTTATAGAAAGGTTTTTCATGCTTCGCGCACGCATTAATAATGCCCTGAAAATGGCGATGAAGGCTAAAGAAAAACATACTGTCAGTACCATTCGCTTAATTTTAGCGGCTTTGAAAGATCGTGACATTGCTGCACGCTCTAAGGGTAATAATGATGGGGTAAGTGAGGGGGAGGTCCTATCCATACTTCAGTCGATGATCAAACAACGTCATGAGAGCGTTTTAATGTACAAAAAAGGTGGTCGTACCGAATTGGCTGAACAGGAATCTAGTGAAATTTCTATCATTCAATCCTTCCTGCCTGAGCAAATGGATGAAATGGCTATCAATGCTGCCATCCAAGAAGTCATTGATGAACTCTCTGCTGTTTCTCTTAAAGATATGGGTAAAGTGATGGGCGCTTTGAAAGAAAAATTTGCGGGTAAGATGGATTTTTCAAAGGCTAGTGCGAAGGTTAAGGCAAAGTTGTCTTGATAGGCACTAGTTTCTGCTATGTCTGGACGCCCATGTGATTTTATGATTTATAGAACTGTTACGCACACAGTTGGATTAGATCATTACTCGGTTAAAAGTCTCTAATCAGATGCAGATGAACATCTTATATAATTGAGGTTAGATCGTTTTACTCTTGAGGCTTTTAGAATATGGCTTTTACACCACAGTTTCTTGATGATTTGCGACTTCGTACTGGTCTTGCTGATCTTGTTGGTAAACGGGTGCGCCTGAGTCGCAAAGGAAATGAATATACAGGCCTTTGCCCTTTTCATAAAGAGAAAACCCCATCGTTTACCGTAAATGAGGAAAAAGGCTTTTATCACTGCTTTGGTTGTGGTGCACATGGAAGCGCAATTGATTTTGTGATGAATATTGATGGTTTAAGTTTTCCTGAAGCTGTAGAGACCTTGGCAAAAGAAGCTGGTGTAGAAGTCCCTATTGAGAGTCCACAGGAACGGAAAAGAGCCAAAATACGTCAGTCTCTCTATGATGTGATGGAGATCGCCTGTGTTTTCTTCGAACAAAAATTACGTAAGACGGGTGGATCTGAGGCATTAAGTTATTTACGGGGTCGTAACTTAGATGATAAGACCATCCAAAAATTTCGTTTAGGCTTTGCTCCTGATGAGCAAGGTGCATTGAGAGAGACTCTACGGCTTCAGAATATTACTGATGCACAAATGTTTGATTCTGGTTTGCTTATTCATCCCAAAAATAAAAGCCAGCAAGCTTATGATAGATTCCGGAATCGGATAATCTTTCCAATTACAGACAAACGCAGTCGTGTAATAGCCTTTGGTGGGCGTATGATGGAAAATGGTGTTGATAAAAAACTTGCCAAGTATCTCAATTCACCTGAAACCGAGCTTTTTCATAAAGGAAGTGTGCTATATAATTTAGCACATGCATCAAAAGCTTCACGAGATCAAGACACAGTTATTGTTACTGAGGGATATATGGATGTTATAGCTTTGAGCCAAGCTGGATTTGATAATGCAGTTGCTCCTTTGGGCACAGCTCTGACTAAAGAACAAATTACTGAACTGTGGAAAGTCGTACGTGAGCCTGTCGTCTGTTTCGATGGTGATAATGCTGGAGTTAGAGCTCAAGGACGAGCTGCTGAGAGGGCTCTGGCCATTTTAAAACCTGGTTACGCAATCCGTTTTTCTTCAATGCCTATTGGAGAGGATCCAGACAGCTTGATTGCAAAAAAAGGTCCTGATGCTTTTAGGGAGGTCATTGCCCGCTCGGATCCCTTATCAAATGTCTTATGGAGATGGGAAACTGGTGGCCGCCCATTAAAAACGCCTGAACAGCGTGCAAGCGTGCAAAAAGCTCTTGAGGACCACACCCGGCGTATTGAAGACCCCACTATGCGGGCTCATTTTTCTAAAGACTTTAAAAACCGTATTTGGGCAGCAAGTGATCAGAGTGGCAGAAAACGTGCTTCGACAATGAGCGTTGGAGCTGGAGCGGCTTTTGCAGCAAAAGTTGATGCCCACACCTTGCAAGAAAAAATTTTGATTGCTACTCTTTTGGGGCATCCTGAACTATTTGAACAGGTTGGTGAAGATCTTGGAATACTATCATTTTCAACTCCTAGCCTTGACAATCTACGTCAGGAAGTTTTAAAGACCTTGGCTGAGGATCCAGACCTCAACTCAGAGGGCATTAGAGATCATCTGTGTGAAAATGGATTTTCAGAAACGTTAAATTATATCTGGGGTCCTAAACTTTTTTTAAACGCCTTTTTTGCTAAGCCGGAGGTAGATATAGAAACGGCTCTTGAAGGCTGGAGGGAAATCTATTCTCTATACAAAAATGTGGATTTGCGCACCGAAATAGAGGAAGAAACCCAACGCCTTATACTTGACACCTCCTCAGAGAATTTTGATCGGCTTAATATGTTATCTGAGCAAAAAAGGGAGGCCATAAAAGGTATAGAAGAAAACCGTGAAAGACGTGTTGCTGCAGTTACAAGGAAGAATAAAAACTTAAATTAAAAATGTTAAATTGTGCCAATGTCGCCAAATATTTAAAGGCGACTGGGTTTATTGAAATTAAGAAGGTATAGATGGCGACAAAATCTACTGCCACAACAGAAAAAAAATCACAGTCAGAAGAAACCTCAGATAGTCCACTTTTGGATACCTTGGGTGGGGCTGTAAAGAAAATGCTCGCTAGGGGCAAGGAGCGGGGTTTCGTTACTTATGACGAACTAAACTCTGCGCTACCACCTGAACAGGTTTCCTCAGAGCAAATTGAAGACACCATGACCCAGCTATCTGAAATGGGTATTAACGTTGTGGAAAATGAGGATGGCGAAGAGTCTAAGGCAGAGGCTCAAGCTGGAGAGGCGACTGAAAAAGCTAATGGTAATGTCGATGAGGGGGACCTTGGACGTACAGATGATCCTGTTCGCATGTATTTACGCGAAATGGGCTCTGTTGAGTTGTTGTCCCGTGAGGGAGAAATAGCCATTGCCAAGCGTATTGAGGCAGGTCGCGCTATGATGATTGGCGGAGTTTGCGAAAATCCCCTTACAATGCGTGCTGTTGTTGAATGGCATGATGCACTGATAGATGAAAAAATGTTATTGCGTGATATCATCGATTTGGACGCCACACACGGTGGAGGTCCGGGCCAACCCAAAAAAGAAGAAAATATTCTCGTCAGTCAAGATAGTCCTAACGGCTCTGATAACAATGCAGTAAAAGCAACTCTTGAAGATGCAAGTCAAGAAAATAAAATCGACGAGACCACTAGTGACAGCGTTATAAAAAATGAACATGGGGTTGAGCTTAAAAAAAGCGATGATGAAATTGCAGATGAAGAAGATGTCGATGAAGAGGTGAACCTATCTCTAGCAATGCTTGAAGCTAAGTTGTTGCCCGAAGTTCTTAAGAGCTTTGAAGTTATAGCCAAAACCTATAAAAAACTACACCGCCTACAACTCCAGCGAATGGAGGCTTTCTCCATGGGTGAAACGATCAAATCAGCTCAAGAGAAACGCTATGTTAAGCTTCGTCAGGAGTTAGTTGAAAAGATGGAAAGTGTACACCTCAACAACAACCGCATTGAACAATTGGTTGACCACTTATATGGCTTAAACAGTCGTTTGCTTGGCTTTGAAGGCCGAATTTTGCGTATGGCTATTACATCTAAAGTCAAGCGCGAGGATTTTCTTGAGCAATATAATGGACATGAATTAGACCCTCGCTGGCTTAACAAAGTCTCAAAACTACCCGGTAAAGCATGGGAACGTTTTGTAAGTCGCTCTGGAGATGAGGTTAAAGAAATTCGTAAGCAAATTAGTAAAATATCCGATGAGGCTGGCCTGCCTGTTAGCGAATTTCGCCGCATTGTTGGAGTAGTTCAAAAAGGTGAGCGAGAAGCCGCCAAGGCAAAGAAAGAAATGATTGAGGCTAACCTTCGTCTTGTGATTTCAATAGCCAAAAAGTATACCAATCGTGGGTTGCAATTCCTTGACCTTATTCAAGAGGGTAATATTGGCTTAATGAAGGCAGTAGATAAATTTGAGTACCGTCGCGGCTACAAATTTTCAACCTACGCTACTTGGTGGATCAGGCAAGCTATTACTCGTTCTATAGCAGACCAAGCTCGCACTATTCGCATTCCTGTGCACATGATTGAAACAATAAACAAGTTGGTTCGTACCTCGCGCCAAATGTTGCATGAAATTGGTCGTGAGCCGACTCCCGAAGAACTTGCAATAAAGCTCTCTATGCCACTCGAAAAAGTACGTAAAGTACTGAAAATAGCTAAGGAACCAATTTCACTGGAAACCCCTATTGGTGACGAGGAAGACTCCCATCTTGGTGATTTTATTGAAGACAAGAATGCAGTCCAGCCTCTAGAAGCAGCAATCCAGGCTAACTTACGTGAGACCACAACCCGTGTACTTGCTAGTTTAACCGCTCGTGAGGAGCGCGTGCTTCGTATGCGATTTGGAATAGGCATGAATACAGATCACACTTTGGAAGAAGTTGGACAGCAGTTCTCAGTTACTCGCGAGAGAATAAGGCAGATTGAAGCCAAGGCTTTGCGTAAACTTAAGCACCCTAGCCGGTCACGCAAATTAAGAAGTTTTCTGGACTACTAATTTGACCAATCATTAAAATAGTTTAAAAAGTCTGGATAAGCTTCCCAAGAGCTTTTACATTGTCTCCGCAACTGAGCTACTGGCGGAAGACAAGGGGGGCCCGTAGCTCAACTGGTTAGAGCCGGCCGCTCATAACGGTCTGGTTGCAGGTTCGAGTCCTGCCGGGCCCACCAATTGTAAATTTCATTTATTTAAGTAAGTCGTTAGGAATGATACTGAAAATTACTTGAAAGTTGGACGAAATTTTTCGCAATTTTGTAATATTTTTAATTATTTAAATATCATATTCCACAGCTGTCTTAATTTTTTTTGTGCGTTGCGGCGATGGGTATTGAAACTAACATGCTGAGTGAATTGTGCACCCGGTGCTAATCTAATTGAAAAAAGTGGACTGATTTCATTTGGAACAAAAGAATAGCGAACATCAAAGATGCGGTTTGGATCCTCTGGATCTAGCGAAGTAAAACCATCACTAAATTGATCAAATCGTTCTACATCGTGTGCTTGTTGTGAATTCGGTGAAAGCCAGGGTATATCCCTCGCAAGGTTCAGTTTGTGAATAGACGTTCCCTCATAGATTTTAGGTGAAATCCCCACACGCATAGCGTCAATGTAGAATTTGCCTTCGGTTTGATAAATACTTTTCCATACAAAAATATTACCAAAGCTGGGCTTTACTTCAGAACGAAGTGGTGTGTGACCCCGTGAAATTGCCAGATTTGCCGTTATTTGACTTGCTTCCTTACTCTGCATGTACCCCACAGAAAAATAAAGAAGCGCCCAAGCTAAGCCAAATCTGGCTATGTAAGGTTTGTTGTATATCGCTGCTATTGATACTGATATTATTAATGGCAAAGTAAATATTGGGTCTATAATTGAAATAATATTCAAAGAATAACGTGTATCGATGAAAGGCCAGAGAAGTAATGTGCCATACGATGTTGTGGCGTCTAAAAGTGCATGTGTTCCATAGCCAAGTGAGCAGAAAAACACTGTTTGAGAAAACTTTAGTTGGCACCTACATCCTAAAGTCCAGTGCATTAAAAGCCCTATAATCAGACCTCCAATAGGAATAAAAATTAGTGAGTGTGTAAAATGTCGATGATATGTTAAAAAAAGAAGAGGATCCGTATCCGAGTTGATGAGTACATCTAAATCTGCGGACATACCACCAATCATTCCAAGAAAGCCAGCAAGAGCGGTGTGGTATTTTTGGCCTGAAGTCCATTTTTTCTTCACAGATAGAGGTAAAATGGCGCCTAATGCACCTTGAGTTATAAGATCCATAACGATAGGTACTCAGAAAAAACTGCCAAGTGAGAGAGTAAACAGCAATGCGGTTATTGCACCAATGCTTAGAATCGTCCTAAGTTTTCCAAACCATGCATTATCACCATTGGAATCAAATACACGATAGTCAATGATGGCAGCTGCTGAAAAACTAATTAAGAGGATTATAAGTCCCGTTGAAGGCTGTAAGAATAAAGCTACCCAAGCAACCAAGGTAGGTGTCACACCCCAACTTAGGCTTAGCCAATTTACATTTTTTGGATTTATCGCAGCTACGCCCCAATGAATTCCCCCAAGGAAAGATAGTATTAAAGCTCCGTAGGTAATTTTTGCTTGAATAGCAAAATTTTTCATAGGCGGATCTGAAATTATAATGAGAATAGCAAGCCCCCAAAACGGAATGAGTCCGGCTGTGCCAAGGCAAAGGGCAGGCAATGGAATATTATCAAGTACGTCTAGTTTTGACTTTATCACTTTTGGTATCTTGCAGTTTATCTTATCAAAAAAAATATGCTTGTAGTTTTTTTTCAACTATGTGTGGCTGTCCATAGGTTATATTGAAAAACCCGATTAGAAAATTTGGTTTGATCTATAAATTTGATCTAGTAGCTGGGTGATCCTTTCTTGAGGTCAGAGATGTTACTTTTATCTATTGTTTGTTTTGGTAGTATCCAATTAAGTTAGAAATCTCAGTATAGGATAGTGGGTTTTCCATTGCAGTTAAAGAATCTCCTTTTACTCCAATGGTTAGACGGGCAGCAAATTCTTCTTGTTCAATTTCCTGTGCCATTTGAAACAAATTCCAAGCAGGGCGTTCAATCCCCATTTCATGTGGAACGTCTGTCTCATTAGAGTGGCAACTTGAGCAAAATTCACTATGCAGGGCCCTGGCTGTTATGAGAGTTTCTCTGGTCTTAATGGGTGGAAGAATGCCTCTAGTTTTAAAAGGGTAAAGGCTGATTAATTTGTTAACCCAAAACTTTGCCTCTTTGGCGTTCTCATTTAAAATAGCTAATTGAAGGCTGGTAATTGAGTGCTTTGGGGGTATAGGTAATGAACCATTGTTATCTAGTGCTTCACGAATTAATAGAGAGAGAGAGAAGAACTTGCTCCAAGCAATCGGTCTTTGACTCCTTTTTTAACTATAGGTGCGGTGATATATTCATCCAGTCTTCTTAAGTCACCTTTCATCACCAAAAGTTCGGCCGCTAATCTATTTTCAGTTATACCAGCTGCATAAGAAACAGAAACGGTGGCCGATGCAGTTAATAACAAAGCCCCAGCCACCGATATTCTGATGATGATCTTATTAAAGATCATTTTTTTTCGCTCTCAAATTTAGTTTGTTAGTTTATCTTCGCAGTCTCTTGCATTGGCAAGCTGTTGTCAGCTGTCCATTCTGCCATAGAACCGTCGTACATTTTTGCTTCCTTATTTCCAAGAAGTTCATGTCTATTTTTATCGAAACAGATGATTTTCTTGAACACATGTTTACTGCCTGCACTACTGATCAGATTAATGAATTTATTCCGCAGAAAAAGGGTTTTCGCATTCACGGTCACAGTACAACTATACGTCTTGAGCAGGCTTTTTGGAATGTTCTAGAATGGATGGCTGAAAACCGAGACGTAACTCTAGCCGCTCTGATAGAAAATATTCATGACCAGTGCTTAGTTGCCAATGACAAGAATCTGGCATCATGTCTGAGAGTAATTTGTCTCAAATACATTAATGTCTATTCTGACTAAATGTCTGCAGATCCTTTAAGGACTTAGAGGGAAACATTCTCCATCCTCATACTGATGCATCCACCAAAATTACTGTGTTGTGCAATCAATTGGTGTTAATAGTGGTGACATGAGAGAATTTAAAATATTGCAACGTACTGTATTTGTTGAATTATTTTTGAAAAATTGGCGGAGAGAGAGGGATTCGAACCCTCGGTACGTATACACGCACAACGGTTTTCGAGACCGCCCCATTCAACCACTCTGGCACCTCTCCGTATTCATATTTTAGAGCCCTTAGATACAGGGTGAAATAAACTTATTCGTTCTGAAAATTTGTTTAAAAATTTTTGGCTTTAGGACAATTTTGTGCAAAAAACCCCTGGTATTTCTTTTCTCTTTAACTTTGATGCCCAAGTTTTTTACCGAGACCAAAAGGCTATAGATTTTGTGTTTTTTACTAACTCTACAAATTCTTTAGCACCAAATACCACGAGAATCGATAATTAGCTTATTTTTAAGTTGTACAGGATCTAGTTCTCTAAACTCTTGATGATCAACTAATAAAACTATAACTTCGGATTTTTTTAAGCTCTCTTCTAGGCTACATAATGTGATGCCATTTGTGTTAGAGAGAGTGTCTGGTAATTTTTTTAAATTTGGTTCAACAACAAGCACTTCACCGTCGAGACGTTCTCTAAGGTTAGCAGTAATGTAAACTGCGGGACTTTCACGAAAGTCATCTATGTCAGCCTTATATGCAAGTCCAAGGCAAGCAACTGTTCGTGCACCTTTTTGACTTGCAGCTACTAGTGTCTTTTCGATTATAAACTCGGGTTTACCGTCATTAACTTTGCGCGCACTTTGAATTAGTGGAGTATTATTGGGAGCACTATCAACAATAAACCAAGGATCAACAGCAATACAATGGCCACCAACGCCCGGACCTGGCTGCAAAATATTTACTCTAGGATGGTGATTAGCAAGTTCAATTGCTTGCCAAACGTTGATGTCTATTTTATCTGCAACAATAGAAAGTTCATTCGCAAAAGCGATATTTACGTCCCGGTAGGCATTCTCCGAGAGTTTAACAAATTCCGCAGTAGCTGCAGTTGTTAGTAGGCATTCGCCTTTGATAACAGATTTGTACAATTGTTTTGCTCGCATAGCACAATTAGGGGAAATTCCACCAATGACTCTATCATTATTAACTATTTCATTAAGCACATTGCCGGGGAGCACTCTCTCGGGGCTATGAGCAACTTGAATATCAGCATTCTCACCTCCTATGTTAGGGAGAGAAAGGTCTTTGCGTTCTTCTGCAAGCCATTGGCATATTTTTTCTGTTGTGCCAATTGGACTTGTTGACTCCAAGATCACTAGTGCGCCTTTTTCAAGTACCGGGGCAATAGACCGCACTGCAGACTCGATGAAAGTAAGATCTGGTTTATTAGTTTGCTTAAAGGGTGTCGGTACAGCAATAATGAAGGCGTCCGAAACTTCGGGTTGTGAATTGGCAGAGAGCTTTCCCAAATTGACAGCCTCGTTTACTAACGAATCTAAACCAGGTTCAATAATGTGTATTTTGCCCTGATTTATGGTTTCAACGGTTTTTGTATTAGTATCTACTCCAAAAACTTGGATTCCACGCGATGCAAAAATCGCCGCTGTTGGTAGTCCAACGTAACCTAGGCCTAGCACACAAATTTTTTTGAATTCAGTCATCTTTTACTTAATACATCCACTATTCGTTTACTTGCCTTGCCATCTCCGTAAGGATTATTTGCTTTGCTCATCAAGGTGTAGGACCTCTTGTCGTCGAGCAATTTTATGCATTCCTGAATGATAATATTACCTTTTGTGCCGACTAACTTAACAGTTCCAGCCTCAATTGCCTCGGGCCTCTCGGAGACATCACGCAAGACGAGAACAGGTTTGCCGAGGGATGGGGCTTCTTCTTGAATTCCTCCAGAGTCCGTGATTACGATGTAGCTACGATTTAATAGATATATAAAAGGAAGGTAGTCTAACGGCTCAATAAGAAAAACATTCTTTTCACTTACTAAAATCCGATTTACGGGCTCGTACACGTTTGGATTCAGGTGAACAGGATAGAGAATTTGGACGTCCTTTCGCTTTGCAATTTGTGCGAGTGCATGGCAAATATTTTCAAAGCCTTGACCAAAATTTTCTCTTCTGTGGCCAGTAACCAGAATCAGTTTACGAGATTGGTCCAAGTACGAAAACATTTTGGCTAAATTATTTTGAAGAGAAGGGTCTTCTTTTATGCGTCTTGAGACTTCAAAAAGAGAGTCAATTACAGTATTTCCGGTAATGTAAATATTTTTTTGGGAACAACCCTCCTTTAAAAGATTTTCTGCTGCTTTTTCCGTTGGGGCGAAATAGATATCTGCAATATTATCACATAACCGACGATTCATTTCTTCTGGCCAAGGAGCCATTACGTTTCCCGTACGCAACCCAGCCTCTACGTGGCCAACTGGGATCTTGCGATAAAAGGCTGCTAGTGCAGCCGCAAAGGTTGTTGTTGTGTCTCCGTGAACTAGAATTCGATCTGGCTGGTATTGGTCAAGCACATTTCCAAGTCCTGTAAGCACAGCATTTGTTATATGTGTGAGGTTTTGATTCTGGCGCATGATGTTGAGATCGAATTTTGGTGTAATTTCAAATAAGTTTAATACTTGGTCAAGCATAGCCCTGTGCTGAGCCGTAACACACAGTTCGCTCTGGATGCCCGGCGCAACTTTAAGGGCCTTCACCACAGGAGCCATTTTGATGGCTTCAGGGCGTGTGCCAAATACACAAAGAATCTTCATACGCTTGGATATCGTTATACACACTTTTCTGCAAGTGTTGTGAGAAACTTAAACCAATAGTTCTTTCTCTAGGTTTTTTTTACCTATTATACGTTTTATGGAATTTATTAAGTCTAAATTAGAGATTCTTTCCAAACTATTAATTTCATTAGTTATTTTTTCATCTAGTGGGTGGGCTTGGTCAACAGACCTAGTCGCTCATAAGGCCTTTTATTCGATAAGGCTCGGTACAGTAGGCGAGGGTAGTGATTTTATCGATGCAAAAGGTAACGTAAGTCAGGTGATCGAGCTTACTTGTAATGGATGGACTATGTCACAAAAATTACATTTGAGCCTTACCACTTCTGATGGGGATGAAGTCGTTCAGAATTTGCGCTTTACAGGTTGGGAGTCTGCTGATGGCAGTCGCTACAATTTTTTTGCTTCAAATATTATTGATGGTATCCGTGAAGATTATCGTGGATTTGCGTTGCAAGGTCTGAACAATAGTTCAGGAAGTGCCAGTTATCGCATTCCAAAAGACGTTAAAGTTTCCTTGCCGAAGGGCACCTTTTTCCCACTTAGCCACACAAAATGGTTAATTAGACGTGCTAAGTCTGGTGTACGTCATGTGTCTAATACTTTTTTTGATGGTACTCACATGAGTGCGCAGAGAGTTTCAGCATTCATAGGCAAACAAAAGCTCTATGGCCAGCATATTACTAAAGATCAAGGAACTTTACTTGGTCCTCTATCCCAACGTCCTGGTTGGAAAATTCGAATGGGCTTTTATAATCTTGGGTTTAAGGATTACGCTCCTATTTTTGAGTTGGAGATTTTACAATTAGATAATGGGGTCACGCCGTTTCTAATCCTAGATTACCAAGATTTCTCTCTTGTTTTTACCCAAGAACGCCTGTACGAGATTCCAAATCCCGATTGCTAGCGTTTAAAAAGAGTTTTCTTTGGTTTACTTGCGAAGTTAAAAGTACAAGATAATTTGTAGATTTAAAGTTCTACGTTATAGTCAAACTTACGAGAGTGCTTTTATTTGACGCAAGAATATGTGAAATTCAATTATCGTTCTCGGGCCAACGCAACCATTTGCTTTAATTCTTCAAGGCTTAGTGCACCAGGGGATAGTTGATCGCCTACGATGAAGGCTGGAGTGCCACTAATGCTCAGACGTTCCGACAATTGCATATTCATATTTAATTCTTCAATAACTGATTTGTTATTTATGTTTTTGCCTAAAGCTTTGGTGTCAAGAGCAAGGTCACTCGCGATTTTTAGGACCTTTTCTTTGTTCAACTTTCCTCGTGATGTCATTAATGCGGCGTGAAAAGATAAATATTTCTCTGGATTAGTATTCCAGACAGCCAGAGCAGCTTGGGACGCAAATACTGAGTCTGGGCCTAAAATTGGAAGTTCTTTTAGTACATAGCGGATATTCCCATCTTTCTTAAGCAATTCTTGGATGGCAGGGAAAACTCGTTTGCAATAGCCGCAGCGGTAATCAAAAAATTCAACAATGGTGATATCTCCATTTGGATTTCCGACTACTGGGGAACCTGGGTTTTGGTTGAGTTTAGTATTGAGACTTGCTAGCTCTTTTTTTATTTTTTTTTGTTTCTCTGCCTCTAATTTGATTTGGTAGGATTGGATAGCGCGCATAATAACTTCGGGGTTTTTCATTATGAATTCTTGAACGACAGATTCTACTTCCTTCCTTTCTGTATCGTTCATGGTTTTTTTTGCAAACGAAATAGGAATATTAAGAAATGTTATTATTGCAATAAGACAGGCACTAAAAAAAGTCTTTGAAAGCATGTTTTTATCCTTGGTTTTAAACAAATATATTGAGCAGACCACACAATGCGACAGCTGTTTGGGTAAGGCAAGACCTCGATGGGGGTTAACGTGAAAGTTTTATACTTGAAAACTGTATAGGGGCTGGAAGACGCTCGGCAACTGCTGAAACGCCAATGAAAACAATCCGTATACTGGCTATGTTGTCTTCTGGCCATATTTTGCTGTAAAGGTTAGATACGTCGATCGTCTCCAGCCACCATAATCCGGTATTTTCACGACCACCTCTAACAGTATAGCTTTGAGATAATTTAGTTCTGTTTTGAGGTGGGTTCAATGTGCCACGCTGTAGTGCAGACTCTCCCCAAGTTAATTTTATTGCTCTATCGTGCTCGGGAAGTGTGTTTCCAAACCAATTAAATGATCGACTGCTTTGGTTATGACTTCTGGAATCACCTCCACGAAAACCAACTACAATGCTTAAGGGATGGTAGCCTTGTATGGACGACTGTTCAACAAACCACGACCAACTTAGAAAAGGGGTTGCTAGCATCATAGCGTTGATACGACGAGCAATTGTAAATGTATTTTTGGCATTAGTGATTTTTAGGGCAGATTTATTGTTTTTGGTTACAATTTGGAGTTGGTTTTTATTTAAGCTACCTTCCTTCTCAATAATCCAGTCTTTAGGGAGGTTTTCAAGGGAAAAATCCGGAGATGGTCCCAGAACTGATAACAAACCTTCAGGTGTGATATCTGCCTCCTTGACTGCACAACCATTAAGAACAACCGATAATACACCTGCCAGGAAAGCTTGCTGTTGAAGTATTGTTGAAATCTTCATTTTTGTTTGTTATTTTTCATAGTCTGCAAAATATCCATTGCATGCAACCAATCTGGTGTGCCTTTCTTGAATGTTGCGGCAGCGCGTTTAGCGTGGAGAAGAGCGTTTTTTGGGTCTCTGTTCAGTAGTGCCTCCTCTGCCAATGCCAAAGAGCTTTTTCCAAAATTACCAGCTTTGCCATAAGCAGTTCCTAAGAGTCGCCAAGTAAATGTGTCAGTCTTGTCTGCATTGAGGGCGATGTTGAGATTTTTTATTGCCTTTTGAAGTAGTGCAGGGTCATTGGTTTCGATTTGGACACGGCCAAGTGCGCGATGTAAAAGATGAGATTCTTGGCTAAGTAGTACTGCTTTTTCATAGTGGGGTAGAGCTCCAACAATATTACCATTCTCAAACAATATTTGGCCTTTCAATTCTTGAAAATAGGGATCAGTTGGATGCTCTTTGATCAGTCCATTAATAAGTGGTAGGGACCGTGTTAGTTTGGGTATTCTATAGTATGCGATTGCGCGTGCATATCGAGCCTCAACTCGTTTGTCATCCTCTTTGTAGTTAAGTAGTGTACGACTTGGCGGATCAATAAATGCCTTAAGTTTTGCTTTCATGCGGGCATGACTTTGGACAAAAGCAGGTGGATCAGGTTTATTTGTGAACTTTGAGCGCGCCATAAAAGAGCGTACGTTGCTAATTCTCTCGCGAGTTAACGGATGTGACCGATAATAAGGATCTTGTCTTTGAGCACTCAATAACTCTTGGTCACCAAGTATTTTGAAGAAGCTTAGCATGCCTGCGGCTGACTGCTCAGTCTGCTCCAGAAAGCGCAAGGCTGCAGCATCTGCAGAGCCTTCTTGTGTGCGGCTGTATTGTAGATAATTACGTGTGCTAATTCCCTTACCTCCTGCAGTGATGGCAGAACCAATTCTGCTGTACCCACTCATTGACGCTAAGCCACCCAGAATAGTGGCCAGAATACTTGTTGCGGAGCTATTCTTCATAGCATCACGTATGCCTGAGAGATGACCTCCAGCAATGTGGCCAGTTTCGTGTGCTATGACGCTAATTATTTGCCCGGGAGTTTCACTCCTAATCAATAGCCCCGTGTTGAGGAAAAGCTTTTGTCCACCTGCTACAAAGGCATTCAGGGACTTATCATTCACAAGGTAGATATTAATTGCAGATGGCTCCAAACCTGCAACTTCGAAAATTGGCGTAGCATAGGCACGGAGGATGTGTTCTATTTCAGCATCTCGAATAAATGATATTTTCTTGGCTTCTACTTTTACTGATACTAATGATAGTAATATAGATACAAGAATTATTAACCAATTTAGAGTGCATGGCTTTGGTATGAATTTTAATAAACCTTTTATAAGTTTCATAATTAGTGAAATTAATACTCGTATGATTTGCAGTCAATTTACTCGTTTGGTGTCACTGTTATTAGTTATAACATTTTCTTTAACATCTTGCGGGGCGCTAACAAAGATAGGGGATGACTTTTCTGAACTTTCTGAGGGCCTTAGAAATTATAATGAAGATCAAAATATTGGATTCTTAGGTGGGTTGGCAACAGATGAGCCACTTGCGACTCTTGCAGGTCGAGATGCCCTTGAATCTGGTGGTAATGCGGTTGATGCCGCTATAGCAGTTTATTTTAATCTTGCTGTGACTTTGCCATCTGTGGCTGGCCTCGGTGGTGGAGGAGTTTGTCTTGTTCATGATGCACAAACGAATGTGACTAGGGCGCTTGATTTCCTTGCAAAAATACCAGACAGGTCAAATATACCTGTGAGGCGTGCAAATGCGGTACCAGGAAATGTGGCTGGGTTTTATGCTTTACATGCCCGTTATGGAAGACTGCCATGGGCGCAACTAGTTGCACCAGCAGAGGGGCTGGCTCGTTTTGGTTCCAATGTATCACGTGCTTTTTCAAACCACTTAAAAGAAAGTCGCGGCGTCCTGCTCTCGGAACCGGTAATGAATGACTTTTTTAGTCAGGATGTAGGCAGACAGCTTGAAGAGGGTGATAAGTGGCTACAACCGGATTTAGCCAATATCATTGGAAAAATACGAAAAGAAGGTTCGGCGGCGTTGTACAGAGGATCTGGTGCCCAAGATTTTGCAGATGCTGTTGTTGCAGGTGGTGGGGGACTTAGTATCACCGACATGATAAAATATAGACCTGTGTGGCGAAATCCCATTGAGGTCCCCATGGGATATATTTCTATTCATTTCGCACCCCCACCCGCTGCTGGTGGTGCAGTTGCGGCCCAAATATCAGCCATGCTACTTGAAGGACAACGCTATTTAACCACAAGTCCAGAGGATCAAGCACATCTGTTTATTGAAGTCCTAACTAGGGCATATGCTGATCGAAGTATTTGGATGGAGCCTTATGGTACCAGTAAAATTGCTTCTCATGAATTAGTTTCAAAACCTAGGATAGGTCAGCTTATGAACAATTACCGTACTGAGTCCCATGTTTTACCTGCATTTCAGGGCACTACTCCCGCCAGGAATTCTGATGATGCATCAGCGACAAGTTTTGCAGTAATGGATGAAGATGGATCAGCAGTTGCTTGTGCGCTAAGCATGAACAGCTTGTTTGGTAATAGATTAATTGCCAAAAACATGGGGATTTTGATGGCTTCAGTGCCAAATGGCCAGCACGGATCATTATCCTTAGGCCCCATGCTTGCAATTGACGCCTCCACCAATAATTTTTTCTTTGCTGGGGCAGCCTCAGGGGGGGTTGCTGCGCCTACGGCTTTGATGTCCGTTGCTCTATCCAACGTCATGAATGTAGAGAGTCTGAAGGAGTCTTTGCAAGCCAAGCGTTTGCATCATAGTGGCAGTCCGGATGTTGTATACTATGAACAGGATTACAGCGAGCTTGTCATTCAAAATTTAATTAAAAAAGGTCACAAGGTTATGGAAACACCAGCCTTGGGGCTGGTTAATACAGTCGGATGTTTGCAAGGCTTAACAAATGATGCAAATAGCTGTGAGGTAGCTTCGGATCCAAGGGGGTTTGGTCTAGCCCTAAAGGTTCATGAATAGGCCTGAAATAATGAAACTCAAAGTTGCTAAGCGCGGTTTAATATCTCCCTTTATTGTAATGGATATGATGCGCGCTGCTTCAGTTTGTGAGTCCAAAGGAGATAAAATCATTCATATGGAGGTTGGCCAGCCTTCTACATCAGCACCACCACCGGTTCTCCATGCTGCACATGCGGCGCTTGATAGTAACCATTTAGGCTATACCATGGCTTTAGGTAGTGAACCGTTGCGGGAGCGAATATCACAATATTACAAGGACTGTTACAGTCTGGCTGTTCCATCTCAAAGAATTGTAATTACTACGGGATCTTCTGGCGGTTTCATTCTTGCTTTCTTGAGTTCGTTTGATGCAGGTGACAGAGTTGGTCTGGTCTACCCAGGATATCCAGCGTATCGAAATATCTTGAAAGCTTTGGATGTTGAACCTGTTGGAATTCCAGTTGACATGAGAAGTAATTTTCAACCAACGCCAAAGATACTAGAAGGCATAGATGGCGGACTCAATGGCTTGATTCTGGCCAGCCCCTCCAATCCTACTGGAACCATGGTTCTGCGAAATGAGTTGAGGGCTCTTGTTCAATATTGCAAAGAACAGGGTATTCGTTTGGTCTCTGATGAGATTTATCATGGTATTACTTATGAGAATCCAGCATGCTCAGCACTAGAATTTAGTGATGACGTAATCATCGTTAATAGTTTTTCTAAGTATTTTTCCATGACTGGCTGGCGTTTGGGTTGGATGGTGGTACCGGAACCCTTACTAAGGCCTATAGAATGTTTATCACAAAATTTATTTATTTCTCCACCAACACTCTCTCAGATAGCGGGAATGGCTGCTTTTGATTGTTTGAATTATCTTGATAGCCATGTGGCTAAGTATAGGGCAAATCGGGATTTGTTAATTGATCTGTTACCAAAGGCCGGGTTCAAAACGCTTTCACGCTCAGATGGGGCTTTTTATTTGTATGCTGATGTCTCACACATAACAAACGACAGCAAAGGATTCTGTCATCGCTGCTTAGAGGAAACTGGTGTCGCTATTACGCCTGGTATTGATTTTGACCCAGAGAAGGGCAATCAGTTCGTCCGATTTTCCTTTGCGGGCCCGTCGGAAGACATGGAGATTGCGGCCAGACGTTTGATTGAATGGAAATATTAAATTTACTACTTGCCTGATCGCCACCAGCCTTTTTTAGGACTCCTTTTGGTCTCTTCACTCTCTTCTCCAATATTTATTACTTTAGTTTTAGTCGCTTCATTAGCACTAACACTATAAGAGTTTGATGGTTCTTCCAGAGGTTTGCTGACTGTTGATGCCTCATCTTTTTTTTCAGATGTTTGAGCTGTTGCACCAATGTTTTCTGTTGATTTCTCCTCGGCAGGTTTTCTTGTGCGTTTACGGCTTGTTCGTTTTCTAACTGGTTTGGTGCTTGTTTTATTAACTTTTTCTTTGGCTGTTCTCCCAGTTGAATGTTTCTGAGGATCAGTTTCAGTTGACACAGAAATTTTATCTTCAGCATTTGTCTTGGCAAAACTTTCCTCATCAGCATTTCCTACTTCTGAGCGCACGCGTCGTCGTCGCCCGCCACGTTTTCCACGACGGCGGCGCTTGGGGCTTTTGTCATCATTAGAGACGTCAACGTCAGAAGTTTCCTCGCTGGTTTCTTTCTTTTGGTTTGTTTTTTCTTTAGACCGATTATCATTCTCCTCTGTTACTTCATCCGAGGATACACGGCGACGATGACGGCGCTTGCGCTTAGATGGTTTATCTTCAGAAGGAGTGGTATCGTTATTGGGGTTGCGAGCTACAAGCTCGATTTTTCCATCAGAGTTAATACGTTCTAATCTCAGTCCTGGTGGAATTAGAGTTTCGTCAGCGTTAAGAATTATTGAAACTTCAGTCTTCCTCTCAATGTCGGCTAGCATTTCACGCTTCTGATTAAGGATATAAAGAGCAACTGCAGTAGGAACATGAACTGTAAGAGAGGTGGTGTCTTTGATGTTAGCTTCTTCCTGTATTGTGCGAAGTACCACAAGAGCGGAAGAGTCTGTTGAGCGTCGAATACCCGTGCCTTCGCAATGTGGGCAAGGATCAGAGCTGGTCTCAATTAGAGACATACGTATGCGCTGACGTGACATTTCAAGTAGCCCGAAAGGGCTAATAGTCCCAATCTGAATGCGAGCTCGGTCCTGGCGCGTAGCCTCCTTTAAACGTTTTTCAACTAGGGTATTGTTGCGGTTCGATTCCATGTCAATAAAATCAATAACTATCAACCCTGCCTGATCGCGTAAGCGTAGTTGACGGGCAATTTCATCAGCGGCTTCAAGGTTTGTTTTGAAAGCAGTTTCTTCGATGTTACGTTCCCGGGTCGAGCGCCCAGAATTTACATCGATTGAAACTAGAGCCTCCGTTGGGTTTATAACAATGTAGGCGCCAGAGGTCATTTTTACTTCTGGAGCATGAAGGGCATCCAGTTGATTTTCGACCTGATAGTGTTGAAAGATTGACTCTTTTGTTTCAGTATAGGGTTGAACACGTTTAGCGTGGCTTGGTACCAGTAACTTAATAAAATCCTTGGCCATGCGGTAGCCATGTTCGCCTGCAACAATTATCTCTTGGATATCTCGGGCGTACAAGTCGCGAATAGCACGCTTGATTAAATTGCCCTCTTCATGGACAAGTGACGGAGCGGAAGATTCCAAAGTCAGTTTTCGTATGCTATCCCAAAGTCGCAACAAATACTCGTAATCACGTTTGATTTCAGTCTTCGATCTCTTACTTCCGGCAGTACGAACAATTACTGCTATGCCCTTTGGAATTTCCAACTCAGAAAGGATGGCTCTCAATTTTTTGCGATCTGAACTATTTGTTATTTTGCGTGAAATCCCACCGCCACGAGCTGTGTTTGGCATCAATACACAATATCGTCCAGCAAGTGAAATATAGGTAGTTAACGCTGCTCCCTTGTTTCCTCGTTCCTCTTTAATTACCTGGATTAACAGAATTTGACGTCGCTTGATAACTTCCTGAATTTTATAACGTTGTTGACCTAGCCCACGGCGCTTAAGTGAATCTTCTTCAGCTTCTTCGTAGTCATCGTTTAGCTCTTCGGGTTCTTCATCAAGTTGTTCTAAACTGATAAGACCGTTTACCTCAACTGACTTTGAGATTTCTTCAGAAGTCTCTGTGAGTGCAGCCTCTTCAGTTACTTCCTCCGCAAGTTCGGCTGCTTGGTGCTCGGCAAGAACTGCTTGACGGTCTTCAATTGGGATTTGATAGTAGTCAGGATGAATTTCACTAAAGGATAAAAATCCGTGACGGTTCCCACCATAGTCGACAAATGCAGCTTGGAGCGATGGCTCAACTCGAATGACTTTTGCCAGATAAATATTACTCTTAATTTGTTTGCGGGCTACAGATTCGACATCAAAATCGTGAAGTCTGTTCCCAACTAGGACCGCAACACGGGTTTCTTCCGGGTGGGCGGCATCGATTAGCATTTTGTTGGTAGACATTAAAATTGAAACTCCAAAGCGTCGGCCCATCACTAGGATCATATTCGTAGGAGGTGTGGACGCGTGTTCGTTTAAAGCTGGCGGCACATTCGAACGAATTTTTATTTGTCAATAATGACAATTTTTTTTTCAAGAATGTTCGCACTACTTTGTCCTGCATAGGAAAACTCGTATTTTTACTTATAATCTGTCAAAATGGGCAGGGCGCTATCTAGCTACTATCCCCACTTAAAAATCTAAATCTCTGGTTGTCAAAAAAAAAACAACTCAAATAATAATATTAACATAACGGTAGGAAATTAGTTCGACAATCGTATTGTTGCATTTGCGTTATCTTTTATTGGTGATTCATGCACTTCGAAACACGAGGTTTTCTAGCTTTTACGCTTGTTTTATGCTTGGGTACATTTTTTTTGTGCAGCAACGGATTTGCACCGAGACATGCAATTAGTGCAGAATCGATTGTCACAGACGTCCGAGTTGGAAAAGACGGACGAACGACTCGGCTAGTTCTGGATCTGACGCATAAAATTGCCTTTAAGGTTTTTGCGCTTTCAAAACCTTATCGAATTGTTATTGATTTACCAGAGGTAGGCTGGCGTCTACCGCCTCGGCCATTGCCGCAAGGCATTGGAATGCTAAAAAATATGCGTTATGGTTTATTTCAGCCGGGAATTTCTAGGATAGTCCTAGATGTAAACAAACCTCCAAAAATTGAAAAGAAGTTTATTCTCAAACCTGAAGGCAAGATTGGGTATCGGCTAGTTGTAGATTTTGGCCCTGTGTCTGCAAAAGCTTTTGCTAATGCTCGTAAAGAAACGATTACACCTCATTCGAAGTCATTTAATCAAACTAACGTCTCTAGAACTTATATGGCGTCAAAACCCGTGTCATTAGCAAAACCTCGTAGTAAACCTGCGAGGTCAGGTCAAAGGATCATTTTTATAGACCCTGGCCATGGGGGGGTTGACCCAGGAGCTATAGGAGCCTCGGGAACCTATGAAAAGCATATTGTATTAGCAATGGCCCGGGAGTTACAGGCTGAAATAAATAAAACAGGAAAATTTAGGGCTTTTTTAACAAGGGAAAGAGATGTTTTTGTGCCGCTCAGAGAACGTGTTGCTCGGGCTCGAAATGGTAATGCTGAGTTGTTTATTTCTATTCATGCAGATGCGAGTAAAAATCCAAAGACGGCTGGGTTCTCCGTTTACACACTCTCTGAAAGAGCTTCTGATCGTGAGACTGCAGCATTAGCTGAACGAGAAAATAAGGCAGATTTGATCGCTGGCATTAATTTTAGCAAAGAAACCCCCGAGATTTCAAACATCTTAATTGATCTTACTCGTCGCCTATCAATGAACGAGTCGGCAAAATTTGCTATTTTATTAGTAAAGAAAATGGGTCAGCATACTAAATTGTTACAAAATACCCATCGTTTTGCTGGTTTTGCTGTTCTCAAGGCTCCTGACGTACCATCGGTGCTAGTCGAATTGGGTTTTCTCTCAAATCCGCTGGATGAAAAGGCATTGAAGAAAAAAAAATATCGAGCCAAGCTAGCTAGGGGTATGGTGGGAGCGATAACTAGCTACTTTTCTAATATAGAAGAAGCTTATAAAAAGTAATATGTTAGTGATTATCTACTCTTAATTTTTTTGTAGTGTCAGATGTACAGGTTAAAGCAAATTATTGAAAATCAGGTAATGTACAAGACGTCCATTAATAAAGAACTTGAGAACCATGCTTAGGGCACTTTTTACTTTTTTAGGCACTTTAATCATATTCACCTTTATTGCTATGGGTGGTCTGATTTTTGTTTTAAATAAATATGGTTCGGAGTTGCCAGATTATCATTACTTAGGAAATCACGAGCCTGATGTCATGACCCGTGTTCACGCTGGTGATGGTCGTTTATTGGCTGAGTATGCCACAGAGGAGAGGGTATTTGTGCCTATAGGGGCCATGCCACGCAATGTTATTAATGCTTTTTTGTCAGCAGAAGATAAAAACTTTTTCCATCATTGGGGAATCGATCCTCCTGGAATAGTTCGATCTATAATCATAAATGTCAAAAATCTTGGTACACAGCGACGCATGGTAGGGGCATCAACTATTACTCAGCAAGTGGCAAAAAATTTTCTTTTGTCGCAAGAAGTTTCATGGGAACGCAAGATTAAAGAGGCAATTCTTGCCTTTAGGATTGAGCATGCTTTTACAAAAAATAGGATTCTTGAACTTTATTTAAATGAAATTTATTTGGGTTATGGTTCTTATGGAGTTGCAACTGCGGCGCTAAATTATTTTGATAAATCTCTAAACCAACTAAGTATTGCAGAGGCTGCCTATCTTGCAGCTCTTCCCAAGGCGCCTAATAACTATCATCCACATAAACGCCGTAAAGCTGCAATCAAGCGTCGAAATTGGGTTATTGGGCGGATGCTCGAGGATAACAGAATAAGCTCTGTTGAAGCAGAAATTGCTTGGGCTGAGCCACTTGCTGTTCGTGAACGATCAGAGACTCAGTTTGTCACAGCTGAATATTTTGCCGAAGAGGTACGTAGGGAGCTGGCCAAGCGATATGGTGAGAAAGAACTTTATAAAGGCGGTCTCTCTGTGCGTACCACGTTGAATCCAGAATTACAGGAGATCGCTGACAGGGCTCTTAGAGAAGGTCTATTAACTTATGATCGTCGTCATGGTTGGCGCGGTCCGTTAATGCATATAAATGAAGGTGAGCTGGATGAGTCCTGGCCTACAAAATTAGCTGCTATTGACCACATGCCCGGCTTAGGTAGCTGGAAAATAGCACTTGTTCTTAATTTAGAGGCCTCTGCTGCTTTGATAGGTCTAGTTGATGGATCAATTGGGCAAATTCCTTTAGCTAGTTTAAAATGGGCAAGATCTTGGGAAAAAAACGAAAAACTTGGTCCCAGTATAAAGCAACCTTCAGATGTATTGGCTAAGGGCGATGTCATTGCAGTTGATGCTTTACTTAAAGATAAAGAAGGAAAAGCCTATCCCCCTGGCACATATGGTTTGAGGCAAATTCCAGAAATTGAGGGCGCAATTGTTGTTATGGATCCACATACTGGAAGGGTCCTCGCAATGTCCGGGGGGTACGATTATGAGAAAAGTCAGTTCAACAGAGTAACGCAAGCCAAGAGGCAACCGGGTTCGGCATTTAAACCGTTTGTGTATTTGGCAGCATTGGATTCAGGTTATACACCATCAACCCTTATACTAGATGCTCCATTTGTGGTTGATCAAGGCCCAGGGTTACCAAAATGGCGTCCTGCTAACTATACGAAGAAATTTTATGGTCCTAGCACAATGCGTTTGGGTGTTGAAAAATCTCGAAATCTAATGACAGTAAGGTTAGCACAAACAGTCGGTATGAATAAAGTAAGTGAGTATGCATCTCGATTTGGCGTGACAGATAATATGCCTGAGCAGTTGGCTATGTCTCTTGGTGCTGGAGAGACAACATTACTTAAGCTCACTACAGCTTATGCCATGCTTGTCAACGGGGGAAAAAAAATCAGCCCAACCTTGATTGATCGAATCCAGGATCGCAATGGACGAAAGATTTTTAGTCATGATCTTAGGAAATGTAACGAGTGTAGAGCTTCTTTCTGGACATCCCAACCTGTACCCATTTTACCAAACTCTAGGGATCAATTAACGGATCCAGCTAGTGCATATCAAATTGTTTCTATTTTAAAGGGGGTGGTTGATCGTGGTACTGGACGTTCAATTCGTTCTGTAGGCAAACCTCTGGGTGGAAAAACTGGGACAACTAATGACAGTGTTGACGCATGGTTCATCGGCTTTTCACCAGATCTAGCTGTTGGTGTGTTTGCTGGTTTTGATAAACCAAGGTCCTTGGGCCACTTAGAACAAGGAGCGTCGGTCGCAGCACCTATTTTCAAGACTTTCATGAAAGAAGCTTTAGCTGAAAGGCCTGCAACAACTTTTCGAATCCCACCAGGAATTCGTTTGGTTAGGGTCAATGCTACCACAGGTCAATTGGCACGTAATGGAGATAAAAAAATAATACTTGAGGCTTTTAAGCCGGGAACCGTCCCAAAAGGTGAGTCTCAAATTTTACGAGGTGAGGCTGTAGTCAGTCCTTCGCCGGCTGCGGGCACAGGTGTCTTGTATTAAAAGCGTAACAAATGTAACCCTATGCTCTAAGCAAGTTGAGAGAGATTATTAATATGCGCTCTGAAATAGTAATTCTTATTCAGGAAATTAAACAGTCACTTGAACTGTTAAGGAGGCATCTTTGACTACGAGAATGCATTGCAACGCCTTCAAGAACTTAATGCTGAAACAGAGAGCCCAAATTTTTGGAGTGACTCTACACGGGCCCAGACCTTGATGCGGGAACGTATTGGCCTGGAGAACGGTTTGAAAGTAATTGATCAACTGACAGTTGACCTTACTGATAACATGGAATTGTTAGAATTGGGCATACTTGAGGATGACGATGAAATTATTTTTGAGGCGGAAGCTGCTCTGCAGGCTGTTCATCAAATCGCATTGAAAGCAGAAAAACAAACCCTTTTGTCGGGTGAGGCTGATACAAATGATGCTTATTTGGAAGTTCATGCTGGTGCTGGAGGTACCGAAGCCCAGGACTGGGCTGAAATGCTACTTCGCATGTATACTCGTTGGTCTGAATCCAAAGGCTATAAAGTTGAATGGTTAGAACAAAGCGCTGGTGAAGAAGCAGGGCTTAAATCATCAACTGTTCGAATATCTGGCCACAATGCATATGGTTGGCTCAAGACAGAGTGTGGTGTTCACCGATTGGTTAGAATATCTCCATACGATTCAAGTGCGCGGCGTCACACAAGCTTTTCATCAGTTTGGATCTACCCTGTGATTGATGACACTATAGATATTGAGATAGAAGATAAAGATTTGCGGGTAGATACTTACAGAGCTTCGGGTGCGGGTGGGCAACACGTTAACAAGACGGATAGCGCCATACGCATTACTCATCTGCCTACAAACATTGTCGTGCAGTGTCAAAATGATCGCTCACAACATAAAAACAGGGCAGCAGCAATGAGTATGCTGAAGGCACGTCTTTATGAAGCGGAACTTCAAAAGCGGGAGGATGAGGCTCAGGCGGAGCACGAGTCAAAAACAGAAATAGGCTGGGGGCATCAGATACGCTCATATGTTTTACAACCTTATCAAATGGTTAAAGACTTGCGTACCGAACTTGAAACATCAAATGTTCAAGGAGTCCTTGATGGAGATCTAGATGATTTTATGGCCGCAGCTCTTGCTGCCCGTGTAAAGAGAATTTGATTTTTTGGCACCTACGAACCACATAACGTGGTTTTATTCATTACATAGAAAAAAATTTTTTATTACGCAGGTTTTACTTCTTCTCATGGTTTGCGGCTGGACCGCTTATAATAGCATTAAAATGCTTGGAAACTTTATTGGTGCACAAGTCCATTTTAATAAGTAAGGCATTATAATCAGATGTTCCGCCAACATATGCGAGTTTTTCACGAAGGCTCATAGGAATTCCGTATTTGCCAAGTTGTCGTGCCTCTCGAGGGATTGTGAGTCGGAGCATACTTTGCAGGCCATTCCAAAGCTCCAAGGCTTCTAAAAGGTCATCAGCTGCAATAGGGTCAATTAACTTTTTTCTCTTGAGTGATTCAAGAGCGGACTTTGTGTCATTTGCTATTACGTCAGGGTGCTTGTAGGCGTGGTATAACTGTAAATATTGTGTAATAAATTCAAGGTCAATAAGGCCTCCACGAACGTGTTTAATATCCCAGATAAATTTTGTTTTGTGAGTTTTTAGTATGCGTTCTCGCATATTATTTACATCTGCCAAGAGATAAACAGGGTCACGCTGGCGCCTGAGTGTTGAGTCAATAATGCAAGTGATTTTCCTGGCTAGACAGTTTGGTGCTATAATTATTCGAGAACGGGTTAGAGCCATTTGTTCCCAAGTCCAGGACTCTTGAAAATTATAATGTTTAAAAGACTCTAAACTTGATGCGATAGGACCAGATGTGCCTGAAGGTCGAAGACGCATATCAACCTCGTAAAGACTACCCTCACTTGTTTGCGAGGTCATGGCCGTGATGAAACGTTGAATTAGTCGAGAAAAATAATGTCCTGGTGACAATGGTTTGGTGCCGTCAGACCCTTTTGAGTTTTTGGGTAAGTCATACACAAAAACAAGGTCTAAATCAGACTCAGGTGTCATCGTCTGGCTACCTAACTTACCCATAGCAAGTATTGCTATACTGGAGCCGGAGATGCGCCCATGCTGTGTTACTATTTCTTCTTCTATCTTCGTAAAAAGAGCATTGATGGCACTATCAGCTATATTGGATAAAGTTTTTGCACTTTTATTTTGATCTATTTTTAACAACAATCTCAAGACGCCGACCTGGAAGCGTTTATCATTAGCCCAGCGGCGAATTGTAACGAGGACGTCCTCTATATTTTCTACACGTGCCATTAAGTTTAAAAGTTCCAGATTTAGTTCCTGTTTTGAAGGTAGATTTCTAAAAAAATCGGGTGTAAGTACAAAATCAAGTATGTGCGAGCGACGGCTCAAATATTCCGCTAGCCGTGGTGCGCCACCCATGATCTCAGCTACAAGGTCTAGTAGGCTGGGGTTAGAATAAAACATGGAAAATAGCTGCACTCCTGAGGGAAGGCCTCTCAAGAATTCATCAAATCTTAAAAAAGTAGCATCTGGTTCAGTAGTGTCAGCAATGGACTTAATCAATACTGGAAATAGTTTTGTTAGCAATTGGCGAGAACGTGCATTTCGCATACATCGGTATCGTCCGTGATGCCATCCTCTGACCGTTTTTTCTACTATATTTGGTTTTTTGAAACCCATGCGCTCAATAGATTTTATGGTCTCAGGATCACTATCACTTCCAGTAAATACAAAGTTACTTGAGATTTGATCATCAGAGCCAAGCGATGGTGAATTCTCAAAAAGGGCACCGTAGTTACTTTCAACAGTCTTTAGTTGATAGGTGAGTTCTTCTATGAAGCTACTGGAGTTGACATAACCAAGAAAAGCAGCAAGTTCTGCAATGGCCTCTGGCTCCTCAGGTAAGGAATGGGTTTGCTCGTCATTGATCATTTGAAGACGATGTTCAACCCGGCGAAGGTAACGATATGCAGAAATCATCTCGTTGCAGGTGGTTTTCGTTATCTGTCCATGATCAGCTAGAGCAGTTAGGCTGGGTATTGTGGGCGCCAATCTAAGCCCAAAAATTCTACCGCCCCAAATTAGCTGCTGGGTTTGAGTGAAAAATTCAATTTCCCGGATACCACCACGGCCTAATTTAATATTATGTCCGTTGATAACTATTTTTTTGCTGCCGCTTTGAGCATTGATTTGTCTCTTGATGGAGTGAATGTCCTCAATTGCAGAAAAATCAAGATTTTTGCGCCATATGAAAGGAGTTAACCGTTTTAAAAAGACATCGCCAGCGTCTTTATCACCACCAACGGGCCGTGCCTTAATTAAGGCCGCACGTTCCCAGTTCTGACCAATGCTTTCGTAGTAACTTTCGGCTGCAAGAATTGAGAGAGCAATTGGGGTTGCTGATGGATCCGGACGTAATCGAAGGTCTGTACGAAAGACATAACCTTCAACTGTTCGCTCATCGAGTAGTTTGACTAGCGATTTGGCAAGGCGAGTAAAGTGATCTTGTAGCTTTTCACGATCATGCATTGTGAAGCATTCAGAGTCATAGAGAATAATTAGGTCAACATCACTGGAATAGTTTAATTCACAAGAGCCTAGTTTTCCCAAACCTAGTACTACAAACCCAGAGTCGTTTTCAGGGTTATTTTTATCTTTGATGGTTATCTTTCCTTGATGCTCCGCAAGAGAGAGTATATGTGCAGTTGCGGTTGATATTGAGGCCTCTGCAAGTTCAGAAAGGGCATTTGTAATTTTTTCCAAATTCCAAACCCCAGAAATATCTGATAGTGCAATGGCCAGGGAAGCCTGTCGCTTTGTTTGCCGCAAAAGTGCACCCATTTTGTATGTACCTTCTGGGGTGCCGGGGATTTCCTTTCGGGCATTATGAATGGTAGCCAATATTTTTTTTAACAACCGCTCTGGGCCACCTTTAAATAGATCACAAATGAAAGCCGGATCTGAAACAATACTTTGAGTTAAATAAGGGCTGTAGGAGAAGGTAATCTCTAACAAATTTTTTAAGGACGGACACTTGATGATTTTGTTTGCGCACCTCAGGAGATTTTTATCATCGCATGCTTTAACAGACTCAAACCAACGTTCCATTCCCAAGGTAGCAAGTTTGCGCTTAAGATTAGTAGGAGTTGAACCATTCTCGACTGCTGTGCTGAAATTTAGCATGGTTATTAACTCTTTATTTGTCACAAATTGTTAGTAGTTGTTGCAATGTAGAAGGATTCATAGATTACATATATATATATTTATTGTGACCCTAAAGCGTTGTTAAGAGTATGAAAAAAAATGTTATCAAACAAAGTGTTCGTGGTGTAATTCACCTTTTAGGTGGATTAGGCACCGGCTTGGCTATTGTGATGGCCCTCTCTGCTTGGAAACTTTCAAGTGGTCCAATTTCTCTGGCCTTTTTATCCCCTTATATTGAAGGTACATTGTCAGCTTTTAACAAATCCTCGCGGATTCGTTTAGATGATACCATCCTTACTTGGGCTGGTTGGGAGCGCACCCTAGATATTAGAGTTTTAAATGTACGCGTTTTGGGTGAGGGTGATTCTCTAATTGCAAGTGTTCCTGAACTATCACTTTCTTTAAGCGCTAAGGCATTATTTAAGGGAATGATTGCTCCAAAAAGTATTGAAATGTTTCGTCCTAGTTTAAAAGTCTTACGCCATCGGGATGGCTCACTTGAGGTAGGGTTTAATACTGAAAATGCAAATTCAGATGAATTCTTACAACAAATGTTTGCCATCTTGCTTCAAAAGCCGAGTGTTTCACATCCAATGAGTTTCTTGTCTAGGGTCAGCATCATTGATGCTGATTTACAAGTGGTTGATCAAAGCTTGAGAATTTCATGGAGTGCCCCTAATGCACAAATTCAGCTTGTACGTGGTGCCAGAGGCATAGCAAGTGAGATTTCAATGGATGTTTTGGCAGGTGACACAAAGTCTAATGTGACCCTGCAAGGTGAGTATCTTGCCGAAGAACAACGTTTTGATGTTGGAATATATTTTTACGAAGTTAAACCTTCAGCTTTTGCAAAGTTGTCGCCCGAACTTTTCGCAATTTCAGGAATTGATGTTCCTCTCCGGGGCACTTTAACATTCTCTATGCTTCTTAACGGTGTAATTGAGAGTTTTGGGTTTGATGTGGCAGGATCAAAAGGTGTGGTTTCTTTACCAGTTATGACTGCTAAAAAGCTAGGGTTGCCTCAATTTGCTGAGCGGTTGGCAGTTGATGGAATAGACTTCAGAGGGCGCTATGAAGGTGGTCTTAAGAAAATTGAAATCAGCAATCTAACACTTGATTTTGGGGCTGATGGTAAGGTTTACCTGCCGCATCCCTTTGATCACGAAATACCTATAAAAACCATAAATGCTAGTGGGCGGTATTTTGGCGATGGTCCTAAACTTCAGTTTGATATGCTCGACCTAGATTTGTACGGCCCCAAACTTTCCATCGCATTGAATCTTGTTGAGAATGAGGGCGCCATCTATATTGGTGCTAATGGCGTCGCTAGAGATATTCATATTAAAAATTTTTCATCTCATTGGCCAAAAAAAATAGCTGCGAAGGCACGAAAGTGGATTATAGAAAATATTTCTCAAGGAGGTATTCCAGAAGTCCGAACTGCAATACAAGCAAGTTATTCAGAGGGTACTGGATTTGAACTACTTTCCTTAAATGGGGATATGAATATCCGAGGTGCAGAGGTAAAGCTCGTTTCGTCTATTCCAAGCGTTTCTGATATTATGGCAACGGCACGTTTCAATAAAAATAAATTTGATATCTTTGTTACCCAAGCTCAATTAGGTGGGGTGACAACGCAAAAAAGTGTAATTTCTTTCAGAGACTTGAATGAAGCTGACACCTACGCAGATATCGATTTGTTTGTTGAAGGGCCCATAAATAAGGCCCTTTCTTTGATTGACCAGCCCCCGCAGGAATTTATGTCAGTTTTTGGGGCTTCTAAAGAAAAGATAAATGGTTCAGCGGAAGCACACATTAAATTGAATTTTTTAGTTGAAGAAAATTTAAACAGGGAAAAAATTGACTTTGAAATTTCTGCCCGTGTGCAAGACCTCTCTGCTGATAATATTATATTAAGCCAAGGAATTAATGACGGCCAGTTAGTTTTGGAAGCCTCCAAGCAAATGCTTATTGTCAATGGAGATGTGAGATTTGGAAGTATACTAGCCGGACTTCAACTGCAACGCAATTTTAGCATTGATGCACCATTTCGTGCACAGTACAAGGTTACCTCACATGTAGATAATATACAAAAAATCAGAGATTTAGGAGTTATGCCCCTACCCAGTAATTTCATTGAGGGTGGTGTGGCTTTTGAATTCCAATTAACTACACACGATTCTGAAAAAGACATGGCTCGAGTACAGATTGATCTGCAAGATACTTTGTTAGCTTTTCCGGCAATTGGGTGGTCTAAAAAAGTTGGTTCGGCCGGTAGTGCATACGGTAATTTTGAAATTGAGCATAATCGTGTAATTAATGTCCCAGAGTTCTCCTTAAATACAGAAGACTTGATAATGAATGGTTCTGCTACTTATGGGAAACAGGGGAGTGGCCTTGATAGGGTCAATATTGATCAGGTGAGTTTTAAAAGGACCGACTTGGCAGGTGTTGTTATTCCCGGAAAAGATGGTGGTTGGACAGTAAGTTTCCATGGGCCAAGTCTTGATTTAGAACCGTCATTTGAAGATTTATTTAAAGCCTCCACAGATGTCGATGATGAATTTGATGTAAAGTTAAGTTTGTCAGCTAATGTCGATAAAGTTTGGGTGGGTCCAAAGCATTTTTTGAAAAAAATAACTGGAACTCTGAATAGAGCAGACAATCGTTGGCATGGTATCAGTATCGATGGCACTCTCAGTAGTGGTGAAAAATTTGATGTGTTGCTCAGGCCAAAAGGCGAGGGCAAGCGTTGGGTCAAAATTAGAACGACAGATGCTGGAAATATGCTCCGTACTTTGGATGTCTACGATACCATGGTCGGAGGCACTCTTGACGTAGAGGCAACATTCGATGACACAATCGACGATAACCCACTAACAGGTGAAGTTCTGATTCGTGATTACAGACTGGTTGATGCTCCCGCTTTGGCTCAGCTTGTTGGAGAAATGACTTTGGCTCGTCTAAAAGAAGCGTTGCAAGGTGATGGGTTAGCTTTTAGTAAGTTTACTGCGCCTTTTGTAATTAAAAATGGTGTTATTGACGTCAAGAACGTCAAGGCGACAGGACTATCGTTGGGGTATACTGCAAAAGGAAAAATTTATACATTTACAGAAGCTATCGACATTGAAGGTACTGTTGTTCCAATATACGCTTTAAATAGTGTTTTGGGAAACATTCCTATTATTGGCACCATATTGACAGGAACTGAGGAGGGTAGTGGAATTTTTGCCGCAACATACAAAATGAAGGGTTCTCTGGAAAATCCAGAAGTTAAGGTTAACCCGCTATCGGCATTGGCACCCGGTATCTTTCGTAACCTCTTTGGCATATTTGGAAATAGTCCAAAGTCAAATTCAGAAAGTGATAATGCGACTAATAGTAACAAAAAAAGTACAATAAAGTGAGAGAGCATTAAACGGGGTTCATAACAACGTGGCGTTTTTTGCCTGCTGACAGTTTAATTACACCCTCTTTATTCAAGTCCATATTTGTTACAATTTGAGTTTCAAGCTGGATTTTTGTACCATTCAGTTTGCCGCCACCGCCCTTAATCAAACGTCTTGCCTCCCCATTTGAGGTAGTTAGTCCAGCAAGCTTAAAAAGTTCAAAAATGGCAATGCCAGTCTCAAGTTGGGCCATAGAAATGTTGATGCTGGGTAAAGCATCGCCAAGACCACCTTCTTCAAAAGTGCGTCGCGCAGTCTCCGCGGCATCAACAGCTGCTTCGACGCCATGACACAATTTGGTAACCTCTGTCGCTAAAAGCTTTTTAACTTCATTGATCTCTAGTGCTTTAGCCCTCTCAAGATCGGCAATTTCATCCAAAGGTAGATCCGTGAATAATCTGAGAAATTTACCCACATCTGCATCTTCAGTATTACGCCAGTATTGCCAATATTCATAGGGGGATAGCATGTCAGCGTTAAGCCAAACAGCACCTGACTCAGTTTTTCCCATTTTTGAACCAGACGAAGTTGTGAGTAGTGGTGTCGTCAGGCCGTACAATTCTCGTTGGTCAATTCGTCTTCCAAGTTCTACGCCACTGATTATATTACCCCACTGATCAGAGCCACCCATTTGTAGGGAACAACCATAGCGACGGTTCAACTCAAGGAAATCGTATGATTGTAAAATCATGTAATTGAACTCTAGAAAACTAAGGTTGTGCTCACGTTCAAGCCGAATTTTTACGGACTCAAAACCAAGCATGCGATTGACTGAAAAATATCGTCCATAATCTCGTAAGAAATCTATATACTCAATTCCTGATAGCCAATCATTATTGTTTACCATTATGGCATCTGTGGGACCATCGCCAAATGTAATAAATTTTGAAAATACATCTTTTATGCCGGCCATATTGGCCGCAATAGTTTGATCATCTAACAATTTGCGGCTTTCATCTTTGCCAGATGGGTCACCGACTTTTGTTGTTCCGCCTCCCATGAGAACAATTGGTTTGTGGCCAGTTCGCTGTAAAAGACGAAGCATCATTATCTGTACTAGGGACCCTGCATGTAGGCTAGGTGCAGTACAATCAAAGCCAATATATGCTGATATGATATTGTCTGAAGCCAGTTCGTCGAGTTTGTTTAAGTCTGTACACTGGTGCACATAGCCACGATCTATGACGTTTTTGATGAATTTTGAACTGTGACTGGTCATCTTAAGAATGGCTCTTTAACTTGTTGCAATATTGTGTTCATAACATACTCTCACCCCGACTTACAATGCAGACAGGTATAAGAATATGGCAGACTATGCACCACTTACTGCTCTCGGTTTGATGAGTGGTACTTCATTGGATGGAATTGATGCGGCGCTGATTGTCAGCGATGGATTGCAATTAATTGAAACCGGTGCGGTGGAGAGCTTTCCCTATGACCCTTTTTTTCGTGAGAAATTACGATCTTGTTTGGGTAAGCTTCCGGTTGATCCAACTGTTTTAGAAGTTAATGAGGAACTTACCAGCCGACACATTATGGCCGTTATGGATGTTCTTGAGAAAAATAATTTAGAGGCTACCGACATCGACTTGGTTGGTTTTCCTGGCCACACCATCTTACACCGTCCAAAAGATCATTTAACAGCCCAGATTGGTAATCCTGCCAAACTTGCAAAAGAAACTGGTATTCGGGTGATTGGTGATTTCAGGTCAAATGATGTTATCCATGGGGGCGAGGGGGCACCCCTTGCCCCTTTATTCCATCATGCTATTTTTGCCGACATAGAAAAGCCCTTGGCAGTTCTCAACATTGGTGGAGTTGCAAATGTCACTTGGATTGGTGAGGGCGGTGACTTTGAAAATCCAAACCTCATAGCTTTCGATACAGGTCCCGGTAATGCTTTAATAGATGATTGGGTGCGTAAAACCATCGGATGTTCTATGGATGAGGGTGGACGATTAGCCCATTCGGGAACAGTTCAGGAGGGTATTCTAGACGGCTTGCTTGAAAATCCATTCTTTAGTCGCAACCCCCCCAAGTCTCTGGACAGAGATGATTTTGCCTCAGCCATTCAAGCAGTCTCAAAGCTGTCGGTTGAAGATGGTGCAGCGACTTTAAGTGCCTTGAGTGTACATAGCATTGGTAAAGCTCAGAGTTTTTTTCCTGAGAAGATAAAACGATGGTTAGTTACAGGAGGCGGTCGTCACAACGCAACTTTGATGGCAATGTTAAATAATCTAGTATGCGGTCGCTTCGAGCCGGTTGAGGTGTTAAATTTTAATGGGGATGCACTTGAGGCCCAAGCATTTGCTTATCTTTCTATACGCTCATTTTATGGCTTGCCATTGAGTTTCCCTAATACAACAAAGGCTCCTTACCCATTGTTAGGTGGTTCTTTATATGAGTATTAAAACGCAGTTTCTAGGCTGCTTCTTCAGCAAATGCTCTATCTAGGTAATCGCCAGTAAGTTTATTCAACACATCCATTTTATCAGAAAAAAAGTGATCTGCTCCAGCAACAATTTCATAATCAATGACGATATTTTTTTGGCTTGAAAGTTTTTGTGCGAGCTTATCTACCGCATCTTTTGCTACGATTTCATCTCTTTCTCCGTGGATTATCTGTCCTGACGCAGGGCATGGAGCTAAAAAAGTAAAGTCATGGACATCCGCAGGAGGGGCTAGAGAAATGAAACCTGTAATCTCTGGGCGACGCATCATGAGTTGCATTGCGATCCAGGCACCAAATGAGAAGCCGCCAATCCAACAAGTTGAGGCATTGGGATTCTGAGTTTGCATCCAGTCTAGGGCAGCGGCTGCATCACTCATTTCGCCAATGCCGTTATCAAATTGTCCTTGTGAGCGCCCGACACCCCGAAAATTGAAGCGCAGAACAGAAAATCCACGCTTGATGAAGGTCTGGTAAAGTGCGTATGTGACCTTATTATTCATAGTTCCACCGTGTAAAGGGTGGGGATGGAGAACAAGTGCGGTGGGGCCATTGGTTTTTTTTGTGTGTTGGTAACGACCTTCCAGGCGGCCTTCTGGGCCGTTAAATATTACTTCAGGCATGACTTTTGCTAATTATTTCTATTTTCCGTTTAAGATTTAAAAGCCCATACATATATTTGTGGGAAATTTATTAATGTTTGCAACTACAAATGTCTAATACTTGACCTCTTAGGTCGGGTATATTATATTTTGTTAATTAGAATTTCAAAAAAATACATAAATATTCATTCCAGATAGGTATAAAGAAAAACTGATGAGATTCAAGAGATTTAAAGAAGACATAGATGCTTTTTTAGCACGTGATCCAGCGGCACGCTCTCGTCTTGAAGTGGCTCTTTGCTATCCTGGTTACCACGCCTTGTTATTTTACCGATTGACCAATTGGTTGTGGAAAAGCAACTGGCGTGTTTTGGGGCGGTTTATTTCCTCTATTGGTAGATTGATTACACTAATAGAGATTCATCCTGGCGCTAAAATAGGTAGGAGATTTGTCATTGACCACGGTAGTGCAATTGTTGTTGGTGAAACTTCGATAATTGGTGATGATGTGACTTTGTATCAAGGTGTTACCTTGGGAGGTGTATCCCCATCGGTGGACTCTCATAAACAAGTTGATCAAAAACGCCACCCAACATTGGCTGACAAGGTTATTGTTGGTTCAGGAGCGCAAGTTTTGGGGCCAATCACAGTTGGTGAAGGAGCCCGTGTTGGTGCTAACGCAGTTGTTACCAAAGATATTCCAGCTGGTGTCACTGCAGTTGGAATACCAGCTCGAGTTGTGATGCCTCGAGACAAAGAACAAGCAAAGAAATTTGTCGCTTATGGCGAGCCTGTTGAGGGTTGTCCTGATCCGGTGCTTAGGACCATTGAGGGGTTACGTCATCAAATAACAACTCTGATGACCCAAGTTAAAAATTTGGAAAGTTGTATTGCTGAAAATGTTGATACTAAGATTCAAATCGAGGATAAAAATCCAAACTTGGTAGCTGGTACCTCTAAGGGTAAACTTTGAGGGAGATATGCCATGAAATTAAGTACAAAAGGCCGCTACGCTGTTATGGCTATGGTTGACTTGGCGAGCACTTCATCTGAAACAGGTAAACCTATCTCTCTCTCTGAAATTGCCACCCGACAAGCAATATCTTTATCTTATCTGGAACAACTACTTGCAAAGCTCAGACGTAATGGCCTTGTTAAGAGTATTCGCGGTCCTGGGGGGGGATACTTGTTATCCCGCAGTTCAGAAGATATCAGGATATCAGACATAGTTACTGCAGCTGATGAACATTTGTCTGCAACCCGTTGCTTGCCTGGCTCAGCGCAGGGTTGCAATGCTGATAAAAGTCGCTGTCTAACACACGATTTGTGGGATGAGCTCACGAATCAAATTGTTATGTATTTGAGTTCGGTTTCGTTGGCAGATGTTTGCGAGAAGAGAATTATTGGTACAAGTAGCTTGCAGTTGAAAAAAAGAGTGAATAACCACACATCGGTTGCCAGTACATAGTTGATAATTGAATTACTATTTTTTTAGTAATGCATATAAAGGTACTACATGAGTAAATATATTTATTTGGATCATAACGCAACCACGGCCATGCGCCCTGCAGCTACAAGGGCAGTTGTGTCTATTTTAAAAAGCGTTGGCAATCCATCTTCTGTTCATAAGCTTGGACGTGAGGCAAGAAAAGTAAAAGAGCTTGCGCGCACATCCGTAGCTGAATTGGTCAACGGTCTCAGTGAAGATGTGATTTTCACTAGTGGTGGAACTGAGGCGAACAATCTTGCGCTCATAGGTTGTGGCCGTGCGCGAAGACTTATTTCTGCTGTGGAGCATTCCTCTGTTCTAAACGCAGGTGGTGAGGTAATCGCGGTTGACGAAAACGGTTTAGTTGATTTAGATCGACTGAGTGACCAATTATGTAGCGATTCTACGCCCGCTTTAGTTTCGGTAATGTTGGCCAATAATGAAACCGGTGTAATTGAACCAATTAAAGATATTGTTGAACTTGCTCATCGTCATGGTGCAATTGTGCATTGTGACGCTGTTCAGGCCGTGGGAAAAATTCCTGTTGATATTGTTAATCTAGGTGTCGATTTGATGTCTATTTCAGCACATAAAATAGGTGCTGCTGCTGGATGTGGTGCGTTGATTGTCCCAGGACTTGGAAGTGGCACTGGTTGTAATATTAAGGGTTCTCTCTTTGGCGGTGGCCAGGAGCGAGGGTATAGAGTGGGCACAGAAAATTTAGCCGGTATTGCAGGGTTTGGCGCCGCGGCAAAAGAAGCTCTTGCTGGATTGGATGATTTTGCCAAATTGGCAAGCTACAGAAACTCTATTGATGAAGCTGTCAAAACTACTAATTTGGGGTCCATGATTTTCGGTGCAAAAGTTGATCGTTTACCTAATACTTCATGTTTGACGATGCCTGGCGTCGATAGTGATACTCAGGTTATGGCTTTTGACTTAGCTGGAATTGGCGTTAGTTCAGGATCTGCCTGTTCTTCCGGTAGAACCAAGATCTCTACTGTACTTAGTGCTATGAAGGTTCCTGTTGATCAAGCAAAAACCGTTATTAGAATTTCTCTGGGTTGGAACAGTAAAAAAAGTGACGTTGAAACTTTTATTTCAGTTTGGCGTGATTTGGGTCTACGTGAATCAGCCAGAAAAATAAATTTATCAGCGGCTTAAAAAGGGTTGTGACGGAGCTATAAGGTATCCATTTATAAATGGTGAAGTAAATTTAAGTAGGATATGAAAATGAGTAAGAAAATAGTTAACTGGAGCAAAAATACACCCCTCTATTTGGATTATCAGGCTACCACGCCTATGGATCCCAGAGTGCTTGAAAAAATGCTACCTTTTTTTTCTGATCAATTTGGTAACCCTCATTCTAGAACTCATCAAATTGGGTGGGATGCAGAAAGTGCGGTTGAAAATGCTCGTGGCCAAGTAGCTTCGCTAATTGGTGCAACTCACAAAGAAATAATTTTCACATCAGGTGCGACAGAATCTAATAATCTTGCTCTTAACGGTGTAGGTCGATTTTATAAAGACAAGCGAAATCATATTATCACTTGTGTTACTGAACACAAGTGCGTGCTCGACACTTGTCGTCATCTAGAACAGGATGGTTTTGAAATCACGTATATGCCAGTTCAGCAAAATGGACTAATTGATTTGGAAAAGCTGAATTTGGCAATTACTGACAACACGCTTATGGTCTCGATCATGGCTGTAAATAATGAGATTGGCGTTATCCAACCTATTAAAGAAATTGGTGCTCTTTGTCGAAAAAAAGGTGCTTTCTTCCATACAGATGCCGCCCAAGCTCTGGGGAAAATACCCCTGGATGTTGATGATATGAACATAGATCTTATGAGTATTTCCGGTCATAAGATTTATGGTCCCATGGGCATCGGTGCCCTTTATGTGCGTCGCCGTCCGCGAGTTAGGTTAGTCGCCATGATTAATGGTGGCGGCCAGGAACGAGGCATGCGCTCAGGTACACTACCTACTCCACTTTGTGTAGGCATTGGAGAGGCCTGTGAGTTAGCAGAGAGAGAAATGAGCGCAGAAACTGAGCGTTTAAAAATGTTACGTGAGCGTTTTTACAAAAAAATTAATGAGAAATTAGACGAAGTTTATCTGAACGGTGATCTTGAGCGCCGTATTGCAGGTAATTTGAACTTGAGTTTTGCATACGTCGAGGGTGAAGGCCTTATGATGGGGGTCAGCGATCTAGCTGTCTCAAGCGGGTCTGCCTGTACATCAGCTTCACTCGAACCATCTTATGTGCTTCGCGCTTTGGGCGTTGAGGAAGAACTGGCCCACACTTCTCTGCGAATTGGATTTGGTAGATTTACCACAGAAGAAGAAGTAGACTATGCGGTAGAAAAAATCACCAATGAAGTAACCCGTCTGCGTGAAATGAGCCCACTATGGGAAATGGCACAAGAGGGTATTGATATTAAATCTATAGAATGGGCGGAACACTAATTTAGAAAAGTTTGCCGGGCAGTCCCGGGTAATTTAAGGAGATAAAGAAAATGGCTTACAGCGATAAATTAATTGATCACTATGAAAACCCTCGCAATGTTGGGGCACTTGATAAAGACGATGGTAATATTGGAACAGGTTTAGTTGGTGCACCTGCATGTGGTGATGTAATGAAATTGCAAATCAAGGTTGGTGAAACTGGTATTATTGAAGATGCTAAATTTAAGACATTTGGGTGTGGATCTGCCATTGCCTCAAGTTCTTTAGTAACTGAATGGGTGAAAGGCAAGACGGTTGATGAAGCTTCAGAAATAAAAAATACAGAAATCGCGCAAGAATTGGCTTTGCCGCCCGTAAAGATCCATTGTTCAATTCTTGCTGAGGACGCTATTAAAGCAGCAATATCGGATTATAAATCAAAAAAAGCACAAAAGTGAAGTAGCAGAAAAAAACTGCTCCACAGGTGTAAAAGGTTGATAGGCAAAGAATATGACTGAACGTCCAGCATTGATGACAGTAAGTGATGCCGCTGCCAAACAGGTGCAGGCTTTGCTTAGTAATAGAGGAAAGCCATCCGTAGGCATTCGTATCGGCATCAGCACCAAGGGTTGCTCTGGTATGTCATATACCATTGAATATGCAGATGAAAAAGGACCTTTTGATGAGGTGCTTGAAGATAAGGGTGTTACTATTCTGATAGATCCAAAGGCAACAATGTTCATTATTGGAACCGAAATGGACTATGTTGTCGACAAGTTACAGTCTGGTTTTGTTTTTTCTAATCCTAACGAAAAAGGTCGCTGTGGCTGTGGTGAATCCTTCCACGTTTGATAAATCGTTAATGCGTAACTTTTTTTTGGACCACTTTTTGAGAATAGGGGTGGTCCTATATTTTTTCAGGAACTTTTGGTCTTATGAACGGCCTTTATAATAAAGCGCAAGAACAAAAGACTATTGAACTAGAAGTCTTCCCATGCTGGTCCTGTAAGGGGCCAGTATCAGATAGTAGTGCCTTCTGCGAAACCTGCGGTGCCGTCCAACCACCTGGACGGGCAAATCATTTTGTGTGTTTTGGTCTCAAACCGTCATTTGATGTTGATGTTGTTTTGCTTGACCAACATTATTTTGACTTACAGCGAAACCTTCACCCAGATCGATTTGCGACAAGTTCCGCTCAAGAAAAATCATTAAGTCAGAGACAGGCAACTGCAATTAACGATGCATATGAAACTCTAAAGGACCCTTTAAGCCGTGCTGACTATTTGATTGATTTACTCGGTGCTACATTCCTTCCAGAAGGTTGCAATTTGGCCAATGATCAAGAACTTCTTTTGGAGTCTATGGAATTGCGTGAAGCCCTAGAAGAATGTGAAAATTTGGAGAAAGTAAATGTTTTTTCAACTTGTATTCAGGATAAAATTAAGAGTTGCATAGAGAAACTCTCAAAGTTGTTCAAGGATAATGATTTTGAAGGTGTTTGCCGGTTGAAAACTAGACTAAGATACTTAGAAAAGTTGACAGAAGAAATTCGTATGAAGCAAGCGAAGTTGATTTGATGTCATGGCCAATTTAATACAAATTCACGAGCCTGGTAAAACTCCTGAGCCTCACAGTAGAGAGGGTAATTTAGCAGTTGGTATTGATCTTGGTACAACTAATTCCGTAATTGCTGTTAGTTCTGACAATAACCCAAAGATTCTTCGTGACTCAGCTGGTATGGGGTTAGTTCCCTCAATAATAGCCTATGCTGAGGACGGCTCATTTATGGTAGGTAGTTCAGCTCGTGATCTTCTAGTTGAGCATCCAGAATGTGTAGTTAGTTCTGTTAAACGCTTAATGGGCCGTGGACTAGAAGATGTAAAAAGTCTTGGAGGAGCACTCCCTTTTGACGTTGAGCCTTATGCAGAGGGAGAGAGCGGTATGGTTCGTCTCAACGTTGCTGGACAGAAAATTACACCAGTAAAAATTTCTGCTGACATTCTTAGTAGCTTAAAAGCTCGCGCTGAATTGGAGTTGAGACAGACCGTCAATCAGGCAGTTATTACAGTTCCAGCATATTTTGATGATGGAGCACGTACAGCTACAAAAGATGCCGCTAAACTCGCCGGTATTGACGTGCTGCGTTTGGTCAATGAGCCAACAGCTGCGGCTCTTGCCTACGGACTTGACAAGGGTGCCGAGGGCATTTTTGCAGTTTATGATTTGGGAGGAGGAACTTTTGATATTTCCATTCTTCGTATGGAAAAGGGAGTTTTTCAAGTACTTGCAACAGGTGGAGATGCCTCATTGGGAGGTGATGATTTTGATCACAAAATAGCGGAGTACTTTCTGGATGATCAGTTAAAAGATGGAATTAATTCTACTGATGTGAAAACAGCCTTGTTAGTGGCGAAGCTTGCTAAAGAACATTTGAGTATTGAAGATAGTGGCGAGTGGGTCCTTAAATTAGGCGATAACGAAACCAGCCATAAACTTGACCGTGCTACACTTGATAACCTGATCAGCTCCTTGGTGGAGCGTACAATTAAGATTTGCAAGACTGTTTGTGATGATGCAAACCTCGTACCAAATGTAATCAACGGCGTGGTGCTTGTTGGGGGTTCTACACGCATTCCGCTTGTCCGTTGTAAGGTTGCTGAATTATTTGGCAGTGAACCTTTGTCCGATATTAATCCAGATGAAGTGGTTGCTATTGGTGCGGCTTTACAAGCGGAAGCACTTACTGTTGGCTCTGAAAACTTGCTACTTGATGTCACTCCCTTGAGTCTCGGTATTGAAACTATGGGTGGCATGGTAGAGAAAATCATTCCACGGAACACCACGATCCCAGTTGCCAAGGCTCAGGAGTTCACAACTTATGTTGATGGTCAAACAGCTATGGTGGTACATGCCACTCAGGGAGAACGTGAAATGGTTGGAGACAACCGTTCTTTGGCACGTTTTGAGCTCCATGGAATCCCCCCAATGGCTGCAGGTGCTGCGCGTATTCAGGTTACTTTTACTGTTGACGCTGATGGACTTCTAACTGTAACTGCAAAGGAAAAGTCAACAGGTAAGGAAGCCAAAGTTGCTGTTAAACCGTCTTACGGTATAGACGAAGCAGAAATGGCTGATATGCTCTATGAAAGTATGAAACATGCAAAGGTTGATATTGAGGAGCGTCTGCTTGTTGAGGCAAGAGTTGAGGCGGGAAGAAACCTGAATGCTGTGTCTGCTGCATTAACGAAGGATAAGCACTTACTTAGTGATGTTCAAATTATTGAAATTGAAGATCGTATGCATAATTTGAAAGATGCTGTCAAAGGGACTAATCGTAATTCTATAATATTAGCCTCAGAACAGCTTGAAAACGCAACAAAGGAATTTGCAGAAAAACGCATGGATCAAGGTATTCGCTCAGCCCTTAAGGGGGTTGACGTTGATGCACTTGATGAGCAAGCGACAAAAGGTTAAAAGGCTTCAACTATTTTATTATTTGTCTCTGAGGAGAAAACAAATGCCCAAAATAACTTTCGTTACCGCTGATGGCATATCCAAAGAATTTGATGCACCCTGCGGCCTATCGGTATTGGAAGTCGCCCACAAAAATAACATTAATTTAGAAGGTGCCTGCGAGGGTTCGCTTGCATGCTCAACTTGCCATGTCATAGTAGATGATGAATGGTTTTCGAAACTAGGTGAGGCCTCTGAAGAAGAGGAAGATATGCTAGACCTTGCATTTGGTTTGACGCATACATCCCGACTTGGTTGTCAGATTAAAATGACGGATGAATTCGATGGCCTTCGAGTCACACTCCCATCTGCAACCCGAAACATGTTGGTTGATTGAAATGAAGTGGAGTGACATTAACGAAATTGCAATTGAGCTTGAAGAAGCTCACCCAGACGTAGATATATTAAATCTTCGATTTACTGATCTTTGGAAGTGGATTCAAGAACTTCCTGGTTTTGATGATGATCCCCAGAAATCAAATGAGAAGATTCTTGAAGCAATTCAAATGACCTGGTTAGATGAGCGGGATTGATGCGCATTGTTACCGTTCCCGTTACTGTGTTTCAGCAAAATTGTTCGGTGGTTTGGTGCTCCGAAACAATGAAAGCTGGGGTGGTAGATCCTGGTGGAGATTTAAATCAGATAATTCGGGTGGTTGAAGACTACAATGTTGATGTTGAAAAAATTTTAATTACACACGGGCATCTTGACCATGTGGGCGGAGCCTCAGAATTAGCTGAGCGATTGGATGTACCAATTGAGGGACCTCACAAGGATGATGACTTCTGGATAAGGCAATTACCAGAACAAGCCGCTCAATTTAACTTTCCTGAGAGTAGTTCTTTTGTTCCAAACAGATGGCTTGATGATGGGGATACAACTAGTATTGGCAATTTTGATTTCAACGTATTTCACTGTCCGGGCCATACACCAGGTCACGTGATCTTTTATCAGCCGAGAGAGAATGTTGCATTTGTTGGTGATGTACTCTTTCAAGGTTCAATTGGACGAACTGATTTTCCGCGTGGAAACCAAAAGGACTTAATTGAATCGATTACCCAGAAACTATGGCCCTTAGGCAATGATGTAAGATTTTTCCCTGGTCATGGTCTAACGTCAACTTTCGGTGATGAGCGTAAAAACAATCCTTTTGTTGGAGATGATATTGTTGATTTTTCACCATACGGTATTTAAAAAAAATCTTTTATTAATGGAGCAACCTTAACAGCAGTTTTTCAGTTTTGATTGTCAAATTTGTTAGTCTGATTATGAGTGAGTAGCATCTTATGAAAATCAACAAAAAAAATTTCAGTCAAGACTCTTAAAAGGACTGTTGTACGCTCAACCAAAACGCTTATATTGCACTTTATGAGTACCAAATTGAACACCTTAGGATTAGCAAAGCCAGCCTCGAAGACACGGGTTGTAGTTGCCATGTCTGGTGGAGTAGATAGTTCCGTAACAGCAGCTATATTACACGAGGAAGGTTATGATGTTGTAGGGATTACTTTGCAACTCTACGACCATGGTAAGGCCTCGTCCAAATCAGGTACCTGTTGCGCTGGACGAGATATTAATGATGCACGCAATGTAGCGGATGTAATTGGCATTCCTCATTATGTTTTAAATTTTGAAAATCGCTTTAAAGAAGCCGTAATAGAAGACTTCGCAGATAGTTATTTACGTGGAGAAACTCCAATTCCATGCGTGCGGTGCAACGAAAGTGTCAAGTTTACAGATTTATTGGAAAAAGCGAAGGGGCTGGGCGCAGACCTAATGATCACTGGTCACTACGTGCGCCGACTTGTGGGAGAGAATGGGGCCGAGCTTCATGTTGGGACCGACCAAACACGTGACCAAAGCTATTTTATGTTTTCTATGAAACGTGAACATCTTGATTTTTTACGCTTTCCATTGGGTGACTTGGATAAAAACGCTACTCGTGAATTAGCTCGTAAGTATGAGCTTCCCGTAGCAAATAAACGAGATAGTCAGGATATTTGCTTCGTGCAGGAGGGCTCATACAGTGACATAGTTCGTAGGTTACGCCCATCGGCCTTGATTGTGGGAGATATTGTTGATCTAGATGGTAATATTATAGGTAATCACTCAGGAATAATTAATTATACGGTTGGTCAGAGGCGGGGACTAGGGATTGCCTCAGCAGAGCCTCTATATGTAATACGTTTGGACCCTCTGACCTCGCAAGTAGTTGTCGGGCCAAAAGAGGCGCTCAGGCGTCAATCTATCACCATCAAAGATATTAACTGGTTGGGTGCTGGTAATTTTCCAACTAGTGATCTTAGACTCAAAGTCAAATTACGTTCTACCCAATCTCCTTTAAGCGCAAGCATAAATGCTTGTGGCGATGGAATGGCTAAAGTTGTTCTAGACGACTATCAAGGTGCTGTGTCTCCAGGGCAGGCTTGCGTATTTTATGATAATGAACGAGTGATGGGTGGTGGGTGGATCATACGCGAGGAAGGGCTTGAACAATAATTAGCGTGCGATTGCTTCTTTAGGTGTAGGAATAGAGGATGCGTGTTCAAGCGATTTAGCGTTGTATCCATTTTCTTGTTGATGTCTCCACATGCTAGAATACAAACCGTTTTCTTTCATCAACTTTGAGTGGCTTCCTCGTTCTGCAACTTGTCCCTCACTTAGGATGATGATTTCGTTTGCATGTGTAATAGTAGATAAGCGATGGGCAATGATTAACGTGGTGCGTCCATTGGAGACCTGCTCAAGTGATTCTTTAATTTCTTTTTCTGTGTGGGTATCCAAAGATGAGGTTGCCTCGTCAAATACAAAAATAGATGGTTTTTTTAAAATAGTCCTGGCAATCGCAATACGTTGTTTCTCACCACCCGATAATTTAAGACCCCGTTCACCAACGTTAGTATTATATCCATCGGGGAGGCTAGAAATAAAATCGTGAATAGCAGCCAGTTTTGCCGCTTCCTCAACCTCTAGAGTTGTTGCATCAGGACGTCCGTAACAAATATTATAAAAAATTGTATCATTAAACAGGACTGTATCCTGTGGTACTATCCCTATGGCTGTGCGCCAACTATCTTGGGTGACGCTTCGTGCGTTTTGGCCGTCAATTAGAATACTACCCTGATCAACATCATAAGAACGAAACAGAAGTCTTGCTATTGTTGATTTACCTGACCCACTAGACCCCACTATGGCCGTAGTTTTACCTGCTGGAATCTTGAACGAAATATTATTAAGGATAGGTTTAAGTGAGTTATAGGCAAATGAGACGTTTCTGAATTCTATTTCTGCTCCCCCGATTTTAATGCTAGACGCTGAGGGAGAGTCTACTATTTCAGCTTGTTCATTTAACAAAGTAAACATATGTTCCATATCTACAAGTGAATGTTTTATTTCACGGTAGCTTGACCCCAAGAAACTAAGTGGGATGTAGAGTTGCAGAAGATAAGTATTAACAAGAACGAAATCACCTACAGTCATGGTACCACTTGACACACCATACCCAGCCATGATCATCATAATGCATGCGCCAATTGCAATAATCGCCCCTTGACCTGTATTGAGAAGGGATAGAGTGACTTTAGCAGTAATAGCCGCAGCTTCATAAGCTTTCATGGCTTTACCAAAACGAGCAGCTTCATGCTCTTCGTTACCAAAATATTTGACGGTTTCATAGTTGATCAAACTATCTACAGCCTTGGTATGAGCATCGCTGTCAGTATCATTCATGGTGCGGCGAAATTTTATACGCCATTCAGTAATTATCAATGTCCAAAGAACATAGCAGGCTATAGTAGTGGCTGTGACAAGGGAAAATAGTACTTCAAACAGTCCCCATAGTAGGCCTAGAACCATCAGAATTTCTACTATCGTAGGGATGATGTTAAACAGAAACATCCTGAGCACATACTCAATTCCCTTTGTGCCACGTTCAATTGCTCGACTTAGGCCACCTGTCCGCCTATCAAGGTGAAAGCGTAAGGCCAAATCATGTATGTGACGAAATGTCTGCACACCGGCCCGTCTAATTGCTCGTTCAGCAACAGTTGCAAAAACTGCTGCTTGTAATTCTTTAAAGGTTAATGCTAAGATTCTTAGCACTCCATAACCAATGAGAAGGCCAATCGGGACAACAATAGCAAAGTTTTTGGCATCTATCCCTTGTCCAGGCACAGGTTCACTTAGAGCATCCACAGCATGCTTGAGAAGGAACGGTACACCAATAGCTGCGAGCTTTGCGAAGATCAGTAACGTTAAGGAAAGAACGACTCTGGAGCGAACCGAAAATTCATTTTGTGGCCAAAGATAAGGCAATAAGAAACGAATGGAGCTGAAATCGCCTGATAGTTTAGTGTGCTGAGGATCATATCTAGGTTTGTATCTGGGTTTTGGCATGTTCGTATAAGAATTTTTGAATAAATATAGGCCATACTAATATAGTTATTTTCTCTAGTTTTTCTACTTAAGAACAAAACCCATAAATTTACTTTTTAGACTCAAGAAAATCTATATACAATCAAAAGAATACAACTATCTATTGTGAAGCCTGACTTTGATTAGCCATGTAAAATTCGCCTTAAACCAATAATTTTTTTGTCTTGTTAGCGTTGATACACATTTTGTTTTAATAAACCAACGAAAGCACATAATTTGGAATTAGCAGAGTTAATTACAGACAAAAAAAGGAATTGATGTTGCTAGCTGTTTACGATTTGTTGAGAAAACTCATGTAGGTTAGTGTTTGTTCAACTTATATATTTCGTGCTTTTAGGGAAAAATGCGCTATCAAGTATTAAATTATAAATACATAAAATTATGTTTTCCTCTTGATGGAGGTAAGTCTCCCTGCTCTGCCAAAATATGCATGGGGACTCCATCTGCTCATAGTGAGAAGACGTGTTCAGGTATAGAACATTGAGTACTATTCTAGGATGAAAAAATATAATTTGAGTAGAGAACTTTCAAACGCAGAGGTCTATGATTTAGCCAGCACTTTGCTGAGACAATATGGTCAGGATGCTGCAGTTTTCGCTTCCCTTCAAGCGGGAGAGAAGTTAAGCAACGGTGACATGATAGGATATAGGATATGGAAACGCCTGGTCATGCTTGTTGATGGTATTCTTGAGAAGAATTACTTAGAGCAAAATTGTTTACATTGACTCAAATTAGGAAAGCCAGATGTTAATTAGGTCTAAGCTATTTTTTTGGTAGGTAAACATGGCTGAAGAAAATATAAATTCTGATGAGGAATTAGAGGCTAAAGATAATCTTGCTGATACTAATGAAGAATTGAAAACAGTAGATGCTGGGGATAATTCTGGAAAAGCATCAAATTTTGAAGATGATGCTGAAGAAATCATCGATGCTGTTTATGAAGTTCCCGTCGATATTACTGCAGTTCTGGGCACATCCAATATGCCAATAAGCCAAGTGCTAAAACTTGGACGTGGTGCAGTTGTTGAGTTAGAACGCTTAGTTGGCGAAGAAATAGAACTTTTTGCTCAAGAAAATCTTATTGCTAAGGGGGAAGTTGTAGTAATCGATGATCACCTTGCTGTAAGTATAACTAAAATTATAAAGCGTCTGTGAAGAGAACGTTAAACTTAACTTATTTCGGATTTAGCCCCATTGATGCCATAACTTTAAACTCTATAAAGAAAAAACACATACTAAGCGGTCTATTTTAAAATTGTATTGTGGTTGTTTGCTCTTATGTTGAAAAAATGTTTTTCACTTTAGGTGTAGCTAGGTGATACTTAACAAATTTAACGTGACACCTTTAGAATATTATTTAACCAATTAAAAAGAGAAAACAAACAAATTACAATTTAAAAGAAAGTTATTTGTTCATTCTTCTGGAAAATAGGGAATATTTCTCAGTGAATTTTGACTTATGGTTGACCTTGATAGCTTGAAGAAGATGGTAATGAGACGGTACGTAACAAAGTTTAATACCTGGATAAGCCCTGAATATGTCAATCAGAAAAATTGAAATTTTGTGTACTCTTGGCCCTGCATCACTTGATGAACAAGTGATCAAACGTTTAGATGGGTTAGGAGTTGGACTTTTTAGGATTAATCTATCGCATACAAAGTCCCACAACCTCTCATCCATTATTGAAACTATTCAATCACATACGGATGTACCAATTTGTCTTGATACGGAAGGTGCGCAAATCAGGACGGGTGACTTTAAAGAGAGTCAGATTGAGCTTAGAGAAAACAGTATTGTTCGTGGTTGCCGCAGCAAGGTTCCTGGAAATGAAGAGCGCTTTAACTTTTACCCAAAAAGTATTGTAGATGAGTTTCAAGTAGGGGATTTTATTAGCATAGACTTTAATTCCGTTCTTGTTCAGGTCATAGGTATGGATGAGTCCGGTGCAATCCTGCGTGTAATAAATGGAGGGCTTGTCGGACAAAATAAAGCGGTAACTGTTGACCGTGATATCTCTCTAGCTCCCTTAACAGCGAATGATCAGGCGTCCCTTAAAATAGGCATTGAAAAAAAACTTTCTCACTTTGCTTTGTCTTTTGCTAGTTGCAAAGAAGACGTCGAAGAAATCCGCCAATTAACAAAAAAAAGTGCCTACATTATATCAAAAATAGAATCTTTAAGAGGGCTCTCTCATATAGATGAAATTGCGGCTGCTTCTGATGCATTATTAATTGACCGTGGTGATTTGTCGCGTCAAGTGCCGCTGGAACGAATTCCGGAAGTTCAAAAGGCCATTATAAGTAGTGCTAAGAAGCTCGAACGTAAGGTGTATGTTGCGACTAATTTATTGGAGTCAATGATCACGCATCCAACACCAACTCGAGCTGAGGTAAATGATATATATAATACGTTGCTTGATGGAGCTGATGGTCTAGTCCTTGCAGCGGAAACGGCGATTGGTGCTCATCCTATAGCTTGTGCCTCTATGGTAGTGAAGATGGTCCGCAATTATGAAGAACCAAAATTAACTAACCCTCTAGAATACCCTTTTGACCCCATATCGCTGCTAGTTGAACCTCATGGTGGCCATTTAGTACAGTGTTATGCTAGCGATAAAGAGATAGAGCAAGTAGATCATCTTGTTAAGCTCATAGTTTCTGACAGAACACTTCTTGATTGTGAACAAATATCTATTGGCACATACTCTCCTTTAACAGGTTTTATGGATCGTCAGACATGCGAGGCTGTCTTGGAGACCAATCGACTTCCAAATGGTACTGTTTGGACAATGCCGATCCTTTTAGCAATACCAGAAGAAGATGTAAAAAGTTTTGGGGTCGGTAATCGAATTGGCCTCGCAGGGGCTAACGGTAAAGTTTATGCGACCTTAGATGTTTCAGAAATTTTTTCTATGAATCTAGAGTACGTTGCACAGAAATGGTTTGACACAACATCTACTAGGCACCCTGGTGTTGCGCGGTTGTTTGAGGGTGGCAACAGATTTGTTGCTGGTGATGTTGCTACACTAGAACGGCTACCATCATCATATAGGCATTGCGAGTTAACTCCAGCACAAAGTCGCTTTATTTTTGCCCATAAGGGTTGGTCAAAGGTAATTGGCTTTTATACTCATTGCCCTATACATCGTGGTCATGAATACATGCAAATAAAAGCCCTTGAGGATACGTGTGCTGACGGACTGTATATCAATCCGGTTATCGGGCATACAGAAAGTGGAGATTTTGTTCCAAGATCAATTTTGCTTAGCTATCAGACAATGTTAGATTTTGGTTTGTTTCCAAAAGGCAAAGTTATTATGGGAGGTGTAACCACATATCCTCGACATGCTGGTCACCGTGAGACCGTTTTTACAGCTTTGTGTCGTAAGAACATGGGCTGTAGTCACTTCATCATATATAGTGATCAAATAGAACAAGACAAGCGTGGACTTGTTGCTAGCCAAACGTTTGTCGAAACCATTGGTGATTTTGGTATCCAATTAGAGTTTTATGATTCTGTTGGATACGACGAATATACAGCTAGTTATGGTTCTGTCACTGAAAGTGACAATATGCGCTCAATCGATGCAACAAAAATTCGGTCATTACTACGAGATGGAAGAAATATTCCAGACTGGATGATGCGCAAAGTTGTTCAAGAAAGCCTGCAATCAGAGTTTGCAAATAAACAGAGCTTGTTTGTAAGATGAAAAAGGGTTTGGTTTTTTGGTTCTCCGGACTTTCTGGAGTTGGTAAAACTACAGTTGCAAACATAGTCCGTCAGCGTCTTGAAACTAGCGATTTTAAAGTTTCTGTGCTTGATGGAGATGACATTCGCAATCGTTTGCACAGACACCTTGGATTTAGCGACACAGACATAAAAGAGAATAACAAACTTATTGCTGGATTGTGTGAGAGCGAGAGATTGCACGCCGATATTATTCTGGTACCTATTATTTCACCTTACGTTGAGTCCCGTGCGGATGCGCGGAAGCAATTATCTCCTGGGTTTTTTGAAATTCATTTATTTGCTGAGATTTCAATACTAGAAGAACGTGATACAAAAGGCCTTTATGCTAAAGCTCGTAACGGTGAAATTGAGAACCTAATTGGATATTCACCAAACTCTTCTTATGAACCACCTGAAAAACCTGATATTGTCATTAACACCGGACTTATTTCAATTAACAAGTCATGTGACATTTTAATGAACTTTATTCTTTCCCAAGTGGGGAAGTAGCTTGGTTGGCTATTAGTTTCATAGTATTCTGATAAGATAACGAACTCTTGGTAGACTAAGAAAATTATTTAATCAATTATGAGTGCAAACATATACTTTGATAATTCATAAATTATTATAGTACTTTACAAGGTGTCTTCAATAATAAGAGGCGGGGAGACTGAAGTTGTCATCCAAGAACCAGAATATATGCCTTTTTTAACTTTTTCTAACTCCCAATTAAATTTTAATTTTCTATTATCCTTGCTAGTTATGGTGACTGCAAATTGTGACCGTTCATTAGTTTTGAAAACCCTCTCAATTTTGTGGTTGCTGTGATTTAAAATATTCTTATAGTTTTCACTTTTCAAAATAAGCGTAAAACGCTGAATTGGTCCGGTCATGAGCCGATTGCTTGGGTGAGCAAATGCCCAGGTTTGTAAAATTCCAGCATCCGGTATGGGGTCGTTATTGTTTTGCAGAGATTGAAGTTGGATTTTTATAACAATTTTTGGTGGTATACTAGGATGTGGTGTAATCAGCTCTAAAGCACCTGCGGGTCCAATGGACGCAAGCCAAAGTAGTGTTATTATTGTTCTTAGTTTTTTCATTCATTTATTTTCCTAAGCTACATTAAAGCTTACACCAAAATTTAAATCCAGTTTCTACAGAAATGGTGCACGGGCCCGTGGCCAGAACCTATGCCTAGAATATCTGAGGAGGTGATTGCAGCTTGAAGATAGGTGTGGGCCTCATGTGTGGCAACCTCAATAGTTAAACCCTTCGCAATCCCAGCGGTGATGGATGAGGAAAGTGTGCAGCCGGTTCCATGTGTGTTTTTTGTATCAATCCGTGGCGCAGTAAGCCGTATCGGTGACTTTCCCTTAAGTACTAAAATGTCAACACAATTGGTGCCACTAGCATGCCCGCCTTTCATGAGGACTGCTTTTGGCCCCATGGTAAGCAATGCACGACCTTGATCTTCTAATTCGTTAGGATCTTTTGCTGGATTGGTATCAAGTAATACTGCGGCTTCTGGTATATTTGGGGTGAGTAATGTGGCCATTGGCAACAAACACGAACGAAGAGCGGAAATTGCTTCTTCTTGAAGTAGAGCATCCCCTGATTTTGCAATCATTACAGGATCCAGAATAATTGGTGCAGAATGCAATGTCAGCTCTTTTGCAACAGTATGAATAATACTGGATCTAGCTAGCATACCAACTTTTATTGCATCGATACGTATGTCATGAACGACAGCTCTGATTTGGGCTGCGATTATATCATCGGGAATTCCATGAACGGCTGTTACCTCTTGGGTATTTTGAGCCGTGACCGCAGTTATTACACTTGCACCATACACGCCAAGCGCTGAAAAGGATTTTAAGTCCGCTTGGATGCCAGCTCCACCACCACTATCGGAGCCGGCAATAGTTAGTGCAGTTGGGACTGCGTGATATAGATTATCTGACATTTGTTGCCTCCGTATGAATAAACTCTTTTAGTAGAAGTTTCCTAAATGCATTATACATTATGAAGTTTTCTATTCTCCTTTACGGATTTTGAAAAGATTTGGTTTGGGTGCTGAAAAATAATAATTCAGACTAAATTTTTACATTTAAAAGTTACCAAAAAAAACAATGAGTATATTTCTTTTAAAAAAATTTTTACGCATGTGATTATTTTTTGTCCATTAACCAAGAGCTTAAATTTTTGAGCCACGGTACTAGGGGTCTAGTTAGACTGGTATGATTTGCCCATCGGGCTGCCTTGCGTATCAACCTATTTGATTCTTGAGCAGTAACCCCCATGAGGTCATAAGTAATACATTTCTCACGGTCTATCCAAGAAGATCGTTTTTGTCTTAACTCCAATATTTTAGATAATCTTCCACACATGTGTATGGTGCCAAATATTCTCAAGTATTGCTCAGAATTTATGCACACTTCTTTTTTTCTAAAGTGGTCGATAAATTTGTTGATAATGAGCAGTTCATCTTCTGTTTCAAGATTAAGCCACTCATCTGACAAAAACCAAACTAGATCATCTATGCCTGCTCGGCGTCCACTGTGTTCCCAGTCAAACCAACAGGTTTTATTATTCTTTCTTAGAATTCCATTTCCGAGCCGTGCATCCCATTTTATAAAACTTAACGGTTTAATCTCTAGTGCTTTGGATACTTTTCTGCGATCTAATTCTGGCGCACATAAGCCGGACATTTTAGAAATATTTGCAAGCACAGTTAGTTTTTCATCTTTCCATGTTTGATTTGTGCAAATTGGCTTCACCAATTTTTCAAAACCTATTTCTTGAGCATCCTTCTGTATACCAATTAGAGAAGATATTGCGTTGCAAGTTATCTTGAATGTTTTTTTTCTATCTTTTGCTTCTAAAGCCAGAGTTAGTCTCTCGCCATCAATATACTCTTGAACTAACCAATGACCTGATCTGTTCACTAACTTTGGTAGAGCACTGTTTTTGTTGGCAAGGCGCTTTAAAACTTCTGCTTCTAATTCCGCGTAGGCAAGATTATGTCGGAACGTCATAATAAATTTTTGTTTTTGATCAGTCGTAACTAAAAGCGTTTTGTTTCCAGTATTATCTCTATTTCTAAGCCCTGGATGAGAAAAACTTTGAGCCCTCATTCCAGTAAGATTCCAAAATTGGTCTTTAATTTGTGAGTCTTCGCCCATTTCCTTTATTCCAACATAATATTGAACTTTTTTGAAAAAATTCACATAAATCAGTTATCAAAGTATCCTCTGAATCTTAATCACAGTTGACTTAATGGAATATGAAACTTAATTTTCGTATTAATTAATTTTTTAAATTAAAAAAAATTTCAATGATAAAGAAAAGTCCCGCCCTACTTGATTAAGCACTGGCGGGACTCATTTAGGCTATGTTTGTGTCATCCCATCCCTGCAGAAGGGTCGACATCTTGAGAGTCACTAACTTCTTCCCCCTCACCAGTATTATTAAAGTCTTGTTCAAGACTTGCACCTGAACCAACTCCTCCACCTTGCTCAGTTGCCCCATCCATGGCGGCGCCAACAGCAATATCGTCTTGATTAGGCCCCTCATGGTTGGTTTCGGGTGTATTTTGATCTCCACCTATCGAGTCCTCAAGTTCTAAAAAACCTCCATCATCTGCCAATGCATATGGGTCTGGCATTACAAAGTCATCGTTCATTGGAATATGATCATAACCACCTTCTGGAGGCATCATATCAGTACCAGCACATGCACCATCCATTGGAGGAGCTTGACATGCATCAGCTGGACATGTTTCAGGTTGGCCCGGTTCAACTACGGGACCCCCAGCCGCATCAGTAGGTAACATATATGTATCAGATCCTGGAGGGCCCATCATTTCTGCACCAATATCATGACAACCCATCCCAGCGTCACCCATAGCTTGGCCCATGTCGCCCATGGCGTCCATGATAGGACCAGGAACCTCCATACCTGGAGGCATCATCATATCGATACCATCTTGCATCATGGCCCCCATATCACCACCACTTGCATCTGCTGGTGCCATATGCATGGCTGGACCGACGGCAGCACCGACCATATCGCCCATGGCATCAAATATTTCTGGTGACATACCCAAGTCTTCCATGATTGGACCCATTATATCACCCATGGTTGCGAAAGCGTCAGCAGGACTCGCACCATCTGCAATAGCGGTAGTCATAGCCTCCATACCGGTTCCCATGGCATCAGCAAAACCCTCTGGGTTAGCACTTACCATGTCAATAACTTCAGCCGGCATTTGTGGCATTGGCATTGGAAACATAGTCATTGTATTCAACTCCTAATAA